>Ga0256839_1000002_pt1 | contig 548210 bp, 529 predicted proteins | sample 354166metaG_FD_185968 | JGI IMG/M metagenome (GOLD analysis project Ga0256839, IMG submission 185968) | Hydrothermal vent microbial communities from Mid Atlantic Ridge, Atlantic Ocean - 354-166 | ecosystem: Environmental > Aquatic > Marine > Hydrothermal vents | place: Atlantic Ocean: Mid... | reverse complement strand
ATCGACCTTTCGGCGGTTTCCGAGATCACCGATTTCGCCGACCTCACCGCCAGCCACATGGCGCAGGTGGGCGCGGATGTGGTGATCGACGCCCTGGGCGGCAACACCATCACCTTGCTGGGCGTCAGCCTCGCAGACCTCGACGCCTCGGACTTCATCTTCTGATGGGCGGGTGTCTGTCGTTCTATCCGGCTTTTTTGGGCAGAGGCGCACGCATGTTGGCTTCGTGATGGGTGATTGCGTCTTCGATATCGTCATGCCAGGTGAGCTGCCCGCCCTCGAGCACGGCGCCTGCCTGGCAGATGCGGCGCAGCAGGGGCATCGAGTGACTGACGACGATCGCGCCGCTCTGGCGCATGCGTTCCATGAATACGGCTTCGCTTTTCACGCGAAAGGCGGCGTCGCCCACGCTGGTAACTTCGTCAACCAGATAGGTGTCGAACCGGATCCCCATCGAAGCCCCGAAGGCGAGACGCGAGCGCATGCCGGCGGAATAGGTGCGGAAGGGCAGGCGGAAATGCTGGCCGAGTTCGGCGAAATCCTCGACGAATTCAACCAGGGCATCGCTGTCCACCCCGTAGATGCGGGCGATGAAACGCACGTTCTGCATGCCGGTGAGATCACCGTGAAAGCTTCCGGCGAAGCCGACGGGCCAGGAAATCGTGCCACGTGAAAGGATCTGCCCCGAACTTGGTGCCATGGTGCCGGCGATCATCCGCAGAAGGCTTGATTTGCCTGCCCCGTTACGCCCCAGAAGTGCCACCGACAGCCCTGTGGGAAAACAGGCGTTGATGTGATCGGCGACAACTGTCGGGACGCCGTTGACGTGATAGATCTTGGTCAGATCGCGCAGCTCGATCATCGGTTTCAGCGCCGGTCGCGCAGACTGTAGTATATCAGCAGCCCGACCGCCCAGAAACCGAGAAGGAACAGCCCCACCAGTGCCAGCAGCAGGGAACGTTGCGGATATTGCGGTGTTTCGGCCAGCGTAGGCTTGATATAGGCGGCCAGATAGCGGCTTTTGCGCTGGGCATCGGCCAGGGCGGTTTCATACGCCGCACGCGCCGCCACATGCGCCTGTTCGGCAAATTCCCGATCGGCGCTGAGGCGCTCGAACTCGGCGATCAGCGTGGCGTAATCCTCATCCTCGCTGCCCTGGCCTTCCCCCTTCACGCCGAACTTGCGCCGTTCCTGAGAGATGCGCCCGCGGATCACCGCGATCCGGCGGTTGACCTGGGCCAGGCGCGGATCGTTGGCGCGGGTGGTTTCAAGCAGCAGATCCTTCTCGATCAGTGCCTCGGCAAGCTGCTGCTGAAGGGTGGTGAGCAGGCCCATCTGACCCTGAATATCGGCAGTGGGATCAACGATCTGGTTGGTCGCGCGAAAGCGGGTCAGGGCCTCGCGTGCGGTTTTCAGCTGGGCTTCGGCGCGGGCCAGTTCCTCGCGTGCATAGCGGGTGGCATCTTCGCGGGCGATTGCCGAAAGTTCGTTGATCATCACCGAACTCTTGTCGAAGATTGCCTGGGCAATGGTCTGCGCGTCTTCGGGCGCAAAGGCCATGATTCGCAGTTCGATCAGCCCGGTGCCGGCATCATAGCTGATCTTGACCATGCGCTGCCAGTAATCCACCAGATCCTCGATCGAGCCATCGGGATCGAAGGAGAATACCGGATCGTTTTCGGGTTTCGAGTAGAGGGCGCGCAGATCAAGGTCTCGATCAACGGCGGCCACCAGTTCCTGGCTCTGGATGAACTTGTAGAGGATATCGGTGTCTGACGAACTTGAACCGGAAAGCTTGGCAATGCCGCCGAGCATGTCAACCGGAGAGTTGAACTCTTCCTTGCGGACGGAAAAGCCGACCGTCGAGGCAAACTGATCGGCTGCCCGCTCATGAAGATACCAGCCCGCCACGGCGAAGGGCAGCAGCACTGCCAGGACGAAGCTTGCCAGAATGCCCCAGTGGCGGCGCCGGGCCCTGGCCGGCCCGGCGGCCGGGCGCACGGTAACCAGCGGCGCGGCGGGCCGTGGCGGCTGTCCGGGTGGTTGCCCCTGGGGGTGCGGCCTGGCTTGTGCCTGGGGGTGTGGCTGAGGTTTGGGCCGCACCTGCACCTGCGGCTGCGCGCCTGCAGGGGGCGGTTGGCCCTGTGCCGTCTGCCGAGGTGAATCCACCGATACAACCCTTTGCAACAAGGAAAGATTTGAACTGCTCCCTGTCTTCCTACATAATCCCGGAAGGCAAATCCAGCGTTGCGAACGGAGCCCCATGCCATCAGCCGCCCTGCGCCCCGCGTTTTCCCGCCGCCTGCGCACCCCGCGTGCGGTGCTGGCGCTGATCCTGCGCGAGATGGTAACCACCTATGGCCGCTCGCCCGGCGGATATCTGTGGGCGGTGCTTGATCCGGTGGCGGCGATAGCGCTTCTTTCGGTGATCTTTGCGCAGGTGTTCCACGCGCCGGCGCTTGGCACCAGCTTTCCGCTGTTCTATGCTACCGGCTATCTGCCCTTCATGATGTTCAACGACGTGGCCAACAAGACGGGCGCCACGATCCGTTTTTCGCGCCCGCTGCTGCAGTATCCCGCGGTTACCTTCCTGGATGCGGTGCTGGCTCGTTTCGTGCTGAACGGGCTGACCCATGTGGTGGTGTTCTTCATCGTGGTTGCGGGGCTGTGGCTGAGCATGGATGCAATCATCGCGCTCGACCTTCCGGCGATCGCGATCGCCATGGCCATGGCGCTGTCGCTGGCGCTCGGGGTGGGCACGTTGAACTGCTATCTGATGGCGGCCTTTCCCCTGTGGGAACGGATCTGGCAGATCGTCACCCGGCCGCTGTTCATCGTGTCGGGGATATTCTTTCTGTATGACAGTCTGCCCGAACATATCCGCAACATCATGTGGCTCAACCCGCTGACGCATGTGATCGGCGAAATGCGGCGCGGGTTCTATCCCACCTATGACGCGGCTTACGTTTCGCATGTCTATGTGTTCGCCATCGCGCTGCTGACTTTCACGATTGGCCTGGCGCTGCTCTTTCGCTATCACCGGGACCTGCTGAACAACTGAGCCACGGAACGGAGCCGATACCATTACCTCTTGCGCGCATGTCATGCTGCTGCTCGGTCTTTTCGAGGGCGCTGCCCATCTGCGCGAGCAGCTGGAAAGCATCGCGGCCCAGTCCCATGCCGACTGGTCGCTGATCGTCAGCGATGACGGCTCGCGTGATGGAGGAGCAGAGATCCTGCGCGCCTTCGCCCGCAGGCACCCGGGGCGGGAGATAACGCTGGTTGAGGGGCCGCGCATGGGGTTTGCGCGCAACTACCTGCACTTGCTGCGCCTGGCCGGGGCGAAGGTGCCCTATGCGGCGCTTTCCGATCAGGATGACGTGTGGCTGCCTGAAAAGCTGGCGGCCGGGGTTGCGGCGCTGTCGTGCATCGCGCCAGACATGCCGGCCCTTTACTGCAGCCGCACGCTGGTCTGCGATGGCGATCTTGCACCGCTGCGGCCTTCGCCCTTGTGGCGCCGACCGCCCGGTTTCCGCAATGCACTGGTGCAGAACATCGCCGCGGGCAATACCATCATGCTGAACCGCGCGGCGCTGGATCTGGCGCAGGAGGCCGCGGGGCGGGTGCGCCGCCTGGTGGCGCATGACTGGTGGCTCTATCAGCTGATTACCGGAGCCGGCGGCATGGTGATTCACGATCCGCAGCCGCGGCTTTTCTATCGGCAGCATGCCGGCAACCAGATTGGCGCAAACGACAGCTGGCGCGCGCGCGCCCTGCGGCTGCGGCAACTGTTGGATGGCCGGTTCAGCACCTGGAACCGGGTCAACCTGATTGCGCTTGGCGATTGTGCCGATCTGCTGAACGATGAAAACCGCCTGATGCTCGAAGAATGGCGGGCCCTGCGGCGCCGGTCGGCTCCGGGGCGGATGGCGGGGCTGCAGCGGCTCGGGCTTTACCGTCAGACGCGGGCGGGCAATGCGGCGTTGCACCTGGCTGCCCTTCTGGGGCGGATCTGAAGCCGCCGGCCGGCGGATGATCCGGCAGGGCGCTTCTGGTGGCGTAACGCGGCGCTCATGCCAGCCCCGACAGGTAGTTCCCGTATTCGTTCTTTTCGAACAGGCGGGCCCGTTCGGCCAGCGCGTCGGGGCCGATCCAGCCCTGACGAAAGGCGATCTCATCGGGGCTGCCCACCTGAAGCCCCTGGCGTTTCTGCAATGTGCGCACGAAATTTCCGGCATCAAGCAGGCTGCCGTGGGTGCCGGTATCAAGCCAGGCAAAACCGCGCCCCATGCGTTCGACGTTCAGAGTGCCCTCGGCCAGATAGATTTCCAGAAGCGAGGTGATTTCAAGTTCGCCACGGTGCGAGGGTTGCACCTGGCGGGCCTTTTCCGGGGCGGTGCCATCCAGGAAGTAAAGCCCCGTGACCGCGTGGTTCGAGGGCGGCACCTCGGGTTTTTCGACGATCGCCCGCGCGCGGCCTTCGGCATCGAAATCGATCACGCCATAGCGTTCCGGGTCGGCCACCCGATAGCCGAACACCGTGCCCCCCGTTCTGCGCGCATCGGCGCTGGCCAGCAGTTCGGGCAGGCCGTGGCCGAAGAAGATGTTGTCGCCCAGCACCATTGCCGAGGGCGCGCCGTCAAGAAACGCTTCGGCCAGAAGATAGGCCTGCGCCAGCCCGTCGGGCGAGGGCTGGACGATATAGCTGAGCGCCAGCCCCCACTGGCTGCCGTCGTCAAGCAGTCGGCGGAACTGTTCCTGATCTTCGGGCGTCGTGATGATGGCGATCTCTCGGATGCCGGCAAGCATCAGAACCGACAGCGGGTAATAGACCATCGGTTTGTCATAGATCGGCAGCAGCTGTTTCGAAACACCCATGGTGATCGGATAGAGCCGCGTGCCCGAACCGCCCGCCAGGATGATGCCCTTGCGTTGTCTTGTCATGGCAGATGTCCCAACTCGTTCAATACTTCGCTCAGCCCCGCGCGCCAGTCGGCGGGGGTGATGCCGTAGTCGTCTCTCAGGGTGGTGCCGTCAAGGCGTGAATTGAGGGGGCGCGCGGCCGGCGTGGGATAGGCTGCGGTGGGGATGTCTTCCACTGTCACGTCAAGCCTTGCCAGGCGGAATGTCTCGCGTGCGAAATCGGCCCAGCTGACGGCAGGAGCACCGGCAAAGTGATAGGTGCCGGTTCTGCCCGTTCCCGCGTGAAAGGCCATGGCGATCTGCAGCAGGGTTGCGGCGATGTCGGCGGCGGGGGTGGGGCCGCCGATCTGGTCGGCCACGATGGACAGGCGATCGCGCTCGGCTCCAAGGCGCAGCATGGTGCGCACGAAATTGGTGCCATGAGCCGAAAACACCCAACTGGTGCGCAGGATCACATGCCGGCCGCCGGCGGCCCGCACACCCTGTTCGCCTGCCAGCTTGCTGCGGCCATAGGCATTCTGCGGGCAGACGGTATCATCGGGGCGCCAGGGGCTGTTGCCGGTGCCTTCGAACACGTAGTCGGAGGAGACATGCAGAAAGGGAATATCGCGCCGGGCGGCGGCCCGTGCCATGGCTGCGGGGGCTTCGCCGTTGATCCGGCGGGCCAGGGGTTCTTCTGTTTCGGCGCGGTCCACCGCGGTATAGGCGGCGGCATTTATGATCGCATCGGCCCCGGATGTATCAATGATGCGGGCGCAGGCGGCAGGATCGGCAAGGTCGGCCTCGTTTCGCCCGAGCGGGCAAAGGGCAATGTCCGCAGGGGTGCGGCGTTGCAGTTCGGTGGCCAGCTGGCCTGTCTTGCCGAAAACCAGTATCTTCATGTAAGCGTTTCCGTGGCCTTGCGTTTCGGTCATGGCTGTTTTGCCGGTTTCGGAGCCGCAGCACAATCGGTGGCTGCCGGAAAGAGGTGCGGAAGGGTGAAAATGGTGTATCTTGGCGACAAGGCCACGGGCCGTGACAACAATCTGAACCTGATCCGCATGGTTGCCGCAACCGCGGTGCTGGTGTCGCATGCCTGGCCGATCACGCTGGGGCCCGGTGCCGTGCAGCCGCTTGAGGAGGCTGTCGGGCATACGCTGGGCACACTGGCGGTGTTTGCCTTCTTCACCATTTCGGGTTTTCTGATTACCGCGAGTTTCGAGCGTTCCTCATCGCTGACAAGCTTTCTTGCGGCGCGGTTCCTGCGGCTTTATCCCGCCCTGATCGTCAGCCTTCTGGTGGTGGGGCTGGTGATTGCGCCGCTGATTTCCTCGCTCGGGGCCGTGGGTTTTCTGAGCACATCCCATCCGTGGGAATTCATCGCCCGCAACCTGGCGCTGGCCTCGCCCATGTTCGTGCTGCCCACGGTATTCGAAAGCAATCCCTATCCGGCGATCGAAGGATCGATCTGGACACTGTTTTACGAGGTGCTCTGTTACATGGGGGTATTCCTGGCCGGGGTGGCAGGGTTGTGGCGGCGGCCGGGGCTGGCGGCGCTGGCCCTGGGGTTGTGGCTTGCTCTCTGGCTGGTGGCCAGGGCTTCAGGGGTGGCGCTGCATCCGAAGCTTGTGGCACTGATGACGCTTTCCCTGCCCTTTGTCATCGGAATTGCATTTTACCTGTGGCGCAGTTGCCTGCCCCTTGGCCTTGGGGTGCTGGCGGTGCTGGTGGCATCTGCCTGGCTTGCTCGCGGCACGGCGCTCCATACGCCGCTTGTGGCACTGGCGCTCGGCTATGGGGTGTTCTGGCTGGCCTATGTGCCCGGGGGGATCCTGCGCGCCTACAACCAGCTGGGGGATTATTCCTATGGCATGTATATCTATGCCTTCCCCGTGCAGGGGCTGATGGTATGGCTGTTCGGCCCTCAGGGGCCGGTGACGAACATGATGCTGGCCTTTCCTGCCACGCTCGTACTTTCGGTGCTGTCATGGCATCTGGTCGAGGCCCCGGCGCTCGGGGCGAAATCGCGCGTGGTGGGGTGGCTGAAGCCGGAGGGCAGCCTGCGCTGAGAGCGTGCGCGGCTTGCCGGAACATGCCGGACCGGAAGCATGGGAATCAGGCCGGGGCCGATCTGCCCTGACTTCGCCCCAGGCGCCGGCCCACGCCTTCGCGTTTCCGAAGGGGGCGCCACCAGGATTCGTTCGCGAGATACCAGTCAACCGTGCGCCTCAGCCCTTCGTCCAGGGTTACCGACGGGCGCCAGCCCAGTTCCCTGCGGATGCGCGCGGGATCGATCGCATAGCGCAGGTCATGGCCGGGGCGATCTTCGACGAAGGTGATCAGGTTGCGATGCGGGGCGCCGCCGGGGCGTTTTTCATCAAGAATTTCGCAAAGCCTGCGCACCAGGTCCAGGTTGCTGGCCTCGTTTTCGCCGCCGATATTGTAGCTGCGCCCCACGGTGCCCTTTTCCAGCACCAGCAGCAGTGCTTCGGCGTGATCCTCGACGTAAAGCCAGTCGCGCACGTTTTCGCCGGTGCCGTAGATCGGGATGGGATTGCCCGCCAGTGCCTGAAGGATCACCACCGGTATCAGCTTTTCGGGAAAGTGGAAGGGGCCGTAATTGTTCGAGCAGTTTGTCATCACCACCGGCAGGCCATAGGTTTCGTGCCAGGCACGCACCAGGTGATCCGAGGCCGCCTTCGAGGCCGAATAGGGGCTGTTCGGGGCATAGGGCGTATCTTCGGTAAACTTTCCCTCGGCTCCGAGCGAGCCGTAAACCTCGTCTGTGGAAACGTGATGAAAGCGGAAACCCTCGGGCCTGCCGCGTTCTTCCCAGTAATGGCGGGCGGCCTCAAGCAGATTGTAGGTTCCGTTCACGTTGGTTTCGATGAAGGCGCCGGGGCCGTCGATCGAACGATCCACATGGCTTTCGGCAGCCAGATGCATCACGGCATCGGGGGCGTGGGTGGCGAGGATGCGGTCAAGTGCGGCACGATCCCGGATATCTGCATGTTCGAAGGCATAATCAGGATGATCGGCCACGCTGGCCACGTTCTCAAGACAGGCGGCATAGGTAAGCGCATCGAGATTGACTACCGCGTGTCCCTGGGCGATTGCCCGGCGCACCACGGCCGAGCCAATGAAACCGGCCCCGCCGGTGACCAGGATCTTCATGCCTGTTCCTCGTAAATGAAGGGTGATTCGAAATCGCGCAGCAGGGGGGCGGCGGTGTCTTTTTGCGACAGGATCGCCTTGCCGGGGGCGATTCCCCAGTCGATACCGATCTCGGGATCGTCGAAGCGCACCGCGCCGTCGCATTCGGGCGCGTAGTAATCGGTGCATTTGTAAAGGATCTCGGTATCGGGCGCGCGCGTAACAAAGCCATGCAGGAAGCCTTCGGGGATCAGCAGCTGACGGCCGTTTTCGGCCGAAAGCTCCACCCCGATCCACTGGCCATAGGTGGGCGAGCCGCGCCGGATATCAACCGCCACGTCGAACAGCGCGCCCCGTCCGCAGCGCACCAGCTTGGCCTGGGCATGGGGCGGCGCCTGAAAGTGCAGACCGCGCACCGTGCCGGCCTGGCGCGAAAGTGAATGATTGTCCTGCACGAAATCCAGTTCGATCCCGTGTTCGGCCAGGGTGCGCCGGTTCCAGCTTTCGCTGAAGAAGCCCCGGTGATCACCAAAGCGCGCCGGAGTCAGGATCAGCACACCGGGAAGCGCGGTTTCCTCGATCTGCATGGGTTTTCCTCCTGCCACTCGTCAACATGCTGCACTCATAGGCCAAAGGCGGCGGTCGGGGAAAGCCCTTATGAGGCCGCAGCCCACGGCGGGCATGACCGGCTTTCGGGCCGGGGCTGGGCCTTCCGTTACATGCGGCGCATGAATACGTAAAGCAGGATCAGTGCCACCGTTGCGCCCTGGGCGATTATCCGATAGCGCATCATCCGGTTCGAATATTTTGCATTCGCACTGCCCCCCCTGGCAAAGCCGCCGATCCCGAGCAGCAGCACCAGAACGGTTGCGGCCGCACCGACCACCACGAACAGGAAAAACGGATCGCTGAGCATGAGCTGTCCTTTCTGTAGGGTTTCCGTGTAACCTGCCGGGCCCGGAAAGCGAACCACAAAATCGCCGCGCCTTCGGGCATGTATCCAGTCTGTCAGCTCTTTGCCAGTATCCAGTCGAGCGCGCGGGTTGGCAGAATGCGGCGCAGATACCACATGACGTAGGTCGGGGTTGTCACCAGATAGCGGGCTTTCGGACTGGGGCTTTCCAGGGCGCGGATCAGCTTTCGGGTAACGGCCGCGGGGGGCAGTTCGAAGCGATCGGGCCCGCGGCTTTCGTAAAGCCGCTTGCGAAGGCCGGTCCTGTATTCTTCTGCCCGGGCAGAATTTTTCCAGTCGATCCATTTTTCGAAATGGGGGATCGAGTTCTGCCGGATCTTCGTGGTGATGGGCCCGGGTTCGATCAGGATCACCCGGATCGGCGTGTCGCGCATTTCAAGGCGCAGGGTATCGGTCAGGCCTTCCAGGGCGAACTTGGTGGCATTATAGGCCCCCCGCCAGCGCAGGGTGGCAAAGCCAAGCACCGAAGAGCAGTTGATGATCCGCCCGTGCCCCTGTGCGCGCATCACCGGGATGACACGGCGGGTCAGCGCGTGGTAGCCGAACAGGTTGGTTTCGAAAATGGCGCGCAGAGCATCGCGGGGCAGATCTTCCAGTGCCCCCGGTATGCCATAGGCGCCGTTGTTGAAAAGCGCATCCAGGGTGCCCCCGGTTGCTGCCAGAACCTCGGCAAGGGCGCTTTCCAGGGTGGCGTCGTCATCGTAATCGAGATGCGGGCTTTCCAGGCCTTCGGCGCGCAGCCGTTCGCAATCTTCGGGTTTGCGGCAGGCGGCGAATACCCGCCAGCCCCGTGCCTTCAGCCCATGTGCGGCATCATGCCCGATGCCCGAAGAACAGCCGGTAATCAGAATGGATTTCTGCGTCATGTGCCCGTGCCTCGTTTCGTGATGTTGCGGTTTGTGGCGGGTGCCTGTCAGCGCATCCGGAAACGGGAACAAATCCGGTGTGGCGCCATGAAGCGGCCTGCTGGCCGGAACCGTGCGGTTCAGTCATCGCTTTCGAATGGATCCCATTCCTCGTCAACTTCGGGAAGGGCTTCGGCCGCGGCCTGGGCGGCAATTTCCTCATGCGTTCTGATCGCGGTGATGCGGGCCTTCGGGAAGGCTTCGATCACCGCTTTCACCATCGGGTGTTCCAGTGCCTCCTGTTCGAGGGCGCGACGCTTTTCATCGCGGGTTTCCGCAAGGGTGGGGGCGCCCCCGCCGGCAACGACCGAAACCGCCCAGCGAACCCCCGTCCAGGCTTTCAGCCGGCGGCCAAGACGCTGCGCCAGATCGGCAGGCGCATCGGGGGCAGGTTCGAATTCGATCCGCCCCGGCGCATAGGAAACAAGGCGCACTCCGGTTTCCACGTCGATCAGAAGTTTCACATCTCGGTGGCGGCGGATCAGTTCGACCATGTCTTCGAAGCCGGGGCAGAGCACGGCCAGGCTTTCGGGCACCTGAACCGGCGCGGTTGCCGTGGTGACGGAACCCTCTCTGCCGGATGCCGGGGGCGCCCCGATGCCGGCGGCGGCGGATTGCGGCCCTGCATCCGGTGCCCGTGGGGCTGCGGCCGGAGTGCTGCCGGCGGCCGGGGCGGCGGGCGGCGTATCGCGCAGTTTCTTCACCAGTTCGCCGGGTGGGGGCAGATCGGCCACATGGGTCAGGCGGATCAGCGCCATTTCCGCTGCCATCATGCTGTTTGGCGCCAGGGATACCTCTTCCAGCGCCTTCAGCAGCATCTGCCACATGCGTGCCAGTATCCGCATGGCCAGCCTTTCCGCCAGGGCCTGGCCGCGGGCCCGCTCGTCGGGGCCGATGGTGGGATCTTCTGCCGCTTCGGGGGTGATCTTCACCACTGAAATCCAGTGGGTGATCTCGGCCAGATCGCGCAGCACGGCCAGAGGATCGGCGCCATCGGCATATTGTGCGGCCAGTTCGCCAAGGGCGCCGGCGGCATCGCCCTTCAGGATCATCTCGAACAGATCGAGCACCCGGCCGCGGTCGGCCAGCCCCAGCATGGCGCGCACCTGTTCGGCGGTGGTTTCGCCGGCGCCATGGCTGATCGCCTGATCGAGAAGCGATGTTGCATCGCGGGCCGAGCCTTCGGCGGCGCGGGTGATCAGCGCCAGCGCGTCATCGCTGATCCTTGCACCTTCGGCATCGGCAATGCGGCGCAGCAGAGCGATCATCTCCTCGGGTTCGATGCGTCGCAGGTCGAAGCGCTGGCAGCGCGAAAGCACCGTGACGGGCACCTTGCGGATCTCGGTGGTGGCGAAGATGAACTTCACATGCGGGGGGGGTTCCTCAAGCGTTTTCAGCAGCGCGTTGAAGGCGCTGTTCGAAAGCATGTGCACCTCGTCGATGATGTAGATCTTGTAGCGCGCCGAGGTGGGGGCGTAATGCACGCTTTCCAGCACGTTCGAGCGGATATCGTCGATCCGGGTCTGCGAGGCGCCGTCCATCTCGATCACGTCCACATGCTGGCCGGCGCTGATCGTGCGGCAGGCCTCGCAGCGGCCGCAGGGTTCGGTGGTGGGGCCACCCCGGCCATCGGGGCCGGTGCAGTTCAGACCCTTGGCGATGATGCGGGCGGTTGTTGTCTTGCCGGTGCCGCGGATGCCGGTAAGGATGAAGGCCTGGGCGATGCGATCTGCCGCAAAGGCGTTCTTCAGGGTACGCACCATCGCATCCTGCCCCACGAGGTCGGCAAATGTCTCGGGGCGATACTTGCGCGCCAGCACCTGATAGCCGGTAGTTCGATCTTCGCTCATAGGGTCCTCGGATTCGGGGTTGGCCGCAGGTTAAGGCGCGTGTTGCTCGCCGTAAAGCGCAAGGGTAGGGTGGTTGTGCAAAGGAGGGCGGGATGGCACCATATCCGGTGAAATATCCGGCAGGCGAACTGGCGCTTGGCACGGGCATTCTGGGCATCGGCCCGATGCCGGGGCGCGCGGGTGGTTACGAGGCCGATCTTGCGGCGCTCCTGCGCTGGCCGGCCGAGCTGGTGCTGAGCATGACGGGGCCGGACGAGCTTGAAATGGCCGGAGCCGGGGGGCTGGGCGCTGATCTGGCTGCGGCCGGGGTGAGCTGGTGCTGCCTGCCGATTGCCAATTTCGGCGCGCCGGGGCCCGAACATGCCGCCCTTTGGGCCGAAGCCTCGGCCGCGGCGCATGCGGTGCTTGCGCGCGGCGGAAAGGTGTTTGCCCATTGCTGGGCTGGCTGCGGGCGCTCGGGCATGGCGCTGATGCGGCTGATGTGCGAAGCCGGCGAAAAGCCGACGGCAGCACTGCTGCGTCTGCGGGCCGTGCGGCCCTGTGCGGTGGAAATGCCGGCCCAGCGGGCCTGGGCCGCAGCCGGATTTGTCGGAGTCCGGACCTAGAGCCTGTCGCACATGATCGGATTCGGCGCGACAGGCTGCTCAGGGCATGCGACTGCCCGGGTAGGCGCATGTCCGGACCGCCTGCGCCCCCCGGGCGAAGCAAGTGCGATCTGACGCGACATGCACTAGAGCAGACGGTTGTAGATCGCGGCCATGATGGCGGCAAATACCCCCGTGAGAATGGCCGAAGACAGCCCGCCCACGATTGCATTTCCGATCATCATCCCGCTGGCGACAGCCATCGGGCCCATACCGGCCCCGGCCCCCATGCCCAGTATCATCATGCCACCCGTAAGCCAGATGAGCAGGAAGAGGGCCAGTGTCAGAAGAAAGACGGCAATACCGGCGGCCAGGCCGAATTTCGCCGCATTGAGGCGTGCGTATTCCATTTCCATGGGGCTCTCCCTGTGTTGCGGATTTCTCTGTGCATGCCCGGCACGGCGGGCCGGCCCGGTCAGTTGCGGATATGGGCGAAAATGCAGGCCTGTGCGCGAGAAACCCTCCGATACAGGGCAGGACATGCGGGAAAAGGGTGAGAGGCTGGCAGCGACCCGAACGGAAACTCGTTACGGCTGCTTCCTTCCGGACCTGACCGGGTTGGCGAGGCGTTCGCCCGCGCCAACCTCTCGCCTTTCATATAGGCCGGGCGCGCACCGAAGGCAAGAGCCGCGGCCAAAGGTCAGCGGGCTCCGGTGCAGGTCAGCTGGTTGAAATAGGCCCGGCAGTGGTTTTCGGGGCCAAGGCCGGTGATCGTCACGTCGGCATAGACGATCCGGCTGCGGTAATCGATCCGGATCGCCTGGCGCAGGGCCTCCCGGCAGGTTTCCTCGTGCCCCCTTCTGCAGATGGCCAGCAGCGGGCCGACGGCCGGATCGTTCGTCTTTTCAAGATCGTCGGCCATGAGCTGCGAACGGGCAACCGCATGCACGAAGTCCTCGACGTCCTGTTGCGAGGGACGGGTGAGATAAAGCAGCAGCGCCACCGACAGGGCCATGATGATCCCGGCCTTGATCCAGTTCATTATCTGCTGTCCCCCTTGCCGTCTGCGGGTTTCTCTAGCGCCGTGGGGCTGCGGGCGCAAGCGGGCAACCCCCGGGCTTTTAACGTCCGGGCGGGGTGAAGGCCGCGCGGGCACGGGCCACCTCGTGGCGGATGGCGCAGCCATCGGCGTGATCGTTTACAAGCCCCATTGCCTGCATGAAGGCATAGGCCGTGGTGGGGCCCACGAATTTCCAGCCGCGAGCTTTCAGCGCGCGGGCCAGGGCCATTGACTCGGGGGTGCTCGGAACAGTCCGGGGCGGGGGAGAGGGGGAGGGCTCGAAGCGCCACAGCCAGGCGGCGAGCGAGCCTTCCGCCTCGATCAGTTCAAGGGCCCGGCGGGCGTTGTTGATCACCGCCTCGATCTTGCCGCGGTGGCGCACGATGCCCGCATCACCCAGAAGGCGCGCCACATCGGTTCCGTCATAGCGGGCGATGCGTGCCGGATCGAAGCCGTGGAAGGCGGCGCGGAAGTTTTCCCGTTTTTCAAGGATGGTGCGCCAGCTCAGTCCCGACTGGAAGCTTTCCAGGCAGAGCTTCTCGAACAGGCGGCGGTCATCGGCAACGGGGAAGCCCCACTCGTGATCGTGATAGGCCAGATATTGCCCGGTTGCGGCGCACCAGCCGCAGCGGGGCTTGCCGTCGGGGCCGGTGAAAAGACCGCTCACAGGGCGATCCTGAAACGGGCAAACCCATCGGGGCCTTCGCCGGCCGGTTCGATGCTGATGCCCTTGAGATCATCAAGATAGCCCATGGCCCTGGGGCCGGTATCGAACAGCACCGTGGTGCCGGGCAGGGGGGCAAAGCGCCAGTTGTCGTCGGCCGTGGGGTTTATGGTGCCCTGTTCGACAATATAGCGCACGATCACGTCGCGGTTGGTGTCGGGGGCCTCGTAGATGATGGTCGAGCCGTCGGCGCCGGGGAAATGGCCTCCACCCCCGGCGCGGTAGTTGTTGGTGGCGATGACAAACTCCTGTTCGGGCGCGACGGGCCGGCCCTGATACATCAGGTCGGTGATGCGGCTGGCGTCGGGGTTGATCAGTTCGCCCTTGGGGGCGAATCTGGACGGTTGCGAAAGGTCGATCCCGTAGGTTACGCCATCGATCACATCGAAATTGTAGCTGGGGAATTCGGGGTTGAGGAGCACCTGGTCGGGCTGACCGGGAGTGATCCGGTTGAACATTCCGGCGGAACGTTCCAGCCAGTCCTTCAACTGGGCGCCGGTTACTTTCACCGCGCGCACGGTATTCGGATAAAGATACAGGTCGGCCACGTTCTTGATGGCGATCGGGCCGGCGGGCACGTCGGTATAATATTCCGGTCCGCCCCGGCCGCCGGCCTTGAAGGGGGCGGCTGCGGAAAGCAGGGGCAGAGCCTCGAATTTCGATCCCTTCAGCATTTCGCCCACATACCAGCGCTGTGCTGTCGAGACGATCTGCACCGAGGGGTCATCGGCCACCAGCGCGAAATAGCTGTAGAGCGGGGCGGTGGTGGTGCCCACGGGGCGGCGGATGTATTCGAGGGTCTGTTGGTGGATATCTTCCACCGATTTCAGCACCGCGGGCACGCTTTTCACCAGCGGTGTCACCGAGCGATCCTTGTTGCGCCGGGCAATGGGGCGGGCCTCGGCGGTATGGGCCGCAATGCGCCATCTGTTGCCGTCGCGTTCCAGCATCAGATCAAGAAGCCCCATGTGCGAGCCCCAGAAGCCTCCCATCACGGCGGGTTTGCCGCGCAGCGTGCCGGCCGCGGCATCAACGCCGGCGATCCCTTCGAACCGCTTGCCGGGAAAGACAAGATGCTGATGGCCGGAAAGGATTGCATCGATCCCCTCGATTCCGGCCAGCTGAAGCGCGGCGTTTTCCAGCCCCTCGCCCTGCCCTTCGGCAATGCCCGAATGGGAAAGGGCGATGATGATGCCGGCGCCCGCTTCCCGCATTGCGGGCACATGGGCTTCGGCTGTTTCGATGATGTCGCGTGCCGTCACGCTGCCTTCAAGGTGGCGGCGATCCCAGTTCATGATCTGTGGCGGCACGAAGCCGATCAGGCCGATGCGCACGGGATGGCTTTCACCGGCGCCGTCGATGACGGTTTTCTCGACGATCGTCCAGGGAGGCAGCAGCGTCCTGTCGTCGCGCGGGGTGGTGCCGGCCCTTAGCGCCACATTGGCGCAGACCACCGGAAAATGCGCACCGGTCACCGCTTTCATCAGGAAGTCGAGCCCATAGTTGAATTCGTGATTGCCAAGGGTCGAGGCTTCGAAGCCAAGGGTGTTCATGGCGGTTATGATCGGGTGCATGTCGCCTTCCTTCATGCCCCGTTCATAGGCGATGTAATCACCCATCGGATTGCCCTGCAGGAAATCGCCGTTGTCGATCAGCATCGAATTGGCAGCCTCGTCGCGCACGGCCTGGATGAGGCTGGCGGTGCGGGCAAGGCCGACGGTATCCACCGGCTTGTCGGCGTAATAGTCATAGGGATGAATGTGCACATGCAGATCGGTTGTTTCCATGATCCGCAGATGCGCCTGATTCGCGCCGGCGCGTGCCGAAAAGGGGTGAAGTGCAATCAATGATGTGCCTGCAGCTGCGCCTGCCATGAACCCGCGGCGATTGATGTAACTCGCATGCATGGTGGTATCCTCCCCTGAAAGCTCGTTGTTCTAATATCGGAGAGCTTACCACACCACGGGGGCACATTAACGGCCTCGGCGGATTGTTGCCAGATGATTTTGCGCGAGGCGCCGTGAAAAATTTCGGTTCAGGGTTGTGTTGCGGGCAGTGGGCGGAAACGTCGCGCACATCTTGCGCGACGGGTGTGAAACCGGCTTGCAAGAGGGGCCGAATGGTCCGAAAACGGATTGGCGGTCAGAGAGGAACGCGAAAACATGAAGTTTTCCACCCGGGAAGACATAGAGGCGCCTGCCGAAGAGGTGTTCCGCGCGATCTCGGATTTCAGGCGGTTCGAGCGCCTTGCGCTGCGCCACGGTATCGAAGTGCAGCGCGCCGGCCGCATGCTGCCCGATGGCACACGGCGTCTGGCCTGGCAGGTTGACTATCCCTTCCGCGGCCGGCGCCGTTCGCTTGCTGTCGAACTGGCCGAATGCGAGGCACCGGAACGCCTTGTGTTCACGGGCCGCTCAGAAGCGATCAGAAGCGAGCTGGCGATCGTCATAACGGCGCTTCCGCGGGAACGCTGCCGGATGGGGGTGCAGCTTGACATGCGTCCGCGCAGCATCCCGGCCCGGCTGTTCATCCAGTCGCTGAAGCTGATCAAGCCGCGCCTGACGCGCAGGTTCAGGCGCCGGGTCAGGCGGTTTGTCCGCAATCTTGAACGCGGCAGGCAGGGCGGCGGGAGCGATCAGCCCTCACGCCGGCGCGGATCGGCGGGATAGACGCCAAGCAGTGTTACCCTGTCGGTGAAATAGTCCAGTTCTTCCATGGCCAGCCGCACGTTGCGGTCGTCGGGGTGGCCTTCGATATCGGCATAGAACTGGGTGGCAGTGAAATTGCCGCCCACCATGTAGCTTTCAAGCTTGGTCATGTTCACGCCATTGGTGGCAAAGCCGCCCAGGGCCTTGTAGAGCGCCGCGGGAATGTTGCGCACATCGAAGACGAAGCTTGTCATCATGCCGTGTTCGCCGCGCCGTTTCAGATCGGGTTCGCGCGACATGATCAGGAAACGGGTGGTGTTGCGGTCGTGGTCTTCGATGTGGCGCGCCACCACTTCGAGGCCGTGGATCTTGCCCGCCAGTTCCGAGGCCAGCGCGCCAAGCGCCGGATCGCCGGCCTCGGCCACATGGCGCGCCGAGCCTGCGGTATCGGGGCCGGTCAGCCGGTGAATGCCGTGTTCCTGCAGGAAATCGCGGCACTGCCCCAGAAGCACCGTATGGCTCATGGCCCGCTTGATCCGCGATAACGGCGTGCCCGGCAGCGCCAGAAGGTTGATATGCACCCGCACGAAGGCTTCGCCCACGATATGCAGGCCGGATGCGGGCAGCAGGCTGTGAATGTCGGCCACCCGTCCGTAGATCGAGTTTTCGACAGGCAGCATCGCCAGTTCGGCCGCCCCACGGCGCACCGCGTCGATGGCATCCTCGAAGGTGCGGCAGGGCATGGGCTCCATCTCGGGGCGGGCCTTCAGGCAGGCCTCGTGCGAATAGGCGCCGGGCTCTCCCTGAAAGGCGATACGGGCTGTCATTTTCCGGGCTCCGCGGGTTTGTGCAGATTCAGCGCTGAAAAGAGCAACTACAGCTTGCGGTTTCAAGGGGGAAGCGGATAGATGTTCCTGATCGCTTCAATAAAAGGAATTGCGACATGTTCAACACAATGACTGTGGTGAAATTCGTTGGTGGCTTCGGGGGCGCCCTGCTGGCCTTCCTTCTGGTCAACATGGTGGGCAATGGCCTTTATCTCGGTGGTGGCGGTCATGGCGATGAAGGCGAAGAGGTGGTCCTGGCCTATGTGATCGAAACCGACGCGGCCGAGGCCGATGCGGGAGCGGCCGAGGAAGAAGCCCCCGATTTCGCAACGCTTCTGGCCGAGGCCGATATCGAGAAGGGCGCCAAGGTATTCGGCAAGTGCAAGAGCTGTCACAAGCTTGAAGACGGCGCCAATGCAACCGGCCCGCATCTTTTCAATATCGTGGGGCGGCCGGTTGCCGGTGTGGACGGCTTCAGGTATTCCGATGCGCTCAAGGGGCTTGGCGGCGAATGGACACCCGAACGCCTGAACGAATTCCTGGAAAAGCCCAAGGATTTCGCGCCCGGCACCAAGATGAGCTTTGCCGGCCTGAAGAAGATCGGGGATCGTGCTGCGCTTGTGGCCTATCTGGAAACGATTGGCGAGTGAGCGATCGCGGCAGGATCGGGGGAATGTGGCCGCGCGGACGCTTCGCGCGGCCTTTTCGATGTGGTGTTTCATGCAAGGTTTAACATGTTTAACATATCGTAACTTGCCACCACGTGCGCCCGGCCTTAGCCTGACGGAAGCGGAGACAGCCGGAGGAAAACCATGAGCCGAAATCACACCCGCGCCGTTGCCATTACCGTTGCCGGCAGCATGGGAAGAGACCGGTTTGCAGGCGGGTTTCCCTTCGCGCTGGCGATGCTTCTTCCGGCGCTGGTGTTGTTGTGGGCGCTGGCGGCGGTGCCGGTGCGCGCCGGGCAGGACATTGTCAGATCATACGGCATCACCACCTTTGACGCCGACGATCTGAAATACCCCGCCGATTTCGCGCATCTCGATTACGTCAATCCCGACGCACCCAAGGGCGGCGAAATTTCCGAATGGGCTTTCGGTTCGTTCGATTCGATGCACCCCTACACGATCAAGGGGCGGGCAGGGGCACTTGCGTCGATCTTCTTCGAAAGCCTGCTGACCGGCACGGCCGATACCATCGGCCAGGCCTATTGCCTGCTCTGCGAAAGCCTGGAATACCCGCGCGACCGCTCCTGGGTGATCTTCAACCTGCGCCCCGAGGCCCGCTTTTCCGACGGCAGCCCGCTGACGGCCGAAGACGTGGCCTTTTCCTATGAAACCTTCCTGACCAGGGGGCTCAACAGTTTCCGGGTGCAGCTGGCCAGGAAGGTCGAAAGCGTCGAGGTGCTGGGCCCGCAGCGCATCAGGTTCACCTTCAGGCCCGACATTCCGAAACGCGACGTGATCCAGGACGTAGGCGGGATTCCGGTGTTTTCGAAGGCCGATTTCGAGGCGCGCGGTTTCGATTTCGAAAGCAGCACGCTCAAGCCGCTCGTCGGCTCGGGGCCCTATGTGCTCGATCGTCTGGACGTGGGGCAGACGATCGTCTACCGCCGCAACCCCGATTACTGGGGGGCGGATCTGCCGATCAACCGGGGACGCAACAATTTCGACCGCATCCGCATCGAATATTACGCCGATTACAACGCCGCCTTCGAGGGTTTCAAGGGCGGCACCTACACTTTCCGCAACGAGGCTTCGTCCAAGATCTGGGCCACGGGCTATGATTTTCCGGCGGTGAAAGAGGGCTTCGTGATCAGAAAGGCCCTGCCCGACGGCGACAAGGCTTCGGGTCAGGCCTTCATCTTCAACCTGCGGCGCGAAAAGTTCCGGGATCCCCGCGTGCGCGAGGCGATCGGCCTGATGTTCAATTTCGAATGGACCAACGAAACCCTGTTCTACAAGCTCTACGCGCGCATCAATTCGTTCTGGGAAAACAGCTACCTGGCAGCCGAGGGTCCGCCCGGTCCGGCCGAACGCGCCATTCTCGATCCGCTGGCCGGCATTCTGCCGCCGGGGGTGCTGGATTCCGGGCCGGCAACGCAGCATGTCTCGAATCCGAAGCGCCCGCTTGACCGCCGTGCCCTGCGCCGGGCGGCGGCGCTGCTTGACGAGGCGGGCTGGAAGGTGGGCACCGACGGCCTGCGCCGCAATGCCAGGGGCGAGGTTCTGGTGGTGGAGTTCCTCAACGACAGCCAGACCTTCAACCGGATCATCAACCCCTATGTCGAGAACCTCAAGCGCCTTGGCATCGATGCCCGCCACGTGTTCATCGACAATGCCCAGATGGAGGTGCGCACCCGTCCGCCCTCGTATGATTTCGACATCATCACCGGCCACCTTCAGACGGGCTACATACCCGGCACCGAGCTTTATCAGTATTTCGGCTCGGAAACCGCCGACAGTTCGGTGTTCAACAGGATGGGCCTGAGAAGCGAAGCCGTGGACAGGCTGATCGAGGTGGTGCTGGCCGCCGACAATCAGGAAGACCTGACTACCGCCGTCCATGCGCTTGACAGAGTGTTGCGGGCGCTGCGCTTCTGGGTGCCGCAATGGTACAAGAACGTGCATACGGTAGCCTATTACGACATGTACGAGCACCCCGAAAACCTGCCACCCTATGCCCTGGGAGAACTTGATTTCTGGTGGTTCAGCGCTGAAAAGGCCGCGGCGCTGAAGGCCGCCGGCGCCTTGCAGTAAGGCGGGCGCGAGGGGCGCGGGCAGCAGTCATGGGCGCATATATCCTCAGGCGGCTTCTGCTGGTCATTCCCACGCTGGTGGGGATGATGGTGATCAATTTCGTGCTGATCCAGTTCGTCCCCGGCGGCCCGATCGAGCAGATCCTGGCCCAGATGGAAGGGCATGGCGATGCCTTCGAAACCATCGCCGGCGGTTCGGATGCAGGCAGCGAGATGCAGACCGGTGACGATACCTATGCCGGCGCACGCGGCCTGCCGCCCGAACTGCTTGAGGATCTGAAGAAGCAGTTCGGCTTCGACAAGCCCCCCCTGCAGCGGTTTCTCGACATGATGTGGAACTATCTGCGCTTCGATTTCGGCGAAAGTTATTTCCGCTCTGCCCGGGTGGTGGACATGGTGATCGAGAAGATGCCGGTGTCGATCACGCTGGGGCTGTGGTCAACGCTGATCGCCTATCTGGTGTCGATCCCTCTGGGCATTCGCAAGGCGGTGCGCGACGGCTCGCGTTTCGATACCTGGACAAGCGGCGTGATCATCGTGGCTTATGCGATCCCGGGCTTCCTGTTCGCGATCCTGCTGCTGGTGCTGTTTGCCGGAGGATCATACTGGAAGATCTTTCCGCTGCGCGGGCTGACCTCGCCCAACTGGGAAGACCTTTCGATGATGGGCAAGGTGCTTGATTACCTCTGGCATATCACCCTGCCGGTGATTGCCTCGACGATTTCCTCTTTTGCAACCGTCACGCTTCTGACGAAGAATTCCTTCCTCGACGAGATCAAGAAGCAATACGTGATTACCGCCCGCGCCAAGGGGCTGAGCGAACGCGGCGTGCTTTACGGCCATGTATTCCGCAATGCGATGCTGATCGTGATTGCCAGCTTCCCCAGCCTGTTCATCGGGGTGTTCTTCGGCGGTTCGATCCTGATCGAGACGATCTTCTCGCTCGATGGCCTTGGACGCATGGGTTTCGAGGCGGCCGTCAACCGCGATTATCCGGTGATGTTCGCCACCCTCTATGCCTTCGGCCTGCTGGGGTTGCTGGTGGGGATCCTGTCGGATCTGATGTATGTCTTCGTTGATCCGCGCATCGATTTCGAGCGAAGAGAGGGCTAGGCGATGAGGCTTTCCCCCCTGAACCGGCGCCGCTGGCGCAATTTCAAGCGCAACCGGCGGGCGTTCTGGTCGCTCTGGATATTCGTGGTGCTGTTCGGCCTTTCGCTGTTTGCCGAGTTCATCGCCAACGACAAGCCGCTGATCGTCAGCTATCGCGGCGAACTGCATTTTCCGGTGGTGAAATTCTACCCCGAAACCGCCTTTGGCGGCGATTTCCAGACCGAAGCCAGCTATCGCGATCCCGAGGTGCAGTGCCTGATCGTTTCGGGTGGTCTGGAGGAATGTTTCGACGATCCCGAGGCAGTGATGGCCGATGCCGGGGACGGAATCGTGAACGGCGAGCCGATCGCGAAGGGGTGGATACTCTGGCCGCCGGTGCCCTATTCCTACGACACCCCGAACGAGCTTGACACCGCGGCGCCATCACCACCCGATGCCAAGCACTGGCTGGGCACCGATGACGCCACCCGCGATGTGCTGGCCCGGGTGATCTACGGCTTTCGCCTTTCGATCCTGTTTACCCTGATCGTTACCGCCGTGGCTTCGGTGATCGGGATCATCGCCGGGGCAATCCAGGGTTATTTCGGCGGCTGGATCGATCTTGGCCTGCAGAGGATCCTGGAAATCTGGGGCTCGGTGCCCGAGCTTTACGTGATCATCATCCTCACCGCGATCGTCGGACGAAGTTTCTGGCTGCTGGTGGCGATCGTGATCCTGTTCGGCTGGCCGCGGCTGGTGGGTGTGGTGCGGGCCGAATTCCTGCGGGCGCGCAATTTCGAATACGTGCGCGCGGCGCGGGCGCTCGGGGTATCGGACCGCAAGATCATGTTCCGTCACATCCTGCCCAATGCGATGGTGGCCACGCTTACTTTCCTGCCCTTCATCATTACCGGCGGCATCGCCACGCTGGCATCGCTTGACTACCTCGGTTACGGGCTGCCCAGTTCGGCCCCCTCGCTGGGGGAACTCACCCTGCAGGCCAAGCAGAACCTGCAGGCCCCCTGGCTGGGCTTTACCGCCTTCTTCGTGTTCGCGCTGATGCTTTCGCTTCTGGTCTTCATCTTCGAGGGCGTGCGCGACGCCTTCGATCCGCGCAAGACATTCGAATGACGCAACCGCTTCTCGAAATCCGCGATCTCACCGTTGCCTTCCGTCAGGACGGCGCCGAAACCCTTGCGGTCCGGAATGCATCGCTCACCGTGGCGCCGGGCGAAACCGTGGCGATCGTGGGCGAAAGCGGCTCGGGCAAGTCGGTGACGGCGCTTTCAACCGTTTCGCTTCTGCCCGACAGCGCGCGGGTTTCGGGCTCGGTCACCTATGCCGGACGCGAGCTTCTGGGCGCCGACGAACGGACCCTGTGCGAGGTACGCGGAAACGACATCAGCTTCATCTTCCAGGAGCCGATGACCAGCCTCAACCCGCTGCACACCATCGAGAAACAGCTGGCCGAAAGCATCGAGCTGCACCAGGGTCTGCGCGGCGAAGCGGTGCGCGCCCGTATCATCGAACTGCTTGAAAAGGTGGGTATCCATGATCCGGCCAGCCGGCTTGGCGCCTATCCCCACCAGCTTTCCGGCGGGCAGCGCCAGCGGGTGATGATCGCCATGGCGCTGGCCAACAGCCCCGATCTGCTGATTGCCGACGAACCCACCACCGCGCTTGATGTCACCATTCAGGCGCAGATCCTGGAACTGCTGACGGATCTGAAGCGCCAGGAAAACATGAGCCTGCTGTTCATTACCCATGATCTGGGCATCGTGCGGCGCATCGCCGATCGCGTCCATGTGATGAAGGGCGGCGAGATCGTCGAACACGGGCCCACCGCCGAACTGTTTGCCGCTCCGCGGCACGAATATACCCGCACCCTGCTGGAAGCCGAGCCTGCCGGCCGCCCCGATTCGCCACCCGAAGGTGCAGGGGAAATCGTGCGCACCGAAGGCCTGCGCATCTGGTTCCCGATCCAGCGCGGCCTTCTCAGGCGCACCGTGGGCCACATCAAGGCGGTGAACGATGCCTCTCTCAGCATATGCGAGGGCGAAACCCTGGGGATTGTCGGTGAAAGCGGTTCAGGCAAGACAACACTGGCGCTTGCCATCATGCGGCTGATCCGTTCGGAAGGGCCGATCGTGTTCATGGGCGAACATATCGAACGCCTTCACGCCCGCGAACTGCGCCCGCTGCGGGCACGCATGCAGATCGTGTTCCAGGATCCATACGGTTCGCTTTCCCCGCGCATGACGGTTGAAGAGATCATCAGCGAGGGGCTGGGCGTGCACGGTGTGCCCGAAGGGCGCGATACGCATGTGATGGTGGGCGAAATCATGGAGGAGGTCGGCCTTGATCCCTCTACCATGCACCGCTACCCGCATGAGTTCTCCGGCGGTCAGCGCCAGCGCATCGCCATTGCCCGCGCCATGATCCTGCGTCCTCGCCTGGTGGTTCTGGACGAGCCCACCAGCGCGCTCGACATGACGGTGCAGGTGCAGATCGTGAACCTTTTGCGCGATCTCCAGAAGCGCCATCGTCTTGCCTATCTGTTCATCAGCCACGATCTGCGCGTGGTGCGGGCGCTTTCGCACAAGGTGATGGTAATGAAACGCGGGGATGTTGTCGAAGCGGGGCCGGCCGAGCTGATATTCAGCGCACCGCAAACCGCCTATACACGTGCCCTGATGGCGGCGGCCTTCGATCTGAAGGCCGTTGAGGGCGGTGGCATCTGAAACGCACCGGCGCGGCATCCTCTGCCCTGCCCTGCCGGCCATGTCTGCTTCGTTCCGGCGAATGCTTCGCCGCCGGGGTGCCGGGGGCATGAACCTTTCCCGCAGTCTGCAAGGCCGTTCAGATTGCTGCGCTGTGGCCCGCCCTGGCCAGATCGTATTCGTCGAATGCGCGTGCGATCATGCGGGTCAGCGGGCGTGCCTCGGGCGGGATCTCGAAGCCCTTCCCGGTGATCCGCGGCAGGCCGTCGAACGCCTCGGCAGCCTTGCGGAACATGTCGTCCAGCCGCTCGGGTGCAATGGCGAAACGTTCAAGGATTTCCCGGCGGTCGATGCGGAAATCACACATCAGGGCTTCGATCATGCGGCCGCGCAGGCGATCTTCCTGGGTAAATTCATGGCCGCGCACGGTGGCAAAGGCTCCGTTGCGCACCCTTGCCGCATAGGCCGAGGTGACCGGGGCATTCTGGGCATATCCCTGAGGAAAGCGCGAAATCGCCGAAGCCCCGAGGCCGACCAGAACATCGGCCTGATCGTCGGTATAGCCCTGGAAATTGCGGCGCAGACGCCCGGCGGTCTGCGCCCGGGCAAGACCATCGCCGGAAACCGCGAAATGATCGATGCCGATTTCGGCATAGCCATCCCACAGGAACAGTTCGCGCGCGGTTTCGAACAGCTTCAGCCGCGCTTCGGGAGAGGGCAGGCTTTCGGCCGGGATCATCGTCTGACGCCGCGCCATCCAGGGCACATGCGCATAGCCGTAGAGCGCCACCCGGTCGGGGGCAAGGCTGAGCAGCTTCTGGACACTGTCCGCGATACGCGCCGGTGTCTGATGCGGCAGGCCGTAAAGGATATCGGCGTTGAGGCTGCCGATTCCGCAATCGCGCAGCATCTCGGCCGTCCGGCGGGTGATGTCATAGCCCTGGATGCGGCCGATCACCTGCTGGATTTCGCCATCGAAATCCTGCACTCCGATCGAGGCCCGGTTCATGCCTGCTTCGGCCAGAGCCGAAATTCGTGCCGCGTCGATTTCGTTTGGATCGATCTCGACCGAAAACTCGCCCTTTGCGGCCATAGGCGCGGCAGCGAAGATCGCTTCGGCCAGCTCGCGGATCATTTCCGGTTCCAGCAGGGTCGGCGTGCCGCCGCCCCAGTGCAGGCGCGAAATACGCACGCCTTCGGGCAGGTGGTGGCCGAACAGGGCGATCTCGGCCTTGAGCGTGTCGAGATAGGCGCGCACGGGGGCTGCGGATTGCGTGCCCTGGGTGCGGCAGGCGCAGAACCAGCACAGCCGCCGGCAGAACGGGATGTGCACGTAAAGCGAAATCTCGCTGCCTGCGGGAATGGCGCCGATCCAGCGGGCAAAGGTATCGGCCCCCACACCACCTGCGAAATGCGGTGCGGTGGGATAGCTGGTGTAGCGGGGCACCTTGGCGTCAAAAAGCCCCAGTCGGGTGAGTTGTTCTTTGCTGGACATTGGCATAACTGTAGAGAGCACGTGGCTCGGTTTCCTTGATCGAGATCAACAAGGGCGCGAACAGGACATGCCAGATATCACAACGGCTTTGAAAGGGTGCGGCGAGTGCCCGATTCGCCACCGCGCGGTATGCGCCTTGTGTGATCCGCCCGAGCTGCGCGAGCTTGACGCAATAAAGTTCTATCGCAGCTTCCCGGCCGGACAGACGATCGTCTGGGCCGGTGATCAGATGGATTTCCTGGCATCGGTCGTTTCGGGGGTGGCCTCGCTGATGCAGACCATGGAGGACGGCCGCACCCAGATGGTGGGGCTTCTGCTGCCGAGCGATTTCCTGGGGCGCCCGGGGCGCGGCACGGCGGCCTATGACGTGATCGCCACCACCGATCTGGTGATGTGCTGCTTTCGCAAGAAGCCGTTCGAGGAACTGATGGCACGTACGCCGCATCTTTCGCAGCGGTTGCTCGAGATGACGCTTGACGAACTGGATGCCGCGCGCGAATGGCTGCTGCTGCTGGGCCGCAAGACAGCACGCGAGAAACTTGCCAGCCTGCTGGTGATCTTCGCCCGGCGCGATGCGGCGCTGCGGCTCACGCGCCCCGAGTCCGAATTCAGCTTCGAACTGCCGCTGACGCGCGAGGCGATGTCGAACTATCTGGGCCTGACCCTGGAAACCGTCAGCCGGCAGTTCTCGGCGCTGAAACGCGATGGGGTGATCCGCCTGGAAGGCAAGCGCCGGATCGTCATTCCCGATTTCCAGGCCCTGCTGGCCGAAACCGGCGATGACAGCGACGGCGGCGTTCCAAGCTGACCCGTCTGACACCAGGTGGCCGTCCGGCGCACGGTTTCCTTCCGGGCGGCCTTGCCGTTCGGTGTGCTCAGTGCGCCATGAATACCGGCACCTCGGCCTGTTCCAGCACATAGCGGGTGGCCCCGCCCAGCAGGGCTTCGCGAAAGCGCGAATGTCCATAGGCCCCCATCACCAGCAGACCGGCCCCGATATCCGTCACGTGGCGCAGCAGCACATCCGAGATGCGTGGCATGGTTCTGGCCAGAACCGATATTTCCACCTTCACGCCGTGGCGTGCCAGATATTGCGAAAGCCTACCACCCGGATCGGAACGATCAGAGGCGTGCCTGGGCGGATCGATCATCGCGATGCTCACGATGTCGGCCATGCGCAGCAGGGGAAGAGCTGTCTTGATCGCGGCCAGGGCTTCGGCGCTCTGGTTCCAGCCCACGACGATGCGCCCGGTTCCGGGGCCGGGTTCGTTCCGGGGCGGAACCACCAGCACCGGCGCGCGGCCTTCGAACAGAGCCGCTTCCAGAGCGGTTTCCTGCTCCTGGCCGCAACCTTCGCAATAGGGGCGCGGATGCACCACCAGATCGTTGTATCGTGCGCGTTCCGAGACAAGCGCATCAAGCCCCGCCAGATGGGCCACCGCAGTTTCCGACGACCATCTGATACCGGCGCGTTCAAGCCGCCCGGAAACGAATTTCTCGGCCTCTGCAGCCTCGGCTCTGGCCTGCTCCAGGGCTTCTTCCATGAATTGCACGGGCATGCCGCCGTAGTGATAGCCGGTATAGGTGCGATCAACGCCGACACAGAGCACTTCAAGATGCGCGTCATGGGCCCGCGCAAGGACGATAGCCTTTTCGATCGCCGGGCGGGCCGCATCCGGATCGGTGACAACAGACAGGATCGACTTGTAGGCCATGACGGTTCTCCTCATTGGTGAACGGATCGGTGAACGGATCACCAGTAGCCCGGGGGCTCTTGGCCCTTAATACAATATTATTCCGTATCGCGTTTCATCCCGCCTTGATGTCGATCAACGGTTTCGGTGTCGCAACTTGACATAGATCAATGTCGCTGGCATTGCCCGCCGTCATACCGCACAATGTCGGACAGGAGGGGCAGGCACGAGTCGGCCTGCGCCTGACAACGGAAAACAGATTAGGGGCGCACTATGTGGGATTTCCTCAAACTCGCAGTGCTGGCTGTGATCGCGGTATTTGCCGCTTATGCTGCCAATCAGGCACGCGATCTGGCCTATTTCGTGCACGCACTTATCGTCATGGCCGTAGCTGGCGGTCTTTTCCTCTACCAGCTGCGCCGGTTTGGCGAAGAGCGTGTGGTTGAAACCGGATACATGGACCAGGTGATCCGCTATGGTGTGATCGCAACAGCCTTCTGGGGGATCGTCGGATTCCTGATGGGGGTGTTCGTTGCCTTTCAACTGGCTTTTCCCGGGCTCAATTTCGAGTTTCTCCAGGGTATGGGGAATTTCGGACGCCTTCGGCCGCTGCACACCTCGGCAGTGATCTTCGCCTTTGGCGGCAATGCCCTGATCGCCACCTCGTTCTATGTGGTCCAGCGTACCAGCGCCGCGCGGCTGTGGGGCGGCAATCTGGCCTGGTTCGTGTTCTGGGGCTATCAGCTGTTCATCGTGCTGGCCGCAACCGGCTATGTGCTCGGCGCCACGCAATCCAAGGAATATGCCGAGCCCGAGTGGTATACCGACCTGTGGCTCACCATCGTGTGGGTGGCCTATCTGGCGGTGTTCCTGGGCACGCTCTACAAGCGCAAGGAAAAGCACATCTATGTGGCGAACTGGTTCTATCTTTCGTTCATCGTGACCATTGCCATGCTGCATGTGGTGAACAATCTGGCGGTTCCGGTCTCGATCTTCGGTTCGAAATCGGTGCAGCTGTTCGCCGGGGTGCAGGATGCCATGACGCAGTGGTGGTATGGCCACAACGCCGTGGGCTTCTTCCTGACCGCCGGTTTCCTGGGGATGATGTATTACTTCGTGCCCAAGCAGGCCGAACGCCCTGTCTACAGCTACAAGCTGTCAATCATCCACTTCTGGGCGCTGATCTTCCTTTACATCTGGGCCGGTCCGCACCACCTGCACTATACGGCGCTGCCCGACTGGGCCAGCACGCTCGGCATGGTGATGTCGGTAATCCTGTGGATGCCTTCCTGGGGCGGCATGATCAACGGCCTGATGACGCTGTCGGGCGCCTGGGACAAGCTGCGCACCGATCCGATCATCCGCATGATGGTGGTATCGGTGGCCTTCTACGGCATGTCCACCTTCGAAGGGCCGATGATGTCGATTCGCGCGGTGAACTCGCTCAGCCACTATACGGACTGGACGATCGGCCACGTACATTCCGGCGCATTGGGCTGGAATGGCATGATCACCTTCGGTGCGCTCTACTTCCTGGTGCCCAAGCTGTGGCGGCGTGAGCGTCTCTATTCGCTCTCGCTGGTCAGCTGGCACTTCTGGCTCGCCACCATCGGTATCGTGCTCTATGCTTCGTCGATGTGGGTATCGGGGATCATGGAGGGCCTGATGTGGCGTGAGGTCGATGCCCAGGGTTTCCTGGTCAATTCCTTCGCCGACACGGTGGCTGCCAAGTTCCCGATGAACGTGGTGCGTGCCACGGGTGGCCTGCTCTATCTCACCGGCGCGCTGATCATGTGCTACAACCTCTGGATGACCGTGAAGCGGAGCCCGGCTGCGGCCGAGGCCACCGCTGCGGCGCCGGCTGAATAAGGAGGGCCGCAGTCATGGGTCTCATAAACAAGCACGGCGTCATCGAGCGCAATGCCACCCTTCTGCTGATCTTCTCGTTCATCGTGGTGACGATCGGTGGTCTGGTCGAGATCGTGCCCCTGTTCTATCTGCAGAACACGATCGAGAAGGTTCAGGGCATGCGCCCCTACACGCCGCTTGAGCTGACGGGGCGCAACATCTACATCCGCGAGGGCTGCTATGTCTGCCACAGCCAGATGATCCGTCCGATGCGCGACGAGGTCGAGCGCTACGGGCACTATTCGCTGGCCGCGGAGTCGATGTATGATCATCCGTTCCAGTGGGGCTCCAAGCGCACCGGTCCCGATCTGGCCCGGGTTGGCGAACGCTATTCCGACAAATGGCACGTGGATCACCTGAAGGATCCGCAGTCGGTGGTGCCGGAATCGATCATGCCGAAATACGCCTTTCTGGCCGACCGGATGATCGAACCCGAATATATCGAGGACCTGCTGAAGGCAAATCGCATCGTTGGCGTGCCCTACACCGACGAGATGATCGCGAATGCCAAGGCTGATTTCGTGGTTCAGGCCGACCCGGACAGCGATTATGACGGCCTGGTCGAGCGTTACGGAGAGAATGTGCAGGTGCGCAACTTCGATGGCGAGCCGGGCATTTCCGAGATGGATGCGCTGGTGGCCTATCTGCAGATGCTGGGCACGCTGGTCGATTTCTCGACCTTCACGCCCGATGCAAGCCGGTAGGGGGGCAAAGAATGGAAACCTATTCCCTTCTGCGCGAATTTGCCGACAGCTGGTTCATGCTGGCCATATTCGCCTTTTTCCTTGGCACGGTTGCCTGGGCCCTGCGCCCTGGCGGCCGCCGTCAGCACGAAGATGCGGCGCAGATTCCGTTTCGCCATGAAGATCAACCCGCCCGTGATGATGCCCTTGCAGCATCTGCCGACAATCTGAAGGAGGCGCGGCAATGACGAAAGAACCCCGCAAGGCGGCACCTCGGAAGGCCGAGAAGAAGCAGAAGCAGAAAGTCGAGACCACCGGTCACAGCTGGGACGGGATCGAGGAATACAACAACCCCCTGCCGCGCTGGTGGCTGTGGACCTTCTACGCCACCATCATCTGGGGCGTGGGTTACATGATAGCCTATCCCGCCTGGCCGCTTCTGGAGCGGGCGACGCCCGGGATCCTGGGTTTTTCCACCCGCAGCGACGTGGCAGAGGAAATCCGGCGCTTCGACGAAATGAACGCGCCCCTTGAAAGGAAGCTGGTCGAGGCGAGCTTTGAAGAGGTTCTTGCCGATGAAGAGCTGAAAAGCTTTGCAACCCACGCCGGCAGCGCGGTGTTCCAGACATGGTGCATCCAGTGCCACGGTTCGGGCGGTCAGGGGGCAAAGGGTTATCCCAACCTGCTGGACGATGACTGGCTGTGGGGCGGCGATCTGGAATCGATCCACACGACGATCATGCACGGTGTGCGCAGCGAGGCCGACGAGGAAACCCACACCGGAGACATGCCCGCCTGGGCCGATGTCCTGGAGCCCGAAGAGATCGATTCTGTCGTGGAATACGTGCTGCAGATTTCGGGCCAGGAAGCCGATACCGGGCTGGCCGAGGCCGGCAAGGTGGTTTTCGAGGACAACTGCACCGCCTGTCATGGTGATGACGGTAGCGGCGACCGTGATCTTGGAGCGCCCAATCTTACCGATGCGATCTGGCTTTACGGCGGCGATCGGGAAGCGGTGAAGGAATCCGTTCTCAAGGGCCGCAAGGGCGTGATGCCCAACTGGAACGCGCGGCTCAGCGAGGCCGACATCAAGGCGGTGGCGCTTTATGTCCATCAGCTTGGTGGCGGCGAGTAGAAAAGAAGAGATCCGGGGGTCTCCAGCCCCCGGACCGGCACCGGCGCCCCGTCCTGTTCGCGCGTTTCCTTGGGGCCCGGTGCCACCCTAGATACCCCCGCAAGACGCAGGTTTGAAGGGGTGATATGGCCCTTCTGTGCCGGTTTGTCGCAATGAATGCCGGCTTCGGAGGGGCGACGGAAAGACGCAGGGCAGATGCGCACCCCTTGCAATCAGTTGATCGAGGTCAATGTTTCATCAAGCCGGCACCGGCATGAAGCAGGTGTGGCGCAACAGGACAACCCGGAGAAGATCCGTGTCGGACACCGATAATACCCCCCAGCTTTATGCCGCGCGCGAGCCGATCTTTCCGCGTCGCGTGAAGGGGCGCTTCCGCACCCTGAAATGGATCATCATGGGGCTGACGCTGGGGATCTATTACATCACGCCCTGGATCCGCTGGGACCGGGGGCCGAATCTGCCCGATCAGGCGGTGCTGGTGGATCTTGCCAATCGCCGGTTCTATTTCTTCATGATCGAGATCTGGCCGCATGAATTCTATTTCGTTGCCGGGCTGCTGATCATGGCGGGGCTCGGGCTGTTCCTGTTCACCTCGGCCCTGGGCCGTGTGTGGTGCGGCTATACCTGCCCGCAGACGGTGTGGACGGATCTGTTCATCCTTGTCGAACGCTGGATCGAGGGAGACCGCAATGCCCGTATCCGCCTGTTGCGATCCCCCTGGAGCGCGCGGAAGATCCGCCTGCGCCTGACCAAGTGGACGGTCTGGCTGCTGATTGCGCTGGCAACCGGCGGTGCCTGGGTGTTCTATTTCACCGATGCGCCGGCGCTCTTGCACGATCTTCTCACCGGAGAGGCCCATCCGGTGGCCTACATGACGATCTTCATCCTGACCGCCACCACCTTTACCTTTGGCGGCTTCATGCGCGAACAGGTCTGCATATACATGTGCCCCTGGCCGCGCATCCAGGCCGCGATGATGGACGAGGACACCATCACCATCGGCTATCGCTGGTGGCGGGGCGAGCCACGCGGCAAGCGGCGCAAGGGTGCCGATGTCGAGGGGCTGGGCGACTGCATCGACTGCAATGCCTGTGTCAATGTCTGCCCCATGGGGATCGATATCCGCGACGGACAGCAGCTTGAATGCATTACCTGCGCATTGTGCATCGATGCCTGCGACGAGGTGATGGACAAGATCGGCAAGCCGCGCGGGCTGATCGATTACCTGGCGCTTTCCGACGAGGAGGCCGAACGCGCCGGGAAGCCGGTGAAGCCGATCTGGAAGCACATCTTTCGTCCGCGCACCCTTTTCTATACGGCGCTCTGGTCGGCTGTCGGAATTGCGCTCGTGGTGGCGCTGTTCATCCGTTCGCCGATCGATGTCCGGGTGTCGCCGGTGCGCAACCCGCTCTATGTTACCTTGTCCGACGGTTCGATCCGCAATACATATGACGTGCGCCTGCGCAACATGCACGGCGAAGATCGCGAATTCACCTTTTCGATCACCGCGGACGTGCCACTGGAGCTTTCGCTGGAGGGCGAGGATGATCTGACGGTTCTTGTGCCGGCAGACAGCACCAAGAAACAGCGGGTCTATGTCACGGCGCCCAGGGGATCGCCGGCGGCCACGGCAGAAAGAACAGGCTTCCGGCTGTGGATCGAGGATGCGGAAAGCCGCGAGCGGGCCTACAAGGACACGACCTTCAGCGGGAAGGCCGATTGATGGAGCGCGACAGATGACCGACACCCCCTTTACAGGACGCAAGTTCCTGATGATCATGATCGCTTTCTTCGGCGTGGTGATCACGGTCAATCTGGTGCTTGCCACACAGGCGGTCCGTACCTTCCCGGGGACCGAGGTGGACAACAGCTATGTGGCCAGTCAGAACTTCGACCGCGAACGGGCGGCGCAGATCGGGCTGGGCTGGATGCTGAATGTGGAATATGCCGACGGCAATCTGCATTTGCGGTTCCGCGATGCCAGCGGCAATCCGGTGCGTCCGGCGCGCCTTGAGGCGATCGTCGGGAGGGCGACCGAGCGCAAGAGCGACGTTACCCCCGAATTCAGATATGCCGATGGGGCCTTCGTGGCGCCGCTCGGGCTTGGGCCGGGCATCTGGGAAGTGCGCCTCAAGGCCTATTCCGAAGATGGAACGCTGTTCCGCCAGACGCGGGAACTTCTGATCAGGGGATAGCGCAGCATGTCGGAGATCATCCGCCCCCGCCCATCGGCCTGTCCGGCCTGTATCGCGGCTCCGGCCGCCGAACAGGCGGCGCGGGCGCGGGGCGGGGATGCCACCTCGGAAGAGGGGGGGATCATGCTCTCACTGCCCACCGTGCATTGCGGGGCCTGTATCTCGGCGGTGGAGCGGCGCCTGCTGCAGTTTCCCGGGGTGCGCGAAGCGCGGGTCAACCTTTCGCTGAAGCGGGTTACTGTCGATACCGATCCGGGCGTGCGCGCCGAGGATCTGATCGCCGCATTGGCCGAGATCGGATATGAGGCGCACGAACTTGACGCAAGCACCCTGGCCGCCACCACGGTTGACCGGGAGGGCCGCGAACTGCTGATGCGCCTGGGGGTTTCCGGCTTTGCGATGATGAACGTGATGATGCTGTCATTTGCCGTCTGGGCAGGGGCGGCGGATGCTACGCGTGATCTGTTCCACTGGATATCGGCGCTGATCAGTCTGCCGGCCATCGCCTTTTCGGCGCAGCCGTTCTTTCGCAATGCCATGAGCGCGCTGCGGGTGCGGCGGCTGAACATGGATGTGCCGATTTCGCTGGCGATCGTGCTGGCAGCGGGCATTTCCCTTTATGAAACGACGCAAAGCGGCAGGCATGCCTATTTCGATGCCGCGCTTTCACTGACCTTCTTCCTGCTTGCCGGGCGCTATCTTGATCATCGCACCCGCGTCGTGGCGCGTTCGGCGGCACAGGAACTGGCGGCGCTCGAGGTGCCGCGCGCCCTGCGCATCGAAGACGGGGAAGAGCACCGGGTGCCCGTGTCCGAACTGGTGGCCGGAGATCTGATCCGGGTGCGTCCGGGCGGGCGGATGCCGGCCGATGGTATCGTGGTCGAGGGTGAGAGCGAGATCGACCGTTCGCTGCTGACCGGCGAGACCAGCCCCGTTTTCGTGGGCCCGGACAGCGAGGTCAGCGCCGGAGAAGTCAACCTGACCGGTCCGCTGACGCTGAAGGTCACCGCGGCGGGCGAGGACAGTTCGCTTCACCGGCTGGCCGATCTGGTGGCTGTGGCCGAAAGCACGAAGAACCGTTATACTTCTCTGGCCGAACGCGCCGCGCGCATTTATGCGCCGGGTGTGCATCTGCTGGCGGCGCTGGCCTTCGTGGGCTGGTATGTGGCCACGCTTGATCTGCGCCTTTCCATCAACATCGCGGTTTCGGTGCTGATCATCACCTGTCCCTGCGCTCTGGGGCTGGCGGTGCCGGCGGTGGTTACCGCCGCATCGGGCCGGCTGTTCCGGCGTGGCATGCTGATCAAGAGTTCCACCGCGCTTGAAAGGCTTGCCGATGTCGATACGGTGGTTTTCGACAAGACCGGAACCCTTACCGAGGGGGGCGGCGAACCGGTGAACCTCGAAAGACATGACAAGGAAACCCTGCGCATTGCGCTGGCACTGGCGGGGGTGTCGTCGCACCCGCTTTCGCAGGCGCTGGCCGAAGCCCTGCAGGCGCGGGGGCTGACGCCAGCCGAGGTAACCGACATCACCGAATTGCCGGGGCATGGCGTGTCCGGGCGCTGGCAGGGGCGGAAGGTGCGCCTGGGGCGGGCCGAATGGGTGGGTGCCGTGCCGGGTGAAACCACGTCTGCATGGTTGCAGATCGGCCAGAACGCGCCGGTGAGTTTCGCATTCCGGGATCACCTGCGCAAGGGCGCGCGCGAGGCGATTGCCGCGCTGCGTGCCCAGGGGCTTGAAGTGCACCTGATTTCCGGTGATACGGCCCCCGCCGTGGCCCGTTTTGCCGAAACGATCGGCATGGATAACTGGAAGGCCGCCGTTCTGCCCGAAGAGAAGGCTGCCTTCGTGGCCGGGCTCACCAAGAAGGGCCGGCGCGTGCTGATGGTGGGTGACGGGCTCAACGATACCGCCGCGCTGGCGGCGGCTCATGTATCGATTTCACCGGCCACCGCGCTTGATGCGGCGCGGGTGGCTTCCGATATCGTGATGCTGGGGAATGATCTTTCCCCGCTTGGTGAAACCCTTGATACGGCACGGCGCGCCAAGGCGAGGATCAAGGAAAACTTCGATATCGCAACACTCTACAACATGATTGCCGTACCTGTGGCGCTGGCGGGCATGGCCACGCCGCTTGCTGCGGCGCTGGCGATGTCGGCATCCTCGATCACGGTTTCGCTCAATGCGCTGAGAGTCAGGTAGTCAGGCGAAAAGGCGTGATACGGCATGGAAATACTGGTCTATCTCATCCCCGCATCCCTGTTTCTGGGGGGGCTTGGCCTGATAGCCTTTTTCTGGGCGCTGAGAAACAACCAGTTTGACGACCCCGAAGGCGACCGCCACCGCGTTCTGAATTCCGACTGGGACGACGAACCGAAGCCCTGATCCGGTTTCGCCGGGCTTGGCCTAGTCTGGCCTGGTGTGGCCGGTGTCCGCTTCCCCGTCGTCGTTTTCGCAAAGAAAACGGGCGATGCGCAGGCGCACCTCTTCGGGTTCGGCCGCGATGGCGCGGGCCATGATGCGCAGGCGTCGGCGCAGGGCGTGCATCTGATCGATCAGCGACATGACGATTTCAAGCGCATCGTCCTCCATGTCGAAATGTTCCGACAGATCGCACAGCAATTCGAGCCGCGCCAGATCGATATCGCGGAAAACGGGGCCTGCGTCTGTCGGCATCGGAGCGACGACCTGCATCCTGACGAAACGTTCCAGCCGGCCGGGTGTCAGAAGCTCGATTGCTTCGATCACGTCTTCTTCATGGTAGCGCCGGTTCATGCTTTCATCCCCCTGCGCGGGTTGTAGGCGTGTTTCTTGCGCCAGTTCTTCATGAAGGTTTCCAGTTCGCTGTCAATCCCGGGCGGCATGACGATCTTCAGTTCGATCTTCTGGTCGCCGCGTTTGCCGGTGCGCGGATTCTTCACGCCCCGTCCGCGCAGGCGCAGCATCTGGCCGCTGCTTGCACCTTTCGGAACCGTCACCTTGACAGGGCCGTCGATGGTGGGCGCCTCGACCTTGTCGCCCAGCACCGCCTCGTCGATCGAGACCGGCAGGGCGATGAGAATGTCGTCGCCTTCGCGGCGGAACACCGGATGCGGGTGGACCGAGATCGTGACATAGGCATCGCCCGCCGGCCCGCCGCCGATGCCGGGGCCGCCCTTGCCCCGCAGGCGGATGGTCTGACCGTCCTTCGTGCCTTCGGGTATCTTCACGTCAAGCGTGCCGCCGGTGGGCAGGGTGATGCGTGTGGTGGCGCCCTTCACCGCATCCATGAACGGCACCTCCATCGAATAACGCAGGTCAGGGCCGCGCGCCCTGAAGGTCGTGCGCGGCCCGCCGTTGGTGCCGCCAAAGCCGAAACCGCCTTCGGTGCGCTGGCGCAGGATGTCGGCGAAGATGTCGGAGGGATCGAAACCCTCGAAACCCCGCCCGGCCTGATAGGGATTGCCCGTCGCATCGGCATATTCGCGATAGAAATGCCGCTCGGGCCGTTCCTGCCCCGAAGCGTCGATTTCGCCGCGGTCATAGCGCGCGCGCATTTCGGGATCCTTCAGCAGGTCATAGGCGGCCGAGGCAGCCTTGAAGCGCGCCTCGGCGTCCTTGTCATCCGGGTTGAGATCCGGGTGGCTTTCCTTGGCGATCTTGCGATAGGCCTTCCTGATCTCGGCATCGGTGGCCGTTTTCCTGACGCCCAGAGCCTCGTATGGATCCATGATATTCATTGCCTCTGCATTTGATCTGCCTTGGGAACATAGTGACACGGCCCCGCTTTTCAACATGCGGGGCGCGGGAAAAACCCTGCAGGAGCAGCTTGACGAAAGCATGCGCCGGGCCGACTATGCACGGTGGTGAAGCGGCGGGAAAGGGCGAAACATGACTCATGTTCTGGCAATCGATCAGGGCACCACATCATCGCGTGCGATCCTGTTCGACGGCACCCTGCGCCCCGTTGCCCAGGCGCAGGAAGAGTTCACCCAGCATTTCCCCCGTTCGGGATGGGTGGAGCATGACCCCGACGATCTGTGGCAGAGCACGCTTGCCACCTGCCGCGCCGCAATCGGAAAGGCGGGGGTGCAGGCCGGCGACATGGCCGCCATCGGCATCACCAACCAGCGTGAAACCACGATGCTGTGGGAACGCGCCACCGGCCGGCCGCTGCACAATGCGATCGTCTGGCAGGACAGGCGCACCGCCGCTCTCTGCGCCCGCCTCGGGAAAGAGGGGCACGAGCCCGAAATCACCCGCAAGACGGGGCTGCTGCTTGATCCGTATTTCTCGGGCACCAAGCTTCGCTGGTTGCTTGACAATATCGAAGGTGCCCGCGCCCGGGCCGAGGCGGGCGAACTGCTGTTCGGCACCGTTGACAGCTGGCTGATCTGGAACCTTACCGGCGGGCAGGTGCATGCCACCGACGCTACCAATGCCGCGCGCACGCTGCTTTACAACATTCGCGAAGGCCGGTGGGACGAAGACATCTGCGCGCTGCTCGACATTCCCATGCAGGTGCTGCCCGAGGTGCGCGACTGCGATGGCGATTTCGGCTTCACCGCGCCCGGTCTTTTCGGCGCGCCGATTCCCATTCGCGGCGTAGCGGGCGATCAGCAGGCGGCCACGGTGGGGCAGGCCTGCTTTCGCCCCGGCATGATGAAATCCACCTATGGCACCGGCTGCTTTGCGTTGCTCAATACCGGCGACAGGCTGATCGAAAGCCGCAACCGCCTGCTTGGCACCATCGCCTATCGCCTCGGCGGGCAGACGACATACGCGCTTGAAGGTTCGATCTTTATCGCCGGTGCTGCGGTGCAGTGGCTGCGCGACGGCCTTGGAATCATTGCCTCGGCGGCGGAAACCGGGGCGCTGGCCGAACGTGCCGATCCCGAACAGAACGTGGTTCTGGTGCCCGCCTTCACCGGGCTTGGTGCGCCCTGGTGGAACGCCGAGGTGCGCGGCGCGCTGTTCGGGCTTACCCGCAATTCGGGGCCGGCCGAGCTTGCCCGCGCGGCACTTGAAAGCGTTGGCTGTCAGACCCGCGACCTGATCGAGGCCATGCGCGCTGACTGGCCCGCCGATTCGGTGGGGGCAGTGCTGCGCGTTGACGGCGGCATGACGGCAAGCGATTGGGCCATGCAGTTCCTGGCCGATATTCTGGATGCCCGGGTTGATTGTCCTTCGGTTCTGGAAACCACCGCAATGGGTGCGGCCTGGATCGCCGGGATGAAGGCAGGCGTTTACCCCGGGCAGGAGGAATTCGCCGGAAGCTGGGCGCTTGAACGCCGTTTCGAGCCACGGATGAGCGCCGAGGAACGCAACACCCGGTATGCCGCCTGGAAACGTGCCGTGAAGGCGGCGCAGATGTTCTGACAGGACGCTTCGGGCGGGCGGGTGTTCGGGCAACAGCCTGCGCCAATAGCGCGCGCATCTCTTGTCTGTGTCGTCCGCTGCCTTTACATGCGGCTCATGGATTTGCCGATCCCCTTTCTCGGGAAAAGGCCGCGCATTGCGGTGATCCGCCTTCAGGGCGTGATCGCGGCTGCCGGCCGTGCCGGGCTGAACGATGCCACGCTGGCGCCGATGATCGAGCGCGCCTTCCGCCGCCGTCGGCCGATTGCAGTGGCACTGGTGATCAACTCGCCCGGGGGCTCGGCGGTTCAGTCTTCGCTGATTGCGGCGCGCATCCGCCGGCTGGCTGAAGAACGGGGGATTCCCGTTCATGGCTTTGTAGAGGACGTGGCCGCTTCCGGGGGCTACTGGCTGGCCTGTGCGGCGGATGACATCCGGGTAGATCCCAGCTCGATCATCGGTTCGATCGGCGTGATTTCTTCGGGGTTCGGCCTGCACGAGTTCATCAGCCGCCACGGGATCGAGCGGCGCCTTCATACGGCGGGGCGATCGAAGGCGCTGCTTGATCCGTTCCTGCCCGAAAGACAGGCCGATGTGAAGCGGCTCAGACGCCTGCTCGAGGGGATTCACGAAAATTTCATAGCCCATGTGAAGGCGCGCCGGGGCGCACGGCTGACAGATGATCCGGCGCTTTTCACCGGTGAGGTCTGGATCGGGCAGGGGGCTGTCGATATGGGGCTTGCCGACGGTCTTGGCCATCTGGTGCCGCGGATCAGGGAAATATATGGCGACAAGGTGAAATTTCTGCGCTATGGGGTGCGGCCGCCGTTGCTGCGCCGCCTCGGGGCGCAGATTGCAGAGGGTGGCCTGATGGGGCTGGAGGAGCGCGTGGAATATGGAAGATACGGATTATAGGCCATGGTGAAGGCGGTCACCTTCTTTCTTGTTGCGATCGTGATCCTTGCGATTTTCGGGCGGCTGCGCCTGCCGGGGCAGAACAGGCTTGCCGCGCGCAAATGCCCGGCCTGCGGGCGGTTCCGTATCGGGCGCGGATCCTGTGCCTGCGGCAAGGGCGAAAAGGGCTGAGGCATGGACTGGCTGTTTGCATGTGCGGGCCTGGTGATCCTGCTGCTGGCGGGGGATGTGCTGGTGCGTGGTGCGGTGAACATCAGCCTGCGGCTGGGGGTGCCGGCGCTGATCGTCAGCCTGACGGTGGTTGCCTTCGGCACCTCGGCGCCCGAGCTTCTGATCTCGGTGCAGGCGGTGCGCGAGGGCGTGCCGGGGCTGGCCCTGGGCAATGTGGTGGGCTCGAACACCGCGAACATCCTTCTGGTGCTCGGGGTGCCGGCAATGATCTTTGGCCTGCGCACAGGCGGTTGTCGCCCCCGCAAATCCTATCTGCTGATGCTGTTTTCCACGCTTCTGTTCATTGCCGTGTGCTATCTCGGGCCAATCACCTGGGTGCATGGCATGATCCTGCTGGCGGCTCTGGGGCTGGTGCTTTCCGATAATTTCCTCGACGCCCGCAGAACCCGGCGCCGGAACGGCGACAACACCAATACGGAAAATGACGATGATTCCGCGGGAACGGTTGAAGAAGAGATCGATCTGGAGGGTGTCGATATCCACATGCCCTGGTGGCAGATCGGATTGTTCACCGTGCTGGGGCTTGTCGGGCTGCCTCTTGGCGCTGACCTTCTGGTAAGCGGTGCCAGCAGCATCGCCCGGGATTTCGGGGTAAGCGAGGCGGTGATCGGGTTGACGCTGGTGGCGATCGGCACATCTTTGCCCGAACTGGCAACTTCGGCAATGGCGGCGCGCAAGGATCATGCCGATGTGGCGCTTGGCAACGTGATCGGTTCCAACATGTTCAACCTGCTGGCGATCATCGGCGTGGCCAGCTTCTTCGGCCATATTCCGGTGCCCGGCTCGATGCTGCATTTCGATCTGTGGGTGATGCTGGCGGCTTCGGCAATCATCCTGCCCCTGATCTTCCTGCGCTGGAACATCACCCGATACGGCGGCCTTTTGCTGACAGGGTTTTACGCAATCTACATCGGCCTGGTGCTGACATGAGGCAGCCGGCGGGAAAGGCCCTGGTAACGGGTGCGGCCCGGCGGCTGGGGCGGGCGATGGCGCTTGAACTGGCCGATCGCGGCGTTGACGTGGCGGTGCATTACGCAACGTCGGCCGATGCTGCCCGTGGTATTGTGGACGAGATCCGGAGCAAGGGGCGGAAGGCCGTGGCGCTTGAGGCCGACCTTCTGGACGAAAAGGAAACCGGCGGTCTGGTGGCGCGGGCGGTCAGGGGGCTTGGCGGGGCGCTGACCTGCCTTGTCAACAATGCCTCGATCTTCGAACATGACACCATCGAAACCGCCACCCGTGAAAGCTGGGACAGGCATTTCGAATCGAACCTGCGCGCGCCTTTCGTGCTGATCCAGCATTTCGCCGGCCAGGCGCCGCGCGCTGTGCGCGATGCACGGGGGGAAAGCCGGGCGCAGGCGCTGGTAGTGAACATGCTCGATCAGCGCATCCGCAAGCCCACACCGGAATTCATGAGCTATTCGCTGGCCAAACAGGGCCTCTGGGCCCTGACCCGCACCGCCGCTCAGGCTCTTGCTCCGCATGTCCGGGTGAACGCGATCGCCCCCGGTCCCACATTGCGGGGCGCGCGTCAGACCGGGGAACATTTCCGCCGTCAGCGCGCGGCCACGATACTGGAGCGCGGAGCAGACCCGGAAGACATCTGCGCAGCGCTGTCATTCTTTCTGGATTCGCCGGCCGTTACCGGGCAGGTGATCTGCGTTGACGGCGGCCAGCATCTGGCTTGGAAAACGCCCGATATCCTGGGGCCCGAATGATCGGCGGCCGGGGCTGTTGCGCAACTTGTGCACCGGATCACCCGGGGTCAACCAGAGGCGAAAGATTTTTGGCAGCATTATCAATGGCTTGCAGCGTGCAAAAAATATTATACATATAAATCAACAGGTTGCATGGTTTGCCAAAAGATGAACTAAATGGCAGAAACGCCTAATCCGGAAGGAAAAACTTTCGCTTGGCGGCTATTTTCCAACAGTGTTATCCACAGGCTGCGCGGCAATATTTCCTCTTGCGCCAGACAGGAACAGGTTGCAGCCAGCCAGAGAATCATGCCCGATCCGCACATGGCCAGCAGCAAGCACGACAATGGCGCGCAGACGCGCAGTGGAAAGCAGCCCCGGACACCCCAGCGGGGGCACGAGGTGATCCGCTCGTATCTGAAGACCCTCGACAACAGCCCCGGCGTTTACCGCATGCTTGATGCACAGGGGCGGGTGCTTTACGTGGGCAAGGCGCGCAGCCTGAAAAAGCGGGTGTCCAGCTATGCCCGCCCCACCGGCCACAGTGAGCGTATCGCGCGGATGATCGCACAGACGGCCTCGATGATGTTTCTTACAACCCGCACCGAGGCCGAGGCGCTGCTGCTGGAGCAGAACCTGATCAAGCAGCTGAAGCCGCATTTCAACGTGCTTCTGCGCGATGACAAGAGCTTTCCCCATATCCTGATCACGAAGGATACCCCCTTCCCGCGAATCGTGAAGCACCGTGGGCGGCGTGTGCAGAAAGGCAGTTATTTCGGCCCCTTTGCCAGCGCCGGCGCCGTCAACCGCACGCTCAGTCAGCTGCAGAAGGTATTTCTGCTGCGCAATTGCACCGATTCGATGTTTGCCGGGCGCACACGGCCCTGCCTGCTTTACCAGATCAGGCGCTGTTCGGGCCCCTGCGTGGGCAGGATCTCTGAAGCCGGGTATGCGCGTCTGGTGCAGGAGGCGGAAGAATTTCTGAAGGGGCGCACCCACAGCGTGCAGGAAGCCCTGGCACGCGAAATGGCAGAGGCCGCGCAAGCGCTTGAATTCGAGCGCGCCGCGGCACTGCGCGACCGCATCAATGCGCTGACCCAGGTGCAGTCGGTTCAGGGTATCAATCCGCGCACCACCCGCGAGGCCGATGTGATCGCGCTTCACATGGAAGGCGGACAGGCCTGTGTGCAGGTTTTCTTCATCCGCGCACACCAGAACTGGGGAAATCGTGATTTCTACCCCCGCACCGGTGCGGGCGCGGGAGAAAGCGAGGTGCTCGAAGCCTTCATCGGCCAGTTCTACGGCAACAAGATACCGCCGCCCCTGCTGATCCTTTCGCACCCGATCGAAAACGCCGACCTGATGGAGGAACTGCTTTCGCAGAAGGCAGGGCGGCGGGTGCGGCTGATCGTGCCCCGGCGCGGCGAGAAGGCCGAACTGGTGGAAAACGCGGCGCGAAACGCCCGTGAATCGCTGGCCCGTCGCATGGCCGAAAGCGCCAGTCAGGCGCGGTTGCTTGCGGGGCTGGCCCGGGTGTTCGGCCTGAAGGCCCCTCCCCGCCGAATCGAGGTTTACGACAACAGCCATATCCAGGGCGCCCATCCGGTGGGGGCGATGATCGTGGCCGGGCCCGAGGGCCTGATGAAGAACCAGTATCGCAAGTTCAACATCAGGGGCGCCGATATTGCACCGGGCGATGATTTCGCGATGATGAAAGAAGTGCTGACACGCCGTTTCCGGCGCATTCTCAGGGAAGATCCCGGGCGCGAAACCGAAGCCTGGCCCGATCTGCTGCTGATCGACGGCGGTGTGGGGCAGGTGAGTGCGGTTCATGCGGTGCTGACCGAACTGGGAATTCCCGACATGCCGGTGATAGGCGTGGCCAAGGGGGAAGATCGCAACGCCGGGCGCGAGCAGTTCCACCGCACGGGCCAGCCGCCGCTGGTGCTGCGCCACGACGATCCGGTGCTCTATTTCATCCAGCGTCTGCGCGATGAGGCGCACCGCTTCGCCATCGGCACCCACCGTGCCCGGCGCACCAGGGCCGTCAGGGAAAATCCGCTTGACGAAATTCCCGGGGTGGGTCCCACGCGCAAGCGCGCTCTGCTGGCGCATTTCGGCAGCGCCAGGGCCGTCAGCCGTGCCGGGCTGCAGGATCTGAAGGCTGTCGAGGGCATTTCCGGCAAGTTGGCGCAGCAGATACATGACTTCTTCCATGCACGCGGATAAGCGGTTAGAGGTGAACGCATGACGTGGAACCTGCCCAATATCCTGACGGCCCTGCGCCTGCTGGCGGCCCCCGGCGTGGCGGTAATGTTTCTCTATTTCGCGCGCCCCTTTGCCGACTGGTATGCGCTGATCCTGTTCATCGGCGCGGCGATCACCGATTTCTTCGATGGCTATCTGGCGCGGCTGTGGAAGCAGGAAAGCCGCTTCGGCGCCATGCTCGACCCGATCGCCGACAAGGCGATGGTGATGATCGCGCTGCTGGTGATCACCGCCGTTTCGGGAATGGATCCCTGGATCCTGCTGCCGGCAACCGTGATCGTGTTTCGCGAGGTGTTCGTTTCGGGGCTGCGGGAATTTCTGGGTGATGACGCGCACAGGCTCAAGGTGACGCGAATCGCCAAATGGAAGACCACCATGCAGATGCTGGCCCTTGCGACGCTGTTCTCCGAAGGGCTGTTCGAATATTCTTTCGGCATGGTAACCTTCGGCATGGATGCACAGATGGTGCTTGATATCCTTGCCGGCCAGGAGGAAGACCATCTGGGGCTGATGTGGAAATACAAGGCCATGGTCTGGAGCTGGTGGGGCGGTATCGTGCTGTTGTGGATCGCTGCGGCGCTGACGCTGGTTTCGGGGCTTGATTATTTCCGCAAGTCCCTGCCGCTGCTTGCCGAGGAGGGCAAGGGATGATCGAGGTTCTCTATTTCGCCTGGGTGCGCGAACGGATCGGCATTCCGCGCGAAACCGTGGAAACCGAGGCTGCCACCGTGGCCGGTCTGGTGGACGAGCTGCGCGCCCGCGCGCCGCGCTATGCGGCCGCCTTTGCCGATGTTTCGGCATTGCGGGTGGCGCTGGATCAGGAACTGGCCGATTTCGGTGCTTCGCTCGAAGGGGTGCGCGAGGTGGCCTTCTTCCCGCCGATGACGGGGGGCTGAGGCATGGGCACGCAGACGCAGGCCGGCGGTGTGCGGGTGCAGCAGGGTGCATTTTCGCCGGAAGGCGAACTGACGTCCTTTATCGCCGCCTGCAAGGGTGCCGGTGCGGTGGTCAGCTTCAGCGGCATCGTGCGCAACGATGCGGGCGGGCGGCTTGAACGCATGGAAATCGAGCATTACCCCGGCATGACCGAGCGCGCTCTTGAAGGTATCCGCGCCGAGGCCCTGAAACGCTGGAACCTGACCGGAGCAGCGATCATCCACCGTTACGGTCCGCTTGTTCCGGGCGAGGTGATCATGATGGTCGCCACCGCCGCGCGTCACCGCCGCGAGGCTTTCGCCGCAGCCGAGTTCCTGATGGATTATCTGAAATCGCGCGCTCCCTTCTGGAAGAAGGAATACACCGGCGACGGGGCCGAATGGGTGGCCGCAAGGGATGAGGACGAGGCGGCACTCGGCCGCTGGTAAGCTGCCGTTCGTGATCCTGTCGGCCGTTTTCCGACACGGCTCTGCCGCCGTCAGCTGGCGTTCATGCGTTCGATATAGGCGCGCAGTTCCTCGGCTTCCTGCCGGGCGGCGCGCAGGCCGTCCATTGCCGCGGCAAGCTCGGCTTCGGTCTGGTGCAGCTGGTTTGTCATTTCGGCTTCGCGCTGCTGTTGATAGGTGATCGCCTGATCGCGCGCTTCCTCGGCCTCGTGCAGGGCCTGTGCCATGCGATCAAGTTCGTTCATGTCGGAGCCCGAAACGCGGGTAAAGCGATGCACCAGCCAGTATGCAAACCAGCCGAGCGCGAAGGCCACGAACAGGATGATGGCAATGGCGATGACGAATTCAGTTCTGTTCATCCGAAGTCTCCGGGCGAGGTTTTGGGGGCAGGGAAGATACGGGCATGGTTCCGTTCCGGTCTTCTCCGGCCGGGGGGCTGGATTGCTCTGCGGGCTGGGAGGAGGGCGATGCGGAGACGGCCGTTTCTTCTTTTTCGCTGCCGGTGCTGCCGTTCTCTCCGTCCGATCCGTTTCCTGTTCCGTCGGCGGCGGCATCTTCGCCTTTCGGTGCGATCAGGGTGAATTCGATCCGCCGGTTGGCTTCGCGCCCTTCTTCCGTCTTGTTGTCGGCGATCGGGCGGGCTTCGCCATAGCCCTTTGCCACCAGCCCCGAGGTAAGGACGCGCCGCGCCATCAGCGCCGTCAGCACTGCTTCGGCGCGGGCCTGTGACAGGTTGAGGTTCATTTCCTCGCGGCCCTGGCTGTCGGTATGGCCGGCGATTTCCATCTGCACGTCTTCGCAGTTCTTCAGAAGCCCGGCGATCTTGTCGAGTGTCCTGTTGGCCGTCGGTTCGATGGTGGCCGAACCCGGCGCAAAGGTGATCTTGTTCTCTTTCAGAACGGCATTGATCGAGGCCACGCATTCTTCGGGGGTGGGCAGGTTGGCTACCGGATCAAGCCGCTTTTCATAGGTGACATCGATCGTGAAATTGGCGCCGGCACCCAGTTTTTCCGAAAGGATCCGCGAAATCTCGGCCTTTGCATCCGGGTTGCCCGTCTTGCCGCGCAACTGGGCAAAGTCGGGCTGGATCACGATGCTGCCGCTGGCAAGCCGGCTCAGCGCCTCGAGGCCCGCCAGCACCCGCAGTGACCACCCTTCCGGCAGCTCCGGGTCAAGCCGCATGGCGCTGTCGATATTGTCGGCACCGAACCGGGCCTGCGCATAGCTGTTGACCACGGCGCGCAGGCGCTCGTCGGTCAGCCGGCCGCGCAGTTGCACCAGCCCTTCGGGGCTGCGTGTGGCCACGAATTCGGGCGGGCCTTCGCCGGAATCCTTGCCGGAGCCGTCAACATTTACCGGTTCGGGCAGGATCGCGTGCAACGAAAACACCGCCGGCAGGGCCGTTTCCAGCCGGGCGGCCACTTCGTCAAGATGCGCACGGGGTGTCTCGGCAGGCGCAACAAGGCTCACGTCGGCATCCGAGAAGGTCAGACTGCCGCCGCCCAGTTCGTGCAGGGCGCGGATGCCCGCGGCCACCGCCTCGCCCCAGCGTGGCGAAGGGGCGCCAAGCCCGATGGTGCAGTTGCCACCGCCGCTGAAACCGGCCTGACGGGCGGCGTCAAGGATCAGGCGCCGGGCCTCTTCGCTGTCGGCGGCGCAGGCATCGAAGCGGGGGCCCTTTTCATCGATCAGGAAGCGCAGGGTAAAGGGTGTGATCACGGGGCGCGGCGCGGTGATCCTGAGGGCCAGTTCCATCCCGTCGGGGGCACGCTCGGCCAGGCTTTCCTCAAGCCGGCGCTTCTGGGTGGTGCTTTCTGCGGTGGCCGTTACCGATACCCGGTCGGCGGCGATCGAGATCTTCGACTTGGGCAGGCGTTTCAGGGCCTCGACCCCGAAAGCCAGCGCCTGTTCCCAGCCCTCGGGGGGCGGATAGGCGGCGGTATCGAGCATGTCGGTCACCTCGGCCCCCTGCGCCAGGGCGGCAATGTCCTGTGCGATCACATCGCGCCGGGTGCTTTCCGGCACCAGCCCGATCAACGATATGCCGGTTTCGTCACGCAGGATCTCGATGCTGAAGCGAGGCGGCGGAACATTGGCGCTGTCTGCCACCTCCATCCGGTCGATCACCCGTGCGGCGTCTACCACCGAGCTTGCCGCATTGAGGGCCCGGAAGCGGTCTGATTCGCTCAGCGCGGTGCCGTTCAGGATCACCTGAAGGCCGTCCACCGCAACGGTGGCCCACTCGTCGCCGCTCAGGATCAGGGCGGTTTTCACCGCGCTTTCCGAGCGCTCCTCGATCACGTCAACGGCCTTGATGGCCGTCGCGATGCTGGCAGCGGCCGCGATCAGAAGCACCGAAACCGGCAGGATGATGGATGACAGGCGCATATGTTCGTTTCTTCCCCGAAGAATCCCTGATCCGTTCTATGCATCTGCCGTGTCGGGATCAATCACAGCAACAGGGCAACAGCAAGAAACAGCGCAGGCAGCAGCCCCGCATCGCGGTTGGTCCGGAACAGGCGCAGACAGGTTTCGGGGTTTTCGGTGTCAAGGTGCCCCAGTTGCCATGCCATATGCCAGCCGATCGCCCAGGGGGCAAGCAGGGCCACCAGAAGCCGGGGCAGCGGGGCCCCGGCAGGCACCAGCGCCAGCACCACCGCCATTGTCATCAGCAGCACCGTCAGCACCATGAAGATACGCAGCCACCAGCCGGTGCGCCGGCCAAACAGCCGGGCGGTTGACCGGATTCCGATCAGCGCGTCGTCTTCCTTGTCCTGGTGGGCATAGATGGTGTCGTAGAACAGTGTCCAGCCGATACCGGCCAGATAAAGCAGCACTGCCGGCCATCCGAGCTGTCCGCTGTGTGCCACCCAGCCCAGAAGCGCCCCCCAGTTGAAGGCGATGCCAAGAAATACCTGCGGCCACCAGGTGAAACGTTTGGCGAAGGGATAGATCAGCACCGGGCCAAGGGCCAGAATGCCAAGCATGATGGCATTCTGGTTGAAGGTCAGCAGTATCGCAAAGGCGATCAGCGCCTGTGTTCCCATCCAGAGCGCGGCCTGTTTCACGCTGACCTGCCCCGCCGGTATCGGCCGGCTGCGAGTGCGGGCCACGCGGGCGTCGTATTCACGGTCGGTGATGTCGTTCCAGGTGCAGCCGGCACCGCGCATCAGCCAGGCCCCGGCGGCACAGGCGGCCATCAGCCACAGGCCGGACAGGCGAAAGCCGCCATGGGCCAGCGCCGCCAGCAGGATCCCCCACCAGCAGGGCAGCATCAGAAGCCAGGTTCCGATCGGCCTGTCGGCCCGCGACAGGCGCAGATAGGGGCGCGTGGCGGGCGGAGCGAGCGTATCGACCCAGTTTCCACGAACGGCATCGGAAACCTGGCCCCTGGACTCTGGCGGTTGCTGGTGATCGGGCATATGGTTGGTCCATGAAACAGGCGAAGGTCAGGCTTTATGTAGAACATGCGCTCGGGGAAGGGCAAACGGTTCCCCTGACCCGCGATCAGGCGCATTACCTGTTCGGGGTGATGCGGCTGGGACCGGAGGCGGAACTGCTGCTGTTCAACGGGCGCAATGGCGAATGGCTGGCCACGGTGGCCGAGGCGGGAAAACGTGGCGGCTGCCTGCTCTGTCACCGGCAGACCCGCCCCCTGCAGTGCCCCCCCGATCTGTGGTTGCTGTTCGCACCGATCAGGAAGGCACGCACCGATTTCATGGTGGAAAAGGCGGCCGAAATGGGGGTGGCGCGCATCCTGCCGGTGAAGAGCGCTCATACCAATGCCGAGCGTATCCGCCGCGATCGCCTGCAGGCCCATGCGATCGAGGCCGCCGAGCAGTGCGGCGGCACCTTCGTGCCCCCGGTCGGGGAACTGCGCCCGCTTGAAAGGGTGCTGGCCGAATGGCCCGAAGATCGGCTGATCATGTTCTGCGACGAAACCCTGGCCGGGGCGCGTGCGGGGCTTGGGGCCGCGGTGCGCGGAAAGGGCGGACAAGGTGGGAAATGGGCCATTCTGATCGGTCCCGAGGGCGGGTTTTCGCCGGCCGAACGGGCCCGCCTGCATGCGCTTCCCTTCGCCTGCCCTGTCAGCCTTGGCCCGCGCATCCTGCGTGCCGATACCGCAGCGGTGGCGGCAATGACCCTGTGGCAGAGCACCCTGGGAGACTGGTGAATGGCGTTTCTGCGCCCGGAAGTGAAAGAAGGCCTTCTGCGCTGGCGCGAAACCCTGGCGGGGCTGGCGGTCGCCGGCTACGGGTTGTGGCTGGCCGCGGGCGGGCGGGGGCTTGATCTGTGGTTCGGCCTTGCGGTGGCCTTTGCCGGTGCGGCAATGGCCTGGGCCGGCTGGCAGCTGGCCCGCTTTCGCCGAGCACGCGGCGGCCCCGGTGTGGTGCAGGTTGACGAGCGGCGCATCGCCTATTTCGGGCCGGTTACCGGGGGCATCGTGGCGCTTGACGATCTGGAGCGCCTCGAAATCGGCCCCGGCCCTTCCGGGCATCCGGTCTGGCGATTGTTCCACGAAGGGGGCGTGCCGCTGGAGATTCCCGTCAATGCGGAAGGGGCCGAGGTTCTTTTCGATGCCTTCGCCGCCCTGCCCGGGCTGCGGCTTGAACCGATGCTGCGCGCGCTTGAAGGGCCGCCCGGTCAGCCCGCCGTGATCTGGCAGAAGGGGCACCGGAGGCTGCATTGAGGCTGCATTGACAAGACGCGGTTTTCAAAGCACGTGTTGGGGCCACCCCAGGAAACAGGCACAGGAATTCGGAGAACACCATGTCCATCCCCCAGTCCGGCGGCGGTCCGATCGAGCACGAAGGCCAGCTGGCCGAATTCCTGGAAGCCGGCTGCAAGCCCAAGGATTCCTGGCGCATCGGCACCGAGCACGAGAAGTTCGGCTATTGCCGCGATATGCTGAAGCCATTGCCCTATGAGGGGACATGCTCGGTGAAGGCGATGCTCGAGGGCCTGCGCGATGGCTTCGGCTGGCAGCCGGTCGCGGAGAGCGGCCGCTTGATCGGGTTGCACAAGGGCGGCGCCAATATCAGCCTTGAGCCGGGAGGACAGCTTGAGCTTTCCGGCGCGCCGCTCGAAACCATCCATGCCACCTGTGACGAGGTGAACGAACATCTGCGTGAGGTGCAGGGCGTGGCCGACAGGATCGGTGCCGGGTTCATCGGCCTTGGCGCGGCGCCGGTGTGGCGCCACGAAGACATGCCGATGATGCCCAAGGGCCGTTACCGGCTGATGACGCCCTACATGGAAAAGGTCGGCACCCATGGCACCCAGATGATGTATCGCACCTGCACGGTGCAGGTGAACCTGGATTTCGCCTCCGAGGCCGACATGGTGAAGAAGTTTCGCGTGGCATTGGCGCTTCAGCCCGTGGCAACCGCGCTGTTCGCCAGTTCGCCCTTCTTCGAGGGGCGCCCGACGGGCTGGAAAAGCTGGCGCGCCCGCATCTGGCGCGATCTCGACGCCAGCCGCACCGGCATGCTGCCCTTCGTGTTCGAAGATGGCATGGGTTTTCAGCGCTATGTGGATTATGCGCTTGATGTGCCGATGTATTTTGTCTATCGCGACGGGAAATACATCGATGCGCTCGGCATGAGCTTTCGCGATTTCCTGCGTGGCGAACTGCCGGCGCTGCCGGGCGAAAAGCCCACCCTTTCCGACTGGGCCGATCATCTGACCACGATCTTCCCCGAGGCGCGAATCAAGCAATACATGGAAATGCGTGGCGCCGATGGCGGGCCGTGGCGGCGGCTTTGCGCGCTGCCGGCGCTGTGGGTGGGGATCATGTATGACGAAACCGCGCTGGATGCGGCCTGGGATCTGGTAAAGGGCTGGAGTGCCGAAACCCGCGATGCCTGGCGCGAGGCCGCGGCACGCGAAGCCCTTGCCGGCATGGTCGGGGGTCTCGCCATGCGTGATCTTGCGGCCGAGGTGCTGACGATTGCCGAAGCCGGGCTGAAGGCGCGCGCCCGTCCGGGCCTTGGCGGCCTCGTGCCTGACGAGCGTCATTTCCTCAACATCCTGAAGGACGCGGTGGAAAGCGGCCTGACCCTGGCCGACGAACTTCTGGGAAAATACCACGGCGAATGGGGCGGGGATCTTTCCCGGATCTATGGCGAATACAGCTATTGAATGCCGGGGAGCCTTTCGCCCGGCCGCGGCCTATTCCTTGTCCGCATCCGGTTTCCCGTCCGGGCGCCTTTCGCCCTGGCCGATCTTCGGCTCGGTTCCCGCTTCGAGGCGGCGGATGTTTTCGCGGTGGCGCCAGTAGATCAGCACCGTGAGCCCCACACCCAGGAAGAAGGTTTCGCCTCTGCCGAACATGAACATCCACATGGTGCTGCTGGCCGCCGCGGCCAGCGCGGCCAGCGATGACCAGCGGAGCGTGAAGGCGAACAGCAGCCAGGTGCCGATCACCGCAAGCCCCACCTTCCAGGAAAGCGCCAGCATGATGCCGATGAAGGTAGCCACCCCCTTGCCGCCCCGGAATTTCAGCCATAGCGGATAGCAATGGCCCAGAAAGGCGGCCAGCGCCGCGACCTGTGCGGCATCCCCGGCCCAGAGCGCACGGGCGATCAGCACCGCCGCCGCGCCCTTGCCGATGTCAAGCAGCAGGGTCAGGGCTGCGGCCCTGCGGTTGCCGGTGCGCAGCACGTTGGTGGCGCCGATGTTGCCCGAACCGATGCTGCGCAGGTCGCCAAGGTTCATCGCGCGGGCCACCACCAATCCCCAGGGGATCGAGCCCAGCAGATAGCCGATCAGGACAGCCAGCAGAATGCCGTTCGTGTTGGTGACGAGCTCGGGCATCAGTGCGGCTCCTTCCTGAATATCAGTTTGCCGCCAACGAAGGTGGCCAGCACACGCCCTTGCATCCGGGCGCCGTCAAACGGGGTGTTCTTGGATTTCGAGCGCAGGCGAAAACGGTCAAGCACGAAGGGCGCATCAACATCGAACAGCACCAGATCGGCCGGTGCGCCGCTGGCCAGCCGGCCGCTGGCCAGCCCCATCAGGCGGGCCGGATTGCGCGAAAGCGCCCGGAACAGCGCCGGCAGGGTGATATGCCCGGCGTGATACAGGCGCAGGGCGGCGGGCAGCAGGGTTTCAAGCCCCACGGCGCCCGAGGCGGCTTCTTCATAGGGCAGGCGCTTGCTTTCCTCATCCTGCGGGGTGTGCATGGAAGAGATCACGTCGATCAGCCCCTCGCCCAGGGCTTCCACCATCGCCATGCGGTCATCCTCGCTGCGCAGGGGGGGTTTCAGCTTGAAGAAGGTGCGGTAATCGCCGATGTCGAGCTCGTTCAGTGTCAGGTGATGGATGTTGACGCCTGCCGTTACCGAAAGCCCGGCTTCCCTGGCGCGGCGCAGGGCGGGCAGGGCCGCGGCGGTGGAAAGATTGTCGGCATGGTAGCGCGCACCCGTCATTTCGGCGAGGGTCAGGTCGCGCTCAAGCCCCAGCCGTTCGGCCATCGGCGAAACTGCGGGCAGACCGCGCAGGCTGGCGAACTTGCCCGAGGTGGCCGCCGCGCCGCGCGAAAGGCCGGGATCCTGCGGATGGGCGATCACCAGTGCATCAAGGCTTCGGGCATAGGCAAGGCAGCGGCTGAACACCCTGGTGTCTTCTGTCACCTGGTCGCAATCGGTGAAGGCCACGGCGCCGGCATCCTTCAGAAAGCCGATTTCCACCATTTCCTGCCCCGCGCGCCCTCTGGTCAGGGCGGCCATGTGGCAGATGTTGACCGGTGCGGCCACGGCAGCGCGGCGGGTAACGAATTCAAGGGTTTCGGGGCTGTCGATGGCGGGCAGGGTATCGGGCCGGGTGACCATGGTGGTAATCCCCCCGGCCGCCGCCGCCGCCCCGGCGGACCGATAGCTTTCCTTGTGGCGTTCACCGGGTTCGCACACCTTCACGCCGATATCCACGATACCCGGCGCCAGACAGTTGCCGCCGGCATCGAGATGCGCATCGGCCGGGATGCCTTCGGGCGCCGGGCGATCGAAGACATCCGCGATCCGTTCGCCATCGATCAGCACCGCGCCGGGGGGCGTGCCGTTGGCCTCGGGATCGATCAGGCGGGCATTGGTGATCAGTATCCGCATGCTGGTTTCGCTTCGGTTCGGGCCTTGCGGCTGCTGGTGCGCTTTCCTGTTCCGGATTCATGGCATATCTGAAGCCGGGATTTGTCGGAAACGGGGAATTTCCGCCCTGCTGCTGCCGGCCGGGCGCTCATGCCATCCGCTCCGGGTTTCCGGCCTTGGCCGCGCGCAGGTTCCGGGCCAGAAGATCCATTGCCGCCATGCGCACGGCCACGCCCATTTCCACCTGCTCCTGGATTACCGATCGGTTGATGTCATCGGCAATCGTGCCGTCGATCTCGACACCCCGGTTCATCGGCCCCGGATGCATCACGATCGCATCGTCCTTTGCATGCGAAAGCTTTTCCGCATCAAGCCCCCAGCGGTGATAGTATTCGCGCGCCGATGGGATGAAGGCACCATCCATCCGTTCCTTCTGAAGGCGCAGCATCATCACCACATCGGCCCCGGCAAGCCCTTCGCGCATGTCGTCGAACACTTCCACGCCGAATTCTCCGATCCGGGCCGGCATCAGGGTGGGCGGCCCCACAAGGCGCACCCGGTTTTCCATCTTGCCCAGCAGCAGGATGTTGCTGCGCGCCACGCGCGAATGGGCGATGTCTCCGCAGATCGCCACCGTCAGACGCTGCAGACGATCCTTTTCGCGGCGGATGGTCAGGGCATCGAGCAGCGCCTGGGTGGGGTGTTCGTGGCGTCCGTCGCCGGCGTTGAGAACAGCGCAGTTCACCTTTTCCGCCAGCAGGTTCACCGCGCCCGAATGGGGGTGACGCACCACCAGAAGATCGGGGTGCATGGCGTTGAGCGTCAGCGCCGTGTCGATCAGGGTTTCGCCCTTCCTGATCGAACTGGCCTGCATGGCCATGTTCATCACGTCGGCGCCAAGCCGCTTGCCGGCGATCTCGAAGCTTGCCTGGGTGCGGGTCGAGGCTTCGAAGAACATGTTGATCTGGGTGAGCCCCTCAAGCGCACTTGAGTGTTTGCGCGTGCCGCGATTGAGAGAGACATACCGTTCGGCAAGATCGAGCAGTACACGGATTTCATCCTGCTCCAGCTGTTCGATACCCAGCAGATGTTTCGCGTGAAAACCCATGTTCCGCCTTCCCTGATCCGACTGCCTTATAGGAAGCGCTCCGGGCTCCGGCAAGCCGGAAGGGCATTTACCATCAGTGCGGCGCGCTCTAGTCTGGTGCCATGGATTCCGCGGATGATCAGATCCTTCCCGAACGGATGTGCCCCGAGGCTGCTCTGGCAGCGCTTGAATGGCAGATCGATATGGGGGCCGACGAGGCGATCGGGGATCATCCCGTCAACCGGTTCGATCTGCCCGAAACCGCGCAGAGGGCCGCGGGAAAGGGGGATGGGGCCCCGGCCCCGCCCGGCCAGCCCCCTGCCAGGGGAGCGACCGAAGCCGATTTGCCGGCTGTCGATCCGGTGACCGAGGCCGAGCGTGCGGCGGCAGCTGCGGATACGCTTGAGGAACTGCGTGCGGCGATGGCCGGTTTCGATCACTGCGAACTGAAGAAGGGCGCGCGCAACCTGGTGTTTGCCGACGGCAATCCGGCGGCGCGGGTCATGGTGATCGGCGAGGCCCCCGGCCGCGATGAAGACCGCGCCGGCCGCCCCTTCGTGGGCCGCGCGGGGCAGTTGCTTGACCGCATGTTCGCCGCGATCGGGCTTGCGCGGGGCGCGCCCGACCCGGAACAGGCGCTCTACATCACCAATATCCTGCCCTGGCGACCGCCACAGAACCGGGATCCGACTTCCGAGGAAATCGCCATGATGCGCCCTTTCGTGTTGCGCCATGTGGATCTGGTTGCACCCGACGTGATCGTGCTGATGGGCAACATCGCCTGTCAGGCGCTGCTGGGCCAGCGGGGCATCACCCGCCTGCGCGGCCATTGGCACGAGCTTGGCAGCCGCCCTGTTCTGCCGATGTTCCACCCCGCCTATCTGCTGCGCAATCCGGCCGCCAAACGCGAAGCCTGGGCGGATCTTCTGTCTTTGCATACCCGCCTGAAAAACCAGGAGAAACCCGATGGGCAAGATTGACGAGAGCCGCGAGTTCATTCCGGTGCGCATCGCGGTGCTCACCGTATCCGACAGCCGCAGCATGGCCGAGGACAGATCGGGCCAGGTGCTGGCCGACAGGATTGCCGAGGCCGGCCATATCCTGGCCGATCGCAGGATCCTGCCCGACGAGCGCGCGGCAATTGCCACACAGCTGCGGGCCTGGTGCGCATGCGATGACGTGGACGTGATCATCAGCACCGGCGGCACCGGCCTGACGGGGCGCGATGTGAGCGTCGAGGCGCACCGGGATGTGTATGAAAAGGAAATCGAGGCTTTCGCCACCGTCTTCACGCATGTTTCATGGCAGAAGATCGGCACGTCGGCGGTGCAGTCGCGTGCTACCGGGGGGGTGGCGCAGGGCACCTATCTGTTCGCTCTGCCCGGCAGCCCCGGCGCCTGCCGCGATGCCTGGGACGAGATCCTGAGATATCAGCTGGATTACCGCTATCGCCCCTGCAATTTCGTGGAGATCATGCCCCGGCTTGATGAACACCGGCGCCGCAAGTAACGCCTTCGCCAGAGCCGGGCCGCGGCCTGTGGCAGAGCGCCGCTTGGCCTTGGCGGGCAAGAGGCGTATCATTGCCGGCGGACAGCCTTCGAACCGGAGCCCGGACCCGGGACGGGAAACAGTAAGCGGAAAGGGGAAACTTGCCGATGCGTTTTCTCGGGCGCAGTCTCATGGGCCTCTTCATGCTCGCGCTTGCCGTGGGGCTTCTGGCCTGGGCGGTGGGTGTGCTTGTGGGGGCGCTCGAAGAACGCCGCAGCCGCGCCGCCCACATGATGCCCCCCGATGAGCGGGTGTATTCCGTTGAGGTCGTTAAAGCCGAGCTGCGCGACACCGCGCCGGTTCTTGAAACCAATGGCGAGTTGCGCAGCCTGCGCACCCTTGATCTGCGGGCCACGGCTGCGGGGCGGGTGGTTGAACTGGCCGAAGAGTTCGTCGAAGGCGGTCAGGTGGCGGCCGGCCAGATCCTGGTGCAGATCGATCCGGCCGAGGCCCGCTCGGAACTGGTGCTGGCGCGCACGGAACTTTCCGGGGCCGCCGCCGAGCGGGAAAGCGCCGAACAGGCGCTGGCGCTGGCGCGCGCCGATCTGGAACTGGCTCGCTCGCAGGCCGATCTGCGGGCCCGGTCGCTGGCCCGGCAGCGTGATCTGCAGCGGCGAGGCGTGGGCACCGATGCTGCTGTCGAGGCGGCCGAACTTGCCGATGCCGCCGCCCGTCAGGTGGTGCTGACCCGCCAGCAGGCGTTGCAGCAGGCCGGAACGCGCCTGGCCCAGGCCGAAATCGCCCTTGAGCGGGCACGGAATGCGGTGGCCGATGCCGAGCGCCGCCTTGCCGATACCACCATCCGCGCTCCTTTCGCAGGGCGACTCGATCAGGTGTCGGTGGTTGCCGGCGGCATCGTGGCCCGGAACGAGCGACTTGCCCGGCTGATCGATCCGGCGGCGCTTGAGGTGGCGTTCCGCGTATCGACCAGCCAGTATGCCCGCCTGCTTGACGAAACGGGCCGTCTGATCCCGCGCCGGGCCGAGGTGGTGCTTGATGTTCTGGGGGTGGATATCGTTGCAACCGGGGTGCTGATGCGCGAAAGCGGCACTACCGGAGAAGGCCGGACCGGGCGTGAACTGTTTGCCCGCCTTGAGGATGCATCGGGGATGCGCCCCGGAGATTTCGTCATGGTCCGTCTTGAGGAACCGGTGCTGCGCAATGTGGTGGTGCTGCCGGCGCAGGCGCTGGATTCGCACGACAGGGCGCTGGTTCTGGGTGCCGGAAACCGGCTGGAAGAAATGCCCGTCACCTTGCTGCGCCGTCAGGGCAACCAGGTGATCGTGCGCGCTCCGGATCTGGCCGGGCGGCTGGTGGTTCGCCGGCGCACGCCGCTTCTTGGTGCCGGCATCAGGGTGCAGCCCCTGCGCAGCGATGCCGGCGGCGAAGCGGGCACCGAGGCAGGGGATGCGATGAACGCGGCGGCGGCTGGTGGCGGGGGCGCGGCCGGGGCAGGTGCAGGAGCTTCGGAACTGATTGCTCTGGCCCCCGACCGGCGCGCACGTCTTGTGGCTTTTGTGAAGAACAGTCCCGACATGTCGGACGAAGCCCGCCGGCGCGTGCTTGGCGAGCTTCAGCGCGAACGGGTTCCGGCCGCGGTGGTGGCCCGGATCGAAGCCCGGATGGGCGGCTGAGATGGCCCGCGCACTGCCCCCTTCGGCGGCGGGGATCCTTTCCTATTTCACCCGCCATCGCACCGCCGCCAACCTGCTTCTGGTGGTGCTTCTGGCGATCGGGCTTGTGGTGTTGCCCAAGCTGCGCACCCAGTTCTTTCCCGATATCGTGATCAACGGAATCACTGTCAGCGTGGAATGGCCGGGGGCGGGGGCCGAAGATGTCGATCGGGGGATCGTGCAGGTGCTTGACCCCGTGCTGCTGGCAGTTGAAGGGGTTACCCGAACCCGGGCGCGTTCGGCCGAAGGTCTTGCCAGTATCGACATGGAATTCGAGCCCGGCCGGGACATGGCCCGCGCCGAGGCCGATGTGAAAACGGCGATCGATGTCATTTCCACCCTGCCCGACGAGGCCGAGGCACCGGAGGTGCGCCGTGCCCGGTGGCGCGATCGGGTGACCGATCTGGTCATTGCCGGCCCTGTCGGGGCCGATCAGCTGGGGCGTTTTGCCGACGAGCTTGTCTCCCGGCTGTTTTCCGAGGGCGTCACCCGCACCACGATCCGGGGTGTGGCGGCGCCCGGCGTGGTGATCGAGGTGCCTTCGGCAAACCTGATCCGCTACGGGCTTTCGATGTCCGAGATCGCTGCCGCCGTGGCCGAGGAGGTTACCGCGGATCCGGCCGGTGACGTGGGGGCGGCCGATGTTCGGGTGCGCGCCGGCTCTGCGCGGCGTGCGGCGGCCGAGATCGCGGATATCGTGCTGCGCAGCGAGACGGGAAAGGAAAGGCTTGCCATCGGAGACGTGGCGCGCGTGTTCACCGAAGGCCCCGATCGCGAGCGTGCCTATTTCGTGGGCGAACACCCGGCGGTTTCGGTGCGGGTTGACCGCTCTGCCAAGGGCGATGCGATCGCCATTCAGCGCACCGTCGAGCAGGTGGCCCGGGAAATGGAAGCCATCCTGCCGCCCGGGGTGGAAATCACCCTGATCCGCACCCGGGCCGAGGCCATTTCGGCGCGGCTCGACATGCTGCTTGACAACGGCCTTGTGGGGCTGGCTCTGGTGCTGGCGCTGCTGTTCCTGTTCCTGAACGCGCGCACTGCGGTCTGGGTGGCGGTCGGTATTCCGGTTTCGATCCTGACGGCGCTGGCGCTGATGTATGCGGCGGGGATCACCATCAACATGATTTCCCTGTTTGCGCTGATCATTACCCTTGGCATGGTGGTGGATGATGCGATCGTGGTCGGCGAACACGCCGATTTCCGCGCCCGCCGTCTGGGTGAACCGCCCGTGGTGGCGGCCGAGAACGCTGCCCGCCGCATGGCCGCGCCGGTGTTTTCGGCGACAGTCACCACCGTCATCGCCTTTTTCACGCTGATGGTGGTGGGCGGCGCGATGGGCAAGCTGATCGCCGATATCCCCTTCACGGTGGTTGCGGTGCTGCTGGCTTCGCTGGTGGAATGTTTCCTGATTCTGCCCAGGCACATGGCCCATGCGCTGGCCCGTTCCGCGCGCGATCGCTGGTATGACTGGCCAAGCCGCATCTTCAACCGGGGCTTCTTCCGCTTTCGCCAGCGTCTGTTCCGCCCCCTGATGGGGTGGGTCGTGCGGCTGCGCTATCCGCTGCTGTCGGGGGCGGTGCTGCTGCTGGCATGGCAGGTGTCGTTCGTGATCCGGGGCGATGTGCAGTGGCGTTTCTTCAACGCCCCCGAGCGCCCTTCGATCACCGGAAATTTCGCCATGGCCGATGGCGCCACCCGCGCTGATGCTCTGGAGATGATGCGCGAGATGCAGCGTGCCACCGAGGCAACGGGGCGCGACTATGAGGAAAGATACGGCCGCAATCCTGTCAGGTTCGTGGTGGCGGGAATCGGCGGCAACACCGGCCCCGGCCTGGCCGGGGTCGGCGGGAAGGACAGGGATCTGCTCGGCTCGGTTGCCATCGAACTGATCGATCCGGACCTGCGGCCCTATTCGTCTTTCCGCTTCCTGGCCGATCTTCAGAAAGAGGTGCGCAAGCACCCTCTGGCCGAGGTGGTAAGCTTCCGCGGCTGGCATGCGGGGCCGGGCGGCGACGGGATCGACATCAAGCTCTACGGCCGTGATTCCGCCACCCTCAAGGCAGCAGCCGAGGCGCTGAAGGCGGCGCTTTCACGATACCCCGAGGTATCGGGCCTTGAGGACAGCCTGGCCTATGACAAGTCGGAACTGGAGCTTGATCTCACGCCTCAGGGCAAGGCCCTGGGCTTTTCGATCGACGAACTCGGCCGTGTGCTGCGCAACCGGCTGAACGGGATCGAAGCCGCAAGCTTTCCCGCTGGCACGCGTTCGGCAACCGTCAGCGTGCGCCTTCCCGAGGGCGAACTGGCCGCCGATTTCCTGGACCGGATGCAGATTCGCACCCCTGCCGGCCATTACGTGCCGCTGGCCGATATCGTTACCGCCTCCGAAACCCGCGGGTTTTCGGAGGTGAAACGGGAAAATGGCGTGCGGCTGGTATCGGTTACCGGATCGCTCAGCGAAGACGATCCGGCCCGCGCGAGCGAAATCACCGAGGCCCTGCGTTCGGCCATCCTGCCACGGATCGAGCGCGATTTCGGCGTGACCTGGCAACTGTCGGGGCAGGCCGAGGACGAGCGCGCATTCCTTTCCGATGCGATGCTCGGATTCCTGCTGGGGCTGATCGGGATCTATCTGACCCTGGCCTGGATATTCGCCAGCTGGACCCGCCCGCTGGTGGTGATGGCGATCATCCCCTTCGGCCTGGTGGGCACCATATTCGGGCACTGGCTGCACGGGGTGCCGCTTTCGATGTTCACGGTCGTGGGGCTGCTGGGGATGACCGGCATCATCATCAACGATTCCATCGTGCTGGTGACGACAATCGATGAACACGCGCGCGAACGCGGCCTGATCCCGGCAATCATCGACGGTGCATCCGACAGGCTGCGGGCGGTGTTGCTGACAACGCTTACCACGGTGATGGGGCTGGCACCGCTCCTGTTTGAAAGCTCTTCGCAGGCGCAGTTCCTGAAACCGACGGTGATCACCCTGGTCTATGGGCTGGGTTTCGGGATGGTTCTGGTGCTGGCCCTGGTGCCGGCGCTGCTGGCCATGCAGCTTGACCTGCGGCGCCAGCTGCGGGCGCTGCGCCGTGCCCTTGCCGCCGGCGCTTCGGGGATGCGGGCGGGGGCGCTGCGCCGGCTGATGGCCGGCCTGATGCTGTTGCTGGTTGCGTGGTTTGCCGCAACGCTGGGCGCGGTGCTGCTGCAGGGCACCCTGCCCGAAGCGCTGGCGGCGGTGTTCCCTGCCCTTGCCAGCCTGCCACAGATGCCCGCAGCCTTCGGGCTGTTTGTTGCCGGTGCGGCGGCGCTTGTTCTGAGCGGCTATGTGTTCGGGGGTGTCTGGCTGGCGGTGACCGGAAAACGGCGCCGCCGGGCGGCCTGAACGGAGCGACCCCGGAAAGACGCTAGAGCCTGTCGCACATGATCGGATTCGGCGCGACAGGCTGCTCAGGGCATGCGACTGCCCGGGTGGGCGCGAATGCGCCCGCCATGGGGCGGGCGGGCGCATGCCCGGACCGCCTGCGCGCCCCGGGCGAAGCAAGTGCGATCTGACGCGACATGCACTAGCTGCCGGTGCAGCCCTGAATGTCAACCGCCGTGCCGTCGCCCAGAACGGTAATGCGGACCCCGGAACGATCAAGCGCGAAGGGCGCGTTCGAGGGCGGCACCATTTCGGCGCTGGCGATCAGGGTCTGCCCTTCGCGTCGGGTTTGCGCTTCGCTGACCCAGATCGAAGGGTCCGGGGCTTCGATCACCGCGATCTCTTCCTGTCCGATCGCGGGCATGTGGATCCGGGTTGTCACCTTCAGCCCGTCGCGGATCGGTGCAACCTCGCAGATCACCCTGCGCACACCTGCCTGCTGCGCGGCAACCGGCCGTTCGGCCAGTGCCTTGCGAATGGCCGGATCGGGCCGGGTATCGGTGGGCGACAGGTCAACCTCGAAGGCCACGCTGACCGGAATGCAGATATCCCGGCACACCCCGAGCCCCACCCGCGCCTTCATGATGATCGGCCGGTCCGGTGATTCTGGCGTGAATTCGAGCGGCAGTACCACCTCGTTGCTGTAGACGATCGAACGCATGCCACCCGATACCGCCACTTCGGGGCGGGGCCAGTGTATCTTCACCGCCTTGATGTTCCGTGAGCCGGTCCAGTCGAACTGAGGGGGGATGCCGGCATCGCCGGGGGCGCGCCAATAGGTTTTCCAGCCCGGCTTCAGGCGGATGCGCAAACCTGTCAGACGCCGTCCCTCCGGGGTTTTCCAGCCCGGCAGAACCTCGATCGAGTGCACGCCTTCTATATCGGATCCACCGGATCCGGTCTGGGCCGCAGCCGACAGGCCTGCCCACGGCAGCGCGAGCGCGAAAAAGGCGCATAAAAGGGCCCCCGACAGACGCATTCGCGGCTGTCGGGGTTGCGGTTTCCACCGGTGCGTTGTCGTGTGTGTCATACGGATGACCCTAGCGTGTTCTCCTGGCAGGGAAAATCACGTTTTCGGTAGCCGGACGTTATCGGCATGCCGCGTTTTCCCGGTGCATTCCCTTGCACAATATGTGAAACCGCCCCATGTTTTCCATATGAGCCGATCGGAAAATACGAAAAACGCAGTGGAAAACCTTGCCGGAAAGGTGCTTGTCGCCATGCCGGGGATGGGCGATCCGCGATTCGGGAAAAGCGTTGTCTATGTCTGCGCGCACAGTGAAGAGGGCGCAATGGGGCTGATCGTGAACAAGCCGGCGCCCGACCTGAGATTCGCCGATCTGCTGAAGCAGCTGTCGATTCCGCTGGGCAGTGACAGCGCGGAGTCGGGAAGCCGGCCGATTCATTTCGGCGGACCGGTGGAAACGGCGCGGGGGTTCGTTCTGCACAGTTCCGATTACAGCGTGAGCGATGCCACGCTTTCGATTTCGCCCCTGTTTTCGATGACGGCCACCCGCGACATCCTGACAGACATGGCACGCGGTCAGGGGCCGGTGAAATCGCTTCTGGCGCTGGGCTATGCGGGCTGGGCGCCGGGGCAGCTGGAAGCCGAGATCCAGCAGAACGGCTGGCTTGTGGCCGACGGTTCGCCCGAGATCGTGTTTTCTCCCGATGACGGGGGCAAATGGGAAGCTGCGTTGCGCACCCTCGGAATCGATCCGCTGATGCTGTCGGCCGCAGGTGGCCGGGCCTGAGGCAATCCCGAACCGCAACGCTTGCCACCTGTATCCGCAGGGGCTGTCAACGTGTCAGGGGCCGCTCCAGGCGGGCCTCGATCCGGTCTTGAGCGATCGCACCTCGCCGCAGCAACCGGGGGGGATCGGCGGACAGATCGATGATTGTCGATTCCGTTCCGGCGGGGGCGGGGGGCGCTGAGATCAGGGCGCCGATCCTGTCCGCGCGGTCGGCAAGGCCGGCGGCGGCAGCAGCGGCATCCGCGGGGCTTGGCCGGCCCGATACATTGGCCGAGGGCACGGCAAGCGGTGCGCCGAAACGTGCCAGCAGCGCCAGGGCCACCGGATGGGCAGGGATGCGCAGGCCGATACTGGTTCGCCCGGCGGTGACCCGGGCCGCCACCGGGGCCTTGGCGCGCAGCGGCAGGATCAGGGTCAGCGCTCCGGGCCAGAAAGCAGCGGCCAGGCTTTCGGCCTGCGGGGAAAATACGGCGATCTTCCGGGCTGTTGCTGGGTCGGGCAGCAGCAGGCTGAAAGGCTTGTCCGCAGGGCGTTCCTTTGCCGCGGCCAGACAGGCAACGGCATGCCGGTCCCGGGCGTTGGCGCCAAGACCGAACACCGTATCGGTGGGGAAGGCCACCAGCCCGCCCCGTCGCAGGATTGCGGCTGCCTGCTCCAGGTCGGTATCGCTTGCATCCAATATGCGCATCTGCATTTCATTCCGGGTCTGACGCTGCGTTCCGGTTGCGGGGCACGCCGGTTGGATTACGCTGTGCGGCAAGGATTTACTGACGGTTTGTGGCGTGACATAGCTTTGCAGCGCGCCGAATCCAAGGCATCATTGTCTGATGGGGGAAAACACCGTGGCTTATCGCGCTCCTGTGGAGGATTTCGCCTTTCTCTTTCGCCATGTGGTCGGGTTTGACCGGGTGACCGATACCGGCCTGTTCGCCGAGGCGGCGGGCGAGGTGAGCGAAGCGATCCTTTCCGAGGCCGGCCGGATGTGCGAAGAGATACTCGCGCCCCTGCAGCGCGCGGGGGATCTGAACCCGGCGGTTCTGAAAGATGGCCGGGTGCGGTGCAGCCCCGGTTTTGCCGAAGGTTATGCGGCAATTGCCGAGGGCGGCTGGATCGGCATGGCTGCCAGCCCCGAATACGGGGGCATGGGGCTGCCGATGGCCCTGCTGACCGCCGTGAACGAAATGATGTCCGGCGCCTGTCTGGCATTGCAGCTCAATCCCCTGATGAGCCAGGGTCAGATCGAGGCGCTGGAGCATCATGCCAGCGAACGGATCAAGGCGCTTTATCTGCCAAGGCTGATCAGCGGCGAATGGTGCGGCACCATGAATCTGACCGAGCCGCAGGCCGGCAGCGATGTGGGCGCGCTTGCCACCACGGCCACCGACAACGGCGACGGCAGCTTTTCGATTTCGGGCCAGAAGATATTCATCAGCTGGGCCGACAACGATTTCAGCGAAAACGTCTGCCATCTGGTGCTGGCCCGCCTGCCGGGCAGCCCGCCGGGCACCAGAGGGATCAGCCTGTTCATGGTGCCCAGGAATATCCCCGATGAAAACGGCGCGCCGGGGCGGGCCAACAACCTTGGAGTGGTTTCGCTCGAACACAAGATGGGCCTGCACGCAAGCCCCACGGCCGTGGTGCAGTATGACGGCGCCACCGGCTGGATGATCGGAGAACCCGATGCCGGCATGAAGGCCATGTTCACCATGATGAACAACGCCCGCCTTGGCGTCGGGGTGCAGGGAATCGGGGCGGCCGAGGGCGCCTGGCAGCAGGCGCTGACCTATGCGCGCGAACGCCGGCAGGGGCGTTCCCTGATCGCGAACGGCAGCGGTGCCATCGTCGATCACGCGGATGTGCGGCGCATGCTGCTGACGATGCGCGCCAGCATCTTCGCCGCCCGGGCCATTGCGCTGTCCTGTGCCATCGCCACCGACATGGCCCGTGCCACGGGCAATGGCGACTGGCAGGCGCGCGCGGCCCTGCTGACTCCGATCGCCAAGGCCTATGGCACCGATGTGGGCATCGCGGTTGCCTCGGAGGCGATCCAGGTGCATGGCGGCATGGGCTATATCGAGGAAACCGGCGTTGCCCAGTTTCTGCGCGATGTGCGGGTGACGGCGATCTACGAGGGAACCAACGGCATTCAGGCAATGGATCTGGTGGGCCGCAAGATGATGGACGGGGGCGAGGCCGCCTGCCGCCTTCTGGAAGAGATCGAGAAACACGCCGAAAACGCCCGCGCGGCCTTTCCCGCAATGAGCGAGGCCGTCTGGAGCGCGGCGGAAACCCTGCGCGAAACCACCGAATGGCTGGTGGCGCAGGATCAGCTGAACGAGCGGTTCGCCGGTGCCGTTCCCTATCTGCGGGCCTTTGCGCTGGTGCTTGGCGGCGATGCGCATCTGCGCGCTGCCACCGCGGCCGGTCCGCAAGGCCCGCGTGCCCATCTGGCGCGGTTCTTCATCGGGCGGCTGCTGCCCGAACATGCAGCGCATCTTGCCCATGCGCGGGCCGGGGCCGAGGGGCTTTATGCCATTGCGGCCGATGATCTGGCGGTGCTCTGATGGACAGCGCCCCCGGCAGGATCACCTATCCTTTCGACACACCGCCCTGCGATGGCGAGGCGCGCGAGGTAGCGCCCGGTGTCCTGTGGATGCGCCTGCCGCTGCCGATGGCGCTGAACCATGTGAATGTCTATGCCCTTGACGAGGGTGACGGCTGGAGCCTCATCGACACCGGCATCAGTTCCCGCCATACGCGCCGCATCTGGCGGGAACTGATGAGCGGCCCGCTGGGGGGGCGGCCGATCAGGCGGGTGATCGTTACCCATCACCACCCCGATCACATCGGGCTTGCCGGCTGGTTCCAGAGCGAACACGGTGCCGAACTGCTTACCACCCGCACCGCCTGGCTGTTTGCCCGCATGCTTCAGCTTGACGAACAGGCGCGCCCTTCCCCGGAAACCGTTGCCTTCTGGCGCGCGGCCGGGATGGCGTCCGAAATCCTTGCGCGGCGGATGCAGGAGCGCCCCTTCAATTTTTCCGATACGGTGGCACCGCTGCCGCTTGGATTCCGGCGCCTGAAAGAGGGCGACGTGCTGCACATGGGCAGACGTCGCTGGGATGTGCGCATGGGCAATGGCCACGCCCCCGAGCACGCCACCTTCTGGAGCCGCGACGACAATCTGGTGATCGGTGGCGATCAGTTGCTGCCCTCGATTTCGCCGAATATCGGGGTTTACGCCACCGAGCCCGAAGCCGACCCGCTGGCCGAATGGCTGGAATCCTGCACCCGCCTTGCCGCTTTCGCACGCGATGATCAGCTGGTGCTGCCGGGTCACAAGCTGCCCTTTCGCGGCCTGCCCTTCCGGTTGTGCCAGCTGGCCGAAAACCACGCGGGGGCCCTGGCGCGGCTGCGGGCCTTTCTGAGCGAGCCGCATACCGCGGTCGAATGCTTTCAGCCCCTTTTCATGCGCCCCATAGCCGAAGGCGAATACGGGCTTGCCCTGGTCGAGGCAGTGGCCCATGTGCAGCATCTGCACCAGCTTGGCGAACTTGCAGCCGGCCGCCGGAGCGACGGGGCCATTCTGTGGCACCGGCGCAGGGGCTGAACCTTCATGCCCGGCGTCTGATCGGCGGATGGATGTTGTTCTTGCGGCAATCAGGGGCGTGACAGGCCGGCGAAAATCCTCTAACTGATGGCAGGGCAGGGCGCATGCGGCACCGAAGGTTGTCTGCGTGCGCAGGGAACACACAGGGAAACGCGATCAGGAGGGCCAGATGAGCGGGAAAACGGCAAAGCACGGGCAGATGGACATCACGGAGCAGGAACAGACCTTCCACGGGTTCGTCCGCTTCGTCACCTATTCGATCATCGGTATCGCCCTGGTTCTGATCTTTCTGGCGATCGTAGGCGCCTGATCCCGGGCGTGCCTGAACGGCAGAAGGAAAGCAGGCTGATGCGGAATATCCTGCTGGGCCTTCTGCTTCCCCTGTTTCTGGCTGCCTGCGGGGCCGAGCCGAAATGGGCCCCGCAGGAAGATGTTGATCGGGTGCGTTACCGCGCCGATGGTCCGCCGAAGATCACCCTGTTCACCGTCATCAACAACCGCACCGATTCGGGTGCGCATTCGGCGCTGATGATCAATGGTTCGCAGCGGGTGATCTTCGATCCGGCCGGAACCTGGTGGCATCATTCGATCCCCGAACGCAACGATGTCCATTACGGGATCACCCCGCGGGTGCTCGCGTTCTATGTTGATTACCACGCGCGTGAAACCTATCGCGTGGTCATGCAGGAGGTGATCGTCTCACCCGAAGTGGCCGAGATCGCGCTGAGGGAAGTTCAGGCCCATGGGGCGGTGCCAAAGGCGTTCTGCGCGCGTTCCGTCAGCGGGATCCTGCCGCGTGTGCCCGGCTTCGAAAGCATTCGCGACACCTTCCATCCGAAGAAACTGCACCGGCAGTTCGCACGTATTCCCGGCGTGCGGGAGCGGGTGATCCGCGATGATGACGATAACGCCCGCAGTGCCCTTCTGACGGCCCGGAACGCGCGGCCGGTTCCGGCCGCGGGCAATTGAACCGCCCGGGATCAGGGCCAGCGATGCAGGATCAATGGATCCCCGCCCCTAGCCTGCAAGCCGAAGCATGACAAACAGCGTGCCCGCACCGGCAAGGATCGCGGCCGGCACGTTTCGTGTGATCGCCCCCACGGCCACGGTTGCTCCTGCGGCCAGCAGGCGCGCCGGATCAGGGGCCCCGCCGGTGGCTTCGGGCCACAGCACAAGAGGCGCAACCAGCCCCGGCAGCACCGCCACCGGCGTATAGCGCAGGTGGCGCAGCAGCCAGGGCGGCAACTGGCGGCCGCCGATCAGCCCCAGAAAGGAAAAGCGGATCAGCCAGGTGCCAAGCGCCACCAGAACGATCACCAGCCAGATATGGGCCGGGGTCATGCTCATGCCGCATCCCGCATGACCGGGCGCCGCGTCTGCCACAATTCGATCCGTGCACCCACGATCATTGCCAGAACGCTCGCCAGCAGCAGCCCGCTGTTATAGGGCAGGGCCGAAAGTGCCAGCATTGCCGCAACCGATGTTGCCGCAGCTGCCAGATGTGCCAGCGTGCGCAGCATCGGCCCCACCAGCGCCAGGAAAGTGATCGGAACAACGAAATCGAGCGCAAGGGAAGGGGGGATCGCTTCCCCCGCGCGGGCACCGGCCCAGGTTGCGCCATACCATACCGGAACCAGGGGCGTCGCGGTGCCGAAATAAAAGGCAAGTTTCTGCGGCAGGGTCATTGCGGGGGTGGTTTCATAGCGTGCAACGCTTGCCGCATATACCTGATCGACAAGCACATAGGCCGCCAGTGCGCGCTGCCACAGCGGGGCGCCCCCGAGATGCGGTGCCAGCGAGGCCGAATACATGGCCATTCTCAGATTCACGGCAAGTGCGGTGACGACGGCAATGACCGTGGGGGCGTTGTCCTGCAGCATCTGCAAGGCGGCGAACTGCGCCGCGCCGGCGATGACCGCCACGCTGAATCCCATCACCTGCGCAATCGAAAGCCCCGCCTCGGTGCCCGCTACGCCGAACAGGAACCCGAAAGGCACAACCACCAGCAGAAAGGGCGCGCCGTCCCGCAGTCCGGCAAGATAAAAGGCTCTGGTGGATGTGGTGTTCATTGCTATACCTGTTGCGGAAAGGGTGGCATGCAGCGTGGCCACACCGCTAGCAGGGAGCGCGGGAATTGCCAAGGGCGTCCGATAGCAGCCAGTATCTGATTGCGCCGGATCCGGATCGCGGCGGGCTTTCGCGTGTCGTGTCCGGCCGGGATCAGACCGGCGCCCCCGTGGAAACCCGCGTGGTCGAGGAACGCCCGCTGACCATATTTCTCAACAGCCGCGAGATCGTTACGGCAATGACGATCGGTGACTATCCTGAATATCTGGCGCTGGGTTTCCTGCGCAATCAGGGCATGTTGCCACCCGATGCGGAAGTTACCGGCATCGATTACGATCCCGAGATCGACACGGTGGTGGTGCGCACCGCCCGTGAAACCGATTTCGAGGAAAAGCTGAAGAAGAAGATACGCACGTCGGGTTGTGCCGTGGGCACCGTGTTCGGTGACATGATGGAAGGCCTCGAAGGGCTTCGCCTGCCCCCGGCCGAGCTGCGCACGAGCTGGCTTTATGCGCTTGCCGCCACCATCAGCCGCACGCCCAGCCTGTATCTGGCAGCGGGGGCGATCCATGGCACGGTTCTGTGCCGCCGAGATCGCCCGCTGGTCTACATGGAGGACGTGGGGCGCCATAACGCGGTTGACAAGGTGGCGGGCTGGATGATGGCCGAAGGCGTGCCGCCCGATGACAAGATCCTGTATACCACCGGCCGGCTGACCTCGGAAATGGTTATCAAGACGGCGCTGATGGGCATTCCGGTTCTGGCTTCGCGATCGGGCTTCACCGCCTGGGGGGTAGAGATCGCCCGGCAGGTGGGGCTGACGCTGATCGGACGGTTGCGGGGGCGGCGCTTCCTGTGCCTGTCGGGCAATGAAAGAGTGATCCGCGATGCGGATCCGGCCTCAGTTCCGGGTGAGCCGCGGGGCGGCGCTTGCAGGAGTGCGCGGTCATGAGGCGCCCTCTGGGGGTGATCCTTGCCGGCGGACAGGCCCGACGCATGGGCGGGGGCGACAAGGGCCTGCTGCCGCTTGGCGAAAGCAGCATCCTGGAGCATGTGATCAACAGGCTGGCACCGCAGGTGGACGGTCTGGCGCTGAACGCGAACGGTGATCCGGCGCGTTTTGCCGCCTTCGGCTTGCCGGTGATCCCCGACAGCATCGCAGGCCATGCGGGGCCGCTGGCCGGGGTGCTTGCGGGGCTTGACTGGGCCGCCGCACAGGGGTGCGGCCATATCGTGACGGCGGCTGCAGATACGCCGTTCTTTCCCCGTGATCTGGTTGAACGGCTCATGGCCGCGGCCATGAGCTCGGGCATGCCGATCACCCTTGCCGCAACGCCCGATGTGCGGCGCGGGCGGGTGCGTCATCCCACCTTCGGCCTCTGGCCCGTTGCCCTGCGCGATGATCTGCGCACCGCCCTGGAAGGCGGCCTGCGCAAGGTGGTGCAGTGGACAGACCACCATGGCGCGGCCGAGGCGCTTTTCGAGATCGGCCCATGCGATCCGTTCTTCAATGTCAATACGCCCGGTGATCTGGAAAGGGCCGGGCGGCTCATGGGGCAGGGTGCAACATGAGGATCTATGGCATCACCGGCTGGAAGAACGCGGGAAAGACGGGGCTTGTCGAGCGCCTGGTGGCCGAGATCACCGCGCGCGGGTTCACCGTATCTACCGTAAAACATGCCCATCACAGCTTTGACGTGGATCACGAAGGCACCGACAGTTACCGTCACCGCGCCGCCGGTGCCCGCGAGGTGATGCTGGCCTCGCGTCGGCGCTGGGCCCTGATGCATGAAACCGATCCGCCGTGCGATCCCGCTCTTGCCGATCTGCTGACGCGGCTTTCACCTGTCGATCTGGTCCTGATCGAGGGCTACAAGCGCGATCGCCACCCGAAGGTGGAAGCCTTCCGTGCCGAAACCGGCAACCGGCTGATGGCTCCCGAGGATGAAACCATACGCGCCGTGGCCAGCGACCGCCCGCTGGAAGGGCTGGGGCGGCCGGTGTTCGACCTTGACGACACGTCTGCCATTGCCGATTTCATCCTGTGCGAAGTCGGCCTTGCCGGGCCGGGGGCCGTCACCGGGGGCGAAAAGGGGCCCGTCACCGGGGGCAGGCTTTCTCCGCCGCCCCTGCGCAACGATTGCTTCGCGCTGCCGCCGGGGGTGGACTGGATTCCGGTGGACAAGGCACTTGTGCGGTTGCGCGCCACACTGCACCCGGTGACGGGCGAAGAAGAGGTTGCCGTCGGACAGGCCTGCGGGCGCGTTCTGGCGCGCGATGCACAGGCGCTGCGTGCAAATCCGCCGGGTGCCAATTCGGCGGTTGACGGTTACGGGTTTTCCCATGCGGCGCTTGGGGCGGGCGATATGCATGTTCTGCCGCTGATCGCGGGGCGCGCTGCAGCTGGCGCACCCTTTGCGGGGATTGTGCCCCGGGGCCATGCGATCCGTATCCTGACCGGTGCCCTGCTGCCGCAGGGGGTGGATACGGTGGTGCTCGAGGAAGACGTGACCGTCGGGCATGGCACGGCGCAGGGGGCCGAGGCGGCGGGCAGGCCGACACATATGGCCTTTCGTGGCCCTGTTCGTGCCGGGGCCAACACCCGCCGGGCGGGCGAGGATGTCAAGCGCGGTGCCACTGTTCTGAAAGCCGGGCACAGGCTGCGCGCCCCCGATCTTGCGCTGCTTTCGGCGGTGGGGCTGGCGCGGGTGGCGGTGCGCACGCGCCTGCGGGTCGGGGTGCTTTCAACAGGTGACGAGCTTGCCCTTCCCGGCAGCACCCTTGAGCCGGCGCGCACCTATGATGCCAACCGGCCAATGCTGCTGGCCCTGGTGGCGGGCTGGGGATACGAAGCGGTGGATCTTGGCCATGTGCCCGACCGGCGCGGCAGCCTGCGCACCGCCCTTGATGCCGCGGCAGACCGGGTTGATGCGATCGTCACCTCGGGCGGGGCTTCGGCCGGAGACGAGGATCACGTTTCGGCGCTCTTGCAGGAAAGCGGCAACCTGCAGCAGTGGCGAATTGCCATGAAGCCCGGGCGGCCGCTGGCACTGGGGCTGTGGCAGGGGGCGCCGGTGTTCGGTCTGCCGGGCAATCCGGTGGCGGCGCTGGTCTGTGCCGTGATCTTCGCGCGCCCGGCCCTGTCATGCCTGGCCGGCGCCGGCTGGCCTGCGCTCCCGGGCTTCATGGTGCCGGCGGCGTTTTCGAAGAACAAGAAGGCCGGGCGGCGGGAATATCTGCGCGCCCGTCTTGATGCCGAGGGGCGTGCCGAGGTGTTCCGCTCGGAAGGTTCGGGATTGATCTCGGGGTTGTCCTGGGCCGAGGGGCTGGTCGAGCTTGAAGACAAGGCCCGCTCCATCCGCCCCGGCGATCCGGTGCGTTTCCTGCCCTATGCGGCATTCGGGGCAGGCTAGGATCCTGACCCCGGGAATTGCGTCCCGGATCAACGGGCATGTGTTCTGCGCCCCGCGTCTTTCCCGGCGCTGCTTCCTGCCTCAGTGGAACGTGCCGGCCACCCTGCCAAGCAGCATGAAGGCGCGGGCGGTCCGGGTGTCGGCCAGCAAGGCGATGTCCATGTCGCTGGCGTTGGTTTCGAAACCGGCGAAGATCTGATCGAACATGCGCAGGAAGTGGTGTGCCGTATCGCGGAAAACCGGATCCTGGCGCATCCGGCCGGCAGTCAGCGCCAGGCTTGAGCGGTCGTGCACGCCGCCGAGTGCCGAGATCGCCTGACTGCGCTCGCCCCTGGCGAACTTTCGCCAGATCTCGGGGCGGGCCCTGTCGGGGGTGAGATCGTCCATGTATATCCCGTCCTGCGACAGCAGCGTCAGAACATCCTGCGCGGCCCGCACCAGTCTGGAAACCTGCGGATCGCGCAGGGCCCGGCGCAATGCGGCAAAGCCTTCCTTGTCATCCACGTCTTCGGGAAAGTTCAGCGCGCGGATGAATTCTTCCACCGAAAGCGGCGGGATGCCGCCCCCGGATGCCGTGCCAAGGGCAAGGGCAGGCTGTGCATCGCCTTCCGGCGCGGCCTCCGGGTTTCCGAGGGCCGGCCTTGTTTCATCGGCCGTGCCGGCAAGCCTTTCGCGTTGTGACGTGAAGGTGGCGATGGCGCTTTCGGTCTGTTTCTGGGCAGCGGCGATCTGGCGCAGCTTCGCTTCGACAGAGGGTTTCACCGTATGGCCGGCATTCTGGAGATGGGAAAGGTAGGTGTGGCGCATGGCATCGATCGCGGCCTGCAGCCGGGCGGCTTCTTCGCGCATGATGCGGGCGCTGCGTGCCACGGCCGCGGCCACCCAGATCACCGCAACCGGCAGGAAGATCGCCATCAGGGTGATGACCAGCGCCAGCGCGTCCAGCCCCGGCGCACCATCCTTGCCGGGGTTGCGCAGCAGGAAGAACAGCCCGGCGCCCGCGATCCACAGGATGCTGAGAACCAGTGCGATGATTTCGGTCGAGGTGATGCCGTGACCGCCCTGCCTGGCGAAGATTCCGGGGTCGATCCCCGTTGCACGGGTCCTTTCCGGTTCTGACCTTCTGTCCGGCATTGGTAATGGTTCTTTCTCAGCGATAGACGATGGTCACGATCTCATAGCATTTTTCGCCGCCCGGTGTGCGCACCTCGATGCTGTCGCCCTCTTCCTTGCCGATCAGGGCGCGGGCCAGCGGAGACCTGATGTTGAGCTTGCCGGCTTCGATGTTGGCCTCTGGCTCGCCCACGATCTGATAGGTCTTTTCCTCTTCGGTATCCTCGTCGATCAGGGTGATCGTGGCGCCGAACTTCACCGGCCCCGAGAGGGTGGCCGGATCGATGACATCGGCCCGAGAAAGGATCGCCTCAAGCTCCTTGATGCGGCCTTCGATGAAGCTCTGCCTTTCGCGCGCGGCGTGGTATTCGGCATTTTCCGACAGATCACCATGTTCGCGCGCCTCGGCGATCGCGCGGATCACCGCCGGCCGCTCGGCGGTTTTCAGGGTCTTCAGTTCTTCATCCAGCGCGGCATATCCCGCGCGGGTCATGGGTATCTTTTCCATTCGCGCACTTCAGATGTTCGTGCATGGCGCCCTGCGCGCCCTGCGTTGCTGTTGGTCGTTTCTTCTGCAACTGACCCGACTGAAAGGCAGATTGCAAGCCCGGTGGCAGGTTGCAGGCCGGTTTCTGCCTTTTCCTGCGTTCTGCTCATGGTGCCGGCCTGCAGGGCACATGCTGCCTGCAAGGGATATAACGTCGTGTCGCGATTGACCAGATCGGCCCGACTCCGCTATCGCTTTTCCGGAAGCCGGCGGGCTGGTTCCCGCGTTTCCGGAAAACAGCCGAGAGGGAAGGATCATGGCCGAGATCGAACGCGAATCGATGGAATACGATGTGGTGATCGTCGGTGCGGGGCCGGCAGGGCTTTCGGCCGCGATCCGTCTGAAGCAGCTTGACCCGGATCTTTCCGTGGTGGTGCTCGAGAAGGGCTCGGAAGTGGGAGCGCACATCCTTTCGGGGGCGGTGCTTGATCCCTGTGGCCTTGATGCCCTGATCCCCGACTGGAAGGAGCGCCGCGCGCCGGTTGCCGTGCCGGTGAAAAGCGACAGCTTCTGCATCCTGGGCCCCGCCGGCAGCATCCGTGTGCCCAACTGGCCGATGCCACCCCTGATGAGCAACCACGGCAAATACATCGTTTCGATGGGCAATGTCTGCCGCTGGATGGCCGGGCAGGCAGAGGAACTGGGCGTGGAGATCTTTCCGGGGATGTCGTGCAGCGAACTTGTCTATGGCGATGACGGACGGGTGCGCGGGGTGGTGGCCGGCGTTTTCGGCATGAACCCCGATGGCACGCCCGGCCCCAATCACGAACCGGGGATGGAGCTTCTGGGCAAATACGTGTTTCTGGCCGAAGGCGTGCGCGGCAGCCTTTCAAAGGAGGTGATCGGGAAATTCGATCTGCAGGCCGGGCATGACGTGCAGAAATACGGTCTTGGCATGAAGGAAATCTGGGAGATCGACCCGAAGAAGCACCGGGAAGGAAAGATCGTGCACACGGCCGGCTGGCCGTTGGGCCGCAACGCCGGCGGCGGAGGTTTCATCTATCACGCGGAAAACAACCAGATCTGCATCGGCTTCGTGGTGCATCTGAATTACCGCAACCCCTATCTCTACCCCTATATGGAATTTCAGCGCTTCAAGCACCACCCGATGGTGGCCGAGCTTCTGGAGGGCGGCAAGCGCGTGGCCTATGGTGCACGTGCGATCAGCGAAGGGGGATGGCAGTCGATCCCGAAGGTGGTGTTTCCGGGCGGGGCGCTTCTCGGGTGTTCGGCGGGGCTTGTGAACCTGCCGCGCATCAAGGGCAATCACAATGCCATGCTGTCGGGCAAGGCTGCTGCCGAGGCGGCCTGCGCAGCCATCCGGGCCGGGCGCGAAGGCGATGAACTCACGGCTTATGAAGAGGATTTGCGCTCCGGGCCGGTGGCAAGGGATCTGAAGCCGGTGCGTAACGTGAAGCCGCTGTGGTCTCGCTTCGGAATGCTGGGTTCGCTGGTGCTTGGCGGCCTCGACATGTGGACGAACAGCCTTTTCAGGTTCTCGCTTTTCGGCACGCTGAAACATGGCAGGACAGACGCCGCCGCCACCGAACCCGCAGCGCGCCACAGGCCGATCGAATATCCCAGGCCCGATGGCGTTCTGTCATTCGACCGCCTGACCAATGTGGCCTTTTCCTTTACCAATCACGAGGAAAACCAGCCCTGCCACCTGAAGCTGCAGGATCCCGAACTGCCGATCCGGGTCAACCTGCCGGAATATGACGAACCGGCGCAGCGCTATTGCCCGGCGGGCGTTTACGAGGTGCTGAGGGAAGGCGTGGAAAGCCCGGTGTTCGTGATCAATTTCCAGAACTGCGTGCACTGCAAGACCTGCGACATCAAGGATCCGAAACAGAACATCGACTGGACAACCCCGCAAGGGGGCGACGGCCCCAACTATCCGAACATGTAGCGGGGCGATCCGGCCCGTCGCGCTGTCGCATTGATTTGCCCTCCGCCAGTGGCTATCCTTGCGGGCAACGTCTTGCCGGAAAGGATGGCCCGTGACATTGAAAACCCTGAAAGCCCTGTTGATCGTTGCAACGGGTGCGGGCAGTGCGGCACCCGCTCTGGGCGGAGCCGGCGCTGGCGCCTATCTGGCCGCCCGTCATGCGAGCATTTCAAGCGATTACACGAAAGCCGCCGAGTATTACACGCTGGCGCTGACCCGCGATCCGGGCAACCGGATGCTTCTTGAAAACGCGCTTATCGCTTTCGTGGGCGTGGGCGATCTTGATCGTGCGGCAGCAATTGCCCGCCAGATGCAGGAAACCCCGGGCACGGACAGCCAGGCCGCCAATCTGGTGCTGATCGCCGATCTGGCGCGCAAGGAAGATTACGAAGGCATTCTCGCGATGCTGAAGGAACATTCGGTCGGGCCTCTGGTGGATGGGCTGGTCAGGTCCTGGGCCCGGCTTGGAGCCGGCCGGATGTCGGAGGCGCTGGAAGCCTTCGACGAAGTGGTTGCAGCCCGCGGAATGCGCGCTTTCGGGCTTTATCACAAGGGGCTGGCAATTGCCTCTGCGGGCGATTTCGAGGGTGCCGACAGAATCTTCTCGGGCAAGGAGGGCGGCCCCCTGAGGATCACCCGCCGCGGGGCGATCGCCCATGTCCAGATTCTCAGTCAGCTCGAACGCAACAGGGATGCGCTGGAACTGCTCCGCACAATCTTCGGATCCCTGCCTGATCCTCTGGCCGATGGCTTGCGTGCGCGGCTCACGGCCGGCGAGGTGCTGCCCTTCCGGCTGATTGCCTCGCCCCGCGAAGGCATTGCAGAGGTATTCTATACGGTTGCCGGCGCCTTGCGCGGCGAAGCTAATGACGGCTATACGCTGATTTACAGCCGCATGGCCGAAATGCTTGACCCCGGACATTCCGATGCGATCCTGCTGACGGCGCAGCTGTTCGACAAGCTGCAGCGTCATGACCTGGCGATTGCGAACTACAAGAAGATCGCTCCTTCCGACCCTGCTTATGTAACGGCCGAAATCGGCCGTGCCGAAGCGCTTCGCAGGTCTGGCCGCACCGATGCCGCCGTCGAGGTGCTCGAACAGCTGGCCAAGGCCCGCCCCGAGCTTGTCGATGTTCATGTGGCGCTTGGCGATACCTATCGCCAGATCAGGCAGTTCGGGGCTGCGGCAAGGGCCTATGGGAAAGCCATCGATCTTTTCGCGAAACCCGACAAGGGGCAGTGGTTCGTCTATTACGCCCGTGGCATCGCCCATGAGCGGATCGGTGAATGGGAGAATGCCGAGGCCGATTTCCGCAAGGCGCTGGAGCTTCAGCCCGGTCAGCCCAATGTGCTGAATTACCTTGGCTATTCGCTGGTTGAGAAGAGGATCAAGCTGGACGAGGCACTGGCGATGATCCGGCAGGCCGTCGCCGCGCGCCCGGATGACGGCTATATCACCGATTCGCTTGGCTGGGTGCTTTACCGGCTCGGTCGTTACGAGGAAGCCGTGGTGCATATGGAGCGGGCTGCGGAACTGATGCCCACCGATCCGATCGTCAACGATCATCTGGGCGATGTCTATTGGGTAGTCGGTCGCCACCGCGAGGCCCGCGTGCAGTGGCAGCGGGCGCTTTCCTTCGGCCCCGAGGAAAAGGAGGAAAAGCGCATCCGGCGCAAGCTTGAGGTGGGGCTGGACGCGGTGCTGGCGGCAGAGGGGGCCAGCCCGCTGGCCGTGAGCAGGAATGGCGATTGAGGCTTTCGCCCCGGCCAAGATCAACCTGACGCTGCATGTTACCGGACGAAGGACCGATGGCTATCACCTGCTTGACAGTCTCGTGTGTTTCGCTTCGGCCGGTGATCGGCTCACCCTGCAACAGGCGCGGGTGCCCCGCCTTGTGCTGAGCGGCCCTCATGCCGCCCGGCTGGCTGCAGAGACCGAGGGCACCGGATCCGAAGACAACCTGGCCATGCGCGCGGCCCGCATGGCGGCCCCCGGGCAGGCGTTTTCGATCCGGCTGGAAAAGAACCTGCCGGTGGCGGCCGGAATCGGCGGCGGATCATCGGATGCGGCGGCGGTATTGCGGGCGGTTCCGGCCCTGCTCGGACAGGAGATGGCGCCGGCGCGGCTGCACCGGATGGCAATATCGCTCGGGGCGGATGTGCCGGTGTGCCTGCAGGGCCGTCCGGCCCGCCTTGGAGGTATCGGAGAACGGATCTCACCACTTGCTGCGCTGCCGGCCGCCTTTCCGGAATGCGCCGCGGTTCTGGTCAATCCGGGGGTGCCGGTGGCCACGCCACAGGTGTTCGGTGCCCTGAGTGCGCCTGACAACCCGCCGATGCCGGAAACCATCCCCCCCTTTCCGACACCCGCCGATCTGGCGGGTTTCCTGCGTGAGCAACGCAATGATCTTGAGGCTCCGGCCATTGAGATCGCGCCGGTGATCGGCCAGGTTCTTCCGGCTCTGCGGGCGCAGCCCGGCTGCCTGCTGGCGCGGATGTCGGGATCGGGTGCTACCTGTTTCGCGCTGTTTCGCGATCAGCCCGCGTCCGAGGCCGCTGCGCGGGCGATTGCGGCTGCCATGCCCGCCTGGTGGGTGGTTCCGGTGCGTTTCCTGAGGGATGAAACGGCCCTGCGGCCGGTGCCCGATGAAAGCCTGACGGGGGCTATCTGAGCCGCGTCACGACATATTCGGCCAGATTGGCAAGCATGCCGCGGAGCGGATCGTCGGGCAGGGACGACAATGCCCGGCGCGCGGTGTCTGACCAGCGCAGGGCTTCGCGCCGGGTCTGTTCCAGGGCATCGTGCCGCTCGAGAAGCGCCAGCGCCTGCTCGAAATCGCCTGTGCGCTGGTCGCCCTTTTCGATCACCCGCTGCCAGAAGGCGCGTTCGTTTCCGTCGGCCGCGGCAACGGCCTTGATCAGCGGCAGGGTAAGCTTGCGCTCGCGGAAGTCGTCGCCCCGGTTCTTGCCGATGTCGCTGTCGCCCCAGTAATCGAGCAGATCATCGACGATCTGGAAGCTGATCCCCAGGGCATCGCCGAATTCCCGCAGGGCCCGCACCGTTTCTGCATCGGCCCCGGCGATCACCCCGCCCACCTCGGTGGCGGCGCTGAACAGGGCGGCGGTCTTGCCGCGGATGATCTGCAGGTAAAGCGCTTCGTTGGTGGCCAGATCCTGGGCGGCGGTCAGTTGCAGAACCTCGCCCTCGGCTATGGTGGCGCTGGCATTGGCCAGGATGTCGAGCACCCGCAACGAGCCCGTTTCCACCATCAGCTGGAAACTGCGCGAGAACAGGTAATCGCCCACCAGCACGCTTGACTTGTTGTCCCACAGCAGGTTTGCGGTAGGGCGGCCGCGCCGGCGTGAGCTTTCGTCAACCACATCGTCGTGCAGCAGCGTGGCCGTGTGGATGAATTCGACCGTGGCCGCAAGATGCACATGATAGGGGCCGTCATAGCCGCACAGCCGGGCCGCGGCCAGCGTCAGCATCGGGCGCAGCCGCTTGCCGCCCGCCTCGACAAGGTGTTGCGTTACTTCGGGGATGCGCGGCGCGTGGTGCGAGGCCATCCGCTCGCGGATCAGCGCATCGACCGCAGCCAGATCGCCGGCCAGGTGATTGCTCAGCACTTCATGGGGCTTGATGGCGGTATCCACGGCGTTCACTACTTCGGTTGTGCGGTCTCGACAAGGGCCGGGCAATGGTCCTAAGTCTGGAACATGAAGGAACTTCTGCGCACCAATGACATCACCCGGATCGCCTATGCCAAGGCGCTGTTACAGGCAGAGGGTATAGACTGCTTTGAAATGGACGTAAACATGAGCATCATGGAAGGCTCGATCGGCATTCTCCCGCGTCGGCTGATGGTGCGCAATGATGACCTGCGGCAGGCCCGGCGGGTGCTGGCCGACAACGGGATCGAGAACGGGGGCTGAACCGGGTGTTCGCCGAGTCCGACCTTACCGAAGACACCTTCCTGGGCGGGCGACTCAGGATATGGCAGCCGCGCCGGGGCTATCGGGCCGGGGTTGATCCGGTGCTGCTGGCAGCCGCCGTTGCCGCCCGGCCGGGGCAAAGCGTGCTTGAGCTGGGATGCGGCGCGGGGGTGGCCAGCCTGTGCCTGGCGGTGCGGGTGGACGGGCTTGATCTTGCCGGAATCGAACTTCAGCCCGCCTATGCAGCGCTGGCGCGGCGTAATGCCGATGTGAACGGTATCGCGCTTGCGGTGCATGAAGGCGATATTCGCGTCATGCCCCCGGCCCTGCGCGCCCGGCAGTTCGATCATGTGATCGCCAACCCGCCCTATTTCCGCTCTGGCAATCGCCGCCCTGCGGCAGATGTGGGGCGTGAAACGGCGCTGGCCGGCCCTGCCGGCCCTGATGAATGGGTGGCTGCTGCCAGCCGCCGGCTGAAGCCCGGCGGTTTCCTTGCGCTGATCCAGCACATCAGCCGCCTGCCCGAGGTGCTGACTGCCTGTCAGGCACATCTGGGCAGCCTGCATGCCTTTCCGGTTGTTTCACGTGCGGGGCATGCCCCGCAGCGCGTGATTCTGCGGGCCCGCAAGGGTGGGCGGGGCGATTTTCGCCTGGCCGCTCCGATCGTGATGCACGAAGGCGCAAGGCATGAGGCCGACGGCGAAAGCTATACCGCTCATCTGCGCGCCGTGCTGCGCGAAGGTGCCGCCCTGCTGTCTGGAAACGATTGACCTTTTTCTCTGCCGTGCCGATTCCAGGGCGCTTTCATGCCGCAAGGGGCCGTGACGGGCATAAACGCTCGTGACTTGCAGGGCTTTTTGTGATGGACTTGAAACAGAGGGGTGTCAGTACAGGAGGAACAGGAATGACATTGAGTTCGCACCTTGAGGAACTCCGCAGGAAGCACCAGAAACTTTCGGAACAGGTGGAACAGGCCCAGCGAAGCCCGGGTGTCGATGATCTTCAGATTGCCGAGATGAAAAAGCAGAAACTGAAACTGAAGGAAGAAATCTTCCGCCTTTCGGGGCAATAGGGCCAGGCTCAGGCCCTGTCTTTTCCGGTGCATGCCGCCAGCCAGGCACCGCCTGCGATCAGCCCGGCCGCAACCGCGATTCTCCAGTCTGTCTGGGCGATGCGCGCAAGCACCAGAAGCAAGGTTGAAAGAAGCGGCGCCGCATAGCTGGCAACACCCAGGAACTGGATGTTGCCGTGCTTCATGCCGATATCCCAGAGGTAGAAGGCCAGACCCACCGGCCCGGCCCCAAGTGCCAGCACCGCCAGCCAGCCGGCGGTTCCCTGAGGCCAGAGGGTGGTTTCGAACAGCAGATGCGCTACTGCGGCCAGCAGCGCCGAAGCCAGGCAGAACAGTGCAACGCTGGCAGTGGGCACCGCACCCAGCCAACGCGAGAACACAGAATAGCCGGCCCAGGCGAGAGCGCAGAGAAAGGCCAGCCCGAAACCCGGCAGGGCGCCGGGGGCGAAACCTTCCAGCCGGTTCGAAACGATCAGCGCGGCCCCCGCAAAACCGGCCAGAGCCCCCAGAACATGCCCCCGCCGCAGTTCGATCCCGGGCAACAGCCCGGAAAGCAGCACGATCAGCAATGGCCAGAGATAGGCGATCAGCCCGGCTTCGGCCGGGGGGGCAAGACGCAGGGCCCAGAAATAAAGCGCATGATAGCCGAACAGCCCCGCGGTGCCGAATACCGTGGCCTTCCAGCCGCCGGCCAGCAGCTTGCGCCATTCACCCGAGGCCAGCAGGGGAACAAGGCCGATCGTGCCGCCGATCGCAAAGCACAGGGCGCTCAGCAGAAACGGTGGCACCGGAGCGGTGGCCACCGTGAGAAGCGCCAGAAACGCCCACATGCCGATTGCGCCGGTTCCCAGCAGCGTTGCCTTTGCATGATTCATCAAGAAGCCCTTTTCCTGTCGGGCATCCTATGGATCAGACCATGTATTGACCACCGTTCGCGGCAAGTGTTGCGCCGGTAATGAAGCCGGCGTCGTCCGAGGCCAGAAACACCGCGCAGCGGGCGATCTCTTCGGGTTCGCCAAGCCGCCCCACGGGGATCTGCCCGATGATCGTCTGGCGCATCTTTTCGGGCACCGCCATGACCATTTCGGTGGCAATATAGCCCGGGCAGATGGCGTTCACGGTGATACCTGCGCGCGCGCCTTCCTGAGCGAGCGCCTTGGTAAAGCCCAGATCCCCCGCCTTGGCGGCGGAATAGTTGGCCTGCCCTGCCTGTCCCTTCTGACCGTTGATCGAAGAAATGTTGATCACCCGGCCGAACCGGCGTTCGCGCATGCCGGGCCAGACAGGATGTGTCATGTTGAACAGGCCGTTCAGATTGGTATCGATCACCTCGCGCCATTGTTCGCGTGTCATCTTGTGGAACATTGCATCGCGGGTGATGCCGGCGTTGTTGACAAGAATCTCTACCGGGCCAAGCTCGGATTCGACCTTCGCGATCCCTTCGATGCAGGCTTCCGGTTCGGCAACCGACCATCTGAAGGCCGGTATGCCGGTTGCTGCCGAAAAGGCGCGGGCGGCCTCGTCATTGCCGGCGTAATTCGCTGCCACCCTGTAGCCTGCAGCCTGCAGGGCCCGTGATATGGCCGCGCCGATACCGCGCGTGCCACCGGTGACGAGTGCTGTTCTTGCCAATTCGGCCTCCGCTTGAGAAAGCAATCAAATTTCCATATCGGCAGATAAATCGCAATATTATTGCGATCGGGTTTCTTTTAGCTGCGCTCGACACAAAGTGCAACACCCATGCCGCCGCCGATGCACAGTGTGGCGAGGCCGCGTTTCAGACCGCGATCCGCAAGCGCATGCAGCAGCGAGACAAGTATCCGCGCCCCCGAGGCCCCGATAGGGTGCCCGATGGCGATGGCGCCGCCGTTCACGTTGACGATCCCGGGGTTCCAGCCCATTTCCCTGTTGACGGCAATGGCCTGGGCGGCGAAGGCCTCGTTGGCCTCGACCAGATCAAGATCGTCAATGCGCCACCCGGCCTTTTCCAGCGCCTTGCGGCTGGCCGGAACCGGGCCGATACCCATGATCGAAGGATCGACCCCGGCCGAAGCCCAGGAAACGATGCGGGCAAGGGGCCTGATCCCGCGCTTTTCGGCCGCGTCGGCGTGCATCAGCAGCACCCCGGCGGCACCGTCATTGATGCCGCTGGCATTGCCGGCGGTTACGGTGCCGTTTTTCATGAAGGCGGGGCGCAGCCCGGCCAGCGCTTCGGGTGTGACGCCGTGGCGGATGTATTCATCACTGTCCACGGTGATCTCGCCCTTGCGGGTTTGCACCGTGAAAGGCACGATTTCGGGTGTGAATCGGCCGGCTTTCTGCGCCGCTTCGGCCTTGTTCTGGCTGGCCGCCGCGAAGGCATCCTGTTCATCGCGACCGATCTGCCATTTTCCGGCGATGTTTTCGGCGGTCTGCCCCATGTGATAGCCATTGAAGGCGTCCCACAGGCCGTCGCGGATCATGCTGTCGATGAAGTTCGTGTCGCCCATCTTGCGGCCGTTTCGCAGATGCGCCACATGGGGTGCCAGCGACATGTTCTCCTGTCCGCCGGCGGCCACGATCGCGGCGTCTCCCAGCTGGATGTGCTGTGCGCCGATGGCTATCGCCCGCAGGCCCGAACCGCATACCTGGTTGATTCCCCAGGCGGGGCTTTCCTCCGGCAGACCGGCCCGGATATGCGCCTGGCGTGCCGGGTTCTGGCCCTGGCCTGCACTCAGCACCTGTCCGAGGATCGTTTCCGAGATCTCGGCCTTGTCGATCCCGGCACGTTCGGTCAGTGCCTCCAGAACTGCGGCGCCCAGTTCATGGGCTGGTGTGCTGGCGAACGAACCCAGAAAACTGCCCACCGGGGTGCGAGCGGCGGAAACGATAACGACATTGGTCATGCGGCTTTCCTTTCTGACGGTCTGCCGGCTGTTCCGCCGCTGCGGATCACCCGGCCTTTGCTGCATTGCGGCATCATGCCGCCATGCAGAAATCATATGAGGACCGGTGCTGCGGCGCAACAGGAATGCAGGGCAAGCGGCACGGGTGTGCGGGATGTCGGGCAGGCGGGCCTATGCGGCCAGATCGGCGATGATGGCACGCAGGGTTTCGATGCCTTCGCCCTTTTCTGCCGAGGTCAGCACCAGTTCGGGATAGGCGGCAGGATGCTGGTTCAGCACCCTGCGCAGCCTTTCGAGCATGGATGAGATCTGTTTCTGCTTCACCTTGTCGGATTTCGTCAACACCACCTGAAAGGGCACGGCGGCGGTGTCGAGCAGGTGCATGATTTCTTCATCTGCCGATTTGGCGCCGTGGCGTGCATCGATCAGCACGAAGGCGCGGCGCAGGCTGGGGCGTCCGGCAAGATAGGCTTTCAGAAGTTCCTGCCACCTTTCCACCACCGGCCTGGGGGCCTTGGCAAAGCCATATCCGGGCAGATCTACCAGATAGGCGCGCCCGGACAGATCGAAATAGTTGATTTCCTGTGTGCGCCCCGGCGTGTTCGAAGTTCGCGCCAATCCCTTTTGTGCGGCAAGTGCGTTGATCAGGCTTGATTTTCCCACGTTCGATCGCCCCGCAAGACAGACTTCGGGGCGATCTGCCGCAGGCAGGCCCGACATCGCGACCACGCCCTTGACAAAGCCGACCTCTCTGGCGAAGAGCCTGCGCCCTGCCTCGCGGCGGCTGTCGGCCGGGGTTTCGGCCAGCGGAAAGGGCAATGCCATTACAGCACCTCGAGCCTGTCGCCCACGGCCACCCGGCCGCCTTTGATGACCACGCCATAGACGCCGAAATCGCGATGGCCCCAGTTGTTTTCAAGCAGCGCCAGCGTATCGATATCGATCCGGCCGGTTTCCGGGTTGGCCGTGGTGGCGCGGCAGCGGGTGATGCGTTCCCGGATTTCAAGCTCTGCCGTTCCCAGCCGAAGGCGCCGGCCGATCCATTCGAATTCTTCCCAGGGGCGCGTGCCGTCGAACCAGATGTTGCCGCGCCAGCGCAGCGGCGAAAGGGGCTTGCCGGCGCGCGAGGAAAGCTCTTCGAGGGTGGACAGCGCATTGAGGCTGACCGAGGGAAAGGGCGTATCGGTCATGGCGCGGGCGCGGGCGCGCAGGATGCGGGCCGAGGCGGCGCGCCCGGCGGGCATCAGCGGCCTTGCCCATTCGAGAAATGCCGTCTGATCCCGTTCGGGGTGAAAGCGCAGGGGGGGGCGTTCGGGATGGGTGAGGGCAAGCACGCCGGTTTCTTCGTCAAGCCTGGCGCGGATTGCCATCAGCGCCGGTGCCTTGGCCCCGCGCGAGAAATTGGCGCAGGGAACCCATTCACGGCCATCGGCGCTGCTTGCTTCGTGGGCTACCGCCCAGTGGCGGTCCCACGGCAGGCCCTGCCCCGGGGCAAGCTGTACTTCCGATACCTCCTCTGTTCCGTGCGCCTTGATCGGGTGGCGCCAGATATGGGCGATGCGTGGAGTCATTCCGCCTCGGGCTTTTCAGGTTTCTCACGCCGCAGGCCGCGCAGGATGTTGCCCAGCACGTCGGGTTTGTGGCCATGGCTGCGCATGATCAGATACTGCTGGATGAAGGTGATCACGTTGTTGGTGATCCAGTAAAGTACCAGCCCGCTGGGAAACTGGCCCAGCATGAACATGAACACCCAGGGCATCCAGGCCATGATGGTGGCCTGGGTGGGGTCGGTGGGGGCGGGGTTCAGTTTCTGCTGCAGCCACATGGAGATCCCGAGCAGGATCGGCAGGATGCCGATCGAGAAGATGGCAAGGATTCCCGATGCGGGCGGATCGAAGGGCAGCAGCCCGAACAGGTTGAGGATCGACGAGGGATCGGGCGCCGAAAGATCGCGGATCCAGCTGATCCAGGGGGCGTGGCGCAGTTCGATGGTAACGAAGATCACCTTGTAGAGCGAAAAGAAGATCGGGATCTGCAGCAGGATCGGCAGGCAACCCGAGGCCGGGTTCACCTTTTCCTTCTTGTAAAGTTCCATCATCAGGCGCTGCATCTTCTGGCGATCGTTCCCGGCCTCTTCCTTGATCTTCTCCATCTGTGGCTGAAGTTCCTTCATCTTCGCCATCGAGACATAGGACTTGTAGGCCAGCGGGAAGAGGATTGCCTTCAGCGTGATCGTCAGGGCGATGATCGCCCAGCCCATGTTGCCGATCAGCCCGTTCAGATTGTGCAGCAGCCAGAAGATCGGCTTGGTCAGGAAATAGAACCAGCCCCAGTCGATCGAATCGATGAAACGGTCCACGCCCTGCCGGTTCTGATAGTCGCGGATGGTTTCCCATTCCTTGGCGCCCGCGAACAGGCGGGTTGTGGTTCCGGCCGTCTGTCCGGGAGGCACCGTCATTACCGGAAGGCGGGTTTCCGCCTGGTAGATCTCGTTTTCCGCGGTGCCGGGAAGATATTTGACAACCGACTGGAACGGAATGCCTTTTTCGGGGATCAGCGTTGTCATCCAGTATTTGTCGGTGAAGCCGATCCAGCCGCTTTCCTGCACGTCGGTCACTTCTGCCGGGGTGCGCTCGAGTGGCACCACGTCCAGGTCGGGTATGTCGGAGTAGCTCAGCTCCTGCAGGGTGCCGTCGGCCAGCCCCACCACGCCTTCGTGCAGGATGAAGAAGCCGCTGGTATCGGGTTTGCCCTGGCGCACGATGATGCCGTAAGGCGCAAGCTGCACCGGGTTTTCGGTGGTGTTTTCCACCGATTGCGTGACGGTGAACATGTATTTGTCGTCCACCTTCAGGGTGCGGCGGAAGATCAGGCCCTTTCCATTGTTCCAGCGCAGGACAACAGGGGTTTCGGGCGTCAGCAGGTTGCCGCTTTCCAGTTCCCATTCGGTGAGGGGGCCGGGCATCTGCTCGAGCGGCAGGTTGCCGGCCGGCACCCAGCCATGCAGGATGTAATAGGGTTTCGGCTGATCAGCCGGGCGCAGGAGCGTGACCAGGCCGGAACCGGGATCAAGGGTTTCGCGATAGGATTTCAGCTTCAGATCGTCGATCCGCCCGCCCAGAAGCGAGAGCGAGCCGGTTACTTCCGGGGTTTCGATCCCGATCCGCGGTGCGGTGGAAAGGGCTGCGCTTGCGCTATCCTGTACCGCGGGGGAGGGGTTTTCAGCCGGGCCTGCAGGCGTCGGCGCACCGGGCGGAGTGGCGACGCCTTCGGCCGGGGCGGATGCGCTGCTGGCGGCGGGCGGCGGCAGCTGATCTTCGAGCGGTGGCTGCGGTGGCGGGAAGAAGATCATCCATGCCAGCATCACCAGGCTGCTCAGCACGATGGCAAGAAGAAGGTTCCTGTTCTGGTCGTCCATCCGGGCTTCACCCTGTCCTGAAATCGGTCAGGGTGGTTCAACAGGCCGAGGGCGGAAAGGTCAAGGGTTTTCCCGGGCCGGATCGCGGCAGGCGGCGGGTTTGCCGCAGATCCGCGGCCCGAAGGGCAGGCGGTTTGCCTTCAGCCGGCCTCACGCCCGATCCGCGGAGCATCCGCCAGCTTTTCGTAATGCTTGCGCATCCATTCCAGGGTATCGTCAAAGGGCATCGGGCGCGCCAGGCCGTAGCCCTGCACATGGCCGCAGCCCAGTTGCGCCAGCATTGCATGTTCGCCGATCGTCTCGACCCCTTCGGCGAGGGTTTCCAGGCCCAGCCGTTCGGCCATGGTGAGTATTGCCGAAACCATGCGCTGCTGCTCGGGATCCTGGTCCACCTTGATGATGAAGGAGCGATCGATCTTGATCCTTCCGATGGCGAAACGGCGGATATTGGCGATCGAGGCATGACCGGTGCCGAAATCGTCAAGATCGATGCCGCAGCCAAGCTGAGCCAGCAGGCCGATGTTGCGGGTGACGATGTCGTCGTCGGTTTCGGCCACCACGGTTTCGAGGATTTCGATCGCAAGCCGGCCGGGTGCCAGAGCGAAGCGGTCAAGCTCCCAGCGAATCTTGTCAATCAGGTTGGGGCTGCGCAGTTCGTGGCTTGAGAAATTGACACCCACCTGAGGCACGGCGAATCCGGCCCTGTCCCATTTGCACAGGGCGGTCAGGGCCTGATAGAGCATCACCTCGCTCAGGCGCCCGGACAGGCCGGCCTTCTCGATCGCCGGCAGGAAATCGGCCGGCGGGATCAGTCCGCGATCGGGGTGCACCCAGCGGGCCAGCGCTTCGAACCCGCTGACCCGTCCGGTGTCGGTGGAAACCTGGGGCTGGAACCAGGCGGCGATCTGGCCGCCTTCCAGCGCCTGGCCGATCTCGTCTTCCAGGGCGTGCCGGGCGGCTGTTGCCTTCTGCATCCTGTCGGTAAAGGCACGGATCGCGCCCGGGCCGTGATTGCGGGCCTCGTGCAGGGCTGCCAGCGCCGCTTCGAGCATGGCTGCGCCGGAAGGTTCGGGGGCGCGGCTTTTCAGGCAGAAGCCGACCGATGCCGAAATGTGGATGGTGGTGGCATCGAGGCTGACCGGTTCGCTCACCGCTGCCTGCAGGCGGCCGGAGATCTGGATCAGTGCTTCAAGATCGGCGCGGCGCACCGGGGCCAGCGCGATTGCGAAAACCGCCCCGTCAACCCGGCCGATCACATCGAATTCGCGCATCACGCTGCGGATCCGTTCGCTGATGCGGCGCAGCACGTCTTCGCCGGCCTTGTGGCCCATCCGTTCCACCAGGCAGTCGAAATCGTCGATCTCCAGGGCAAGGCAGGCCGTCGTGAACTTGTTGCGGGCGCCTTTCGAAAGGGCTTCGTCAAGTGCTTGCTGCACGTCTTCGCGCAGGCAGAGGCCGGTGAGCGCATCGCGCCTGTGCGGGGCAGGCCGGGGCGGTTCGCCGCGCATCACCAGTGCCCCCGCTGCCGGCAGGGCCAGGGCCAGGGCTACCAGGGCGGTTTCCCCGCCCGCCCAATAGCCACCAAGGGTGAGGGCGGGGAAAAGCGCAAGCATTCGCGGGCCGGAAAGAACCGTGGCAAGCCGGCCGGTGATGATCGAACCCGATCGGGAATCGTTACTGTCAGCCATGATCGCAAGCATCCTTTCGGGGCAAGGTCTTTACGTCGGGGTGGGCGAAGCCACGCCCTGGCAAGGAGGCTAGAAGTCAATGGTCAGCGCAGCGTTAACGCAGCCGCGGAATTTCCGGCGAATTTTCTTCAATCCGTTCGGGGAGGGTTCGCAATCCGGCAAAATCGAACAGCCGGGGATCAAGCATGTGCGAGGGGCGGATGTTCATCAGCGCGCGGAACATCACCTGACGGCGGCCGGGGCTGTTCCTTTCCCACTGATCGAGGATTGCCTTCACCTGCTGGCGCTGCAGGCCGTCCTGACTGCCGCACAGATCGCAGGGGATGATCGGATAGTTCATGGCACGGGCGAAGCGCGCGCAGTCCTGCTCGGCCACATGGGCCAGCGGGCGCAGCACGTAAAGATCGCCTTCCTCGTTCACCAGCTTCGGTGGCATGGTGGCGATTCGGCCGCCGTGGAACAGGTTCATGAAGAAGGTTTCAAGGATGTCGTCGCGATGATGGCCGAGCACCACGGCGCTGCAACCTTCTTCGCGTGCGATGCGATAGAGGTTGCCGCGCCGCAGCCGCGAGCAGAGTGCGCAATAGGTGCGCCCTTCGGGCACCTTTTCCTTCACGATCGAATAGGTGTCCTGATATTCGATCCGGTGGGGAACCTGCATGCGCTGCAGGAATTCGGGCAGCACGGTGGCCGGAAAGCCGGGCTGCCCCTGATCGAGGTTGCAGGCCAGAAGATCGACCGGCAGCAATCCGCGCCATTTCAGTTCGTAAAGCGCCGCCAGCAGGGTATAGCTGTCTTTCCCGCCGGAAAGGCAGACCAGCCAGCGCGCGCCGCGTTCCGCCATGGCGTATTGCTCGATCGCTGCGCGTACCTGGCGGATGATGCGCTTCCTGAGCTTGCGGAATTCGCCGCTTTGCGGGGCGTCGCGAAACAGCGGGTGGATGTCGTCGGTCTGTTGTTCCGTATCGGGCATGATGCGCATATGCCCCAGAAGCGCGCGGGGGGGAAGAGGGAACGAATGCCGAAGCCCGGCGGGGTGGCGGCCCTAACGGCCTTCCAGCAGGGCGGCAAAGATGGCCCTGGCCGAATCGCTGTCCCATTCGGCATCACCGCGCAGGCGGGCGATTTCGCGGCCTTCGGGGTCGATCAGCACGGTGATCGGCAGGCCGAACACGCCGAAGGCGCGCGCCAGTTCCTGTGAGGGGTCAAGCAGGATCGGCAGATGCTTCACGCCGGCTTCTTCGAAGAAGGTTTCGATACCGCGCAGGGTATTGCGCCCGGTGGCCACGGTGACCACCGCAAAAGTCTTGCCTCCCATCTCGGCCTGAAGGCGATCAAGCGAAGGCATTTCGGCACGGCAGGGCGGACACCAGGTGGCCCAGAAGTTCAGCAGAACGTATTTGCCACGATAGTCGGCCAGGGTTCGGGGGGCGCCGTCGGCGTCCTGAAAGGCCACGTCGGGCGCGGGCTTGGGCGAGGAGGTGAACACCAGCTTCTTCATTGCGCCTTCGCGCAGGGCCTCAAGCGGCGCCGGATCGAAGGCGGGTTCGGCCAACGCCGCATTTGCACCAAGCACAAGGCCCGCGTATAGGGCTATGGAACGCAGCAGTTTCATCTTTTTCCTTTCCTTCCGGAACCAGAACCATGACCGACGATACCCCCGACAAGATTTCAGCCAACGCCATGTGGGGCGGCCGCTTTGCCACAGGGCCCGATGCGATCATGGAGGCGATCAATGCCTCGATCGGCTTCGACAGGCGCCTTGCGAAGCAGGATATCGAAGGTTCGCGCGCCCATGCCGCCATGCTGGCGGCAACGGGCATCATCACTGATAGGGATGCCGAGGCCATAAGGGAAGGGCTGCTCACGGTCTTGTCAGAGATCGAAAGTGGCGATTTCGCGTTTTCGACGGCGCTTGAGGATATTCACATGAATGTGGAGGCGCGCCTGCGTGCGCTGATCGGTGAAGCGGCCGGAAGGTTGCACACGGCGCGTTCGCGCAACGATCAGGTGGCGCTTGATTTCCGCATGTGGGTGCGCGGGCAATGCGATCAGGCGATGGCCGGGCTCGAAGCCCTGATGCGCTCCCTGCTGGCACAGGCCGAGGCCGGGGCGGATTGGGTGATGCCGGGTTTCACCCATCTTCAGGTGGCCCAGCCCGTGACCTGGGGCCATCACATGCTGGCCTATGTGGAAATGTTTGCGCGTGACCGTGCGCGTTTTCGCGATGCCCGCGCGCGGATGAACGAATGCCCCCTTGGCGCCGCGGCGCTGGCCGGCACCTCGTTTCCGATCAACCGGGAAATGACGGCGCGCGCGCTTGGCTTCGACCGGCCGATGGCCAATTCTCTGGATGCGGTCTCGGACCGCGATTTCGCACTTGAATTCCTGGCTGCGGCAGGCATCACCGCCATGCATCTTTCGCGCCTTTCCGAAGAACTTGTGATCTGGTCGTCGGCGCAGTTCCGCTTCGTGACGCTTTCCGATCGCTTCTCTACCGGTTCGTCGATCATGCCCCAGAAGAAGAACCCGGATGCCGCCGAACTGATCCGCGCCAAGATCGGCCGCATTCTGGGGGCGATGGTGGCGCTGTTCACGGTGATGAAGGGCCTGCCGCTGGCCTATTCGAAGGACATGCAGGAAGACAAGGAGCAGGTGTTCGATGCAGCCGACAGTCTGGCGCTGTCACTTGCCGCGATGACGGGCATGGTTGCCGACATGACCGCCAACCGCGATGCGCTGGAGGCGGCAGCCGGCGCCGGCTTCTCCACGGCCACCGATCTGGCCGACTGGCTGGTGCGTGTGCTTGGCCTGCCCTTCCGCGAGGCCCATCATGTTACCGGTGAGCTGGTGGCGCTGGCCGAGCGGAAGGGCTGCGATTTGCCCGATCTTTCGCTTGATGATATGAAATCGGTATGCGCCGGCATCACGGAAGCGGTGTTCGAGGTGCTCGGCGTGCACAATTCCGTGGCGAGCCGCACCTCTTACGGCGGCACCGCACCCGATCAGGTGCGCGCGCGCATCGCAGAGTGGAAGGAGGCCCTGGAATGACTGGAATGAACCGCTCTGCTATCGCGCTGATGACGCTTCTGGCCCTTGGTGCCTGCGGGGTTGATGGCGAGCCCCTGCGCCCCGCCGCGAATGCCGGAATCACCATCGGGCCGGGGGGTGTACGCACCACGGCGTCGGTGGGGGTGGATGCGGGGAATGCAAGCGTGCGCGTGGGGCTTTGAGCCGGCAAAGGGGTTTGCGTTGTCCGGGGCAGCCGTTTCATGCCTTCGGCGGGGTATTTCAAGGCCGGCGAGGGATATGAAAAAGCGGGAAACCGGCTGGGAACGGCGTGGTTCTTGCCATTTCTTTCCAATGGCATATGAGTGGTCCTCAGGCCCTGGAACCGCCGCTTGTCCGGCCCACTGAAAGGTGTTGCGAACGATGGATCACTTTCTTTACCGCGACGATATCCTGCATGGCGAAGACGTGCCCGTGCCCGGGATCGCGGCCTCTGTCGGCACGCCGTTCTATCTGTATTCGGAGGCTACCTTCCGGCGGCATTTCCGCCTGTTCGACGAAGCGCTCGCCGGTATGGATCATCTGGTGTGCTATGCGGTAAAGGCCAATTCGAACCAGGCGATCCTGAAGCTTCTGGGTGACATGGGCGCCGGAATGGATGTGGTTTCGGGAGGCGAATATGCGCGTGTGCGTGCTGCTGGCGTGCCGGGAGAGCGGATCGTGTTTTCGGGTGTGGGCAAGACGCGTGAAGAGATGCGCGCGGCGCTTGCGGGGGGGGTTCGCCAGTTCAATGTCGAGAGCGAACCCGAGCTTGAGGAGCTGAACGGGCTGGCTGTCTCGATGGGGCTGCGGGCCCCGGTGGCGATCCGCGTCAACCCGGATGTGGATGCACGGACCCATGCCAAGATTTCCACGGGAAAGGCGGAAAACAAGTTCGGCATTCCGATCTCGCGGGCGCGTGGGGTTTATGCACGGGCCGGCACGATGGCGGGAATCGACATCACAGGCATCGATGTGCATATCGGCAGCCAGATCACCGATCTCGGCCCTTTTCGCCGGGCCTACCTGAAGGTTGGCGATCTGGCCCGGCAGCTTCGTGCCGACGGCCACGACATCCGCCGGCTTGATCTGGGCGGCGGGCTTGGCATCCCCTATGCGCGGGGCAACGAGGCACCGCCCCTGCCCACGGAATATGGCGCGATGATCCGCGAGACGGTCGGCGATCTGGGCTGCGAGGTCGTGATCGAGCCGGGCCGCCTGATCGCCGGCAACGCCGGTATCCTGGTGGCCCGGGTGATCCGGGTGAAGGAAGGCGAGGGGCGGAAATTCCTGATTGTCGACGCGGGGATGAACGATCTGGTGCGCCCCGCCATGTATGAAGCACATCACGATATCGTGCCGGTGGCGCAGCCCGTGCCGGGAGAGAAGCAAGAGCCGTTCGACGTGGTCGGTCCGGTCTGTGAAACCGGTGATACCTTCGCCCGGGAGCGCTTTCTGCCGCCGCTGCAGGCCGGCGATCTGCTGGCCTTCCGGTCGGCGGGGGCCTATGGGGCGGTAATGGCCAGCGAATACAATGCGCGCCCCCTGATCCCCGAGGTTCTGGTGAGCGGTGATCAATTCGCTGTCATTCGGGCGCGTCCGAGCTATGATGAGATGGTAAACCGGGATAGGATACCGGAATGGCTCTGAGCCGTCTGCGAACCGGCAGGCAGGGCCGTGCAGGATGTATGGGCAAGGCGGGCATGACCGCGGAAAGGCTGATGGATACCGCTCCCGATACCCGTTCGAGGACTTTCAGGCGCGTGGAATTCGCACTGGTCCTGACCCGCGCCGGCCTGGTCGCCGAGCGTGCGGCGCGGGCGTTCTGGCCGTTGTGGAGCCTGTTGCTGATCGGTGCTGCCGCCCTTCTGGCGGGGGGGCTTCAGGCGCTTGACGCGCCGCTTGTGCAGGTTCTGGCGGGGTTCTGGGCGGCCGCCCTGGCGGTGGCGGCCTGGCGGGGGCTGCGCCGCTTTCGCTGGCCCTCGCGGGCCGATGCCGAGGCGCGGCTCGATCTCACCTTGCCGGGGCGTCCGCTGGTGGCCATTCGGGATCGTCAGGCGATCGGTGCCGGTGATGCGGCTTCGCGCGCCGTGTGGAAGGCGCACCAGCGCCGTATGGCGGCGCGGCTGGCGGCTTTGCGCCCGGCCGAACCGGATCTGAAGATCGCCCGGCATGATCCTTTCGGCTTGCGCTACATGGCCCTGCTGGCGTTTCTGGTGGCACTGCTGTTCGGGGGCGGAGGCAATATTGGCGGTGTTGGGCCCCGGCCGGCCGATGGTGGCGTCGGTACCCTGGCCGCTGGCCCCGACTGGGAAGGCTGGGCCGAACCGCCGGCCTATACCGGAAAGCCGAGCCTTTATCTGAACGATCTGGCAGACGGGCGTGAAACCCTGGAGCTGCCGCGCGGTACCCGGATTACCCTGCGCTTCTATGGCGGTGACGGCACCGGGCGCATTCACGAAACGGTATCCGGCGCACAGCCTGGTGCCCGGGGCGGCAGCCCCGCCGATGCCGGCCCGGGGGCACAGGCCGCGATGGTCCGCTTCGAAGTATTGCGGGATGGCCGGATTGTCATTGCCGGTGCAGGCGGTGCCGAGTGGCGGGTTTCGGTGCTGCCGGACAGCGCGCCCACCGTCGAATTTGCCGGGCCGATGAAGCGCGAGGCGCGCGGCAAGATGAGCCAGCCGTTTCATGCGGCCGACGATTACGGCGTGGTTTCGGGCAAGGCGGTGTTTCGCCTGGACATGGCGGCGGTTGTGCGTCGCCACGGCCTTGCCGCCGAGCCCGATCCGCGTGATCCGCTGGTGCTTGACCTGCCGATGCCGGTTCGTGGCAACCGTGCCGATTTCACCGAAAATCTGGTGGACGATCTTTCGAAGCACCCCTGGGCGGGGCTGCCCGTGACGCTGACGCTCGAGGTGACGGATGCGCAGGAGCAGACCGGCCGGAGCGGGGCGCAGCGGCTCACCCTGCCGGGGCGACGGTTTTTCGATCCGCTGGCCCGTGCGGTGATCGAGCAGCGGCGGGATCTGCTATGGGCGCGCGCCAATGGCCGGCGGGTGCTGCAGGTTCTGCGGGCGGCAACGCATCGCCCCGAGGGTTTCATCCGCAACGAAAGCGGCTATCTGATCCTGCGCGTTGCCCTGCGGCGTCTGGAACTGGCGCTGGAGAAGGGGCTTGATGCAGACGTTCAGAACGAACTGGCCGAGGCCTTCTGGGAAGCCGCGTTGCTGTTCGAGGATGGCTCGCTGACCGATGCGCGCGAGCGCATGGAGCGCGCTCAGGAGCGCCTGAGCGAAGCCATGCGCAATGGCGCCACCGACGAAGAAATCGCCGATCTGATGCAGGAGTTGCGCGAAGCCACGCAGGATTATCTGCGCCAGCTGGCCGAACAGCAGCAGAACGACCCCGACCAGCAGAGCGCACAGAACCTGCAGGGAGAGCCCCGCGAGATCACCCAGGATCAGATCCGGGCGATGCTCGACCGCATCCAGGAGCTCATGGAACAGGGCCGCATGGCCGAGGCCCGGGAGCTGATGGAACAGTTCAACCAGATGATGCAGAACCTGCAGGTTACCCGGAACGGGCAGGGGCAGGGCAATACCCCGGGCGATCAGGCGGTGGAGGGCCTTAAGGAAACGTTGCGCGAACAGCAGGGCCTTTCCGATCAGGCCTTCCGGGATCTGCAGGAACGGTTCGATCGGCAGGGCAATGCCGGTCAAAGCCCGCAGAACGAAGGGCAAAACGGCGGCCAGGGCCGCGGACAAGGCCATGAGGGTCAGTCGCAGGGCCAGAACGGCCAGAACGGCCAGGACGGTCAAGGCCGGCAAGGGGACGCCGGCCGGCCAGGGGGCGAAGGCCGGCAACAGGGCCAGGAGGGCGAAAATGGTGCAGGTGGCGAGGGGCTGTCACTGGCCGAGCGTCAGCGCGCCCTGCGTGATCGGCTGAACCGGCAACTGGGCAGCCTGCCCGGACAGGGCAGCGAAGAAGGCCGCGCCGCCCGCGAAGCACTGGATCGGGCCGGCCGGGCGATGGAGCAGGCGGAACAGGCCCTGCGCAGCGATGATCTGGCCGGTGCGCTCGATAATCAGGCCGATGCGATGCAGGCCCTGCGCGAAGGGCTGCGCAACCTGGACGAGGCCCTGGCGCAGCAGCAATCCGACCAGCCCGGTCAGCAAGGCGATGCCGCGGGGCAGGCCGCCCGGAACGGGCGCGACCCCCTGGGCCGTGAAGTCGGCTCTCGCGGCACTGTCGGCACCGACAGGGAAATGCTGCAGGGCGAGGATGTCTATCGCCGGGCGCGCGACATCCTTGAGGAAATCCGCCGCCGCACGGGCGAAAAGACCCGCCCCAAGCACGAACGCGATTATCTGGAACGCTTGCTGGACCAGTTCTGAGGAGAGACACCTGACGGCTGCCGGGGTGTGGCTTCGGTCGGTCGGGGCGTATCTGTCATGCGGCGGCCGTGCCGAAGGGCAGGGCGGCCGGCTGGAGCAGCCCGACTCTAGCCGCCCGGGCCCGCGCCGTCCACGAAGATGGTGGCACGCTCCACGATACCATCAAGCCAGAAGCGCAGATCGTTGATCCTGTCCACATAGGCAGCAATGGCCGGGGCGCTGCCCGGGAACCGCTGGGCCAGGGTATCGGCATAGACATAGCAGAGGAGCACCAGCGCCAGCAGTGCCAGCATCAGGCTGAAGCCAAGGCGCGCGCCCCGTCTGTGCCGGATCCGGGCTTCCCGTGCGATCTGTGCCTCGCGTTCGCTGTCCTCCTCGTCTTCTTCGCCGGTTGTCGTGTCGGCCTGAAGGGTTGAGTTGATTTCTTCGATGTCGGGCAGAAGATCGCGCCGGGTGCCCGGCTGGCCGCCGGTGTCCTCGGCCGCACCGCTGCTGCTGTCATGGGCGGTTTCGGGCCCGTCGGGATCGGCCTCTTGTTTCCGGGGCGGGACCATGCCGCCGGCCGGAGCGCCCAGATCCATGTCGGTCTGGGTTTCCAGGCTGGTGCCTTCGCGCTTGCGCATGTCGATCTCGGCCCGGGCCTCTTCACGCAGGATGTTCAGAACCGATTCATCAACAGGCCGGGGGCGGTGGGCGGCGGGCGTGTCATTTCCGGTTTCATCCGGGGGCAGGTCGGCATCGTCCGCGGTCTGTTCCGGCGGCAGGCTCGAGTCGGGAGAGATGAACCCGATCACCACCTCTTCCTCGATTTCCTCGGTGATTTCCTCGTAGAGCGCATCGTCGGGCATTTCGGCCGCGATTTCGGTGATCTCCCCGGCAGCGGGGGTGTCGGCCGGAATTTCCGGTTCATCGGGGGGCGGGGCCGTGTCGGAATCTGCGGGGGAGGCGGACTGGTCTTCCCCGCTCTGAGCCGCCGGCATCTGAAACCAGGTGTGGCCACAGCCTGAGCATTGCACATCGCGCCCGCCTGAGGGAATGACGTTGTCGTCAACTTCGTATTGTGCGTTGCAGTTCGGGCAAATCAGCCTCATGTCTCATTCCGCCTTGTGCTCGGGCACGCCTGCCCCCTAAGAACGATTGCTGGGTGATGTTGTATCAAGGGAAACCTGAAGTTAAAAGCTCTGCGTGTTCGGTGCATCGAAACAATCGAAACCAGCGGAAGGAACCGTTGCCGGAATGTCAGGGGGGCACGTGTGTGATCGGGCTTGAAAACGTTTCTTACGGCTATGGCGACGGAGAGCTTCTTTCAGGCATCACGCTGGATCTGTCTCCCGGGTCGTTCCATTTCCTGACGGGGCCTTCCGGCTCGGGAAAGACCACCTTCCTGAAACTTTGCTACATGGAACTGGTGCCGACTGCGGGGCATGTGCGTGCCTTCGGCAGGGATGTGCGGGAAATGGACCGAGACGACATCGCCCGCGCGCGGCGCAGGATCGGGATCGTGCATCAGGATTGTCAGTTTCTCGATCATCTTTCCATTGCCGAGAATATCGCGCTGCCGCTTGCGGTCGGCGGGCGGGCCGGGCCGGACGATGCCGAAAACCTTGACGCGCTGCTCGGCTGGGTGGGGCTCGGAAACCGGGCAGGGGCCCTGCCGCCGGAACTGTCGGGCGGCGAGCGGCAGCGCGCGGCGCTGGCGCGGGCGGTAATCATGTCGCCCGATGTGATCCTGGCCGATGAACCCACCGGCAACGTGGACTGGGAAATGTCGAAACGGCTGCTTTCGCTGCTGGCCGAACTTAACCGGATGGGCAAGGCGATCCTGGTGGCAACGCATGATCTCAACCTGATCCGTGCCGCCAAGACGAAGGTGAACGCCCGGGTGCTGAGGATCAGCGACAGGCGCCTGCAACTGGCGGGGGCTGATCTTTGAAGTTGAAGCGCAGATTCGCATCATCGCGGGCGCAGGCCGGTGCCGGGCGCAGGCCGGAACAGCGGGTGGTTCCGCCCACCGGCTTTACCGCGCAGCTCACGGTGTTTTCGGCGGCGGCGATGGCCTTTCTGGCGGTTTTCGCACTGGCGCTTTCTCTGGCGGCGGGGCGGCTGGCCGATCGCTGGACATCGGAACTGGCGCGCAGTGCCACGGTGCGCATCAGCGCCCCGCAGGGGCAGATCGAGGCCCAGACCCGGGCGGCGCTCGGGGTATTGCAGACAACGCCGGGTATCGCCTCTGTCCGGGTGCTGGACAAGGACGAACAGCAGGCTCTGCTGACGCCGTGGATCGGGCAGGGGTTGCCGCTTGACGTTCTGCCCCTGCCGCAGTTGATCGAAGTGGTGGGCGACGAGACCGGCTATGACAGCGAGGGCCTGCGCCAAAGGCTTGCGGCCGAGGCGCCGGGAGCCCGGCTTGACGATCACGCGCGCTGGCGCGAGCCTCTGGTGCGCGCCGCCGGACGGCTGCGCGATCTGGGGCTGCTGTCGATCCTGCTGATCACGCTGACCACCGCGGCGATGATCGTTCTGGCGGCCCATGCAGCGCTTGCCGCCAATGCCCAGGTGATTCGGGTGTTGCGGCTGATAGGGGCACAGGATTCATTCATCGTGCATGCCTTCGTGCGCCGCTTCACCGCCCGCGCCGTTGCCGGTGCCACCCTGGGCACCGGTCTTGGCATGCTGGCGGTATTGCTGCTGCCCGATGCGCCGGAAACGGCCGGTGGCCTTGCCGCGGGGATAGGTTTTCGCGGCTGGGGCTGGCTGTGGCCTCTGGCGGTTCCCCTGTTGGCCGGGTTCGTGGCTTTCTGGGCCACCCGCCTTGCTGCCCTGCGAAGTCTGAAGGAGCTTTCCTGATGCGATACGCAATCCAGTGGCTGCGCTCGCTTGTCTTTGTGGTGCAGATGTATGTGATGATGCCGCTGATGGCGGCCATCTTCGTGCCCTGGGCAATTCTGCGGCGCGATGGTGTCTATACCTATATCCGCTCCTATGCCGGATGGGTGCGCTGGACGGCGCGCTGGATGGTGGGTCTGAAAACCGAAATCCGCGGCGAAATTCCCACCGGTCAGGTGCTGGTGGCCTCCAAGCATCAATCGTTTCTTGACGTGGTGTTGCTGGTCAGTGCCTTGCCGCGCTCGCGCTTCATCATCAAGAAAGAGCTTCACCACGCGCCGATCTTCCACTTCTTCGGCAAGCGCATGGCCAACGTGCCGGTTGATCGCGGCAAGCGGCGCGAGGCCATCGCCAGGATGATGGCCGATGTGGAAAGCGGCAGGAATCTGCCCGGACAGCTTGTCATCTATCCCCAGGGCACGCGCATCCCCCCCTGCACGAAGGCGCCCTACAAGGTGGGTGTGGGCCTGCTTTACCAGCAAACCGGCTATGACTGCATCCCCGCCGCCACCAATGTGGGGCTGTTCTGGCCCAGGCGCGCAATCTATCGTCGCCCCGGAACGGCGGTTCTCGAATTCCTGCCGCGCATTCCCGCGGGGTTGCCGGTAGAACGTTTCATGGAAGAACTTGAACAGGTGATAGAAACGAATTCCGATCGCCTGATGCGCGAAGCCGGCTTCGATCCGGGAAAATGCGAATGGGTTTCGCCAGAATCCTGAGCGGCTCTGCAGCGCGTCACAGCAGGCAGGGGGAAGCAGCCATGAAGATGCCGGCTCCTGCGTTTTGCCGGCAGTTTCCTTCAAGCCCCTTCATGCTGGCCGAAATACTCCGGGGTGTGGGGGCTGGCCCCCGCTCCGTGCTTCATGCTCCCGGTATCACGACGGCCCGAAAGGCGTGCAATCGATTCCGCGCGCGATCAGACGGCGGCAGGCCAGATCGGCGGTTTCCCGGTTGAGCCCCACGAAATTGGCATCATAGCCGCCCCCCCGCTGCACCACCTTGCGAAGCGAGCCGTCAAGCGTGCTCATTTCTGCCAGTGCCGTCTTCAGAAGGATCCGTTCGGCCTTGTGGCGGGTGTCGAAGCGGCCGATGTTGATGCCCCACAACCGTCCGCCCGAACTTGATATCCGGGTCACGACGATGGGCGTGTCGTCGGCGGCGGGCGGCTCGGGGCGGGTTGCGGCAAGCACCAGCCGAGATGATGCAGGCCGTGCGCGGGGAGATGTGGCGGGAATGGCGGCGCGCGCCACGGCCGGCACGGGTGCGGCCTCTTCGGCAATGGCCGAGGCCACGGCGGTTTCGATCGCTGCAGGCGAGATGCGCGGCGTGTCCTGCTTCACGCTTGCGGTTTCGGCTCCGGTTTCGGGCGGGGTTTCGCGCCGGGTTTCGGCCATGGCCACCGCCACTGCCGCTTCGGTTTCGGGGGGTGTCCGGGTCAGGGGCCGGTATGCCGGCCGGACGGCGGCCGGTTTTGCGCCTGTGCTCGGTGCCGGCGGCGTTTCCCGGGCCTGCTGGACGGCGTTTCGGATATCATCCTGCATGGCCAGCAGCAGTTCCTGCGGGGGGGCCTGTTGCGGTCGGAGCAGGGGGCGGGGGCTCTTGCGCACGGCGGTCACGATGCGGATGGTCTTGCCGGCAGCGCCAGCAGTTGCCGGATCGGCAGCGGCATAGACCGGCGCTTCGGGTTTGCGTAGCGGTGCATGGCCGGGTGCGCGGCGGAAGCCCATGTCAAGCAGTTCGGCCATTCTGGCATTGCGTGAAGCGGTGGACCGGCCGCCGAAGAGCACGCCGATGATGCGCACATTGCCGCGTTCGGCTGATGCCACCAGATTGAAACCGGCAGCGCGGGTATAGCCCGTCTTGATGCCGTCGGCGCCCTTGTAGGCGGCCAGGAACTTGCGGTTGGTATTGGCCACCCGGCGTATGCCCGCATCCGCGGTACGACGCGAGAACAGGTTGTAGTATTCCGGGAAGTCGTAAAGCAGGTGGCGCCCCAGGATGGCCATGTCGCGGGCGGTTGAAAGATGCCCCTTCGCGGTCAGGCCGCTGGCGTTCCTGAAGGTGGTGCGTGTCATGCCAAGCGCCTTTGCGGTGCGGTTCATGCGCCGGGCAAAGGCAGTTTCGGAGCCGCTGATCGCTTCGCCGATGGCGGTGGCGGCGTCATTTGCCGACTTGATCGCGGCTGCCCGGATCAGATAGCGCAGCCTGATTTTCTGCCCCGGCTTCAGCCCGAGGCGCGAAGGCGGTTCCGCTGCCGCATTGCGTGAGATGGTGACAACCGTATCAAGCGAGATCTCGCCGCGCCGGATGGCCTCGAAGGCGATGTAGAGCGTCATCATCTTGGTAAGCGAGGCCGGATGCAGCCGGGTATCGGCATTGCGCGAATGCAGCACTTCGCCGGTGCGCGCATCCATCACCAGCGCGGCATAGGGCGCTGCCCGGCCGGCCTGCGGAACAATGATACCAATGCAGACAACCGCTGCAACGAACAGAAAATACCGGACACACTGCCCCAGACGTTTTTTCACGCCACCTGCCTTCTTGCTGCCTCGCGCCGCCGGTTTTCCGGCTGGCTTGTTCTTGTGGGTGCCACGTTAGCACATGTGCAAGTTCCAGAAAATACCCAAAAAATCAAGGGTTTTTGATCCGTTGCTGAACTGCCTATACTGCATGTTGTAGGGGCCGCAGCCCTTTCCGCAAGATTTGCCGCATTCAGGCTCAGAAAGATCGGGAAAGGCCGCCGATCATCTCGGGCAGCGCATCAAGGCACTTCAGTTCGCGGTAGCGCGGATGGCTTTCGGGGGGTGGTGCGGCTTCAAGTTCCCAGCTCTGGCCATGCGGCACATGAACTCCGAAGGCGCCGGCCTCGATCGCCGGAATCACGTCGGAGCGCAGCGAATTTCCGACCATGAGTGCCGCTTCGGGGCCGTCACCATGATACGAGAAGATCCTTTCATAGGTGGCTGTTGTCTTGTGCGAAACGATCTCGACCCCCTGAAAATAGTCGCCAAGGCCTGATTGTGCCAGCTTGCGCTCCTGATCCAGCAGATCGCCCTTGGTGATCAGCAGAAGGCGGAAATCCGGTGCCAGGGCTTCCAGGGTTTCACGCACCCCGGGCAGAAGCTCTATCGGGTGGGCCAGCATTTCCTTCCCCGCATCGACCAGTTCCTTCAGGATTGCCGCCGGCACGCGGCCGTCGGTGATCTCGATGGCGGTTTCGATCATCGAAAGAACGAAACCCTTGATCCCGAAACCATAGGCGCCGAGGTTGCGGCGTTCGGCATCAAGCAGCCGTTCGGTCAGATGATCGCGCCCGGCGAAATCGGCCAGAAGATCGGTGAATCTTTCCTGGGTCAGGCGGAAGAACTGCTCGTTGTGCCAGAGCGTGTCGTCTGCATCGAAGCCGATTGTCGTCAGTTTTGCCGCCATCCGTGCAATACCCCTTTTTCATTCCGGCGAAGAGCCTTATATATACCGTCCGGTATCGAAAGTGGATGTTTCATTGAAACGCAAGACAGAGATGCACCCTCTGGTCATGACCGGCAAGGATGAGGATGGCGCGGGAACTGCGGTTGTCACCAGGACTCGCAGCAAGACGGCGCGCCCGCCGCTTTACAAGGTCATTCTGCTGAATGACGATTTCACGCCGATGGAATTTGTCGTGCATGTTCTGGAGCGTATTTTCGGCCTCGGCCACCAGCAGGCATTCGATCTGATGCTGACCGTGCACAAGAAGGGGCTGGCGGTGGTGGGGGTATTCCCCTTCGAGGTGGCCGAAACAAAGGTGGCACAGGTGATGGAGCTGGCGCGGCGTGAGCAGCACCCGCTGCAGTGCACGATGGAAAAGGAATAGCGGCTTCGGCCGGTTTGCCTGATGAAGAAATCCCGCCTGAGAACCGCCCTGGAAGGCGCAGAGCCGGCGTTGCCTACGGATGGCCCGGTTGGCGTGTTCGGTGCTGATGCACATCATGATCTGTCGCCGATCGGGCCCGACCGGGCCGAGGTGGTGCAGGGGTTTCGCCCGGCCCATGATCACTGGATGGCGCAGGGCTATCGGGTGGTGACCACGCCCGGCGGCCCCTATGCGGCGGCGGTGGTGTTTCTGCCGCGCGCCAAGGCACATGCCCGTGCCCTGATTGGCGAGGCCGCCCGCCGCACCAGGGGCGGTCCGGTCATCATCGACGGCCAGAAGACCGATGGAATCGACAGTATTCACAAGCTGTTGCGCGCGCGGGCCGCAGTTTCACCCCCCCTTTCGAGGGCGCATGGAAAGCTGTTCTGGTTTCCCGCCTCCGGTGCCGATCTGGATGACTGGCAGTCCGGCCCCGGCGCGGCGGATCATGCCATGCCCGAGGGTTTCATGACCGTGCCGGGGGTGTTCTCGGCCGATCGGGTTGATCCGGGGTCCGAACTTCTGGCGGCGGCGTTGCCGGCGCGGCTGCCGGCGCGGCTGGCCGATCTGGGCGCCGGCTGGGGGTATCTGTCGCGTGCGGTCCTGACGCGGCAGGGCGTCGGGGAACTGCATCTTGTCGAAGCCGATCATGCCGCGCTTGTCTGCGCGCGCCGCAACATCGACGATGCTCGTGCCCGCTTTCACTGGGCCGATGCACGGCTGTTTCGCCCCGAAAGGCCGCTTGACATGGTGGTCAGCAACCCGCCCTTTCACGCCGGACACAGGGCCGACCCGGCCCTTGGCCGGGAGTTCATCGCCGCCGCTGCGGAAATTCTGAAGCCTTCGGGAAATTTCTGGATGGTGGCCAACCGCCACCTGCCCTATGAAGCGGCCCTGCGCGAATCCTTCGCGAAGGTCGAGGAAATCCCCGGCAACAACCGCTACAAGCTGTTCGTGGCGGGCCAGCCACGACGTCTGCCGCGCCGCAGGCGGTGAAATCGGTCCGGTCGGGCCGGAATCCAGAGACAGAGGAGCCGACATGTCATTTTCCATCGCGGGCAAGACAGCCATCGTCACCGGAGCGGCATTCGGAGTTGGTCGGGCCATTGCCCGCCATTTTGCCGAACAGGGCGCCAACGTGATGTGCGCCGACATGGACGAAGAAGAGCTGGCCAGGGAGCTTGGAGATACCACGGAAGAGGGCAACATCCGCTGGTTCGCCGGCGATCTGCGCGAAAAGCTGGCGATTGCCAACCTGCTTTCGGCCACGATCGATGCATTCGACCGTGTGGACATTCTGGTGAATGCGGCACGGCAGGTGCTGGTGTCGGATCCCCTGAATGCCGATGACGATGCTGTGGAAACGCTGCTGCAGCAGAACCTGATCGCCACGCTTCGCCTCAGCCAGCTGATTGCCCGGCGCATGGTGCACCAGGCCGAGGAGGCCGACGAAGAGGAAGGCATGGCCGGATCGATCATCAACCTGTCTTCGATTGCCGCGCACCGAACCAATCCCTGCCTGCTTGCCTATTCGGTATCGACCGCGGCACTTGATCAGATGACGCGCTCGTTGGCCGTGGCGCTGGCCCCCAGGCGCATCCGGGTCAATGCGGTGGCTTTCGGATCGGTGATGAGCGCAAGCCTGCAGAAGGCGCTGAAGGACGAACCCGAGCAGCGCGACGACATCATCGCCCACACCCCGCTTGGCCGGATCGCCGAGGCCGGTGAGGTGGCCGAGGCGGTGCAGTTCCTGGCTTCGCCCGGGGCGGGGTTCATCACCGGAGAGATCCTGACCCTCGACGGCGGGCGCAGTCTGCTTGATCCGGTTGTTGCGCCGGTGCACTGAGGGGCGCGCTCACCCGGCATGCCGCCCGGCCTCCGGTGCCGGCGGCCGGATCAGCCGCCGGCGGCTTCCTGCCTGCAGGCCCGGAGACGGGCCGGCAGGGCGCGTTGCAGTTCCTGCCGCTTGCGCATCAGCGCGGTCAGTTTGCGTTGTTCGGTTTCGGGATCGATCGCAACCGGCTTTCGGATGCTGCGCAGGCCGGGTTCGGTGCAGAAGGTGAAATGATCGTCGGGCTTGCTGCACAGAACCAGCCGCAGGGTGGGCTCGGATTCACTTTGCACGGCATAGCCGCGCGCAAGATTGGCGCGGGTTTCCCCGATCAGCGTGTCAAGCACGCGCAATTCTCTGGTGGCGTCCCTGATGCAGGCCTGTTCGGGCGTTGCGCAGCCGGCAAGTGCGGCGAGGACGAGAATGGCAATCGGTATGCGCATCGGTATGTCTTCCTTTCATGTCACAGTATAGGGCTTGCCCGTCGCCCCGCAAACCCGCTAGAGCAGGGCAGGCAAGGTCGAGGCAGGAACAGGATCATGACAGAGGAATTCGCCACCGAAAAAGCCCGTGCCGCGCAATGGTTCCGCGCGCTTCGCGATGAAATATGCGCGGCCTTCGAGGCTCTTGAAGACAGCCAGGAAACCGGCCCCTTCGCCGATCTTCCCGCGGGGCGTTTCGAACTGCGTGAAACCAGGCGCCGGGCCGGGGACGGCACCGATGCCGGCGGCGGTCTGATGAGCGTGATGCGCGGCGGGCGGCTGTTCGAAAAGGTGGGCGTGAACGTTTCCGAGGTTTACGGCACGCTCGGCTCCGAGGCGCAAGGGGCGATGGCCGCGCGTGGTGTGCCGGGGGTGGAAGAAGATCCGCGTTTCTGGGCTTCGGGCATCAGCCTGGTGGCACATATGCAGAATCCGCACACTCCGGCCGTTCACATGAACACCCGCATGTTCTGGACTCCGTCTGCCTGGTGGTTCGGCGGCGGGGCCGACCTGAACCCGTGCATCGAATACGATGAAGATACCGCCGCTTTCCACGCTGCGCTGAAGGCGCGTTGTGACCTTCACGATCCGGAATATTATCCGCGTTTCAGGAAATGGGCCGACGAATATTTCCATGTGCCGCACAGGAAGCGCGCCCGTGGTGTGGGCGGGATCTTCTATGACGATCTGAACACCGGCGACTGGGAAGCCGATTTCGCCTTTACCCAGGATGTGGGGCGCGCCTTTCTGGAAGCCTTCCTGCCGGTCGCCGAACGGCGCCGTGACACGCCCTGGAGCGAGGCCGACAGGGATACCCAGCTGATCCACCGCGGGCTCTATGCGGAATACAATCTGCTTTATGATCGCGGCACCAGATTCGGCCTTGCCACCGGCCATGATCCCGAAGCGGTGCTGATGAGTCTGCCGCCGCTTGCAAAATGGGTGTAACCCGCCGCCTGTTCCGGCTGTGCGCCCGTGGCGCTCGGTTTCTGCCGGGAAACTGGTAGCGGAGGAGGGACTTGAACCCCCGACACATGGATTATGATTCCACTGCTCTAACCAGCTGAGCTACTCCGCCATGAGCGAGGCAGGATTTAGGCGAGGGCGCGGGGGCCGTCAAGAGTGTAAACGGGATTATTCCCGCTCGTACACGGGCAAATGCTGCCGGCCGGAATGAAAGCCGGCATCATCGTGACTGGCAATGGTGATCCCGGCGCGGCGCGGAAACCGATCGGCCGGGGCACCTCGGCAGGGCTGGTGAGTGGTGGCCGACAGCGATCTCGGATGGATGCCTGTCAATCCCGGGCGGTTTCCGAGGGAATGGCGAAGGCAGGTCGTGCTGATGCGCACAGGGCGGATCGTGCAGGGATGTGCCCCGTTGGCGGCGCCGAACCTGTCCTGCCGTGAGTGCTCAGCCTGTCTTGCGGTGCCAGGCCAGCGCCGTTTCGATCACCGTTTCCAGATCCGAATGCCGCGCCGAAAAGCCGAGCAGCTGTTTCGCCATTCCGGTATCGGCCACCAGGCGGGGCGGATCGCCGGCGCGGCGGGGCGCAAGCTTCAGCGGCACCCGCCCCGCTCCGGCCGCTTCGACGGCGCGGATGATTTCGAAGACCGAAAAGCCCCGCCCCGAGCCTACATTGACGCGCGCGCTTTTCCCCCCGTTCAGCAGATGGCGGCAAGCGCGCACATGGGCATCGGCCAGATCCGAAACATGGATATAGTCGCGGATGGCCGAACCGTCGGGTGTATCGTAATCATCGCCGAATACGCGAAAATCGCCGATCCGGCCAAGTGCCGCCAGAATGGCGCGCGGGATCAGATGGGTTTCGTTGCGGTGGCTTTCGCCGATCTCGCCCTGCGGGTCGGCGCCGCAGGCGTTGAAATAGCGCAGGGCAACCGAGCGCAGGCCATGTGCGGCATCGAAATCGGCCAGTATCTCTTCCACCATCAGCTTGCCGCGCCCGTAGGGGGTGATCGGAGCGGTCGGGCAGGTTTCGGAGATCGGAACCTCCTCGGGCATGCCATAGACCGCGCAGCTTGAGGAAAAGACCACCGGAATGTTGCCGGCCTCGCCGGCCGCGGCGATGATGTTCAGGCTGCCGGACACGTTGGTGGCATAATAGCGCCCCGGATCGGAGACCGAATCCGGCACCGAGGTGAGCGCGGCGAAATGGATGATCGCTTCGGGGCGGTGTTCGGCAATGGCGGAGCGCACCGCTTCGGGGTGGCGGATGTCGGCCTTGACCAGCGGCCCCCATTTCACGAAATCGCGATGCCCTTCGGAAAGATCGTCGAACACTACCGGCTGAAAGCCTTCGCATGTCAGTGCCTTGCAGGTATGGCTGCCGATATAGCCCGCGCCTCCGAAGACCAGAATCTTGCCCATGCTCTTGTCCGCCAGATTGTTCTTGTCCGCCGGCTTTCCCTAGTTCATGGAGGCGGGCGTGTCCAGCGCCGGAAGCTCATTCGGCGTCCCCGGCTTCATGTCCGAACAGTTCCCGCGCTTCGCGGGCCGTATAGCGGCCAAGGCGGATGTCTTCCGCGATCAGCGCCGGATCGCGTCGGGCCGGATCGCCATAGCCGCCGCCGCCCGGGGTGCGCACCCGCACCCGGTCGCCAGGCGAAAGCGGGATGTCCTGTTCTTTTGAAAGATGTTCGGGCACATGGCGTTTGCCGGCGCGGATCACCTCGACCTCGTTCGTCGCGCCGGCCCTGCCGCCCAGCACGCCGGGCGGGCCGAAGCGGCCGTGGTCCATCACGAAACTGGCCCGTGCCGCGCCGCGCAGCAGCTCGATCTCGTAGTCAAGCCCGAAGCCCCCCCGGTGCAGCCCCGCGCCGCCCGACCCTTCGCGCAAGGCATAGCGATGATAGAGCACGGGAAAGTTCTGTTCCATGATCTCGATCGGCGGCGCCTTCGAGATGCCGATGGTCGAACAGCCGTTGGAGAGGCCGTCGTGGTCGGCATTGCCGCCATAGCCGCCGCCCGAAAGCTGATACATCACGTAATCGCGTCGATGGGCGGGATCGTGCCCGCCAAGGGCAAAATTGCCGCTGGTGCCGGCCGGTGCGGCGGTAACGTGATCGGGCAGGGCTTCGACCAGCGCCAGGAACACCGCCTCGGCGATGCGCTGGCTTACCTCGGCCGCACAGCCCGAAACCGGGCGGGGGTAGCGCGCGTCCAGAAAGGTGCCCTCGCAGCCGATTATCCTGAGCGGTTCGAAGGCACCGGCGGAAATCGGCACATCGGGAAATATGTGGCGCATGGCAAGATAGACGGATGAACGGGTGGTGGCCAGCACCGAGTTCATCGGCCCCTGGCAGGGCGGTGATGAACGCGAGAAATCGAAGGTAAGGGTTTCGCCTTTCCGGGTGATTTCGAGATCGATCACCAGGGGGTTGTTCACCACGCCGTCGCTGTCGATGAAGGCCTGCGCGCGCCAGCTTCCCTCGGGGATCCCGCGGACATGTGCCGCCATCTGGGCGCGGGCGCGGTGTCTGAGCTCATCGATTGCCGCGCGCACGGTGTCGTCACCATAACGGTTCAGCAGTGCGTCAAGCCGATCGGCCCCGAGGTCGAGCGCCGCCGCCTGGGCCTTGATGTCGCCGATGCGTTGATCGGCCACGCGAATGTTCGAGCAGATGATCGAATGGATCTCGGGATCGAGCCGGCCTTCCTTGAACAGCTTTACCGGCGGCAGGCGCAGCCCTTCCTGCTCGACAGCCGTTGCCGAGGCTGAAAATCCTCCCGGCACCGCGCCGCCCATGTCGGGCCAGTGGCCGGTGTTGGAGAGCCAGCAGAATATCGCGCCGTTCCGCCAGTAGGGCCGGGCAAAGCGCACATCCATCAGATGGGTGCCGCCGAGATAGGGATCGTTGACGATATAGGTATCCCCCGGTACCGGCGGTGCCACCCTGCCTTCGGCAATCATTCCGATCAGCACCCGGGTGGAATGCTGCATGGTGCCCACGAACACCGGCAGCCCCCCCGCGCCCTGGGCGATCAGGCTGCCGTCATGGGCACTGTAGATGCCGTCGGAGCGATCATTGGCTTCCGAGATCACCGGCGAGAAGGCGGCGCGCGAGAAGGCGAGGTCCATCTCGTCGCAGGCCTGTTGCAGACCGGCCTGGATCACGCCGAGGGTAACCGGATCAAGTGCCATCGTGCGCAGCTCCCAGGGTGATGACGATGTTGCCGGCACTGTCACCCTGCGCAAGATCGCCGGGGGCGATCAGGATGGTGGTGTCCATCTGTTCGATGACCGCAGGGCCGGGAATGCATGCATCGGGCGGCAGGTGGTCGCGCCACAATACCGGGGTTTCGTGCCATTTGCCGTCAAAGCGCACCGGGCGGGTGGCTGTCCGGGCTTCGGCCAGTGTGCGGCGCTGCCCTTCGGAAGGGATCAGGGCGGCCAGATCAAGGGGCGGACGCGTGCCGATCACGGATGTGTTGACATTCACGAGATTGGCCCTGATCTCGGGAAGTTCCACCCGGAAACGCCGGTGATAGGCTTCTTCGAAGCGGGCCTGAAGGATGGCGCGTGTGGGGGTCGGATCGTCAAGGGGCACACGCAGAAGGTGGGTCTGGCCGACGAACTGCATGTCAACGCTGTGAACATGGCGCAGATGCTCCACGGGCAGGTTTTCGCACCGGATCATGGTTTCGCCGGTGCGGCGCTGCTCGGCAATGATGGCGTGCAGGTCGGGTTCATCGATTTCATCGAGCGGCCGGTTGAGGGTGCGCACGAAATCGTGGCGCAGATCGGCCACCACGCAGCCGATGGCATTGGTGATGCCGGGGCGCGGAGGCACGAGAACCCGGGGGATGGCCAGTTCGCGCGCCAGGGCAGCCGCATGAAGGGGGCCGGCACCGCCAAAGGCGAACAGGGCGAAATCGCGCGGATCGGCGCCAAGCGAAAGCGAAACCATGCGGATCGCTCCTGCCATGTGGGTATTGGCCACCCGGATCACGGCCTCGGCCGCAGTAATCGGGGAAAGCCCGAGCGGGCGCCCCAGCCGGGTTTCGAATATCTGTTCCACCGCAGAGCGCAGGGCGGCGGGATCCTGTCTTGCACCGTCGGTGCCGGGGGGCGGGGCGAGACGCCCCAGAAGGTAGTTCGCATCGGAGATCGTGGGATCGCGCCCGCCCCGGCCATAACAGACGGGGCCGGGGTTGGCGCCGGCGCTTTCGGGGCCGACCGCAAGCAGACCGGCTTCGTTCACCCGCGCGATCGATCCCCCGCCGGCCCCCACCGTGCGCACATCGACCATCGGCACATGGATCGGCATTGCATATTCGATCTCGATTTCCGACGAGACGCCCGGCTCGCCGCCCCGGATCAGCGCCACATCGGTAGAGGTGCCGCCCATGTCGCAGGTGATGAGATCGGGAATGCCCGCTTGCCGGCCCGTGGCGGCGGCCGCCATCACCCCCGAGGCCGGCCCCGACATCACCGTTTTCACCGCTTCCCGTGCCACCGTGGCGGCGCCTACCATGCCGCCGTTGCCGTTCATCACCAGCACTTCGTGCCGGTAACCGCGCTTTTCCAGCTCTCCGGAGAGGCGGGCGATGTAACGCCCGAGCAGGGGTTGCACCGCGGCATTCACCGCTGCCGTCACGCCGCGTTCGTATTCGCGTGCCTCCGACAGAAGCGTATGGGCCAGCGTGATGTGATCGTTGGGCCAGAGCCCGGCGATGATCTGGCCCGCACGCAGTTCGTGCGTGGGGTTTGCATAGGCATGCAGGAAATGAACGACAACGGATTCGCAGCCTTTCGCCAGCAGTTTGCGCGCTGCGGCGGCCACGGCGGCTTCGTCAAGCGGTTCGTGCTCGCAACCGTCGGCCAGCATCCGCCCGCCCACCTCAAGGCGCAGATCTCGGGGAATCACCGGGGTGAAGCAGCCCTTCATTCCATAGGGGTGCGGGCGGGTGCGGCGGCCCAGTTCGAGCACATCGCGAAACCCCCGGGTAGTGATCAGGCCGGTGCGTGCAAGCTTGCGTTCCAGCACCGCATTGGTGGTGGTGGTGGTGCCATGCACGATCATGCCGATGCGCGAAAGATCCGCCCCGGCGGCGGAGATGGCATCAAGCACGCCGAAGGCCTGATTCTGCGGAGTGGTCGGAACCTTGGCGATGGCAAGCGAGCCATCGGGCGCGCACAGCAGAAGATCGGTGAAGGTGCCGCCCACGTCCACGCCGATGATTCCGCTCTTGCCCACTGCGGTCTCCGCTTGTGTCCTGTCTTCATCATTTGTATGCAAATGAAGAGCCCTGCGTCCAGCCCTGTCGGGCAGGCCTGCCCAGGCATTCAGGCATCAAGAAAGGCGCGCACGGTTTCGCTGAATTCCCGGGGCCTTTCGGCATGCAGCCAGTGGCCCGCGCCCGGAATCTTCACGAAGCGGGCCGCGGGGAAGAGGGCCTTGATGGCCGTGCGGTGTTCGGGGCGGATGTAATCGGAACGGCTTCCGGCGATGAAAAGCGCCGGGCCCTCGAAACGCCCGGCGGGATCGGGCCAGCCGGTGATCCGTTCGAGTTCGCGGGACAGCACATCGAGATTGAGCCTCCAGCGCCCGTCCTGCGTATCGAGCGATTGCAGCAGAAAGGCGCGGATGGCCGGATCGTCCACATGACGGACAAGGGCGGTATCAGCCTCGGCGCGGGTGGCAAAGGCGGCGGGATCAAGCGCCTGCATGGCGGCGATCAGGGCACGGTGGGTGTTGCCGTGGCCATAGGCCACCGGTGCAATATCGGCAACGATCAGCCGGCGCACTGTTTCGGGGCGGGTAAGGGCCAGCACCATCGCCGCCTTGCCCCCCATCGAATGGCCCAGCACATCGGCCCGCCCGCCGTGGGCCCCGATCACCTCGGCCAGATCGGCGGCCATGTCGTGATATCCCTGACTGTCGGCGCGGGGGCTTTCGCCGTGGTTGCGCATGTCAACGCTGATCATCAGGCGTTCGTTGCCGAGGCGGCGGGCGATGGCGCGCCAGTTGCGGGCCGAGCCGAACAGCCCGTGGGCGATGAGAAGAGGAGGCGTGCCGGGGCGGGGCGTGCCGGTTGTGAGATGGTGCAGCATGAAACTCTTCTAGCCCCGCATGGCGGAAGGCGCCAGACCCATCCCCGGTGCTTGACCGGCCCCGCTTCGATGCGCCATTTTCCCGTGTCAGGGGGGAGGCATGGACATCGATTCGATCCATCACAGGGCCGGACATCTGCGCGATATGCTGCATGAGCGTATCGGCGTTGGCGGGCGCGATCTGGAAACGGCGCTGCGCCGGGCCGGACGCCTGCTGCCGCGCCATGTCCGCCGCGAGGCTGCGCTTGTGGCCGAGGCAGAGCGGCTGGCCGGCAATCCGCGGCTTGCCCGGCGAATCGATCTTCGGCGTCTTGAGCGGGCCTATCGCGAAAGCATGGCCTTTCTCGAAAGCCAGAATCCCGCCACGCGCCGCATCGGCCTTGCGCTTTCGGCTCTTGGCGGTGCGGCGCTCGGCCTGATCGCGGCGGCGGGGCTGGTGGTGACTGTGCTGGTCTGGCGGGGGTATCTGTAGGGCGGCGGTCCGGAGCCGATGGATCCTGCCCCTGCTAATCGGCAAAAGCGCTGCGTTCCCATGTGGGGCGGTTGCGGCGGGCTTCGAATACCTTGTCGCGCCGAATCCACCTGTAGGTTTCATCCTCCGGGACGGGCGCGAAATAGAGCGGCCCGCCATAGCGCCAGGGATCAAGCACGATGCCCTTTTCGAAAGGATCCCCCCTGCGGCTGATGATTACCGTGCTGTGTTCGATCAGGAAGGCGCGGTCGGAATTGGCGATGGCACGGTGCAGGGCAAGGGTGCGGAAGTTTTCCCGGGCAAGGCGGGCCTCCATGTCATCGGCCCACTGATAGCACAGGCCCCGGGGCCGCAGCCCCATGTTTACCTTCATGTTGTGAATGAGGGGCGGATCGCTGACGCGGTATTGCCTGCGCAGTTCGAGCGGATAGTCGATGGCGATGCGCGCGGCACGCGCGGCCTCCTGCGCATCCACTTCGGGGCCAAGGCCCCGGATCATTTCGGCAAGAGCGGCATGTTGCTGCTCGCGCGGGGCTTGCAGGGGTGGATTGCCGGCACAGGCGGCCAGCACAAGCAGCCCCAGAACGGGCAGCAGTCGGAACGTTCTGATCATCGGAAAACCATCGGTTGGGCCTGTTTCGCAGGGGATGATAGCGCTCTGACAGGAGCCGCGCCATTCACGATTGCGCAAGGCCGGGCAGACGGGTGCGTGATGCGCAACGGGGCGGCCTGTGCGGATCAGAGACCGGGGTAGAGCGGGAAGCGCCCGCAAAGCGCCAGCACTTCTTCCTTCACCCTGGCTTCAACTGCGCCGTTCCCCGCTTCGCCATTGGCTGCAAGGCCATCCACCACTTCCACGATCCAGTCGGCGATCTGGCGGAACTCGGATTCGCCAAACCCCCGGGTGGTGCCGGCCGGCGTGCCGAGGCGGATGCCGGACGTCACGAAAGGCGTTTCAGGATCGAACGGCACGCCGTTCTTGTTGCAGGTGATGTTGGCGCGGCCAAGAGCTGCCTCGGCGGCCTTGCCCGTTACGCCCTTGGGGCGCAGGTCGGCCAGCATCAGGTGGTTGTCGGTGCCGCCCGAGACGATGTCGATTCCGCCCTTCATCAGCTGATCGGCCATGGCGCGGGCGTTGTTCACCACCTGTGCGGCGTAATCGCGGAACCCGGGGCGCAGGGCCTCGCCAAAGGCCACGGCCTTGGCGGCGATCACATGCATCAGGGGGCCGCCCTGGAGGCCGGGAAAAACGGCGGAATTGATCTTCTTCGCGATATCCGCGTCATTTGTCAGCACCATGCCGCCGCGCGGCCCCCGCAGGGATTTGTGGGTGGTGGTGGTGACCACATGCGCATGCGGCAGCGGCGAAGGGTGTTGCCCACCCGCCACCAGCCCGGCGATATGGGCCATGTCCACCATCAGGATGGCGCCGATCTCGTCGGCGATTTCGCGGAAGGCGGCCCAGTCCCATATCCGGGAATAGGCGGTGCCGCCCGCCAGGATCAGCCTGGGCCTGTGCTGGCGGGCCTTGTCGCGCACCGCGTCCATGTCGAGCAGCTGATCCTGCTCGCGCACGCCATAGGACACCACGTTGAACCACTTGCCCGACATGTTGACCGGCGAGCCATGCGTGAGATGCCCCCCCGAGTTCAGATCGAGCCCCATGAAGGTATCGCCCGGCTGCAACAGTGCCAGGAACACGGCCTGGTTCATCTGGCTGCCGGAATTGGGCTGCACATTGGCGAATGCACAGCCGAAAAGCCTTTTCGCGCGCTCGATGGCCAGGGTTTCCACCGTGTCCACATGCTGGCAGCCGCCGTAATAGCGCCGCCCCGGATAGCCTTCGGCGTATTTGTTGGTAAGCACCGTGCCCTGGGCTTCCATCACCGCCTTCGAGACGATGTTTTCGCTGGCGATCAGTTCGATCTCTTCCCGCTGGCGCTGAAGCTCTTTCGTGATCGGCGCGAAAACCTCCGCATCGCGCTCGGCAAGGGGCTGGGTGAAGAAACCGGTGTCGGGGGTGCTGGTCATGGGGGCGTCTCCCTGCGCTGGAAAGGTCTGGCGCGTCATAGACCATTGGTGCTGTCGCGTGAAGCCGGTAAAACGGCGCAAATCGCCCCGGTTGCGGCAGCGGCAGCGAATTTGCGGCTTGTCTTTCCGGGGCCCGCAGGCGATGTCTTGCAGGAAAGCCGAAGGAAACCGCAATGGCCGCGCCGCAGAAGATCGCCTTTACCGCCTCCGACATGCCGCTGGCGCAGGAAGCGCTGGAGCGGCTGACGGCGCGTTATGGCAATGCCCCGCTGGATACGGCCGAGGTGATCGTGGCGCTTGGCGGCGACGGTTTCATGTTGCATACCCTGCATGCCACGCAGGATCTTGACCTGCCGGTTTACGGCATGAACCGCGGCACCGTGGGTTTTCTGATGAACGCCTATGGCACAGACGATCTTCCCGAACGCCTGGCCGCCGCCGAAGAGGCCGAACTGACACCGCTGCGCATGCAGGCCGAAACAGCCGACGGGCAGGCGCATTCGGCACTGGCGATCAACGAGGTTTCACTGCTGCGCGCCGGGCCGCAGGCGGCCAAGCTGCGCATTACCGTTGACAACAAGGTGCGGCTTGACGAACTGGTTGCCGATGGCGTGCTGCTGAGCACCCCGGCCGGTTCTACCGCCTACAACTATTCCGCCCATGGTCCGATCCTGCCGATCGGTTCGGATGTGCTGGCGCTTACGGCGGTTGCGCCCTTCCGGCCGCGGCGCTGGCGCGGTGCGCTGTTGCCGAAATCGGCGCGGGTGCGTTTCGATGTGCTGGAACATGAAAAGCGCCCGGTGATGGCCGAGGCGGACGGGCGCGCGGTGAAGAACGTGAAATGGGTCGAAGTGCACTCTGATCCCGAAACACGCCACCGCATCCTGTTTGATCCCGGCCACGGGCTGGAAGAGCGGCTGATCCTGGAGCAGTTCGCCTGAGGCGCGCCGGACTCCTTTCCGGCGGATTTCCCGGGGCATCTTTCCTGTTCAGCGCGGATACCCCAGGGTTTTCAGCGCCGCACGGATTTCATCCAGGATTGCGGGATCGTCAATGGTGGCGGGAATGCGGAACCTTTCGCCATCGGCGATCTTCGCCATGACGGCGCGCAGGATCTTGCCCGAGCGGGTTTTCGGCAACCGCTCCACAACCACCGCCTGCTTGAAGGCAGCCACCGGACCGATCCTTTCGCGCACCAGCGCCACCACTTCGGCCACCACCTGTTCGTGGGTCTTGCCGCAGCCGGCGTTGAGGCACAGAAACCCGAGCGGCAACTGCCCCTTCAGCGGATCGCCCACCCCGATCACCGCGCATTCGGCCACATCGGGGTGGTTGGCAAGCACCTCTTCCATCTGCCCGGTGGAAAGCCGGTGACCGGCCACGTTGATCACGTCATCCGTGCGCGCCATGATGTAGAGATAACCGTCTTCGTCGCGGTAGCCGGCATCGCCGGTTTCATAGTGGCCGGGGAAGGTGGAAAGATAGGCGCTGACGTGGCGTTCGTCGGCGTTCCAGAGCGTCGAGAGCGTGCCCGGCGGCAGGGGCAGGCGGATGGCAATGGCGCCAAGTTCGCCCGGCGGCAGATCGTTGCCGTTTTCGTCAAGCACATGCACGTCATATCCCGGCATCGGCACTGAGGGGCTGCCGGGCTTGACCGGCAGCAGCTCGATTCCCACCGGATTGGCGGCGATGGCCCAGCCGGTTTCGGTCTGCCACCAGTGGTCGATCACCGGAACGCCAAGCTTTTCCTTGGCCCAGGCGATGGTGTCGGGATCGGCGCGCTCGCCGGCCAGAAACAGCGTGCGCAGGCCGGAAATATCGTGCCTTTTCAGGTATCTGCCTTCAGGATCGGCGCGCTTGATGGCGCGAAAGGCCGTGGGCGCGGTGAACAGGGCGCGCACCCCATGCTCTTCGATCACCCGCCAGAAGGTGCCGGCATCGGGTGTGCCCACGGGCTTGCCCTCGAACACGATGGTGGTGTTGCCGTGTATCAGCGGCCCGTAGCAGATATAACTGTGGCCCACCACCCAGCCCACGTCGGACGCGGCCCAGAATACCTCGCCCGGTTCGACGCCATAGATGTTCTTCATCGTCCAGGCCAGCGCCACCAGGTGGCCCGCCGTGGGGCGCACCACGCCCTTGGGCTGTCCGGTTGTGCCGGATGTGTAAAGGATATAGGCGGGGTGATCGCCCCCGACCGGCACGCATTCGGCGGGTTCGGCCCCTTCCTGGAAGCCGTGCCAGTCGAGATCGCGGCCTTCGACAAGCGCAGCGGGGTGTTCCCTGCGCTGAAGGATCACGCAGAATTCGGGCTTGTGAGCGGCCATGTCGATGGCGCCGTCAAGCAGCGGCTTGTATTCCACGATCCGCCCCGGTTCGATTCCGCATGAGGCGGCGATCACCGCCTTTGGGGCAGCATCATCGATGCGCACGGCCAGTTCGTTGGCTGCAAATCCCCCGAATACCACCGAGTGAATGGCGCCCAGGCGCGCACAGGCCAGCATCGCCACCAGCGCTTCGGGGATCATGGGCATGTAGATCACCACCCGGTCGCCCTTTCCGATGCCGCGGCCCCTGAGCGCCCCGGCCAGGCGGGAAACGCGCTCCAGCAGCTCGGCATAGGTGATCTTCTCCTGATGGCCCGTTACCGGGCTGTCGTGGATGATGGCCACCTGCGCGCCGCGCCCCGCCTGTACGTGGCGATCAACCGCGTTGTGGCAGGTGTTCACCAGGCCATCGCTGAACCACCCGAAGAAGGGCGCGTTTTCATCGAACAGCGCCCGCGAGGGTTCCCTGACCCAGTCGATCGCCTGTGCGGCCTTCATCCAGAATCCTTCGGGATCCGTTTTCCAGGCTTCGTAAACGTTGCGGTATGTTGCCATTGCGCATCTCCCTCGAACGGCCCTGATCCGGGCCGTCCGGTCCAGATTACAGAGGTGCCTTGCGGGGGCAAAGCGGAATCCGGAATATTTGCAAATTTCTGCAAAGGTGAAGGCTGCGAATCGGAAACCGGCAAACCCCTAGCCGTATTGTGCGACCGGCGTGCCTGCCAGCGCCGAGATGTTCAGCAGTCCGCGCGCGGTGATCGAGGGGGTAACGATATGGGCGCGATTGCCCATTCCCATCAGGATCGGCCCCACTTCAAGCCCGCCGGCCTTCATCTTCAGGACGTTGCGCACGCCGCTTGCCGCATCGGTGCCGGTGAACACCAGCACATTGGCCGGGCCGTCGAAACGGGCGCAGGGCAGCAGGCGCGCCCGCAGATCGGCATCAAGCGCCGCATCCACATGCATTTCGCCCTCATAGGCGAAATCGCGCGGTGCAGCATCAAGGATCTCAAGCGCCGCACGGGCCAGCCGTCCGCTTTCGCAATCAAGATTGCCGAACTGCGAATAGGAGCAGATGGCAATCTTCGGCTCAAGCCCGAAGCGGCGCACATGGCGTGCCGCGGCAATCGCGGTTTCGGCGATCTGCCCGGCCGTGGTCTCGGGGTGTACATGGGTGTCGGCAATGAACAGCGGACCCTCCTCGAGGATCATCAGCGACAGCGCCCCCACCGGATGCAGCCCCTCGCGCCCCAGCACCTGACAGACGTAATTCAGATGCCACAGATACTGGCCGAAGGTGCCGCAGATCAGGCTGTCGGCTTCGCCCCGGTGCACCATCACGGCACCGATGGCGGTGGTGTTGGTGCGCATGATGGCACGGGCCAGATCGGGCGAGATGCCGCGCCGTGCCATCAGGCTGTGGTATGTCTGCCAGTAATCGCGGTAGCGCGGATCGCTTTCGGGGTTGACCAGTTCGAAATCCGCACCGGGGCGAATTGCAAGCCCCGCGCGCTCAAGCCGGTGAACCACCACGTCGGGGCGCCCGATGAGAGTTGGCTTGTCGGTGGTTTCCTCGAGCATGGCGCTGGCGCAGCGCAGCACGCGTTCGTCTTCTCCCTCTGCAAAGACGATGCGCCGGCTGGCGGTGCGTGCGGCTTCGAACACCGGACGCATCAGCAGTGCCGAGCGGAAGACCGAGGCATCAAGGCCCGCCTTGTAGGCGTCCATGTCACTGATCGGGCGGGTGGCCACGCCGCTTTCCATTGCCGCCCTTGCCACCGCCGGAGCCACCACGCCCATCAGGCGGGGATCGAAGGGCTTGGGAATCAGGTATTCGGGGCCGAAGGCAAGGTTTTCGCCCTTGTAGGCTTCGGCCGCCTCGGCGCTGGTGGTGGTGCGGGCAAGGGCTGCTATGCCCTCGATGCAGGCCAGTTCCATTGCCGTGTTGATCTGGGTTGCTCCCACATCGAGCGCGCCGCGGAAAATGAAGGGAAAACACAGCACGTTGTTGACCTGATTGGGGTAGTCGCTGCGGCCGGTGGCGATGATCGCATCGGGTGCCACGGCCTTCACCTCTTCGGGCATGATTTCGGGGGTGGGATTGGCCAGCGCAAAGATGATCGGCGGCTGTGCCATCTTTCTTACCATTTCGGGGCCGAGCACTCCGGGCCCCGAAAGCCCCAGAAACAGATCGGCCCCCTCGATCACCTCATCAAGGGTGCGCTTCCCGGTTTCCTGCGCATAGGCGGCTTTCTGGGGTGTCATGTCTTCCCGACGGCCCTTGCAGACCACGCCGTGAATATCCACCAGCCAGATGTTTTCGCGCTTCACGCCAAGCTTTACCAGCATGTCGAGGCAGGCAATGCCTGCCGCACCGCCGCCCGTGGAAACCACCTTGATGTCTTCGAATTTCCGCCCCGTAACCAGAAGTGCATTGGTGGTTGCCGCCCCCACCACGATGGCCGTTCCGTGCTGATCATCGTGAAAGACGGGGATATTCATCCGTTCGCGGCAGATCCGTTCGACGATGAAGCAGTCGGGCGCCTTGATGTCTTCAAGATTGATGGCCCCGAAGGCCGGTTCAAGGGCGCAGATGATTTCGGCCAGCTTTTCGGGATCGCGTTCCGCCAGTTCCAGATCGAAACAGTCGATCCCGGCGAATTTCCTGAACAGCACCGCCTTGCCTTCCATCACCGGTTTCGAGGCCAGCGGGCCGATGTCGCCCAGCCCCAGAACCGCCGTTCCGTTGGTGACAACCGCCACCAGATTGCCCCGGGTGGTATATTCGCGCGCGCAGGCCGGATCATCGACGATTTCAAGACAGGCTTCCGATACCCCCGGCGAATAGGCCAGGGAAAGATCGCGGCCATTGGCCAGCGGCTTTGTGGCGCGCACCTCGAGCTTGCCGGGCCGGGGCTCGCGGTGATAGCGCAGCGCGGCGTTCCTCAGGCTTTCGTTGCGGGTGTCGTTCATGGCGAATCCCCTCTGACCAGACAATAGTTTAACGCTAAACTAATTTTTTCGATCAGCGAAGCCCTTTCTTGATGATCGTCTTTCCGTTGTCTCTTGCCTCTGCCGCGCGCAAGAGTCACTCTGGCGCAGAAACAGGGGCAGCCCCCCAGTGCAACAGACCCGTGAGGCCAGCATGCCGGAACCTTCCCTTGAACAGATCGCTCGTGAGGCGCGCGAAAACGCTCATGCCCCCTATTCCGGCTTTCGGGTGGGGGCGGCTGTGCGCTGTGCCTCGGGGCGGGCATTTGCCGGATGCAATGTGGAAAACGCCGCCTATCCCGAGGGCACCTGTGCCGAGGCAGGCGCCATTGCCGCCATGGTGGCAGCGGGAGAACGCGAAATCGCCGAGGTTCTGATCATTGCCGACAGCCCTGCGCCGGTTCCCCCCTGCGGCGGCTGCCGCCAGAAACTGGCCGAATTCGCCGGGCCGGATGTGCCGGTGATCATGGCCACCACCGCGGGCAAGGCGGTATCCGCGCGCCTGAAAGATCTGCTGCCCGGTGCCTTTGCGGCCCGTCACATGGAAGACGACTAGGGATGGACGCCCGTTCGATCATCGCCCGCCTGCGCGATCGCGCACCGCTTGCCCGCGAAGAACTGGCGTGGTTCGCGAATGGCCTTGCTTCGGGCGCGGTAAGCGATGCCCAGGCCGGCGCCTTTGCCATGGCGGCGCTCTTGAACGGGCTTGGCGATGAAGGCCGCGTGGCACTGACCGAGGCCATGCGCGACAGCGGTGACGTGCTGACCTGGGATCTGCCCGGCCCGGTGGCCGACAAGCATTCGACCGGGGGTATCGGCGATTGCACCTCGTTGCCGCTGGCCCCGGCACTTGCTGCCTGCGGAGCATTCAACCCGATGATTTCGGGGCGGGGGCTGGGCCACACCGGCGGCACGCTTGACAAGCTTGAAAGCATCCCCGGCCTTTCCACTGCGCTGGACGAGGCCCGCCTGCGCGGGATCGTGCGTGAAACAGGCTGTGCGATCGTATCCGCCACCGGGGAAATTGCCCCTGCCGATCGCCGGCTTTATGCGATCCGCGATGTCACCGCCACGGTCGAGAGCATCGACCTGATCACCGCCTCGATCCTGTCGAAAAAACTGGCGGCCGGGCTGGATGCGCTGGTGCTTGATGTGAAATGCGGTTCAGGCGCCTTCATGAAAACCCGGGCTGATGCGCGCGCGCTGGCGCGGGCGCTGGCAGGCACGGCCAATGGCGCGGGCTGCGTGGCAAGTGCGCTGATCACCGACATGAACCAGCCGCTTGCCCCCGCCATGGGCAATGCGCTTGAGGTGGCCGAATGCATGGCGCTGCTCACCGGCGAAGCAGAGACAGCCGACAGCCCCCTTGCCCGTCTTGTTGCGGCGCTTGGCGGTGAATGCCTGGCGCTGGCGGGGCTTTCGGAAAGCCCCGGTGATGGCATGGACCGGATCAGGGAGGCCATTGCCGGCGGTGCGGCGGCCGAACGCTTCGGTCGCATGGTGGACATGCTGGGCGGGCCTGCCGATTTCATCGAGAACTGGCGCCGGTATCTGCCCGAGGCTCCGGTCATGCGCGATCTGGGGGCACCCGAGAGGGGGGTGATCGCAGCGATCGATGGCGAGGCGCTCGGCCTTGCCGTGGTGGCTCTTGGTGGCGGGCGCCTGCGCGAAGGCGATGTGATCGATCCCGCCGTCGGATTTTCGCATGTCCTGCCGCTTGGGGCGAAGGTTGGCCGAGGCGACCCCATCCTGCGCATCCATGCAGCCGATGAAGCCGCCGCCGTGCGCGCGGAAAGGGCCGCCCTGGCGGCGATCACCATTGCCGACGCACCCCCGCCCCCTGTGCCGCTCGTTCATGAAAGGATTACCTGATGGCGCGTGCCTTTCTGATCGTGATGGACAGTGCAGGCTGTGGCGGCGCCCCCGATGCCGACCGCTTCTTCAATGGCGACATGCCCGATACCGGCGCCAACACGCTGGGCCATATCGCCGAAGCCTGCGCCGCAGGCCAGGCCGACACCGGGCGTGCCGGGCCGCTTCGCATGCCCCATCTCGATGCGCTCGGTCTTGGTGCCGCGATCCGGCTGGCCTCGGGTGCGGATGCTCCGGGGCTTGATGCCCGGCCGGTCGGCATCTGGGGGGCGGCCACCGAAGTCTCGCCCGGAAAGGATACCCCTTCAGGCCATTGGGAACTGGCCGGCGTGCCCGTGCCCTGGGAATGGCACCATTTCCCCGATACCAGGCCCTGTTTCCCGCCCCGGATCGTGGATGCCACCTGCCGTTTTGCCGGAACCGAAGGGATTCTCGGCAACCGCCATGCCTCGGGCACTGCGATCATCGAAGAACTGGGGGGCGAACACATGCATACCGGCTGGCCGATCTGCTATACCTCGGCCGACAGTGTCTATCAGATCGCCGCGCATGAAGAAAGCTTCGGCCTCGAGCGCCTGATTTCCCTGTGCCGCAGCATGGCGCCCATACTGCATGAAATGCGGGTGGGGCGGGTGATCGCGCGCCCCTTCGTCGGCAGCCCCGAAAAGGGGTTCACCCGCACCGCAAACCGCCGCGATTTTGCGATCGCGCCCCCTGCTCCCACCTTGTGCGACATCGCCCGTGACGCAGGCCGCAGGGTGCATGCAATCGGCAAGATCGGCGATATATTTTCCATGCGCGGGATCGACGATGTGGTCAAGGGGCCTGATGTCGATCTGATGCAGGCGTTGCTGCATCTGGCCGAAACCGCCGAAGAGGGCAGTCTGACCTTTGCCAATTTCGTGGAATTCGACACGAAATACGGCCATCGGCGCGATGTGGCGGGTTATGCACGGGCGCTTGAATGGTTCGATGCGGCACTGCCCGCGCTTTTCGCCCGGCTGCGCCGGGGCGATCTGGTGCTGTTCACCGCCGATCACGGCAATGATCCCACCTGGCCCGGCACCGACCACACCCGCGAGCGGGTGCCGGTGGTGGGCCGGGTGATCGGAACACCCGAAAGCGGGATGACGGCGCATGAAGTCGGCCTGCGGGCCTTTACCGATGTGGGCGCCAGCGTGGCCGCTCATCTGGGCCTGCCCCCGCCCGAAAAAGGAGAAAGCTTTCTGTGAGACCCCAGCCCAGGATCGAACTGCACCTGCATCTGGAAGGCGCTGCACCGCCCGGTTTCATCCGTGCGCTTGCGGGCGAAAAACAGATCGGCCTCAAGGGCGTTTTCGCCCCCGACGGCGGTTATGCCTTCCGCGATTTCCTGCATTTCCTGCAGGTATATGAGGCCGCCACCGCCACGCTTGAAACCCCCGAAGATTACCATCGCCTGACCCGTGCCGTGCTGGCCGAGCGTGCCGCTGACGGTGTGATCTATCTGGAGGCCTTCCTGTCGCCCGATTTCTGCGGCGGCGGCGATGTGGTGGCCTGGCGCGAATACCTTGCCGCGATCGAAGAGGCCGCCGCTGCCGAGAAGCGCACAAGCGGTATCGAAATGCGCGCCATCGTCACCCCGGTGCGCCACTTCGGCCCCGAGCGGGCGCGGCGTACCGCGGCATGCGCCCAGGAAACGGCGGGAAAGTTCGTTACCGGTTTCGGCATGGGAGGTGATGAAAACGCCGGCCGGCCGGCCGATTTCACCCCCGCCTTCGACATGGCCCGCGAGGCCGGTCTGCGCCTGACCACCCACGCGGGCGAGTTCGCCGGCCCCGAAAGCGTGCGGGCAAGCATTGCCGATCTTGGTGTCGAGCGCATCGGCCACGGGGTGCGCGCGGTCGAGGATCCGGCGCTGGTGGCAGAACTTGCCGAGCGGGGTATCACGCTTGAGGTCTGCCCCGGCTCGAACATGGCCCTGGGGCTTTTCCCCGACTGGCCGGCGCATCCGATCGCGCATCTTCGCGATGCGGGGGTGAAGGTAACGGTTTCCACCGATGATCCCCCCTTCTTCCGCACATCCCTGACCCGCGAATACGAATGCCTTGCACGGGCCTTTCGCTGGGATGAAGAAGTGTTTAGAAGCCTGAACATCACCGCCGCCACCGCCGCCTTCTGCGATGAGACCACCCGCGAAGGCCTGCTGAAGAAACTGGAACCGGGCTCATGAGCGAACACCTGACCGTTGTTACCCACCCGCTGGTGCAGCACAAGCTGACCCTGATGCGCGACAAGAACACCCCCACTGCCGTTTTCCGCCAGTTGCTGCGCGAGATCAGCCAGTTGCTGGCCTATGAAATCACCCGTGAACTGGACATGACGACGAAGCGTATCGAAACGCCGCTTACCGCGATGGACGCGCCGGTGCTGGCCGGCAAGAAGCTGGCGCTGATCTCCATCCTGCGGGCGGGCAACGGGCTGCTTGACGGAGTGCTTGAACTGATCCCCCTGGCGCGGGTGGGATTCGTGGGGCTTTATCGCGATGAGGAAACGCTTGAGCCTGTGCAGTATTACTTCAAGGTGCCGACCGAGCTGGAGGATCGCCTGGTGGTTGCCGTCGATCCGATGCTGGCCACCGGCAACAGCGCCGTTGCGGCGATTGATCTTCTGAAGAAGGCCGGTGCCAGGAACATCCGCTTCATGTGTCTGCTGGCTGCGCCCGAAGGGATTGCCAGAATGAAGGAAGCCCATCCCGATGTGCCGATCGTCACGGCCGCTGTTGACGAACGGCTGAACGAGCACGGCTATATCGTGCCGGGCCTGGGCGATGCGGGCGATCGCATGTATGGCACCAGATAGGTGTTAACCCTTTACTATCCTGCGTGTCTGGGGCATTTATCCTACCATATCTGGTAGGAGGTGCATGGTTATGTATATGTATGGTGTGCGCTTGAGCATGGTCATCCTTGCTCTGGTGCTGGGTGGCGGGTATCACGCGGCGCCGGCCGCCACGGCAGATGAAGACAAGCCGGCCGAGCCGCCCCCTGCAGGCTATCTGGGGCGGGAATATGTCGATAGCCGAGGCTGTGCCTTTCTGCGGATCCGGATCGGCAACGAAAGCGGTTGGACACCTCTTCGCGGCCCCGACCGCACCCCGGTCTGCAACCGCATGCCAACATTTCCGGGCCGTGATCCTGCGAATCTTCCCGCAGGTGACGTGACAGATGCATCTTCTTCCCGGGCGGCCGAAGCCGCCACCCCCGATGCTCGGCAGCCTGTCCGGACGGTCGGAGCGGTTCCGGCGGCCGCCCGCGCGGTGGCCACGCCTCGCCGGCATCAGGGGCGGCAGCGGGCAGCCGTTGATACGCGCTATCGGCTGCCACGCGGATATGTGCGGGTCTGGAAGGACGGGCGGCTCAACCCCTTGCGCGGCCCGCGTGCTGCCTGGGGGGATGCGCAGATGGACAGGATCTGGACCCGGACCGTGCCCCGCCGCCTGCGCAGCGGTGCGGTTGCCCGACGCCTGGCAACGGAATACGCAGGACAGAAAGGGTTGTTGCGCCAGTCCGCCGCGGTGCGCCAGCAGTTGCCGGCCAACCGGCGCGCCAACATTCTGGTGGCGGGATACCGCAGCCCGGAAAGCGCCACGGCAACGGTTGCGCGGCTGAAGGCCTTGGGCATTCCGGCGCGGGTGACGATGCGCCGCCAGCGCGGCCGGACGGTTCATGTGGTAACGGTCGGCCCTTACCGCAGTGCCGCACGGGCGGAACGGGCGCTGAAGGCGCTGCACCGGGCCGGATACCGGCACGCCGCGCTGCGCGGCTGAGACTCCGGCCGGTGGCCGGGACATGCCCCTGGCCGCCGCCCTTCAGCCACCGCAGATTCCCTGCAGGCTTACCCATGTGTCGTCATCAAGAACCGGCACGTCGGGCGGCCTGCTGCGAAACGGATCGGCTTCGATCAGACCGAGCGTGGTTTCGCCGGTGATGTCGAGGGCAAAGGCGTAAGGCGTGATGCGCACCCCGAGCCTGGCGAAGCGGTCGAGCAACCGGAGGGGCGCGACGGGAGCCTGCGGCCTTGTCAGCAGGGATTCGACGTAACCCGCAAGGGTTGCGTCATCAAGATCGCCGGTGGTAAGCAGGCGCAGCGTGGGGCGCAGACCGACCGTGTCGAGCAGTTCCAGAAGCGGATCGCGCGCCTGCATTCGCAACTGTTCGGCAATCACGAAACCGGCCGGCACGTCGGGCGTTTCATGTTCCTCGATCAGTGCCCGGTTCAGCAGGATGATGCCGCCGGGCAGATGGGCCGAGGTTGCCACCCCGTCGGGCACCACCACGATGCGCGGCAATGGTTCGCCGGGCAGGGCAAGGCGGCGCGACAGGGCCGCGAGCGCGCTGTTGCCAAAGGGGCTGGTGCAGGGGGTTCCCGCGATGCGGGCGATGTCGTCCAGAAGCGCCTGGCCGATTTCGGCGCGCTTGGCGGGGGGCACGATCGATGCCGTCTTGCGGATCAGGGCATCGGGCAGCCAGAACACGGCCAGCGCCAGCACCACCGCCAGTGCCCCCCACAGCAGCATCCGGCGCAGGCGGCCGGGGTGTGGGTGGCGGCGGCGGATGGCAGCGCGGACTTTCTCGATGGCGTCGATCATGTCGGGATCGTCGATTTCGAGCGTCTCGCTGCTGCCTCCGTCGGGGCTGAACAGGGCCGGCGCGAGGCCGGGATTCAGGCGATCGATTGCCGCAAGCGACCAGTGGGTAAGCGCACGCCCGCCCTTGTCGGACAACACCAGCGTGGCCTTGCCGAAGGATACGATCACTTCGCGCCTCTGCGGTTTTCCGGGCGTGCCCGTCTGGCCATGCGGCGACGGTGCCTCACCTGTCAGGGGGGCGGCGGATTCGGGCGGTGGCTGCCAGAGGCCGGTGCTCTCCAGCCGCTGATATCTGTCAAGCGCTGTCATGTTGCTTCCGGGGCTGCTCGCTTGCCTGGTTCTGCGCACAATAGCGCGCCGTCTCCCCCGGAACAACGATCACAATGCCCTTGCGATCTTGCGCAGTTCGAATTTCTGGATCTTGCCGGTCGATGTCTTGGGAAGCTCCTGGAATACCACCTTCTTGGGGGTCTTGAACCCGGCCAGGCGGGCGCGGACAAAGCCGATCAGCTCTTCCTCGGTGGCTTCCATGCCCGGTTTCAGCTCGACAAAGGCGCAGGGCACTTCACCCCATTTTTCATCAGGCTTGGCGACAACGGCACAGATGCTCACTGCCGGGTGATGCATCAGCGCGCCCTCCACCTCGACCGAACTCACGTTTTCGCCGCCCGAGATGATGATGTCTTTCGAGCGATCCGTGATCTTGATATAGCCGTCCGGGTGCTGAAAGGCGATGTCGCCCGAGTGGAAATAGCCGCCGCGGAAGGCTTCGGCCGTGGCTTCGGGATTTTTCAGATAGCCTTTCATCACGCTGTTGCCGCGGATCATGATTTCGCCGGTGGTTGCACTGTCCATCGGCACCTGCTGCATGGTTTCCGGGTTCATCACCGTGATGTGCTCCATCATCGGCATGGCCACGCCGGTGCGTCCCTTGATGGCATAACGTTCGTCTTCGGACAGATCGTTCCATTTTTCGCCCTGCCAGACGCATTGCACGACCGCGCCATAGGTTTCGGTAAGGCCGTAAACCTGGGTAACGTGGAAGCCGAGCGGCTCGATCGCCTGCAGGATCGCCACCGGGGGCGGGGCACCGGCGGTGAACACCTCGACCACATGATCGAAGGCGCGCCGGTCGCCTTCTTCGGCGTTGATGATCATGTTGAGCACGATCGGGGCGGCGCCGAAATGGGTGACGCCTTCATCGGCGATGGCGTCATAGATGTTCTTTGCGGTGATGTCGCGGATGCATACGAAGGTGCCGCCCACGAAGGGCATGGCCCAGATATGGTTCCAGTTGTTGCAGTGAAACAGCGGCACGATGCCCAGCAGCCGCGCCTTGTCGGGAAGCGGCCAGCAGACGGCGCTGCCCATGGCCATCAGATAGGCGCCGCGGTGGTGATAGACCACGCCCTTGGGCCGCCCGGTGGTGCCCGAGGTATAGTTGAGCGCCATGCTTTCCCACTCATCCTCGGGCATGAGCCATTCGAAGGCCGGATCGCCCGAGGCCATGAATTCGGCATGAGTGGTGAATTCGCCGCTGGCCGGATAGCCGGCGGATTCGTCGGGCACCTCGATGATTTCGGGGGCCGGGCCTTCCATGCGCGCGATCGCATCCTTCGCCAGGGGCAGAAACTGGCTATCGACCATCAGCATCCTTGCCTCGCCATGTGCCAGGATATAGGCCACCGTATCGGCATCGAGGCGGGTGTTGATGGTGTTGAGCACCGCACTTGCGGCAGGCACGCCGTAATGGGCCACCGCCTGGGCGGGGATGTTGGGCATGATGGTGGCCACCACATCCCCGGGACGGATGCCGCGCTGCGTCAGCGCCGAGGCCATGCGCGAGGTATCTGCGGCAAGATCGGCATAGGACAGGCGGGTGCTGCCGTAAACCACCGCCTCACGCTCGGGCCAGATCAGGGCCGCGCGCTTCAGAGGCGACAGCGGCGTGAGCGGCACGTAATTGGCCGCGCATTTCTGAAGCCCGGTTTCGTCAGCCATCCAGCCCATGTGAACCCTCCCGTTTTTTCGGTGAATCCGTGCCCTGTTGCACGAGCAATGTTTAAGGGGCATTGGTGTGCGAATGCAAATGCTTATCACTGGCTGGCCAGCCGTGGCGGGCTGGGCTAGTTTCGTGCCATGATCATTTCTCGCGGGCGGCGCTACATCTTCGTTCACATCCCGAAAACCGGTGGCACCTCGATGGCGCTGGCACTCGAAGCGCGGGCGATGAGGGATGACATCCTGATCGGCGATACCCCGAAGGCACGCCGCCGCCGCCGCCGCCTGCAGGAGGCGCAAAGTGCCGGGCGACTGTGGAAACATTCGCGTCTGGCGGATATATGCGGCCTGATCGCGGCTGACGAGATCGCGCGCTTCTTCATCTTCACGATGGTGCGCAATCCGTGGGACAGGATGGTAAGCTATTACCATTGGCTGCGCAGGCAGGATTTCGATCACCCGGCGGTGGCTCTGGCGCAGCGGCTGGATTTTGCTGCCTTCCTTTCCCACCCGCATACGCGGGCTTCGGTAGGGGGCGCGCCTTATGGCCATTACATGCGCGATTGCGGCGGTGCCGAGCGTTGCGATCTGTTCATCCGGCTCGAGCATCTGGAAAAGGATCTTGCCCCCCTCGAACGTCATCTCGGTTTTCGCATCGGGCCTCTGGCACATGTGAATACCTCGGAGCGCGAAGCCGATTACCGGCGCTGTTATGACGATGCCGGCGCCGCGGTGGTGGCCGATATCTGCGCCGAGGACATCCGCCGCTTCGGCTATGATTTCGACGACGGGCCGATGACGCTGCGCAGCTGAGGCGGCCCGGCGGCCGGTGCGGTGCCCGGTGGGGTGCAGAGTGATTCGCCCGCCTCTTTCCTGCCATGAAATCCCAAGGTGAGGGACATCCTGGTTAAGGCTGCGTTAACTTGCGTTCGCGGGTTGCGGCCCGGGCGGCTTGCAGGGCAGCATTTGTTTCCCTCTGGGCAACACTGCCCCGGCATTGACGCGCCCACGACGAAATCAGGGCAAATTTTCGCCGCTTCCTTGTCTTTGTCAGCAGGGCCGGGAGGGCCCGGCACAACAGGCAGAAGACAGAGTGAAAAGGAGTGAGAAAGATGTTTTCACAGACCAGAACGCTGAAGGAACCGCCCCGTTGCAAGGCCCCCGTTCCGCACGAGTCCGCCCCCGCGAAAGCCCCTCTTTCACTGCCCCGTGCAACGCAGGGCGGACTGATGGACGGCACCCTCGTGGAAACCGACAGGGGCTGGCGTCCGATAGAAAGCCTGCGCCCCGGTGCAGGAATAATGAGCTATGACGGAGGCCTGTGCAAATTGCAGGAGATCAGGCCCGTAACCATTGCGGCCGCGGCATGTGCAGAGCGTGGCATGCTGCATGTTCCGGCCGGTGTTCTGGATAACTGTTCCGAGTTGAATCTGCATGACAATCAGTGGATCATGATCGATCATCCGGCAGTTTACGCCTATCTTGATATCTCCACGGTGCTGATCCCGGCACGGGCGCTTGAAGGGTTTCGCGGGATTGCCCGGAATCATGAGTGTCGCCGCCGCCGTGTTTTCGTTCTGACATTTGCGGATGAAGAAATCATCTATGGCAACAGTGGTGTCCTGTTTCACTGCCCCGGTTCCGAGGGGCGCGAAAGCGGGTTCTTCACCCGGATCGGCACGACCCGGGCCAGAGCCCTGTTGCGCCTGCTTGACGAAGAGCAGACGGGTGGCATGCAGCCGTGGATGATGGCGGGTGGAGTGATGGCTGCCTGAGAGCGGTGCGCATCTTGTCTGCCTGGATCGCTCGCCAGCGATTCTTGCCGGCGATTTCCGAGGATGTATCAAGACTGAACTGTTGCGAAATTGACGACAATTGACAGAAGATTGAAAACCGGATGCAGCGAGGGGGCCGGCGGCCCCCTCTTGCCCGTTTCGGGAAGTTCACCCCCGGGCGTATTTCCTTCAGGATGAGGAATGGCTTCAGGCGGCCTTTCTCGCTCCGGAGAAGCGACCATAGAAGGTTTCGCCCTTTTCGGCCAGTTCGCGCAGAAGTGCCGGGGCCTTGAAGCGGGAGCCGTATTCCCTTTCGAGCCGTGCGCATATCTCGACAGCCTTGCCGGCGCCGATCATGTCGAGCCACGAGAAGGGCCCCCCCGACCAGGGCGCGAAGCCCCAGCCGAGTATCGCGCCCACATCGCCTTCGCGGATGTCTTCGAGAACGCCTTCCTCGAAGGCGCGCACCGCTTCCAGCACCTGCGCCATGAGCAGGCGGTGCTGCACCTCGTGCACGTCGGGCTGTGGATCGGCGGGGGGGAACCGGTCGGCAAGCCCGTTCCACAGGCCAAGGCGCTTGCCTTTTTCGTCATAGGCATAGAAACCCGCTTTCGCCTTGCGCCCGAGGCGGCCCTGCTCGGCCATCCAGAACAGCACCTCGTCAACGTCTCCGTCAGGATATTCGTCACCCATTGCCGCCCTGGTGGCCCTGGCGATCTTCACGCCAAGGTCGATCGAGGTTTCATCTACCAGCTGCAGCGGTCCGAGCGGCATGCCGACAAGCCTGGCGGCGTTTTCCACCAGTGCCGGTTTCACGCCCTCGCGCACCATGCGGATGCCTTCGTTGATATAGGGGATGATGCAGCGGTTGGCATAGAAGAAGCGCGCATCGTTGACCACGATCGGCGTCTTGCGGATCTGGCGCACGTAGTCGAGCGCCCTGGCCACGGCCCGTGCGCCGGTCTGTTTTCCCTTGATGATTTCCACCAGCAGCATCTTTTCGACCGGCGAAAAGAAATGGATGCCGATGAACTGTTCGGGCCGGCTGCTGGCCGTGGCCAGTTCGCTGATCGGCAGGGTCGAGGTGTTGGTGGCAAAGATGCAGTCCTTGCCCACCACGGCTTCCACCTTCTTCACCACCTCGGCCTTGATGACGGGATCCTCGAACACCGCCTCGATCACCAGATCGGCACCCGCGAGGGCGCCGTAATCGGTGGTGGCGGTGATGCGCGCAAGCACTTCCTCCTTCTTTTCGGGGGTGGCCTTGCCGCGCTTCATGCCCTTGTCCATGTAATCGGCGGTATAGGCCTTGCCGCGTTCGGCGGCTTCCTGCTCCTGATCGATCAGCACCACTTCGATCCCGGCCATGGCAGAAACCAGAGCGATGCCCGCGCCCATCATGCCGGCGCCGATCACGCCAAGCTTCCTTACCTGCTGGGGCGGAATGTCACTGGGGCGCACGGCGCCCTTTTCAAGCGCTTCCTTGTTGATGAAGAGCGAACGGATCATTGCGCTTGACGAGGGGTTGAGCAGCAGGTTGGTGAACCAGCGAGCCTCGATGCGGATCGCGGTATCAAAGGGCACCAGGGCGCCTTCGTAAACCGCCGAAAGCAGCGCCCTGGGGGCGGGGAAGGCGCCCATCGTCTTGCCGTTCACCATGGCGTTTGCCCCGACGAACGTCATGTAGCCGGCCGGGTGATACGGATCGCCGCCGGGCATCTTGTAGCCCTTCCTGTCCCACGGTTTGACGAGATCATCGTCTTTCGCGTTCAGCACCCATTCCCTTGCGCGCTCCAGAAGTTCTTCGGGGGGCACCACCTCGTCCACCACGCCGGCGGCCCTGGCTCCCCGGGGATCGTTGAGCTTGCCTTCAAGCAGAAGCTGGGAGGCCCCCATCACCCCGAGCTTGCGCACCAGCCGCGTGGTGCCGCCGCCGCCGGGGAATATGCCCACCATGATCTCGGGCAGGCCGATCCTGGCCTTCGGATTCTCGGCGGCAAAGATGCGGTGCGTGGCAAGCGGAAGTTCGAGCCCGATACCAAGCGCAGTGCCGGGCAGCGCCGCGGCAATCGGCTTGCCGCCCTTGCCGGTTTTCGGGTCCATTCCGGCGCGCTCGATCTTGCGCAGGATGGCATGCATCTTCATCACGCCCTCGAAGATGCCCCTTGCCGGGTTGTCGCCGCCGGAATCACGCATGCCGGCGATGATGTTGAGGTCCATCCCCCCGGCGAAGCTGTCCTTGCCCGAGGTGATGACGATCCCCTTCATGGTTTCATCGGCAAGGGCCTTGTCGATGCACCGTTCGAGTTGGGCGAACCCTTCGAGCGACATCACGTTCATGGATTTTCCGGGAACGTCCCAGGTGATGACGGCAACGCCGTCCTTGCCAGCTTGGTATTTGAAATCGGTCATTCTTCCTCTCCCTCATAGGGTGTTCCGTCGCGGCGGGTGAAGGTGGCCCGGCCGCCTTCGATCTCTGCCTTCAGATCAACATCGCTGTAGGTTGCGGTTTCACGGGGGGCGCGGGTGCCGATCACCAGAAAGCGCGCCTCTTCGTTGGTGTTGTTGATGAAATGGTGGCCGTTGGGATCGCCCGCCGGGAAGGCGGCACAATCGCCGGGGCGCATTTCATGGGGGCCCTCGTCGTCGATCAGCGTGCAGACGCCCTGCATGACCATCACGAATTCGTCTTCGTTCTGGTGCCAGTGCCGCAGGCTGGATTTCGCGCCGGGTTGCAGGATCACCAGATTGGCACCGAACTGGGTAAGCCCGCCGGCATCGCCAAGGCGCAGGGACGTGCGCCCCTCTACCGTGCGGTCGAGGGGTGGCGGATAGATCGAGCCTGTCTTGAGCGGCACGGTGCTCATGTCGATCACCGGCATGGCCTACACCCGCTCGATGATCGTGGCCACGCCCATGCCCGAGGCGATGCAAAGGGTGGTAAGGCCGGTTTCCTTGTCCTGACGCTCCATTTCGTCAAGCAGGGTGCCGATGATCATGGCCCCGGTGGCGCCCAGCGGGTGGCCCATGGCGATGGCGCCTCCATTGACGTTGACGATCGCGGGATCCACATCAAAGGCCTGCAGGAAACGCAGCACCACGGCGGCAAAGGCTTCGTTCACTTCGAAAAGATCGATGTCTCCGATTTCCATGCCGCTGTCCCCGAGAATCTTCCGGGTTACGGGAACGGGGCCGGTGAGCATGATGGTGGGTTCGGTTCCGATCTTGGCGGTGGCGCGTATGCGGGCGCGAGGCTTCAGGCCGTGGGCCTTGCCGAATTCCCTGCTGCCGATCAGGATCGCTGCCGCGCCATCGACAATGCCCGACGAGTTGCCCGCATGGTGCACATGGTTGATGCGTTCGAATTCCGGGTATTTCATCAGCGCGACCTTGTCGAAACCCGGCATTACCTCGCCCATTTCCCGGAAGCTCGGTTTCAGCGCGCCAAGGCTCTGCATGTCGGTGCCGGGGCGCATGAATTCGTCATGGTCAAGAATCGGCAGGCCGTTCTGATCCTTCACGGTGATGATCGATTTCGCAAAACGGCCTTCATCCCAGGCAATCTTGGCACGGCGCTGACTTTCCACCGCCAGCGCATCCACATCTTCGCGCGAGAAGCCGTATTTCGTTGCAATCAGATCGGCGGCGATGCCCTGAGGCACGAAATAGTGCTCCATCGCCAGGGTGGGATCAACGGCGATCGCCGCGCCGTCCGAGCCCATGGGCACACGGCTCATCATCTCGACCCCGCCGGCGATATAGGCTTCGCCGGCGCCGGCCTTTACCTGATTGGCGGCGAGGTTGGCCGCCTCCATGCCCGAGGCGCAGAAGCGGTTGATCGAAAGGCCGGGAATGCTTTCATCGAGCTCCGAGGCGATCACCACCGAGCGGGCAAGGCAACCGCCCTGTTCCTTGACCTGGGTGACATTGCCCCAGATCACGTCTTCCACCGCGTGGCCCTCAAGGCCGTTGCGCGCCTTGATTGCATTCAGAACTTCGGTGGAAAGGCGCACGGAGGTCACCTCATGAAGTGCGCCATCCTTGCGCCCCTTGCCGCGGGGGCTGCGCACGGCATCATAGATATAGGCTTCTTTCATCTTTTCGGTTCCTCTCTGTCAGGCCCGGTCGGAAGGGTTGCCGGGCATAAGATCGTAAGGGTGCTTCCAGCCGGGCTGTTCGCTGATGCGGGTGAGCCAGGCATCGATATTGGGCCATTCGGCGCGGGAGAAGCCGAAGGGTTCGGGATAGAAGAGATACCCGCAGCAGGAAATGTCGGCCGCCGATATATTGTCTCCCACCAGCCAGCGGCGATCGGAGAGCGCGTTTTCAAGGATATTGAGGGCTACCCGCAGGCGCCCCCGGAAGAAGCGGATCACTTCATGCGGGCGCTTTTCTTCGGGCAGGAAGTTCATCAGGAAACGGGTTGTGCCCGCCTGGCCGGACATCTTGTGATTGTCCCACAGGACCCAGCGCCAGATCTCGCGGCGCTCGCCGGGCCCCTTGCCGCCAAGCTTTCCCGTCTGCTCGATCACCCAGTCCTGAATTGCCCCCGACTGAGAGAGGCGCAGGGCACCCACCTCGAGCATCGGCACCTCGCCCATCGGATTCCTGGCCAGATATTCGGGGCTGCGCGCTTCGCCGTTGAAGAAATCGACGAATACCGGTTCCCATTCAAGCCCGGCCAGTTCGAGCGCCAGCGCCGCCTTGTAGGCATTTCCGCTTTCACCGAAACAATAAAGCCTGGGCTTCATGCAACTCTCCTCCTGTCTGGCAGGGCCGGGGGCGAATCAGCGGTGTCACTCCGAGCATGTTCACCGTTTGCGCGCCTCCAGTTCCGAATTGAACAGGCGCAGGCGATGGGTGAAGGTATCCTCATCGATCACGCTGTCGAAATGTTCGAACAGGAAGGAAAGTGCCTCGCCCTCGTCAAGGCCGGCCTCCCGGGCGAAGCGGCGCAGGCGGCGGTAGCCGTCTTCCGTCATGGCGACGTTGAAACGACGGGTAAGGCGGAAGCGTTTGGGCATGTGCTTTCCTTCCGTTGCAGGGAATCAGAACCGATCTTCGGGCAGGCTCATCACCGGCTCGGCGCCGGATTGGATGCGCGCCAGATGAGTACGGGTCATCGGTAACTGCCGGGCCATGTAATAGCGCCCGGTCGTGATCTTGGCCTTGTAGAAATCGGGGTTGCCGGTGCCCTCTTCAAGAGCCTGGCGGGCGGCCTTCGCCATCTTCGCCCACATCAGGCCCAGCACCGTATGGCCGAACAGGTGCATGAAATCATAGGAGCCCGCCAGCGCGGCATCGGGATTCTTCATGCCGTTCTGCATGAAGAACATGCCCGCTTCCTGAAGATCCTTGCTGGCCTGCTTGAGGGGATCGAGGAAGCCTTCCTTCAGCGCCGTATCATCCTTGTTTTCCTGGATGAATCCCTTGATCATCTCGAAGAAGGCCATGATGTGCCTGCCGCCGTCCTGCGCCAGCTTGCGCCCCACGAGATCGAGCGCCTGAATCCCGTTGGCGCCTTCATAGATCATGGTGATGCGGGCATCGCGCACGAATTGCGGCATGCCGGTTTCCTCGATATAGCCGTGGCCGCCGAAGATCTGCTGGGCCTGAACCGTCATGTCGAAACCGCGATCGGTGAGAAAGCCCTTGATCACCGGGGTGATGAGGCTGATCAGGCCCTCGGCCTCCCTGTCGCCCAGCTTGTGGCCGCGGTCGATCAGGCTGGCCCCCCAGAAGACCAGCGCGCGCGCGCCCTCGATGAAGCTTTTCTGGTCCATCAGCGCGCGGCGGACATCGGGATGCACGATGATCGGATCGGCCGGCCCTTCCGGGTTGGCCGGGCCGGTGACGGCGCGGCCCTGAAGGCGTTCGCGGGCGTAGTCCACCGCGTTCTGATAGGCGGCCGCGGCTTCGGCATAGCCCTGCAGGCCCACCCCCATGCGGGCTTCGTTCATCATGGTGAACATGGCACGCAGGCCCTTGTTTTCCTCGCCCAGAAGATAGCCCGTGGCACCATCGTAATTCATCACGCAAGTGGAATTGCCGTGGATGCCCATCTTCTCTTCAAGCTTGCCCACGCTCACGCCGTTGGGTGCACCGAGGGAGCCATCGGCGTTTACCGAGATCTTGGGCACGATGAACAGCGAGATGCCCCTGGTGCCCTCGGGCGCGCCGGGGATGCGGGCAAGCACCAGATGGATCACGTTCTCGGTGAGGTCGTGATCGCCGGCCGAGATGAAGATCTTGGTGCCGGTGATCCTGTAGGAGCCATCCGCCTGCGGTTCGGCGCGGGTGCGCAGCAGCCCCAGATCGGTGCCGCAGTGGGGCTCGGTCAGGTTCATGGTGCCGGCCCATTCGCAGGTTACCATCTTCGGCAGGAAAAGCCGCTTCTGCTCATCCGTTCCATGCGCGTGGATGGTGGAATAGGCGCCATGCGTCAGGCCCTGATACATGTTGAAGGCCATGTTGGCCGATACGAACATCTCGCCCACTGCCGTGTTCAGGATATAGGGCATGCCCTGGCCGCCGTATTCGGGATCGCAGTCAAGCGCCGTCCAGCCGCCTTCGCGCATCTGCGCGAAAGCTTCGCCGAAGCCCGGAGGGGTGCGCACCACGCCGTTTTCCAGCCGGCATCCCTCGCGGTCGCCTGCTGCGTTGAGGGGCTCCAGAACCTCGCTGGCGATCCTGCCGGCTTCGTCAAGGACGGCGCGGGTGAAATCGGGTTCCAGTTCGTCGTAGCCGGGGATGCCGGTATTGGTGACCTTCAGAACCTCGTGCAGCAGGAACTGCATGTCGTCGGTAGGGGCGGTGTAGCGGGTCATCTGTCTGTTTCTCCCTGGGTCTGGCTCTTGCGGCCTTCTTTCCGGTCTGGCCTGCCGGCCCGGATCCGCCGGCAGTCAGGCGGCGTTGCTGGCGCGCTGTTCGCGTTTCATGCGTTCGATCACCGTGGCGCCTTCGGCAAGCTGTTCCTTCAGCTCCTCTATGGCGGCTCCGAGTTCGGAATGCTGCCGCTCCATTTCGCGCAGGCGCCTGCAGGCCAGCTCATAGGTGCGGGTGTATTGAGTGAGATGCTGATCATCAACGTGGTAGAGATCAAGCAGCTGGCGGATTTCTTCCAGACTGAAGCCGAATCGCTTGCCCCGCAGGATCAGCTTGAGACGGGCGCGGTCGCGCCGGGTGAACAGGCGTTTCTGCCCCTGGCGGGCAGGTGAAAGCAGTTCCTTGCTTTCGTAGAAGCGAAGCGTGCGTGGGGTAACGTTGAACATGTCGCACATTTCGCGGATGGTCATCAGGTCGTCCTTCATGGCAATTCATCCCGTGACTTATCAACTGGCGTCATGGCCATGACATGCGGTGCCGCGGTGCACTCTACAAGAGAGATTTACGTTTACGTAAATGTAACGTCACGTCACGGGGCATTTGGTGAAATCTCCGGAATGAAACAGGCGGGCGGGTGTAATATCCTTGTCCCGCTGCCGGTCTGTTCCGGTCTGTTGTCCGGGGGCTGTTCAGCCCTGCGCAAGATCCGCTGCCACATCGTCGCGCAGCTTTTGCAGTTCCCGAATGGTTTCGGCCAGCCGGGTGTGCTCGGATTTCAGTTCGTCCAGTTGCCGGTCGGCCATTTCGATCCAGGCTTCCAATTGCGCGCGCGTGCCCTTTTCCTCGTAGATTTCCAGCCACTGGCGGATCTCTTCCAGGCTGAACCCGAAGCGCCGCCCGCGCAGGATCAGCACCATGCGCGCCACCTCGCGGGGGCCATAGAAGCGCGCGCGCCCCTCGCGTTCGGGGCTCAACAGTTCGATATATTCGTAATAGCGCAGGGTTCGCGGTGTGACATCGAACCTGGCACACATTTCCTTGAAGCTCAGGCGTTGGTCGGACATGGCGCGGCTTTGTTTCCCGGGGTGAGACCACAGGCTATCCGCAACGGATGCAGGTTGCAAATGTTTCGCGCTTGTGCGCGGGGCGTTCGGCCGTGCGGTCGGGGTCTGTTCCGGGTGATGAAAATAACACTTGCGACAAACCTGCGCGAAGGCCAAAACGATCTGGCAGGCAATGCAGTCTGCGCTGAGGCCGGCAGGCGTGTCCGGGTATACGGGGGCATTCATGCACAAGCAGCGTGCGGATCTGATTCGCCAGTTTTTCGCGGCGATGCCCTATTTCAGGGCCCTGAACATGGAACTGAAATCCGTGGACGGGGGACAGGCCGAGATCGCCATGCCCCATGACACGCGTTTTGTCGGAGACCCGCAGACAGGGGTGATTCACGGCGGCGCGGTTTCGGCGCTGATGGATACCTGCTGCGGGGCGGCGGTGCTCAGCCATCCCTCCGGGCCCGTCAGCACCGCAACGCTTGATCTGCGGATCGATTACATGCGCCCCGCCACCCCCGGACAACTGATCAGCGCGCGGGCCGAATGTTATCACCTGACCCGTTCGGTGGCCTTCGTGCGCGCCATTGCAACCGACGCGGACAGCGCCCATCCGGTGGCCATGGCAACCGGGGCCTTCACGGTCGAGGGTGGCGCCAGGGCGGCGGGCAGGGCAGCGGAAGGGAAAGCAGAGGAAGAGGAGAAGCAGCCATGAGCCGGTCTCGGTCCGGGTCTCTTCCACGCCGTGCCGCGCCGGAGCCCGTGCAGGTGATCAAGCAGCGCCGCGATGCCGCGCTGGCCGCGCTGGTGGGGGCGGTGCCCTATGCGGGCTTTCTGGGCATCACCTTCGATCGGCGGGGCGACGAACTGACCGCCGTGCTGCCGTTCAGCGAGATGCTGATCGGCAATTCCATGCTGCCGGCGCTGCACGGCGGGGCGACGGCCTCGTTCCTTGAGGTAACAGCGATCATCGAACTGGCCTGGAACCGTGTCTGGCAAGAGATCGAGAACGGCACGCTTACCCCGGAGGAAATGGCCGGGGGCAAGATGCCGCGCCTGCCGAAAACCATTGATTTCACAATCGATTACCTGCGTTCGGGCCTGCCGCGCGATGCCTATGCGCGCGCGCGGATCAACCGTTCGGGGCGGCGTTATGCCAGTGTGCATGTGGAAGCCTGGCAGGACAACCGGGCACGTCTCTTTGCCCAGGCCACCGGTCATTTCCTGATGCCGCCACGTGATGGCTGAGCCCGGGGCCGGTGCAACCTGCGAACGGCTTACCCACGGCCGGGTGCTGAAGATCGCCGTTCCAATCGTGCTGTCCAATGCCACGGTGCCGATCCTGGGGGCGGTGGATACCGGCGTGGTGGGCCAGCTGGGCGCGGCGGCGCCGATCGGGGCAGTGGGGATCGGCGCCATCGTCATCGGCGCGCTCTACTGGTTCTTCGGCTTCCTGCGCATGGGCACCACGGGGCTGGCCAGCCAGGCCTATGGCGCGGGGGACCGCGCCGAGGTTTCGGCGCTTCTGGTGCGCGCGCTGATGATCGGGCTGGTCTCGGGGCTGGTGCTGATCATGCTGCAGCTGCCGTTGTTTGCGTTGGCCTTCGGGCTGTCGCCTGCCTCGCCGGAGGTCGAGGCGATGGCGCGTTCCTACATGGGGATTCGCATCTGGTCGGCCCCGGCGGCGATTGCCCTTTACGGCATCAACGGCTGGCTGATCGCCCAGGAGCGCACCCGCGCCGTGTTCATGATCCAGCTGTGGATGAACGGGCTCAACATCCTGCTTGACCTGTGGTTCGTGCTGGGGCTGGGCTGGGGGGTTGAGGGGGTGGCCGTTGCCACCCTGATCGCCGAGGCAAGCGGGCTCGGGCTTGGCCTGTGGCTTTGTCGTGCCGGGTTTCGCGGTGGTGCCTGGAAGGCATGGGACCGGGTATTCGATGCAACCCGGCTGCGCCACATGGCCAGTGTGAACTCCGACATCCTGTTGCGTTCGCTGCTGCTGCAGGCGATGTTCATTTCCTTCCTGTTCCTTGGCGCAGATTTCGGAGATGTGACGCTGGCCGCGAACCAGGTGCTGCTGCAGTTCCTGGAAATCACGGCCTATGCGATGGACGGTTTCGCCTTTGCCGCCGAAGCGCTGGTAGGGCAGGCGCTTGGTGCCCGCAACCGGGCCCGGTTGCGCCGGGCGGTGCTGCTTTCGGGTTTCTGGGCTGCGCTCAGCCTTCTGGCGATGGCGCTGGCCTTTGCCTTGTGGGGGGGTGCGGTCATCGACATCATGACCACCGCCCCCGACGTGCGGGCCGAGGCACGCCGTTACCTGCCCTGGATGGTGCTTTCACCGCTGGTGGGCGGGGCGGCCTGGATGCTTGATGGCGTTTTCATCGGAGCCACCCGCACCCGTGACATGCGCAACATGATGGCGGTATCCTTCGTGATCTATCTTCTGGCGCTGGCAATGCTGCTTCCGCCCTTTGCCAATCACGGGCTGTGGGGGGCGCTGCTGATTTCGTTCGTGGCGCGGGGAATCACGCTGGGCCTGCGTTATCCGGCGCTCGAGGCCGGGGCGGTCCGGGCGCGGGCGGGGGGCGGTGTCGGGGGTTGACCGCGGGGCCGTTCCGCAGCCGCCGGTCGCCGCCGGTTCGGTCCTTTCTGGCGGAAAACCGGAGGAAGGCGTATCCCCGGAGCCGGCAGTATGGGCACGCCGCGCTTCAGACCAGTTCCAGCACCCGTTCGGACGGACGACCGACCACCGCGCGGTTGCCGTCGGTCAGGATCGGGCGTTCCAGCAGGACCGGATGTTCGACGATCGCCTGCAGCAGGGTTGCGTCGTCGCTTTCGCGGGAAAGGCCGCGCTCGCGGAAGATCCCTTCCTTCGTTCGCATCATTTCGATCAGCGGCAGGCCAAGCGCCCCCTGCAGGGCGCGGATCTCGCCGGCCGTGGGGGGATCCTTGAGGTAAAGGCGGATTTCGGGCCGGAAGCCGCGTTCTTCCAGAAGTTTCAGAGCGGCGCGTGATTTCGAGCAGCGCGGGTTGTGCCAGAGTGTGAAGGTCATGTCCATTTCTCCGTGCTGGTGCCGACGGCTTCGGATACATTGGCGAAACCATCGCGTTCGAGCAGGTGATCGAGGCCGCGCGCGATCCTGGCGGCCAGCGACAGGCCCTGATAGACAAGGGCGGTGTAAAGCTGCACGGCGGTGGCGCCGGCGCGGATCTTTTCATAGGCCTGTTCGGCCGAGCCGATTCCGCCCACGCCGATCAGCGGCAATTGCCCTTCGGTGGTGCGATGCAGGCGCGCCAGCACCCGGGTCGAGGGGGCGAACAGAGGGGCGCCGGAAAGCCCGCCGTTCTGGCCGCGCGCGGCGCCCTTCAGGCCCTGGCGCGAAAGGGTGGTATTGGTGGCGATGATGCCGCTGATGCCTTCGCCAAGTGCCACTTCGGCGATTTCGTCGATTTCGCCACCGGTCAGGTCGGGGGCGATCTTCAGAAACACCGGAATCGGGCGGGCAAGCTGCGCCCGCGCTGCCATCACCCCCCGAAGCAGCACCGAAAGCGCTGCGCGGCCTTGCAGATCGCGCAGGTTCTCGGTGTTGGGTGATGACACGTTGACGGTGGCGAAATCGATGTATTCGCCAAGCCGTTCCAGCACCGAGGCGAAATCGGCGGCCCGGTCGGGGCTGTTCCTGTTGGCGCCGAGGTTGAGGCCGATCACCGCGTTTCGCGGGCGGTGTGCAAGGCGGGCGGCCACGGCCTCCATGCCTTCGTTGTTGAAACCGAAGCGGTTGATCACGGCGCGGTCTTCCGGCAGGCGGAAAAGGCGCGGGCGCGGATTGCCGGGCTGCGGACGGGGGGTGACGGCTCCGGCCTCGACAAAGCCGAACCCGGCGCGCGAAAGGGGGCCAAGCACCTTGGCGTTCTTGTCGAACCCGGCGGCAAGGCCTACCGGGTTGGGCAGGGCAAGCCCGGCGATTTCAACTCCGAGGCGGGGCGAGGTGACCGGGCCGGGCAGCGGTGCCAACCCCGCCTTCAGTGCCCGGATCGAAAGCGCATGGGCGCGCTCGGGGTCCAGCCGGTGCAGGGCGGCAAGGCCGAGGCGTTCGATCAGCGTCATTGCATTGCGTCCGGAAATTCGTGGCCGGTGGGGCCAAGGGGCAGAGGACATGCCCAGCAGATGTCGTTGCGGCGCAGTGGCCGGTAGAGATGCGGAAACAGGGCGCCGCCGCGCGAGGGCTCCCATTTCAGCGCATCGCCAAGGCGCGTGGCATCGACAGCCGCCAGCACCAGCCCGCTTTCACCGGCAAAATGACGGGCGGCGGTTTCGGGTGCCTGTCCGGCGGTCGAGAAATGAATGAACCCGTCGGCCACATCAACCGGCGCTCCGGCCGTTTCGCCCGCGGTTTCTAGCGCCTGCCATTCTTCGGCGCGGAAGATCTTGTAGATCATCATGGGGTTCAGATGCCCTTTCGCCGTGCGATGGTCAAGGCCGTGCCGGATGCCGGGGGCGGGAAGGGTGCGGTGGATCGGGAAGGGTGGGGGTCAGTTTCCGGGGGTATCGTCCGGTGTGGCGTGCACCGCGAAGCTTTCAAGCCCCGCCGCCTGTGCCGGGATCACCCGGAAGGTTTCATGCACGCCGGCCCCGGTCAGTTCGCGCGCAACCGTCAGGATCGTGTTGTCGGGGTGGTCCTCGCACATGGCGCGCATATGGGCCAGTTCCTCTTCGGCTACCGGGCGGGCCGCTTCGAGCGAGGGTGCCCCCCAGCCTTCCACGAAATGACATGCCAGTGCCTCGGTGGCGGCCGCGTATTCCGCCGGTGTGATCCGGGTGACGGCCACGAAGGTGGCACGGCCGAAGCTTTCAAGGCCAAGCCAGCCGTTGGCAAAGGCCTGACGGGCCTTGCCCACGAGATCGCCTTCTTCCCAGTTCGAAAAGGCGAAACCGCCCGACACGGCCCATTCGCCGGGATTGGCGGGATGATCGAATACCTGGGTATCCGAGATGTCCAGGCGCAGGGTGCGGGCAAGCTTCACGGCATGTCCTCCAGCAACCTGACAAGGGGAATGATGCGGGTTTCCCCGCCGTTGCGCAGAATCATGCCGCCGTCTTCGTCAAGCCCCAGGAACAGGCCCTTTCCGGGTGTTTCGACGGGGGTGCCGATCTCGTCGCATTTCTGGCACCAGGCCTTGTGCAGGGGGGCAAGGCCCTCGTCCTCGAAGCGGGTCATCCACACCAGCATGTGGCGGGCGAAGCTTTCGATCAGGCGCGGTGCGGCGATATCGGCGCAGCCTTCGTCGTGCAGGGTGGTTTCGTCGGGGATGTGTCCCGGTTCATGGGTGCCGGTGGGCAGGATCGGAATGGTCAGGGCAAAGGCCAGCCAGTCGGGCACGGCGGCGGGATCATGGCCGGCCGCGGCGGCGCGCAGCACGCCGCAACGGGCGCCGTTCACGCGCAAGCGGCCTGGCCAGCTGAAATGCACCGCCACCTCGGGCGGGGCCAGCGCGCCAAGGGCATCGGCCGCCCCCAGCATCATTGCAAATGCGCCCCCCATGGCGCGCGACAGCGGAATTCCGGGTGTGAACAGCACCGCCACGCGCATGTTGGTTTCGTCGCGCGACCACACCACCAGCCCCGGATCGGCGCCCTTCATGCCCCGGGCTTCGGCCTTGGCAAGCGGATCGATCGCCGCGGGCACGGCCTCGCCGCGCAGAAGCGGCGGGAAGGATGGCGGGGAAGTGTCTTCGTAGAGTTCCTTCATGCAATCACCCCGTTGCCGGTCAGCGCATCGGCGATCTTCCAGAAGGCAGCGGCTTCGGGCCCCTCGGGATTCTGCAGCACCACGGGTGCGCCGCTGTCGCTGGCCTCCCGCACCGCCAGGTCAAGCGGAATCTCGCCCAGGAAGGGCACCCCCAGCCGCTCGGCCTCGGCCCGGGCGCCCCCGTGGCCGAAGGGGTGATGCAGCTTGCCGCAGCCGTCGCAGACGAAGCCGGCCATGTTTTCGATCAGGCCGATGATCGGCACCTCCATGCGGCTGAACATGTCGATCCCCTTGCGGGCGTCGATCAGGGCGATGTCCTGGGGTGTGGAAACGACGATGGCACCGGCCAGCGGCACCTTCTGTGCCAGCGTCATCTGCACATCGCCGGTGCCGGGGGGCAGATCGACAAGCAGCACGTCGAGCCGGCCCCACTGCACCTGTCCCAGCATCTGCTGGAGCGCGCCCATCAGCATCGGTCCGCGCCAGATCACCGCTTCGTTTTCGCCGGTTATCAATCCAAGCGACATCAGCGTCACCCCGTGATTGCGCAGCGGCAGGATGGTGGTGCCGTCGGGGCTTGAAGGGCGGCCCGAAACGCCCAGCATCCGCGGCTGGCTGGGGCCATAGACATCGGCATCCAGCACCCCCACCCGCCTGCCCCGCGCGGCCAGTGCCACGGCCAGGTTGGCGGTGACGGTGCTTTTGCCCACGCCGCCCTTGCCCGAGGCCACGGCGATCACCCGGCTCACCCCCTCGGGCAGCTTCTTCTGCGGCGGCGCTGGTTTTTTCCGGCCGAGGTTCAGATCGGGCGGCGGCCCTTTCGGCCCGCTGGCCGCCCCCGGTGCCGGGGTTGTACCGGGCGCGGCATGGGCCGTCAGCACGGCAGCCACATGTTCGATGCCCGGCAGAGCCTTCACCGCCTCTTCGGCTGCACGGCGCAGGGGTTCCAGTGCCGGCGCGCGGGCAGGATCTGCCTCGATCACGAAGCGCACCGTATCGCCCGACATGCTCAGCCCCCTCACCATTCCGGCGCTGACGATGTCGCGCCCCGAACCCGGATCAATCACCCCGGAAAGGGCCGCGCGCACCTTGTCTTCCGTGCTCATGCGCTGCCTTCGGTGCGGATTTCACCATTCACTTCGTGAGCAAGTCCGAGGGGCTCGATCGTCAGCACCATGCGCACCGGCAGCGGCCCCTCGGGAAGTGCGCCCCGTTCTTGCGCCCGGCGCACGGCCTCTTCGATCTTCTGCTGCGATGTCACGCCCACCGTTTTCAGAAACTTGCGCATGGACATGTTGAAGGTTTCGTCATTCATGATGTTTTCCCCTGTTGTCCTGTTCTGCGATCCTGCCGGCCCCCGAAGCTTTTCCCGGTTCCGGGGCCAGGCAGCTGCGTGCGGTTTGGACATCCGCACCGTCTCGGCTACGATTACAGATGGGAGGAAGGCAGGATGCATGTCAAGCGATGCCGGAACGAACATGCGGGGCTGGCGGGGTGGCTGCCGGCAATCTGCCTTGTGCTGCTGGCGGGCATTCTGCTGGAAGGGGGCACCGCCGCCCGGGCCGCGCCCCCCGATATCACGCTGGAGGCGCCGCCGGCTCTGCAGGAAAGCGGGCTCTTGCGGCATCTGCTTCCCCGTTTCCGTTTCAAGACGCGCATCCGGGTTGGCCTGACCGAACCGGGTGGCGCGGCCGACATGGCGCTGACGCCCGTACCGCCGGGCGTGCCGGTATTCTCCGGCAAGGCCGACGGCACCGTATGGCATCTGCGCCTGCCGCCCGAAGGGGCGGATGCGCGGCCCCGGGCCGAGGCCTTTCTGGAATGGCTTCAAAGCAAGCCGGGCCGCGCCGCCATCGCCGCCTTTCCGCCGGGCGGCGCGCCGCTGTTCGAACCCGCGCCCGAGCAGGCCGGGATTGTCGAGGAAAGGCGGTTTGCGGGCGATCCGGCGCGCGGATACGAACTGGCGCGGCGCCATTGCATGCGCTGCCATGTGGTTGACGAACAAAACCCGTTTGCAGGAATCGGGTCCACCCCTTCCTTCGCTGCCATGCGCAGCTTCGAGGATTGGGAAGATACCTTCGCTGCCTTCTGGGCCGCCAACCCGCATCGTGCGGTGGTGACGGTCGAGGAGATGAGCGAAGACAAGGATCCCGCCCGTCCGCTGCATGTGGCGCCGGTGTTGCTGAGTCAGCGCGATCTTGACGATCTTCTGGCCTATGTGGCGACGATCGCGCCCAAGGATCTGGGCCCGCCGATCAGGATGCGCTGAAGCTGAATGCGTTCCGCGGGCAGAATCGCTGCGGCAGCAATGAAACCCGTGCCTATTCCCGGCCTTCGTCTTCACGCGCGCGCAGGTCGTCATCCGTGGTGCGGATGCGGGGGCGTTCGCCCATGCGGAAGGGCGAATTCTCGGCGTGATACTGGGCGCGCACGCGGCAGTCGTCGCACATCTGCACCAGCCTGATCCTGTCGCCGCCGGCAAACATCCAGTGCTTGCCATCAAGCGTTTCCACGATGCGCTCTATGGTCGAACGCACTCCGAAGGGCGTGCCGCATTCGATGCAGGCGAACGGTTCTTCCTCGTGCAGCACCCGGGGGGCCAGGGCGGCCGGGGAAAGATCCAGCCGCGGGGAAAGCGTGATGGCGTTTTCCGGGCAGGTATTGGCGCAGATGCCGCATTGCAGGCAGGCATTTTCGGTGAAGTTCACCTGCGGCTTGTCGGGGTTGTCACCAAGTGCTGCGGCCGGGCAGAGCGAAACGCAGGCCAGGCAAAGCGTGCAGGCGTCCGTATCGATTTCCACCATGCCATAGGGGGATCCGTCGGGCAGCGGAATCGGAACATCCGTTCCCCCCCGAAGCGCCGTGGCCGCGCTGCGTGTCACCTCGCGACGGCCGCCCAGCGGCAGGATCGGGTTCCCGGCCGTGGCCGTTTCGGCAGGCGCGCGCAGTATCTCTTCCAGGCGGTCCGGGTCGGCCGGATCGATCAGGCTGACCGCTTCGCGCCCGGCAATGGCCAGTGCCAGTTCGCGCTGGGGGGCAAGGGCGGCGATTCCGGTGCGGGGAGATGTCAGGATGTGGACATGCCCGAAGCCCGCACCAAGCGCGGCCAGCATTTCGGCATGGCCGAATCCTTCCACCTCGTTCACCTCCAGCGGAATGACATCGGGTGGCAGACCGCGCCCGTGGCGCGCCGACAGGCGGATCATCTCGGGGGCGGTTTCGTGATCGTGCACCAAGAGGCGTGGCGCGCCTTCGCCGCCGGCCTTGCGCCAGGCGGTGGCCAGCGTTGCAATCCGGCGAAACAGGAACTCGACCGGCGGATCGGCATAGGCGGCGGCGCCCGAGGGGCAGACCGCCGCACAGCCCCCGCAGCCGGCGCAGATTCCGCTGTCGATCGTCACGCTGTCGCCATCGGGGCCGATTGCCCCGGTGGGGCAGATATCAAGGCAGCGTGTGCAGCCTTTCTGTCCGGCCCGCGAATGGGCGCAGAGGGCGGTGTCGAAGCTGATGTAGAGCGGTTTTTCGAAACTGCCGGTCAGCCCCGAGGCGGCCTGTATCGCGCGGGCCACTGCCAGCGGATCGCGAGGATCGGCGCGCAGATAGCCATCGCGCTTGTGCGGCGCGGGAAACAGCGGGGGATGGCCCGAAAGATCGAGGATGATGTCGCATTGCGAGACCGCGCCGTCGCGGGGGGGGGCAAAGCCGGGCATGCCCCGACCGGCGGGATCGAGCGGCGCGAATCTGTCGAACCGCACGGCAAAGCCGCCAAGACTGCCCGAGGCCCGGCGCAGCCGTCCATGTGCCAGGTCAAAGCTGGCGGGGGGCTCGGGGGGAAGTTCTTCGCGGTCATCCAGAACGCAGGTAACTGCCAGCCCTGATTCGGCCAGACGTCCGGCGGCTTCAAGCGCCGCCTCGCCCCGGCCGAGCACCAGGCAGGTGCCGGGCGATTCGATGTCGAACAGCGGGGTCATCGGCGCATCCAGCACCGCTTCGGCCAGCAGGGCCGCCTGCTTTGCTGTCGCGCTGCCCTCTGCGCACCAGCCGGCGCGATCGCGGATATCGGCACAGATCAGCGGGGCCGCCCGACCGGATTCGGCGGCGATTTCCCCGGCCAGTGTTTCGAAGCGCGCAGCTTCCTGTCCGCAGGCCACCAGAACCATTCCTTCCCCCGACAGCGCTTTCACCACCCTGTCGAGATCGGCGGTGCAGGCCCTGGAGCAGGCAACGATCCTTTCGGCGCCGCAGCCCTGTTGCAGGGCCTCGGTGTCAAGCGACATCGTGCCGGCGCAGTCGCAGGCGATCAGGGTTTGTGGCTTTGGCATGGCATTTCTGCTTCCTGTTGTTTCATGATCAAGGAACGCGGGGAAGCAAATGTCAATTCAACTTTCCCCGTGGAAACAGGATTTTGACAGGGCACAGGAGGTGGCCTAGACTAATCCGGGGAGACGGCGGCAATGGATGCACCGACCAACAACACGGAAAAACAGGCTGGCGGCAAGGCCCCGGATGAAACCGCAGGCCGGGCCGGTAGAGACCGGGTGCGCGAACTGTTTGCGCAGCGCGAGATCTCCATGCCGCTCGGGGTGGTCATGCGCCGACGCCCGGGGGTGACGCGCTGGCAGAAATGGATCTGGAGCGTGACGGCCGTGCTGCCCGGCGCGACAAGGGCCGAATGGCAGGAACTGCGCCGCGAGGGCGAAGCGGTGGAGTATCACGCCGCAACCGTCACCCTTGCCCTGCACCGCGCCGAAACCGAGGGCTATCGCGTTTCCCTTGCGATGACGCCGCCTTCGGTTTTCGTGATCCTGGACGAACCGGATGAAAGCGGGCGCCCGCAGGTGCATCAGGTAACCGCTTCGGCCTTCGAGGCACAGGATCATGCCGATGCCGGTGATCAGGAAGTCGCGCCGGTGCCCATGCCCCCGGGGCTGATCGCCTGGGTGCAGGAATTCGTTGATGCGCATGTGAAGGAGGAGCGCTTCCGCAAGCGTCGCCGCGACAAGGCCCGCATCGACCGGAGGCAGGATGGAATCGGCGATGCGCGGGTGCGCCAGCCGGCCGATGTCTATCGCGCGCCTGCAGGGCTGAAACCCGGGGGTGGGCCCGGGGGCGGGACAATGCCGGAGAGCGGAGATGAGTGAACGGCGCGACACCGGGTTTCTGAGGCGCTGGTCCGCACGCAAGGCCACCGCCCGCCGGCGCAGCAGAAGCACCGATGATGTGCCCGAAGCGAAAAGGGAAGCGAAAGGAAAGGCCGCCGTCGCCGTGCCTCCTGCGGGGGCAGGGGAAATCGCCCCGCCCGATACGGCCCCCGGCACGGCGTCGGAAAACATTTCCTTGCCTGAAGCCGAAGCCGAACTTCTGGAGCGTCTCGGTCTGCCCGATCCCGATACGCTGGGTCCGGGCGACGATTTCCGGGCTTTCATGAATTCGGCCGTTCCCGCCGCTCTGCGCAACCGCGCCCTGCGTCGGTTGTGGGCCGCCAATCCGGCGCTGGCCAATCTGGACGGGTTGCTGGAATATGGCGAGGACTTTACCGACAGGGCAACCGTGGTTTCGGGGCTGGAAACCGCGTGGTCGGTTGGCAAGGGTTATGCCAGGGCGATGGCCGGCACGGATGAATTCGCCGAGGAAACGCCGGCCGAAGCGCGCGGCACAGACGATACCGGCCCCATTGAAGGCGATGTTGCGCCGCACAGGGATGCGGGCCCGGAAACGCCGCATGATGGTTCCGCTCCTGCACCCGCCGGAGCGGGGGCCAGCGCGGCAGGCGAATTGCGGGTGACGGAGGGCGAATCATCGCCAGCCCCGGCCGGCAGCCGGGCCCCCGCGCCGAACGCCGGACAGGGCCGCCTCCGGCGGATGCGCTTTCGCTTCGATACCGGAGAGGCGGATTAGGCGCCTCGTTCTTGCGTCATGATGTCACGGTTTCATTTGACATCGCGGCATTGTGACGTAAAGATGAGGCCATGAGGAGAGAACAGTCGAAAGCGGAAGCTGCCGGGCAGGCGGTCGATCGTGCAGTTCTCGGCCTGCTGCCCGAAGATGCAATGCGGGCCGATCTGTATGATCTGCTGGCCGCGCTGCTGGTACGACCGCCCGCGGCCGGGCTTCTGGCCGGGGTTGCTGCGCTGGAGGGCGACGGCACTCCGCTTGGCAAGGCGGTGAACATGCTGGCCCGGCTTGCGGGCAGCGTTTCGGAAAGATCGGTCGAGCGCGAATTCAGCGCCATGTTCATCGGGCTGGGTCGGGGCGAGGTGCTGCCCTATGCCAGCTATTACATGACGGGTTTCCTGAACGAACACCCGCTGGCCAGGCTGCGCGCCGACATGGCCGATCTTCGCATCGCCCGCTCGGGGGATGTTTCCGAGCCGGAAGACAATCTTGCCGCCCTGTGCGAAATGATGGCCGGCATGATCCGCGGCCGTTTCGGCATGGCGGTGCCGCTTGAGCGGCAAAAGGAGTTCTTCAATACCCACATGGCCCCCTGGGCCGCCCATTGCTTTGCCGACATGGAAAAGGCCGAAGCGGCGGTTCTTTATGCCGGGGTGGGCCGGGTGGGCCGGGAATTCATGGAGGTAGAGGCGGAAACCATGCGCATGGTGAAATAGCCGTGTGAAATGTCGTGCGGTGCGGCAATGACGCGCCGTGCAGGCCATTCGGTGCAAGCAGGGCGCGAAGCCCGGGCCGGCCGCGAAAGACCGGAATTCGAACAAGGGAACAAAGGGAGGAACAGGAGAATGGGAAAAGGAGACAGGGCGCAGACGACGCGCCGCGATTTCCTGAAGCTTGCGGCAACGGGGGCGCCGGCGGCGGCTGTTGCCGTGGCCGCAGGTGGCGAGGTGGCCGAGGCCGGAGAGGGTCCTGCGGCGCTGGGCCTTCGCAAGACCGATCATGTGAAAGCGTATCTGGAAACCGCACGGTTCTGAGCGGAGTTTGAGCGGTGGCAATTCTGGGTGACGGTTGCATTTGGCCCTGATCCCAGTTGTGACCGCGACGGAAACCGGGGCATGCCCCGCAGGGAGGACTGGAAATGCTGAGAAGGAAGACAAACGGGGTTGCGTTCGGCCCCCGTGGTTCGTCTGTTCTTGCGCAGGTCGCATCGAAGAAGGTTGATCGCCGCGCGTTCCTGCGCGGTTCGGGCCTTGCGATCGGCGGACTTGCGGCGCTTGGTGCCACCGGCGGCACCGTCCGGCGGGCCGAGGCGCAGGATGCCAAGGATGACATCCGGGTCATCAAGAGCGTCTGCACCCACTGTTCGGTGGGCTGCACCGTGGTGGCCGAGGTGAAGAATGGTGTCTGGATAGGGCAGGAGCCCGGCTGGGACAATCCCTTCAACCTGGGTGGCCATTGCGCCAAGGGGGCTTCGGTGCGCGAACATGCCCACGGCGAACGGCGGCTGAAATATCCGATGAAGCTGGTGGACGGTGAATGGAAGCGCATCAGCTGGGACGAAGCCATCAACGAGGTGGGCGACAAGCTGCTCGAAATCCGCGAAACCGCGGGGCCCGACAGCGTGTATTGGCTGGGCAGCGCCAAGCACAACAACGAACAGGCCTATCTGTTCCGCAAGTTCGCGGCCTACTGGGGCACCAACAACGTGGATCATCAGGCGCGCATCTGCCACTCCACCACGGTTGCCGGGGTGGCCAACACATGGGGCTACGGCGCCATGACCAACAGCTACAACGATATTCACAACAGCCGGTCGATGATCCTGTTCGGTTCGAACCCGGCCGAGGCTCACCCGGTATCGCTTCTGCATATCCTGCGCGCGAAAGAGCAGAACAATGCGCCGCTGATCGTGGTTGATCCGCGCTTCACCCGCACCGCGGCCCATGCGGATGAATACATGCGCATCCGCCCCGGCACCGATGTGGCGGTGGTCTGGGGGCTGTTGTGGCACATCTTCGAGAACGGCTGGGAAGACAAGGAATACATTCGCACCCGTGTCTGGGGGATGGACAAGATCCGCGAAGAGGTGAAGAAATGGGATCCGGCCGAGGTAGAGCGCGTTACCGGCGTGCCCGGCAGCCAGATGGAGCGGGTGGCCCGCACGCTGGCCAACAACCGCCCCGGCACGCTGATCTGGTGCATGGGCGGCACCCAGCATACCAACGGCAACAACAATACCCGCGCCTATTGTGTCCTGCAGCTGGCATTGGGCAACATCGGTGTTTCGGGCGGCGGGGCCAACATCTTCCGCGGCCATGACAACGTGCAGGGCGCTACCGATTTCGGAGTGCTTTCGCACACTCTTCCCGGCTATTACGGCCTGTCCAAGGGTGCCTGGGGGCACTGGGCCCGGGTGTGGGAAGAAGATCCCGAATGGCTGGCCGGCCGGTTTGCCCGGATCAAGGGGGCCGACGGCAAGGAAAAGAGCTTGCAGAATCTCAAGGGCATTCCCGTGAGCCGCTGGATCGACGGTGTTCTGGAAGACAAGAACAACATCGATCAGCCCGAAAACGTGAAGGGAATGGTGTTCTGGGGGCATGCGCCCAACTCGCAGACCCGTCTGCCGGAAATGCGCGAGGCGATGAGCAAGCTCGATATCCTGGTGGTGATCGATCCCTATCCCACGATGACGGCGGTCCTGCAGGACCGCAAGGATGGCGTCTATCTGCTGCCGGCCTCGACACAGTTCGAAACCCACGGGTCGGTAACGGCTTCCAACCGCTCGCTGCAATGGCGCGAGAAGGTGATCGATCCGGTGTTCGAAAGCCTGCCGGATCACGTCATCATGGCGAAATTCGCCAGGAAGTTCGGCTTTGCCGATCGTCTGTTCCGCAACATTGCGGTGGACGAGGCGACCGACGAGCCGAAAATCGAGGACATCACCCGCGAGTTCAACAAGGGAATGTGGACCATCGGCTATACCGGCCAGAGCCCCGAGCGGCTGAAGAAGCACATGGCCAACCAGCATACCTTCGACCGCACCACCCTTCAGGCGGTCGGCGGGCCTTGCGATGGCGAATATTACGGCCTGCCGTGGCCCTGCTGGGGCACCCCCGAAATGGGGCATCCGGGCACGCCGAACCTTTATGACATGTCCAAGCCCGTTTCGAAGGGTGGCCTGACGTTCCGCGCGCGCTTCGGTGTGGAAGGCCCCGAGGAGTGGGGCGGCGGCAACCTGCTGGCCGAAGGTGTCTATTCCGCGGGTTCGGAGATCCAGGACGGATATCCCGAATTCACCATGGCAATGCTCAAGGAGCTTGGCTGGGACAAGGATCTGAGCGATGAGGAGCGCGCCACGATCGAAGCGATCGCCGGCGACAAGACCAACTGGAAAACCGATCTTTCCGGCGGTATCCAGCGGGTGGCGATCAAGCATGAATGCGCGCCTTTCGGCAATGCCAAGGCGCGGGCGGTGGTCTGGACCTTCCCGGATCCGATCCCGCTGCACCGTGAGCCTCTCTATACGCCGCGGCGCGATCTGGTGGCCGATTATCCCACCTATGAGGATCGCAAGTTCTATCGCCTGCCAACGCTCTATGCGTCGATCCAGAAGCAGGATTTCTCGAAGGACTATCCGATCATCCTGACGTCAGGCCGCCTGGTGGAATACGAAGGCGGTGGTGACGAAAGCCGTTCGAACCCGTGGCTGGCCGAACTGCAGCAGGAGATGTTCGTCGAGATCAACCCGCGTACCGCAAACGATATCGGGGTGCGCGACGGGATGATGGTCTGGGTCGAAGGCCCCGAAAAGGGCAGGATCAGGGTGAAGGCCATGCTGACAGAGCGGGTCGGGCCGGGGGTGGCATTCATGCCGTTCCACTTCGGCGGCTGGTTCCAGGGCGAGGATCTGCGCGACAGATACCCCGAAGGCGCCGATCCCTATGTGCTGGGCGAGGCTTCGAATACGGCCCAGACATACGGCTATGATTCGGTAACCCAGATGCAGGAGACGAAAGCGACTCTCTGCAAGATCACTGCAGCATGAGGAGGATGAAACATGGGACTTGGAGGTAAAGCCCGCGCAAAGTTCTTGTGCGATGCCGAACGCTGCATTGAATGCAACGCTTGTGTCACTGCCTGCAAGAACGAAAACAACGTGCCCTGGGGTATCAACCGTCGCCGGGTGGTGACGATCAATGATGGCCGCCCCGGCGAGCGCAGCATTTCGGTGGCCTGCATGCATTGCTCGGATGCGCCCTGCATGGCCGTCTGCCCCACGGACTGCTTCTATCAGACGGAAGAGGGCATCGTTCTGCACAACAAGGATCTGTGCATCGGCTGTGGCTACTGCTTCTATGCCTGCCCCTTCGGGGCGCCACAATATCCACAGGCCAGCAGCTTCGGTTCGCGCGGCAAGATGGACAAGTGCACCTTCTGCGCCGGAGGCCCCGAGGAAGACAATTCCTCGGAAGAGTATCAGAAATACGGGGCCAACCGGATTGCCGAGGGCAAGCTGCCGGTCTGTGCCGAAATGTGTTCCACCAAGGCGCTGCTGGCGGGCGATGGCGAAGATGTATCGGCCATCTACCGCGAGCGCGTGGTGGCGCGCGGCTTCGGTTCGGGTGCCTGGGGCTGGGGCACGGCCTATGAACAGAAGGGCGGCTGAGGCGGCCTTTTCCACATCCTGATGCCAGCCCGCAGGCCGAAGCTTTCGGGCTGGCATGGCTTCAGCCATGCATTCGCCAGTGAATGAACGGGGGTTCTTGAAATGGCCACCACGAACCGGTGCCGACAGCCTGGAGCAGCCATGCGGATCGTGCTGTTTGCGGTTCTGCTGGGGCTTTTTCCCGGTGGCGTGACGGGCCTGCTTCAGGCGCAGGAAAATACCGCGATCATATCTGCCGAACCCGGCCCCCCCAATACGCTTGGCACCCGCAGCGATACCGAGATCTGGCACGACCTGCGCCTGGGCGCCGGCGGGCTGGTCAATCCGTCCACCGGCAGCCCCGAAGGGGGGGTGCTGATCAATTCCGAAGGGTGGGAGTGGTCGAAGCTGCGCAACCCGGAAACAAGCCCGGTGATCCGCTATGGTTCCTGGGGGCTGCTCGGGGTGCTGGGGGCGCTGGTGCTGTTCTTTCTGGTGCGCGGCAGGATCGACCATGGTGCGGACACGGGCCGGCGGATCCTGCGCTTTCGCCTCGATCAGCGGGTGATCCACTGGTCGGTTGCCTGCGTGTTCGTGCTGATGGGGCTGACCGGGCTTGCCATTCTCTTCGGGCGACCCTTCATCCTGCCCCTGATCGGAAAGGAGGCCCACAGCGTTCTGCTGACGGCCTCGATGCAGGCGCACAACCTGTTCGGCCCCGTATTTGCGCTGTTCCTGCTGGCGCTTTTCGTGAAGTTCCTGCGCGGAAACTTCCCTGCATGGGTTGATGTGAAATGGCTGCTGAAGGGGGGCGGCTTCTTCGGGGGGCATGCGCCGGCAGGGCGCTACAACCTGGGCGAAAAGGCCTGGTTCTGGACGGCGGTCCTGGCGGGCGGGGCCCTCAGCGTGACCGGTTTCATCATGCTGTTCCCCGATTATCTTGCCACGCGCGACACGATCCACCTTTCCGAGCTGGTTCATGCCATTGCCGCCCTGGTGATGATCGGCTTTTCGCTCGGCCATATCTACCTTGGCACCATCGGCACCAGGGGCACGCTCGGGGGCATGGTGGACGGCCATGTGGACGAAGCCTGGGCGCAGGCCCATCATGATCAATGGCTTGCCGAAGAGCTTGGCAGGTCCGACAGCGAAACGGCGGCTGATCCCATCCCGGATGCGGAGGTGCAGGAAGCATGAGCCTGATCGAGATTCTCGAAGGTCCGCTCTGGAAAGCCTCGGCCACGATCTTCGTCGTATTTGCGGCTTTCCGCCTGATGATGATCCTGTTCACCGGCCGGCGCCATGCCAGAGCGCGGCCGGCCGGATCCCCCGCAGCGGGAGCGCTGCGTGCCATCCTCGGCCATTTCCTGCCCTGGCGGGCGCTTCTGAAAAATGGCAAGGCATGGTTCGTTATCCTTGCGGGCTATGCCTTTCATGTCGGGCTGTTCGTGCTGCTGCTCTTTGCTGCGCCGCATGTGGAGTTCATCCGCGAAAAGATCGTCGGCCTGCCCTGGGAGCCGATCCCGCGCTGGGGCTTCATCGTGGCTGCGCAGTTTTCCTTTGCGGGTCTGATCGCGCTCTGGGTGCGGCGGTTCGTCGATCCGGTGGTGCGGCTGATCTCGCGCCCCGACGATCACATCGCGGCCGGTCTGACCTTTGCCGTCATGCTCTCGGGATGCATGGCGCTGGGCGAGCAGAGCACCTTTCTGCGCGGGCTGCATCTGGGGCTGGTCGAACTGTGGCTGGTCTATTTCCCCTTCTCCAGCCTGATGCACACATTCACCTGGCCGTTTTCGCGCGGCTTCACCGGCGCCATGGCCGGGCGGCGGGGCACAAGGGCATGAGAGCCGGCAGGAGCGCAGCGCCATGACCCACGACACATCTTTCCCGAAACACCGCAGTTTCGACAAGCACCGCAGCCTTCCCGACGAGGTGCGTCTGGAAAATGCAATGGCCGGCTTCGTGGCCGAATTCGGCCCCGCGGCGCAAACCTGGATGAATGCCTGCGTGCGCTGCGGACTTTGCGCCGAGGCCTGCCATTTCCATCTGGCAACGGGGGATGCGAAATATATACCGATTCACAAGATCAAGCCCTTCGAGGATGCCTATTCACTTACACATGGGCCCTTTTCCTGGCTGAACGGACTTCTCGGGCGCAAGCCGAAGCTGACAATCGAGGAACTCGGGGAATGGGAAGAGCTGATCTATGACAGCTGCAACATGTGCGGCCGCTGCACCCTGGCCTGCCCCATGGGTATCGACATTGCCGAACTGGTGAAAGAGGCCCGCCGGGGCATGTATGCCGCGGGGCTGCTGCCTGATCGCCTGGCGCGGATCGTCGGCAATGCCGAAAAGCAGCACAGCCCCTTCGGCACGCCCGAGGATTTCCGCCGCACGATCAGGAAAATCGAGAAGGAATACGGGGTTTCCCTGCCGCTCGACAGGGAAAAGGCCGATGTCCTGATGACGCTGACACCCGAGGAACTGGAAAACCGCCATCTGGGCGTGGCCGGCATGGCCCGTGTGCTGCATCATCTCGGGCTTGACTGGACGCTCTGTTCCGATGCGTTCGAGGCCACGAACTTCGGCTATCTTTCCGGCAACATGGAGCTTCAGGGCGAACTGACCGTTCGCCTGATCGACAAGGCGCGCCAGATCGGCGCAAGGATGCTGATCGTGCCCGAATGCGGGCACGCCTGGGGTGCCACCCGCTGGGAGGCGGCAAAATGGTATGGCGAGCCGGTGAACGATATCGAGGTGCGCCATATCGTCGAGGTGCTGGCCGATGCGGTGGAAGAAGGCCGCCTGAAATGCAGGCCGGTGGGCGAAAGCGTTACCTTTCACGATCCCTGCCAGCAGATCCGCCGCGGCGGGCTTGAGGAAAAGCCGCGCATCCTGATGCGCGCTCTCGGCATGGAACTGCGCGAGATGGACCCGCACGGCACCGAAGGATTCTGCTGCGGTGGCGGTGGCGGGGTGCTTGCAAATGATCGCGCTGCCCCGTTGCGCCTCAAGGCCTTCGAAATCAAGAAAAGGGCTGTCGAGGCAACCGGCGCCGATCGTTTCGTGACAAGCTGCAACATCTGCGAGATGACGCTTGAACGCGATATCACCGCCACCGGTTTCGAAAAGCCGATCGAAAGCCTGATCGATCTGATCGGCACCCACATGATCACCGATCAGCCGCCGCTGAAGGCCCCGGGCCGGCGCACTGCGCGCAAGCCGGCAGAACGCAAACCGGCCGGCAGAAAGGCCTCTGCCCGGAAGAAGGGATAGCGATCTGCCCTTTCCCGGGCGGATGCCCGCTTGTGCCAGTCCGGGCATTGCCCGGTGCCATCGCCGGTCTTGCGATGTTCCTGCCGGGGGCATGAATTCTTCCGGCGGGGCAGTGGCAGGCGGCCGGCGCAAGCGGGAGAGGAGCGACAGCCCCTATTCCCCTTTCGCGGTTTTCCCTTTCGCATTGGGGAAGAACAGCTGCTGGCCGTTCAGCCGATAGGCGGCGATGGCCTTTTGCCCGCGGGGGGACAGCAGCCAGGTGATGAAGGTCTGTGCGCCCTTCGTGTTCATCCCCGGGCAGCGCGCGGGGTTGACGGCGATCACCCCATACTGGTTGAACAGCGCCGGATCGCCCTCATGCAGGATTTCCAGCCCGGCCTTGTTGCCGAATGAAATCCAGGTGGCGCGGTCGGTCAGCGTATAGGCACCCATGCCGGCAGCAATGTTGAGCGTGGCCCCCATCCCCGAACCGGTTTCGCGATACCAGCTTTCGCGCCCGGCGGCGGGATCAAGCCCCGCCGTCTTCCAGAGAGAGATCTCTTTCCTGTGGGTGCCGCTGTCATCTCCGCGCGAAACGAAAGGAACCCGCGCCGCCGCGATGCGCCGCAGGGCCTCGGTGGCGGAACCCGCCCCGCGTACGCGGGCCGGATCGCTGGCCGGGCCGATCAGCACGAAATCGTTATACATGACGTCATGGCGCTTCAGCCCGTATTCGTTCGCCACGAATGCCTCTTCGGCTTCCCGTGCATGCACCAGAAGCACATCGCCATCGCAGTTCCGGGCGTTCTTCAGCGCCTGCCCGGTGCCGACGGCTACCACCTTCACCCGCAGGCCGGTATCCTGTTCCAGCAGCGGCAGAAGGTATTCGTAAAGGCCGGAATTCTGGGTGGATGTGGTGGATTGCAGGATGATCCCGCCCTCGCCGGCAATCAGCCGGAGGGGCAGGAGAAGACACATGGCGGCAATGGTGGCAAGCTGTTTCATGAGCATTCCGTCAGGTTATCAGGGTGCCGGCACAATAGGCGCGCGCCTCGGGGGAACGGGGGGCGGCGAAGAATGCGGTGGTCGGGCCCTGTTCATGTATTCTTCCCTTGTGGATGAAGATCACGTCGTCGGCGATGCGCCTGGCCTGGTGCAGGTCATGGGTGACCAGCATGATCTTGGTGCCCATGCGCGCAATTTCGCGGGTCAATGCCTCGAAGCCGGCGGTGGCCGCCGGATCAAGGCTGGCTGTCGGTTCGTCCAGCAGCAGAAGCCGGGGTTTGTTCACCAGCGCACGGGCCATGGTCAGACGTTGCTGTTCCCCCCCCGAAAGGGCGCGTGCGGGGCTTTCCGCGCAATGGGTGAGATCGGCCATGACCAGAAGTTCGGCGATGCGGCCGGTGCGCTGTCGGCGAGGAATGCGTGCGATCCTGAGTGCATGATCAAGGTTGGCCCGCACGCTGCGCCGCAGCAGCACGGGTTTCTGGAATACCATCCCGGTAGATCCGTCAAAGGCCGGATCAAAGCGGATTCGCCCGCTGTCCGGACGGATCAGCCCGCCCAGCAGGCGCAGAAGCAGGCTTTTGCCTGCGCCGTTCGGGCCAAGAAGGGCGGTGATGCCGGACGGGGACAGAGCGAAGCTTATCCCGTCAAGAAGGCAGCGCCCGCCGCGCTCATAGCGCAACTCTTCCGCCATCAGCAGCCATGCCGCCGTTTCCGCCCGGCGCCGGTTGTGGCCCGGGGCGGTGTCAAGTGGCAGGATGTTGCCGCGGGGCGCGGGATCAGGCATGGGCCTGCCTTTCCAGACGTGTTCTGAGCACGACCAGCGCGATGTTGATGACAAAGGCAAGCCCCAGCAGGATCAGCCCCAGAGAAACCGCCAGGCGCAGGTTGCCTTTCGAGGTTTCAAGCGCGATCGCCGTGGTCATCACCCGCGTGGCATGGTTGATGTTGCCCCCCACGATCATCACCGCACCGATTTCCGAAAGCGCCCGCCCCAGCCCGGCCAGAAAGGCGGTGACCAGCGCATGGCGCGCATCGCGGATCAGGGTGCCCATCACCTGCAGCCGGGTGGCCTTCATGGCGCGCAGCATCTCGTCATATTCGGCATGCAGATCGGAAAGCACCTGCTGCGAAAACGAGGCGATGATCGGCGTTACCAGGATCATCTGTGCAATGATCATCGCGGTCGGCGTATAGAGCAGCTGCAGTATCCCGAGCGGCCCCGAGCGCGAGAGCAGCAGATAGAGCCCGAGCCCCACCACCACCGGCGGCAGGCCCATCAGCGCATTGATCGTCATTGTAGCCAGATTGCGCCCGGGAAACCGCCCCACAGCCAGAAGCGCGCCGAGCGGTACGCCGATCAGTGCCGCCAGAATAACGGCAAAAACCGAAACCCGCAGCGACAGGGCAACGATCTCGATAATCTGGCCATCAAGCATCGCGGGAACATCCTCTTGCTGAAAAAAGGGTAATCCCCGGGGTGCCTGTTGGCAAGCCCTATGTGCCTGCTGTTTCGCGCCCCGGGCAACAGCGGCCGAGTGGGGACAGGCAAACATGTTTTGCATTTTGTCATCAAACATACAAGAATGGCGATTATCCGGTGAAAGCGCCACAAGGCGCGGGGCGCGGGAGGCATATTTCCCGGCTTGCCGGAGCTTGAAAGGGAGTAGGAAAGCATGAAGGAAACAGACAGGAATGTAAGCAGGCGCGGTATCCTGAAAGGGGGGGCGGCGGTCGGAGCGGCCGCACTGGCCTCGCCGGCGCTGGTTTCGAAGGCGCTGGCTTCGTCGGGCGAGGTGAACCTGCTTGACTGGTCGGATTACTGGCCCGAAGACATGCTGGCGGGGTTCACCAGCGAAACCGGCATCAAGGTGAATTATGTGGGCATCGGTTCGAACGAGGAGATCATCAACAAGATGAAGGCCTCGAATGGTGCGGGTTTCGATGTCATCGGCCCCACCAACAACCGCAACCTGCAATGGGGCCCGCTGAACCTGTTGCAACCGTGGGACATGAGCCGCGTGCCGATCGACCGTGCCAATCCGGCAATGGCCAAGATCGGGCCGGATGCCTGGGATTTCGGCAAGGGATCCACCTGGATTCCCCATATCTGGGGCACCGAAGGTATGGCCTGGCGCACCGATCTGTGGGCCCCCGCAGCGGCCGATGGCGTGCCGAGCTATGGCGAGATCTGGGCCGACGAGAACGCCGGCAAGACGATGATCCGCCCGCATTCGGGCATGCTCTGCGCCGGTCTCTACATGGAAACCACCGGCGAACTTGAACCCGGCGCTGTCTGGGCCGCTTATGAGAACGAGGAAAGCTTCCGCAAGACCTGGGGCACGATCACCGACTGGTGCATTGCGCGCAAGGGGAACCTCAAGCTTCTGTGGAACGATGCCGACAGCCAGAAACAGGGCCTGCTGAACGGCGGTGTCGTTGTCGGCCAGACATGGGATGGTCCGCCGCTGGCGCTGAAGACGGCGGGCGAGCCTGTTACCTATCAGGCGCCGCGCGAAGGCGCGATGGCCTGGGTCGATGGCCTTGCCATGCCAGTCGGAGCCGAGAACATCGACGAAGCCTATGCGCTTGTCGAATATGCCTATCGCCCGGAAGTGGCGGGCAAGGCGATCGACACGCATGGGTACAATTCGCCGATTCTGGGAGCCGACAAGTTTGCCAGCGCCACCTACAAGAAGAACTTCGCCGAGGCCTATCCCGGCGATGCGCTGGCCAACCTGAATCCCTGGCCGGCCGAGCCGCCCTGGTATGCCGATCTGCGCACGGAATACGTGAACAAGTTCAAGAGTGCCTGACGCACGGCGACGCGCGTCCATGCAGTCCGCATGCCGGCGGGCTGCATGAAGGGCAGAACACGAAGCACCCGGCCGCAGTCTTGGCGGCCGGGTGTGGCGGCGATGCGTTCAGCAGGGGGCGGCAATGACAGACGGTGTCGGCGTAGAGCTTGAAAACCTCTGGATCCGGTTCGGCGAATTCGTGGCGGTTCGCGATGCCAGCGTGAACATAAACGGCGGCGATTTCTTTTCCTTCCTTGGTCCTTCCGGTTGCGGAAAAACCACCATCCTGCGCGCGGTTTCCGGGTTTCTCCAGCCCAGCGAGGGCCGGGTTCTGATCGGCGGCCGCGACATGGCCGGGATCGGCCCCAACAAGCGGCCCACGGCGCTGATCTTCCAGAATCTTGCGCTGTTTCCTCTGATGAAGGTGTGGGAAAACATCACCTTCTCGATGGAAGTAAGGGGGGCCAGCGCGTCCGAACGGCGCAGGCGCGCCGATGAGCTGCTGGAAATGATCGCGCTGGAAGGTCAGGGCAACAAGTTGCCCGGCGAACTTTCGGGCGGCCAGAAGCAGCGGGTGGCGATCGCGCGCGCCCTTTGCGCCGAGCCCGACGTTCTGTTGCTTGACGAGCCGCTTTCGGCGCTTGATCTGAAGCTGCGCCAGCACATGCGCACCGAACTGCGCGCCATCCAGCAGCGCGTGGGCATCACCTTCATCTATATCACCCACGATCAGGGCGAGGCGCTGACCATGTCCGACAACGTGGCGGTAATGCGGGCCGGCGTGATCGAGCAGATCGGCACCGGCCATGCCATTTACGATCTTCCCGCCACCCCTTTCGTGGCCTCTTTCGTGGGCGAAAACAACGTGTTTCGCGGCAAGGTTCTTGAGGTGAAGGGCGACGAGGCACTGATCCGCACCAACCGTTCGGGCGATCTTCTGGCCCAGATCACTCCGGCGGCGCGGGGGGTGCTGAAGGTGGGGGATGATGCGATGATGTTCGTTCGCCCCGAGGCGTTTTCGCTGGTTGACGATGCCGGGGCCCATGCCGGGAAAAGCCTGACCGCCCGGGTGGTGAACGAGGAATTCGAGGGCAATTCCTACAGCGTGTTCCTTGAGAGCGAGGGGGGCAAGCGGATCAAGATGTCGCTTCCCAATGTGGGACAGGAGCGGGTGGTCTCGACGGGCGATGACCTGATCCTGAAATACGAACTGCGCAATGCGGTGGCGATGCCTGCGGGCGAACTGGCATCCGAATAGGAGGAAGCGATGGCAAGGCCGCGTCTTTTCGCCGAATATTTTCGCACCAACGGCAGGTTTCTCGGTATCACCATGATGCTGCTGGTCGGGTTCTGGATCATCGTTCTGATCCTGCTGCCACAGCTTTCGATGCTTGATTTCTCGTTCCGCTACAACCTTCCTCCGGCCGAGCAGGGCGGACCGAAGGATGTCTATACGCTCGACAACTACCGCCATCTGATCTATGGCGCCGGGGGGGGCGAGGGCTCCTACAATACCGTTGATCTGATGGTATTCGGACGCACCATCCTTGCCGCCATGGCGGTGACGGTAGCGGATCTGATCCTGTGCTATCCGCTGGCCTATTATCTGGGCCAGTCGCGCGGCAGCGGTTTCGTGCGGCTGCTGGTGGTGTTGCTGATCATTCCCTACTGGATCAACGAGATCCTGCGCGCCTTTGCATTCAGGATCATCTTTGCCGATGGCGGGATCATCAACGCGGCAATGATGGGCCTCGGACTGATCGATCAGCCGATCGATTTCATCCGGGCCGACATCGCGCTCTATACCGGGCTTGGCTATGCCTATATCCTGCTGATGCTGTTTCCCATGTATAACGCCATCGAAAGCCTTGATCGCAACCAGATCGAGGCGGCACGCGACATGGGCGCAAGCTGGGTCCACATTCACCGGCGCATCGTGATCCCCCACGCCAAGCCCGGTATCAGTTCGGGGATGACGATGGTATTCATGCTGTCGGCCGGGGCGCTGGCAGCGCCGCAGATCCTGGGCGGGCCGAGCAGCCTGTGGTTCACCCAGCTGGTCTATCAGTGGTTCAACAATTCGCTCAACTGGCAGCAGGGATCGGCCTATGCGATCGTGCTGCTGATGGCATCGATCGCCATCGTGCTGACCTTCATGAAGATCTTCCGGGTCAACATGGGGGACATCGGGAAATGAGACATAACGTTCTCGTCTCCCGGCTGGCACTCGGCCTCTATCTGGTGATCTTCTTCGGCTATCTGCTGGGGCCGCTCGTGATCATGAGCATGACGGCCTTCAACTCGAATCCCTTTCCGACGATCAGCCCCTGGGACTGCTTTTCATTCGAGTGGTTCCAGGTGCTGGCCGATGACGAGCGTATCCTGCGCAGCATCCGCAACAGCGTGGTCATCGGCCTTGGCACGGTGGTGCTGTCGGTGGCAATGGGGCTGGCAGCGGCACTGCTGCTTACCCAGATCTGGCCGCGCTGGCGTGCCACCTATTACACGATCATCATCGCGCCGATCCTCATTCCCGGTGTGGTGCTGGGGATTTCCACAGTGGTGTTCTGGGACAGGATGAGCCGGTTTCTCGGCCCGGCCACCAGCGATCTGTTCCACAATGGCATCTTCCTGACGGTGCTGGGCCAGTCCACTTTCATCGCATCCTACACGATGCTGGTATTCGTGGCCCGGCTGCAGCGCTATGATCCGGGGCTGACCGAGGCGGCGCTTGATCTTGGCGCTACCCATGTGCAGGCCTTCCGCAAGATCCTGCTGCCCTTCATGCGCCCGGCCATTGCTTCGGCTGCAGTGCTGGCCTTTCTGGCAAGCTTCGAGAACTACAACACCACCACATTCACCTTCGGCCGTTATCCGACGCTGACGATCGAACTGGCCCAGAAGGTGCGCTATGGCATCAATCCCTCCATTTCGGCGCTGGCCTTCATTATCGTGATGCTGACGGTATTCTTTGCGCTGTCAGCCGAGGCCTGGCGGCGCGGCCGGATGAAAATGGCCGGACAGGCGGGGGGCGATCCGGTGCCGCAGCGTGCCGGTATCCTGCCCGCTTTCCTGCGTGGGAACTGGGCCGCGGTGGTGCTGGTCCTGTTTTCCTTCGTGGCAATCACCCTGTTCTGGACCGCGCGCAGCTACAGTCCCGAACAGTGCAAGGCCGAGGTTCGCGCGGCCAAGCAGGCAGAGGCGGCCAAGCGGCGCGAAGAGCTTCTGCGCCGGCGCGAGGAAATGCGCCGGCAGCAGCAGATGAAGGGCCCTGACATCTTCGCGCCCTCGGGCAGGCCCGCTGCCCCGGGGGCTTCCGGCAGGCCGGACACCGACCGGGCGCCCTTTGGCGGGGTTTTCGATCCGGGCAACCTGGAAGGGCAGTCGGGCACGGGGAATGCTCCGCGCGATGGCAGCCCGCCGCAGGGCGGAACGGAACCGCAGACAGGCGCCGGAACCGGAGCTGAGAACGGCGAGGAGCCGGGGAATGGCGGCAACAGAACCACCCCTTTCGGCAGTGTCTTCGATCCGGGAAATCTTTCAGGCACGGCTGGCAACTGAGGTCTGCTTTCTTCTCCGGAGCAGCCTTCGGGGACGGGGTCAGGTTCGGATATAGTGCAGGCGGTTGAAGCTTCGCCGCCATTTCGACACCTCGGGAGCCAGCGCTTCGGGGGCGCCTTCTGTCAGTGCACGGGCGATCAGACGGGCCATGCGCGGTGCGTGCTCTTCCGTGAACCCCCGGCGCACCAGTTCGGGGGTGCCGATACGCAGGCCGTTCATGTCGTTCTGAACGGTGGGCAGCGGCAGGCCGATACCAGAAGCCAGAAAGCCCGCACGGCGAAGCCGTTTCGCCGCCCGCTGGCCGCCGCCGAAAGGTGCGGCCTCAAGCGCGAACTGATGCGACTGCGTGAAACCGCGCGCGGCGGCAAACACCGGCAGGCCTTCGGCGGCAAGGGCCCCGGCCAGAGCCCGTGCCGTGGCGATCATCCGTTTCGCACAGGCCTGTCCGTATTCGCGCCAATCAAGCAGCGAAAGCGCCAGCGCTGCCGGTTTCGAGGTGTCGAAATTGGCGGCAAGGCCCGGGAAGGCGATCCGCTCAAGGCGTTCGGCGATCGCGGCGTCATTGGTAAGGATCAGCCCCGAGGGGGGGCCTCCCAGGCTTTTGTAGGTGCTCATGGTCATCACATGGGCTCCGGCCACGAGGGGGTTTTCCCAGGCGCCGCCGGCGATGATGCCGCACTGATGAGCGGCGTCGAACAGCAGATATGCCCCCACGTCATCGGCGATCTCGCGCAGTTCCGCCACCGGATGCGGAAAGAGGTTGAGCGAACCGCCGATGGTAATGATCCGGGGGCGGATTTCGCGGGCCAGGGCGCGCAGCGCTGCGGTATCAACCGTATAGTCATCGGCATTGACGGGGGCGGAGTGGCTTTGCAGCCCGTAAAGCCCGGCACAGCCGGCGGCGTGATGGGAAACATGACCGCCGATTTCGGCCGGAGGAGAAATGATCGCATCGCCTGGCCCGGCCAGAGCCATGAAGGCATGAAGATTGGCGATCGTTCCCGAAGGCACGCGGATCTCGGCATGGCTGGCAGCAAAGGTTCCGGCGGCAAGTTCGGCGGCGATGATCTCGATTCGTTCGATGGCCTCCAGTCCGGTTTCATACTTGTCGCCCGGATAACCCAGCGACGGCCGTGTGCCCAGGCCTGCCGCCAGTGCCGCTTCGGCGGCCGGATTCATCACATTGGTGGCGGGGTTCAGGTTGAAGCAGTCGTGCTCGTGAATACGGTGGTTTGCGGCGATCAGATCGCTGATCCTGGCGGCAAGCGCATCGCTGCTCTGCTCCGCGGTTTCGGCGGCGATCATCTGCACCAGGGATTCGGCATCGGCCGGCACCCAGGCGCGGCGGGCAAGGTGGGGCATGGCTGATCTCCTGTGCGCTCCGGCTCAGGTTCCGGCAAAGGCGGCTTCAAGTGCGATTTCCACCATTTCGCCAAAGCTCTGTTCGCGTTCGCGTGCGGGCAGTGCCTCGCCCGTCTGAAGGTGGTCGGAAACGGTCAGTACCGCCAGCGCGCGGCGCTTGTGGCGGGCGGCAAGATTGTAAAGCTCGGCCGCTTCCATCTCGACACCCAGGATACCGTGGCGGACCATCATTTCGTTCAGATCGGGGCGTTCGTCATAGAAGACATCAGAGGAATAGATGCCGCCCACGTGATGGCGCACATCCTTGCGCCGGGCCGCCTGCACTGCGGCTTCGAGAAGGTCGTAATCGGCGCAGGGTGCGAAATTGAGCTCGCGGAAGACCCCGTGCGAGGGGGTGGAAAGCGAGCTTGCCGTCATGGCGATGATCACATCGCGGATCTGCACATGCGGCTGCATGCCACCGCACGAGCCGATGCGGATCAGCGTCTGCGCGCCGTATTCGCTCATCAGTTCATTGGCATAGATCGAAAGGCTGGGCATGCCCATCCCCGAACCCTGGATGGTGACGGGATTGCCTTTCCAGGTGCCGGTAAAGCCCAGCATGCCGCGCACTTCGTTCACGCATTTCGCCCCCTCAAGAAAGGTTTGCGCGGCCCATCTGGCGCGCAGCGGATCGCCCGGCATCAGAACGGTTTCGGCAATATCGCCGGCTCTGGCCCCGATGTGTATGGTCATCTGCCCCTCCCTTTTCCTCAGTCTGGCAGAGGTAAGCGGGTTTTGCCGGGCGGTGCAAGGGGATCAGGGCGGGGGTGGATTCAGGGGAACGGTCAGAGAGCTGTCGGAAGGGTCGGACATGTTCTTCTTCTGGCCCGTGATATCAACCCCCTCGATCAGCCCGCCGATCAGCACGGTGATGAGTTCGGCCCGGCTTGAAACGCCGGCCTTGCGATAGATCGCGGCATTCTGTGCCTTGACGGTGCCTTCGCAGGTGCTGCGCATCCGGGCAATTTCGGGAATCGTGGCGCCCTTGACCGAAAGCAGGGCCACATCGCGCTCGGCGGGGCTCAGCCCCCATTGGTCAAAGTGGTATTCGATGGTCTGCTGGAAGGCGCCGCTTGCAGTGCCAAGGGCCAGTTCGACCTGCGTGTTGCGCCTGAGCAGGCGGCGGTATTCCCAGAGGCTGAGCCCGGCGCCAAAGCCAAGCGCGAACACCCCGGCGACCTCGAGCCAGGTGTGGGCGGACCAGGTCAGGGCGGAAAGTTCGCGGATATCCTGAACCACATCCCCGAAAAAGATCGCGGCGCAACCCAGTTGCAGAAAGGCAGCAAGCAGGAACAGCCGGCGGTGCAGCTGCGCATCCTTTGACTCACTCATGGGCTGTTTCTTCATCGATATCCTTCTCTCCGGTAATCATCGCCACGACAAGGTTTTCCCTGTGCCGCCAGCTTGCAAGCGCAACCCCGCCCAGATGCAGGGCAACCAGCAGAAGCAGGAAATTGACAAGCGCTTCATGCAGGTCTTCAACCCATTCGACGCCGAAATAGGCGTCCATTCCCATCATGTAGCCGGAAACGGAGATGGCGATAAGGGTGATCAGCAGGGCCATCACCATTGCGCCGCCTGCGGGATTGTGGCCCAGGTAACGCCGTTCACGGCCCGCAGCCATGTCGCGCAGATAGGTGATCAGGCGGTGCGGCCCCGGCACGAAATCGGTGAATCGTGCGTGGCGGGGGCCGATGAAGCCCCAGACCAGGCGAAAGGCGATCAGCCCCGCCACCCCGTAGCCAAGCCACAGATGCAGCCAGCGGGGGGATTCGAAGATATAGGCCCCGAGAACCCCGGTCACGAGCAACCAGTGAAAGAGGCGCACACCGATATCCCATACTCTTGTCTTTCGCGGCGCCGTTGACGGCCGCGTGGTGAAATCGTCGTGCATGAGTGTCATGGCATGCGCCTCCTTCTTGCCGGGGTGAGTGGTGGTGGATCAGGACTCGTTGCGCTCAAGCTCCTTGCCGGTGGCCGGATCGTAGTAGATTTCAACCTTCTTTCCTTCGACCCTGCCGTAGATTTCGTAGCATTTGCCGCTGCTGACCTTGAACTTGATCACCTCGCCGCCCTGCTCCTCGAAGCCCTTCACGATCTGCCAGGCAGGGGTGTTCTGTTCGGCGGGGGTGCAGGAAGGCCCGGCCAGGGCGGGGCCTGCAAGAACGGCGAACAGGACAGCGATCATCGGTTTCTTCATTTCGTATCTCCTTACCTTCTTCATTCATGTCCGGTGCCATCGGTGCCGCTCCGTTCGGGGCGGACCAGTGGCCGACGGAAACAACAGCTAGGAGATGCGGCAGCATCGCTCTATCGGGTAACGGGTTATGGGCCGGGGCATAATCCTGGGATTACGTTGTTATGACTTGTGAAATACGCGGACTTCTGCCGGCTTGCGGGCGCTGTCCGGCACGAGGCTTGCGGCGGCGGAAAATTGCCGTTCGGGATGCGTAAGTTTCGCGAAAACCGGCCGATGGCGGGAGGGGGGGAAGTGCCTGCTCATCCGGTGATTCGGCAATCCCGGGAAACCTCGGGCGGGTGGCTCCTCTGCTCATGTCATGCCCTTCGCCCGGCCGGAAATCCGCCGGATTCGCGGATCATCCCACGCATTCTGTCCTGCCTGCATCGGCAAGGGCTTCGCCGTCCGACCGGTTCAGGCTGCGGTGCCCCGTGGATCGGCGAGGGCAACGATATCCGACATGATGCGGTTCAGATCGAAATCCTTCGGCGTATAGATGCGTGCGACCCCGATGGTCTGCAGACGCCCGACATCTTCGGGGGGGATGATTCCCCCGGCTACCACAGGGATATGGCGCAGGCCGGCTGCGCAAAGCCTTTCCGTCAGTTCTTCCAGAAGCGGTATATGGCTACCGGACAGGATCGAGACACCGATCACATGCGGCTCTTCCCGTTCTGCCGCCGCAACGATTTCGGCCGGGGTAAGGCGGATGCCGTCATAGGAAATCTCCATGCCGCAATCGCGGGCCCGTGCCGCGATCTGCTCGGCGCCGTTCGAATGACCGTCAAGGCCGGGTTTGCCGACCAGAAGCTTCAGCCGCCGCCCCAGGCGGTCGGATACCGCATCGACGGCGGCGCGGATTTCGTCAAGCCCTTCGGTGCGGTTGCCGGAACTGGCCGAAACGCCGGTGGGGGCGCGATACTGTCCGAATACGGCGCGCATCACATCGCCCCATTCGCCGGTGGTGACGCCCGCCCCTGCTGCTTCGATCGAGGGGGGCATGATGTTGGAGCCTTCCGCCGCGGCCCGGCGCAGGGCGTTCAGCGCCGCCTTTACGGCGGCTTCATCGCGTTCGTTCCGCCAGGCTGCAAGGCGGGCGATCTGTTCGGCCTCGGCCGCCGGATCCACCTTCATGATCGCGTCGTCACTGGCAATAAGCGGCGAGGGGGCGCCCTCGGTCCAGCGGTTGACGCCCACCACCACGGTTTCGCCCGACTCGATGGCCGCGATACGTTCGGCGTTGGCCTCTACCAGCCGGGATTTCATGTATTCGATGGCTCTCACGGCGCCGCCCATGCCCTCGATCAGGTCAAGCTCGGCGCGTGCGGCATCTTTCAGTTCGGCCACCTTGCGCGCAACGGCCGGGTTGCCCTCGAACAGGTCATCATATTCCAGAAGGTCGGTTTCATAGGCCAGGATCTGCTGCATCCTGAGCGACCATTGCTGATCCCACGGCCGCGGCAGGCCGAGGGCTTCGTTCCAGGCGGGCAACTGCACGGCGCGGGCGCGGGCGCTTTTCGAAAGCGTGACCGCCAGCATTTCCAGAAGGATGCGACAGACGTTGTTTTCCGGCTGCTGTTCGGTAAGCCCGAGGGAATTGACCTGCACGCCATAGCGGAAACGGCGGAGCTTCGGATCCTTCACGCCATACCGCTGTCGTGTGATCTCGTCCCACAGATCGGCGAAGGCGCGCATCTTGCACATTTCGGTGACAAACCGGATGCCGGCATTCACGAAGAAGCTGATCCGCCCGACCATCGCCGGGAAACCGGTCGCCGGAACCTTGGCACGCAGAGCGTCGAGCACGGCAATGGCGGTGGCCAGCGCATAGGCCAGTTCCTGTTCGGGGCGCGCGCCGGCTTCCTGCAGGTGATAGGAACACACGTTCATCGGATTCCACTTCGGCATTTCCGCCCGGGTGAAGGCAGCCACATCGGTGGTCAGGCGCAATGAGGGTTCGGGCGGGCAGATATAGGTGCCGCGCGAAAGATATTCCTTGATGATGTCGTTCTGCACCGTGCCCTGAAGAGCGGCAAGGGATGCGCCCTGTTCCTGGGCCACGGCGATATAAAGCGCCAGAATCCAGGGTGCGGTGGCGTTGATCGTCATGCTGGTGTTCATCTGTTCCAGAGGAATGCCCCGGAACAGCATGCGCATGTCGCCCAGATGGCAGACGGGCACGCCCACCTTGCCCACCTCGCCGCGCGCCAGTTCGTGATCGCTGTCGTATCCGGTCTGGGTGGGCAGGTCGAAGGCCACCGAAAGGCCGGTCTGGCCGCGGGCAAGATTGGCGCGGTAAAGCGCGTTCGAGGCTTCGGCCGTGGAATGGCCGGCATAGGTGCGAAACAGCCAGGGGCGGTCTTTCCGGGGGGGTGTCATCGCGGCCTTCCCGATTGATCATGTTGCACCGCAGCATGATTGCAAATGAAAGATAATTTCGCAACCTGTAAAATGACCGGAACATTGTTGCGCCGGCTTTTGCTGGACCGCCTCCTGGTTTTCAGGGAAAGTGATCTTCATGACAAGCACGGTGGAAATGCCGCTCTGGGCGCTGCTGCTGATCCTTGGCCTTGCGGCCGTTGCCGCGCTTGACAGGGTTCTGGCGCCCTCGGTGCGCTGGTTCTTTCGCCGTCGGATGGAACGGGCGGTGGCGCGGCTGAACAGGCGTCTGACCCGGCCGATCGAGCCCTTCAGGCTGGCACGGCGCCATGACATGATCCAGAGGCTGGTTTATGATCCGAAGGTGGCCGAGGCCATTGCCGCCACCGCGCGCGATGAGGGCATCCCCGAAAACGTGGCCTTCGAGCGCGCCCGTGCCTATGCCCGCGAGATCGTGCCGCGCTTTTCAACCGCTGCCTATTTCGGCTTTGCCACCCGTGCGGCAAGCTGGCTCAGCCGGCAGCTTTACCGGGTGCGCCTGGGCCATTTCGATCGTGAGCGTCTTGAGGCGATCGATCCCGATGCAACGGTGGTCTTCGTGATGAACCACCGTTCGAACATGGATTACGTTCTGGTTACCTTTCTGGTCGCGGACCGTGCGGCGCTTTCCTATGCGGTGGGCGAATGGGCGCGGGTGTGGCCGTTGCGTCAGCTGATCCGCGCCATGGGGGCCTATTTCATTCGCCGCAAATCGCGCAACCCGCTTTATCGCCGGGTGCTGGCGCGTTATGTGCAGATGGCCACGGCCGGAGGCACGACACAGGCGATCTTCCCCGAAGGGGGGCTCAGCCTTGACGGTGCCCTGCGCCCGCCCCGGCTGGGGCTGCTGCATTATGTGGTATCGGGGTTCGATTCCGACAGCATGCGCGATGTGGTATTCGTGCCTGTGGCGCTGAACTATGATCGCGTGCTCGAAGACCGGGTGCTGCTGGCGGCTGCTGCAGATGGGGGGCGGCACTTTCGCTTCGGCAAGTGGCGCATGGTGGGGTTCGTTGCCGGCCAGTTGTGGCTGAAGATGAGGGGCCGGTTCCGCCGTTACGGATATGCGGCGGTGAGTTTCGCCGCACCGCTCAGCCTGCGTGCCTTCCTGGGCAGACAGGCTGGGAATGTGTCCGGCAATGCCCCCCCTGACGCGGGAATCACCGAGGCATTGGCCGGCGAACTGATGGCGCGGATCGCCAGCGCTGTGCCGGTTCTGCCGGTGCCGCTGGTGGCTACGGTGATGTTGCGCGCCGGAACGCCGCTGGATGCCGCGCAGATCACCGCCCGGGCGGTGGATCTGGGCGAATGTCTGCGTGCGTGCGGTGCGCATGTGCACATGCCGCGCGACAGCCTGGAATATGCAGCCGACAAGGGGCTGCGCCTGCTGGCGCAACGTCGTCTGATCGTGCAGGAAGATATGCTGTGCAGGCCGGCCTCCGATCCCGATGCGCGCCGGGTTCTTGAATATTACGCACGCTCCATTGCCCATCTGGTGGCCCGCTGCCCTGGCGATGCGGGGCGGAAGGCCGGTCGCTGCGGTCATAAAATTACAAAACAGAAGATTTGAAGGTTGCAAAATTGCGCATCAAATCTTATTTCTGCGCAAGCAGCCGCGTTTATTCTGCGGTGCAGCAGAATGGATGAACCGAGGAGAGGCCCATGCCGCCCGAAGCCGATACCACCCTTGCCGACCATGCGGCGCCTGCGAAGGATCTTTACGATATCGGGGAAATCCCGCCGCTTGGCCATGTGCCTGCCAGGATGCGGGCCTGGGCGATCCGGCGCGAACGCCACGGCGCGCCCGAGAAATCCATGCTGGAAGAGATTGTCGAGGTGCCCGAGATCGACAGCCATGAGGTGCTGGTCATGGTGATGGCCGCGGGGGTGAATTACAATGGGGTCTGGGCCGGTCTGGGTAAGCCGATCTCGCCGTTCGACGTGCACGGTGCGCCTTATCACATTGCCGGTTCGGATGCGGCGGGGATCGTCTGGAAGGTGGGCGACAAGGTGAAGCGCTGGAAGGTGGGCGACGAGGTGGTGATCCACTGCAACCAGGACGACGGCGACGACGAGGAATGCAACGGAGGCGATCCGATGTTCAGCCCCAGTCAGCGGATCTGGGGCTATGAAACGCCCGACGGCTCATTTGCCCAGTTCACCCGGGTGCAGGCCCAGCAGCTGATGGAGCGGCCGCGCCACCTGACATGGGAAGAAAGCGCCTGTTACACGCTGACGCTGGCCACCGCCTATCGAATGCTGTTCGGCCATCGTCCGCATACGCTGAAACCGGGGCAGAACGTGCTTGTGTGGGGGGCGTCGGGGGGGCTGGGCTCTTATGCCATCCAGTTGATCAACACGGCCGGGGCCAATGCGATCGGGGTGATTTCGGATGAATCCAAGCGTGAATTCGTGATCAGTCTTGGCGCAAGGGGGGTGATCAACCGCCGGGATTTCGATTGCTGGGGGCAATTGCCCAGGGTGAACACGCCCGAATACAAGGCCTGGTTTGCCGAGGTGCGCAAGTTCGGCAAGGCAATCTGGGAAATCACCGGCAAGGGCGTGAATGTGGATATCGTGTTCGAGCATCCCGGCGAAGCCACATTCCCCGTGTCCACCTTCGTGGTGAAGAAGGGCGGCATGGTGGTGATCTGCGCCGGCACGACCGGCTATAACCTGACGATGGACGCCCGCTATGTCTGGATGCACCAGAAGCGCATCCAGGGCAGCCATTTCGCAAATCTGAAACAGGCCAGTGCCGCAAATCGTCTCATGATCGAACGACGGCTCGACCCCTGCATGTCCGAACTGTTCCCGTGGGAAGAGATTCCGGCCGCGCACATGAAGATGATGCGGAACGAGCACAAGCCCGGCAACATGGCGGTTCTGGTTCAGTCGCCGCGTCCGGGATTGCGCACCATCGAGGATGTGCTCGAGGGCTGAGTGAAGCAGATCGAGCGTTGTTGCCGGATCGGGAACGGTTTGTTGGCAACCCGTGGATTTCCGGCATTTCATGTTAATGAAATCAAATGGTTATGGCTTGTTCTTCCCCTCAATATAGGGGGGTTGAAAAACGTGGACATGTTGCCGCAAGCTGCTCGTGCCAAGGTAGTGTTAACAACTTGTTAACCACTCTGAAAGAGAGTAAACATGAAGCATGACTGGATGATCGACGTTCTTGCCGACCTTGAGAAATATGCGCAGGAAAACGGGCTTGTTGCAGTGTCGGAGCAGTTGAACGACGCCAAGCTCATGGCGGCAACCGAGATATCCTCGCTCGTGGATGAAGGAGTGGGAGCAGGCCCTGCCGATGCAGAACAGGCTCGAAACCATCATCGATTGCATGGAGCAGGCAAGATCGCTGGATGATCTCCAGAAAGAGATCCTCAGATTGCGCAATCTGTTCGATGTCGAACATCTCGTTTATCATTCGGTGAACAGCACGGGTGAGCAGTATGCGGTTCTGACATACAGGCCCGAATGGGTGAATCATTACATCGCACAGGGCTATGAAAGGATCGATCCGGTGGTTCTGGGCTGCTATCGCCGTTTCAATCCGGTTGACTGGAAGCGGCTTGACTGGTCGTCCAGGGTGGCGCGCGCCTTCCTGAACGAGGCGCTTGACAGCGGGGTGGGCCGGCAGGGATTTTCGGTTCCGATCCGCGGCCCCCAGGGGCAGTTTGCCCTGTTCACCGTGAACCACACCTGCAACGATGCCGCCTGGGCCCGTCATACCGAAAAATTTGCACGCGAAGTGATCCTGGTGGCCCATTACATCAACCAGAAGGCGCTTGAGCTGGAAGGTGAAAACCAGCCCGCCCCGGTGCGTCCCATGTCGCCCCGCGAAACCGATGTGCTGACACTGCTTGCCCTGGGCTACAGCCGGGCGCAGGCTGCAGAAAGCCTGTCGATCTCGGAACATACCCTGCGGGCCTATCTGGAAAGCGCCCGCAGCAAGCTGGGGGCGATGAACACCACCCATGCGGTGGCCCGCGCCCTGACCCAGGGGCTGCTTGTCATCTGAAACCGGATCAATCCCCTGTATTTTCCTGTTGCCGATATCCGCTTCTGAAGCCGGATATTAATGAGAAGTTATTGCTGCGCACGGTGGTATCAGCATGCGTTAACCAGGTTCCCATAGGCCTGATCTCCATTCGAACAAGGAGATCAGGCGATGTTGCGATATCTGTATGCAAGGGAATTGCGCAATCATGAAAAGTTGCACGATACGATGTTTGCCGATCGTGCACGGCAGTTTCATGGCCGGCTCGGGTGGGATGTAACGATAAACGACAGGGGTGAAGAGCGTGACGAATACGATGCGCTCGATCCTCTTTACGTGATCTGGGAACTGCCCGACGGGCGGCATGGTGGTTCCATGCGTTTTCTGCCTACCACCGGGCGCACCATGGCGGCCGAACATTTTCCGGATCTTTCCGGCGGTCGCCCGGTGCGCAGCCCCCTGATCTGGGAATGCACCCGTTTCTGCCTGGGCGAAGGGGCGAGGCCGGGGGTATCGGCGGCGCTGATGCTGGGAGGGGCCGAGGTGGGCCTGGGTTTCGGGCTTTCTCATGCGTTGGGGGTGTTCGATTCCCGCATGGTTCGCATCTATCGCCGGCTTGGCTGGCCGCCGCTGGTGCTGGGAAGCCGGGGAGGCGGGCGCGATGCGGTCAGTCTGGGCCTGTGGGAATACAGCCGCGCGATCCGCCGCCACCTGCTGCGCAAGGCCGGCATTTCCGACGAGTTGTCGCGCCACTGGTTCATGCGCGCCTTCGGCCATCTGGAACTGCAGCGGATCGTCGGCTGAAGGCGCACCTTCATGCTGGAAACCCTGCGGGGCGGCCTGTAGGCTTGCTCCATGAGCACCCGTATTTTCCCCAGTCTTTCCGAGGATCAGGCCGAAGCCCATGACCGGATTGCCGGAAAGCTTCGCGCCGCCGGGGTTGATATTGACAGGGGCACTCTCACCCCACGGGCCGAGGGCGGCGGAGAGATCGTTGCGGTGGTCGGCAAGGCCGGTTCGGGCAAGACGCTGCTGCTTGCCACGCTTTGCCGCGCGCTTGAAGAGGCCGGGGTCGAAATCGTTTCGGGTGATTACGAGGCTCGCCCCCGCAAGGACCGGCGCAGCCTGGCCGTGCTTGCGCCCACCAACAAGGCGGCCAGCGTGCTGCGGGCCCAGGGGGTGCCCGCAACAACCATTCATCGTATCCTCTATACCCCGGTTTACGATCCTGAATACGAAAAGATCGCCGAGTGGCTGGCCGGTCGCGGCACCCGTCCCCGGATCGAGGGGCTGAGCGAGGCGGCACTTGACCGGGCGCTGTCCTTCTATCGGCAGAATCGTTCGATTCCCGGCGCGTTGGCCGCGGCGGGCCTGCGAGGCTCGGATTTCATCACCGGATGGAAACGGCGCGATGAGCCGCTCGACATCGGGTTCGTCGATGAAAGCTCGATGCTTGACGAGAAACAGCTCGAAGATCTCGGGGCGATCTTTCCCACCCTGGTGCTGTTTGGCGATCCGGCGCAGCTGGCGCCGGTCAACCGGTCGGGCCGGATGGTGTTTGACGATCTCCCCGACAGCCGCAAGCTGGTACTGGCGCGCATCCATCGCCAGGCAGTTGATAATCCGATCCTTGATCTGGCCCATGCGCTGGGGGATCAGGATCTGGAATTCGCGGATTTCGAACGGCTGGTGGCAGAGGCCGCCCGCCGGGATCCCCGGGTGGTTGTCAGCCCGCGGGTGGCGGCCGACAGGATGGCCCGGTCCCCTGTTCTGGTGTGGCGAAACAAGACCAGGATACGGCTGATCCAGGCCTTCCGCTCTGCCTTTGGCGCACCGCCCGACAGCCTTCTGCCGGGCGAGCCGCTGATCTGCGACGGCATCGAACTGCCCCTGAAGCATCGCCGCAAGCGCATCGATCTTGAGGCTCGCGGACTGATCAAGGGTGCGCAGGTGATCTACCTGGGCCCGGGGGGAAAACCCGGTTTTTCCCGCCTGCATGTCATCGGCGCACCGCAGCCGCAGGTTTCGGCCGCTTCGATCATAAAGATCGAAAGCCCCGGGGAAGACGAACCCTTCATTCCCTATGCGGCGCGCATGGGGGCGGCTTTTCTGCATGGCGCGGCGGTAACGATTCACAAGGCGCAGGGCAGCCAGTGGCAGGATGTGCAGGTGTTCGCGCCCGATCTGCATGCGGCGGCCCGGATGGGCCGGAGCGAAGCCGGTCAGCCGCTGTGGAAACGGCTGGCCTACGTGGCCATCACCCGTGCCGAAAAGCGGCTGTTCTGGGTTACGCGCAATCGCCTGGCGCTGCCCTCTGCGCCGCTGTCAACGGATGATCTGCAGCCTGATCCACCCCACCTGACGCTGTCGGCGGATGCCACCGCCCCCGCAGGCGGCGCAGGATCGTGATCCGGGATCAGCCGCTCTGCCCCCTGAGATAGCGGAATGCCGTCGAGGCGCCCCAGCCGGCAATGATCGCGATCACCAGCGACAGCAGGCCATAAAGCAGGGGGCGCTGATGCGCCAGGTTGAAGATCCAGCGTTCAAGCCCGACCTTCCGCACCTCGATATCGGTCTGATAGGAGGACAGCACCCGCCCCTTGCGGGTCAGGAATATGCGGGCCATGTAGCGCCCCTCGACGAGCTTGGCCGGCAGGCGCACCGAGGTTCGGAACAGGGTTTCGGCCTGCAGGCTTACCTGGCCCTCGTTCATCTGATAAAGATCGTCTTCGGCGCGCAGGCGCACCAGGGCCTCGGTGAAATCCCCGGCGTCAAGGGCCAGGAGATTGGCCCAGTAGGCCTGAATCGCCTGGCGGATCGAGATCTTGTATCGCAGATCCTCGGAGCCGATCAGGATCTGGCGCAGCGGCGCATTGGTGGAAACGGCATAGAAACTGGGCGCGGCGTCGATCTTCAGTGATGCGGCGTTCACCCAGATTCCCGCAACCCGCTTCTTGCGCCATATGACCAGCGGTTCCGAGGGGCCCGAAACCGTTACGATAATGCCCAGGGGGGCGTCTCCGGGCGGGGGGGCTTCGCGCTTGATCGCTCCGAAGACAAGGATCTCGGAACCGACAAAACTGGCGGTGATCGCCACCTGGCCGTGCGACAGATCGGCGATCACTTCCTCGCCGGTTTCGCGGCCGGCCGCGGGTGTGCAAAGCACCGGAAGTGCCAGCAGCAGAAGAAGGGCGGGAAATCGGCGGAAATTCATGCCTGCCCCTCCCTGATCCGGGAAATGCTGAACAGTTCTTCAGGCTCGATCAGAAGCCCGAGGGCGATCTTGATGCAGACTGCCAGCACCAGAAGCGCCAGCAGGATGCGCAGCTGTTCGGCCTTCAGCCTGGTGCTGATCCGGGTGCCGATCTGCGCCCCGATCACTCCGCCCACGATCAGCAGCACTGCCAGCACCATATCGACCGAATAATTGGTGGTTGCGTGCATGATGGTGGTAAAACCGGTCACGAAGATGATCTGGAACAGAGAGGTGCCCACCACCACCTTGGTTGGCATGCCGATCAGATAGATCATCGCCGGCACCATGATGAATCCGCCGCCCACCCCCATGATCGCCGACAGGATGCCCACCACTGCCCCGATCGCCAGCGGCGGGATGACCGAGATATACAACCCCGAGGTGCGGAACTTCATCTTGAAGGGCAGGGCATGCACCCATGTGTGGTGGTGGCGCTTGCGCCGTGGGGCGTCGGGCTGACGGGCACGCCTGAGGGCGCGCAGGCTTTCCATCAGCATCAGAAAGCCGATCACCCCGAGAAAGCCCACATAGGAAAGCTGCACCAGAAGATCCACCTGCCCCATCGTGTGCAGCAGCGCAAACAGCCGCACACCAAGCGCCGCGCCGATCAGGCCGCCGACCAGCAGCACGCTGCCCATGCGCAGATCAACGGTGCGCCGCTTCAGATGCGCCAGCACTGCCGAAAAAGACGAAGCCACGATCTGATTGGTGCCGGTAGCCACGGCTACCGGTGGCGGAACGCCGATGAAGAACAGCAGCGGCGTGATCAGAAAACCGCCCCCCACGCCGAACATCCCCGAAAGCATGCCCACGATTCCGCCAAGTCCAAGCAGAAGAAAGGCGCTTACGGAAATCTCGGCAATGGGTAGGTAAACCTGCATGGGCCGCCCCGGAAAATGTCTGCCTGGCCGCGGTGCCGGGCAGGTGGCTTCCTTTCTGCCTATAGGGCAGGGGGGCGCCGATTTCCAGCGTGATACACCCTGGCTGCGATTTCTCGTCAGGGTGTTCCACCGGCCCATCCCTGAAATGCCGGGTTCCCCCGGTGCAAACCGGCAGGGAAGGTGCGCCGCGCATCCGCAAGGGTGCCTGTCTGAAGGCGGAAGGTTTGCTTGTGCGGCGGACATCTGACGAAGGCGCGGGCATCCCGTTGTCTGCCGCAGGGCCGGCCAGGCCGCTGCAGACGCATACCAGCCCCGCCTGGCGCTTGTGAAATACCCGTTGTCGTCATCCGGCAGCGATGCTGGCTGGGGTGGTAGGATTCGAACCTACGATACACGGTACCAAAAACCGCTGCCTTACCACTTGGCTACACCCCAACGGTGTTGCGCTAATTACGATGGACGGCGGGGTTGTTCAAGCCCTGATGCGGCAAAAAATCCGCTGCTTGCCGGGGTCCCGGCCGGCGCGTTTCCGGTCAGAGCGTCTGGTCGTATTCGCCAACTGCCGGCTCGGTGCGGATCACCTGATCGAGATCGGCGAAGATGGCGCGCAGTTCGTCTTCGCTTTCGGGGCTTTCGCAGACCACCACCAGATTGGGTGTGTTGGACGAAGCCCGCACCAGCCCCCATGCGCCGTTGTCAAGGATCACCCGGGCACCGTTCACGGTCACGACCTCGCGGATCGTGCGGCCGCCAAGGCTGCTGCCGTTGCGGCCCATTTCCACCAGTCGTGCGACAATGCGCTCCAGAACCGCGTATTTTTCGGTATCGGGACAGTGGGGCGACATGGTGGGGCTTGACCAGGTGCGCGGCAGGGCGCGGCGCAGATCGGCCATGGACCGCTCGGGGTGGCGATCAAGCAGCTTGCAGATCTCTACCGCCACGCGCAGCCCGCAGTCATAGCCGCGCCCGACAGGCTCGGCCAGGAAATAGTGGCCCGATTTTTCGAATCCTGCCAGCGCGCCTGTTTCCTTCACCCGGCGTTTCATGTAGCTGTGGCCGGTTTTCCAGTAATCGGCCCTGGCGCCGTGTTCGCGCAGCACCGGATCCGAGGCGAAAAGGCCGGTCGATTTCACATCGGCCACGAAGACCGAGCCGGGATGAAGCCGGGCCAGATCGCGGGCCATGATGACGCCCATCTTGTCGGCGAAGATCTCTTCGCCCTCGTTGTCAACCACGCCGCAGCGGTCGCCGTCGCCATCGAAGCCAAGCGCCAGATCGGCGCCGCTTTCACGCACCGCGCGGGCCATGTCGTGAAGCATCTCCATGGCCTCCGGGTTGGGGTTGTAATGCGGAAAGGTGTAATCAAGCTCGGTGTGCAGCGGCACCACATCGACACCGATGCGTTCCAGCAGTTCGGGGGCGAATGCCGAAGCCGTGCCATTGCCGGTGGCGCAAACCACTCTGAGCGGCCGCGTCATGCGGAAGTTGCCCGCGAGATCGTCGAGATAGGCTTGCTTTACGCCATCGACGAATTCATATTGCCCGCCCGGATGCGGTTGCCCCCTGCCGCCAAGCACGATGTCGCGCAGTTCGGCCATCTCGTCGGGGCCATGGGTAAGCGGGCGCTCGAAGCCCATCTTCACGCCGGTCCAGCCGTTCGGGTTGTGGCTGGCCGTCACCATGGCCACGGCCGGTGCATCCAGATGGAACTGTGCGAAATAGGCCATGGGGGAAAGGGCGGGGCCGATATCCCTTACATGGATGCCGGCCTGCATCAGGCCGAGGATCAGCGCCTGCTTGATCGCCAGAGAATAATCCCGGTAGTCATTGCCAACCGCGATTACAGGCTCGATACCCCTGCGGCGTATCTGGGTGCCAAGCCCGAGGCCGAGCGCGGCGATGCCGGGCAGGTTGATCTCTTCGGGATATTTCCAGCGCGCATCATATTCGCGAAAGCCGGTGGGTGCAATCATTGGGTCGCGCAGGAAGGCCCAGGTATTGGGAGCACAGGTTCGTTCGGGCTTGTTCATGCCGGTTCCTTTCCCGGGAAACCACTTGTCAGAAACTGTAATGTTGCCAGGCGCTGTTGCCACAGGAAGGACAGGGCGTCCAGTCATTTCCTCAGGAAGAGACCTGCTCGCGCAGGATCGAGATGGTCAGCGAGACCATCAGATAGATGCCGGAAAAGATCAGGAAAACCAGAATGGTATTTTCGAACTTGCGCGGATACGAGGGCTCGTCCGGGGGAACCGGATGCACGGAAACCGCCAGATAGCGCACCTGCTTGTTGGCCTCGATACGGGCGTTTTCCATCTGTTCAAGCGCCGATTGCAGCATGAGATTGCGCATTTCCAGTTCGGCGCGCGCCAGTTCGATTTCGCTTGAACGGCTGGCGATGGAGCGTTCCTGTTCGGTGCCTCCGGTTAGCTGGCGGCGATAGTTCGCGATCTTTTCCCTGAGAAAACTGATCCTGCGTTCAAGCGGGTTTACCTTGGCAGGATTCGGACGCGGGTTTGAAAGAAGTTCCCTGAGTGCCAGTTCGCTGTTGGTCAGTTCCATTTCGAGCGCCGATATGCGGCTGGTCAGAAGCCCCACTTCAACCTCTCCGCTGATCACTCTGGAGCTTTCCTGCAGTTCGATCAGCCTTTGCTGGGCCTTGCGCAGGGCCGCCTGGGCATCCTCATAGTTTTCAAGCGCACCCTTCATCTGATCTTCCCGCAGGCGCTTGCTGAGGGTGTCAACCTGTTCTTCCGCATAAGAGATGAGCGCCCGCGAAAAGGCGGCGCTTACTTCCGGGTCGGCGGCAGATACTTCCATCTTCAGGGTGCCTTCCGTGGGATCGAAGCCGATCTTCACGCGCTTCTTGTAAAGCTTGTAGGCCTCTTCATTGGTCGCATCCGCCGGCAGGGCCTGCAGGGGATCGATCCCTTCCTGGCTGAAATGGGCCTTGAAACCGTGTTCGTGGTCAAGGCGCAGCATTGCATCGCGCGATTGCAGATAGCCTTGGACGGTGATCGAATCCTGCGATGTGGCAAACTGGGTGCCGGCAAACAGCCCGCCGGCGCCGCCTATCGATGGCCCCTCTGCCTTCTGGATCACGAATTCGGAGTGGGTGGAATACATCGGCGTTGCGATGAAGTTGAAATAATATCCGGCAGCGGCCGTGGGCAGGAACACGAAGATCAGCAGACGCAGGAACAGCCCCAGTTGCCGGCGGCGGCGACGGCGTGCGATATCGCGCTGGATTTCCAGAATCTGCCGGGCCCGCACTTCCGCGTTGCCAGGTTCGGTCGAGAGCAGGTTGCTGCCCGGCTGCGGTGCGATCTGGGGCAGCTGGATGTTGTCTTCGTCCTGCTGGTCGGCGTGTTCGGGCACCACCAGATCAAGCAGGCTGGCGCGGCCGAAGGGATCTATGTTGCGCTCGCGCAGCAGGCGCACCGCGTCGTAATCGGAAGCAGGGGAAAGCCCGTGTTTCTGGGCAAGTCGGCGGGCCATGCGCAGCTGGCGGCCGGTCAGCCCTTCCTTGCGGATCTCGGCGATGGCCTTGCCGGCCGGGGTCTTTCCCTTCCCGGTGGTGGTTCCGGCGCTGCCTGCATCCCCGCTGCCGACCGCGTCCGGGGCCGCCCGTTTCGGCGGCCGGGTGCGATATTTCCTAGCCCTGGGTTTCATAGTCATAAAGCCTTCTTGCCTCTTCGAGGGTATCGAAAAAGTGCAGTTTTCCATCGCGCAGCACGGCGGCCGAGCGGCAGAATTTCTCAAGCACCTTCGGTTTGTGCGACACGATCACCACGGTTGTCGTCTTCAGGCGTTCCTGCAGGATTTCCCCGGCCTTGCGGTTGAACTCCACATCCGTGGTCGAAGGCATCCCTTCGTCGATCAGGTAGATGTCGAAATCCATCGCCAGCATCAGCGAAAAGCTGAAACGCGCCTTCATCCCCTGGCTGTAGGTGGCGACCGGCATGTCGAAATATTCGTCGATGTCGCATATCCAGCGCGAGAAGGCCTCGACATAGTCCGGGTCAAGGCCGTAAAGCCGGGCGATGAAGCGGGCGTTTTCCATCCCCGTGTGCTTGGGCACCACGCCGCCCATGAAACCCAGCGGAAAGGATACCCGGCAATTCTTGCGGATCTCGCCCTCGTCCGGTTTCTCGAGCCCGGCCATCATGTTGATCAGCGTGGTCTTGCCGGTGCCGTTTGCAGCCAGAATGCCGAGCGAATTTCCCAGTTCCACCCGAAAGGATGCGCGGTCAAGGATCACCTTGCGCTGCTGTCCTGTCCAGAACGACTTGCTCACGTTCGAAAATTCGAGCATACGGGCTGCTCCGCTTTCGCCTCGTCGTCGCGTCTAGCGCCATATGGTTAACAACTCTCCCTCTTTTTCGAGGAGATATGAGGCGATAATAGGGCCGCCGGCCCTGAAAATACACAAGTTTTCCTGCCGAGGCCCTGACCGTGATGCAGCGGTGGTCAGATGTTCTGCTTTTCCACCCTGAACAGTTTGCCGGCAATGATCGAAACCAGCGCCGCCCCGAAGCTCATCAATGCCCCCATTTTTGCGGCATCCTGTATGCTTCCCGGTTCGAAGGCCACCGAGGCCACGAACAGTGCCACGGTAAAGCCGATCGCGGCCACACAGCCGACCACCACCAGATCGATGGTGCGCATTCCCACCGGCAGGCCAAGGCGCATCGGGCCGGCTGCGAACCAGCCGAACAGTGCGATCCCCAGCGGTTTGCCGATCAGAAGCCCGGCCAGCACCAGCCAGGTGGGTGCGCCCATGGCCGAGAATTCAACCCCCGCATTGGCCAGCCCGAAAAAGAAAAGGATCACTTCAACCGGGTATTTCAGCTTGTGTTCGATGTCGTTCAGAAGGTCGGACAGGTATTGTTCGGCCTCTGCAAACATGCCGAAGGCGTGGTCGGCATGGGGAACGGCGAGCACGATGGGCAGCAGACCCAGTGCCGGGTGCAGGCCGCTTTCCTGGAAGCCGTACCAGCTTGCGGCGCCGGCGATCGCATAGGGCCAGAAAGACAGATATCTGCGCACCCAGGTCGAGATCGGGCGCAGCTGATTGCCGCGGTCCAGTCGGCGCGGCAGCATGTTGAACAGCAGATAGACCGTGATTGCAGCGCCCACAGACAGCAGCAGCCATTCGGGGGCCAGATCACCCGAGGGATAGAAGATCGCAAGGATCAGCAGGCCGGCGGCATCGTCGGCGATTGCCAGCAGCAGCAGAAAGCGCACGGCGGGGTGCCCGGCACCGAAAACGATTCGTCCGACAAGATATGAAAAGGCGATGTCGGTTGCCGTCGGAATCGCCCAGCCATTTGCCACTTCGGGAAACTTCATTGGCCAGAACAGCACTGCCATGCCAAGATAAACGGCAATCGGCCCCATCATGCCGCCCAGCGTTGCGATCAGCGGTGTCGCGGCCTTTCTGCCCCGCAGCGCGCCGTTTTTCAGGATCACCGCTTCCCACACTTCTTTTGCCGCAATGGCAAAGAAGAAGGCCATGAGCATGTCATTGACAAGGTAATGAAGCGTCAGCACCCGATAGCTGCCATCGCCATCGCCATATTCAAGCTTGCCCACCCAGCGGTTTTCAAGAAGAGGATAATCCACGAAGGCGTGATAGCCGTGCGGATCGATATTGGCCCAGATCAATGCCGCCACGGCGCCGAAAATGAGCAACAGCGAATAGGATGCAACGAAATTCCAGACGCGATACATGGTGGCTGCCCGTTTCTTTGTGCTCTGGGGTTCCTGCCCCAATAACGCAAGCCGAAGGCGGCGACAACCGATAGCGGGAAATCCGGTGATGGGCGGTCAGGCGATGGCCTGCCACAGGAAGCCTGCAAGAATGGCGCCCACGGTGGCCACGCCTACGTAAAGCGCAAATACGGGGGGCCTGACCATTCCCCAGATGGCCACGGCAGTGGGCACACAGCTTACTCCGCCCGCAATCACGAAAGACATTGCCGCCCCGTTGCTCATGCCCTGTTCGAGAAGGGAATTCACCAGCGGAATGGCTGCATAGCCATTGATATAGGCGGGGCCGCCGATGAGGGTGGCCAGCAGGATCGGCCCGGCGCCTTCCCCGCCCAGAAGAGAGGAAATCCAGGAGGCCGGAACATAACGGGTAACCAGCTGTTCCAGAAGGAAGGCGAAAAGCAGCCATTTGGTCAGGAAGATCGCGTTTTCGAGAAGCTGATCCCGGAAAACGCGCCGACTGTCGGGAATGTGCCAGAAGGCCAGCCGGGGCTTGCTGCCCTGCCCGGCAAGGGCTGCCGGCGCCGCGCTGCAGCCGCAGCCTTTGCCGGTGCCCGTGTCGGAGGAGCTGCCGCATGTTGCAGCTGCCGGATTGCTGCGCAGGGGAGTGGCCAGCAGACGGCTTTTTGCCAGTACACGGAACATCCAGCCGCCTCCGATGCCGATCACCACTGCCGCCGCCAGCTTCATGACGGCAAAATCCGCCCCCAGCGTGCCCGCCGTGATGAAGAACATCGCCGGATCCATCAGGGGCGCGGAGAGGAGAAAGGCCATCACTGCAGCCACCGGCGCGCCGACGGCAAGCAGGGCGGCCACGAAAGGGATCACCTCGCAGGAGCAGAATGGCACCAGAGCCCCCATGGCGGCCGCGAAAAGGATCATGCGCCCCTCGCGCCCCTCGAAGGCCCGCGCCATCAGGGCATCTGCCCCCGAGGCCTTGAGCCAGGCCACGGCGATCACGGCGAAGGCGATGAAGGGAAGCGTGTCGAGGAAGGTGGCCAATGCGCCCCGCACCACCGGCAATGTGGCTGCGGAATCGAAAATTACGAGCAACATCGGGATTGCCGCGATCAGCAGCCAGATGCGATCAGGCCGGTTCGGGAATGCTCCCGATGCATGGGCATGGGCATGGGTCTTTCCACCCGAACCGCAGCTGCTCATGGGGTGTTTCCTTCCATGTTTTCGGAGGGGGGCGTGTCTTTCAGGGGAAGCGTTGCCGCATGTGCCTGTGGCGCGCACTGGCAGATCAGGAAATGTGCAAGGCTTTCGATTTCGCCCAGTGAAGGTGCCGCACAGATGACCGAACGCCCCTTGCGGCTGCGCCGGATCAGCCCGGCCTGTTCGAGGATCTTCACGTGATGGGTAAGTGTGGCGCCGCGCAGCCCGGCCTGCACACCGAGTTCGCCGATCGAAAGGCCTTCGGGGCCGGCGCGCACGATGCAGCGCAGCACGTTCAGCCGCGGTTCCGAGCCAAGCGCCGCAAAACGATAGGCGGCGGTTTCAAGGGTGATGTCGTGCAGTTGATCCGGTTTCATGCTTCCATATTTCTAAAACAATCGAAATATGCAAGCAGTTTATTGCATCTCCCTTTGCCTGTCCTGCCCGATACGGGGTATGAGGTGGCATGGACGATACTCTTGTCAGGGAAATCCGGGCCTGCCGCCTGTGCGCCGCCCGTTTCGGCGAAACCGCCACCGCTCATGCGCCGCGTCCGGTCGTGTGGTTCCGCCCGGGCGCGCGTATCCTGATCGCCGGTCAGGCGCCGGGCAGGCGGGTGCATGACTCGGGCCGTCCGTTCGATGATCCGTCCGGTGACAGGCTGCGCGAATGGCTGGGGATCGGCCGCGACCTGTTCTATGACAGGAAACGGATTGCCATCGTGCCCATGGCATTCTGTTTTCCGGGGTATGATGACAGGGGTTCGGACCTGCCGCCGCCGGTGCAGTGCAGCGAAACCTGGCATGCACGGGTGATGGCCGCGCTTGGCCGGATCCCCCTGCGGGTGCTGGTCGGGGGATATGCGCACAGGTGGCATCTCGGCCGGCAGGCCGGGGGCAGGGTCAGCGAAACCGTGCGCAACTGGCGGGCCTTTGCGCCCGGCCTGTTTCCGTTGCCGCATCCGTCGTGGCGCAATACGGCCTGGTTGAGGAAAAACCCGTGGTTTGCGGAAGATCTGCTTCCGCAGTTGCGTGCCCGGGTGGCCGAGGTTCTGCAATGAAGGGCATTTCCACCCCGCTTGATCGCGCCCATGCCGCGATGTGTGCGAATGAGGATGACGCCGAGGCCCGGCTGCGCTATTTCCGCCATTTCGCGGCAAGCGAACTGTTTGTTCTTCTGGAGCATGAGGCCAGGGGCGGCAGGATCGCGCCGCTGCTGCTTGAGGCCGAAGGCGGGCGTTACGTGATCGCCTTTGACCGGGATGAACGGCTGGCAGCCTTCATCAGTCGCCCCTCTCCCCATGTGGCCCTGTCGGGGCGGGGGCTGGCCGCGATGCTGGCGGGGCAGGGGGTAGGGGTTGTGCTCAACCCCGGAGTGGCGGATTCGGCCTGGCTTGTGCCGCCCGGCGCGCTGGACTGGCTGGCGGGCATCCTGGCCGAAGAACCGGTGCAGATCGCTGGCCGGGTGCAGAGGATCCTGCCGCCGGCAGGGCTGTCCGGCGCGTTGATACAGGCACTCGGGGAAACACTGGCGGCAGCGGCGGGGTTGGCACGATCGGCGTTGCTGGCCGGAGTTGTCCGGGATGATGGCCGACGCGGCCACATGCTGGTTTTCGTCGAGGCCCACCCGGCCGGAGAGACCGCGCTGACCCGCGCGGTGCATGAGGCTGTCGTATTGTCGGGCGGCGGTGGCAGCGACCGGAAGGGGGAGAGCGGTGCACCGGAACTGGACGTTCTTTTTCTTGCCGCCGACGATCCGGTATGCGCGCGTTTCGAGCATTGGGCGCTGCGGTTTGATCTTTCCATGCCCGAGGCCCGCCGGATATCCCTGCCGGATTCCGAAACCTGCCCCTCCGTCCCGCCGAAGCTGCGATGATTCCGGGTGTGTCGGGCCCTGGCCTCAATACCCTGCCGTGCGGTCCACCAGATCGCGGAAAGGCTTTCCCCGCTCGCCGCGCCGGATGTTTTCGGCGATGGCGCGGGCGGCATGTTCCGGTCGGCTGTCCGAGGCCACATGCGGAGTGACCGTTACCCTGGGGTGGTGCCAGAACGGATGATCTCCGGGCAGGGGTTCGCGGCGGAACACATCAAGCGTGGCGTGGCCGAGGTGTCCGCGATCAAGGGCCGCCAGCAGGGCATCGTCATCGATCAGAGGCCCGCGGCCGGGGTTGACGATCACCGCCCCCCGCGGCAGCAGGGCCAGGCGTCGGGCATTCAGAAGGTTTTCCGTTTCGCTGGTAAGGGGCAGAAGCAGCACAAGGATATCGGCGCGCTCAAGTGCCTCTGTCAGTCCGGCATCGCCATGCAGGCATCTGACCCGTGCAATGGTTTTCGCGCTTCTGCTCCAGCCCGCAACATCGAAATTGAGTGCGGCCAGAGCCCTTGCGCAGGCACTTCCCAGGATGCCGAGGCCCAGCACCGAAACACGGCGTTCCCGGGCCAGTGGCGGAATGATCGGGTTCCATTCTGGGGTCTTGCGACAGACATGCGCATCCGTTCCCAGATGGTGGCGCAGGACATGGCCGGTCACCCATTCGACCATGCCTTCCGTCATCCCGGGGTTGACCATGCGGATCAGCGGCTGGGTGAGTGTCGGGTTGCTGACGATCCTTTCGACCCCGGCCCAGAGGCTCAGCACGGCCTTCGCCCGGCGGAAGGGAGAGAAATCCGTAACCGGGCCGCCCGGCGCAAAGACGATGTAATCGACGCTTGCGGGATCGTCGCATTCGCTGAACAGCACGTGCCTCAGCCCGGCCGCGTCAAGAGCCCGCCGCAGGGGGGCTTCATAGCGTGCCCGGCAGGCGGGAGAGGCGGAAAGAAGGATCTGGATCATGGAACGGATGCTCCTTTCCGAGGCAGCTGCTTCAGCGCGGGCGGTGCACGTTGGCGCTTTGCACCAGACCGAAGGCGGCCAGCAGCACCAGCATCGCCGATCCGCCATAGGATACCAGTGGTAGCGGCACCCCGACCACCGGCGCCAGCCCCATCACCATCGACATGTTGACCGCGAAGAACAGGAAGAAGGTGGCGGCGATGCCCAGAGTTGCCAGCGAAGCGAAACGATCCCGGGTTTTCAGCCCGGTATAAAAGCAGAATCCGAGAATGAGCAGATAGAGGCCCAGCAGCACCATGCCGCCGATGAAACCGAAATCTTCGGCCAGGGTGGTGAAGATGAAATCGGTATGCTTTTCGGGCAGGAAGTTGAGCCGCGTCTGCGTGCCCTGCATGAAACCGCGGCCCGACCACCCCCCCGAACCGAGCGCGATCTTCGACTGGGTGATGTGATAGCCCTGCCCCAGGGGGTCTATGCTTGGGTCAAGAAAGGTATCGATCCGGCGATACTGGTAATCCTTCAGCAATTGCCACGAGGTGCCGCGCGACTGGAACACCGCCGTGACCAGCGCGATGCCCAATGCGCCCAGTGCACCGAAATACCACAGGCTGACCCCGGCCAGAAACATCACGATGCCCCCGCCCGCCACCAGCAGGATGGCGGTGCCCAGATCGGGCTGGCGCAAGACCAGAAAGGTTGGCAGCAGAATGATGACCAGCGGCACCAGAACCCAGAACGGACGCGAAACCTTCCGGATGTCGAGCCAGTCGTAATAGGCGGCGAGCATCATCACCATGGTGATCTTCGCCATTTCCGAAGGCTGCAGACGGATGAACCCGAGATCGATCCAGCGCCGCGCACCCATGCCCACGTCGCCGATGATCTCCACAAGGATCAGCAGCAGCAGAGATGCGCCATAGGCGACCCCGGCCATGTTGCGCCAGAACCAGATCGGCACCATTGCGATGAACAGCATCGCGCCCATGCCAAGGGCAAAACGCTTCATCTGCGGCTCGACCCATGGCGTCAGCGAACCGCCGGCCACCGCATAGAGCATCAGGAAACCGACACTGCTGACCGTTGCCACCAGCACGATCAGCGCCCAGTTGAGATAAAGCAGCTTTCGCAGGCCTGCAGGCGCCCGTTTCACATTGTATTCGAGATAACTCATGCCCGATCCCTGCCGCTTTCCACGCCGCGCGGGCGGCGCAGTTTCGGCTTCAGCCTTTTCTGTTCCTCGGCGATCCGCTGGCGATCTGTCCGAGGATAAGCGTCAAGCGGGGGCATGTCTCCGGTCAGGGCGCGCAGCACGATGTCGCGCGCGATCGGTGCCGCCGCCTTCGAGCCCCCGCCCCCGTGTTCGACAACAACCGCCACCGCTATCCGCGGCCTGTCATGGGGGGCGAAGGAAACGAACAGGGCGTGGTCGCGCCGGTTCCAGGGCAGATCCTCGTTGCGCACCACGCCGCGGGCGCGTTCGGCCTTGGTGATGTTGCGCACCTGACTGGTGCCGGTCTTGCCGGCCAGGCGCAGACCGTCGAGCACGATGCGCGAACGATAGGCAGTGCCCTTGCGGGTGTTGGAAACGGCGAACATGGCCTGACGGATACGCCGAAGATTGTTTTCATTCAGGCCCAGAGGGGCGGGTTTGTCGCGGGGGGCTTCGATACCATCTATGGACTTGATCAGACGCGGCTCGATCTGCCGGCCGCTGGCAAGGCGTGCGGTCATCACCGCGAGCTGCAGCGGCGAAGCCAGAACGAATCCCTGCCCGATTGCCGCGTTGAGAGAATCCCCGATCACCCATTCGGCCCCTTTCCTGAGGCGCTTCCATTCCTTGGTCGGGGTCAGCCCTTCGGCAACCGCCGACATCGGAATCGGATACTGCCGGCCCAGACCAAGCCGCCGGGCCATGGCGGTGATCCTTTCGATCCCGACACGCTGTGCCAGATCGTAATAATAGACATCGCAGGATTCCTGAAGCGATTCCAGAAGATCGACATGGCCGTGTCCGGCCCGTTTCCAGCAGTGGAACCGCCGCCCGCCCACCCGGGTGAAGCCGCGGCAATAGACGGTTTCCTCGGGGGCCACGACCCCGGCCTCGAGTGCCGCAAGAGCCGTGACCATCTTGAAGGTGGAGCCGGGTGGATAGGTGCCCTGAACGGCCTTGTTGGCCAGTGGGCGGTATTCGTTTTCCAGCAGGGCCTTGTATTCGGCAACCGAGATCCCCGTCACGAACTTGTTGGGATCGAAGGCCGGGGTCGAGCCGATCGCCAGCAGGTCTCCGTCATGCGTGTCGATCACCACGGCGGCGGCGCTTTCGCCACCAAGGCGGGCCTGCACATAGTTCTGCAGGCTGCTGTCCACGGTCAGTTGAACATCCGCGCCGGGGGTGCTTTCCTGGCGGCCGATCTCGCGCATCACCCGCCCCTGGGCGTTCACCTCGATGCGCTTGATACCGGCCTTGCCCCGCAACTTCCTTTCAAGCTTTGCCTCGACCCCGGATTTGCCGATCTGGAAGCGGGGGATCTGCAGCAGCGGATCGGGATCGTCCAGCTTCTTCAGGTCATAGTCGGAGACCGGGCCGACATAACCCACCACATGGGCGAAGTCGGTATCGAACGGATAGTGGCGGGTCAGCCCTACCTCGGGGGTGATGCCGGGCAGAACGGGGGCGTTCACCGCCACCTCGGATACCTGTTCCCAGGTCAGCCTGTCAGCCAGGGTGACGGGCACGAAAGCGCTGCGTTGCCGCAGTTCCTTCAGGGATTTCTTCAGGTCATCCGGGTCAAGGTGGATCAGCTTCTGCAGCCGGTCGATCACCATTTCCACATCGCCCGCATCCTCGCGCACGATGGTGATCCGGTAGTTCTGCTCGTTCACCGCAAGCGGTGTGCCATGGCGATCGAAGATCAGCCCGCGCGCCGGGGGAAGCAGCCGGATGTTGATCCGGTTTTCATCGGCCAGCAGCCTGAACTGATCGGCGTTTTCCACCTGAAGATAGCGCATGCGGGCAGCCAGAACGCCGGCAAAGCCCAGCTGCAGGGCCCCGAGAACCAGGGCACGGCGACCGATGCGCCGGTGGCTTTCGGCCGTATCCTTGGGTGATCGTTTCATGGCCTGTGCCCCAGAGTATCAACCTTGCCGCGTGCGGCCGGCCTTATGCCAAAAATATGACGTGAGACAAAAACGACAAGGGGATATGCAAGGATCGTTGCCAGAAGCTGCATCAGGAAAAGGCTGAGCGGCGGGCGTTCGACCAGAAGCAGGAGCAGTATCAGGCGCTGCCCGAGCGCCACCCCGGTCAGGACGGTGGCAACAAGCGCCCATTCAACGCCGAAAGGCAGATCTCGTGTCATGTGGATCCGCTGGCGCAGGAATTCGGCCGCGGCAACCATCAGTGCCGCCTGCAGGCCGGGGGGGCGCAGGAACAGCATGTCGGCCAGCAGCATGATAGCGGCAATCAGCACGATCGGCACATAATCGGGCCGTCGCAGCACCCATGCGCATGTGAATGCCTGCAGAAGATCGGGGGCCGGCCATCCGCCGGGGGCAGTTTTCAGCGGCAGCAACTGAAAGAAGATGATCGTGCCGCATATCGCGGCGAACAGCAGCCGGAACAACCAGATTCGGGTGAGGGCGAAGTCAACCATCCCGCCCCTCGCCGGCGTCTTCTTCCGCGGTGCCGGGGGGTGACGTATCCGGGTTTTCCGGTGTCGGCGCCGGTGCAGGCAGTGGCGCCGGCGCCAGCAGCATGCCGGGCATGGTTATCGGTTCGACAGGGCGTGAGCGCAGCACGCGCAGATATTCGAGGCGTTCGTAATCGGCAGCCAGGCGCACGCGCAGCCTTCCGTCGGTGCCCTGTGCGACGCGGCCAACCAGAAGCCCCGCGGGAAACACCCCGCCATCGCCCGATGAAATGACGCTGTCGCCGGGGCGCACCAGCTCCGGTTTTTCGAGAAATTCCAGCGGCGGAGCGGGGGAATTGTCGCCGGCCAGGATCGCCCGCTGGCCGGAGGGCTGGATCGAAACGGGAATGCGGCTGTTCGAATCGGTCAGCAGGATAACCCGCGCGGTGCGGTCGCCCACCCCCGAGATACGCCCGACAAGCCCGATGCCGTCCATCGTTGCCCAGCCATCCTGAATGCCGTCACGTGCGCCCACATTGACCAGAACCGACTGCCGGAAGGGCGAACCGCTGTCGGCCAGAACCACGCCCGTGACATGGGTAAGCTTGGGATCAAGCCGCACCTTGTTGAGATCGAGAAGCTTGGCGTTCTTCTGTTCCAGTTGCAGCGCCGCTTCCTTCCAGGCCTTCATCTGTTGCAGTTCGCGGCGCAGTTCCTGGTTCTGCCGATAGAGTTTCTGATAGGACTGATACCCCTCGATCATGTTGGCGAAGGCGGCAACCGGCGCCAGCGCCCATTCGAAGCTGGGCACCACCTTGTCTGTCAGGCGGGCGCGAAACTGCTCGACCCGGGGGCTGTCGATCCGCCACAGCAGGAAGATGCCGGCGAGCAGCAGCAGGAGCAGCCCGGTCAGGATCCGCCGGATCGGGCGCACATAGGTATGTGTCACGTTTTCCCTTGCCACAGGCCGCTCCCGAAGGGCCTCCCGGCCCTAGCTGTCGTAGTCTATCACATGATGCAGCTGCTTTTCGTATTCCAGCGCCTTGCCGGTGCCGAGCGCCACGCAATTGAGCGATTCATCGGCAACCGAAATGGCCAGACCCGTCTGTTCGCGCAGGGCCAGATCCAGATCGCCCAGAAGCGCGCCGCCGCCGGTCAGCATCACGCCGCGGTCCACGATGTCGGCGGCAAGGTCGGGCGGGGTGGCTTCGAGGGCTGTCATCACCGCTTCGCAGATCTGCTGCACCGGTTCGGCCAGAGCCTCGGCCACCTGTGCCTGGTTGATCTCGGTTTCCTTCGGAACGCCGTTCAGCAGATCGCGTCCGCGGATCTGCATGACGGCACCGCGCCCGTCGTCGGGCATGCGTGCGGTGCCGATCGATGTCTTGATGCGCTCGGCGGTGGTTTCGCCGATCAGCAGGTTCTGCTGGCGACGCAGATATGAAACGATGGCTTCGTCCATGCGATCGCCCCCCACCCGCACCGAACGGGCATAGACGATGTCGCCAAGGCTCAGCACCGCCACTTCGGTGGTGCCGCCGCCGATATCGACAACCATGTTGCCGGTGGGATCGGTGATCGGCATGCCGGCGCCGATGGCGGCCGCGATCGGTTCGGCGATCAGCCCGGCGCGGCGTGCGCCGGCCGAAAGCACCGATTGGCGGATCGCCCGTTTTTCAACCGGCGTCGCGCCGTGGGGCACGCAGACGATGATCTTGGGTTTCGAAAAGGTGGTGCGCTTGTGAACCTTGCGGATGAAATGCTTGATCATCTCTTCGGCCACGTCGAAATCGGCGATCACGCCCTCGCGCATCGGGCGGATGGCCTCGATGGTGCCGGGGGTGCGGCCAAGCATCAGCTTGGCATCTTCGCCCACGGCCAGCACCTTCTTGACGCCGTCCTTCACATGATAGGCGACAACCGAGGGCTCGTTGAGGATGATCCCCCGGCCCTTGACGTAAACAAGCGTGTTCGCTGTTCCCAGATCGATCGCCATATCCGACGAAAACAGGCCAAAACCAACCATGCGCAGGGTGTCCTCTTGCAAGAAACCGACATGCGGGCGACTCTTTCACGGCCACCGGCCGGGTTCTTATAGGCGCCGGCCACGGCCAGCGTAAAGGGGCAGAAGGGCCATGGGCGGCACCTTTTCGCCGCCGGGAACGCACGGGGCGATCCCCGCGCGGTTCGCGATCGACCTGAAATTGCCGGGTTTGTGAAATCAGATCAGGTTTTGGACCCGGAAACAGGCCGGAACATGTTTGGAAAGTGAAACACCACCGATCTGCGCCCTCGGGCGTTTCCTGTCATGAGGCCACGTTCGAATCATGCCCGGGCCTGCGTTTCTGGCGCCGCACCAGAAGCTTGTTCAGTGCCTGGATATAGGCTTTCGTGGAAGCAACCACCGTATCGGTATCGGCCGACTGACCGGTGACGATCTTGCCGTTTTCCTCCATTCGGACACTTACCGTGGCCTGGGCATCGGTTCCCTCCGTTACCGCATGCACCTGATAAAGCTGCAGGCGGGCCTCATGGGGAAACAGTGCCTTCACGGCATTGAAGGCGGCATCCACCGGGCCATCGCCGGTAGCGGTGACCTGCTGCTCGGTGCCGTCGATTTCAAGCACCATATCGGCGGACTGGGGGGCTTCGGTGCCGCAGATCACCTGCAGTCGCTTCAGCTGGATATGATCGTGTTCGGCCTCGCTGGCACTGTCGTGCATCAGCGCGATCAGGTCATCGTCATAAACCTCTTTCTTGCGGTCGGCCAGCGCCTTGAAACGCACGAATATGTCTTTCAGCTGATTGTCGGCCAGGTCAAATCCCAGATCGTGCAGGCGCGCGCGCAGTGCCGCACGGCCCGAATGCTTGCCCAGCACCAGGCTGGTTTCCTTCAGGCCCACATCCTCGGGGCGCATGATCTCGAAGGTTTCGGCGTTCTTCAGCATTCCGTCCTGGTGGATGCCGCTTTCATGAGCGAAGGCATTCTTGCCCACGATTGCCTTGTTGTATTGCACCGGGAAGCCCGAAACCTGCGCCACCCGGCGCGAGATGTTCATGATCCGGGTGGTGTCGATGCCGGTGGTGAAGGGCAGGATGTCATTGCGCACCTTCAGCGCCATCACCACCTCTTCCAGGGCGGTGTTGCCGGCGCGCTCGCCCAGACCGTTGATCGTGCATTCGATCTGACGGGCGCCGGCTTCCACCGCCGCCAGGGCATTGGCCGTGGCCATGCCCAGATCGTTGTGGCAATGGGTGGCAAAGGTGATCTCGTCGGCACCTGGCACACGCTCGATCAGCATGCGGATCAGTGCGGCGTTTTCGCGTGGGGCCGTATAGCCCACCGTATCGGGGATGTTGATGGTGGTGGCGCCGGCCTTGATCGCAATCTCGACGACGCGGCAGAGATAGTCCTGTTCGGTGCGGGTTGCGTCCATGGGCGACCACTGCACGTCTTCGCACAGGTTGCGGGCGCGGGTCACCGTATCGTGGATCAGCTCGGCCATCTCGTCCCGGCTGAGGCGGGGGATGTCGCGATGCAGTGGCGAAGTGCCGATGAAGGTATGGATGCGCGGCCGCCGTGCGCCTTTCACGGCCTCCCAGCAGCGGTCGATATCCTTGAAATTGGCGCGCGCAAGGCCGCAGATCACGGCGTTTTCGGCCTGCCGGGCGATCTCGCTCACCGCCTTGAAATCGCCTTCCGAGGCAATCGGGAAACCGGCTTCGATGATGTCCACGCCCATTTCGTCGAGCATCTGTGCGATCTCGAGTTTCTCGTCATGGGTCATGGTGGCGCCCGGGGATTGCTCGCCGTCGCGCAGGGTGGTGTCGAAGATCAGGACACGGTTCTGTTGCATCGCGGGGTGTTTCGCGGAATCGGACATGGGAATTCTCTTTTTCTTTCTGCCTTAGCTTCGGGTGATGGTGGCGCGGATCACAGCCTCTGAACGCGTGCGCCGGACATGACACGCTCAGAGGCAGCTAAGGAGGAGAAGGCCGCCACGGCTGACCGCTGTGCCGGCAGGCAGAGCGGAAATGATGTGGTTTTCATGCGGCCTTGTGCTCATGGGGCGGAATATACGCGCTTTGCCGACGAGATAAAGCCCCAATTCGTCTGTCGAATTTCCGGGGTTTGATGCAGGTCAGGGCACGGCATGGCCGAAGGATGAGAATATTCCGCATGGCTGCCGTCCGGAAAAGAGGGAAACGGCCGGATGCGGGCCGAGGGGCCGGGATCCCGTCCGATGCCGGCAGGCGGGGAAACGGAAACACCCGAAGGAGGAAACGAGAATGGCACATGTGGTTGTATTGGGCGCCGGCCTTGGCGGTGCCATCCAGGCTTTCGAATTGCGCGAAACGCTGGGGCGGGGGCACAGGATCACCGTGATTTCCGACAAGCCCTATTTCCAGTTCACCCCGTCCAATCCCTGGGCGGGGGTAGGCTGGCGCAGGAAGGAGGACATCACCATCGATCTTGCTCCGGTGATGGCGAAGCGCGACATCGATTTCATCAGCACCGGCGCAAGACGCCTTCATCCCGGGGAAAACAGGGTAGAGCTGAAAGACGGGCAATCGGTGGAATACGACCATATCGTGATTGCCACCGGCCCCGAACTGGCGTTTGACGAGATCGAGGGCTTCGGCCCCGAGGGCTTCACGCACTCGGTCTGCACAGTGGAACATGCCGGGAAATCGGCAGAGGCCTGGGAGGCATTCTGCAGGAATCCCGGCCCGATCGTGGTGGGTGCGGTGCAGGGGGCTTCGTGTTTCGGGCCGGCCTATGAATATGCGATGATCATGGATACCGATCTGCGCCGTCGCAAGATTCGCCACAAGGTGCCGATAACCTTTGTCTCGTCCGAACCGTTCATCGGGCATCTCGGGCTGGGCGGCGTGGGCGATACGAAGGGAATGCTCGAATCCCTTCTGCGCAGTCGCCATATCGACTGGATCGTCAATGCCAGGGTGGAAAGGTTCGCCGATGGCAGGGCTTTCATCACCGAGGTGGACGAGGACGGCAAGGACAAGAAGCGGCACGAGCGCGAATTCAGCTATGCGATGATGCTGCCTGCCTTTCGCGGGATACCGGCATTGCGCGATATCGAAGGGCTGGTCAATCCGCGCGGTTTCGTCATCGTTGATGAATACCAGCGCAATCCGAAATACCGGAACGTGTTCGCAATCGGGGTGTGCATTGCAATTGCGCCGCCGGTGGCAACACCGGTGCCCACGGGCGTGCCGAAAACCGGTTTCATGATCGAAAGCATGGTCACGGCCACGGCGCACAACATTCCGCTTCTGCTCGAGGGCCGGGCGCCCTCTGCCAGGGCCACGTGGAATGCGCTTTGCCTCGCCGATTTCGGCGATGGCGGTGCGGCCTTCCTGGCGATGCCGCAGAACCCGCCGCGCAATGTGAACTGGTCATCCAGGGGCAGATGGGTGCACTGGGCCAAGCTGATGTTCGAATGGTATTTTCTGCGCAAGATCCGCAAGGGGGTGAGCGAGCCATTCTACGAACGTGCTGTCATGCGGATGCTGGGCGTAACCAAACTGAAATGATCCCGCAGGTGCCGGAATGCGCCGAAGCGGCAGAAAGCGGGCAGCCCCCACAATTTCCTGCGGAGGCTCTGCTGATGCGGAGACAGGCACGAGGCGCCGAAGTCTTTTCCGGGCATGGCGTGGCGCGGCCTGCGGGCCTTGCCCTTCGGTGTTGTGCGAACCGGAAGGGTTCAGCCCGGCTTTCCTTTCCGGATTCGCATCAGCCCCAGCCCGGCAAGCAGCATCGGCAGCCCTGCCGGCAGCGGCACCGGAGCGGGGTTGTTGCCAGCCACGCTGAACGTGGCCGCCAGCACGCGGGTATTGGTGCCGTTTTCAGGCGAAAGGAATTCGGAATCGAATATTCCCGCTTCGGCATCGGCAACGGTGTACGAGAAGCCGAGGATCGACAGCGTGTATTCGGTGCCGTCGATCAGCACCATATCGCTTGTGTCAAGGGCGGTGATGCTGACCGCATCATCGCACACCGAAACACTGCCGGGCAGACAGGGTGCGACATTGGGGGTTTCATCATGCTTGACCAGAAAACGGAAGATGTTTTCCCCCAGTGAAACTTCGGGGCCGGCATCGGGGATCAGCACGATATCGGCTTTCAGGAAAAGCTCGACCGAGGAAATCCCCGTGCCAAGATTTATTACCTTGTTGAAATGGGTGAATCTTCCCAGCGCGAATACATCATCTGCCGGGCGGATGAAGGGGGTATCGACCGCGTCGAATTCGTATCCCGATTTTTCGCCCGTTCCCGACATGTGCGGGATGCCCCACCGGATGGTTGCCGGATCGTCGTAAGACGGTGTCATGACGATGCTGCTGCCACCTGTCGGGTTGGTCCAGAGGGCTTCCAGGGTATCGAATCTGACAGATGCGGCATGTGCTGCCGTTGCAAGTGCCATCGCTGCGAAGGCCGAACCGATATACAGCGTGTGCATGAAATATGGCCGTTTCATCTCGCGTGCTCCAATGATCATACTGCTCGTGCGTGTGGTTTCGCACATTTGGGTAAAATATTCGCGAACGGAGTTATTGTTCGCGAAACAAGTATGAACTGGGTGATTTTTTTGCAACTGCTGCCGTTTCGGAAACAGTGCGCAGGCATCGCACATCCGATCAGGTCAGTTCCGGCCACCACCCTTTCCCTTCTCTCCATCTTACCACGAAACGTGGCGGATTTCCATTTGCATGTGGCGGGTTTCCGGGGGCGGCGCAGGTGCTCAGTTGCCGTTGCCGGCCGGGGGTGTTTCTGCCGTTTCGGGAGAAGCAGGCGCTTGCGGCGTTGTTTCGGGGGGGGCGTCTGCGGGGGATGTTTCCGGTGAATCGCCGGCAAAGGCGCCGCTTTCCCAGCGGCCGGACTGAACCTGCCCGGAGTGATAGCGCATGGTGCCTTGCCCCTGGCGTCTGCCCTTCGAGAACATGCCTTCATACACATCGCCATTGGGATAGGTGGCCATGCCCTTGCCGTCGATTTCGCCGGCCTTCCATTCACCGGTGTAGGTGAAGCCGTCGGGCATCCTGATGGTGCCCAGGCCTTCGCGCAGGCCGTTCACGAAATCGCCTTCATACACGGTGCCGTCGCCATAGGTGGCCTTGCCCCTGCCGTGGCGCTGGCCGTCCTTCCATTCGCCCTCGTAGCGATAACCGCCGGGATAGGTCATGATTCCGAAACCATGGTATCTGGCGTTTCTGAAGCTGCCTTCATAGACCATACCGTCGCCATAACGTGCGATGCCCTTGCCTTCGATCACCCCGGCCTTCCATTCGCCTTCGTATGAATTGCCGTCGGGATAGACGATTCTGCCCTGGCCGTCGGCAAGATCGTTCCGGAAAGAGCCCTTGTAGAGCGAACCATCGGGATAGGTAACCTCGCCCCTGCCCTCGATATGCCCGTTTGCCCAGGCGCCGGTATAGCGATAGCCGTCGGCGCCGGTGAAGGTGCCCTGCCCGTGGCGCATGTCGTCGCGGAAGGTGCCTTCGTAGACATCGCCGTTGGCATAGGTGACCTTGCCCGTGCCATGACGCCTGCCATTCAGGAACGCACCTTCATAGACATCGCCGTTGGGCTGCGTGAGGCGGCCCTGCCCGGAGATCTGGCCATCTTTCCATTCGCCTTCGTAGCGCAGGCCGTCGGGGCGGGTCAGAACGCCCTTGCCGTGGCGCTTGCCGCCCTTCAGTGCGCCCTTGTAGACCGAGCCGTCGGGATAGGTGATGGTGCCCTCACCCTCTTTCACGCCGTTTGCCCATTCGCCCTGATAGACATAGCCGTTCGGGCTTTTCATGGTGCCCACGCCGTGATGCAGGCCGTTCAGGAAACCGCCTTCGTACTGCACCCCGTTGGCATAGATGGCGATGCCGTTGCCGGTGATCCGGCCGTCTTCCCAGTCGCCCTCATAGGTGCCGCCATCGGCAAACACGATCCTGCCGAACCCATGCGGCTTGCCGGCGACGAATTCGCCCTCGTATACCGAGCCGTTCGGATAACGCGCAACGCCCTTGCCCCTGATCTCGCCATGTTCCCACTGACCCTTGTATTCATAGCCGTTGGGAAGGGTATAGGTGCCCTGACCATGCTGCTTGCCATCAAGAAAGGTGCCGATATAGACGCCGCCGTCGTTGTATTGCTTTGTGATCACCTCACCCGTGCCCTGCGCCCGGGCCGGGGTTGGCGTGATCATGGCAGCGCAAAGAGCGGTGGAAAGGGCAAAAGCCCTCAAACCCGGAACGCGTGTTGTCCGCATGCTGCGATACTCCCTTGTCGCCGCTTGCCGTTCGTATGCTGGGCGGCGCTGTTTCCCGAGCCTAATTCAGCCCCCGCGGGCAGACAATGTTTTTTGCAGCCGGGCGGCTTCCACCCGCGCGGAACTCTGCTAAGAAAGCGGTTCAGGAACGAGGATATCGCATGGCACAACGGTTTCGCATCACCCTGGCCCAGTTCAACCCCACCGTGGGTGCGCTGAAGGAAAACGCTGCGCAGGCCCGCGAGGCCTGGGCGCAGGCCAGGGCGGCGAAGGCCGATCTTCTGGCCTTTCCCGAGATGTTCATCACCGGCTACCAGACCCGGGATCTGGTGATGAAGCCCGCCTTCCACCGCGCCGCCATGGCCGAGATCGAGGCCCTGGCCGCCGTCTGCGCCGAGGGGCCGGCAATTGCCATCGGCGGGCCGTTTGCCGAGGGCGGCAGGCTTTACAATGCCTATCACATCCTTGAGGGCGGGCAGGTGAAGGCGCGTGTGCTGAAGCAGAAACTGCCCAACGAAACCGTGTTCGACGAAATGCGCCTGTTCGAACCCGGCCCGCCTCAGGGCCCCTATGCCATCGGCCCGCTGCGCATCGGTTCGCCGATCTGCGAAGATTCCTGGAGCCCCGACGTGGCCGAAACCCTGGCCGAAACCGGGGCCGATATCCTGCTGGTGCCCAATGGTTCTCCCTATTACCGGAACAAGCTCGATGTGCGTCAGGGCCATATGGTGGCGCGGGTCGTGGAAACCGGGCTGCCGCTTGTCTATCTCAATCTTGTGGGCGGGCAGGACGATCAGGTATTCGATGGTGCCAGCTTCGTTCTTAATCCCGGCGGTGCGCTTGCGGTGCAGATGCCGGCCTTCGAGGAATGCCTTGTCCATCTCGATCTTGCCGAAACCGATACGGGCTGGCGGGCCGTGCAGGGCACGCTTGTCTCCCAGCCCGATGAGTGGGAGCAGGATTACCGCTGCATGGTGATGGCGCTTGGCGACTATCTGCGCAAGAACGGGTTTGCAAAGGCCCTGCTGGGGCTTTCCGGCGGGGTGGACAGTGCGCTTGTTGCTGCCATTGCGGTGGATGCGCTGGGGCCTGAAAACGTGCGCTGTGTCATGATGCCCTCGGAATATACCTCGGAAAGCTCGCTTGAGGATGCTCGCCGGGTGGCCGAAAGGCTTGGCTGCCGGCTCGACAACCTGCCGATCGGCGCGGCGCGGGCGGCGGTTGGCGAAACGCTTGCCACCCTGTTCGAAGGGCTGCCCCCGGACGTGACCGAGGAAAACATCCAGTCGCGCCTGCGGATGGTGCTGCTGATGGCGTTGTCGAACAAGTTCGGCGAGATGCTGCTGACCACCGGCAACAAGTCGGAACTGGCTGTGGGATATGCCACCATCTATGGCGACATGGCCGGGGGCTACAACCCGATCAAGGATCTCTACAAGACGCGGGTGTTCGAGACCTGCCGCTGGCGCAATGCCAACCATCGGGAATGGATGAAGGGCCCCGCGACCGAGGTGATTCCGGCCCGGGTGATCGAGAAGCCCCCCTCGGCCGAGCTGCGCCCCGGCCAGAAAGACGAAGACAGTCTGCCGCCCTATGCGGTTCTCGATGGCATCCTGAAAGGGCTGGTGGACGACGAGGCCGGCGTTTCGGATCTGGTGGCGCAAGGTTATGACCGGGAAACCGTGAAGAAGGTGGAACATCTGCTTTACATCAGCGAATACAAGCGCTTTCAGGCCGCGCCGGGCACCCGGCTTACCATGCGCGCCTTCGGGCCCGATCGCCGCTATCCGATCGTCAACCGCTGGCGCGATCCGGGCTGAGGCATCCGGCACCCTGCCGGCGGCCTGCCCCCTTTCGCTTGGCGGTGAATCGGCGTAAGAGCCTGTGCAACCCGGCCAATCAGCGGACAGCAAGCATGACAATCACCCGTTTCGCCCCGTCGCCCACTGGCTACCTGCATATCGGCAATCTGCGCACGGCCCTGTTCAACCACCTGATCGCGCGCAAGGGCAACGGGCGGTTCATCCTGCGTCTTGACGACACCGATCCCGAGCGCTCGACCAGGGAATATGCCGATGCGATCCGCGAGGACCTTCGCTGGCTGGGCCTTGCCTGGGATCGCGAGGAGCATCAGTCCGAGCGGTTGCGGCGCTATGAGGAGGCGGCCGATCGGCTGCGCGCCTCGGGGCGGCTTTACGAGTGTTTCGAAACGCCCACCGAGCTTGACCTGAAGCGCAGGAAACAGCTGAACATGGGCAGGCCGCCGGTATATGATCGCGCCGCACTGAAACTTTCCGAGGCGGAAAAGGCCGAACTGCGGCGCACCCGCCCCGGTCACTGGCGCTTCAGGCTCGATCACGAGCGCATCGAGTGGGAAGACGGCATCCTCGGCCCCGTTTCGATCGATGCGGCAAGCGTTTCAGACCCGGTGCTGATCCGCGGCGACGGCCAGTTCCTGTATACGCTGGCTTCCGTGTGCGATGACATGGATTTCGCCATCACCGATGTGGTGCGCGGCGCGGATCATGTGACCAACACCGCAACGCAGATCCAGATCATCCGCGCCCTTGGTGGTGAAGCGCCGCGTTTCGCGCATCATTCGCTGCTGACGGGGCCGCAGGGCGAGGCGCTTTCCAAGCGTCTGGGCGCGCTGGCCCTGCGCGATCTGCGTGCGGAAGGGATCGAGCCGATGGCGATTTTGTCGCTGCTGGCGCGTCTCGGATCGGGCGATCCGGTAGAGTTGCGCCACAGCATCGATGAACTGGCCGAAGGCTTCGATCTTTCCCGGTTCGGCGCGGCGCCAACCAGATTCGATCCTGCCGATCTGAAGCCGCTGACCCAGAAATACGTGGCAGGCCTGCCGTTCGAGGCCGTGCAGGGCGATATCGCGGCGCTTGGCGTGCCCGATGACATTGCGCCGGCCTTCTGGGATGCCGTGCGCGAAAACATCGAAACCCGCGCCGACATGGGCAGATGGTGGGATCTGATGCGCAACGGGGCCGAGCCGCTGATCGCGCCGGAAGATGCCGATTTCGTGGCCGAGGCGCTGAAGCTTCTGCCTTCCCGCCCGTGGGACGAAACCACCTGGAGCCGCTGGACGGCAGCGGTGAAGGAGGCCACCGGTCGCAAGGGCCGGGCACTGTTCATGCCGTTGCGCAAGGCGCTGACCGGCATGAGCCACGGCCCGGACATGGCCCGTCTGATGCCGCTCCTGCAGGTGGTGAAGGCGGCGGACGGGGGCTGAGGCCGCAGGAGCGTTTGCCGGCGCCGGTCCCGATACCGTCCGGCCTGCCTTGCCGGAAGTGTCGCCCCGATCCGCCTTTCGCGTGCGTATCGGCGCCGTGTCGGCAAGGTTGACAGTGCCCCGTCTGCGTTCCAGGCTGTTCCGGCACATGGGGGCACCATGGAAATCGGCTTGACTGCTCTTGTTCTTCTGCCGGCCTTTCTCGGGCTTCTCGGTTTCATCGAGCCCTGCAGCATCGGCGGGCATCTCCTGTTTCTTGAAACGCAGAACCGCCGGTTGCCGGCCGAGCGCCTCGGGGCGCTGGCTGTCTTCATCCTGACCCGGGCCATCGTGATGGGCCTGTTCGGTGCCCTGATTGCGCTTCTGGGCGCACGGCTGATCGGGGTGCAGACGGGCATGTGGCTGGTGTTCGGGGTGCTCTTTCTCGGGCTCGGCCTGCTGTTTCTTGCGGGGCGGAGCAGGCATGTAAGGCGTGGCTTCGATCTTGCCCCCGCGGCGCTGAAACGGCTTTCCAGCCCCCTTGCTGCCGGGCTTGCTCTCGGGCTCAACATTCCTGCCTGTGCGGCGCCGATCCTGTTCGGCCTTCTGGGGCTTGCGGCCGGCGCGGGCAGTCTTGCCGCGGGATTCCTGATGATGTTCGTGTTCGGCGTGTTCCTTTCGCTGCCCCTTGCTGTCATCGCGCTTGTGCCGGGGCTGTCGCCACGGCTTGAAGCGCTTGGCGGCCGGCTTGCTGCGCGGCGGAGTCTGACAGGCGTGATATTCGTGGTGCTCGGGGTCTGGTCGCTCTGGTTCGGCCTGTTCGTGAATCCGGCCGACTGGAGCGGAACGGCCCCTTGAAAAGGGACAATACACATTCTATATGCCGAATATGTATTGCCCCCGAAAGGGGGTTTCCTGTTTTCATTCGGATGAAAGGAACGAAAAGATGACTTCCGACCGCGCCGTGCTGGCCTTTGCCGGCTTCATGGTTCTGCTTTCGCTGCTGCTGGCGGTGTATGTTTCGCAGAACTTCCTGTGGCTCACGGCCTTCGTGGGGGCCAATCTGTTCCAGTCGGCCTTTACCGGCTTCTGCCCGGCGGAAAGGATTTTCCGCAAGCTTGGCTTCAAGCCGGGCAATGGCGGCTGCAGCACCTGCTGAGGAACCTGCTGAAGGAAGCGGCCGCCGACATCCGGCCCCGGTGCATGAGATCATGCGCCGGGCCTGCGGTGCCGATCAGCCGGTAACGACTTCCTCCTCAAGGTGCAGTTTCATTTCGAGCAGCACCTTCTGCAGGGCCAGCGTTTCGCGCAGCATCCGCTTGGCCTCGTTCACGGTGATGACTCCGTCCTCGATCGACTGGCTGTATTCCGACATCAGCATCGCGAAGCGCTGACTGAGGGCGATCACATCGGAATTGACGCAGCGACTTTCCGAAGAATTGCGGGCATCGGCATCGAAGGAAATGGTCAGGCCGTTGATTTCGGCCAGGGCGGTGGTGACATGCGGATAGCGTGATGCGCTTTCGAGCGCAGCCACCACATCGATCGGTATGAAACGTTCGGCATGTTCCGGGGCATCGGAATAGTATCGCCCGAGCGTGGCCTTGGATTTTCCGGCGATTTCGCAGGCTTTCTCGATCCCGACAGCCTTGACCAGGGCTTCGGTGTGTTTCTTCAGATAGCGTCTGACGGTTGACATGGTGTTTCCCTGATCATCCTGAAACAAAACTGCGTGGGAAAGCCGGCCCCGTTTTCCCATTAATGGCACAGCGGGAATTTGTCATTCATAAAACGTCCCCGCGTGTTGGGGACTGTGTGAGTGGTCGGCGCTTGCTGCGCCGATTGGTGGAGGCCTGTCACATGTTCAGGCGGGCAAAAGCTGAAACGTGTCTTCGCATGTTTCAGCCGGGGTTCCGGATGGCCAGTTGAATTCACAAAGGTGCACAGAGGTTCAATTCATCCCCAGGCGCAAGCCCGTCTTGAACCTCGTAACTTGTGCTGGTGATCCGGGGCCCTTGTCCTGTTCTGATTTCAAAGCCAGTCACGGAACGGCAGGTCTCCACCGCAGGTGCCGCTGGTTGAACCGCGGCATTTTCCCGTTTTCGCACCGCTGCCGGCGGAAGGGGGCTGGCAGAGAGTTCAGGTGCCGCTTCCGTCCGTATCAAGCCCCAGCCCGCCCAGCCGGTCGAGCTGCGCCACGATCCGGCCGATTCCCTGCCCGGTGCGCAGGTCGGTGAAAACGAAGGGGCGCCCCGAACGCATCCGCTCGGCATCGTGCTTCATTACCTCGAGCGATACCCCTACATGCGGGGCGAGATCGGTCTTGTTGATGACCAGGATATCCGAGCGGGTGAGTGCCGGTCCGCCCTTGCGCGGGATGTCTTCGCCCGCGGCCACGTCGATCACGTAGATCGTCAGATCGGCCAGTTCGGGGCTGAAGGTGGCGGAAAGGTTGTCGCCGCCGGATTCGATGAACACCGCCTCCAGGTCGGGATGGCGGGCCTGCAGTTCGGCAATGGCGGCCAGGTTGATCGAGGCATCCTCGCGGATGGCGGTGTGCGGGCAGCCGCCGGTTTCCACCCCGATGACGCGATCGGCGGTCAGAACCTGCATGCGCATCAGGGCTTCGGCGTCTTCGCGGGTGTAGATGTCGTTGGTGACAACGCCAAGCGACAGGCGATCGCGCAGTGCCTCGCACAAGGCGGCGGTCAGGGTTGTCTTGCCGGCCCCCACCGGGCCGCCGATACCGATGCGCAGGGGGCCGTTCGGGCTGCTCATGTGCGAAAGATCCTTGGTTCCTGGATTTCATGCTGCATGGCGCAGATATCGCCGAGAATGGCGATCGAGGAAAGCCCTTCCAGCCCCTGTCCGGATGCACGCTCTGCAATTTCGCCGATCAGCGGATGCAGACGGTGCAATATCTCCTGTGCCGCGCCCTGGCCCAGCGGCAGTAGCCGCTGGGCCGCCGAAACGAGATTGCCGGCAAAGGCCAGCAGGTAAAGCCGCGCCGTCAGCGCAAGCGGCAGGCCGAGCAGCCGCGCGGCCTGCCCCACGGCCACCGGATAGCTCAGATCGGCCAGGTCAAGCCCCCAGACCCGTGACGTGACATCGCAGAAGGCGGCACCCTGCAGGCGGGTTTCCAGAAGGCGTTCGCGCGAAGGGGCGAAGGCCCGGCACATGGTTTCGACTTCGTGCAGCGCCGTTGCGTCGGCAGCCCGGCCTGCCGCTGCCAGAAAGCGGGCATCGGATTGCCCGCTGCCATGGGACAGCACGTCTGTCAGCCAGTCGGCAAGGCTTTCGCCGCAGGAAACCCGGCCCGCGTGAACCGCCTGTTCCAGCCCGTGCGAATAGGCGAATCCGCCCACCGGATAGGCGGGCGAAAACCATTGCGCGAGGATGAGGGCCTGTTCTTCAGTGGGCATGGGAACGGGTGCGTCCGTGGCCATAGGCACCGCCTTCGGGGGCGAAGGGTTCGCAGACCTCGCGGCAGCTTGCGCCCAGGCCTTCCAGCATCTTGCGCAGCACGTGATCGCGGGCGATCAGCAGACGCGCGGGTTCGATCTGGCAGGGCGCGTGGCGGTTGCCGATGTGCCAGGCCAGGCGGGTCAGGTCGGGGCCGGCAATTTCCAGCAGATCTTCGGCGGCGGCGCGCACCCGGATCCGGCGGCCGTCATCCAGTTCGAAGGCATCTCCGTGATTGAGGCTGGTGGTTTGCGGCAGATCGGCCAGAAAGCGCAGCCCGCCGGCAGTTTCAAGCACCCGGCGGCGCAGGAAGCGTGCCTCATGGGTCAGGGCAACATGGTCGTCAGCGCCCGGCCCCCCCCGGGCGGCGCGATGCAGGATGCGGGCAACGGGCAGGGACATGGCGCGGCTCAGAACAGGAAGTAGCGCTGTGCCATCGGCAGCACTTCGGCCGGTTCGCAGACGAGCAGTTCGCCGTTGGCGCGCACCTCGTAGGTTTCGGGGTTCACTTCCATTTCCGGGGTGGCGTTGTTCAGCACCATGTCGGCCTTGCCGATTCCGCGAGTGCCCTTCACCGCCACCACCTGTTTCGCCAGCCCCAGCCGTTCGCCAATCCCGCCGGCCTGTGCTGCCCCTGATACGAACGTCACCGCCGACTTCTCCACCGCGCGCCCGAAGGCGGCGAACATGGGGCGCGACCAGACCGGCTGCGGCGTGGGGATCGAGGCGTTCGGATCGCCCATCTGGCTCATGGCGATGGAACCGCCCAGCAGCACCATCTCGGGCTTGACGCCGAAAAACGCCGGGCTCCACAGCACCAGGTCGGCGCGCTTGCCTTCCTCGACGCTGCCGATTTCGTGGTCGATACCGTGGGCGATGGCCGGGTTGATGGTATATTTGGCGATGTAGCGGCGGACGCGGAAGTTGTCGTTGTCGCCCTGTTCCTCGGGCAGGGGGCCGCGCTGTTTCTTCATCTTGTCGGCGGTCTGCCAGGTGCGGATGATCACCTCGCCCACCCGGCCCATGGCCTGGCTGTCCGAGGCGATGATGCTGAATGCGCCCATGTCGTGCAGGATATCCTCGGCGGCGATGGTTTCGCGGCGGATGCGGCTTTCGGCGAAGGCCACGTCTTCGGGGATGGATTTGTCCAGATGGTGGCAGACCATCAGCATGTCGAGGTGTTCTTCAAGCGTGTTCACCGTATAGGGGCGGGTCGGGTTGGTCGAGGCGGGCAGAACGTGGCGTTCGCCGCAGATCTTTATGATATCCGGCGCATGGCCGCCGCCCGCGCCCTCGGTGTGAAAGGCGTGGATGGTGCGCCCCTTCATGGCCGCCAGCGTGTGCTCGACAAAGCCGCTTTCGTTCAGGGTGTCGGTGTGGATCATCACCTGAACATCCATCGTATCGGCCACCGACAGGCAGCAGTCGATGGCGGCCGGGGTGGTGCCCCAGTCCTCGTGCAGCTTCAGCGCGCAGGCACCGGCCTGCACCTGCTCTTCCAGTGCTGCGGGCAGGCTGGCATTGCCCTTGCCGGCGAAGGCCAGGTTCATCGGAAAGGCATCGGCCGCCTGCAGCATCCGCCCGATGTGCCACGGCCCCGGCGTGCAGGTGGTGGCCAGCGTGCCATGCGCCGGCCCGGTGCCGCCGCCCAGCATGGTGGTGATTCCCGAATGCAGCGCATCCTCGATCTGCTGCGGGCAGATGAAATGGATATGGGAATCAAACCCGCCGGCGGTCAGGATCCTGCCTTCGCCGGCGATGATCTCGGTGCCCGGCCCGATGATGATGTCCACATCGGGTTGGGTATCGGGGTTGCCCGCCTTGCCGATCTTCGCGATCCGCCCGTCCTTCAGCCCCACGTCGGCCTTGATGATGCCGCTGTGATCGACGATCAGCGCGTTGGTGATGACGGTATCCGCCGCGCCGCCCGCGCGGGAGGTCTGGCTCTGGCCCATGCCGTCGCGGATCACCTTGCCGCCGCCGAACTTCACCTCTTCGCCGTAGGTGGTCAGATCGCGCTCTACCTCGATGATCAGGTCGGTATCGGCCAGGCGCAGCCGGTCGCCCGTGGTGGGGCCGAACATGGCGGCGTATTCGGAGCGGGGGATTTCGGCCATCACAATTCTCCCATCACCTTGCCGTTGAACCCGAACACCCGCCGTGCGCCGCCGATCGGCACCAGCGCCACCTTGCGCCGCTGGCCGGGTTCGAAGCGCACCGCGGTGCCGGCCGGAATGTCGAGCCGCATGCCCAATGCCGCCGCGCGATCGAATTCCAGCGCCGGGTTGGTTTCGGCGAAATGGTAATGGCTGCCCACCTGCACCGGGCGGTCGCCGGTGTTTGCCACCATCAGGGCGGTTGCCCTGCGCCCCCGGTTGAGGGCGATGCTGCCTGCGGCGGGGAAGAGTTCTCCGGGAATCATGGCGGCCTCTAGCGGATCGGATCGTGAACGGTAACAAGCTTGGTGCCATCGGGGAAGGTGGCCTCGACCTGAACCTCGGGGATCATCTCGGGAACACCTTCCATGCACTGCGCCCGGGTTACCACATGGGCGCCGGCTTCCATCAGATCGGCCACCGGGCGTCCGTCGCGCGCCCCTTCGACCACGAAATCGGCGATCAGCGCGATCGCTTCGGGGTGGTTCAGCTTCACGCCCCGCGCCAGACGCCGGCGCGCCACTTCCGCGGCCATGGCGACAAGAAGCCTGTCTTTCTCGCGTGGTGTCAGTTGCATGTCAGATTGTCCAGCATCGTGGAAGCGGTTCTCCGGCGAGGCAGTTCAGCACCGGGATCAGGGTCTGGCGAAGAAGATAGCCGTCGGCGGCAAGCAAACGCAAGACCAGCATGTCGCTTTCGCGCAGGCTTGCCCCCGCGGTATCCCCGAGAAGGGAACGCACGGCCGCAAGGGCGGCTTCGGCATCAGGCGCGACATAGACCAGGCTGGCCATGGCTCCGGCACCGGCCGCCGTGAAGGGGCGGGCCAGCTTTTCCGACACCCGGCCCGACAGCGTGATCGCATCGAGATAGGCCAGCCGGCCATTGCGGCGGATCTCGATCCGGTCGCGGAAGGTGGCATCGGCAAGCGTTTCGCCCATGGCCGTGCGCCCGAAAACCAGCGGTTCGGCCATCAGCAGAGAGGCCCCTTCAGCAAGATCGATCCGCAGCCTGCGGGACAGGGCCGAGCCGTCATACAGTATGGTTTCCTGGGGCAGCCAGCAAAGGCGCGCCCCGGCATCGGCCGAAAGACGGTTTTCGACGCGGGCCACTTCTCGGGGCAGGGCGCGATAGGCGCGCTCGGCGGCCTGGGTGGTCAGGGTGAGGCGGGTCGCCGTTCCGGCACGGGCGTCGAGGGAAAAGGCATCGGCGCCGGTGATCCCCCCCGCGGTGTTGATCAGGACCGCCTCGACCCCGCTTCCGGCGGGGCGGGGAAACAGCACCTTCAGCGCGCCTGCCTGGCGCAGCCCGGCAAGCGCGTTTCGTTCGCCCCGCCGGACAAGCGAAAGCGCAACGCTGCCCTGTGCGCGCTGCGGATGCGAAGAAGCGGCGGCGGGGTCCGCAAGGCGTGTCATCTTGCGGATTCTCCGGAGCGGCGGCGCCACGGGGCGCTTCGGGCGGCCAGGATCGGGTGCGGGGGGTGGCGGGGCATCGTGTCCTGTCTTTCCGGGTTGCGGGCGGCCTGCAGGCTAGCCCAGGCCATGGCCGAGGGAAAGCCCGCCCGGCGGCCCTTCGCCATGTCCGGGGGCATGTGCACATGCGGCAGCACCGGCGGGCCTTGATCCCGCAGGTGGGGATGGCATAAGGGGGCATGGCCAAGCTCTATTTCCATTATTCCACCATGAACGCCGGCAAATCCACGATTCTTCTGCAGGCGGCGCACAACTATCGTGAGCGGGGCATGGAACCCTATCTGCTGACGGCCGGGTTCGATACCCGTGCCGGCGCGGCGCGGATCGCATCGCGCATCGGCATCGGGGCGGATGCCGATACCTTCGCGCCCGGCGAGGATCTTTTCGCCAGGCTTGCCGCCCGGTTTGCGGCCGGCCCTTGCGCCTGTGTCTTCATCGACGAGGCGCAGTTCCTCGAACCCGAACAGGTGTGGCAACTGGCGCGTGCGGTTGATGATCTGGGCGTGCCGGTGATGTGCTATGGCCTGCGCGTCGATTTTCGCGGACAGCTGTTTCCCGGCTCGGCCACATTGCTGGCGCTGGCCGACGAGATGCGCGAGGTGCGCACCATCTGCCATTGCGGCAAGAAGGCCACCATGGTGGTGCGCCAGAACGAGCGGGGCCAGGTGCTGACGGAGGGGGCGCAGGTGCAGATCGGCGGCAATGAAACCTATGTTTCGCTCTGCCGTCGCCACTGGCGCGAGGCAGTGGGAGATCGGGCAAGGGGGTGACGGCCGTACGTCAGACCGGATTGAGCAGCGGCTTTCCTGCGAAGAAGGCTTCCAGATTGTCCGCCGCCATCATGCCCATGCTGGTTCGAACTTCTTCGGAATTCGTGCCCAGGTGTGGCAGCAGCACCACCTTTTCAAGGCGCCGCAGACGCTCGGACACCTCGGGTTCGTGTTCATGGACATCAAGCCCCGCACCGCCAATCCGCCCCGCTTCGAGCGCCGCGGCCAGGGCGGATTCGTCCACCACATCGCCGCGCGAGATATTGACCAGATGCGCCTGCGGGCGCATGGCGGCCAGGGCTTCGGCATCGATCAGATGACGGGTTTCCGCCCCTCCCGGCACCGCGATCACGATCACGTCGGCCGCAGCCATCACATCATGCAGGCCGGGAAGCTGGCGCGCCGGCACGCCGGGATCGGCCACCGCCGAGCGATTGAAGAACACCACCTTCATGCCGAAGCCCAGGTGCGCGCGCCGGGCGATCGCGCGCCCGATGCGGCCCATCCCGACCACCCCCAGCACCTTGCCGGTGATGTGCAGGCCCAGAAGCTGCGTGGGGTGCCAACCCTGCCATTTTCCGGCGCGCACCATGCGCTCGCCCTCGCCCAGACGGCGCGCGCTCATCAGGACAAGCGCCAGGGCGATATCGGCGGTGGCATCCGTCACCGCGCCGGGGGTGTTGGTAACGGCGATACCCGCCGCGCGGGCGGCGGCCGTGTCGATATGATTGTAGCCTACCCCGAAATTGGCAAGGATCCGGGCGCGGGGCCTGGACGCGGCGGCAAATGCTCCTGCGGTGAAGGTGTCGCCAAGGGTGGGCAGTATGGCTTCGTATTCTTCCAGTGCGGAGGTGGCTTCCCCGGCGCTCATCGGGCGGGTGGTGGGGCGTGTCGTTACCGCGAAGCAGGTTTCGAGCCGGGCCATCACCGCTTCGGGCAGCCGGCGTGATACCAGAAGCCGTGGCCGTCCGGCCATCAGTGCATCCTCCCGCCGGGGGGCACCGGTCTGTCGGGTGCGATCAGCACGACCTCGCCATCCTCGTCGGGCAGCCCCAGTACCAGCACCTCGGACATGAACTTTCCGATCTGGCGCGGCGGGAAATTGACCACCGCCAGCACCTGCCGGCCGATCAGGCCTTCGGGGGTGTAATGCGCCGTGATCCGGGCCGATGATTTCCGTTCCCCGATCTCGGGGCCGAAATCGATCCAGAGCTTGATCGCGGGTTTGCGGGCTTCGGGGTAAGGTTCGGCGCGCAGCACCCGGCCCACCCGGATATCGACCTTGAGAAAGTCGTCGAACGGGATCGGAGCACTCATCTGCCAAGCTCCTTCGAGCGCTCCACCGCCGCATGGACCGTGCGCCTGATCAGGGGGGGAAGGCCGGTCCTTTCGTCCATCAGAACCCCGAGCGCGGCTTCGGTGGTGCCGCCGGGGCTGGTGACATTGCGGCGCAGTTCATCGGGCCCTTCGCCGGACACCTCGGCCAGGTGGCCGGCGCCTGCCACCGTGGCCCTGGCCAGGCGCATGGCCAGATCGGGCGGCAGCCCTTCGGCCGCGCCGGCCGCGGCAAGGCATTCGATCAGGTGAAAGACATAGGCCGGCCCCGATCCCGAAATGCCGGTGACCGCGTCGATCTGGCTTTCATTTTCCAGGCGCACGGTTTCGCCCACGGCCGAAAGCAGCGTTTCCGCCAGCGCCATGTCATCGGCCCCGGCGCATGCATTGCCCGCCAGCGCCGTGATGCCGCGCCCGACTGCCGCCGGGGTGTTGGGCATGGCGCGGATCACCGGGGTATCGGAGCCCAGCATCTGCTCGTAAGCGGCAATCGGAATGCCGGCAGCAACCGACAGGAACACGGTTTTCCCATTGCCAAGGGGGGCCAGGGCGGGCAGGGCCTCGTGCATCATCTGGGGTTTTACCGCCACCAGCACAACCGCGGGGCTGGCGGGCAGGGTTTCGTTCAGGTGCAGCCCCTCGCCGGTGCGTGCCTTCAGCCAGTCCGAAGGCTGCGGTTCCTGTACCCAGACCGCCCCGGCCGGCAGGCCCCGCGCAAGCCAGCCGGCCAGCATTGCCGAACCCATCCGCCCACAGCCCAGAAGCACCAGACCGCGCTCCTTCACCTTGTCCATGCTCTTGCTCCAACCCTTGCCACTGACGGCATCCCGCCCCTTGCCGGCGCGATGCCCCGCCGTTTGGGAATCGCCGGAAGAGAGGCTAGGCGCGTCCGAAAGCCTCTGCAATGGCAACCTTCAGCGCCTCTTGCGGAGGCTGTCCGCCCCAGCATACCAGCTGGAAGGCCGGGTAATAGCGCTCGCAGGAGCGCACCGCCGCATGAAGCAGCGTGTCGATCTGCCCGGGGCCGGCAAACTGTCCGCCCGCCAGCACCAGGCCATAGCGATAGACCATCAGCTGCTGCTCGCGCCAATAGGTAAAGCCGCCGGCCCAGCACTGATCGTTGGCAAGATTGAGCACTTCGTAGAGGGCCGGCAGCGATTCATCGGGTGGCTCCATCTCGAAGGTGCAGATCAGGCGCAGGGTTTCATCATGGTCCGACCAGGCCAGGGTGATTGCATAGGAACGCCACTGGCCTTCCACCGCCATTGCGATCTGATCGTCGGCCACGCGATCGAATTCCCATTCGTGATGTACGGCGATGGATTCGACGATGTCGATGGGGTGAAGTTCGTCGGCCTCGATGAACTGCTCGGTCTGTGCCATGATGCCCACCTTTCTTGTTTCTTTCGGGTGACAGCCCACCAGAAACGGGGTGTATCCACAATAAAGGCGCATTCTTCATCGCACCTTCACAAGATATGGTGGGCCAAGGGGTGGGATCTGTAAAGAAAATTTTTCGGGTTATCCCCAGCAAAATGGCCGGAGCGCCCCGACCGGCAGGGCCGGGCGGGCGCGGATGATCCGGCGGGGCAGGTCAGGCGTTGCGGGGCTTTTTCGTGCGGCTGGCGGATTGTTTTGCCGCACCGCTGCCACGCGTCGGCTTCGTGCGTCTGCCGGCCGGTTTTCCGGTTTCATCCGGCATATCGAGCCGGGCCTCGATGGCCTCGATGCGGGCTTGCAGCGCCTCGTTTTCCTGACGTGCCTTCAGCGCCATGGCCTGCACGGCCTCGAACTCTTCGCGGGTCACAAGATCGTGATCGGCAAGCCAGCGTTCGAGAAGGCTTTTCATCGCGGTTTCCGCTTCGTTCTTTGCGCCCTGGGCCACACCAAGCGCGCTGTTCATCAGGCGGGAAAGGTCGTCAAGGATCTTGTTGCGCGTCTGCATGGGGTTCTCCGCGGGGTTTTCCGGTTGCCGGGTTTGCTTCAATATGGCGCTCGCCGGGGCAAAGCTCAAGGTTGACTTCCCCGCACTCCGAAAGCAGGAATGCCCCATGCAGATGGCCATTCCCTTTCCCGACATTTCTTCCGAAATATTCTCGATCGAGATCTTCGGACAGGCTTTCGCCCTGCGCTGGTATGCCCTGGCCTATATCGCGGGCATCCTGATCGGCTGGCGCATCGCGGTGGCGGCGGTGCGCCGGCCCCGCCTCTGGCCGGGCCGGCGCCCGCCGATGGATGCGGGGCAGGTCGAGGCCTTTCTCACCTGGGCGATCCTTGGCATCATTCTCGGGGGGCGGCTTGGCTATGTGCTGTTCTACAAGCCCGGTTATTATCTGGAAAATCCGGCCGAGATCCCTGTGCTCTGGCAGGGGGGGATGTCGTTTCATGGCGGTTTCCTCGGAGTGGTGATCGCGGGCGTGCTGTTCTGTCGCCGCCATTCCATCCCCCTGCCTTCGGCGGCCGACATGGTGGCCATTGCCACGCCGCCGGGGCTGCTGCTTGGGCGAATCGCCAATTTCATCAACGGCGAACTGTGGGGGCGGCCTTCGGACGTGCCCTGGGCGGTAATCTTTCCGGGCACCGCAGCGCAGGACTGTCCGGGGGTTCAGGGGCTTTGCACGCGGCATCCCTCGCAGCTTTACGAGGCGGCGCTCGAAGGGCTGTTGCTTGGGATTCTGCTGCTGTATCTGGCTTTTCGCCGCGGCTGGCTGAAGGTGCCGGGGCAGATCACCGGGCTGTTCCTGGCGGGCTATGGCGCGGCGCGCTTCGCTGTCGAGTTCTTCCGCGAACCCGATGCCCAGTTCATCGTCCCCGACAACCCCGCCGGCCATGTGCTGCGGCTGGGGGATCACGGGCTGACCATGGGGCAGGCCCTTTCGCTGCCGATGATCCTTGCCGGCCTTGCGATCGTCTGGTGGGCGCGCCGGCGTGCTGCGAATGCCGCCGGGGTCGGCAACCCGCCCGCCGCCCGTCCGGAGGCATGAGTGCGCTCGGCGCGGTTCTGAAGCGGCGCATCGCGGCTGGCGGGCCGATCCAGGTTGCCGAATTCATGGCGGAATGCCTTCTGCACCCGGAATACGGCTATTACAGCACCCGGGATCCCCTGGGAGCCGCAGGCGATTTCACCACGGCGCCCGAGATCAGCCAGATGTTCGGCGAACTGGTGGGACTTGCACTGGCCCAGGGCTGGATCGATCAGGGCAGACCCGCGCCCCTTGCCCTGGCCGAGGCCGGGCCGGGGCGTGGCACCCTGATGGCCGACATCCTGCGCGCCACGCGCGCCGTGCCCGGTTTCCACGCGGCGCTTTCGCTGCATCTGGTCGAAGCCTCGCCCCCTCTGCGCCGGGCGCAGGCGGCGGCGCTTGCGCCTTTCGGGATCACGCCGCATTGGCACGATGCGTTTTCCGGCCTGCCCGATCTGCCGCTGTTCTTCGTGGCCAACGAATTCTTCGATGCGCTGCCGATCCGCCAGTTCATCCGCGCCGCGGCGGGCTGGTGCGAACGGCGGGTGGGGCTGGGGAAAGGCGGGACGCTTGCCTTCGGGGTCGGTGATCCGGCGGCGCTGCCGGCCCTGGCGCACCGGCTGGCGGATACAAGACCCGGCGACATGGTTGAAATCTGCCCCGCCGCCCCTGCCGCCATTCACGAGGTCACCGCCCGTATCTCCGCACGGGGCGGGCTTGCGCTGATCATCGACTATGGCGACTGGCGCTCGCTTGGCGATACCCTGCAGGCGGTGAGAGGGCATGCGCCGGTCGATCCGCTGGCCTGCCCGGGCGAGGCCGACCTGACCGCGCATGTGGACTTCGAGGCGCTGGCCTGCGCCCGGGCTGCCGGCACCGCTCACAGCCGCCTTGTGCCGCAGGGCGTGTGGCTTGAGCGGCTTGGCATTGCCGAACGCGCCCGCCGCCTGGCCGCGGGGCTTTCGGGAGTGGGGCGCGACAGCCACCTCAGGGCATATCGGCGCTTGACGCATCCCGAAGAAATGGGGACGCTCTTCAAGGTGCTCGCCTTCCACCCGGAGGGCGCACCCCCGCCAGCCGGATTTGCGCCATGACACTCGAGATACTGACATCAGAACTGCTGATACCCCTGCGGCATGGTTTTTTCACCCGGCGTGGCGGTGCCTCGTCGGGTATTTTCGCGGGCCTCAACTGCGGCCCCGGCTCAAGCGATCAGACCCAGGCCGTGCGCATCAACCGCGAGCGCGTGGCCAGCGCCATGGGGGTTGCCCCCGAGGCTCTGGTTTCGCTGCATCAGGTTCATTCCGCCGATGTGGTAACGCTCGGCAACGCCTTCGCCCGCCGTCAGAATGACAGCCGACCGAAGGGCGATGCGATGGTCAGTGCGCATCCCGGCATGGCGCTTGGGATACTGACGGCCGATTGCGCACCGGTTCTGTTTGCCGACAGGAACGCCGGGGTGATCGGTGCGGCCCATGCGGGCTGGAAGGGAGCGCTTGCCGGCGTGCTGGAGGCCACGCTTGACGCCATGGAAAACCTGGGCGCCCGGCGCGCCCGGACTGCGGCCGTCATCGGCCCCTGCATCAGCCAGACGGCCTATGAGGTCGGTCCTGCGTTCATGGATTCGTTTCTGGACGCGGATCCCGGAAATACCCGCTTCTTCTGTGGCGGGCAGGGCGACCGGCTGCATTTCGATCTTCCGGCCTATCTGCTGCACCGGCTGCGCGGGGCCGGGGTGGAGCGGGCAGAATGGATCCGCCGCTGCACCTACAGTGACCCCGGGCGTTTCTATTCGTATCGCCGCAGCGTTCACCGCAAGGAGGCCGATTACGGGCGTCTGATCTCGGTGATCCGGCTCTGAGGGCTCCGCGCGGCGTGCCGGCGCCCTGATCTTGCCGCAATGCGCGAAACAGTTCCTGGCGGTATCGAAAATTCCGTGCGGTTTCGGAAACGAAAGCCCTGCAGACAAGACCTCCGGCCGTGATCCTGCCTCTTTTTCCGGGGGAAAAACCGGCATTTCCGGGAAATGCTGTCAATTCAGGCGGTTTTTGCCATCTCTGTGCCGCAATTCGATTCCATTTTCCCCGTCAGCGACGCAGAGAACCACAAGAAAAGCACGGGCAGGAACGCGGTCAGGGCATGGCAGATGCTGGAGGGAACGATGAAAGACAGACGCTGGATGACCTGGGTTCTGAACGAAACGAAGGGCCCCGCCGCAGCCTTTCCCTGGAAACAGCTGTTGCAGAATCCGGGCCGAAAGGCCGGCCATGGTATCGGGCGCACCGAGCAGCTGGCCGACGAGGACTGATTGCCGGTTCAGCCGGTGTCTGCCGGCTGTGAAGCACGGGCCGTTCCCTGCAAGAGCGATTCTGCGGCGGTTTCCGGGCGGTTGTCGGTTTTTGGGGCGGGATGCGGCCTTTTCGCGGGCAGTGTTCCTTTCGGCGCAACAATACCTGCCTGACCGCCGTGATTGATGCCTGAGCGGCACGGGATGACATCGGAACTTTGACAATCGGGGGGAATATCTGCCATCGTTGGCAAAGTATTATTCCTCTGCATTTTCGGTGGGGGCCGATGCAGATGTGGCATGTCGAAAGGACAGAACACATGACGCACCCCCGCCCCGTCGGCCGTGAGACGCCGACATTCGATCTTCGTTCCCGGCACGTGGCATCCGGGAATACGGTCCGCCGCATGCTTCATGGCGATGTGGCGAACAAGGCCCTCACCCGGCGCTATCACATCCGCTATCTTGATGGGGTTACCGGCGAATGCAAGAGCCTGGTGCATGTGGCGCCCGCCGTTCCCGTTTTCGAGAATACCTGTGCGGCCATCGCGCGGGGCACGCTGCTTGCCACACCGAACGGATATGTGGCGATCGAGGATCTCGAACCGGGGATGCTGCTGCAGACGGCTGATAACGGCCCGCAGCCGGTGCAGTGGATCGGCTCGATCACGCTGGTGCCGCACCTGCCGCGTCATGGGCGCACCATCTGTTCCCTGCTGCGCATCCTGGCCGAGGGCTTCGGCCTTGGCCGTCCTGCTCCCGATCTGCTTCTGGCACCGGGGGCGCGGCTGCTTCACCGAAGCTTCGAAGGGGAAGGCGAGGTGCTTTCACCCGCCGAGCATTACTGCGATGGCGAAAGCGTGATCCGGGTGATGCCGCAGGCGCCGATTACGGTTTACCATCTGGCATTCCGGTCTCATCAGATAATCCTGGCGAATGGCCTCGAGATCGAAAGCATGTTGCCCGAACGCGATGTCGAGACGGTTCTGAACGCCGGTTTTCTTGCCGCCTTTCGCGGGCTGTTTCCGAATCTGAAGGGCCTGGACGCTTTCGGGGAAGCGGCGCGCCCGCGCATTTCTCTGGGCGAAGGCCACGAACTGTTCCAGCCTGCCTGAGTCAGCCGCACAGGGCGCTGCGGCCTGTGTTCTTCAGCAGTCTCTGTTCAGCCGTTCTTCCAGCACCTCGAAGGGCACTCCGGGCAGATCCTTGGCGCAGCGGATCACCAGCGAGGTCTTCACGCTGGCCACATTTTCCGCTGCCGTCAATTCTCCGGTCAGGAAGCGCTGGAACGTCGAGAGATCCGGTGCCACGCATTTCAGGATGAAATCCACTTCGCCGTTCAGCATGTGGCATTCACGCACCAGCGGCCATTTCCGGCAACGTTCCTCGAAGGCGGAAAGATCGGCCTCGGCCTGGCTGACCAGGCCGACCATGGCAAAGACCTGCACCTCGAATCCCAGCTTGCGGGCATCTACATCGGCATGATAGCCGCGGATATAGCCGGCCTCTTCAAGCGCCCGCACCCGGCGCAGGCAGGGCGGCGCCGAAATGCCGACCCGGCGCGCAAGTTCCACATTGGTCATCCGGCCGTCGCCCTGAAGCTCGGCAAGAATTTTCCGGTCGATCGGATCGAGTTTCGATTCGGCCATCTGTGGCGCCCCTTGCAGTTTCTGCTCTCCACCGGAATTTTCAGATCATAGCGAACACCGGCCATCTGAGCAACAATATTTCACATATGCGCAATATTATTAGTGGATATGCGCGGTGGCCGTTCCTGCGGTTTTGCAAGGGGCCGCGCCAGGGGGGCGTCATGGCAGGGGGTTTCACATCCGTGGCGGGCAGACTATATGCAACTGCGGCAATGCACTATCGGAAAGGGGCGGGCATGACCAAGACGAAACACACGAAAGTTCTGATCATCGGGTCCGGTCCGGCAGGCTATACAGCCGGGGTTTATGCCAGCCGCGCCATGCTTGACCCGATTCTCGTGCAGGGGATGGAGCCCGGAGGACAACTGACCACCACCACCGAGGTAGAGAACTGGCCCGGCGAGATCGAGATCCAGGGGCCGGAACTGATGCAGAAGATGGAAGCCCACGCCCGCGCTACCGGCACCGAGATCGTTTCCGACATCATCACCAGCCTTGATCTGTCGAAACGCCCCTTCACGGCGCAGGGCGACAGCGGCACCACCTATACGGCCGATGCGGTGATCCTGGCCACCGGTGCACGGGCCAAGTGGCTGGGGCTGCCGAGCGAAGAGAAATTCAAGGGATTTGGCGTATCGGCCTGCGCTACCTGCGACGGTTTTTTCTATCGCGGGCAGGAAATCTGCGTTGTCGGGGGCGGCAATACCGCGGTCGAAGAAGCACTGTTCCTTACCAGATTTGCCTCGAAGGTCACGCTCATTCACCGCCGCGACGCGTTGCGCGCCGAAAAGGTGCTGCAGGAGCGCCTGCTGAAGAATCCCAAGATCGAGCCGCTGTGGTTCCATGTGGTGGAAGAGATCCTTGGCACCGAGGATCCCAAGGGGGTTACGGGGGTGCGGGTGAAGCATGTGCAGACCGGCGCGGAAAAGGTGATTCCCTGCAAGGGGGTTTTCATCGCCATCGGCCACGCCCCGGCCAGCGAGCTGGTGAAGGGCCAGCTTGAAACCCACATGGGCGGCTATGTGGTGACCGGGCCCGACAGCACCGAAACCTCGATCCCCGGTGTCTATGCCGCGGGGGATCTGACCGACTGGAAGTTTCGCCAGGCCGTAACCAGTGCCGGCATGGGCTGCATGGCGGCGCTTGAGGCCGAGCATTTTCTTGCGGAGCAGGGATGAGTCCTGCGAGGGGCACTGCCCTTCGTGCTCTCCCGGATATTTGGGCCAGGATGAGGGAAGATCTTCCGGCCCTGCGGGTGCATGCGTGATTTCTGCCGTATGTTGCCGGCATCTGCCGGGCGGCCTTGAAATCGGGTGGCAATGGGGTGTAGCTGCGCCCTGAGCGAATCGATCCGATACGGAAGGGCGCTGTGATGCCTTATGAAAACCTTGCCCCGATCTCCGAGCTTTACGTGCCGCATGAAAGCGTGCAGCAGCTGAAGCACGAGGCCGCAAGCCTGCCCGGCTGGGATCTGACGCCGCGCCAGATCTGCGATCTGGAGCTGCTGATGAACGGCGGTTTCAACCCGCTCAGGGGTTTCCTCGGGCAGGAAGATTATGAAGGCGTGCTCGAAAACATGCGCCTTGCCGATGGTTCCCTCTGGCCGGTGCCGATCACGCTGGATGTGAGCGCGGAGTTCGCCGCAACGATCAAGCCGGGGCAGGACATAGCCCTGCGCGATCAGGAAGGCGTGATCCTGGCCATCCTTTCGGTCAGTGACAAATGGGTGCCCGACAAGCCCCGCGAGGCCGAAAGGGTATTCGGAGCCGATGACATTGCCCATCCTGCGGTGAACTATCTGCATCACGTCGCCGGCCCTGTGTATCTGGGGGGGGCGGTCGCCGGAATCCAGCCCCCGGTGCATTACGATTTCAAGGCGCGGCGGGATACACCCAATGAACTGCGCGCCCGCTTCCGCAAGCTGGGCTGGCGCCGTGTGGTGGCCTTTCAGACGCGCAATCCCCTGCACCGGGCGCATCAGGAGCTCACCTTCCGCGCCGCCCGGGAGGCCCAGGCCAACCTGCTGCTCCATCCCGTGGTGGGCATGACCAAGCCGGGCGATATCGATCATTTCACCCGCGTGCGCTGTTACGAGGCGGTGCTTGATCACTATCCTTCCACCACCACCACGCTGAGCCTGCTCAATCTGGCAATGCGCATGGCCGGTCCGCGCGAGGCCCTGTGGCACGGGCTGATCCGGCGCAACCACGGTTGCACCCATTTCATCGTGGGGCGCGATCACGCTGGCCCGGGCAGCAATTCCGCCGGCAAGCCCTTCTATGGCCCCTACGATGCCCAGGAGCTTTTCCGCGAGCACGAGAAGGAAACCGGCATCGAGATGGTGCCCTTCAAGCACATGGTCTATGTGCAGGAAAAGGCGCAATACTATCCGGTGGACGAGGTGCCGGAGGGATCTACCGTGCTCAACATATCGGGCACCGAATTGCGCCGCAGGCTTTCCGAAGGTCTGGAAATCCCCGATTGGTTCTCCTTCCCCGAAGTGGTGGCAGAGCTGCGCCGCACCCGCCCGCCGCGCCACAAGCAGGGCTTCACGGTGTTCTTCACCGGGCTGTCGGGTTCGGGAAAATCGACCATTGCCAACGCGCTGATGGTCAAGCTGATGGAAATGGGCGGACGTCCGGTGACCCTGCTCGATGGCGATGTGGTGCGCAAGAACCTTTCGTCCGAGCTCGGCTTCTCGAAGGCACACCGCGATCTCAACATCCGCCGCATCGGCTTTGTTGCCGGCGAGATCACCAAGAACGGCGGTATTGCGATCTGTGCCCCGATCGCGCCCTATGCGGCCACCCGGCGTGCGGTGCGCGAGGAGATCGAACAATACGGGGCTTTCGTCGAGGTGCATGTGGCAACCCGCCTCGAAGTGTGCGAACAGCGTGATCGCAAGGGCCTTTACAAGCTGGCTCGCGCAGGAAAGATCAAGGAGTTCACAGGCATTTCAGACCCCTACGAGGAACCTGAAAACCCGGAACTGCGCCTTGATACCGAGGGGGTAGAGGTTGATCACTGCGCCCATCAGGTGATTCTGAAGCTTGAAAGCCTTGGCCTGATAAAGGTCTGAGGCAGGTCGCGCCCTCATCGGCGGTCTGCAAACATTCCCGCCGGAGGCAATCTGCTGCGCATCCCTTCCGAAGGTTGCCGCGCAGGGGGGCTATGCGCCCAGTTCGTGTTCGAGAAACCGCTCGAACTGGTCAAGATCCACGGGATCGAACTGTCCGAACCCCTGCATCCAGACGCTTGCCTCGCGCAGGGCAAGAGGTTCGAGTCTGCACCATTTCACCCGCCCGCGCTTTTCCTGGCTGATCAGGCCGGCGCGGGTGAGGATCGCAAGATGTTTCGAAATCGCGGCCAGCGAGATCTCGAAAGGTTCGGCCACATCGGTTACCGCCATGTCATCTTCGAGCAGCATCGCAAGGATGGCACGGCGCGTCGGGTCGGCAAGGGCGGCGAATGTGGCGTCAAGCCTGTCGGTTGTCTTCGTCATGGGGGGATAAAGCGGCAAGCAGCGGCGATCGTCAACCATCCGGTTGAATATGCCGCGCCGCGGATGACGGGATGCAGGCGACGGGGCAATCCGCCGCTGTCATGATAAATGGATGAAAAACAGATGGTTACCAGGTTCCCGCTTTGCCATCCAATGGCTTGACTCGGGCCGGTCCTGTTTCTAGTGTCCGCCCGAACGGATGAGGGCCTCCAGCCGCATGACAGATGAACCCGATCCCGAGCGCCTCAAGGCACTTGAAAAGCGGATCGCGGCGCTGCGTGGCGACAGGGAGGAACCCCCTCATCAGGAGAAGGCCTATTCGCAGGCACAGCATGTGTGGCGGATGGTCATCGAACTGGTAACCGGTCTGTTGATCGGTTTCGGCATTGGATACGGGCTGGACAGTGTCTTTGGCACGATGCCCCTGTTTCTGGTGCTGTTCATGTTGCTGGGCTTTGCGGCCGGGGTGAAAACCATGCTTCGGACCGCGCAGGAGCTTCAGCGGAAACAGGAGGCGGCGGATGCTGCCGGTGAAGACGAGAGGGACTGAGCGTGGCGGCAGAGGCTGAAGGCGGAACGGGCCTGGTTTTCCACCCGATGAAGCAGTTCAAGATCGAACCCCTGTTCGGCGAGGGGCCGATTCACTGGTACACGATCACCAACCAGACGCTCTGGATGGCCCTTGCCGTCCTGACGATCTTCCTGTTGCTGGTGGTGGGCACATCGCGCCGTGCCCTGGTGCCAAGCCGCATCCAGTCGGTCGGCGAGCTGGCCTATGGCTTCATCTACAGGATGGTCGAGGATGTGGTGGGCAAGGATGGGGTGAAATACTTTCCCTATGTGATGACGCTGTTCATGTTCATCGTGGTATCCAATTTTCTGGGCCTCATCCCGTTCAGTTTCACCACCACCTCGCATATAGCCATCACCGCGGTTCTGGCGCTGCTGGTATTCGTGGGGGTAACGATCCTCGGGTTCGTGAAGAACGGCATCGGTTTTCTCAAGCTGTTCTGGGTATCGTCGGCGCCGGCGGCGTTGAGGCCGGTGCTGGCCATCATCGAGCTGATTTCCTATTTCGTGCGGCCGGTCAGCCATTCGATCCGTCTTGCGGGCAACATCATGGCCGGTCATGCGGTCATCAAGGTGTTCGCCGGCTTTGCCGCCGTTCTGGCGATTGCCCCCCTGTCGTTGCTGGGCGTTGTTGCAATGTTCGGCATGGACATGCTCGTGGCCTTCGTGCAGGCCTATGTGTTCACCATCCTGACCTGTGTGTATCTGAAGGATGCGCTGCATCCGTCGCACTGATCGGAACCGTCAAGCCAATCGCAAGTTCAAGCCAAATTCCAGACGCAAGGAGAAAAGATCATGGAAGGCGATATCGTACAAATGGGCGCTTACATCGGGGCCGGCCTGGCCTGCATGGGCATGGGCGGCGCCGCCGTGGGTGTGGGCTCGATCGTGGGCAATTATCTTTCGGGCGCCCTGCGCAACCCCTCGGCCGCTTCGGGCCAGACGGCCATGCTGTTCATCGGCATCGCGTTCTCGGAAGCCTTCGGGATCTTTTCGTTCCTGGTTGCGCTGCTGCTGATGTTTGCGGTCTGACTTCCGGAGCCGACCTTTCTGCCGGGCCGGCGCCTTTTTCCGGGGCCGCCTGGCGTGAAGGTGCAAGAGAGCTTTCAGGAGAGAGACATGACGACACAAAGCTCAGAAGCCGCAGCCGGCCATGCCGCCGAGGTGGCCGAAAAGGGCATGCCGCAGCTTGATTTCAGCACCTTCCCGAACCAGATCTTCTGGCTTCTGGTCACGTTGGTGGTGGTTTACCTGATCCTGACGAAGCTGGCGCTTCCGCGCATCTCGTCGGTTCTGGCCGAACGCCAGGGAACCATCACCAACGATCTGGCTGCGGCCGAGGAGCTGAAACGGAAGGCGGAGGACGCCGAAGGCGCCTACAACAAGGCGCTTGCCGATGCGCGTGCGGAAGCGCAGCGCATCGCGACGGAAACCAGGGCAGAGATCCAGGCCGATCTCGACCGGGCGATGGAAAAGGCCAATGCCGAAATCGCCGCGAAATCCGCCGAGGCGGCAAAGGCCATTGCGGAAATCCGGGAAAGTGCCATGGAGACGGTCAAGGATGTGGCGGCCGATGTTGCCCGCGATGTGGTTGTGGCACTGGGGGGCAAGGCCGACAAGCGCAGCATCACCGCTGCGGTGAATGCCAGGCTGAAAGGGTAGGGGCGAATCATGAAGCAATCCGTCATCGCAATCGCCGTTTTCGTCCTTGTTGCCGCGCCGCTGCCCGCCCTTGCGGCGCAAGGGCCGTTCTTCAGCCTGAAGAACACCGATTTCGTGGTTCTCGTGGGGTTTCTGCTGTTTGCCGGGATACTGCTCTATTTCCGGATACCGGGCATTCTGGGAAAGTTGCTCGACAAGCGGGCGGAGGGGATTCGCGCCGAACTTGAGGAAGCACGCAAGCTTCGCGAAGAGGCGCAGGCGATCCTGGCTTCCTACGAGCGCAAGCTGAAGGAAGTGGAGAAACAGGCCGAAGAACTGGTGGAGGCCGCGCGCGAAGAAGGCGAACTGATGGCCCGGGAGGCGAAGGAAGATCTCAGGGAATCGATCGCCCGCCGGATGCGGGCTGCCGAAGAACAGATCGACGCGGCACGCGCCGCAGCCGTGCGCGAGGTGCGCGATACGGCTGTCGGGGTTGCCGTTTCGGCTGCCCGCGACGTGCTGGCAAAGCAGATGGATGCCACCCGCTCCGGCAAGCTGATCGATGAAGGCATCAAGGAAGCCGCGGCCAAGTTGCACTAATGTGTCCTGCCCCGGGCGCGGCCCGGCGCCTGCTGCGGGTGCCGCCAGCCCGGCTATACCCGGCAGGGAAGGGAACGGCTGCAGCAGCAGGAAGACAGGAAAACAGCCCGCCCCGGTGCGGGCTGTCGTCATTTCCGGGCACCATCCGCCATGATCGTCTTTTCCAGGCGGCGGCGGGCGATGGCCTCGTCGCGCTCGGCCTTTCTCTGGCTGGCGAGCGCCTCGCGGATATAGTCCATATGCGCTTCGACCGCGCGGCGGGCCGCATCCGGATCGCGCTTCTGAATGGCGGTGTTGATTGCCCGGTGCTGATTGAGAAGCGCGCTGCGTGTCGTGTTCTGGCGAAACAGCATGCGCCGGTTGTAGAACACGCCCTGACGCAGCAGGTCGAACATCGAGCGCATCATGTGCAGCATCACCACATTGTTCGATGCTTCGATGATTGCCATGTGAAAACGGGCATCGAGCAGCGCTTCCTCGTCGCTGGCCTTTCCGGCGTGGGCCTGCTCCATCTGCCCGAACAGATGCCGGATCACCTTGAGGTCGCTTTCACTTGCCAGCCGCGCGGCGCGTTCGGCTGCCAGCCCTTCGAGATCGCGACGAAACGAAAGATAATCGAAAACGGCTTCGTCGTGGCTGGCAAACAGCTCGATCAGGGCGGGTGAAAAGGCAGATCCCAGCACGTCGGCCACATATACCCCTGCACCGGCCCGGCTGTGCAGCAGGCCCCGCCGTTGCAGTTCGCCGAGTGCCTCGCGCAGGCTGGGGCGCGAAACGCCAAGCTGTCCGGCAAGCTCGCGCTCGGCGGGCAGACGCTCTCCGGGGCGCAGGATGCCGCGCAGGATCAGCTGCTCGATCTGGCGGACCACGGCCCGGGACAGCCTTTCCGGTTGCACAGGTTCAAAGGGCATGGGCATTTCTCCGGCCACGGGCATGGCGGCGCATTTCGGCGGTGCCGTTATCGTGCCGATCATATGGCGTGGCAGGTGCCCGGAGCAATGAAAAAGGGGCCACGCACGGCGTATGGCCCCTTTGCGGGTTGGCGAACGATTGCTGCCCTGCGTCAGGTATTGGGGCGGATGATGATCTCTACCCGCCGGTTTTGCGCCCGCCCTTCAGGGGTGAGGTTGGAGGCCACCGGCTCGAACTCGCCGCGTCCGATCGCGCGGATGCGGGCGGGATCCACCCCGGCATCAAGCAGGATGTCGGCCACGGCCTGCGCGCGCTGCGCCGACAGGCGCTGGTTGTAGCTTGCCGGGCCGGTGTTGTCGGTATGCCCGATCACGTCAACCGTGGTATCAGGATAACGCTGGAGGCTGTCGGCAAGCTTCAGGAGATCGCGCCGCAGGTCGGGGCGGACATAGGTGGAATCCACCGCAAACAGGATATCCTGCGGCATGGTCACGATCAGCTCGCGCCCGGTGTTGACGATGGTCACGTCATCGCTGCCGATATCGCGCTGCAACTCGCGCGCCTGCTGATCGAGTCTGGCGCCGATCATCCCGCCCACGGCGGCTCCCACGGCGCCGCCGATAAGCGCCCCCTTCAGCTTGTCGTCCTTGCTGGCGGCGGTGCCGACAGCCGCCCCCACCAGACCGCCGATCATGGCGCCCTGTTGGGTTTTCGGCCCCATCTGCTGGGTGTTGTCCATGCAGGCGGCAAGCGCAAATGCGCCCACCGTAAGCAGAAGTACGGGTTTTTTCATCGCTTTTGCCTCATTCACGGCCCGAAGGCCTGTTGTTGTTCCTCGCTGCCGATATTGTGAGTGCGCGGGACAAAATGCAAGGCGGCCGTTCGGCGACTTTCCGCCGAAGCCGTGTTCCGGGCCCGGACCGGAGCATGCTTTCACGGCAGTCCTGCATCCGTTCGCGCGGCTTCCCAGGCCAGCATGCTGCGTTTTACCGGCAGACCCCAGTGATACCCCCCAAGCGCCCCCGTTTTCCTGAGTACGCGGTGGCAGGGGATCAGCCACGATACCGGATTGCGCCCCACGGCCGTGCCAACGGCGCGCACCGCCCGGGGGGCGCCGATGGCGCGGGCGATTTCACCATAGGTCGCGACATGGCCTTCGGGGATCGACAGAAGGGCTTCCCACACCTTGATCCGGAAAGGCGGGCCGATCAGGTGCAGACTGACCCTGCCCCGCTTCTGAAAGGCCGCTTTCACCAGATGTTCCAGTTGTTCCGGCGCTTCGGTGAAGCGGGCCCGGGGCCAGCGGGCGGCCATGTCGTCGAAGGCCTGCCTGCGGCCGCATTCGGCGGCAAATGCCAGCCCGCACAGCCCCCTTCCGGTAGCCATGGCAAGGGCGGTTCCGAAAGGGCTTTCGAACCAGCCCCAGCGTATTTCCAGCCCTGCGCCACGGCGGGCGTATTCCCCCGGGGTCATCGCTTCCCAGCCGAGAAACAGATCGTGCAGCCGGCCCTGCCCCGAAAGCCCCGCGCCCTGGGCAGCGGCCAGGGTGGTGAAGCGTTCGCGCAGCAACCTGCGGGCATGGTCGAGGGTCAGGTACTGCTGGTAGCGTTTCGGCGAAACTCCCACCCAACGGCTGAACAGGCGCTGGAAATGAGCCGGGCTCATGTGCATTGCATCCGCCAGTTCCGCAAGCGACAGGGGTCCGCGCCGGCTGGCCTGTGCCGCGTCGATGGTTTCGATGGCGCGGCGCATGACCTGATAGTGATAGGCGGTGCTGTGGTTTGCATCCGGTTCCTGCATGGCCCGACCATAGATGCCGGTACCGGCCGTGCCAATCCGGAACATGCGGCAAATCCGGTGCTTGCCCTTGGCCGGGGCTCGGGGCATACCGGGCGGCATGGTTGCACAGCTTGATTACAGCACGCTGCGGGAAATCTTCCGCCGTTTCCACGAGGCCGATCCCGAGCCGCGCAGCGAACTTCGCTATACCAATGCCTATACGCTTCTGGTGGCGGTCCTGCTTTCGGCGCAGGCCACCGATGTGGGGGTGAACAAGGCCACGCGCGATCTGTTCCCCATTGCCGATACGCCGCAGAAGATGCTGGCACTCGGGCTTGAGGGGCTGACCGAACACATCAGAACCATCGGCCTTTATCGCCAGAAGGCAAAGAACGTGATCCGCATGAGCGAGATCCTGATCGCGTGCTATGGCGGCGAGGTGCCCGATTCGCGTGCCGCGCTCACCGCCCTGCCCGGTGTCGGGCGCAAGACGGCCAATGTGGTGCTCAATGTCTGGTTCGGTCAGCCGGCGATGGCGGTCGATACGCATATCTTCCGTGTTTCCAACCGCACCGGCATTGCGCCGGGCAAGGATGTGCTGGCGGTGGAGCAGGCGTTGCTTGATCATGTGCCGGCCCGTTATCTGCTGCATGCCCATCACTGGCTGATCCTGCACGGGCGCTATGTGTGCAAGGCGCGCAAGCCCCGATGCGCCGCCTGCATCATCCGTGATCTCTGCCTTTACGAGGAAAAGAATCTATGACCAAGAAATACCAGCTTGTCGGAATTGGCAATGCGCTGGTCGATGTGCTGACGCATATGGACGACGATTTCCTGCGTGCCGAGGGGATCGGCAAGGGGGTGATGCAGCTGATCGGCCGCGACCGTGCCATAGAGCTTTACGGCAAGGTCGGCCCGGCGATCGAGGTTTCGGGGGGCTCGGCGGCCAACACCGTTGCCGGTTTTGCGCATCTGGGCGGGCGCTGTGCCTATGTGGGCAAGGTATGTGACGATCAGCTTGGCGCGATCTTCGCCCATGATCTGCGCGCCCAGGGGGCAGATTACGAAACCTCCCCCGCTCCGAACGGCGGCGCACATGAAACCGGCCGCTGCATCGTGATCGTCACGCCCGATGGCGAGCGTTCGATGAACACCTATCTGGGGGTTTCCGAAGAGCTGCACCCCGATGACATAGACGAGGCCCGGATGCGCGAGGCCGAGTGGATCTATCTCGAGGGTTACCGTTTTGACGGCCCCGACAGCCACGAGGCCTTCGCCCGCGCGATCCGCGCCACCAGAAGCGCCGGGGGCAAGGTGGCGATCACCCTGTCCGATCCCTTCTGCATCGATCGCCACCGCGCGGCCTTTGCCCGCATGCTGCGCGAGGATGTCGATCTGCTGTTCTGCAACCGGGCCGAGATGATTTCGATGTATGGCACCGTCGATCTGGAGGCGGCGCTGGCGCAGGCCGCCGCGGAAATTGATATCGTGGCCTGCACCGACAGCGAAAACGGTGCCCACATCCTTTCGGGCGGCCTGCGCTGGCACGTGCCGGCGGTGCCGACCCGGATCGTCGATGCCACCGGTGCCGGGGATCTGTTTGCCGCCGCTTTCCTGTGGGGGCTGACCAACGGCCATGATCTGGAAACGGCCGGGCGCATGGGCTGCATCGCCGCAAGCGAGGTGATCAGCCATATCGGCGCCCGGGTCGAGGCCGATCTGAAGGGGTTGTTCGCCACACACGGGATCAGCCTCTGACCGGGAAAGACTGCGCCGGAAAGGGGTGTTGTTTCGCGATCAGTCGCCAAGTTTGGCATGCACCTCGTCGAGATCGATCTCGCCGACGGGCAACCTGTTGGCGGGGTTTTCGAAATCGTATCGGAACAGTCTGAAATCGCGCTTGTAGATCTCGTAGACGATATGCATCGACAGGTCGTCGAAGTAATCCTCGACGGGATGCGCGCGTTTCGGCCCGTGATCGGCGGATTCGTTGAATCGCGGGATCGCGGACAGATCCACCTTGTGGGGTGGGGCGATCGCGTCCAGCACGCCCTGCATGCCTTCGTTGAACTTTTCGGTGAAGAAGATGCTGTCGTAGCGTCCGCCATTCATGATGAAGGTTGAAACATGCCCCGACATGGCCGACCAGTGAATGTCGGGTTCCATGGGTTTGCGGAAGCGGATGGTATCACGGGCAAACAGAAGAAAGCGGCGGAAGCTGCGGATCTGGTCGAACGCCTGCTTGCCGTCGTCGCCGCCCACCTCGATTCCGTATTTCTGGATCACCAGCGGCACCAGATTGCCCCGATAGCGCCGCCCGTTGCGCTGGATGCCGCAGATCTTGTCGAAGAACGAACTGAGGATGCGGCTATAGGGATTGCGCACGCAGGTGAAGGAATAGGTTCTGTGTTCGCGCACGTTCCTTTCGATCAGCGGCTGGCTTCTTTCCTGCGACCATTTGTGCAAGCCGCTGGTGGCATCGTGTATGTCACCGTCATAGAATGTGCCATGATCCGAATAATAGAGGATCTGACCGATGGTCGAACAGGCGCATTTGGGCACCACGCGATACACCACGCTTTCGCTTTCGGTCATCCAGGTGCCGGGAAATCCCATGCCGGTTATCTGCCTCCAGGCCGCTGTGCCGTCTCATGTTGCTTCGGGGACATTTGCGCACAAAAAAGCAAAGAAAATCTGTTTATTCAACGGCTGTTCACGTTAACTAGATCAATAATACCGCGATTTTCCCGGAACTGGAGCGCAAATGGCGCAGATTGCCTTCATCCTGCTCTGTCACAAGGATCCCGAGGGGATCATTCGTCAGGCCGAGCGGTTGACGGCTGCGGGCGACTGCATGGCAATTCATTTCGATGCGCGCGCCGATGCTGCCCACTACCGCCGGATCCGCGAGGCGCTGAAGAACAACCCCGGCGTAGCCTTCGCCGGGAAGCGCGTCAGGTGCGGCTGGGGAGAATGGTCGCTTGTGCAGGCTACGCTGAATGCGCTTGAGACAGCGGTTTCGGCCTTTCCGCAAGCCACCCATTTCTACATGCTCTCGGGCGATTGCATGGCGATCAAGACGGCCGAATACGTCCATGCCTTCCTTGATGCCGAGGATGTCGATTACATCGAAAGCTTCGATTTCTTCAGAAGCGACTGGATCAGGACCGGGATGAAGGAAGATCGGCTGATCTATCGCCACATCTTCAACGAACGCAGACACAGGAGGCTGTTCTATGCTTCCCATGGCCTGCAGCGAAAGCTGGGGCTGTCGCGGAAGATACCGCAGGATCTTCAGATCATGATCGGCAGTCAGTGGTGGTGCCTGCGCCGCCGCACCATCGAGTGGATCCTGGAATTCACCCGGGCCCGGCGCGATGTGATGCGCTTCTTCCGCACCACATGGATTCCCGATGAAACCTTCTTTCAGACGCTGGTGCGCCATCTGGTGCCCGAAAGCGAGATCCGTTCGCGGGCGCTCACCTTCCTGATGTTTTCCGATTACGGGATGCCGGTAACCTTCTACAACGATCACTATGATCTGCTGCTCAGCCAGGATTTCCTGTTTGCCCGCAAGATCAGCCCCGAGGCGCGCGAGCTCAAGCGCCGCCTTGGCGATCTCTATGCGCAGCGCGGGGTGACGTTCTCGATCTCGAACGAAGGACGCCACCTCTATGGCTTTCTCACGGGGCGGGGGCGCGAGGGGCGGCGTTTTGCTCCCCGTTTCTGGGAGCGCGAAAGCACCATCGGGCGCGGACGCGAACTGATGATCGTGGTATGCAAGAAATGGCATGTAGCCAAACGGCTGGCCGAACGGATCCGCCAGGCAACCAACCTGCCGGCGATCGATTATCTGTTCGACGAGGAAAACACGCCGCTTCCCGATCTCGGCGGCATCGAGCGCACGCTCGGCAAGCGCACCCGGCACCGCCGGGCGCTGATGCGGATGCTGTTCGATCACCATGAAAGCGATCGCCTGCTGATCTGCATGGATCCGGACAACATGGAGTTGTTCCGGGATTTCTACTCCGACCGCGCACGGGTCCGGCTGCTCGAGGTCGAATGCACATTCAGCGATGAATATCTGATCGGCCATGCCATGCGGGTGGGGCTGGCTGGCGAATCCACCCCCGGGGAAATCCTGAAAAACCTGCTGCCCACGATCCGCTATGACATGGCATTCGAAAGCGAGCGTATCCGGGATGCCGCCTTTCCCCGCCATTACCGTATCCATCAGAATGCTTCGGTTGAAGAAAACGCCGCCCCCCTTGCAGCCTTTCTTGACATTCCTCCGGAGAAGGCCCGAGAGATAGCTGCAACCGATTACCTGTTTGCAGACTGAGGAACAGCCAATGCCCTATCAGTATGACGATCAGAACATATTTGCCAGGATCCTGCGCGGCGAAATCCCCAATGACACGGTGCTGGAAACCGTGCATTCCCTGGCCTTCAACGACATCAACCCGCAGGCGCCGGTTCATGTTCTGGTGATCCCGAAGGGTCCTTATGTGTGCTATCACCACTTCGCACAGGAAGCCCCGGAAGCCGAGATCATCGATTTCAATCGCGCCATCGCCGAGGTCTGCCGCATCACCGGAGTGGCCCCGGATGGCCCGGGCGATGGGTTCCGGATGATCTCGAATGCCGGGCGCAACGGTGTTCAGGAAGTGCCGCACATGCATGTGCATATTCTTGGTGGCCGGGCGCTCGGGCGGATGCTGCAGCCGGCAGGCTAGGGCCTTGCCGCCTGCGGCTCCCGGCGCGCGGTTTCGTGCCTTGCCCGAACGGCGGCATGTGCTATTGTGCCGGCAAGGCCGGGGGCATGGCCGCCCCCTCGCACATGCGCAATCCGATGAGGCAGCCCATGAACACCGAAGCCGCCGAAGATTTCGTTCCCGAGATCGTCGAAACCAACAAGGTCCGGGTCTGTTGCGACGGTGGCGAAGGCCCCCTGGGCCACCCCCGCGTGTGGCTGACGATTCCGGCTGAAAGGGGCTATGTCGATTGCCCTTATTGCGATCGCCGCCATGTGCTGAAATCCGCCGGCTGAGGCATGTTCCGCAAGCCGGGGGTGACGGGGCGGCTTGTTCGGAGTATCGTTGTTTATCTGTTCTCGATAAACATATGTAATCCGGATAAACAACGGAATGGACCCTCGCACCAACCCCTTCAGCCCCGGTGCCGGCGTGCGCCCGGCGCAGCTTGCCGGGCGTGAAGGCCTGATCGAAACCTGCGAAATAGCCATGGATCGCGTGCTTGGTGGCCTGCATGCCACCGACATCATCATGACCGGCCTGCGCGGCGTGGGCAAGACGGTGCTGCTCAATCACCTTGCAACGCTGGCCAAGGCGCATGGTATCGAGGTGGTCAAGTTCGAGGTGCCTGATGCCCGCGGCGGCCATCTGATCCCGGCAATGGTGATCGCGCTCGGCGCCGTTCTGAAAAGGCTCGACCGGCTGAAAAGGGCCGGCGCGGGGCTGCGTCTTGCCGCCGCCGCACTGCAGAATTTCGCTGCCGTTTTCCGCGTGAAATATGAAGGTTTCAGCCTTGGCGCCGAACCTGCCCGGGGGGCCGCCGACAGCGGCGATCTGGAAACCGACCTGCCCGAACTGCTGATGCCGGTGGCGCGCGCCGCCGGGCATCGGCAGAGCGCCATCGTGCTGATGATCGACGAGGTGCAGTATCTGACGCGCGAAGAACTTTCGGCCCTGGCGCGGGCCTGCCACGAGGCAGCGCAGCAGGGCGTGCCCTTCCTGTTCATCGGTGCGGGCCTGCCCCAGATCGCGGCATTGACGGGCGAGGCCAAATCCTATGCCGAGCGTCTTTTCCTTTACCCCGAGATCGGCGCCCTCGCCCCCGATGCTGCCTGCCAGGCCCTGCGCGCGCCTGCCCGGGCGCAGGGCGCCGATTTCACCGACGAGGCGCTTGAACGCATTCTTGCCGAAACCGAATGCTATCCCTATTTCCTTCAGACCTGGGGCAAGTTTGCCTGGGACACCGCCGAACGAAGCCCGATCACGGCAGATGACATCGCCGCCGCAGGCCCCGCCATCATCGCGCATCTTGATCAGAACTTCTTCCGCGTGCGCTTCGATCGCTGCACCGGGCTGGAACAGCAGTATCTGCGTGCCATGTCCGAACTCGGCCCCGGCCCCCACCGCACCGGCGATATCGCTGCCGCGCTTGCCACCACCAGCCAGCGCCTTGCACCCGTGCGCCGCAGTCTGATCTCGTCCGGCATGATCCATGCGCCCCGTTATGGCGAAACCGGCTTTACCGTGCCGTTGTTCGATGGTTTCATGAAGCGCATGCTGCCTGCCCTTGAACCCTACAAACCGAAAAGGCGATCCGGCAAATGACATTTGGCAAGGGCCACCATCTGCGCCTGTTCGACGGCTCCGGCTTCATCTACCGCGCCTTTCACGCGCTGCCCCCCCTGACCCGCAAGTCCGACGGCCTGCCGATCGGGGCGGTGGCCGGTTTCTGCAACATGCTGCTGAAATATCTGATCGAGGCGAAAGGCTCCGATGCACCCACCCATGCGGCGGTGGTGTTCGATCATTCCGGTGTTACCTTCCGCAACGATATCTATGCCGATTACAAGGCCAACCGCCCCCCTCCGCCGGAAGATCTGGTGCCCCAGTTTCCGCTGATCCGCGAGGCCACGCGGGCCTTCAACGTGGCCTGCCTCGAAGAGGAGGGATACGAGGCCGATGACATCATCGCCACCCTTGCGCGCGAAGCTTACGAGGCCGGCGGGCGTGTCACCGTCGTCAGTTCCGACAAGGATCTGATGCAGCTGGTCCGCCCCGGTGTCGAGATGCTCGATCCGATGAAGGGCGTGACGATCGGCCCCGAGGAGGTGGAAGCGAAATTCGGTGTGCCGCCCGAGCGGGTGGTGGATGTGCAGGCCCTTGCCGGCGACAGCACTGACAACGTGCCCGGGGCCCCCGGCATCGGTGTGAAGACAGCCGCGCTGCTGATTCGCGAATACGGCGATCTTGATACGCTGCTTGCCCGCGCCGAAGAGATCAGGCAGCCCCGGCGCCGCCAGACGCTGCTGGACTTTGCCGACCAGATCCGCATCTCGCGCGAACTGGTGAAGCTTGACGAACACGTGCCACTGCATGTGGCCCCTGATGATCTTGCGGTGAAGGATCCCGACCCCGAGGTGCTGTTCGGCTTCCTGCGGCAGATGGAATTCCGCACGCTCACCAGACGGGTGGCAAAATGGCTGGGCGTGGAAGCGCCGGAAATGCCCGCTGTGCGCGAAGGCGGAAAGAACGCTTCCGAAGGCGGCAACGGGGCTGCGGATGCGGGGGCGGCGGTTGCCGGTCTGCCTTTTCCCGAAGACTACGAACAGATAGGTGACAGCGCCGCGCTTGGCGCCTGGATAGATGAAATCCGTGAGGCCGGTCGCGTGGCGCTGGATACCGAAACCACCGGGCTTGACGAAATGCGCGCCGATCTCGTGGGCATTTCGCTGTGTATCGAACCGGGGCGTGCCTGCTATATCCCGCTTGCCCACAAGGCTCATGGCGGCGAGGATCTGTTCGCCTCGGAGGCGCTGGCCGAGGGGCAGATACCGATGGAGCGGGCGCTTTCCATGCTGAAGCCGGTGCTTGAGGATCCGGCGATCCTGAAGATCGGGCAGAACATGAAGTATGATGCCAAGATCCTTGCCCGCCACGGCATCGCCGTGGCCCCGATCGATGATACCATGCTTCTTTCCTATGCCCAGAATGCGGGCCTGCATGGCCACGGCATGGAGGCGCTCAGCGAAAGATATCTCGGCCACACCCCGATCCCGATCAAGCCGCTGCTCGGTTCGGGAAAATCGGCAGTCACCTTCGACAGGGTTTCGGTGGAGGATGCGGTGAAATATGCCGCCGAGGACGCCGATATCACCGCCCGCCTGTGGCATGTGCTGAAGCCCCGCCTGCCGCACAAGCGTGCCACTGCCATCTACGAAACCGAAGAGCGCCCCCTTGTGCCGGTGCTGGCCGAGATGGAGATGGCCGGGGTGAAGGTGGATCGTGATGTGCTGGCGCGCATGTCCAATGCATTCGCTCGGAAGATGGCCGAGCTCGAAGCCGAGATCCACGTGCTGGCGGGTGAGGAATTCAATGTTGCAAGCCCGCGGCAACTTGGCGAGATCCTGTTCGTGAAGCAGGGCCTCGCGGGCGGCAGGAAAGGCAAGACAGGCGCATATGCAACCGGTGCCGACGTGCTTGAGGATCTCGCCGCCGAGGGGTCCGAACTGGCAGCAAAGGTGCTTGACTGGCGCCAGCTTGCCAAGCTGAAAAGCACCTATACCGATGCCCTTCAGGAACACATCAACCCCGAAACGGGCCGCGTTCACACTTCCTACGTGATCGCCGGCGCCACCACCGGACGCCTGGCCTCAACCGATCCCAACCTGCAGAACATCCCCGTGCGCACCGAAGAAGGCCGCCGCATCCGCGAGGCCTTCGTGGCCGAAGAAGGGAAAAGACTCGTCAGCCTCGACTATTCACAGATCGAACTCAGGATCCTGGCCCATATTGCCGATATAGAGGCCCTGAAGGAAGCCTTTCGTCAGGGGCTGGACATCCACGCCATGACGGCCTCGGAGATGTTCGGTGTGCCGATGAAGGAAATGACCCCTGAAATCCGCCGCCGCGCCAAGGCGATCAATTTCGGCGTGATCTACGGCATTTCCGCCTTCGGCCTGGCGCGCAATCTGCGCATTCCCCGCTCCGAGGCTCAGGCTTTCATCGATACCTATTTCGAACGTTTCCCCGGTATCCGCACCTACATGGACGAAACCATCGCCTTCGCCAGGCAACACGGTTACGTGCAGACCCTTTTCGGCCGTCGCATCCATACCCCCGAAATCTCGGCCCGTGGTCCGCGCGCCGGTTTCGCGCGCCGTGCCGCGATCAATGCCCCGATCCAGGGCACCGCGGCCGATGTGATCCGCCGGGCCATGGTGCGCATGCCCGGGGCCATTGCCGGCCTGCCGGCAAGAATGCTCCTGCAGGTGCATGACGAACTGATCTTCGAGGCAGAGGAAGACGCAGTGGACGAAATCATCGCTCGCGCCCGCGCGGTGATGGAAAAGGCGCCGCTGCCGGTCGTCAGCCTTGATGTGCCGTTGACGGTTGATGCCGGGGTAGGGCGGAACTGGGCCGAAGCTCACTGAACCGCGGGCACTCTTTCGTTCGCTTATCCCGCCGTTTGCTCGCCCCGGCGGGCGGCGCCCTTTCCATCATCGGTCGGCAAGCATCCCCGCGCCGGGGCCGGGCCTCAGGGCATGGCGATCCAGCCCAGCCCTTCCTCGGTATGTCCGCGCGGGTGGTATTCGCCGCTCACGAAACCGCCATAGCCTTCCGCGTCAAGCTGCCGGAAGAAGGCGGCGTGATCGATTTCGCCCGTGCTCGGCTCATGGCGTTCCGGCGGGCCGCCAACCTGCACATGCACCACCCTTTCGCGATGTCTTTTCCATGTGGCGGGCATGTCGCCGGTGATCATCTGGGCGTGATAGGTATCGAACTGAAGATTCACGTTGGGGCGGTCTACCGCGTCAAGGATTTCCGTTGCCAGATCGAAATCCGCCAGGAAATAGCCGGGCATGTCGCCGGTGTTGATGGGTTCGATGGTCAGGCTCTGTTCCGGCGCCTGATCGGCGGCCCATTGCAGGTTGTCGATGAAGGTGGCCTGCGCCACCGCCCCTTCGGCACGTCCGGCCATTACATGCACATGCGCCGGCCTCAGCGCTTTTGCCACCCGCATCGTGCGGCGGAAATCGTGGCGAAAACGTTCGGCAAGCCCGGGCATGGCGGCATAGCCGCACTCTTCTCCGGTCCGGTTGGGCGGCGGGCAGTTGATCAGTGCCAGGGCAAGTTCGTTCAGCCGCAGCGCTGCGCGCATCGCGGGGAGCGGATGCTCATAGGGAAACAGCACCTCGACCGCATCGAACCCTGCCTCGCGCGCGGCGCGGAAGCGTTCCATCATCGGATATTCCCTGAACAGCAGCGTGAGGTTGGCGGCAAAGCGGGGCATGCAGGATTTCCTTCAGGCAAGTTCCCGCGACGGGATCATCGGAAAGAACACCCCGCCCGACCACAGGCCGAACCAGCGTTCGCCTTCCGTTTCGTGATGGGTGCCGATCTCGGCCAGGCGATAGAAGCTCTTGCGGTCGATCAGGGCTTCGAGCCCCGCGCGCACATGCACATAGGGCGAAGGTTCACCGGTATCGGGATCGCGCTCTACCCGGATCGGATGCCCGGGCCCGGCGGCGGCGCTGTCGCCCACGTTGGTCTTGAAGACAAGGGTCTGCCCGCGGCCCTTGCCCTCGATGTCGAAGTCCACAGCCACGAAGGGGGCGTCATCCACCCGGATGCGCACCTTTTCGACCGGGGTCACCAGGAAATAGGCATCACCGTCCCTGCGCAGGATCGTCGAAAACAGCCGCACCAGTTCGCGCCGTCCGATCGGTGTGCCAAGATAGAACCACGTGCCGTCACGGGCGATGCGGATGTCGAGGTCGCCGCAAAACGGCGGATCCCACAGATGCACCGGTGGCAGGCCGCTTCTTGCCGCATTGCGCGCCGCCGCTGCGAGGCTTTCCGCCGATGGCTGCGCCTTTCTGCCGCGCGCATTCACGATCTTTTCATCCCATATCCGTTTTGCCATTTGTGCCGGGCGCCTTTTCGTCCTTTAATGGGAACATAACCCTGAAGCAGGAGCAATGTCATGAGTGATGAAAGCGCAGGCGGCGAAAACCTGGTGGCCGGGATCGAGGCGCTCGGACAGAAACTGGCCGATGCGCGCAAAAGCATCGCACGCCGCTTCATCGGCCAGGAACAGGTTGTGGACCTCACGCTTTCGGCGCTTCTGTGCGGGGGGCACGGGCTTCTGGTGGGGGTGCCGGGCCTTGGCAAGACACGGCTTGTGGACACGCTTTCAACGGTGATGGGCCTTGAGGGCGCGCGCATCCAGTTTACCCCCGATCTGATGCCTGCCGACATTCTGGGCTCCGAGGTGCTGGAAACCGGGCCCGACGGCAGCCGGGCCTTCCGCTTCATCAAGGGGCCGATTTTCTGCCAGCTGCTGCTGGCCGACGAGATCAACCGCGCCAGCCCCCGCACGCAGTCGGCGCTTCTGCAGGCCATGCAGGAGCACGAGATAACGATCGCCGGACAGCTTCACCGCCTTGGCGAGCCCTTCCATGTGTTCGCCACCCAGAATCCGATCGAACAGGAGGGCACCTATCCGCTGCCCGAGGCGCAGCTTGACCGGTTTCTGGTGGAAATCGACGTGCAGTATCCCGAACGCGAGACCGAGCGCGAAATCATCCTTGCCACCACCGGGGCCGAGGAGGACCAGGCGATTCAGGTGTTCTCGGCGCAGGAACTGATCGCGGCCCAGGCCCTGTTGCGGCGGATGCCGGTGGGGGAAAGCGTTGTCGATCTGATCCTTGATCTGGTACGCGCCTGCCGCCCCGATGACATCACCGCTCCGCCCGAGGTGCAGGAACACGTCAGCTGGGGCCCCGGCCCGCGTGCGGCGCAGGCGCTGATGCTGATGGTGCGTGCTGCGGCGCTGCTCGATGGCCGCCTTGCACCCGCCCCCGACGACGTGCTGGCGCTGGCACGCCCGGTGCTCAACCACCGCATGGCGCTTACCTTCGCGGCGCGGGCCCAGGGGATGGATCTTGGCGAACTGATCGAGCGCACCGTCGGGCACGTGATGCAGCGCGAGGCCGCCGCATGACGCAGGCGTCTGCCCTTCGTCGCGATGCGGGTCTGCTGGCGGGCGATCTGCCGCCGCTTCTGGCCCATGCCGAGCGGCTGGCGGCAACGGTGCTGCCGGGGGATCATGGCCGTCGGCGGGCCGGGCAAGGGGACGAGTTCTGGCAATACCGCCCCGCCCATGAAGGCGACGAGGCCCGCCATATCGACTGGCGCCGTTCGGCGCGTTCGGACGCCCATTTCATTCGCCAGAAGGAATGGCAGGCAGCACAGACGGTGCTTTTCTGGGTCGATGATTCGCGCGCGATGGATTTTGCTTCGGGCAGGGATCTGCCCAGCAAGGGATGGCGGGCGCGCCTTCTGGCTCTGGCCTGTGCCTCGTTGTTGCTGCGCGGCGGTGAAAGGGTGGGGCTTCTGGGCGGCAGGCTGTTGCCCGGGGCAGGCGAAAGGCAGCTTGGTCCGCTGGTCCTGGCACTTGCCCGGGAAGGTGGCACGAACGGGGCCAGTGCAAACGGGGCAGGGGAAAAGGGCGCGCCTGCTCGTTCGGTTCCTGGCGGCCGGACGTCCGAATACGGCGTGCCGGCGCTTGGCGGGTTGCGGGCCAACACGCGGGCAGTGATGATTTCCGATTTCCTGGGCGATCCGGCGGCGCTTGAAAGGGCGCTGTCGCAGGCGGTCGATCACGGCGTTGAGGGGGTGCTGCTTCAGGTGCTTGATCCGCAGGAAGAGGCCTTTCCCTTTGACGGCCGCACCATTTTCGAAAGCATGGGCGGCACCCTGCGCCATGAAACGCTGAAGGCGGGGGAACTGCGTGCCAGGTATCTCGACAGGCTGGCCGCGCGCAAGGCCGTGCTTGGCGATCTGGCACGGGGCGCCGGATGGCAGTATTATTGCCATCATACCGATCAGCCGGCCAGCGCGGCGCTGCTGTGGCTTTACGGCGCGCTTGAGAGGAAACGCTGATGTTCACGATTGGCCCGCTCGGGTTCACCGCGCCCTGGCTGCTGCTTGGGCTGCTTGCGCTGCCGCTCCTGTGGTTTCTGCTGCGGGCTGTGCCGCCTGCGCCGGTTCGCCGGCGCTTTCCGGGGATCATCCTGCTTCTGGGCCTGCATGACGAGGAAACCCAGGCCGACAAGACACCCTGGTGGCTTCTGCTGCTTCGCGTTCTGGCGCTGGCTGCGGCGATCATCGGCCTCGCGGGGCCGGTACTCGATCCGCAGGCCGAGCGGACGGGCAGCGGCCGCCTGCTGATCCTGCTTGACGGCAGCTGGGCCGATGCTGCGCAATGGCCCGTGCGGCTTGAGCGGCTGAACGGCCTTCTGGAGAAGGCTGCCCGCACCGAGCGCCCGACTGCGCTGGTGCTGCTGACCGACCCGCCACAGGAGGGTCTGCCGTTTCAGGCGGCCGATGTCTGGCAGGGGCGGCTTGCGGGGCTGAAGCCAGCACCCTGGGCCCCGGGGGCGGATGCGGGGGCGGATGCGGCATTTCTTGAACGGCTGGCGGCGGAAGAAGAGGATTTCGAAACCTGGTGGCTGTCCGACGGCCTTGCGCGCGATGCGCGCGCGCCGCTGCTGCGGGCGCTGGAAGCGCGGGGGGCCGTTACCGTGTTCGAAAGCCCGCGCCCCGTGTTCGGGCTGAAACCCGCGGTATTCGAGGACGGGGTGATCCGGCTTTCGGTGCTGCGCAGCCGGGCGGGTGCGGCGGTAGGTGTCGGTGTGGCGGCAATCGGCCCCGATCCGGCGGGCATCGTGCGCGAACTGGCCCGCGTCACGGCCCGTTTCGAACCCGGCAGCGATGAAACCGAAGCACTTTTCACCCTGCCTGTGGAACTGCGCAACCGCGTCACCCGTTTCGCCATTGCCGGGCAATCCTCGGCCGGGGCCGTCAGCCTGACCGATGATGCCCTGCGCCGGCGCGAGGTGGCCCTGATTGCCGGCCGGCCCGCCCGCGAGGGGCTTCAGCTGCTTGATCCGCTGCATTATCTGCGCCAGGCGCTGGCGCCCGCGGCGGATATCCTTGAAGGCGGGCTTGGCGATATCCTGCCGGCCAATCCCGATGTGATCGTGCTTGCCGATGTGGCGCGCCTGGCCGAGGGCGAGGCCGAGGCACTGGCGGAATGGGTGGGGAAGGGCGGGCTTCTGCTGCGTTTTGCCGGCCCGCAGCTGGCGGCCAGTGATGTAAGCCGTAGTACCGAAGATCCGCTGATGCCGGTGCGATTGCGTGCAGGCGGGCGCACGGTGGGGGGCGCCATGAGCTGGGGCGCCCCCAGGAAACTGCGGCCCTTTCCGCCCGAATCGCCCTTTTTCGGGCTGGACATCCCGGAGGATGTCGAGGTGAGTGCGCAGGTGCTGGCCCAGCCCGACCCCATGCTTGCCGCGCGGGTGATCGCTGCGCTTGCCGATGGCACGCCTCTGGTGACACGCAAGAAGCTGGGTGAAGGCCAGGTGGTGCTTTTTCACGTTGCGGCCAATGCGCAATGGTCCACCCTGCCGCTTTCGGGGCTGTTCGTCGAGATGCTCGAACGCCTTGCCGTATCGGCCCGCGCGGCCGCCCCCGATGACGAGGCGCTGGCCGGCACCCGCTGGATGCTGGAAAGGCGTCTGGACGGGTTCGGAGTGCTGAGAGACGAGGAACAGCCCTTCGAGATTACCGGAGAAAGGATAGCCCAGGGGGAAGCGGGCCCCGATCTGCCGCCGGGGCTTTATGCCGGGCAGGAGCGCAGCCTGGCCGTGAACGTGTTGCGTGACGATGCCGTGCTGGCCGCGGTGAACTGGCCGGCCGGTATTCCGGTCAGGGGGCTGGCGGCGCCGCGTGAAACGCCGCTGAAGGGGGGGATCCTTGCGGTGGCGCTTGTGCTGCTGCTGACCGATATCATTGCTGCGCTGTGGATTTCGGGCAAGCTGCGCGGGCCGCGGCCGGGCGTGGTGGCGGTGCTGGCTCTGGCGCTTGCCGCCCTGCCGCCGGCCGGTTCCCCAAGGGCGCAGGATGCGGGCGGCGCAGCCACTGCGTCCGGCGTGTCCGGAACGGGCATGGCACCCGGTGCGGACGACCGGGGCGAGGTGGATCCGCGTCTGATCGCCGCCGCGGCCAAGGTGACACTGGCCTATGTGATTACCGGAGATGCGGCGGTTGACAGGGTATCGGAGGCCGGACTTCTGGGCCTTTCCGACATTCTGTTCCGGCGCACCTCGGTGGAACCGGCCCTGCCGGTGGGGGTTGATATCGAGAAGGACGAACTGGCGGTTTACCCCTTGCTTTACTGGCCGGTTACCGCCAGTCAGCCGCTGCCTTCGAAAAAGGCTTATGCCCGCCTCAATGACTATCTGCGCAACGGCGGCATGATCCTGTTCGATACGCGTGATGGCGATGTGGCGGCCTTTGGTCAGTCTTCCCCGGAAGGGCGCAAGCTGCAGGCACTGGCACTGCCGCTGGATATTCCGCCGCTTGAACCGGTGCCCGAGGATCACGTGCTGACGCGCAGCTTCTATCTGCTTCAGACCTTCCCGGGCCGGTATGACAGGCCCGTGTGGGCCGAAGCCGCGCCCGCCGATGCCGTCCGGGCCGAAGGCATGCCCTTTCGCAATCTCAACGATGGTGTCAGCCCGGTGATCATCGGCGGCAACGACTGGGCTGCAGCCTGGGCGGTGAACCGCAACGGTTCGCCGATGGTGCCGGTGGGGCGCGGCTATACCGGCGAGCGCCAGCGCGAGATCGCCTATCGTTTCGGCGTCAATCTCGTGATGTATGTGCTGACCGGGAACTACAAGTCGGATCAGGTGCATGTGCCGGCGCTTCTGGAAAGGCTCGGCCAATGAGGGAAGCGCTGGATATCCTTTACGATCCGCTTGTGCCCTGGTCGGTTCTGGTGGTGCTGGGTGCCCTGGCATCGCTGCTTGTTGCCCTTGCGCTATGGCGTGGCCTTGCCGGCTGGTGGCTGCGCGGGATGGCGCTTGCGGTGCTGCTTCTGGCGCTTGTCAACCCTTCGCTGCAGCGAGAAGAACGCGAGCCGCTCAGCGATATCGTGATTCTGGTGGTGGATGAAAGCGCCAGCCAGAAGATCGCCGATCGCCCGGCCCAGACCCGGCAGGCTCTTGAAACGATCAGCGCCCGCATGAAGGCGCGCCCCAATACCGAACTGCGCGTTGTCACCCTGCGCGACGGCGAAGACGACAGCGGCACCCGCCTGATGACGGTGCTGCGCGCCGCCATGGCCGAAGTGCCGCAGGCCCGCCTTGCCGGCGTGCTTCTGCTGACCGACGGGCAGCTACACGATACTGCCCTGGCCCCCGAACTGCCGGCGCCGCTGCACGTGCTTCTGACCGGCCGCAAGACCGACTGGGATCGTCGCCTGACCGTGAAGAACGCCCCCGCCTTTGCCATCCTCGGCGAAGAGGTGCTGCTGAAGCTGCGGGTGGACGATGAAGGCGCCGTGCCCGAAAAGGTGCGTTACGTGCCGCTTGCCATCAGCGTCGATGGCGGGCCCGAACAGGTGTTTCGGGTGCCGGTGGGCGAGGATCTTGACCTGCCGATCGTGCTGTCGCATGGCGGGATCAATGTCATCCGCTTCACCACGCCCGAGGCCGCGGGCGAGATCACCGCGCGCAACAATGCCGCCGTGGTGCAGATCAACGGGGTGCGCGATCGTCTGCGCGTGCTGCTGGTTTCGGGCGAACCCTATCCCGGCGAACGCACCTGGCGCAATCTGCTGAAATCCGACAGTTCCGTCGATCTGGTGCATTTCACCATTCTGCGCCCCCCCGAAAAGCAGGACGGGGTGCCGGTGAACGAGCTTTCCCTGATCGCCTTCCCGGTGCGCGAACTGTTCATGGAAAAGATCGACCAGTTCGATCTGATCATCTTCGATCGCTACCGCCTGCGTGGCATCCTGCCCGATGTCTATCTGCGCAATATCCGCGACTACATCGAAAAGGGCGGGGCGCTTCTGATTGCTGCGGGTCCCGAGTTCGCTTCGGCCGAAAGCCTGGCGCATTCATCCCTTGACGCGGTGATCCCGGCCATTCCCACGGCACGGGTTTTCGAACAGGCCTTCCTGCCCGTGACAACCGCAACCGGCGGGCGCCATCCGGTAACCGAAGGGCTCGGGAATCTTCGGCAGCCGGGCGGCGGCGCCGACAAGGCCCCTGCCTGGGGCCGCTGGCTGCGTCAGATCGAGGTTCGGCCGAGATCGGGAGAGGTGCTCATGAGCGGCATCGAGGGGCACCCGTTGCTCATCCTCGATCGCGTGGGCGAAGGGCGGGTTGCGCTTCTTGCCTCGGATCAGGCCTGGCTCTGGGCGCGGGGGTTCGAAGGCGGCGGGCCGCAACTGGAACTGCTGCGGCGTCTTGCGCACTGGATGATGAAGGAGCCCGAGCTGGAAGAAGAAGCGCTCTGGGCCGCGGCCGAGGGAAACCGCATGACGATCACCCGCCGCACCCTTGGCAAAACCGTGCCCGAGGTAACGGTGACGGGGCCGGACGGCAGCACCGAAACGATCACCCTTCAGGAAGTTTCGCCCGGCCGTTTCGAGGCCGCCTATACGGGCGCCGAAATGGGGCTTTACCGGCTGGGCGATGGTGTCAGGGAAGCGGTGGTTGCGCTTGGTCCTGCGGCGCCGCGTGAGTTTGTCGAAACCCTGGCCACGGGTGACAAGCTTGCACCTCTGGTTGCCCTGAGGAGGGGCGGGATATTTGCGCTTGAAGAGGGCTTGCCGGCGGTGCGCTCGGTGCGTGCCGGGCGCCCGGCCGCGGGGCGCGGCTGGCTGGGCCTGACCCCGCGCGAGGCCTATCTGACTGCCGATGTGAAGGTGATGCCGCTGCTGCCGGCGTGGCTTGTGCTGCTCATGGGAACGGCCCTGATGCTTGTCGCCTGGCTTCGCGAAGGAAGGCGCTAGGGCAGGGAACGGCGGATGCCGGCCAGTCCTCTGCGCCGGTCTGGCTGCGCCTCTCTCCTGCCGGCCGTTTTCGCTCAGTTTCCGACCGGAACCGGGAAAAGCCGTTCGCCCCAGCCGTCCTGCGAACAGCGGGCCCGGATGAATACCGTTTCGGTGCCGGCGGGCACCTGCACGTCGGAAAGCATGCGGGTGAAGGGCTGCTCGTTTACATGCGGATGCGCCAGCACCCTGAGCCCGAGGCTGTTGCCCGCGGCGTCAAGCACTTCCCAGCCGTCGGCGTAATGATCCCAGCCGGTGTCGGGATGGCGCAGGGTAACGGCAAGCCGCCAGCCGTTGCTGCCGGGTGTTGCCTCGGCATGTTCGATGGTTGCGAAATCGGCGCGGACAGCGCCGGAAATCGAAGCCAGGGCCAGAACCAGGGCCAGGGCGGATCCGGGCAGGTCGTTCATCGGCGCCTCCTGCTGTTGACGGGCAGAATATCCGGGTATCTGCGCGGTCTTTTCTGACACGTTCAGGCGCCATCCTGCATTCACGTTGCCGTGAAGGCGCATTCAGTCATCGCCCTGCAGCAGCACCCGGCGGGTGTTCGATCTGAACTCGCGCCGCCACAGCATGACAACGGTGATGACGGTTGCCGCAAGCAGCGGGATCGCTCCGAGCAGCCAGGCAAGCGAACCGAGCGCGAAATAGAGCGAGCGCAGTCCGCGGTTGAAGCTGCGGGCTGCCGATATGTTGATTTCGGCCGCCTTTTCGGCCCGGCTGCGGGCTGTCGGATCATCGGGATCGGAAGGCACGGACGACAGCACCACCGAGCAATAGCCGAACAGGCGGTGCGACCAGACGAATTTCAGGAAGGCGTTGGTTACCAGCAGCACCACCGGCAACAGCTTGATCTCCCACACCACGGTGGGATCCGACCCCAGAGCCAGATCCCGGGCTACGCCCGACAGGCGTTCGGGGTTGCCGATCAGTGCCAGCGTGCCGCCGATGGCGATCATGCTGGCCGAAGCGAAAAACGTGGTTCCCTGACGCAGATTGGCCAGGATGTTGGCATCGAAGATGCGGTTTTCGCGGCTGACGAATTCGGTCATCCAGTCGCGCCGGTAGCGGGCCATCAGCACCGAAACCGAGGGGCGGGGGGTGGTGGGGCGTTCGATCAGCCATTCGAGCGTGAACCAGCTGAACAGAAGCAGGCCGATGGCAAGCGCGTCGATCGGGGCAAAATTGTAGAATTGGTCAAGAAGCCGCATGGGGGGAGCATAGCGTGTGGATTTGCCGCTTGCCAGACCGCAACATTGGTTATATTTTCTTACCAATTGCTGATTCCAGAAAGGCCGGCCGATGGAAATGCCTCTGCCCGATCCTGCGCTTTGTGCGGACAAGGCCGGAATTGTTGCGCGGCTCAAGGCGGTGCTGCCCGGCGATGCGGTGATCGACGATCCGTTCGAGACCCGGGCCTATGAGTGCGATGCGCTTACCGCCTACCGCTGCCTGCCGCTCTGTGTGGTTCTGCCAGCCAGCACCGACGAGGTGAGCGCGGTGCTGAAGATCTGCCACGAAGCGGGCGTGCCGGTGGTGCCGCGCGGTTCGGGCACCTCGCTTGCCGGAGGTGCGATGCCCACGGCCGACAGCGTGGTTCTGGGGGTATCGCGCCTGCATGATGTGCTGGAGGTGGATTACGAGAACCGGTTCATCCGTGTTCAATCCGGACGCACCAATCTTTCGGTGACCGGCGCGGTCGAGGAGGACGGTTTCTTCTATGCTCCCGATCCTTCAAGTCAGCTGGCCTGCGCCATTGCCGGTAACATCGCCATGAATTCGGGCGGGGCGCATTGCCTGAAATACGGCGTAACCACCAACAACCTGCTGGGTGTGAAAATGGTGCTGATGGACGGCACCGTGATCGAGCTGGGCGGACCGTTCATGGAACAGCCGGGTTATGATCTTCTGGGGCTGATCTGCGGCAGCGAGGGCCAGCTCGGAGTGGTGACGGAAGCCACCCTGCGCATTCTGCCCAGGCCCGAGGGTGCGCGCCCGGTGCTGATCGGCTTTGACAGCAACGAGGTGGCCGGCGCCTGTGTGCGCGACATCATCCGCGCCGGGGTTCTGCCGGTGGCGATCGAGTTCATGGACCGCCCCTGCATCGAGGCCACCGAGGCCTTTGCCAGGCCGGGCTATCCCGATTGCGAGGCGCTGCTGATCGTCGAGGTCGAGGGTTCGGAAGCGGAAATCGACCACCAGCTTTCCCTGATCCGCGATATCGCCCTGCGCCACGAGCCGGTGGAACTGCGCGAGAGCCGCAGCGAGGCAGAAAGCGCACGCATCTGGCTTGGGCGCAAATCGGCCTTCGGGGCGATGGGGCAGATCAGCGATTACATGTGCCTTGACGGCACCATTCCGGTCAGCGCCCTGCCCGAGGTTCTGCATCGCATCGGCGAACTTTCGAAGGAATACGGGCTTGGGGTTGCCAATGTGTTTCACGCGGGCGATGGCAATATGCACCCGCTGATCCTGTATGACGCGAACAAGCCCGGCGATCTCGAGAAATGCGAAGCCATGGGGGCCGACATCCTGCGTGCCTGTGTGGAAGCGGGCGGATGTCTGACGGGCGAACATGGCGTGGGAATCGAAAAACGCGATCTCATGAGCGTGCAGTTCACCCCCGAGGACCTGGAGGCGCAGATGCGGGTGAAGGATGTGTTCGATCCGAAGTGGCTGCTCAATCCCGCGAAGGTGTTTCCGCTTGAGGCAAGCGCATCACGCCGCACCGCCGGCAAGGCGGCGGCCTAGGATCTGTCTGCCCCTCCTGCCCGTTCGGGCAATTCACCCCGAGGATATCTGAAGGACCAGTGATGGAGAGAATCAGGCCGGAAACGGAGGAAGAGCTTGCCGAAGCAGTGCGCGGAGCCGAGGGGCCCCTGCGGATCGTGGGCGGGGGAACACGGGGTGTTGATTGCAGAGACGATCTGCCGGAACTTTCGGCGGGCGGGCTTTCCGGCATTACCCTGTATGAGCCGGGGGCGCTTACGCTGGTGGTTCGCGCCGGCACGCCGCTGGCCGAGGTCGAGGCGGTTCTCGCGGAAGAGGGTCAGCGTCTGCCCTTCGAGCCTTCTGACATGCGTGCGTTGATGGGCACCGAAGGCATGCCCACCATCGGCGGGGTTGTTGCGGCCAATGTCTCGGGGCCGCGGCGGGTGCAGGCCGGGGCCTGCCGCGACAGCCTGATCGGGGTGCGTTTCGTGGACGGGCGGGGAGACGTGATCAGAAGCGGCGGGCGAGTGATGAAGAATGTCACCGGTTATGATCTGGTGAAACTGATGGCCGGCAGTCATGGAACCCTCGGGGTGCTGACGGAGGTGGCCTTCAAGGTGCTGCCTGCTGCGGAAACGGTGGCGCAGGTGGAAATTTCAGGGCTTTCTCCGGCCCGGGCCGTGCAGGTGATGGCGGCGGCGCTGGCAACGCCTTGCGAGGTCAGCGGGGCGGCATGGTTGTCGGGCACGGGACGCGTGCTGCTGCGGCTCGAAGGATTCGAGGCATCGGTGGATTACCGTACGCAGAATCTGCGGCTGGCCCTTGCCGATTACGGCAGGGCGGAAATCCGCGCCGATTCCGCGCAGGTGGCCGACATGTGGCGGGAACTGCGCGATGTGCAGCCCTTTGCGGGCCGTGCGGGTGATGTGTGGCGGGTGATCGTGAAGCCGACCGATGCGCCGCTGGCGGCAGAGGCGCTTGAAGCCGAAGAAGTGATCCTTGACTGGGGCGGGGGGCTGATCTGGGCGCTCATGCCCGAGGGCACGGATGCACGTGCCCGTCTTTCCGGAATCGCGGGGCATGCACGGCTGGTGCGCGCGGGGCCCGAAACCCGCGGCCGCATTCCCGCCTTTGCGCCCGAACCGGAACCGGTGGCCGCACTCGGTGCGGGCCTGCGCCGCCGGTTCGATCCGCGCGGCATCCTCAACCCCGGCCTGATGGGATAAGCTGACATGCAGACCGATTTCACCCCCGAGCAGCTGAAGAACCCGGATATTGCCGAGGCCAACAAGATCCTGCGCGCCTGTGTGCACTGCGGCTTCTGCACGGCGACCTGCCCCACCTATCAGGTGTTGGGAGACGAACTCGACAGCCCCCGCGGACGGATCTATCTGATCAAGGACATGCTGGAAAGCGGTCGGCCGGCCGATGAAAAGACGGTGAAGCATATCGACCGCTGCCTTTCCTGCCTGGCCTGCATGACAACCTGCCCCTCGGGTGTGCATTACATGCACCTGGTTGACGGCGCGCGCGCCCATATCGAGCGCACCTACAAACGCCCCCCGGGCGACCGCCTGCTGCGCTGGGTTCTGGCGCGGGTCATTCCCCACCCCTATCGCTTTCGTCTGGCGCTGCTGGGCGCGAAGATGGTGCGCCCCTTCCGTCGTCTGATTCCCGATCGCCGTCTGCGCGCAATGGTCGAGATGGCACCGAAGCGGATCCCGCCCGTCAGCCGCAATGATGATCCGCAGGTGTTCCCGGCGCGGGGACGGCGCAGGATGCGCGTGGCGCTGATGACGGGCTGTGCGCAACGGGCGCTCAACACCGATATCAACGATGCAACCATCCGCATCCTGCGCCGGCTGGGCTGCGAGGTGGTGATTGCACGGGGCATGGGCTGTTGCGGGGCGCTTACCCATCACATGGGAAAGGAAGCCGAGGCACACGCAAGCGCGGCGCGCAATATCCGCGCCTGGGCGGCAGAGATGAAAGGCGCGGGGCTGGATGCCGTGGTGATCAACACATCGGGCTGCGGCACAACGGTAAAGGATTACGGATACATGTTCCGCAACGATCCCGAACTGGCCGAAGAGGCCGCGCGGGTTTCGGAACTGGCGCTTGACATCAGCGAACTGCTTGCGCGGATCGGTATTCCCGAAGGCCAGGCCGGAGGGCTGCGCGTGGCCTATCACGCGGCCTGTTCCCTGCAGCACGGCCAGCAGGTGAAAGAAGCGCCCAAGGTGCTTCTGAAGCGCGCCGGTTTCGAGGTGGTGGAACCGAAGGATGCCCACCTGTGCTGCGGCTCGGCCGGCACATACAACCTGCTTCAGCCCGAAATCTCGCAGGAACTGAAAAAGCGCAAGGTGGCCGCGCTGGAAGCCCGCACACCGGACGTGATTGCCACCGGCAACATCGGCTGCATGATGCAGATCGGCGCAGGCACAGGGGTGCCGGTAGTGCATACGGTGGAACTTCTGGACTGGGCCACCGGCGGGCCGAAACCCCGGGCCCTGGAGCGGCCATAAGCGGAAAACAGGCCATATTCCTGCCACAACCCTTGTATATTCGCCCGTTTGCGGGCCTTCTTGGAAAAGCGCCGCGAACCGGGGATTCGCGAACAGGGGTTGAAAGGGTGATACGTTTCGTTCTGGTAACGCTTGTGCTGTTTTTCGGGCCGCTTCCGGCACTGCACGCCGAAGGCGACAGTCCGCTGAAGCTGCTGCGCACGGGCGATGACAGCCGCGGCTGGGAGGCCGTGGGGCGGCTGAACATTGATGATCGTGCCATGTGCACCGGCACCCTGATCGCCCCCGATCTGGTGCTGACCGCAGCCCATTGTCTGTTCGATCGCGATACCGGAAAGAGAATACCTGCCTCGCGAATCGAGTTTCTGGCCGGCTGGCGCAACGGCTGGGCCACGGCACGGGAATGGGGAAAGCGCGCGGCAATCCTGCCGGATTATGTCTTTGATCCGCATCAGTCGCCTGTCCGGGTGCAGCACGATATCGCCCTGCTGCGGCTTTCCCGCCCCATTCGCAAGACATCCATCACACCCTTCGCCACCGCCGGCCGGCCCGCCAAGTGGGACAAGGTCGAGGTGGTATCCTATGCCCGTGACAGGGCACAGTCACCCAGCCTTCAGGAAAGCTGCCGCGTGCTGGCGCGCCAGTCGGGAACCCTTATCCTTTCCTGCGATGTCGATTTCGGATCCTCCGGTGCGCCGGTATTCGTGCGCAAGGATGGCGTGCCGCGTGTCGCCCTGGTGATTTCCGCCAAGGCCGAGGTGGGCCAGCGCAAGGTTTCGCTGGCCGCGGCGGTTGAAGATCGGCTGGAGCTTCTGATGCAGCAGATCGAGGCCGCCCCGCCTGTCAGGAACGGTCTGCCGGTGGTGCATCGGCCGGGGTATGACCGACGGACCGGCACGGGGGGGGCCAGGTTCATTCGTCCCTGATCCCGCTTGCTCCGCGTTTCCCGGATATCCGGCAGGCATCTGCACCGTTCTTCCCGAATCCTGCAATCTGCGTTCCGCCGGCGGCAAGGCTGCCGGGCTTGAAAGATGTTTTCAGGCCCCCATATATCCAGATGCCGGGGGTTGCATCAGCGGGCCCGGCAGAAGGAATGCCTGTCCCCGGGGGAAGGCGAAATCAGCAATCGCTCGAAAGGAGGGTTGAAAAGATGCGTGGATTTGATCTGACACCGCTTTACAGGGCGACGGTCGGCTTCGATCAGATTGCCGAACTGATGGACCGGGTGCTGTCGAATGAGGTGCCCCAGCCCAGCTATCCGCCCTACAACATCGAGAAACTGGCTGATGACGCATGGCGCATCTCGATCGCGGTTGCCGGTTTTTCGGAAGACGAACTTGGCGTCGAGGTGCGTGAAAACGCGCTGATCGTGAGCGGCCGCAAGAAAGAGGATCCGGAAGAGGAAAACCGGGTTTATCTGCATCGCGGCATTGCCCAGCGTGCCTTTGAGCGCCGTTTCCATCTGGCCGAACACGTGCGCGTCGTGGGGGCAACCCTGAAGGACGGCATGCTGCATGTCGATCTGAAGCGCGAGGTGCCCGAAGCGCTGAAGCCGCGCCGGATCGAGATCGTGACGGCCGGCGGCAGCAACAAGACCGACGAACCCGTCGAGATCGAGGCGGTTGCCGTGGAAGAGAAAACGGCCGGAGAAAAGAAAGGCAAGAAGGCGCATTGATGCCTGAAGGTCTTTCCTGAAAATGCGCCCCGCCGGGTGCGGGGCGCATTTTCCGGCGTGCCTGTCGGGCGGAAAGGGCTATTGCCGTGCAAGGCTTTCGGCGATGCGCATCAGCCGCACCGCCTCGGCGCGATATCCGAAGGGATCATCGCCGCGCGCACCGTTGGCAAGCGCGACAGCCTGCGGATAGCTCCAGCCGTGCAGGTATTTGCCGCCCTTCAGGATCTGCCCGAAGCCCGCGATGGCAACCGAAAAGCGCACATCTTCATTGGCTTCACCTGCCCCTGGCAGGATCGGGGTTTCGATCAGGCGGCTTTCATTTCCGCCCGGCGCCTTCCAGCGAATCCGCAGAAAGGCAAGCTCGGCGCTTTCGCTGGCGGTGGTGGATGTCCGGCTTTCATAGCGCAATGGATCGTTCAGGATGGCAGGCGAGCCCACCGGGGTGATTTCATAGATCGCGGTAACCGAGGTGCCGGCGCCGATCTCGCCCGCATCCACGGCATCATTGTTGAAATCCTCGCGTGCAAGGGCGCGGGTTTCATAACCGATCAGGCGGTATTCGGCCACCTGCGCGGGGTTGAACTCCACCTGGATCTTCACATCGTCGGCGATCGGAAAAACCGTGCCTGCCAGCTGATCGACAAGCACCTTCCGGGCTTCGGCCAGCGTGTCGATATAGGCTGCTGTTCCATTGCCGTTCTGGGCCAGGGCCTGCATGGTGGCATCGTCAAGGTTGCCCCGCCCGAAGCCCAGAACCGAAAGATAGATGCCGTTTCTGCGTTTGCCGGCGATGTAATCCTTCAGCTGCGCGGGATCGCTGATGCCGATGTTGAAATCGCCGTCGGTTGCCAGGAGCACACGGGTGACATTGCCGTTTCCGGCCATCTCTTCGGCCACCGCATAGGCCTGCTGAAGCCCGGCCTGCCCGGCGGTGGAGCCCCCGGCCCCGAGGTGATCGAGCGCAGCAAGGATGCTGCTGCGCGCGCCGGCCGGTGTGGGGGGCAGCACCGTGCCCGCGCTGCCCGCATAGGTGACGATCGCAACCCTGTCTTCGGGGCGCAGCTGCGAAAGCATCAGGCGAAAGCTCTGCTTCAGCAGTGGCAGCCTGCCGGCCCCCTGCATCGAACCCGAGGTATCGATCAGGAATACAAGGTTCAGCGGCGGGCGCTTCTCAAGTGCGGGCTTCCTGCCCTGGATTGCCAGATGAACAAGCTGCGTGCCTTCGTTCCAGGGGCTTTGCAACACGGTTACGGTGGGCCTGAAAGGCAGTTCTGCGGCCGTGGGCACGGGGTAATCATAGGGGAAATAGTTGATCATTTCCTCTATGCGCACTGCTTCCGGGGGGGGCAGCTTACCGCGCATGAGGCTTGAACGCACAATCGCCCACGAGGCGGTATCGACATCGATCGAAAAGGTGGAAACGGGTTCTTCGGCCGCGATCCTTACCGGATGCGGATCGCCATTGGCAAAGGTTTCGGTATTGCCTCCGGGCTGCAGTGCGGGGGCTTCGGGCGGGAAGGGTGCAACGCCGGTGGCGGCAGGGATCATCTTGCGGGTGGGCGCTGCGGACGGGCCCGGGGGCGGGGCGGCGGCGGCGCTATCGGTGCTCGGCTTCGTTACGGAGGCAGACCGCGGCATGTCTTCGGTGACTGCCGGTGCAAGGCTTTCCCGAGCGGTTTCCGCTGCCTTTCCGGCGTCTGCGGCGGGGCCGGGAAGGGGTTTCTGCAGAACGCCGGGCAGGGGTGCGGGGCCGCCACCGGGCCAGAGCGTGAAAAGGCCGACTGCGGCAACGATGGCCGAGGTGGTGGCAACCAGTGCACCGCGCGACGAGAGGGCATGCAGCATTGTCAGAACTCCTTTCTTGAACCACGCGCCCCGTTCCGGGCGCTCGGGAGTATGACGGGCGTTCTGCCGCGTTCCTTGGAAGGCGGCGAAATTTTCTTCGGCCAGGCGCAGATGGCGGGCCTTCGCGTCCGGATCGGGACGGGGGGTGGCGGCGTGCATGGCCTTGCGCAGCTGCTCCAGCTGATCGTTGTCGCTCATGTGTTTGCATCCTGTTCATGCATGGCACGCAGGCGTTTCCTGATTTCGGCCATGCGCCAGCTGACCGTGCCTTCCGAGATGCCCAGCACCCCGGCTGCCTCGCGGTGGGTCAGTTCCTCGTCAAGGGTCAGTGCCAGGGTGTCGCGCAGCTCGGGCGGCAGGGTGCGCATGGCCTCGTGCAGCCAGAGGATTGCCGCCTGCTGTTCGGCGTTTTCCACATGGCGGGCGCGTTCCCAGTCTCCCCAGCCATCGGCTGCTCGTTTCAGTCTGGCCCGGCGGCGGCGGCGGTCATGGGCGGCATTCACCGCAACCCGGTGAAGCCAGGTGGTAAAATGCGCCCGGCCACGAAATCCGGCCAGCTTCGCCGCAAGGCCGGCGCAGATGTCCTGTGTCAGATCCTCGGCCTCGGCGCGGTTTCCCATGAGGCGGAAGCACAGCGCGAAAAGGCGATCGTAATGGCGTTCGAGCAGAGCGGAAAAGGCAGGGCCATCGCCATTGCCCGCCTGTCGGGCCAGGGTTTCATCATCCACATCCATGCGCATCACATTGGGTATGACGCGCGGGAAAGGTCAATCCTTGGCGATCCATCACCCCGGTTTGCCAGCCGATGACGGAAGCGCAGCCTGCACCGACATGCATATATACTTCATTTCCGTGTATTCCTCGATACCGTGGCGCGAGCCCTCACGCCCGAGCCCCGATTGCTTCCAGCCCCCGAAGGGGGCGACTTCGGTAGAGATGATACCGGTATTGATACCCACGATCCCATATTCCAGCGCCTCGGCCACCTTCCATACGCGCGACAGATCGCGCGCGTAGAAATAGGATGCCAGGCCATAGATCGTGTCATTGGCCATGGCGATCACCTCGTCTTCGTCGCGGAAGCGGAAAAGAGGAGCAAGGGGGCCGAAGGTTTCATCGCGCGCGAAGGCCATGTCGCAGGTGGCGCCTGTCACGATCGTGGGTTCGAAGAACAGTCCGCCAAGGGCATGGCGCCTGCCGCCAAGCTTTATCTCGGCACCTTTTGCAAGCGCATCCTTCAGGTGTTCTTCCACCTTCTCAAGTGCGTCTTCGCTGATCAGGGGGCCAAGGGCGGTGCCTTCCTCAAGCCCGTCGCCCACTCTGAGCCCGGCCACTGCAGAGGCGAATTTTTCGGCGAAGGCATCGTAAACGCCCTCCTGCACGTAGATGCGGTTGGCGCAGACGCAGGTCTGCCCGTTGTTGCGATACTTGCAGGCGATCGCCCCTTCCACAGCAGCATCGAGATCGGCATCGTCGAACACGATGAAGGGGGCGTTGCCGCCAAGCTCCATCGAGCATTTCTTCACCTGATCGGCGGCCTGCCTCAGAAGGATGCGCCCGACCTCGGTTGAGCCGGTGAAGGTGATCTTGCGCACGGTCGGGTTTTCGCAGAATTCCCGGCCGATGTCGGCGGCGCGCGAGGACGGCACCACCGCAAACAGCCCCCCGGGCAGGCCGGCGCGCTCGGCCAGAACCGCCAGAGCCAGCGCCGAAAGCGGGGTTTCGGCGGCCGGTTTGGCCACGAAACCGCAGCCGGCGGCAAGCGCAGGGCCGGCCTTGCGGGTGATCATGGCATTGGGAAAGTTCCAGGGCGTTATCGAACCGGCCACGCCGATGGGCTGGCGGATCACCATCAGGCGCTTGTCGGGCTGGTGGCCGGGGATGGTTTCGCCATAGATCCGCTTGCCCTCTTCGGCGAACCATTCGATGAAGCTGGCACCATAGGCGATTTCGCCCATGGCTTCAGGCAGCGGCTTGCCCATTTCGGCGGTGAGGATCCTTGCCAGATCTTCCTGGTTTTCCATCATCAGTTCGAACCAGACACGCAGGATTCCGGCGCGTTCCTTCGCGGTGCGCTGCAGCCATTCCTTCTGTGCCCTGTCGGCCGAGGCAATGGCGCGTGCCACCTCGGCGCGGCCAAGATCGGCCACTTCGGCAATTACCTCGCCGCGGGCGGGGTTTGTCACGGCGAAAGTGGCGCCGTCATCGGCATTGATCCATTCACCGCCCACATAGGCCCTGCGGGCGATGAGAGAGGGGTCCTTCAGAATGTCTTCCAGTTTGGTTGCAGCTGCGCCCATGGTATCATCCTCCGAAAGATTGGCCGTGGCCAAGGCTGACCACGGTCACGGGCGATTGTCCAGAGGGAGGATCCGGCATGACTGACGAAACGCTTGATATGGTGGATCTCGACGATGCCTATGCCAATGCGGCCCACATTCCCGGTGCCGAAGCCTATCCGCTCCGCTGGCGGCAGGCGGCGCACGAATGGCGCATGGCGCGCGCGGCGGCGGGGCGGGCGCGGCTCAACCTGCCCTATGGGCCCCGGACGCGCCAGCGGTTCGATCTGTTCCTGCCCGAGGGCCCGGCCGAAGGAGTGGTGGTTTTCGTTCATGGCGGTTACTGGCGTGCCTTCGGCCGCCAGGACTGGTCGCATCTTGCCGCCGGTGGGGTGGCGCATGGCGTGGCGGTGGCCCTTCCTTCCCATACCCTGGCGCCACGTGCCCGTATCGGCGCCATCACCCGCGAGATCGCAAGCGCCCTGACAGCGATTGCCGCAGAAACCACAGGCCCGATCCACCTGGCGGGGCATTCTGCCGGCGGGCATCTCGTGGCGCGCATGCTGTGCCGTGATGTGCCGCTGTCCGCGGAGGTTTCGGCGCGTCTCGGTCGGGTTCTGATGATTTCGCCGCTTGGCGATCTGCGTCCGCTCATGCGCACCCGCATCAATGACGACCTGCGCCTTGACATGCCCGAGGCCGAAGCCGAAAGCCCGGTTCTGGCGCCGTCCCGGCGGCTGGTGCCGGCCCATGTCTGGGTGGGTGCCGGGGAACGCCCCGCCTTTCTGGAGCAGGCCAGGGCGCTGGCTGACCGCTGGGGCGTGCCGCTTGCCATCGCACCGGGGCGCCACCATTTCAACGTGATCGATGATCTCTGCGATCCCGAAAGCACGATGGTGAAGACACTTCTGGGGCGGGGCTGATACACGACTGCGGAGGCGCCGGGCGGATCTTTGTCACGCGCCCTGAGGGTCTCCGTATTTCCGGCGCCATGTGGGCAGGGGATCGCCGGGGGCGGATGTGGCCTCGTAAACCCCCCGTGCAATGGCCCGGGCAAGACAGACAGCCGCCGCATGGCCCAGGAGCATCGGATCGCGCTCGGGATCGCGAAGCGGACGGGCGCCGGTGGAGACGGCAAACACAAGATCACCGTCATATGGCGTATGGGCCGGGTGAACGGCGCGTGCAATGCCGTCATGCGCGGCCACGGCCAGGCGCGTGGCCTGGGCCTGATCCAGCGCCGCATCAGTGGCGACGATGGCAATGGTGGTGGCCTGACGCGTGCCCAGCTTGGTGACCGGTGTAGCGGCCGGATCAAATGCCGTGCCGGTACCGCGTCCGCCGAACTCGTTGCCGAATTCCCAGGGCGCGGCCCAGAAATGTCCGCTGTCATGGGTAACACGGCCCACGGCATTCACCGCGGCCAGCGCACCTACGGTAATGCCGTTTTCAAGCACCAGCGAGGCCGAACCCAGCCCCCCTTTCAGATCGGCCACCGTTGCGCCGGCGCCTGCGCCCGTGCTGCCCAGGGCGAAATCGGCCCCGGCCGCATCAAGCGCTGCCCGCCCAAGCCCCTTGTAGGGGTTTTCGCACCAGTCCTTTTCACCTCCGTTCAGAAGATCGAACAGGATCGCCCCGGGCACGATCGGCACCCGCTGCCCGCCCACGTCAAACCCGCGCCCCGCTTTCCGCAGGGCTTCGGCTACTCCGGCGGCGGCATCCAGCCCGAAGGTTGATCCGCCCGAAAGCACCAGTGCATCCACCTCCTGCACCAGCCTGTCGGGGGCCAGAAGATCGGTTTCACGCGTGCCTGGTGCCCCCCCCATCACATGCACCGCCGCCACAAGGGGGCGCGCGGCGGTCAGCACGCTGACTCCGCTCCTGATCCGGGCGTCATCGGCATTGCCCACCACAAGCCCCGCAACATCGGTAATCAGGTTGCGCTTTCCGGGCTGCATGGGGTCTCCTTCATCCTGGACGAAATACCCCGGGGGCCGGAGCAGAGCTTTCGGCTATCAGATGCAGCGCCCTCCGTCAATTTCAAGCGCCACACCGGTGATCATACCGGCTTCATCCGAGCACAGGAAGGCTGCCGCATTGCCCATGTCTTCCGGTGTCGAGAACCGTCCCAGCGGGATCGTTGCCAGGAACTTCGCCCGCATCTCGGGGGTGTCCTCGCCCATGAAGCTTTTCAGCAGCGGCGTTTCCCCGGCTACCGGATTGATCGCATTCACCCGAATGCGGAAAGGCGCCAGTTCCACCGCCATCGCCTTCGTGGCCGTGATCATCCAGCCCTTCGAGGCATTGTACCAGTTCAGCCGCGGGCGCGGGCTTACCCCGGCTGTCGAGGCCACGTTCAGGATCACGCCGCTTTCCGCAGCCTTCATGCGGGGCACGATCTCCCGGGCTGTCAGATAGACCGACTTTGCATTGACCGCGAGCACCCGGTCGAAATCCGCCTCGCTTACCTCTTCAAGGGGGGCGGGCAGGTGGGTGATGCCGGCGTTGTTCACCAGGATGTCGATCCGTCCGAAAGCGGCCTCGGCCGCGGTGGCCATTGCAGACACGCTGGCAGCATCCGAAACATCCGTTTCCCGTGCAATGCCGCCGATTTCGTCGGCCAGCATGTGCGCTGCCCCGGCATTGATGTCGGCCACCATCACCCGCGCACCCTCGGCCGCGAACTTGCGGGCGATACCCGCGCCAAAGCCGGATCCCGCGCCGGTAACGATGGCTGTCTTTCCCTCAAGCCGCATGTCCTTTCCTCCCTTTTTGCGGCAGCATGATGCAGAAGCGCCCCGCAGAGCAAGCCCTTCAGGGGGTTGCGTATATGCCAAGACGCACAGGTTTTCCGGTGGCCAGGTCGAGCCCGTCCACCTGTCCAAGCCTGCGAAACTCCGCCCCGATCGCTGCGCGGACATCCTGCCAGCCCTCTTCGGCCCGCGCCTCCACCACGACAATGGCGCAGGCCGGATCGATTTCTTCGGCGCGCGGGGCGCGTTTCATCCGGCTGTCGGTCAGGAAGATCAGCGAAGCCTCGTAATAGCCATAGGTGGCAAGATCCGGCCTTGCACAGCCGCTGAAGGAATGGATGATCGCCGCCGCGGACTGGGCCGGCCAGAGCCCCGGCAGGCGGGCCAGGGTGGGATAGAGGCCGATCGAAAGAGCCAGTGAAAGAAGCGGCGCCAGAAAGACGGCCTGCAGAAGCCGTTTCCGCCAGATCAGCCACCCGGCCAGCCCGCCGAGCGGCAGAAGAAGGGCAAAGGCAAGCCACAGCGTGAAGGGGCGCGCGCCGCTTCCGGCGGCGTATTCCGGGGCCTCAAGGGCGATGGCGCCAAGCAGGGCAGGGGGGATCAGCAGCAACAGCAGCATGAAAAGGCGGGTGGCCCGGCCAGGAGCCGGGGCCTGCAGCAGGCCGAACGCCACCAGCAGGGCAATGGCGGGATAGGTGGGCAGCACATAGTGGACAAGCTTTGTCGGCAGCAGTTCGAAAAGCACCCAGGTGGGCAGGATCCAGGACAGAAGGAAGATCACCACCCGTTCGCGCCGGGCCCGCCAGGCCTTCCCGATCACCGGCAAGACGAAGAGGGAACCCGGAAAGAAGGTGGCCCAGAAGGCAACAAGATAGCTTCCCGGCGGGGCGCCGTGGCTTTCCTGGGCGCTGGTGATCTTGGCGGCCATGTCGCGTCCGAGGCTTTCCTGCCAGAACAGATCGCCGGCCTTGAGATGGATCAGCACATACCAGGGAAGGGTAATGGCAAGCAGCAGGAATACCCCCCGGAGCCGCAGAAGGGGCTTCAGCCAGCGCGCTTCGCGGGTGAAGGCGATCAGGGCGAGAATGGTGAATCCTGTCACCATCGGCCCCACCGGCCCCTTGACAAGAATCCCTGCTCCGAGCGCGCCCCAGAACAGCACCGCAAGGCCCGGCCCTGCCGTGCCACGAACGAAAGCCCGGCCAAGGGCATATTGCGCCGAGATGATGGTGAAAAGAAGGGTGGCATCCGTCTTGGCAAGGCGGGCCTCGGTGCCCAGCAGAAAGGCGCTGGCCATCAGCAGGCCGGCAATCATCCCGGCCCGCCGGCCTGCCAGGGAAAGGCCGAGCAGCCAGGTAAGCAGCACCGCACCGGTAGCGGCAAGCAGCGAAGGCAGGCGAAAGACCCAGATGTCGTGGCGGTGGCTTTCGCCGGCCAGCCCATAGGCCGCGGCCTGCAGCCAGTAGATCCCGACCGGTTTCTTGTAGCGCGGGCGATCGCCCACGCGGATATCGATGAAATCGCCGCTTTCCACCATCTGTTTCGAAGCCTGGGAAAAGAGCACTTCATCGCGGTCCACCGGGGGCAGACCGAAGAAACCGGGCAGGAAAAGCAGCAGGCTGACCAGCACGAGAAACCCCATCGCCTTTGGCGGGGGCAGATCAAGAAGGCGCGTAACGGCCTTGCCGGTGGGTTGCCCGTTCATCCTGCCTGCCAGAAACACGCGAACTGCGCAAAAGCGCAAGCGGTTTTTCGGCCAGAATCGCGGCAAGTCCCCTTGCCCGGATGAAAAGCGGTGCTGTAGGGTTGTGCGGAATGTCGGGGGTTCCATGCTGAAATTCATCCGCAGGATACTGCGTGTCTTGCTTGCCATGCAGCGCCGTGCGCTGATGGTGGTTGTCATGCTTCTTCTGGTGGTGGTTTTCACGAAGCCCGACGCCGAGCGCTATGGCGATCATCTGCAATATGCCCTGCCCACGCTTGCCTGGGCCTGCGAGGTCGCCGACGGGCGGGGAAAGGAATATTTCGCCCGTTTCCTGGTGATGGAAGCGGTTCTGCACGGATCGAAACAGGGCCTCGGGGATGCGCCGATCAACATCCGCCCCAATGGCGGAGACGAGGGCTTTCCCTCAGGCCATACCACGGCAGCCGTTTTCGGGGCCAGTGCGCTGGTGCAGAACTGCCTTGAGAACCGACCCGTGGCGCAGATGCTGGTGATCACCGCGGCGGGTTATGTGGGCGCATCGCGGATCGAGGCGGGCAAGCACAACATCTGGCAGGTGCTGGCGGGGGTGTTCCTGGGTTGGTTCTGCGAGCGTTTCCTGCGCGATGAAAGCCCGATGCGCCGGCGTGTGCTGCGTGCGATGCGTCGGCTCAACCCCTTTGCACGGCGCAGGTAACGGGCCTGCAAGGAGCAGAAAACGCCCGATGGGGGGCAGGCGGCCCGCAGGCCTGGGCGTGCCTCGGTCGGGGTGGGGCTGTCAGCCGTGTCTTGCAGCCACGGTTTTCAGGACAGAGAAGCCATAGAGCGCTTCGAACCCCTTTTCCCGCCCGTGGCCCGACTTCCCGACCCCCCCGAAGGGCAGTTCCACACCGCCGCCGGCACCATAGTTGTTGATGAATACCTGGCCGGCTCGAAGGCGGCGGCTCATGCGCATCTGGCGCGCGCCGTTTTCGCTCCAGACTCCGGCCACCAGCCCGAAACCGGTGCCGTTGGCAATTTCCACGGCCTCGTCTTCGCCATCGAAAGGGATCACCACCTGAACGGGGCCGAAGATTTCTTCCTGTGCCAGGGGATGGCAGGGGGGCACGCCGGCCAGCAGAACCGGTGCCACATAATGGCCGCCCGCGGGAGCGCCGGCCATGATCCTGCCGCGTGCCGCCACTTCAAGATCGCCGGCAAGGGCAAGGTAATCGGTAACTGTTTTCTTTTGGCGCGCCGAGATCAGCGGCCCCAGATCAAGATCGTCAGGTGCGGGCCCTGCCGTCAGAGCCTGATAACGCGGGATCAGCAATGCCATCAGTTCGTCATATACGGGGCGTTCCACCAGCAGGCGCGAGCTGGCCGAGCAGGTTTGCCCTGCATTCTGCACGCAAGCCCCGATCAGAAACGGCAATGCGGCCCGGATATCGGCATCGGCGAACACGATCTGAGGAGACTTGCCGCCGAGCTCCAGCGTTACCGGCACCACGTTCTGGCCGGCGGCCTGTTGCACCTTGCGCCCCACTTCCACCGAGCCGGTGAAGCTGATGTGCTGTATGTCGTCGTGCCCGGCCAGTGCGGCACCGGCTTCTTCCCCCAGTCCCGGAACCACGTTCAGTGCACCTGCCGGCAGGCCGGCCTGATGTGCGAGATCGGCGAAGGCAAGTGCCGTCAGACAGGCATTTTCGGCCGGTTTCAGCACGGCCGCATTGCCCATGGCCAGTGCCGCCCCCACCGATCGCCCGATGATCTGCATCGGATAGTTCCATGGCACGATATGGGCCGTCACCCCGTGCGGTTCGCGCAGGGTATAGACAGTATAACCGGCAAGATAGGGGATGGTTTCGCCCATTATCTTGTCGGCGGCGCCGGCATAGAATTCGAGATAGCGCGCCAGTGCCTGCGCATCGTTGCGCGCCTGAGTCAGGGGTTTGCCGACATCAAGTGCTTCGAGACGGGCCAGATCTTCGGCCCGTGCCTGCACCAGCGCGGCGAGGCGGGCCAGCAGGCGGCCGCGTTCGGTGGCGGTCAGGCGGCCCCATTCTCCGTTCCGGGCTTCCTGTGCTGCGGCCACGGCCATGTCGATATCTTCGGCCGTGCCGCGCGCGATGGCGGTCAGGATTTCGCCGGTCGAGGGGTTTTCGAGTGTCAGCCGTTCGCCCCGGGTGGGGGCAAGCCACCTGCCGCCGATGAAGATCCTGTCGGTTTCGAACCAGAGGTGATTGTTGAGTGTATCAGTCATGCTGCCTGTCCGATCCTGTCATCCAAGTTCAGCCTGGCGCCACTGTGCCGGGATTTGCGGGGCGGCGTCCAGCAGGGTTCTGGTATAAGGGTGGCGGGGGCTGGTGAATACCCGGTCCGTCGGGCCTTCTTCCACGATCTGCCCCGCCTGCATCACCAGAACCCGGTCGGTGATGGCGCGCACCACATTCAGATCGTGGCTGATGAACAGGTAGGAAAGAGCGAGACGAGCCTGCAGATCGGCCAGCAGATCAAGAATCTGCGCGCGGACCGAAACATCAAGCGCCGAGACGGCCTCGTCCAGGATTACCAGATCGGGGTGCAGCACCAGGGCGCGGGCAATGGCGATGCGCTGGCGCTGGCCGCCGGAAAATTCGTGGATATAGCGCCCGGCGCTTGCAGCGGGCAGGCCGACATTGGCCAGCGCTTCGATGACAACCGCGCGGGGATCCTCGGGCGGGGTTTCCAGCAGGTGGAAGGGCTCGGCCACCAGCCGGCCCACTGTCCAGCGCGGATCGAAACTGGCATAGGGATCCTGAAACACGATCTGCATGCGCCGGCGCATGTGGGCGGGCATGTGCTGGCCGGCATGCACTTCTTCGCCGTCAAGGGTGATGCGTCCGGCCTCGATCGGATCAAGCCCCAGCAGGGTGCGGCTGAGGGTGGATTTCCCGCAGCCCGATTCACCCACCAGGCCCAGGCTTTCGCCCCGGTGGATGGTGAAGCTCACGTGATCGACGGCACGAAGGCGCGGTGCACGACCAGACAGCGAAATGCCGGGCAGGCGGTATTCACGCAGCACGTTTTCGGTTGTCAGAAGCGGTTCGGCGGCGGGGCGGGTCTGCCGTTCGGGCCGGTGTGAGGAGGCCGCGAACAGCTGGCGCGTGTAGGGGTGGTGCATGCGGGTGAACAGGGTTCGGGTTTCGCCTTCCTCAACGATTTTCCCTTTCTGCATTACGGCCACCCGGTCGGCCATGCCGGCCACCACCGCCAGATCGTGGGTGATCAGCAGCAGGCTCATTCCTTCATCCCCGACCAGCCCCTTGAGCAGATCCAGGATCTGCGCCTGTGTGGTGACATCAAGCGCCGTGGTGGGTTCGTCGGCGATCAGCAGGCGAGGACCAAGCGCAATGGCCATGGCGATGGCTACCCGCTGACGCTGGCCGCCGGACAGTTCGTGAGGATAGCGATCGGGGGAAACCGCATCCGGCGGCAGACCGACACGCGTCAGCTTTTCAAGGGCGATGCGGCGGGCGTCGCGCCGGCCGGAACGATCGTGTATGATCAGGGTTTCGGCCACCTGGTCGGCGATTGTCTGCACCGGGTTGAGGGCAGTCATCGGTTCCTGGAAGATCATTCCGATCTCGCTTCCCCGCAGGGCGCACATGGCCCTTTCGCCAAGCGCAAGCAGGTTCTGCCCCGCGAACAGGATCTCGCCCGTGGATTCCGCCCCTTCGGGCAGAAGGCGCATCAGGGAAAGCGCCGTCATCGACTTGCCCGAGCCGCTTTCGCCCACAAGGCCGAATATCCTGCCCGGAGCGAGGGCGAAGCTCACGCGATCAAGGATCGGCGTGCCGTGAATGGCAAGCGAAAGGTCGCGCGTTTCCAGAAGGGGGGGGCTCATTTCCGGGCCCTCCGCAGGCGCGGATCAAGCAGATCGCGCAGGCCGTCGCCCATCATGTTGAGCCCGAGCACCGCAAGCACGATCGCCAGCCCCGGCAGGATTGCAAGGCGCGGGGCGGTGTAGATCATTGTCTGGGCTTCGGCCAGCATCCGCCCCCAGCTTGGCGTGGGCGGCTGGGCCCCGAGCCCCACATAGGAAAGCCCTGCTTCGGCGAGTATCCCGAGGCTGAACTGGATCGTGCCCTGGACGATCAGCACATTGGCGATGTTGGGCAGGATGTGTTCGGCGCTGATCCGGACGGCGCGCTTGCCGGCCACACGGGCGGCGAGGATGAATTCGCGCGTCCAGAGCGAAAGCGCGGCGCCGCGGGAAACCCGGGCAAAGACGGGTATGTTGAAGATGCCGATGGCAATGATCGCATTGACGGCCGAAGGGCCGAAAACGGCGGTGATCAGGATCGCGATCACCAGCGAGGGAAAGGCGAACACAAGATCGTTCCCGCGCATGATGATCTCGTCGATCAGGCTGCCGCGCCGCGCCGCCGCCCACAGCCCGAGCGGAACCCCCGCAAGCACGCCGATTCCCACGGCAAGAACCGCTACGGCGATCGAGGTGCGTGCACCCACCATCAGCATCGAAAGAAGATCGCGTCCGAAATGGTCGGTGCCAAGGAGGTGCGCGGATGTGGGCGGCGCGAGCCTTGCCGCGATATCGAGGGTGGCCACATCATGGGGCACCCAGACGAAGGAAAGAAGCGCCGCCAGCGCGAAGGCGCCGAAAAGCATCGCGCCAAGCAGGAACTGCAGGGGGATTTTCTGCCTGCTTGTCATGGGTGCCCTCTAGCCTCGCCGCCTGAGGCGGGGATCGGCAATGGCATAGGCGATGTCGGTCATGAAGTTCACCACGATCACCGCAAATACCAGCAGCATCACCACGCTTTCCACCACGATCAGATCGCGCTGGGTGATGGCCTGGAAGATCAGCCGTCCGAGCCCCGGCAGGAAGAACACGTTCTCGATGATGATCGCCCCCGCAAGCAGAAAGGAGAACTGCAGCCCGATGATGGTCAGCACCGGGATCAGCCCGTTGCGCAGGGCATGGCGGATCAGGGTCTGGTGCCGTGTCAGCCCCTTGGCGCGGGCAGTGCGGATGTAATCCTGATGAAGGATGTCGATCAGGCTGCCGCGCATCACCCGCGCCAGGATCGAGGCCTGGGGCAGGGCAAGTGCGACGGCGGGCAGGGTCAACGCCTTCAGCCCTGCGGCGATCCCCCCTTCCCAGCCGGGAAATCCGCCGGCCGGGAACCAATGCAGATTTACGGCGAACACCAGAACCAGCAGCATCGCAAACCAGAAATTCGGAATGGCAATGCCAAGCTGGGTGGCACCCATGATGCCCCAGTCCGCCGCCCGTCCGCGCCTGGCGGCGGCAATCAGGCCCACCGGAAAAGCGATCAGCACGGTCAGTGCCAGTGCACAGGCCGCGAGCGGCAGCGATACCTGGATGCGCTGGGCGATCAGTTCGCCCACCGGCACGCGATAGGTATAGGATTGCCCGAAATCCCCCTGCAGCAGGCCGCCGGTCCAGGAAATATAGCGTGTGACGGGGCTGCCCTCGAGCCCCAGTTCTCCGCGCAGCGCCGCCACGGCTTCGGGGCTGGCATTGAGCCCCAGCATGTAGGCTGCCGGATCGCCGGGGATCACCTCGACCACGGCAAAGATCACGACACTGGCGGCAACCAGGCTGAGGGCCAGGGAAAGCAGGCGTATGGCAAGATACCGGAGCATGACGGGCTGACGTTAGAACGCCCCGCCGTGTGCGGCCAGCGGATTCTTGGTATTGTCCCGGTCGGGCGATACCGACACCCCGGCGGGCACCGGCGGGGCACGGTGCCCGGGGTGTCGGATCATTCTTCCCAATAGACGGCCGTCAGATCGTTGGCCTGGGTGGGGGCGTTTTCCCACAGCCCCCGGATCTGCGCATTGGCAACACCGGTTTTCGCAAGCTGGAACAGATAGCCATTGACGTAATCGCGCGCGATCATTGCCTGCGCTGCGCCAAGGATCGCGGCGCGTTTCGCGGGATCGGTGGCAAGATCGAGTTGTTCCATCAGGTTGCGGAAGGCGGGGTTGTCATACTGGAAATAGTATTCGGGGCGGGCATAGATGCCGATGTCCATCGGTTCGGTATGGGAAACGATCGTCAGGTCGTAGTCCTTGCCCTTGAATACCTGTTCAAGCCATTGTGCCCATTCCAGATTGGTGATCTCGGTTTCGATCCCCACGGCGCGCAGCTGTGCGGCAATGATTTCGCCCCCGCGGCGGGCATAGGTGGGGGGCGGCAGCATCAGACGCAGTTTCAGCCCCTCTTGCCCTGCCTCTTTCAGGAGGCTCCTCGAAAGGTCGGGATCGTATTGCGAGAGGGCGCGCAGATCCACATGGGCCGGGTTGTGGGGGGCGAAGTGGGTGCCGATCGGGGTGCCGTAGCCGAACATCGCACCATCGATGATTTCCTGCCTGTTGATCGCATGGGCAATGGCCCTGCGCACCCGGATATCGGCAAGGGGGCCGGCCTTGTTGTTGGTGGAAAGGATGGTTTCGCCTTCGGTCGAGCCGACGATCACGCGAAAGCGGGGATCGGCCTTGAACTGCTCCAGGGTTTCGGGAGCAGGAAAATTGGGGAAGGCGTCAACATCGCCGGCCATCACGGCGGCAAAGGCGGCATTGGGATCCGAGATGAAACGGAAGGTGGCGCGCGAAAGTCTTGCCGGCGTGCCCCAGTAATCGGGGTTGCGCTCGATCTCCACGCGGTCGCCCTTTACCCATTGCACGAAACGGAACGGCCCGGTGCCGATCGGGTGGGTGGCCGCCTGATCGGCGGTCTTGCGTGAAAGGATCACCGCATCGCCCCAGGCCATCTTGAAGGGGAAGCTGCCGTCCGGGTTCTTCAGGGTGATGCGCACGGTGCGCGGATCGGGTGCCTCGACGTTTTCGATCCCGGCAAACAGCGCCTTCTGGGCATTGGTGCTGTTTTCCGCGCGGGCGCGATCAAGGCTGAACTTCACGTCTGCCGCTTCCATCGGCGTGCCGTCGTGAAATGTTACGCCACCATGCAGGGTGAAGGTATAGACCTTGCCATCGCCGGATATTTCCCAGCTTTCGGCCAGTGCGGGGCGGATCGAGCCGTCGGGGCCGAAGCGGGTGAGCCCTTCGAAGATGTTGGCATAGACCACTTCGTCGATTGCGGCCGCGGCGCCGGCGGTCGGATCCAGGTTGGGTGGTTCGAGAACCATGCCGAGGCTGATCGTGTCTTTCGCGGCCAGGGCGGCGGTGGCGCCAAGCACCAGCGCGGCCAGAGCGTTCATCAGGCGGTTGAACATGGCATATCCTCCGTGCTGCCGGATTCGCGTTTGCGTATTTTTGCAGGAAGCCTAGCGCATTGCGCGGTCTTTGAAACCCCTATTGGCGCCCCGGGCCGTTTCGGAGCCGCGCAAACCATGCCCGCAGCCGCCCCCGGAGCCCGCGCGCCCGCGCCGCAGCCAAATCGGCTTTGGTGTCGATCCGGTCAACCATTTCCCCGACGCTCTCCAGCGCCGGATCCACCATCCGTTCGCGAAACTGCAGCCACATGCGCCGGATCATCAGCAGGATGAAGGCCAGCATCCCCAGAATGATGATGCTGGCCCAGGGGATGATGCGTTCCCCGGGGCCCGAGGCCGGGCGGATCGAAATCGCGTTCGGATAGATCGAGAAGAACTGGTTGCGCCATCCGTAATGGGTGATCACCACCCATTTCGGATTGTCGGCAGCGGATTTCAGATCGGCGGCCTCGGCCTGAAGATTGGCGGTATCGAACTTGAAATAGGGCGGCCATCCCCAGCCGGTATCCTCGTTGCGATAGACGATCACCCTGCCATTGGGCCGCACTGCCTGGATGAAGAACACGTCGCGGTTGGTTGCATTCGGATCGCTGCCCGCATCGGGCGTGGCCCAGAAAAAGGCATTCCGGCCCGGATCGATGCGTTTCTCATAGGTATCGGTGATGCGCACGATATCGTGCTGGGGCAGATTGTAGTGCAGCACCGCGATCACGACAAGGATCACAAGGGCAAGCAGCACCCGTTTCACCGTTTTCCAGGCTGGCAGGCGCATGGCGTTCCTCACATGAAGTTGACGGCATAGATCAGCACCGCCACCAGAAGTGTCGGCACCACGTAAACCAGCCAGATCAGCCGGCGGCGCAGCGAGCCTTCATATGCCTTCAGGCCGCGTTCCACGAAGTCGTCCATGGTGCCGGGCCGGCCCTGTTCCTGCCATTTCTTTTCCAGCCGTTCGGCTTCGAGCGAGCGCATGTAGATGCGCACGATGAAATAGACTGCCGAAAGAAAGAGAAATCCGATTACCGCCAGACGGAGAAGCCCGCTCATCATGCTGTTTCCTTGTTCATCGTGTTTCTGGTTCCGCCCGTGGTGTTCATATATGGGGTGTTGATCCGTATTGCATCACGTATGGGGCACGAAAACCGCATCCTGTTACATTGCGGCATCCACCGGGACAGCATAAGCTGATGTCATGACGGATATCGAAGAAAAAGGCCTGCGCGCTCAGATTGCCGCCCGCCGGGGGGATCTGATCGCGCTGACGCAGGATCTGATCCGCATTCCCACCCTGAATCCGCCGGGGCGGAATTATCGCGAGATCTGCGAATATCTTCAGGCCAGGCTGGCGCATGCGGGCTTCGCGGTGGAACTGATCCGCGCCCGCGGAGCCCCCGGCGACAGCGCCCGGACCCCGCGCTGGAACATGGTCGCCCGGCACGAGGGCGCAGCCAGCGGCGAATGCGTGCATTTCAACGGCCATCACGATGTGGTCGAGGTCGGGCACGGCTGGAGTCGCGATCCCTTCGCCGCAACGCTTGAGGGAGACCGCATCTATGGCCGTGGCGCCTGCGACATGAAAGGCGGCATCGCGACCGCGATCATCGCTGCCGAAGCCTTCATTGCCGTGCACCCGGATTACCGCGGCGCGATCGAAATCAGCGCCACCGCCGACGAGGAAACCGGCGGCTACGGCGGGGTGGCTTACCTGGCCGAAAAGGGCTATTTCAGCCCCGAGCGGGTGCAACACGTGATCATTCCCGAGCCGCTTGACAAGGATCGCATCTGCCTCGGCCACCGCGGGGTGTGGTGGGCCGAGATCGAAACAGGAGGCCGTATCGCTCATGGCTCCATGCCCTTTCTGGGCGACAGTGCCATCCGCCACATGGGTGCGGTTCTGGCCGAGATGGAAGAACACCTCTTTCCCCTGCTCGAAGGGCGCCTGAGCGAAATGCCCGTGGTGCCCGAAGGCGCACGCCATCCCACGCTCAACATCAATTCGATCCATGGCGGCGAATCCGAGCAATGCGAAAGCTATACCGGCTTGCCTGCTCCCTGCGTGGCCGATCGCTGCCGGATCGTGATCGATCGTCGTTTCCTGATCGAGGAAAACATTGACGAGGTCAAGGCCGAGATCACTGCCCTGCTCGAACGCATCCGGAAGCGCCGGCCCTGTTTCCGTTATGAAATCCGGGACATGATGGAAGTTTCCCCCTCGATGACGGATCGCTGCGCCCCTGTTGTTGCCACCGTGGCCGAGGCGATCGAGGCGGTCCTTGGCACCGCCCCCGAATATGTGGTTTCACCCGGCACCTATGATCAGAAACACATCGACCGCATCGGGCGCCTGAAGAACTGCATCGCCTACGGCCCCGGCATCCTTGACCTTGCCCACCAGCCGGACGAGTGGATCTCGGTCCAGGACATGTGCGACAGCGCCCTCATCATGGCGCTGACGCTGGAAAGGCTCCTCTGTCCTGCCTAGGGACAGACCCCATTGATCCCGCATCCCGGCAGGAATGCTTCTGCCGGAGGCATGGAGGTTTTCGCCTCCGGCAGAGATGTTCGAGGGCCCGTGACGAGAAGCACTATTCCCCCCAGGGCACCCAGATGTTCTGCACTTCGGTTGCGTGGGCCAGAAAGTCCCGCCCCTCGCCGGCGGGCGAAAGCCAGTCGCGGGCGGCGGCATTGTTTACCCATGTGCGCTTGAGGTTGCCGGCCGCGGCATGTTCGATCAGGGCCGAAAGATCGGTGGAGGAAAAGCTCCACACCGCGTCCACATCCATGTGAGCGGCCATTGTTTCGGCCATGTCGTCATGCCGGCCGGTAAGGATGTTCACCACGCCTGCCGGCACATCCGAGGTTTCGAGCACCTGATAGAAATCCGTGGCGGCCAGCGGATACGGTTCGCTTGCGGCGATAACTGCCGCATTGCCCATGGCGATGGCTGGCGCCATTACCGAAACAAGGCCGAGAAGCGGCGCCTCGTCGGCGGCAAGTGCGGCGATCACGCCGACGGGCTGGTGCATTGCCAGCGCCTTGCCGCGGATGGGCACGTCATGCACGAGGCCGTCGTACTTGTCGGCCCAGGCGGCATAGGTGAAGAGGCGCGAGATTGCCGTTTCCACCTCGTGCATACCGTTGCGCCGGCCGGTCATGGCATTGATTCGGGTGGCGAATTCATCCGCTCGTGCCGAAAGGTTTTCGGCAATGTAATAAAGAATCTGGCCCTTGAGCGCGCCCGTGGCAGCGGCCCAGGAGCCTTGTGCCCTGCGCGCGGCTTCCACCGCATTGCGCACATCCTTGCGGTTGCCCAGACCAGCATGGCCCAGAAGCCGGCCGCGAGGCGACCAGACTGCGCGTGAATAGCCGCTGTCGGGGCGGGTCTGTCTGCCGCCGATGAACATCTTGGCGGTGCGGTCGATCCCCTCTGACTGCCCGGCTTCGGGGGGCGGCACGGGGGCGAGCGGCTTCAGGGGCAGGCGTTTCCTGCGCGGACGGGTATAGGCCGAAAGCCCTTCCCAGCCGCCTTCGCGGCCGAAGCCGCTCTCGCGCAGCCCCCCGAAGCCGGCCGCCGCGTCGAAGAGATTCGAGGCATTGACCCACACCACCCCGGCTGCCAGAGCCGGTGCCACATCAAGCGCCCGGTTGAGGTTTTCGCTCCACACGCTGGCAGCCAGGCCATAGCGGGTGTTGTTGGCAATGGCGATGGCGTCGGCCTTCGTGCGGAAGGTGGTCGCGCAGAGCACGGGGCCGAAGATTTCTTCCTGCATCAGCATGGCCGAAGGGGCAAGGCCGGAAATCAGCGTGGGCGGATGGAAGCAGCCTTCGTTGGGCATGCTGCATTCGGGCTGGAATACCTCGCCCTCGTGCCCGCCTTCGGCCACCATGGCGCGCACGCGCTCAAGCTGCACCGGATCGACAAGGGCGCCGATGTCGATCGACTTGTCCAGCGGGTCGCCCACCCGGAGCCGGCACATCCGGGCCTTCAGCCTGGAGAAAAGGTCTTCGGCAATCCCTTCCTGCACCAGAAGCCGCGAGCCGGCGCAGCACACCTGCCCCTGGTTGAACCAGATCGCATCCACCAGCCCTTCAACGGCGCTGTCAAGATCGGCATCCTCGAACACGACATAGGGCGACTTGCCGCCGAGTTCGAGCGTCAGCGCCTTGCCGCTGCCGGCGGTGGCCCTGCGGATCTTGCGGCCCACTTCGGTAGAGCCGGTGAAGGCGATCTTGTCGATTTCTTCATGGGCAACGATCATTTCCCCCACGTTGCCCGCGCCGGTGACGATGTTCACAACCCCCTTCGGCACCCTGGCCTGCTGGCACAGTTCGGCAAACAGCAGCGCCGAAAGCGAGGTGTATTCGGCCGGTTTCAGCACCACCGTGTTGCCCATGGCCAGGGCCGGGGCGATCTTCCAGGCCAGCATCAGCAGCGGAAAGTTCCACGGGATGATCTGGCCGGCCACGCCAAGGGGTGCACGGTCAGGCAGTTCGCTTTCCATCAGCTGCGCCATGCCGGCGTGAAAACAGAAATGCCTGGCCGCAAGCGGCACGTCGATATCGCGGCTTTCGCGGATCGGCTTGCCGTTGTCGAGGGTTTCGAGAACGGCCAGCAGGCGCGCGTTCTTCTGGATCAGACGGGCCAGCGCATAGAGGATGCGTGCACGTTCGTGCCCGCTGCGGCGGGCCCACGGCCCGAAGGCACGCCGGGCGGCGGCAACGGCGGCGTCAACCTCGTCCGGGGTGGCCGAGGTGAGCCGAGCCAGCTCTGTGCCGGTGGCCGGGTTGCGGCTGGCGAAATCGTTGCGCGGGGGGGTGAAGCTGCCGTTGATGAACAGGCCGAAGCGCCCGTCGTGGCCGGCAATCCATTGCAGCGCCTCGGCGGGGTTCTCGGGGGCGGGGCCGTAATCCATGCTTGCGAAGATGTCTTTCACTGTCATTGTCTTACCCGATCGCATGACGCCAGGAGGCAGAATAGGCGCCGGTTACGTGATGTTCGAGCTGGCGCTCGATGTCTCCCAGAAGCGAACTGGCGCCGAAGCGGAAGAGATCGGGCGCAAGCCAGCGGTTGCCAACTTCTTCTTTCACCAGGGTCAGGTAGGTCAGCGCATCCTTCGCCTTCGAGATGCCGCCGGCCGGCTTGTAACCCACCTTGAAACCGGTGCGTGCCTCGTAGTCGCGGATCGCGCGCAGCATCACCAGCGAAACCGGCAGGGTGGCATTCACGGCTTCCTTTCCGGTGGATGTCTTGATGAAATCCGCACCCGCCATCATCGCCACCAGCGAGGCGCGCGCCACGTTGCGCAAGGAGCCAAGCTCGCCCGTGGCGAGGATCGCCTTCATGTGCGCATCGCTGCAGGCCGCGCGGAATTCGCGCAGTTCGTCGTAAAGCGCCTGCCAGTTGCCGGTCAGCACATGGCGGCGTGAAATCACGATGTCGATCTCGCGCGCCCCGGCCTTCACGCTTTCGCCGATCTCGGCCACCCTCAGGTGACAGGGCGAAAGCCCCGCCGGAAAGCCGGTAGAGACGGCGGCTACCGGAATGCCGGAACCCCGCAGCGCTTCTACGGCTGTCGGAACCATCTCGTGATAGACGCAGACCGCACCGGTGGTGATCCGGGTGCCTTCCATGCCCAGGGCGCGCAGCAGATCGTGGCGCAGCGGCTGGCGCGCCTTCGCACACAGCCGGCGCACGCGATCCGGGGTATCGTCTCCTGAAAGGGTGGTCAGGTCGATCAGCGTGATCGCGCGCAGCAGCCAGGCCGCCTGATGCACCTTCTTGAGCGACCTCCGCCCCGGCAATGCCGCCACCCGACGTGCGATCGCCGAGGTATTGGCTTCGGCCCGCATGACCCAGTCAAGATCAAGCGGCAGGCCTTCGTTGCGCGGCAGGTGCACCTGCGGCAGCCGATCGTCATGCGCGGGGCTGCCCGAGCGGGCATCCGGCGGACGACCGGTTCCGTGGCTGGTGGTAATGGAGCTGGGCATCTGGCCTCCCTGGCGCTGGTTGCGGATGAGTTGGGGGCGCGCATCCGGCGCCACCGGGTTTCTTCGGGGTAGGCAGCCGGGGGGCGAAGGTCAAGAGGCGGGAAGTTCGGCCAGCCCGGCTGCCGCAGCCACCGGATGGGCGAACTGCCCGGCGATCACGTTATCGACGATCAGCTTCTCGTTGTCCTCGATGAAGGCGATGCCGGCGTTCTTCAGCAGGCGCGCATCGGGGGGCGTCGGCCTGCCTGCGGTCCGGTTCGTGATCAGATCACGTGTTGTGAAATCCGGGGGGCTTCATATGATGCCCGGGCGCATGGCGCACATGCGGCAGCCATTCCGGCCCGGTGCAGCAGTGTGCCCTGCCGGTTGCCGGGCAGGGAATGCCGGAAAGGAGCGGAAAAGCGGTGAGAGGAATGCAATGACCAGTCCGAACAGTGCCCTGACGGCCTATGCCGGGGCGGAAATATTTGATGGCCACGCGTTTCGGGAAACGGGGGCGCTGCTGGTCGAAGACGGCCGCATTCGTGATATCGTCCCCGAAGACGGGATACCCGCCGGCAGCCGCGTGGTAACGCTTCCCGGAGGGGTGATCGCGCCGGGGTTTGTCGATCTTCAGGTCAATGGCGGCGGCGGTGTGATGCTCAACGATGACCAGAGCGTGGACACCCTTTGCCGGATTGCCCGGGCGCATGCGAAAATGGGCACGACGGCACTTTTGCCGACGCTGATCACCGACACGAGGGAGCGCACGGAGGCAGCCATCGCGGCGGTGCTGACCGCGATCGAGGAAAGGGTGCCGGGTATTGTCGGCCTGCATCTGGAAGGGCCGCATCTTTCGCTTGCGCGCAAGGGGGCTCATGATCCTTCGCTGATCCGCCCGATGGAGGCCGAGGATCTGGAACTGCTGATGAAGGCTGCCGCCGCGCTGCCCTGCCTGATGGTGACGGTGGCGCCGGAATCGGTCAGCCCCGGGCAGATCGCCGAGCTTGCTGCGGCGGGCGCGCTGGTTTCGCTTGGCCATACCGATGCGGAATATGATCAGTGCCGCGAGGCCGTGGCCAGCGGCGCCAGTTGTGTAACGCATCTGTTCAATGCGATGAGCCAGCTTTCCAGCCGCGCGCCGGGGCTTGTGGGGGCGGCGCTTGATCTTGGCGCGGTGCATGCGGGCCTGATAGCCGATGGCATTCATGTGCATCCGGCAGCGATTCGCGCGGCACTGCGCGCCAAGACGGGGCCCGGCGCCCTGTTTCTGGTTACCGACGCCATGGCCGTGGCCGGCACCGATCTGAAACAATTTGTCCTGAACGGACGAACAATCCACCGGCGCGAGGGGCGGCTGACGCTGGCGGACGGCACCCTCGCGGGGGCCGATCTTAACATGCCCCAGGCGATTGCGGTGATCGATCGGCAGGTTGGCGCACCGCGTGAACAGGCCCTTGCGATGGCGACCGCGATCCCTGCCAGCTTCATCGGTGCGGCCCCCGAGCACGGCACCCTGCAGCCCGGAACGCGTGCCGATTTCGTGCATCTCGGCCCTCACATGAACCTTCTGGCGGTCTGGGCGGAGGGCCGCAGGATCGAAGGCGAAGCCGGAGACTGACAGGCAAGCCAGCGGCCGGCCGGGCAGAGGGATGCGCCGCCATGCAGAGCACGGGCCGGCCTGTTCCCGGTTTGTAATTCCTGTTGTATTACAACCGGCTATTTTGCCTTCGGCATGCTCTTCAGCGTTGCTGCGATTGCCCGATAGGCATCGAGCCTTTCATCGGGCAGGCTGGTCAGCCCCTCGGTTGCCTCGTGCAGTTCCTGCACCAGGGCGGCGGCCCGCTCACGTTCTTTCGGGGTGAAGGGGCGGCTTTCGCGGGCGAAGAATCCGAGCGTGCGCTCCTTGGCATCGCCAACCGAAACCGCGATGCCGTGTTTCAGGCCGTATTCGGCGGCCTTTTCAAGAACACCGTGCCGGTCGTTGTCTTTCAGATCGCTCCAGTCGCAGGTGCCCCAGTTGGTCATTCCCCAGCGAATGGTCGGGTCCTTCAGCAGCAATCCGTTCGTCTCATAGTAATCAACCCAGGCCTCGGGATAGGTTTGATACAGCAATGCAGGATTGCTAAAGCGGATGCGAACACCTATAGCGAAGAGCCAATCGTCGGATGCAACCATTCGCTGCAACAGATCGCTTATGTGTTTTGGTTGTCGCATGTCAGGACCATACCCGGATGAGTCACACAATAGTTAGTTAAGAATTGCGACCATGTCTAATACCTTGATCAAGAAATGGGAGCAGACGTATTCTGAAATAGCACCTGCCGGGTGTTATATCGCGCTCTGGCTCGGGTTTTACGCGCCTGAAGAGGAACTGAACACATTTCCGGCGGCCTGGATCGAGGAATACACGATCCGTGGCCTGGCCCTGGACGATCCGCTGATGCGGTGGGCCTACAACAGCGAAGGCGTCATCCGCTGGAGCGAGCTTGAAACGCTCGATCCGGCCAATGTGCTGAAATCCTATGCGGCACACGGGCTGAGATACGGGGCGGTTGCCTGCGTTCCGGGCAAAACGGATCATCCGGTGCGCAGCATCGGCTTCTTTGCCCGGTCGGATCGCGAATTTGCCGATGACGAAATGCAGCGGCTGTATCGCGAACTGCAGGCCGACCATGAAAGCATGATGAATGTCGAGGGCACCCTGACCCAGGCGCAGATTGATGCGCTCAGGTTGCTGGCCAGCGGCATGCGGCAGAAGGAAATCGCCCATGCGCTGGGCATTTCGCAAAGCGCGGTAAAGGCCAGGCTGAAGGGTTCCGTCAGGAAGATGGGCGCAAAAACCGCGGTGCAGGCGGCATCCATTGCTTCGCGCAAGGGCTTGCTTTAACATCGCTCTCCGGAACCATGCCCCCGGCCGGGCTGCATGCGGCTGGCGGGTGCAGAACGGCCACACCGGCCGGGGAGCACGGCAATGGACATCATCGATCTGAGCACGGTCGAAAGCAGTCCGGATCACTGCCTTCTGTTTCTGGATCAGCTCTGCGACCGGCTGGAGCTGGACTGCGGTTCCTATGCCACAACCAATCCCGTTACCGGTGCCGTGCAGGGATATGCGAATTACCCCGATGCGTGGAAGATGCATTACATGCGCCGCAACCTGCACCGTATAGACCCCACCATTCACAAGGCCGCGCTCAGCATCGCGCCGGTGGACTGGTCGCGCTTCGAACAGGACGAACGCTTCAGGGCGGTCTTTTTCGCCGCGCATGATTTCGGGGTACCGCGCAAGGGGATCACCATTCCGATCCGCGGCCCCTATGGCGATCGGGGGCTGCTGAGCGTAACACGGGATTGTTCCGATGCCGAATGGGAAAGGCTCATCCCCGAGATCATCGGCGAACTGCAGATGGCGGCCGTGCACATGCACGATGCGGTGATGCGTTCGGATGTGATCTCGCGGGCGTTGCGCCGGCCGAAGCTTTCAGCGCGTGAACGCGAGGTGCTGCAATGGGTGGCCGCGGGCAAGACAATGCAGGATATCGGTGATATCCTGCTGATTTCGAACCGCACCGTCGAGGTGCATCTGCGCAGCGCGCGCGAGAAGCTTGGCGCTCTCACCACAGTACAGGCGGTCGGGCGTGCGATCGGCCTTGGGTTGATCTACCCGAAATAGAATTCCGATCTACCGGGAATGGAAAAAATCGCCTATTGCGGGCATTTTACGGGAATACCCGTATAGTAGTTAACAAAGTTTTCCCTGAAGGTGTTTCTCAGAAACAAAAGGGGAAAAGTCATGATCATTATCGTCGATTCACTGAACAAGCATGAATATCCGGAACTGCTTGATGCCATGTTCCAGTTGCGCGCCCGGGTTTTCGAGGGCCGCCTGGGCTGGGAGGTAAATGTGGTGGACGGTCGCGAGATCGACCAGTTTGACGATCTTGATCCCGCCCATGTGATCAGCGTGGACGAAGACGGTGATGTGGTAGGCTGCATGCGCCTGTTGCAGACGACCGGGCCGCATATGCTTTCGGATGTGTTTTCCTGTCTGCTCGATGGCGAGCCGCCGATCCGCAGCAGCCGGGTGTGGGAGGCCACGCGCTTTTGCGTCGATACGAAGAAGCTGACCCGCGGCAAGCATCCGCGTTCGATTTCCTATGTCACGAGCGAGGTGATGATCGGTGCTTTCGAATACGGCCTGAAAGCCGGAATCAAGGATGCGGTGGCGGTGATCGATCCGGTGATGGACCGGGTTCTGAAACGCTCGGGCAATGCGCCCCATGGTTATCTGGGCAGCCCCAAGCCGATGGGCAAGGTCACGGCGCTGGCGGCGCTGATGGATTGTTCGCAGGCGCGGATCGACAGTATCCGGGCCTTCTCGGGCATCCGTCATGATGTGTTTGCTGCGCAGCCCGCGCTGAGCCTGGCCGGCTGATCCGACGGCCATCCTGTCCGGGCAAGAGGCCGCACCGGGGATGCCTGCCCACGGCGGCGGGGCTCCGGGTGTCCGGTTTGCCGGGTGCGCCAGGGTTGCCTCCGGCCGGCAGATCCGGTTGGCAGGGCAAGGATCCGTCCGGGTCGGGAACAGGCGCGGATCGCCAGGAGCAGATTCCGGCCTGGCCGCTTCAGCCGTTGCGCAGGGTATCGAGCATCAGCTGCACGTTGTCGGGGTCGGCATCGGGCGTGATGCCGTGGCCGAGATTGAAAACATGCGGACCGCCCGAAAAGGCATCGCGGATGCGGCGGGTTTCATCGATCAGGGCCTGCCCGCCCGTTACCATGTGGACGGGGGCAAGATTGCCCTGCACGCAGCCATCCTTCTGCACATGCGCCGCAGCCCATGCGGCATCCACTGAATTGTCAAGCGCCACGCAATCGGCCCCCGTGTTGCGGGCGAAGCCCACATAGTTCTTGCCGGCCTCGCGCGGAAAGGCGATCACCGGAATGCCGGGGTGGCGGGCCTTCAGCGCGGCGATGATCCTTGCCGCCGGTTTCAGGGTATAGGCGGTGAAATCGGCGCCTTCAAGCGAACCGGCCCAACTGTCGAACAGCTTCACCACTTCGGCACCTGCCGCGATCTGGCAGGAGAGATATTCGATGGTGGCCTCGGTAATCAGCGCCAGCAGGGCTTCGAAAGTGGGGCGGTCTTCTTCTTTCAGCCGGTGTGCCGGCCCCTGATCGGGCGTGCCGCGCCCGGCGATCATGTAGGTGGCCACCGTCCAGGGCGCCCCGGCGAAACCGATCAGTGCGGTTTCACCGGGCAGTTCCCGTGCCAGGATCCGCACTGTTTCATAAACCGGGGCAAGGGTTTCGTGAATCGCCTCTGCCGGCTTCAGTGCCGCCAGATCGGCCGGTGTGGTGACGGTGGAAAGGCGCGGGCCTTCCCCGGTAACGAACCACAGATCGGCGCCAAGTGCCTGGGGAACAAGCAGGATATCAGCGAAAAGGATCGCCGCATCGAAGCCGAAGCGGCGGATCGGCTGAAGCGTGACCTCGGCCGCAAGTTCGGGTGTATAGCACAGGGAAAGGAAATCGCCGGCCTTCTCGCGCGTGGCGCGGTATTCGGGCAGATAGCGCCCGGCCTGACGCATCACCCATACCGGCGGCACATCCATGGCCTCGCCGGCCAGCACTCGCAGCAATTTCTTGCCCCTGGTCATGACATTCCTTTCCCTTGCCTGTTCCGCAGTTCCCCCGAGCACGGGCCAATGTCAAGCGCTGCCCCTGCTCTTTGGCGTTGTCAGGCGGTTTTGCCGCGTCTATCAAGGCCCCCATGAAACAGCAGCTTCCTTCTCCGGCCTCGCCGCTTCGCATCGGCACCCGCGGTTCTCCTCTGGCGTTGGCGCAGGCCCGTGAAACCCGCGGGCGTCTGATGCAGGCCTTCGATCTGCCCGAGACCGCCTTTGAGATCGTGGTGATCACCACCACCGGCGATCGGGTGCAGGATCGCCCCCTGAAGGCGATCGGCGGCAAGGGGCTGTTCACGAAGGAGATCGAGGAAGATCTGCTTTCGAAGGCAATCGATATCGCCGTGCATTCGATGAAGGACATGCCGGTGCAGCAGCCCGAGGGGCTGGTGCTTGATTGCTTCCTGCCGCGCGAGGATGTGCGCGATGCCTTCATTTCGTCCCGGGTTGCGCGGCTGACCGAACTGATGCCGGGGGCGGTGGTGGGTACGTCAAGTCTGCGCCGGCGTGCCCAGATCCTGCATCGGCGGCCGGATCTGCAGGTGGCCGAGTTTCGCGGCAACGTGCAGACCCGCCTGAAGAAGCTGGAACAGGGCGTGGCCGATTGCACCTTTCTGGCCATGGCCGGGCTGAACCGCCTTGGCTATGACGATGTGCCGCGTACCGCGATTTCCCCGGAAGACATGCTGCCCGCCGTGGCCCAGGGCGCGATCGGGATCGAGCGGCGTGCGGATGATGTGGGCGTGGCGGCCATGCTGGAGGCCATCCACGATGGCGAAACCGGATACCGCCTGACGGCCGAGCGCGCCTTTCTTGCCACGCTCGAAGGCTCCTGCGAAACCCCGATCGCCGGGCTTGCGGTGCTGCACGAGGATCACCTGCACCTGCGGGGCGAGATCCTGCGCCCCGACGGCAGCGAGGCCCACGCCGGCGAAGAGCACGGCCCTCTGGAAGACGCCGCAGCGATCGGCCGCGCTCTTGCCGAACGCCTCAGGGCTCTGGCCGGCCCCGATTTCTTCGATTGGTCTGCCTGATCGCCCCGGCCCTGTTGCCAAGCCGGGAATTTCCGGTCCGGAAATATTCCCTTCGGAGGCACGAACCCTGGTTTTCCCGGTTTTTCCGGGCCATGCCTTCGGGGGCGGGTTTCAGTCTTCCGGCAACAGTTTGCCCGGATTCATGATACCGGCAGGATCAAGCGCCTGCTTGATGGCGCGCATTGCGTCCAGTGCCGCCCTGTCCTTGCGCCGGGCCATCGTGCCTTTCTTGGAAAGGCCGATTCCATGTTCGGCCGAGAAACTTCCGCCCAGTTCCGCCACTACATCTTCAACCGCTTCGCGGATCGATTCCAGGTGTTCGGGGGTGTTTTCGGTCGGGTAAACCGCGTGATGCAGGTTGCCATCGCCCAGATGCCCGATCGTCAGGATTTCCGCCTTCGGGTCAAGGGGATGCAGGCGCGTTTCGCAACGGGCGAGAAATGCGCCGACGCGATCCAGCGGCAGGGCAACGTCGCTGTCAACGACGGGCTGTCCGGTGAAGGTGATCTCGGCCGCCGCCTCGCGCATTGTCCACAGATGCGCGCGCTGGGTTTCCGATTGCGCCACCCGGGCATCGCGGAGCGTGCCGGCCTCGAGCATTGCGGCAAGCGCGTTTTCAAGCAGTGCCACCACCGGCAGTGCGCCATCGGGCCGGGGGGTGGCGTCGCGCGGGGTGGTGGCGGCGACTTCCACCAGAACATTGACCGGGTGCGGGGTGGCGAAGGGCTGGTGCAGATCCGGCCGGTGGCGGGCAAGGCGGCGCATGTAGGCTGCCGGCATGTATTCGAAGGCCTCGACAGCGCCGCCGGTTTCCGCCTGCAGGCGGTTGAGCAGATCCAGTGCTGCGTCAAGCGTTTCAAGCCCCACCAGCGCAGTGGCCCTTGCGCGCGGGCGAGGGGCCAGTTTTACAACCGCGGCGGTGATGATCCCCAGGGTGCCCTCGGCGCCGATCATCAGATTGCGCAGGTCGTAGCCGGTGTTGTCCTTGTGCAGGGCGCTCATCAGGTTCATCACCGCGCCCGAGGGCAGTACTGCCTCGATACCGAGGCACAGTGCCCGGGCGGTGCCGTATCTGAGCGCGTTCGATCCCCCGGCATTGGTGGAAAGCACCCCTCCGACGGTGGCCGAACCACGCGCGCCGAAGGCAAGAGGAAAGATCAGGTCCTGCGTTTCGGCGGCTTCGTTCAGCGTGTCGAGCACCACGCCGGCTTCTGCCGTGGCGGTGCGGCTGGCGGGGTTGATGTCGCGGATCCGGTTCATCCGGGCAAGCGAGAGCATCAGCGCCCCGTCGTTCGCGGTGCCCCCTACCAGACCGGTGTTGCCCGAAACCGGCACCACCGGCACCCCTGCCGCTCCGGCCAGCCGCACCACGCCGGCCACTTCCCCTGTGCTGGCGGGGCGCACCACCGCCAGAGGGCGGCTGGTGTATTTCCCTGTCCAGTCACGCCGGAAGGGGGCAGTGTCATCACCTGTCAGCACGTTTTCGGGGCCGATCAGGGCGGCAAGTTCCTGCAGTATCGTCATCGGCCTTCCTTTGCGGGCGGGCACGGGCGGGGTATCCTGCGTGGCCGGTGCCCTGGAGGTTGCGCTTCAGTGCGCTTGCGAACCGGGATCCCGGCCTAACCGTCAAGCCAGATCGGGTTCGACCACGCTCTTTTGCCTGCGCCGTCGATCACCGTTACCCGCACCCAGGGGCTGGCGGCAAAGCGGTCAAGCGGTATGGTGGCGCCGGAAAGGCCCTTTCCGCGTTCGAAACTTGCGGCCGTCACGCTGCCCTGGACCACAATGGTGCCGGCCGCAGAGCAGGCAATCTCGATGGCGCGGTCGGTGATGCGGATATCGTGGATCTCGGGGCCGGTGGTGGCATAGAAATGCCCTGCCTTCAGCGCCGCAAGCAGCGCGTCGGGCGTGTTTTCGGGCGCCTTCACCATCACCCAGCCGCCGAAGTGATCGTCGGTGTGAAAATGGGCGTCATCGGTGGCGACGGCGGTCAGGCGGCGCCCCTCGTTCAGCATGTGCTCCCATGAAAGCAGCCCCTCGCCGCGGTCGGTTTCAACCGCGCAGCCGTGGTTGTAGATCTCGACGGCATGGGCTGCGGTGATGCGCCGCGCGTCGGCTTCGCTCAGCCCCGACCAGTGCGGATGGGCAATCGCCACGAAGGCCCCGGCTTCGCGGGCGCGGGCGGCCAGTCCGGCGGCCGTTTCGCTGCCGGCGGTGTGCATGAAATGGGGCACGTCGGGCGGGGTGAAATCCGCCGGCAGGCCGACGGCCAGGATGTGCCACTGGCCACCGTTGTCCATTGCGCCGATATGCAGTTCGGCGCCTGGGATGGTGGTGAAATCCGCCGTGCGAAAGGGTGTGGTATCGACAACCGGATAGCCATACATGCCCAGATAGTGATCGGTGATGGCGATGAAATCGTATCCCGCCTCGCGATAGCGACGGCAGACCTCTTCGGGCGGCAGCGCGCCATCGGATATGTCGGAATGGGTATGCAGGTTGCCCTTGAAAAAACGGCCTGGGGCGGAGAAGAACGATGTGGGCATTGGCGGCCTCGTCCGGGTGAATGCGCAACCATACTTCAGGGCAGGGCAGGCCTGTGCTAGCCCGGGGGCGACATGGGTTGCCCGAATGCGTCATTGCCGTGGTGCCGGCCGGTGCGTGCGTTCAGGGGCGGGTGGCACCGTCGGGGGCATTCTCGCAGGTGGGCGGTGCGGCTTCGAGTGCAGAGATCAGCAGGGCCCAGCCCGAGGCATGCATGTCGCGGTCGTTGTGGCTGCCCTGCACCACGGGGCGCGGCAGCGAGAACTTGAGCACGTTCAGCGCAGGCAGTTCGAAACGGCGGATTTCGGCCCGGGGCTGATGGAAGAGGGCCGCGATGCGCGTCGTGGGCAGGGCACGGCAGATGGTATCGAAACCGGCGGGGTCGGGGCAGAATATATCGATCGTCAGCACGAAGGGGCCGGCGTTCTTGGCGCGGATGCGTGTTGCGATATCGCCGATCCTAGGCATGATGCACCTCATCCGTGCACAGGCGGAAGGGTGTCATGGGGTCGTCGCAGGCAAGCACGTGGTTGAGGCAGAATTCATGCAGCGCACCGCGATCCCATTCGGGCGGAGAAAAGGGAAAGGCGTGGGTTGCCTGGGGTTCGGTGTCTGACAGGGGCATGTGCAGAAGATGCGGATTGGCAAGGCGCGCAATTTCCCGTGCCGTGGCCTGATCGGCGGCGGTGGCGATCAGCAGCACGCCGATCTCTGCGGGGCTGGCGGATGCGGTTTCCAGCGCTCCGAGGGTTGCGTTCCTGCCGATCTGGCGCAGTTCCAGGTGGTAATCCCCGCGGGCAAGCTCCAGACGGGCAGGGATTTCCCGGTGCAGGCGCGCTTCGAGCAGCGCGCACCATTTTTCGGCCTGCGCCACATAGGCCGGATCGCGCAGCAGCACCAGCGCACATGACTGGAATCCCACCTGCCGCGCGCCTTCGAGTTTCACCCCGTAGGGGCCTTCGTGCCAGATGGCGCCGCTGACCCGCACCGCCGTTTCATCGGCCTGTTCATGGCTGGCGGCGCGCACGTCAAGCCGGCCACCCGGTTCGTGCAGGATCTGCGGATCGGCGTTTTCGTAAAGCATGTGCGCGGCCACCAGTTCGGGCGTGCAGCGCGCGCCCTCGGCCATGGGGCGCACGGTGAAGCCCGTTCTGTCGAAATCGATCACGATCACGCCCGAGGTGGGGTTGGTCGAGCACAGCGCACCGCATTCGCCGATCTTGGCACCGTGCCAGGCGGCGCCCGGGTGTTCGCCGCGCAGCAGGGGCAGGGCGGCAATCGGTGCGGTATCGGTGCAGCGCCCGGCGATCACGATATCGGCGCCGGTTTCAAGGGCGGCGGTGATCTGTTCGGCCCCGGCCAGTGCAACGATGTGGCTGCAGGTGTCGGGCACGGTTTCGTCAAGCGGCTGCTCGGGCCAGAGCGGGCGGATCTTGCCGGCCTTCAGTGCTGCCTCAACCGCTGCCGGATCCTGTTCGCTGTAAAGCCGCGCGATCTTCAGGGACTGGCCCAGTTCGGCGGCGATTTCGCAGGTGATGTCGTACATCCGGTCAACCATTGCATCGGTGCCGCAGGTGCCTGCGGTGCCGATCGCCAGCGGCACGCCGGCCCTTGCGCGCGCTTCCATCAGCAGTTTCCATTCGGCCTTTGTGGCGGCACGGGAATATTTCGAGGTGCCGGTGCCCAGGTAATGGGGGCCGCTGTCGGTGGAACCGCCGTCGATCACGATGATGTCGGGGCGCGTTTCGATGCCGCGCCAGAGCGCCGCGACATCGAAACCGAGGCCAAGCGCGCCAGCCGGGATCAGCACGCGTGTGGGCATCAGTCGGTGATCGCCTGCGGGCGTTTCAGAAGGCCGCGCAGGAAGAAGGGTGCGACAAAGCCCAGCACCGCGGCAATCCACAGCCCGATGGCGATCGGGGAAGAGAACAGATAGGTCCAGTCGCCGCCCGAGATCACCATGGCGCGGCGCAGGCTGTCTTCCATGTTGTTGCCCAGAAGGATGCCGAGAATGATCGGTACGGTGGGCACGTCAAGCTTGCGGAAGAAATAGCCCAGCACCCCGAAGCCGATCATCAGCAGAAGGTCGAAGCTCGAACCCGAGAGAGAATAGATCCCGACGAACGAGATCATGGTCACTCCGGGCAGCAGCACCCAGGGTGGAACCATCAGGATCTTCACGAACAGTTTTACCAGCGGCACGTTCAGCACCAGCAGCACCACATTGGCGATCAGCAGCGAAGCGATCAGCCCCCACACCACATCAGGGCGATCGGTAAACAGGGTGGGGCCGGGGGTGATGTTCAGCGTCATCAGCAGTGCCAGCAGAACCGCGGTGGTGCCCGAGCCCGGCACCCCGAGCGTCAGCATCGGCACCAGGGCGCCGCCGGCGGCGGCGTTGTTGCCCGCCTCGGGGGCCGCCACGCCGCGCGGATCGCCCTTGCCGAAGCGGGAATTGTCCTTCACCATCGCCTTTTCGCCCATGTAGGAAAGGAAACTTCCAAGCGAGGCTCCGGCGCCGGGCAGGATGCCGGCGATGAAGCCGATCACGGTGGAACGCAGCATGCTGGGAAAGGCGAGGATGATGTCCTTCACCGGAATGACGATGCGGCCAAGCCTGACGCCAAGGGCTGATTCCCGCCCGTGGCTTTCGATGAACACGAAGACTTCGGTGACGGCGAAAAGCCCCACGATTGCCACCAGAAAATCGATACCGTCCATCATGTGCAGGTTGCCGAAGGTGAAACGGGGCATGCCGGTGGCGTTGTCGAGCCCGATCATGGCAATGCCAAGGCCGATACAGGTGGCGATCAGCGCTTTGGCCTGATTGCCCGAGGCAATGCCGCCCAGGGTGCTGAAGGCCAGGATGTAAAGCGCGAAATATTCCGCAGGCCCGAACCGGAAGGCGATGCGTGCCAGCCAGGGGGCCAGCAGCATCAGCCCGATGGTGGCCAGGAAGGCCCCCACGAAGGATGCCACGCCCGAAAGCACCAGCGCATCGCCCGCACGCCCCGCCCTGGCCATCGGATATCCGTCAAGGGTTGTCATCAGGGCGGGTTCGTCGCCGGGAATATTGAGCAGGATCGAACTGATCCGCCCGCCATACATGGCGCCGTAATAGACGGCCGTCATCAGCACCAGCGCAGCGGTGGCATCAAGCCCCAGCGAAAACGCCAGCGGAATCAGGATCGCCACGCCATTGCTGGGCCCGAGCCCGGGAAGCGCGCCGATGATGGTGCCGAGCACACAGCCGATCATGGCCAGCATCAGATTGCCGGGTGTCAGCGCGATGGCAAAACCGTCGGCAAGAAGAGAGAGCGTTTCCATGACTGTGGTGCCCTTTCTTTCGGAATGGTGTCAGAAAATGCCCCAGGCGCGCGGAAAGCCGAAGAGGCCGAGGCCGAGGCCGAAGCGGAAGATCACGAAAAGCCCGAGCGAAAGGCCGAGCCCGGTCAGGGCTGCGTTGCGTGCGTCGGGGTGAATCTGGTAGCTCAGGATGCCCGCCGCGATGGCGGTGGGCATCAGGAAGCCCAGGGGCTTCAGCGCATAGGCGTATCCCACCAGCACGATGATGGCAAAGGCGATTCGCCCGAAGGTGGCAAGGCCCGGCCATTCCGGCTCTTCGGCAGGCCGGATCAGGATGGTGAGTGCGGCAACGATCGCCGCACCCGCGATCATGTAGGGAAAGAGCTTCGGCCCGACAGGATCGGGCATGAAGCCGCTCTGGATCGTGGTGGCACTGAGGATATACCCCAGCGCCACCACGATCACCGCGAATGCAAACAGGCGATCGCTCATCTGCGTGTTCCTGCCGGGCTACCTGATCACTGGATCACGCCCAGATCGCGCGAAAGCTGCGCCACCTCCTTGATCACCTCGTCAAGATAGCCCTCGAAATCCTTGCCCAGCAGGGTGAAGGGGGCAAGGCCATTGGCTTCCATCGCGGCTTTCCATTCATCGGATTCCGCCACCTTGCGCAGACGCTCGACCCAGGTGTCGTATTGTTCGTCGGTGATGTTCTTCGGCACGTAAAGCCCGCGCCAGTTCACCGCCACCACGTCGATGCCCTGTTCTCTGGCGGTGGGGATGTCGTCAAAGCCCGGAATGCGCGCGGGGGTGAATACCGCGATCACCCGCATGTCGCCCGATTTCAGGAAACCCACAACCTCGGAAAGGTCGCCGGTAACGGCCTGCACATGACCGCCAACCGCCTGGGTGATGGCATCGCCGCCGCTGTCAACGCCGATATATTTCACCTTGCGGATGTCATTGAAGCCGGCGCGCCCCAGCATCATCAGCACTTTCAGGTGGTCAAAGCCACCGGCGGCCGAACCGCCCGCGAATGTAACGGAAGCCGGATCGCTCTTTACCGCTTCGATCAGGTCGTTCAGCGTCTTGTAGGGGCTGTCCTTGGCCACCGCGATCATGCCCGGATCGGCACCGATCGCGCCGAGGAAGCGCACCTGGTCGGCGGTCAGGCCGCCATAGGCGTTCTGCGCCAGGCGGGTGGCGGTGGCACTGGAGGCAGCCACGATCAGATCGGGATCGTCGTTGCGTTCGTTCACGACCAGCGCATAGGCAAGCCCGCCGCCGCCGCCGGCCATGTTGGTTACCTGAACGGGCTTGTCCACGGCGCCGATGTCATACATGATCTTGCCGATGGTGCGGCAGGTGAAGTCCCAGCCGCCGCCGGGGTTGGCAGGCGCGATGCACTCATAGGCACTGGCGGTGCCGGCCATCGCAAGCCCCAGAACGGCGCCGGTCAGGTATCGTTTCAACAGTCTCTTCATCATGTGTCCTCCCTGTTGTCGGTTTCCGGTGCAGCCGGGGGCGCCTTCTGTGCGCGCTTCCCGTCGGCTGCCCCCGAGTAAGCGGTATGGAAAGGGAGGAAGTCAAATACAAAATCCTGCCGGCTGGACAATCCGGAGAGCCGGGGAAACACGGCAGTTCTCGCCCTGCCTTGAATTGCCCCCCACCCCCCCTAGATGCAGAGCATACCGCCGCGGGCGGCCGGGGCGAGGGCGCCGGCAGGGCCGTGCGCGGGGGGCGGAAGCAGGTGCGCCCCGGAACAGAACGGAAAAGGATTCAAGATGCTCAGGCAGAAACAGACGAACGAACTGATCGAAAGGCTGTCGGAACTCGATGCACCGGTGCTTTCGGTCTATGCGGATATCAACCCCGCCAACCCCGACAACAAGGGCGGCGCGTGGCGCATCCGGGTGAAGAATGCGCTGAAGGATATCGAAGAGATCCAGAAGCGCACCGAACGCAGCCCTTCGCTTTACGAGGCAGTGCTGGAGCTTCTGGCCGAGGAGCGCCCTGCGGCCCGCACCATGGCGCTGTTTGCCCGGCAGAATCATCTGGGCAAGACATTCGTGGAACGCGTCGATCTTCAGGTCGGCCTGCCGGTCGTGGATCTGCGCCGGGGCCGGGTCGAGGCACGATGGGGCGAGCCCTACCTCATGCCGCTGATCCATGCGCTTGATGAATACGAGCGCACCGCCGTGCTGCATATCGATGGCGCCGGCTGGCGTTTCTTCGAGCTTTACATGGGCGAGATCGAGGAACGCAGCGACATCTTCAGGGAATTCGACGAGGAAGACTGGAAGGAACTGAGCGACGCGGCGGAATTCATCCGCAGCGGACGGCTGCGCGAAAAGACCGAACCCACCCGCGCCGGCGACAGCAGGGATCCCTACAGGAAGAAACGGATGGCCTGGCTGCACAAGCTTCATGTGCGCCTGGCGCGGTTGCTCGACAAGGCGCTGCGCGCGCTGCATGTCGATCGTCTGGTGATCATGGGCGACGAGGATGAAACCGGCCCCTTCTGCAATGTTCTGCCCAGGCATCTGCGCGAAAGGATCGTGGCCAGGATCCACAACCCGAAGAACGAGAAGACCCCGAACATTGCCGATATCAGGGCCCGTGTGGAGCCGGTGCTTGCCGAGGCCGAGCGGGTGGCCGAGATGGCGTTGCTCGACGAGATCAGCGAACAGCCCGGCATCCGGGGGCTTGCGCCGGTTCTGGAGGCGCTTCAGATCGGCCGGATCGACACGCTTGCCGTGCCCTTCGATCTTGATGCGAAGGCCTGGACCTGCCCTGATTCGGGCTTGCTTTCCCCGGACCCCGCAGAGCTGCGCGAATTGTGCGACAGGCCAGAGGAAATCAGCCTGCGCGATCACATCTTTGCACTTGCGCGCGATTACGGCACGCGGCTCGAATTCGTGGAAGGGGCTGCAAGAGAGCGTTTGCTGCGCGAATTCGGGGGCATCGCCGGCAAGCGGCGCTGGTAGCGTTCAGGGCCTTGCATCGCAGAGGGATTTGCGCCTATATCTCTGTGCGAACGCGGGTGTAGCTCAATGGTAGAGCCGCAGCCTTCCAAGCTGAAGACGTGGGTTCGATTCCCATCACCCGCTCCACCTTCGCCTTCGGGATTTTCCGCCTGCCTGCCTTCGTTCCGGTGCCGCCGGTCTGCTTCCGGGGCAGGCCCGGTTTTTCCGTGGGCTTCGATCCCGCCTGCTGCCCCTCTGTGACCATCCGGCGCTTGTGGAGCCACGCTGCAGACACTATTAAGCGGGCATCCGGAAACCGGGGGCAGACCACATGACGCGACAGAGCACGAAAATCGACGAAGATCGCCCGAAATCGAAGGATATTGGTGCGCTTCGCGGCCTGGCGCCGTTTCTGAAACCCTATCGCGTGATGGTGCTGCTTTCACTTGCCGCACTCACCTTCACGGCGGCGATTTCGCTTGTCCTGCCGATGGCCGTGCGTCGGGTGGTGGACGGTTTCGGCGCCGGCGACAGGATGCTCCTCGATCAGTATTTCGGGGCGGCGATTGCCATTGCGGGGCTGCTCGCGGCGGGCACGGGGCTGCGCTATTACCTCGTGACCCGGCTGGGCGAGCGGGTGGTGGCCGACATACGCGAGGCGGTGTTCGACCGGGTGATCAAGCTCAGCCCCGCCTTTTACGAAAAGGTGATGACGGGCGAGGTGCTTTCGCGGCTGACCACCGATACCACGCTCATCCTTTCGGTGATCGGCTCTTCCGTTTCGGTGGCGCTCAGGAACGTGCTTCTGCTGGTCGGGGGGATGGTGCTCATGCTGTTCACCTCGGCCAAGCTGACGGGGCTTGTGCTTCTGCTGGTGCCGCTGGTGATCGTGCCGATCATCGTGCTGGGGCGCCGCCTGCGCAGGCTTTCGCGTGAAAACCAGGACTGGATCGCCAACAGTTCGGGCATGGCTTCCGAGGCGCTTGGCGCGGTGCAGACGGTGCAGGCCTTCACCCAGGAAGGGAACGTGGCGCGGAAGTTCCGCGAGGTAACGGAACAGAGCTATCTATCGGCAAGAAAGCGCATAGGAACCCGCGCGGTGATGACGGTGATCGTGATCTTCCTGATCTTTTCGGGGGTCGTTGGGGTGCTCTGGGTGGGTGCGCGCGATGTGAATGCCGGCACCATGACGCCGGGCCAGCTGGTGCAGTTCGTGATCTATGCGGTGCTGGTGGCGGGTTCAGTGGGCGCGCTTTCCGAGATCTGGGGCGAATTGCAGCGCGCCGCCGGGGCCACCGAGCGGCTGGTCGAGCTTCTGCATGCCGAGGACACGGTGCGGGACCCGTCGCGCCCGGTGTCGCTGGCGCGTCCGGTGCGGGGCGCGGTCACCTTCGAGAATGTGACCTTCCATTACCCTTCGCGCCCCGAGCATCCTGCGCTTGACGATGTTTCGCTGAGCGTGCGCCCGGGCGAGACGGTGGCGCTGGTCGGCCCCTCGGGGGCCGGAAAGACCACCATCATGCAGCTTCTGCTGCGTTTTTACGATCCCGACAGCGGCATTGTCGGAATCGACGGGCAGGATCTGAAAACCCTGGCGCGCCATGATTTTCGCCGCGAGATCGCGCTGGTGCCGCAGGATCCGGTGATCTTTGCCACCAGCGTGCGCGAAAACATCCGTTTCGGCCGTCCCGGTGCCAGTGATGCCGAGGTCGAGAAGGCAGCGCGCGCGGCGGCGGCGCATGAATTCGTCATGGCCCTGCCGCAGGGCTATGAAACCTTCGTGGGCGAGCGCGGCGTGATGCTTTCGGGCGGCCAGAAGCAACGTATCGCCATCGCCCGTGCCGTTCTGCGCGATGCGCCGATCCTGCTGCTTGACGAGGCAACCTCGGCACTTGATGCCGAAAGCGAGCGCGCGGTGCAGTGCGCCGTCGAGGAGATGTCGCAAAGCCGCACGACGATCATCATCGCGCATCGCCTCGCCACCGTGAAGAAGGCCGACCGCATCTTGGTGTTCGATGATGGCCGTATCGTGGCCGAGGGCCGGCATGACGATCTGGTGGCCGAAGGCGGGCTTTATGCGCGCCTTGCGCGCCTTCAGTTCACCGAGGGCCTGGCGGCGGAATAGCGGCCGGGGCGCAGATGAGCAGCGGCCACCGCCAGAGCGATGGGCGCCTGCCCGCCCCGGCGGGAGGCCGTCCGGGCGGGGCAATGGGGGGGCGGATGCGGTTCTTTCGCAGCGTCAGAGTTGCGAAAACGGGCAAAAGCCTTCATTTTCCTTCCGACACAAGCCCCGGAAAGGGCACAAGGGAGGATGAACGACATGACGCGCTTTGCCAGCATCAAGGACCGTAACGCCATAGAGGCCGAAAAGCCCTGGACAGAGCGTAACGTGCCCGCCACCATGCATGACTTCCTGCGCGCGGTGGCCGAGAAGCACGGCGAGCGTCCGGCCGTCAGCTATCAGATCACCGCCGGGCCGAAGGACAAGGCCGAAACCCTCACCTGGCGCGGGCTCTTCGCCAGGGTGGTGCAGGCGGCCAACATGTTCCGCAGCCTTGGTGTGGGTGAAAAGGACGTGGTTGCCTACGTGCTGCCCAATGCCAACGAAACCATCGTCACGCTGCTGGGGGGCTCGATTGCCGGGATCGTCAACCCGATCAACCCGTTGCTGGACGCCGAGCAGATCGCCGCGATCCTGCGCGAGACGGGCGCAAAGGTGGTGGTGACCCTGAAGAGCTTTCCGAAAACCGATGTGGCGCAGAAGGTGGCGAAGGCGCTGGAGCTGGCACCCGATGTTGAAACGGTCCTGGAAGTTGATCTCAATCGTTACCTGACGCCGCCCAAAAGCTGGATCGTGCCGCTGATCCGCCCGAAGAATCCGGTTGGACACAAGGCGCGGGTGCTCGATTTCTGGCAGGAGATGGGCAAGCATCCCGATGACCGCCTGGTTTTCGAGGACAGCACCGAAGATCGCGTGGGGGCCTATTTCCATACTGGCGGCACCACCGGCATGCCCAAGGTGGCGCAGCACAGGTATTCGGGCATGGTCTATAACGGCTGGCTTGGCCAGCGGCTGCTGTTCACCGAAAAAGATACGCTGATCTGTCCCCTGCCGCTGTTTCACGTGTTTGCGGTGCAGGTGGTGCTGATGGCGGCGATCGCCTCGGGCGCGCATGTGGTGTTTCCCACGCCGCAGGGCTATCGCGGCGAAGGGGTGTTCGACAATTTCTGGAAACTGATCGAGCGCTGGAAGGTGACCTTCGTGATCACCGTTCCCACGGCCATTGCGGCGCTCATGCAGCGCCCTGTTGATGCGGATGTGTCCACCCTGAAGGTGGCGTTTTCGGGCTCGGCACCGCTGCCGGTAGAGCTTTACAACCGCTTCGAGAAGGCCACCGGGGTAACCATCGTCGAAGGCTACGGACTGACCGAGGCCACCTGCCTGGTTTCCTGCAACCCGCCCGACGGCGAGAAGAAGATTGGCTCGGTCGGCATTCCGTTTCCCTATTGCGAGGTGCGCATCCTGGATTGCGACAGCGAAGGCAACGTGCAGAAGGAATGCGCCACCGACGAGGTGGGAGAGATCTGCGTTTTCAATCCCGGTGTATGGAGCGGCCATACCTATACCGACGACGAGAAGAACAGGGGCCTGTTCGCCGAGGGCAGGTATCTGCGCACCGGGGATCTGGGGCGGATCGATGCCGATGGTTATCTCTGGATCACCGGGCGCGCCAAGGATCTGATCATCCGCGGCGGCCACAATATCGACCCGGCCGAGATCGAAGAGGCGCTTGCCGGTCATCCGGCGGTGGCCTTCGTGGGGGCGATCGGCCAGCCCGACGCCTTTGCCGGGGAACTGCCCTGCGCCTATGTCGAACTGGTGGAGGGCGCCGAGGTGAATGTTAACGCGCTGATGGAACATGCGAAGAAGCATGTGCACGAACGCGCGGCCGTCCCGAAATACATCGAGGTTCTCGACGAACTGCCGAAAACCGCGGTCGGCAAGGTGTTCAAGCCCGACCTGAGGAAACGTGCGATCACCCGGATCTACAACGCAGCCCTCGAGGAAGCCGGCCTGCCGGTGCGGGTGGCCGAGGTGATCGACAGCAGGAAACGCGGCCTGACCGCGCTGCTCGAACGCAGCGGCGAGGCAAGCGACGAGGCGGTCGAGCAGGTGCTGGGCGAATTCACCCGCCCCTGGGCCTGGAAGGAATAGGAAATGCGGCGTGCCGCCCTTGCACTGCTCTGGCTTGCGGCCTTCGCGCCGGTGGCCGGGGCACGCCCCCTGGGGGTTGGCCGCGTGATCTTCCAGGCCGGAGACTGGCGCGTTCAGGTGATCGGCTTTCGCGATGGCTCCGGGTTCTGCGTGGCCGAGGCAAGACAGGGCGAGGCCGGGTTTTCGGTGTGGTCCGATGGCCGCGGAAGGGTGCGCCTGGTGTTCACTTCGCCGCGCTGGCACTTCCGTGGCGGTGCGGCCGACATGGCGGTGCGTATCGACAATCGCCCGAAATGGGATCTCGGCGGCGTGCGTCTTTCGGGGCAGGCGGCGGTGTTCGAACTGCCGGGCAACGGACGGGGCACGGCGCTTTTGCGTCAGGTAATGGCGGGCCGGCATTTCATGCTCATGGGGCACGATGACAGGCCGCTCGGCCGCTGGCCGCTCAGGGGATCGAGGGCGGCGCTTGAGGCGCTGGCCGATTGCGATGCCGATCTTGGCAGGCCGGATGCCGGACGGGGGGACAGGGGCCGGGCCGTTGCCGGCGGGGGAGAGTGAGCGCAGATCCCGGCAGGCTGGTGTGATACGCACCTGTGATACGCACCGCATTTCCGTGTGAAGGGGGCGCTGTATGCCGGCGGATCGCACCCGGGGGAACGGATCACACCCGCAGGGGCCGGGCAATGATGGTGCTGCTGGAGAGAATTGAACTCTCGACCTCTCCCTTACCAAGGGAGTGCTCTACCTCTGAGCTACAGCAGCGCCTTGCCGGTGCAGTTCGGCTTGTGGCCGGCTGATTACGCGGAAATTCACCGTGACGCAAGCGCAATCTGGACCCTTTCTGCCCCCTGCGTTAGAGAGAGCGCATGAATGACACGACACCTTCCCGCCCGGGTTCGTCCGCGCCTCGCAAGGCGGCAGCCGGGGCTCGTGCAGAGCGGCTGAAAGCAGCGCTCAGGGCCAACATGGCGCGGCGCAAGGCGCAGATGCGTGCCCGCAAGGCGCGCGCGGCGGGCGAAGAGGTGCAAGAGGCCGGAACGACCGGCATGGACAGGAGGCCCGATTCGCAGGGCCACGGGCAGGCGGAGCAGTAACCCATGGACAAGATCATCGTTACCGGCGGGGGGGCGCTGAACGGGCAGATCCCGATCGCCGGTGCCAAGAATGCCTGCCTTGCGCTGATGCCGGCAAGCCTGCTCAGCGACGAGCCGCTGACGCTGACCAATGTGCCGCGCCTTTCCGATATCGCCACCATGGGGGCGCTGCTCCGTTCGCTCGGGGTCGAGGTGGCCGGCCTGGCCGATGGCCGGGTGCTGGCCATGTCGGGGCAGGGGGCGGAAAACCACGTGGCCGAATATGATATCGTGCGCAAGATGCGTGCCTCGAACCTGGTGCTGGGGCCGCTTCTTGCGCGCCACGGGCGGGCGGTGGTTTCGCTGCCGGGGGGCTGTGCGATCGGCGCGCGTCCGATGGATATTCACGTGTTCGGGCTCGAGAAGCTTGGCGCCGAGATCGAGCTGCGCGAGGGCTATCTGCATGCCGGCGCGCCGAACGGGCTGAAGGGGGCCGAGATTGCGCTTGCCTTTCCTTCGGTCGGCGCAACGGAAAACATCGTCATGGCGGCCACGCTGGCGCGCGGCACCACGGTGCTGAAAAATGCCGCCCGCGAGCCCGAGATCTGCGATTTGGCGGCCTGCCTGCGGGCCATGGGCGCGCAGATCGAGGGGGCAGGCAGCGATACCATCGTGATCAAGGGGGTCGAGCGTCTGCACGGGGCCACCCATCCGGTGCTTCCCGACCGGATCGAGCTTGGCACCTACATGCTGGCGCCGGCGATTGCCGGGGGCGATGTCGAACTTCTGGGCGGGCGCGCCGATCTGCTGCCCACCTTCTGCGAAAAACTGGCGGAAGCGGGGATCACGGTGGAAGAAACCGAAGCCGGGCTCAGGGTGGCCCGCCGCAACGGCCGTATTCGCGCCGTCGATGTCCGCACCGAGGTATTCCCCGGTTTTCCAACCGACCTTCAGGCGCAGATGATGGCACTTCTGTGCACCGCTGATGGTGAAAGCGTTCTTGAGGAAACGATATTCGAAAACCGTTTCATGCATGCCCCCGAACTGATGCGCATGGGGGCCGATATCGAGGTGCAGGGCGGCACCGCGCGGGTGCGCGGGGTGAGGCGGCTGAAAGGGGCGCCGGTGATGGCCACCGATCTGCGAGCGTCGGTTTCACTGATTCTGGCGGGGTTGGCGGCCGAGGGGGAAACCGTTGTCAGCCGCGTCTATCATCTTGACCGGGGCTATGAACACGTGGAACAGAAACTCGGGGGTGTCGGCGCCCGGATCGAGCGTGTGAAGGAATGAGCATGAGACGGACGGAACAGGCCGCGAAGCAGCAGTTGCGCGATGCCACCTTCGAGGAAGGCGCCGAACGGCCGCTGGCCCTGATTGCCGCCGATACCGACGATCTGGCAGTGATCGCGGCGCTGCTGCAGGATGCGGTGTTTCCCGCCAGCGAAATGCGCTGGCTTGCCCGCGAGCGCCGCTTCGCCCTGCTGCTCAACCGTTTCCGCTGGGAGGATTTCGAGGCCGCCCGCCGCCAGAACCGCCCCTATGAGCGGGTGCAGACGCTGCTTGTTGCCGACGATGTGCTCAAGGTGGCCTCGCAGGGGGTGCGGCCGGGGGATCCGGATACCATCCTTTCGCTGCTCGACATCACCTTCGAACCCGCCGGGGATGGTGCAGGTGCGCTGATCTTCACCCTTGCCGGGGATGGCGCGATCCGCCTTGATGTCGAGGCGATCAACCTGACCCTGAAAGATGTGACGCGCCCCTATTCAGCCCCTTCCCGCAAGGCGCCTCAGCACCCGGAGTGATCGCCCATGCCGCTGTTTCTCAATACCGAGGCCCCCGGTTTCGAAGCGGCCTTTGCCGCTTTTCTCACCACCAAGCGCGAGGATGCGCCCGATGTGGATCGGGCGGTGGCAGAAATCATCGAACGGGTGCGTGCCGGGGGCGACCTGGCGCTGATCGAACTTACCGCGAAATTCGACAACCTGCAGCTTGCTCCTGAAACGCTTGCCTTCTCGCCTGACGAGATTGCCGCCCATGCGGCCCGCATCCTGCCCGAAGAGCGCGCGGCGCTGGAACTGGCGGCCGAGCGCATCCGCGCCTATCACGCCCGCCAGCTTCCGAGGGATGACGAATGGCAGGACGATACCGGGGCAACGCTTGGCTGGCGCTGGAGCGCGGTCGGGGCGGCGGGGCTTTATGTGCCGGGGGGGCTTGCCTCCTATCCGTCAAGCGTTCTGATGAATGCGATCCCGGCACGGGTTGCCGGGGTTGAGCGGCTGGCGATCTGCGTGCCCACGCCGGGGGGGGAAGTGAACCCGCTGGTGCTGGCAGCAGCCCGGATCGCGGAGGTTGACGAGATCTACCGCATCGGCGGCGCCCAGGCGATTGCCGCGCTGGCCTACGGCACCGAAACGATCCGCCCGGTTGACAAGATCACCGGCCCTGGCAACGCCTATGTGGCGGCGGCCAAGCGTCGTGTGTTCGGGCGCGTGGGGATCGACATGATCGCCGGCCCGAGCGAGATCCTGGTCATCGCCGACGGCGACAACGATCCCGACTGGATTGCACTTGATCTGCTCAGCCAGGCAGAACATGACGAAAGCGCGCAAGCCATCCTGATCACCCCCGATGCGGTTTTCGCCGACCGGGTGGTAAAGGCGGTGGAACGGCGGCTTGAAAGCCTTGAACGGCGTGCTATCGCGGCGGCCAGCTGGCGCGATTTCGGCGCGGTGATCCTGGTGCGCGATCTTGGCGAGGCGGCGGAACTTTCCAACCGGATCGCGCCCGAGCACCTGGAAATCTGCGTAAGCGATGCCACGGCGCTGGCCGCGCGGATCCGCCACGCCGGGGCGATCTTTCTCGGGGCCTGGACCCCCGAGGCCATCGGCGATTACGTGGGCGGGCCGAATCACGTGCTGCCCACGGCGCGCTCGGCGCGGTTTTCCTCGGGGCTGTCGGTGCTTGATTTCATGAAGCGCACCACCATCGCCCGCATGACCCCCGAAGCGCTGGCCGCCGTCGGTCCGGCCGCCGAGCGCCTGGCGATCAGCGAAAGCCTGGAAGCGCACGGGCTTTCCGTGCGCACCCGGCTCGACAGGCTGAACCGCCCATGACAGCCGTCAGCCGCAATCGCATCAGCCGTATCGAGATCGATGACAGCGCCCTGCCGCCCCCCACCCCCGAGATCGAGCAGGAACGCAAGGTGGCAATCTTCGATCTGCTCGAGGAAAACAGCTTTGCCCTGCCACCGCGGGCCGGCCGCCAGCCCCCCGAAGGCCCCTATCATCTGCGCCTGGCGATCCACGACCGCCGCCTGGTGTTCGATATCCGCACCGAAACCGGCGCGCCGGCGGCCCAGTTCCATCTGGCACTGGGCCCCTTCCGGCAGGTGGTGAAGGATTACTTCCAGATCTGCGAAAGCTATTTCGACGCGGTGAAAAAGCTGCCCCCCAGCCAGATCGAAACCATCGACATGGCCCGGCGCGGCATCCATGACGAAGGCGCTCGGGTGCTGATCGAGCGTCTTGAAGGCAAGGCCGAGGTTGACCGTGATACGGCGCGCCGGCTGTTCACCCTGATCTGCGTACTGCATTTCGGTGGCGCGGGATGAACCGGCTGCGTCCCGGTTCCGTGCTGTTCTGCTGCGATCACAACGCGGTGCGTTCGCCCATGGCCGAGGGCATCACCAAAAGGCTTTACGGGCACGACATCTATGTTCAGTCGGCCGGGGTGCGCAATGATCTTGAAATCGACGGATTCGCCATTTCCGTATGTCAGGAAATCGGGGTAGAGCTTTCGCGCCACCGCGTGCGTTCCTTCGACGAAATGGAAGAGTGGGGCGATGATCTTTCGGCTTTCGATCTGATCGTCGCGCTTTCGCCGGCCAGTCAGCGCCGGGTGCTTGAACTGACCCGCGTTCACAGCCTTGAAGTGGAATACTGGCCGGTGCTCGATCCGACCGGCCTTGGCGAAACCCGGGCACAGAAGCTTGCGGCCTATCGTCAGACCCGCGATCAGCTCATGTCCCGGATCAGGGCGCGGTTCGGGCCGGGCGATACGAGCGGCCCCGCCTGATCCGCCAGGGAGAACACCTTCCGGCCAGGGTTTCAGCTGCCGAACAGCATGGCAAACCACTTCTGCCACAGGCCCGCGGCATAGAATATCAGCGAAACCGTCAGCATGATGATTCCGATACCGCGCTTGTCGGTCATGGCGAAGACGATCGGGTCGTAGTCCTGCTTGCCCAGATAGCCGAGGCGCACCATGCGAACGAGCCACCATGCCATAGGCGCGAGCGCCGCCCACAGCAGCCAGCGCGTGGGGTAAAGTGACCGGGCCTGCTCCGAGAAACTGTAGAGAAAGAAGATCACCAGCGCCCCGACAATACCTATGCCGGCCACATTCAGAAGATCGTCACGGTCGCTGCGGGCATAGCCGCGTCCGGGCAGGCGCCCGTCGCTCGTGGCCAGGGCCAGTTCCGTCATCCGCTTCACACAGCCAAGCGCCAGGAACACGGGAAAGATGAAGACCAGCATGAAGATCGAGGCATCAACCCTGCTTGCCGCCGCGCCGGCCACCACGCGCAGCGTGTAAAGCGTGGCCAGCACAGCGATATCCACCCAGCGCATGCGCTTGAGTTTCAGCGAATAGGCCAGGGAAAGGGCCATGTAGATGATGGCCACCAGCAGGAATTCGGCACCGAGCCATGCGCCGATACCAAGCGAGACTGCAGTCAGAATCCCAAAGGCCGCCATACCCACCCTGATGGGCACCGCGCCGCTGGCGAAGGGGCGGTTCTTCTTCTTCGGGTGCAGGCGGTCGGCTTCGAGATCGAGCAGATCGTTGACGATATAGATCGCCGAAGCAGCCGCCGAGAAGGCCACGATTCCCAGCAGCACCAGCAGAAATGGCTGCAGGCGGAAATCATGGGCGGCCAGCATGGGCAGGAACAGCAGCAGGTTCTTCACCCACTGGTGCGGGCGCAGCGCGCGCAGAAGATCGCGCCAGCTCCAGCCGCCCGCATATTTGGCAATGCTTCTTCCCGCCGCGATCAGCGATTGTTCGGCAGCGGGCAGCCGGCCCACCATGATTGCCCCGTCGGATCGGTTCCAGATCTCGATGTCGCTTCTGTCGTCGCCGGCGTAATGAAACCCCTGCTCGCCATAGGCGGCAACCAGAGCCTCGGCCTTGGCCCTGCCCTTGAGGTTGGTTCTGCCGTCGGATGCAAATACCGTTTCGCTCAATCCATGGTCTCGTGCGATTTGCGATACGATCCGCTCATCCGAAGCCGAGGCCAGCACGACCTCGCGCCCCTGCTGCTTCATTTCATCGGCCAGTGCCGCGATCGCCGGGTTGACGGGCAGAAGATCAGTACGCAGCGAAACGATATCGCACAGCCGCCGTTTCAGGCGGGCGGGATCGTTGAAATGGGCAAGGGTGGCCTTCAGCGTTTCCTTCGGATTCCGCCCGAGCCCGGCCCAGAAACATTCATACAGGATGTCGGTTCTGAGGAACGTGCCGTCCACATCCAGAACAAGCGGTTTGTCGTCAACCATCCGAAGGGCTCCTGTCGGCGGCAAGAACACAGCCGTCGCTGATCAGTTCGGGAGGTGTGAGACACAGCCTTCGGGCCACGCTCCACGCCGCCAGAACCTTGGGCACATAGGCACGGGTTTCCGCATAGGGCGGCACGCCGTCGCTGGACTTTACCGCATTTTCGCCTGCGTTGTAGGCCGCAAGCACCATCAGCGGATCATTGTCGAATTCATTCATCAGCCAGTCCAGATAGGCAACGCCGCCCCGGATGTTCTGGGTGGCGTCGGTTGCATCCTGCACGCCGAAGCGCGCGGCCGTGTCGGGGATGAGCTGCATCAGCCCCTGTGCGCCGGCGCTGGAAAGCGCATCGGTCCGTCCGGCCGATTCCACGCTGATTATCGCCAGCACCAGAGCCGGCGAAACGCGGGTGCCGGCGGTGGCCTTCAGGATGTCGGGGCCATGCGACGTGGCGATGGCCTGCAGCAGTTGCAGGCGCGGAGCGGGCACGGCCTTGCCCGCGGGAGCATTTTTCAGATGTGCAACTGCCGCCGCAAGCTGCCGGCCCTCGGGATCTGCCCGTTTCGGCGAGATCGCGCTCCAGTACCAGTCCATGGCCGGGGGGGCGTGTGCCGGTGCCGGCAGGCTCGCCGTTTTCTCCGTTTCGGGGGCGGTTTGCATCATGGCGCTGTCTGCCGTGGGCATGGCGGCCATCCAGCGGCGCCGGGCTTCGGGATCTATCTGGACGGTGATGCGCCCGATCGTGCCCTTTGGGGGCGCTTTCACGCGCTTGAAGGTGAACGAAGGATAAGGCTTTGGCGATTCCGCCAATGCCGGCGCGGCCAGGAAGATCGCCGCCGCTGTCAGTCCTGTTGCGAAGCGCCGCTTCATGCGGTTCCTGCTCTGCCTCGGTGTTTCGTTGGGATCTTTCTTGCAAAAATTGAAGCAATTGGCCAGTTTTTCTGTCGGAAACAGAAACAGTTTCGTGAAAATGGCGGCACAGTTTTTGAATCAGAACCGTTGAGGTGTAACAATACCATATTTTTATTCATTTTATATCAATGACTTGGCGCCTTGTGTTGGAAAAAAGCACAGGTAAGAGAATTTTCTGCAATTGCTGCCTAACTCTTGCCCTATTCCGCAGTCTATATACCGTCACACCGAAACGGCGAGGTGCGGATAGCGAGCGAGCATGCGCCACAGGGCCGCCAAGGTTGAGAATGAATAGCAAGTGTATCGAAGGGAAAAGATCATGCTGAACTACATCAAGAACTTCGCCAAGGACGAATCCGGCGCCGTGACCGTTGACTGGGTTGTGCTGACCGCGGCGATCGTTGGTCTGGGGATTGCCGTTGTGGCTTCGGTCCGCAGCTCGACCGACGCTCTGGGCACCAAGATTTCGAGCGCGATCGGCAGCGTGACCGTGAACTGAGCGTCACACCACGTCTGATCGGAATGATCGAAAGGGGCCGCGCCTGGCAAGGGCGCGGCCCTTTTGCATTGCTGTTCCCCGTCCGGATGCCGCCAAAAAGTGTTTTTAATTTCTTAAATTGGTGCAAGACGCGCCAAATTCCCGCCCGAATCCCCGGGTTATATGCCCTCATGGCCGAAGCGGCGGGGATCACGCCAGATCCTTTTGCGGCGGAGGTGGAAACGGAATGCAAGTGTATCGAAGGGAAAAGATCATGCTGAACTACATCAAGAACTTCGCCAAGGACGAATCCGGCGCCGTGACCGTTGACTGGGTTGTGCTGACCGCGGCGATCGTTGGTCTGGGGATTGCCGTTGTGGCTTCGGTCCGCAGCTCGACCGACGCTCTGGGCACCAAGATTTCGAGCGCGATCGGCAGCGTGACCGTGAACTGAGCGTCACGCCACGTCTGATCGGAATGATCGAAAGGGGCCGCGCCTGGCAAGGGCGCGGCCCTTTTGCTTTCGGGATGCGTGCGTCATCGAGTGATCACTCGCTCAAAAGGATGATCTTCAAGGAAAATCCTCTCCGCCTGCATGTTCTTGCCATATTTGGACTGCAGGGAATATGCACGGGAGCAGCCAGAGCATTGCCGTTGCGGCTGCGTAGCAAAACGATGAGAAGACAAGTGGAGATCGGATAATGTTGGGTATGGTGAAACGGTTCGCCCGGGACGAAAGCGCGGCGGTAACTGTTGACTGGGTGGTGATAACCGCAGGGATCGTGCTGTTCGGCGTGGCCGCCGCCATTCCGCTTCGTCAGGCATCGGTTGCGAAATCCAGTGAGATCGCAACCTTCATCGACAGCGTCAGTGTGGATTGATCCTGCCGACAACAATATCACCGGGGCGCTGGCTAGGTGTTTTGCATGTTGGCTGACGCAGACCCGATGCGGAAACAATTCCGCATAATTTCATTCTTTGACCACGGTATTGACGCAATTATCCGCTACGAAACCTTCCATACGGCAGATTGCCGTATGGAAAAACCGGGAACTTGCTGCTATCGCCCCGGGGCCGGATAGGTAAAGAGAAAAGGAAACGCTATGCGAATGGTATTCGGACTTGTCCTGCTCCTGGGGCTCGCTCTTGCCGGTTTCGCAGTATACATGGCGAAAGGGTATGTGGACAGCTATCAGGCGAAGCTTGAGGCCGAGCGTGCCGCGCGCGCCCAGATCGTGCCCACCGTCGAGGTGTTCGTGGCGACCCGGCAGATCAAGTATGGTGAGGAAATCAGGCCCGAGGACGTGCGCCTGACGAAATGGCCCGAGGATTCGCTGCCCGAAGGCGTGTTCAGAACAACCGAAGAGCTGTTCCCGAAGGGTGAAGGCGTGCCGCGCCGGGCCACGCGCCAGTTTGAAAAGCACGAGCCGATCCTTGCGGTGAAGGTAACCGAACCGGGCAAGATCGTCGGCATTACCTCGCGCCTCAGCAAGGGCATGCGGGCATTCGCCATCAAGGTTGATGCAACCAGCGGCGTTTCCGGTTTCCTGCGCCCCGGCGATGTTGTTGATGTCTACTGGACGGGCCGGGCGCTTGATCAGGAAGTGACCAAGCTGATCGTTTCGGGCCTGAAGCTGATCGCTGTCGATCAGCAGACCGACTCGGACGTGAGCACTGCCTCCATTGCCCGTACCGTGACGGTTGAAGTGACACCCGAGCAGGTGGCCGCGCTGGCCCAGGCTCAGGCAACGGGGCGGCTTTCGCTTTCGCTGGTGGGCAATGCCGAGGATATTTTCAGCGGCAAGATCGAGATCGATCAGGACAACCTGCTCGGGATCAGGCGCGAAACCGTGGTGGAAAGCGCGCCCGAAAAGGTTTGCACCATCCGCACACGCAAGGGGGGCGAGATGGTGGAAGTCGAAATCAAGTGTCCGGACTGAGACGGGCCCGGGCGCAAGGCGTGATTTTCCGTGAAAACTGACAGAGGTGCGCATGCCCGTATGTGGGTGCGCGCTTTCTGCCGTTCGCTACAATTTGTGTGGTGTTGCCGGTTATCCACATGACTTGTGGTCCGCAATCTGTTGATTCTTGCAATAAAATACAGTTTCCGGCATGGTGCTGTCCAAACGGGCATCGAGATCCGTATCCATCACTGTGGTCAGAGAGGCAGGATCACCATGAATATGAGCAGGTTTCTGAAGGCGGCCCTTCTGGGTTTTGCCGTGTGTGTAACAGCGGTTCCGACGATTGCGGGCGCTGAAACGATCAAGGTGATGCGGGGCGCACCTTCGGCCGCACTCAAGGTTTCGATGAGCCGTGCGGTTGTCGTGGAAAGCGAAGAACCCTTCACGGAACTGTCGATCGCCAATCCCGAAATTGCCGATATTTCAACCCTGTCCGATCGCACCATCTATGTGCTGGGCAAGACGCCGGGGCGCACCACGCTGACGCTGCTGGGGGCCGACGGCCGGCTGATCACCAATGTAGAGGTGCATGTCACCCCTGATATCGCCGAGTTCAAGGAGCGCCTGCGCCAGATCCTGCCGGGCGAACAGATCGAGGTGCGCACCGCCAATGATGGCATCGTGCTTTCCGGCACCGTGTCGAGCATCGCCAAGCTTGATCGCGCGCTTGACCTTGCCAAGCGCTATGCACCTGACCGGGTTTCGAACCTGATGAGCGTTGGCGGCACCCAGCAGGTGATGCTGAAGGTGCGTTTTGCCGAGGTTCAGCGCTCGGTGGTCAAGGAGCTTTCCACCTCTTTCGGCATCGCCGGCAACGATGTGCAGCATGAAGGCGGCACCTGGCTGAGCGGCGCCAATGCTGTGAACAACCCCGTGGTCACCACCCGCCCGGGAATTTCGGGTGCCACGCGCCTTGGTTTCACCATCGGTTCGGTGCAGTTTGGCGTGCTGCTTGAGGCTCTTGAAACGAAGGGTCTGGTGCGCACCCTGGCCGAACCCAACCTGACCGCCCTTTCCGGGCAGGAAGCCCAGTTCCTTGCCGGTGGCGAAGTGCCGATCCCGGTTGCTCAGGAAAACAACACCATCACCGTGGAATGGAAGGAATTCGGTGTTCTGATGAAGTTCACGCCACGGGTGATCGAGGGTGACATCATCAATCTCAAGATGGAGGCCGAGGTTTCGGGGATCGACACCACCAATTCCTTCCTGGTCGGCGACACCTTCTCGGTGCCAGCCTTCCGCACCCGCAAGACCTCGACAACCGTCGAGATGCGCGATGGCCAGAGCTTTGCCATTGCCGGGCTGCTGCAGGATGATTTCCGCGACCAGGTCAACCAGATCCCGTGGCTGGGAGACCTGCCGGTTCTGGGTGCGCTGTTCCGCAGCACGAATTACCGCCGGGATCAGAGCGAACTGGTGATCATCGTGACCCCGCATCTGGTGACTCCGACACGTGGCGAGGCCCTGGCCCTGCCCACCGACCGGGTCCGCCCGCCTTCCGAGAGCGAACTGTTCCTTTCGGGCGAGGTGGCAGGCAAGCCCCGCCTGCGCGGAGCGGCCGGAGAAGTGGCCCGCCAGGATTTCACCGGTTCCTACGGCTATGTGATGGAGTAAGGCTATGCGCGCTAACATGAAACCGATCGCGATCCTGGCTGCCGTGGCCGCGCTTTCCGCCTGCACCCCGGATGCGGCAAGCAAGTTCCGTTCCGAAGCGGGCAGCGATCTTGACGAAGGCAGCTTCGGCAACCCGACCATGAACAACATGCTGGTTCAGAGCGGCGCACGGGATTACACGATCAACCTGGCGCAGCGTTTTGCCCGGGAAGTGCCCTCGATGGTCACCTTCGATTTCGACAGCGCGCGCCTTGACGAGAATGCCAAGGCGGCCCTGCGCCAGCAGGCCGACTGGATCCGTCAGTTCCCCGAAGTGCGGTTCCGCGTTTATGGACATACCGACAAGGTGGGGACGAACGCCTATAACAAGCGACTCGGCATGCGCCGGGCCCAGGCTGTGGTGAATTACCTGACGCGGCAGGGAATCAGCCGCAAGCGGCTGGAGGCGGTTGTTTCCTACGGGGAAACGCAGCCGCTGGTCGTGACCGAGGGCCGCGAGCGCCGGAATCGCCGGACGGTGACGGAAGTTTCTGGCTTCGTGAAGAACAACCCGCTGGTAATGAACGGAAAATACGCTGATATCGTCTTCAGGGAATATGTCAGCAGTGCAACCGAAGAGCCGGTATATGCCAACACCGGTCAGTGACGGGAAAGCGGAAACGGCAGGGATCGTCGCACGATACCGAATAATTACGGCTTTTTGGCCCTAATGTTGCCAAGATTTCAGGCCACCTTCATGCGGTAAGGGAAGTATTCACACGACAATACCGTTGTGTGCAGATGATGGCGGTCTGCGGCTGCTCACCGAAAGGCGACAGCGCCGGCAGGTCCCGCCGTTGTCATCAGAGATGAAGGATGTATTGGCTATGGCGAGTAATGCAATGTTGCAGCCAGAACCGTCACCGATCGTGGCCTGCACGATTTCGCGTGACGTGCAGAATTTCGATCTGCTGATCGACGACATGGAGGCCGAGCTTGGCGAAAGCTGGGGCGATCTTTCGTTTCAGGATGCCAGGGTTTTCCTGAACCAGCCCGAGGCCGAGCATCTTGAATTCGTTGCCATCGCGGTTGACGACAAGGACGAGGCCGAGCTTCCGAAGATCGGCGAACTGATCAGGATCGCCAAGGAAAAGGGTATCAAGGTCATCCTCATTGCCGAGGAAGTAAGTCCCATTGCCCTGCATCAGCTGCTGCGCCTCGGGGCCGATGATTTCGTGCCCTATCCCCTGCCCGAGGGCGAGCTGCACCAGGCCATCGAGCGCCTGCGCGCGGCCCCTGCCACCGAAAAACTGGAAAATGCGGGGCAGCAGACCGCGCTCAAGGCCACAAACAACCACGATGCCGTGGTGATGGCCGTGCACGGGCTGGCCGGCGGTACCGGCGCCACCACCTATGCGGTGAACCTGGCCTGGGAGCTGGCGAATATCGACAAGGACAACCCGCCGCGGGTCTGTCTGATCGATCTTGATCTGCAGTTCGGCACGGTTGCAACCTATCTTGATCTGCCCCGGCGCGAGGCGGTCTATGAACTGCTTTCCGACACCGAATCGATGGACAGCGAAGCTTTCATGCAGGCGCTTCTGACCTTCAATGAAAAGCTGCATGTGCTGACATCGCCTGCGGAAATGCTGCCGCTTGATCTGCTGACATCCGAAGACATCGCCCGGATCATCGAAAAGGCCCGCCTGAACTTCGATTACGTGATCATCGACATGCCCTCGACCCTGGTCAGCTGGACCGAGGTGGTTCTGAACGAGGCGCATGTCTATTTCGCGACGCTCGAACTTGACATGCGCTCGGCCCAGAATACGCTGCGGCTGATCCGTGCGCTGAAGGGCGAGGATCTGCCCTTCAACAAGCTGCGCTATCTGTTGAACCGGGCGCCGAAGTTCACCGATCTCAGCGGCAAGTCGCGTGTCAAGCGCCTGGCCGAGAGCCTTGACATCAAGATCGAGGTGCTTCTGCCCGATGGCGGCAAGCAGGTGCTGCAGGCCGGGGATCACGGGCTGCCGCTGGCCGAAACATCGCCCAAGAACCCGCTGCGCAAGGAAATCCAGAAGCTGGCGCATTCGGTGCACGAACTGAATGTTTCCGAGGCTGCGGGTGACAAGTGAGCGGATGAAGCTGCTGACGCGGCTGCCATGAAAGGTGATGCATCGTGTTTATGCGTTTGTTGTAACAAGAGGCTAGCATAATGTTTTCGCGCTACAAAAAGACAGGTGGGGCCAAGCCGGCCGCATCAACTGCCGGCAATGCAGCACCGCCTGAAAAGGCGAAGCCTGCCGTCGGGACACCGGCGCCTTCGATGCGCAAACCGACGGCGCCGGCCAAGCCTGCGCCGATGGACAAGGAAAAGAAACGCAAGGAGCGGCTGAGCGAAATCAAGGTTCAGCTTCACAACCGGCTGCTCGATTCACTGAACCTTTCGGCACTTGAGACGGCCAGCGAAGCGGATCTGCGGGCCGAGATCAACGCGATCGCAACCGAGGCGCTTGAGGAAATGAGCATCGTGCTCAACCGTGAAGAGCGCAACCTTCTCAACCAGGAGCTTTATGACGAGGTAACGGGCCTAGGCCCGTTCGAGCCGCTTCTGCGCGACGACACGGTAAACGATATTCTGGTCAACGGTCCGCATCAGATTTTTGTCGAGCGCAACGGCAAGCTTGAACTGACCGACATCACTTTCAAGGACGAAAAGCACCTGCAGCGGATCATCGACAAGATCGTTTCGGCCGTGGGCCGGCGGGTGGATGAGTCGAATCCCTATGTCGATGCCCGTCTTGCCGACGGTTCGCGTTTCAACGCGATGGTGCCGCCGATCGCGGTGGACGGCAGCCTGGTTTCCATCCGGAAATTCAAGAAGGAAAAGCTGTCGATCGATGACCTGGTGAAATTCGGCGCCTTTACCGAGGAAATGGCCGCCTATCTTCAGGCCGCCGTGGCCACCCGCCTCAACATCATCGTTTCGGGCGGAACCGGCTCGGGCAAGACCACCACGCTCAATGCGCTTTCCTCTTTCATCGATGACAGCGAGCGTATCCTCACCATCGAGGACACCGCCGAACTTCAGCTGCAGCAGACCCATGTGGGCCGGATGGAAAGCCGCCCGCCCAACGTGGAAGGCAAGGGCGCCGTCACCCAGCGGGACTGTCTGCGAAACGCACTTCGGATGCGCCCTGATCGCATCATCGTGGGCGAGACGCGCGGCGAAGAGGTGATCGACATGCTGCAGGCCATGAACACCGGCCATGACGGCTCGATGACCACGATTCACGCCAACAGCGCCCGCGATGCGGTGAGCCGCCTTGAAAACATGATCGCCATGGCCGGGATCGAGATGCCGATCAAGGCGGTGCGGGGGCAGATTTCCAGCGCCGTCAACCTGATCGTGCAGGCCAGCCGTCTGCAGGACGGCTCGCGGCGGATGGTTTCGATCACCGAAATCACCGGGATGGAAGGCGAGGTGATCTCGATGCAGGAAGTCTTCCGTTTCCAGCGTGTGGGCCTTACCCCCGACAACAAGATCATCGGGCATTTCACCGCCACCGGCGTGCGTTCGCATTTCTCCGAGCGGTTCCGCCTCTGGGGCTACGATCTGCCGCCTGAAATCTTCGAACCCGTGGAAGGCTGAATGCCATGACGTTCAACACCGAGCTTATCGTCTATGGCCTGATCTTCGTGGCGGTCCTGCTGCTGGTCGAGGGTATATACCTGACTGTCTTCGGCAAGTCGATCAGCCTCAACAACCGGGTGAACCGCCGCCTCGAGATGCTTGAAAAGGGCATGGGCCGCGAACAGGTGCTGGAACAGCTCCGCAAGGAGATGAGCCAGCACATGCGGGCGCGGTCGATTCCGATCTATTCGATCCTCGCCAACAAGGCGCAGAAGGCCAATATCGCCTTTTCACCCAACCAGCTGATCCTGCTGATGGTGATGCTCGGGATGTTTTCCTTCGTCGGGCTGACCGTGGGCACCAGTGCCTCGCTGCCGGTGCGCCTGCTGATTTCGGTCGTGATGGGGGTCGGGGGCGTCTATCACTGGATCAACAAGAAGGCCAAGAAGCGCCTTGCCATGATCGAGGAACAGCTTCCGGATGCGGTGGAGCTGATGGTGCGCTCGCTCAGGGTGGGGCATCCGTTTACCTCGGCGATCCAGATCGTCGCCAAGGAGGTTCCCGATCCTCTGGGCACGGAAATGGGCGTGATCGCCGACGAGGCCGCCTATGGCCGCGACGTGGGCGAGGCGCTGAAAGCCATGGCCGAACGCCTTGACATGCAGGATCTGCGCTTTCTTGCGGTTGCGGTTTCGATCCAGCAGACATCGGGCGGCAACCTGGCCGAGATCCTTGACGGCCTGGCCAAGGTGATCCGGGCCCGCTTCAAGCTGTTCCGCCGTGTCAAGGCGATCACCGCCGAGGCAAAATGGTCGGGCATGTTCCTGTCGGGCTTTCCGATCGTGGCCCTGATCGGCATCAACCTGATCGAGCCCGATTATTACAAGGATGTGCAGGAAACATCGGCCTTCATTCCGGCGGCGCTGATCGTGGCGGCCTTCCTGATTGCCAACATGTTCGTCATGCGGGCGCTCGTGAACATCAAGGTCTAGGGGGACAAGATGGAATTCTTCGGCCGTATCAACACGTTTCTGACAGACAGCTTCGGCCCCTTCGGCCCCTTGCTGGCGGTCGGGGTACTGGGCATGTTCCTGATCCTGCTCACCCTGCCCGTGCTTCTGAAGAAGGAGGAAGACCCTCTGGACAAGCTGCGCAAGGCGCAGGCCGGCAGCCGGTTGCCCAAGGAAAAGGGCGCCACGCTGCGTTTTGACAACAAGAAGGACAAGCTGGAGAAATATTCCAACTTTCTGGAGCCCCAGGATGAAGAGGAATATTCCGCCATTCGCCTGAAGCTGCTGCAGGCAGGATACCGCAGCAAGACCGCGGTGCGCACCTTCCATTTCCTGCAGTTTGCGCTGGGCATTATCGGCCTGATCTTCGGCAGCATCTGGGCAATCGTCAAGATGGCCAACGGAGAGCCGACGACCACCAACCTGATGCTGACCGTGATGATTCCGGGCCTGGTCGGCTATATGGGGCCGAAATACTGGGTGACGCGGCGGCGCGAGGCACGGATCGAGGCCATCACCAACGGTTTCCCCGATGCGCTGGACATGATGCTGGTCTGCGTCGAGGCGGGGCAGTCGCTTGATCAGGCGATCATCCGCGTGGCGCGCGAGATTCGCGCCGGCTTTCCCGATCTGGCCGATGAATTCGAAACCGTCGCCAACGAGATGAAGGCCGGCAAGGACCGCACCGCCGTGCTGCGCGACATGTCGGAACGCACCGGGGTTGATGACGTGGCAAGCTTTGTCACCGTTCTGATCCAGTCCTCTACCTTCGGCACTTCGATCGCCGATGCGCTTCGGGTTTATGCATCCGAGATGCGCGACAAGCGGGTGATGCGGGCTGAGGAAAAGGCAAACACCTTGCCAACCAAGATGACTCTTGCCACCATGATGCTGACGGTTCCGCCGCTGCTGATCATCCTGCTTGGTCCTTCGGTTTACGGAATCGCGCAGACATTCAAGCAACTCGGCATCTAGCCATGGGCAGAAAATGGGTGGGGATCATCGCGGCAACGGTCTTGCTGGCCGCCTGCCAGCCGGCGGGCGGCCCGGGCCTGAAGAAGGGCAACCCCTATGCACCGGGCACAGCCGCAACACGGGAGGGCGGGGTTGACGGGCTGCTGGTCGGCCACCGGCTCATGGCAGCCGGAGAATACGAGCTTGCCCTCAAGGCCTATTACCGCGCGGCAGCCCGGCAGGGCATGACGGCCGATGTGCTCAGCGCCATCGGTTCGGCCAACCTGCGCCTGGGGCGCCTTGGGCAGGCCGAGCGGATATTGCGGCAGGCCGTCATGAAGGATCCGGAATTCCCCGCCGCCTGGAACAACCTTGGCGTGGTGCTGATGGAGCGCGGCAATACCGCCGAGGCGATGGAAGTTTTCAAGCGCGCCTATGCCCTTGACAGTGGCCAAAGTGACTCGATCCGCGATAATCTGCGCCTTGCTATCGAAAAAACCCGCAAAACCGCATATGATGCGCCAGAGGAAAGCAAGTTTGTCCTGGTGCGGCGCGGTGGCGGGAAATATCTGCTGCTGGCCACGCCATGACGGGGACCGAGCAGAAAAAAGGACGCAAGAATGCGCCAGAAGATCATAATTTCGCTGTGCCTGTCCGGCGCAGTCATCCTGACAGGCTGTGAAAACAACAACAAGGCGTCCGTCGCGCGTGCCGTCAAGGGCGTGAACGCGATCGACGAAACCAACCTCAACGATATCATGCTGACGGTAGGCGATCCGAAAGAGGCCGTGGCCTATTTCCGCCGTGCATCGACCGACAACCCGGACCGGATCGATCTGAAACGCGGGCTGGCGATTTCGCTGATCCGCGCCAAGATGTATCCCGAAGCCACGAAGGTGTGGGAAGCGGTTGTCTCCAGCCCCGAGGGCACCAATGAAGACAGGGTCCAATGGGCCGATGCCCTGATCCGCAACGGCAACTGGAAAGAAGCCGAGGCAGTGCTTGATCAGATCCCCCCGACCCACGAAACCTATCAGCGCTACCGGCTCGAGGCGATGATTGCCGACAGCAACAAGGAATGGAAGAAAGCCGACAGTTTCTATGAAACGGCCGTGGGGCTGACCACCAGACCCGCCGGGGTTTACAACAACTGGGGCTATTCCAAGCTTGCGCGCGGTGATTACAAAGCCGCCGAAAAGCTGTTTGCCCAGGCGCTGACCTATGACAAGAGCCTGTTCACGGCCAAGAACAACATGGTTCTGGCCCGCGGCGCGCAACGCAACTATCAGTTGCCGGTCGTCCCGATGACCCAGACCGAACGGGCCGAGCTGCTTTACACCCTGGCGCTGACCGCCATCAAGCAGGGCGATGTCTCGATCGGCAAGGGCCTGCTGAAGGAAGCGATCGATACGCATCCGCAGCATTTCGAGGCCGCGGCCCGTTCGCTGCGGGCGCTGGAAGCAAATGTGACGAACTGACATGGAACCGGCACTTGTAACCCCGGCTACGGCCGCGCTGTGGTTTCTGCCCTTCGTGCTTCCGATCTGCATCTGGGCCGCCTGGAGCGACATGAAATATCTGAAGATTCCCAATGCCGCGGTGCTGGCGCTGACGGGGGTCTATCTGGTGGTGGGGCCGATCGCCCTGCCGCTTGACGATTACCTGTGGCGGCTGCTGCACCTGGTGGTGGTGCTGGTGATCGGCTTCGTTCTGAACATGGCGCGGTTGATCGGTGCGGGCGATGCGAAATTCGCCGCGGCGATGGCCCCCTTCATCGCCCGCGAGGACGCATTGGAGATGATGCTGTTCTTCGCCGCCGTTCTGATCGCGGCTTTTCTCACGCATCGCCTGTTCCAGAGTTCGAAAGCCTTTCGCCGCATGACCGAAGGCTGGGAATCCTGGGATACCAAGGATTTCCCCATGGGCCTTGCCCTTGGCAGTGTGCTGGTCTTTTATCTTGTCATGGTCGTTCGTTACGGTGTCGGAACGCCGCTGTCCGGCGGCTGACGGGCACTTGTTTTCCCAGGCCGGACGGGGTGGGGCGCGGCGCTATTCGCGGCGGATCTCGAGCAGGATGTAATAGGAGGTGCGCCGCAGTTCGCGCAGGGTGATCTGGTCTGCCTTGTCGATTTCTTCAAGGATCATCCTGCGGGCCCGGCGCAGCAGCGGGCATTGAGGCACCAGAAGGTAATCGGCGCTTTCGATGCCGGGAAGGCCGCCGTAATACCACGGCGCGCCGCCCCGCAGCGGCAGAAGCTGGCGACTGAACAGCCAGTGGCTGGAAATCAGATCGGCGGCCAGAATGCGCTTGTTCCGGGCCAGGCCGGCCTGTTCGATATCGCGGGTCATGGCGGTCAGCCAGATTTCAAGGCCGCCCTCCAGTTCGCAATCCTGCAGCACCTCGCCCATCAGGGTGGCGGTTTCGTCCTTGCCGTTCCCGCTTCCGGAATCCTCGACACCGTAAAGCGCCAGATCAAGACCGGGGATTTCAAGGGTTGTCCTGCCGACAACGGGCAGAACGCGTTCCTTGCGCATCAATATGTCGTCATGGGGGCTGTTCCTGCCCAGAAGCGGCGTGTATTCGCCGCGCTCCTTGGCCAGCAGCCGGAAGGGGCTTGTGGCCATGTTGAAGAACGAGGCCGAGCTCAGGGCCAGAACCGCGGCAATGGCAAGGTTGAACAGGCTGTGCGCATCCCATCCCCAGCGGTTTGCGGTGCCACTTGCGGGGCGAAAGGCAAACAGCAGCGCCGCAAACAGCAGCAGCCACTGGGGGTCGTTGCCGAAGTTCTGATAGGTGATATAGGCAAAGCCCGGCAGCAGCAGCAGCAGCAGCAGGCCTTCGTATTTGCATCCGATCTGGCGCAGCAGGACGACGGCCAGCAGCATCAGGGCGGTTCCGGCAACGAACTCGGGTGCCGAAAGTATGTCGGTAAAGGCATGGCCCGGTTCGGGGCGCACCTGAGATTGCGAAACCACCAGAAGATCGTTCATGTAGGCCAACCAGTATCCGGGGCCGGCCAGAAAGGTCATGAAAGCGGCAACGGCGAGGCCGGCAATCAGGCCGGAAAGCAGGCCGCGCCAGCATTTGCGAAGCGCCAGCGCCAGCGCCAGCACCGGGGCGAGGGCCAGGAAATAGGTTACCTTGATCAGGGCCAGCGCGGCCAGTGACAGGCCGATCAGCACCCCGTCAAGCACCGGGCGCGCATGGTTGTGCGGCGGCAATACGGCCAGCAGCACGGCAACATGGGCAATACCCCAGGCCCAGCGGTTGTAATGCATCGAAACGGCGATTGTCGGGGAAGCGCCACCATAGACCAGCGCCATGACCAGTACGATGACATAAAAGCCAAGAAGATAGGCCATCCCCCCGCGCAGGCGGCTCCATGTGGCCCACCAGAGCATGGGCAGCAGCAGCGCGGCCACAAGAATGTTGGCATGGATGAAGGCCGCGCCGATCCCGTTGCCCAGTTTCATGAACAGGTTGATCGGGGCAAAGGCCAGAATGCCGATCGGTGTCATGAAATCCTTGTGCGGCCACTCTCCGGCGTCGATCCGCAGCAGGATCTCGATCAGGTGCAGGGTATCGCCCTCGTGCCCGTCGATCATCAGGCCGCCCCGCAGGGCCGCCGTTGCGCCCAGAATCAGCAGCGACAACGCGAGAAAGGAAAACAGACGCAATGGGCTGACACTGCTGCTCATCGGTGCCTCGTTCGGGTTGTTTTCTGTTTTTCCTCGCAACATAACCGTTCCCATGTCGCCATGCAAAAGCCAAAATTCGTTTCTATTGTTTCTTCGAATCCCGCGTGGGATTTTCGATACTGGTTCTGTCCCTGTCGTATGGGCGACAGGTTTGACGAGATGAGGACAAGGGAAAGGCAAGCTGATGAACATGCCCGTCGTCAATGTCATGGCGCCGCCGGCGCCGCGCTCGCTTGAGGAAATGCGGCTGCCGGTCGTGATGATGCGCGATCTGCTGCTGAAGACGATCTTTCGCAAGAACCTTCAGGCGGTGGGGGAAATTTCCAGGGCAATCTGTCTGCCGATTCCGGTTGCCCAGGAACTGATCGATCTTGCCCGCAGCCAGAAGCTGCTGCAGGCCACCGGCACGCTGCATGCCAATTCGGGTGGCGAAATGGGTTATGAACTGACCGACGCGGGCAAGGCGCGCGCGCTAGATGCGCTTTCGCAATCGGAATATTACGGCGCGATGCCGGTGCCGCTCGAAGTTTACAGCGAACAGGTGAAGCGCCAGTCGATCCGCAACATCAAGATCACCCGCGAACAGCTGACAGATGCGATGGGGCACCTGATCCTGCCTGACGCGTTGCTCGATCATCTCGGCCCCGCGGTGGGTGCGGGGCGGTCGATCCTGATGTATGGTCCGCCGGGGAACGGCAAGTCGTCGATTTCGAACGGTATCCGCGATGCCCTGGGCGACAAGATCTATGTGCCGCGCGCCATTGAATACGCGGGCCAGGTGATTACCGTCTATGATCCGATCGTGCATTCGGCCGCCGAAGAACAGGAGGAAGATCCCACCAGCCTGCGCCGCACCGCCAACCGCTTCGACTCCCGCTATGTGCTGTGCGACCGGCCCACGGTGATCACTGGCGGCGAACTGACGCTGTCCATGCTCGATCTGGTTTACAACCCCACGGCGCGCACCTATCAGGCACCGCTGCAGCTGAAGGCCACGGGCGGCGTGTTCATCGTTGACGACCTTGGCCGCCAGGAAGAGCCCCCGCAGGCGCTGATCAACCGCTGGATCGTGCCGCTGGAAGAGGGCAAGGATATCCTTGCCCTGCAGTCGGGTGAAAAATTCGAAGTGCCCTTCGACACGCTGGTGATCTTTTCGACCAACTTCCACCCCAACGAGATCTTCGACAAGGCGGCCCTGCGCCGGATCTTCTACAAGATCAAGATCGACGGCCCCAACCAGGAGGATTTCCTGAAGATATTCGCCATGGTGGCCCGCAAGAAGAAGATGCCGCTGAACGAAAAGGCGCTGGTGCATCTTCTGAAGAAGAAATATCCGACGATCGACAATGTCTATGCCAACTACCAGCCGGTGTTCCTGATCGATCAGATGATCTCGATCTGTGAATTCGAAGGGATTCCCTATCAGATGACGCCCGAACTGATCGACAGGGCCTGGTCGAACATGTTCGTGAAGGACGAATCCATCGTGCATTAGTGGCATGACGGAAGATGCACGGGAAAGGGTCTGTTCTGCCGGGGCGGGCCCTTTCCCTTCACGGGTCTTTCACAATCCCCCGGGACCGGACTTCGGAATGGTATTTCCGGCTGACGGGAACCACCGTGCCGTCGCACAGCAGCAGAGAAATCCTGCCGTTGGCCTTCTGCGCGGCACAGATCGCATCAATGGCAACCCAGTGCGAGCGGTGAACGCAGATTCCGTCAACCCCTTCGGTTTCGTTCACCGCATCGGCAAAGCGTATGCGGATCGAATACATGCCCTTGTCGGTATAGACATCGACGAAATGATCGCGCGCCGTCAGCCGGATGATCCGGCCGCGCTTTTCTTCGGGCAGGCGTTCAAGAATGCGGGGCATGCGGGGGGGGCGTATTTCCATCGTGAAATAGCGGATGCCGTGAACCGCAATGGCGATGACCAGAACCATCATGAACAGGAAGGACCACCCGTAGTGGTCGTAATGCGTGATGCCGGTTATCGGATTGATGACCCAGGCGAGCAGCGTTGCATAGATCAGGGCAAAGATGCAGGAAGCAGCGATCGCCAGTTTCCAGTAGGACCAGCCCGGGCGCTGATGCATCAGCACTACCCTGACGGCGGTCACGAGCAGGATCGAAGAACCGATGACCAGCCCCCAATAGAACAGGCGTTCCAGGGGTGACATGGAAACATATGTTCCGAAGGGCCCCGCAAACCCGACCACAAGCGTAAGGAACACGAAGACAAGTTTCTTCGTCGGCGTGTTCAGATCCTGTCTGAATTTCCGAAATATGACACGCATCTGTTCACTCGTAACGGTTGCCGTATCGGTCGGCCCCGGCTGACTAGCGATAAAATGCAATTCATGCAACTATTGAAACCTCTTCCCGTGCGTCATGCAGGCCTTTCGGCAGAGGCGCATCCGACAGAAGGAGGATACATGAAGGATCGCATATTCCTTGAAACTGCGGCTCATGTGGCGACGGTTGTCCTGAACCGTCCCGAGAAGCGCAATGCCCTTGACCCGGCCATGTTCGAGGCACTGGTCGAAGCAGGAGAGCGCTTGAAGGCGCAGCGGAATATCCGCGCAGTGGTGCTGCGCGGTGCGGGCCCGGCCTTTTCGGCAGGTGTTGATCTTTCGGCCTTGCCCGAGATGGCCCGGCTTGTGCACGAGGCGGGGGGGCTGATGCGGCGCAGCCACGGGCCGGCCAACCTGTTCCAGCAGGCTTCGCTCATCTGGCGTGAAATCCCGGTGCCGGTGATCGCGGCCGTGCATGGCCATGTTCTGGGCGGCGCCTTCCAGATCATGCTCGGGGCCGATATCCGGGTGGCGGCCCCCGGCTGCCGGTTCTCGATCATGGAAGGGCGCTGGGGGCTGGTGCCCGACATGGGGGGCATGGTTCTGATGCGGCGGGTGGCGCGCAGCGACGTGATCCGCCGCCTTGTCTATACGGCCGAGGAATTTTCCGCTGAACAGGCCCTTGAATGGGGGTTTGTCACCGAGATCGGAGAGGACCCCCAGGCGCGCGCGCAAGAGCTTGCCGGGATAATCGCAACCCGCAGCCCCGATGCGGTGCGCGCGGCAAAGGCGCTGATCAACGAAAGCGATTTCGCCGATCCCGAAACGATCCTGCTGGCGGAATCGCGCCACCAGGAAAGCCTGATCGGCACCCCCAACCAGACCGAGGCGGTGATGGCCGGTCTGCAGAACGCCACGCCTCGGTTCAGGGATTGAACCGCGTCAGCCCCCGCCGGCCGTCTGTTCAGACCGAAAGCTTCTTGAAGATCGGTTCGGGGATGGCGCGGATGATGGCCATGATGTAGCGCCAGAAGAACGGGGTATAAAGGATGTTGCGCCGCCTGCGTACCGCCTTCAGGATGTCGTCGGCGATCTTTTCCGGGCTGGCCACCAGGAACATGCCCTCGATTCCCCAGGTCATCGCGGTATCGACAAAGCCGGGCTTGACGGTCAGCACATGGGCGCCGCTGCGCCCGAGGCGGTTGCGCAGGCCGGAAAGATGGGTTGCAAAGCCCGCCTTCGCGGCACCGTAAACATAGTTTCCGATGCGGCCGCGATCACCGGCCACCGAGCCGACCCCGACAATGGTGCCTGCGCCGCGTTCTTCAAGCAGGGGCGCAAGGCGCTGAAGAAATTCTGCCGGGCCGGTGAAATTGTCGGTTACCACGCTGCGCAGCAGGGCGGGATCGGTATCGATCTCTGTCTGCGCGGGCATCGCGCCGATGAAGACGGCGGCATTGAGGGTGCCCGGGGCCCTGTCCGCGCGGGCGATCAGGGGGGCAAAGGTTTCGGGACGGCGGGCATCGCATTTCATCACCTCGGCGGCGTCGGCGCCACGGGCCCGGCAATCGGCGGCGGTGCGCTTCATGTCATCGATGTCGCGTCCGGCAAGGATGACGGTTGCACCCGCTTCGGCCACCTTGCGGGCAAAGGCGCGCGCCATCGAGGAGGTGGCGCCAAGAATGATCCAGGTTTCGGGGCGGGTGCTGTTCATGCCGGATTCCTCAGGTCAAGGCGGCGGACAAGATCGGTGGTGAAATGGCCTGCCGGGTCGGCCTTGGCAACTTCGGCGCTCCAGGCAGGGTGTTCTTCATACATCGCCTTCACCCGTGTTCCGGTTGCAAGCGAATCCTTGGCGAGATAGATCCGCCCGCCGGCCGTTGCCGTCATTTCTTCGAGGCGGGCGATCAGAAGACGGGCCTGGGGGCGGTTGGGGAAATCGACCGCAAGCGTATATCCTTCCATCGGAAACGACAGCATCCCCCCACGCCCCGGCCCCATGCGCTTGAGAACCGCAAGGGGCGATGCCAGGCCGGAATTCGCAATTGTTTCAATCATTTCGCGCAGGGTGTCCGCCGCCGCAATGGGCACCACGCACTGAAACTGATGAAAACCGCGCCGGCCGTAAAGCCGGTTCCAGTCATGGATCCTGTCGAGCGGGAAGAAGAATTGGCCGATCCGCCTGACGCTGGTGCGCCCCTGGGCAGGCACCCGGGCGAAATAGGCGCGGTTGAACAGCCTCACCACCGGTTTCGACAGGGCGAAGTGGGGGGCGTTCACGGGCACCCGGCGGGCCTTCCGGGGCCGGGGCATCAGGCCGGAGCCGGTTTCGCCCTCTTCCAGAATGCCACGTCCGAGCGCTTCGCCCCGCGCGGTGGCGTCAATCCAGCCCACGGTATAGGTGGCGGAAGAACCGTCGAGCAGTTCGAGGAACTGTTCGAAGTTTTCGGCGCGGCGCTCGGTCACCATCATCACGTCACCCTTGCAGGGGATCATCTGCAGCTTCGCCGAGGCAATCACCCCGGTCTGGCCCAGCCCGCCGACGGTAGCGCGGAACAGGGCCCCGCTCCGGCGTGGGCCGATCACGCGGGGCTTGCCGTCGGAGCCGATCAGGGTGATGCTTTTCACATGCTGGCCGAAACTGCCCATGTGGTGGTGGTTCTTGCCGTGCACGTCATTGGCGATGCAGCCGGCGATGGTGGCAAAGCCGGTGCCCGGCATCACGGCGGGCAGCCAGCCGCGTGGCGCGAACAGGCGGGCCAGTTCGCCGATGGTGCAGCCGCCTTCCACCTCGATCACGCCGCTTTGCGGATCGAAGCCAAGGATACGGTCAAGGCGGGTCATGTCGATCACCCGGCCGCCATCATTGAGCGGCGCATCACCGTATGAGCGGCGCAGCCCCGCCGCCGGCGCGGGCGTTTCCCCGAGGGTGGCGGCCAGTGTCGGCTGGCGCTCGGGGCGGGCTACGCTTTCTTCTGCCTGCAACACCCGGCCCCAGCCGGTATTGGTTTCGCTTTTCCAGTTCATTTCAGGCCTTTCCCGACAAGCGTTCGGCGATCGGAAACACCACCAGCCCGATGGCGATCGCAAACCACAGCGTGGTGACGCGGATGATGATGGTGGCCGGCAGGCTCACCTCGAGCGGCACCCCTTCGAGCATCAGCAGCCCGACCATCGCCGCCTCGGCACCGCCCACGCCGCCGGGCGCACCGGTCAGGCCGCCGGCCAGCGTGGCAAAGACGAAGATCGCCAGCGCCTTGGCAAAGCCCACTTCGGCCCCGAGCCAGCCCAGCAGCAGATCGAAGGCCCAGCCTTCGGCCGCCCAGCCGACGAGGCCAAGCGCAATGGCCGGAACAAGCACCTGCGGCGATGAAAACTGCCCCAGTGCACGCGCCGCCGTGCGCACCCGGGCAAACAGCCGGGGGGCCCGGCCTGTCAGCCGATAGCCCAGATCGGCAAGCCCGCCCAGAAGCCGCGGCCGGGTGGCCACGAAGCCCCCCGCCAGCGCCAGTGCAGCTACCGGCATCGCGCCGGTGATGCCCACGGCGGCGAAGCCAAGGGCAAGGGCCAGGATCATCGCCATGGCCACAAGATCGGCAGCGCGATCCATCAGCACCAAGGGTGCGGTCTGTTCGAAGGGGCGGCCGGTTTCGCGCCGGAGCCAGCGCATCCGCACCAGTTCGCCCAGCCGCCCCGGGGTAACGCTCATGGCGAATCCGCCCAGGAAATGGCGCATGTCCTGCACAAGGCCGGTGCCAAGGCCGAGGCGGCGGGTGAACAGGTGCCAGCGCAGGCCGCGCATCAGGTAATTGACAAGCGAAAGCGCCAGCAGTGCCGTTACCTCGCTCCAGCCAAGGCGTGAAAGCTGGGTGCGGGTTTCTTCCCAGCCGACACCTGCGGCCATGGCGATGATGCCGGCGATCATCAGCAGAAACAGCCCACCCGGGACAACCATGCCGCGCCAGCGCCGTTCAACGGCCGCATGCGCCGCCGCAGGCTGCGGGGCGATGGCGGGTTTGGGATCAGGTTTGGCGCTGCTCATCATCATTGCCCGCGATCTATCGACAGATTCGGGCAACAATATGAAGCTGTTTCGCGAACGTGAACAGTAATGCGCCAAAATCTGGGCAGATCTGCCCGGATGGCCGTTTCCCGCCGATGCGGGGTGTGCCTATCTTGCCGTGGCCTTTCGTTTTGCCGGGGTCTTCTTCCGACGCCCCTTACCCTTTTTCGCGGCCTTGTCGGCGATCAGCTCAAGGGCCAGTTCAAGCGTCACGCTTTCGGGGTCCACGCCCTTGGGCAGGGTGGCGTTGATCCTGCCCCATTTCACATAGGGGCCGTAGCGGCCGTCCATCACGTTCACCGGGCCGCCTTCTTCGGGATGCTCGCCCAGTTCCTTCAGGGGTTTCGCCGTGGTGCCTCGGCCGCGTCGCCCGCCACCGGCTTTCTTTTCGGCCAGCAGTTCCACCGCACGGTTCATTCCGATGCTAAAGACTTCCTCCACATCCGGCAGATTGGCATAAAGTTTCTGCTCCCGGCCGTCGTCATCCACCATCAGATGCATCACGTAAGGCCCGTAGCGGCCGATTGCCGCCTCGACGATACCCCCGTCAGGGTGTGTGCCGATATGCCTCGGGAGGCTGAGAAGCTGCAGGGCCTTTTCAAGGGTCATCTCTTCGGGCGCCCAGCCCCCGGGCACGCTGGCGCGGGGGGGTTTGGGCGCATCTTCGGTGGCCTCGCCAAGCTGCACATAGGGCCCGAAGCGGCCCTTGCGCAGGGTCACGGGGCGGCCTTCGGGATCGTGGCCCAGCAGCTTGCCGTCGGGGCCGATCTCGCCCTCGTCCTCAAGGCCCGGCGGGCCGAAGGGGCGGGTGAAGCGGCATTCGGGATAGTTCGAGCAGCCGATGAAGGCGCCGCCCGCGCGCGAGGTGCGCATGGAAAGCCGCCCCCGGCCACAGAGCGGGCAAAGGCGGGGATCGGTGCCGTCGTCGCGAGGGGGGTAAAGGTGGGGAGCAAGAACCTCGTCGATCTTTTCGAGCACCTCTGAAATGCGCAGATCGGCGGTTTCGGCAATGGCAGCCGAGAAATCACGCCAGAAGCGGCGCAGAACGTCCTTGTAGTCCTCGTGTCCGGCCGAGATTTCATCAAGCTCGTTCTCGAGATTGGCGGTGAATTCGTAGCCCACGTATTTGCGGAAGTAGTTCACCAGAAAGGCGGTGACGAGGCGGCCCTTGTCTTCAGGGATGAGCCGCCCCTTTTCCTTGCGCACATAGCCGCGCTCCTGGATCGTGGTGACGATGCTGGCATAGGTCGAGGGGCGGCCGATCCCCAGTTCTTCCATGCGCTTCACCAGCGTGGCTTCGGTATAGCGCGGCGGTGGCTGGGTGAAATGCTGTTCGGGGGTAACGGCTTTCTTCTCGGTGGGTTCGCCTTCGTGCAACTGGGGCAGATGGCGCTCGCCTTCGTTCTGTGCGGGCTCGTCGCGCCCCTCGGTGTAAACCCTCATGAAGCCGTCGAACAGCACCACCTGGCCGGTGGCCCGCAGGCGCACCTGTTCGTCCTTGCTGGTGATCTCCGCCGCGGTGCGCTCAAGGCGGGCGGCGGCCATCTGGCTGGCCAGCGTGCGCTTCCAGATCAGATCGTAGAGCTTGCGCTGATCGGCTTCGAGGCGTGCCAGCTTGCCGGCGTCAAGGCTCATGTCGGTGGGGCGGATGCATTCATGCGCCTCCTGGGCGTTCTTCGCCTTGTTCTTGTACATGCGCGGGGATCCGGGCACGTAATTTTCGCCGTAGCGGGCCTTGATCTCGTCGCGCGCGGCCATGACCGCCTCGGGGGCCATGTCGATGCCGTCGGTGCGCATGTAGGTGATGTAGCCCGCCTCATAAAGGCGCTGGGCCAGGCTCATGGTCTGGCGCGCGCCGAAGCCGAACTTGCGGCTGGCTTCCTGCTGAAGGGTGGATGTCATGAAGGGGGGAGGCGGGTTGCGAGATGCGGGCTTTGCCTCGACCTTTTCGACAGACAGATCGCGCGCGCTCACCGCCTGGGCGGCCATTTCGGCGGCGGTGGCATCGGAAAGATCGAACTTGTCCAGCTTGCGGCCGGCAAAATGGGTGAGGCGGGTCTCGAATTCCTGCCCCCGCAAGGAGACAAGGCGGGCGGTGACGCTCCAGTATTCGCGCGGGCGGAAAGCCTCGATCTCCATTTCCCGCTCGACAATGAGGCGCAGCGCGACCGACTGCACCCGCCCCGCCGATTTCGCCCCCGGCAGCTTTCGCCACAGCACGGGGCTGAGGTTGAATCCCACAAGATAGTCAAGCGCGCGGCGTGCCAGATAGGCGTTTACCAGCGGTTCGTCCACCTGGCGGGGGGTCTTCATGGCTTCGGTCACGGCCGCCTTGGTGATCGCGTTGAACACCACGCGCTTCACCGGCGTATCCTTCTTCAGCGCCCGGCGCTTGCGCAGGGTTTCCTCAAGGTGCCAGCTGATCGCCTCGCCCTCGCGGTCGGGGTCGGTGGCGAGGATCAGCTCGTTGTCGGTTTTCAGCGCATCGGCAATGGCCTTCACGTGTTTCTTCGATTGGGGGCTTACCTCCCATTTCATCTCGAAGTCGTGCTCGGGATCGACAGAGCCATCCTTCGGCGGCAGATCGCGCACATGGCCGTAAGAGGCAAGCACCGTGTAGTCATTTCCAAGATACTTGTTGATGGTCCTGGCCTTGGCCGGGGATTCGACAACGACGACGGGCATGAAATTCCTCTCGACTCGGGGACGGGCTCTGGCGGCGCAAGATGCGCGGGGCATGGCGGGATTGTCAATGGCATGCGATCAGGGACGGGCAGTGTGCAACGGAAGCCGCCCCGCAATCGCCACCCCTGAAGGCGCGGCCTTCCTCAGGCCAGCATGACCATACCGCCCGGGGCGCGGCGGATCTTGCCATCAAGTTCGAGAACAACAAGTTCGGGCGCGATGCGGTGCACGGGCAGGGCAAGATCGCGGATCAGCTGATCTTCCGGAATCGGGCTGGGGTTCAGGCGGCCGAGGATCTCGTCATGCAGCGCATTGATGTCGTGCAGGTTTCCGGAGCGATGCTCCCCGACCGGAGGCGGCGCCTTGCCGCCGGATTGGGCAGGGGGGGGCTGAGGATGCGCCGCCAGCGCCTCGATCACATCCGCGGCCGAGCGGACCAGCGTTGCGCCGTCGCGGATCAGCATGTTGCAGCCGGCGGCGCGCCCGTCAAAGGGGTGCCCGGGCACGGCCAGCACCTCGCGCCCCTGATCAAGGGCGCCGCGTGCGGTGCCCAGGCTGCCCGAGCGGGCGGCGGCCTCAACCACCACGACAACGCGCGCCAGCCCCGAGATGATGCGGTTGCGCCTGGGAAAATGGCGTGCCAGCGGCCGGGTGCCGGGCGGGTCTTCGGACAGGCGCAGGCCATGCCTGCCGATTCTTGTGAAAAGTTCCCTGTTTTCCCGCGGATAGAGCACATCAACTCCGCCCGCCTGAACGGCGATCGTGCCGCCCTCAAGCGCTGCTTCATGTGCGGCGGCATCAATGCCCCGGGCCAGCCCCGAAACGACAACCGCCCCCTTCTGCGAAAGTTCGCCCGCCATGCGCCGGGCCATGCGCATTCCGAGTGACGAGGCATTGCGCGCGCCTACCAGGGCCACCATCGGCCGGTGCAGAAGCGCGCTGTCGCCAATTGCCCACAACAAGGGCGGCGGGTCGGGAATTTCGGCCAGAGACGGGGGATATTCCGGGGTGCCGTAACAGATCATCTGCGCTCCGGCACGATGTGCGGCGCGCATTTCGGCCCGGGCGGTTTCGGGGGGGCAGGGGGTATAGTCCCTGACGCCGGCCGCGCGCGCCACTTCCGGAAGTGCCGCCAGCGCCGCCTCGGCATCGCCATGCTCGGCCATCAGGCGAAAGAAGGTAGCCACGCCAACGCGGCGCGAGCGCAGAAGGCGGAGCCATGACAGCTGCTGTTCCTTCGTGGTGGGTGGGGTGAGGGTATGGGGAGAAGAAAACAACTCTGCATCCGTCATCACACCGCCTCCTGCGGGGTTCACTATGGGAGGCGGTGGTTAATGGAAGGTGAACGGAATCGGGTAAAATTGCGGCGTATCGCATTTTTTCGCATTTTCCGGGATTTTTCCGAATCCCGAACGTTCCGGTTTCCATTGCCCCGCTGACCGTCTGCAAGGTCGGGCGGGGGCGCCCCGTTTTTCCGCCGTCTGTCTGTATGTTCAGGTTGCCGAACCACCCACCGTGAGTCCGCCAATCAGTACCGTGGGCTGCCCCACTCCCACCGGCACCCATTGCCCGGCCTTTCCGCAATTTCCGATACCGGGATCAAGCGCCATGTCATTGCCGATGGCACGGATCTTCTGCATCGCGGCGGGGCCATCGCCGATCAGGGTGGCCCCCTTGATCGGTGCGATAACCCTGCCGTTCTTCACGCGATAGGCCTCGGTGCAGGAAAAGACGAACTTGCCGTTGGTGATGTCTACCTGCCCGCCGCCGAAGCCCACGGCATGGATGCCGTCCTTCAGATCGGCAAGGATGCCTGCGGGATCGGCATTTCCGCTTTCCATGATGGTGTTGGTCATGCGCGGCATTGGGGCGTGGGCGAAGCTTTCGCGCCGCCCGTTGCCGGTGGGTGCGACACCCATGAGGCGGGCGTTCTGGCGGTCCTGCATGTAGCCCGTCAGGATGCCGTCCTCGATCAGCACGTTGCGGCGGCTGGGGGTGCCCTCGTCATCGAAGGTGATCGAGCCGCGCCTGTCGGGGATGGTGCCATCGTCCACCACGGTAACGCCCGGTGCCGCTACCCGTTCGCCGATGCGTCCTGAAAAGGCCGAGGTGCCCTTGCGGTTGAAATCGCCCTCAAGCCCGTGGCCCACGGCTTCGTGCAGCAGGATGCCGGGCCAGCCGGGGCCGAGCACCACGTCCAGCTGTCCGGCCGGGGCGGGTTCGGCTTCCAGATTGACAAGCGCGATCCTGAGCGCCTCGCGCGCAACACCTTCCCAGTGGGAGCGCTCCATCATGCCGGCAAGGCCGATGCGCCCGCCGCCGCCGTGGCTGCCGCTTTCGCGCCGCCCGTTCGCATCTTCGACGATCACCGAGATGCCAAGCCGTGCCATGGGCCGCACATCGCGCAGCCGCCTGCCTTCCGGGCGCAGGATTTCGATTTCCTGCAGGCTGGCGGCGATGCTGGCGCCTACCTGGACCACGCGGCGGTCAAGCCCGCGCAGGAAGGCATCGATCTCGGCCAGGGTTTCGACCTTCGGGGCAAATTCCGTTTCGCCGAGCGGATTGATGTCGCGGTAAAGGCGCCGGTTGGTGGGCGAAGGGGGGGCGGCCAGGGTGCCGCCGCCGGCTCCCACGGCAAGGCGTGCGGTTTCGGCAGCCCGCTTCAGGGCCTTTTCGCTGATCTCGGTGGCGTGGGCATAGCCGGCGGTTTCCCCCCGGACCGCGCGCAGGCCAAAGCCTTCGGCAACATTGAAACTTGCGGTCCTGAGGCGGCCGTCATCGAATGCCAGGATTTCCGAGCGGCGCCGTTCGAGGAACAGCTCGCCGTCATCGCCCCCCGCCACGGCCCTGCGCAGGAGCGCGAGCGCCCGATTCTCTTCGAGCAGTGTTTCGAAGGGGCGAAAAGGGGATTCAGGCATGGGCTCTTCTCCGGATCCTGTTCTCATGCGCGACAAAATCACGCAGCTTGTGTGATGAAATCACGGAAACAATCGCTTGCCATGATTTGTGAGCTTGTCACATTCCGGTATATATGGTTTCAGGTTTCCGGAAGGCAACGCAAGGCCGGCGCGGCGCCTGCCGGACGGAGAAACTGGCAGCAAAGACCGGACGGAACAGGAAGAGGACTTGGAAATCATGCGCAAAGTTTCGGCCCTTCTGGGCACTGCTGTGGGGTTGACGATGGCCGGGGCGCTTTCGGGCGGGGCATGGGCACAGGACAATCTGCAGGATCTCGACCGGGTCGGCAAGCCGATTCCAAAGGGCACGGGTTTCCAGCCGGCGGCAACCGAAATTGCGCGCGATACCTACTGGCTTGATGATGCGGTGCTTTACCTGAGCATCCTGATCGTTCTGCTCGTCGTTCTGCTTCTGGCCTTTGCCATCGGCCGCTTCCGCAGCAGCCGCGGCCATGCGCCGGCCACCTTCAGCCATTACGCACCGATCGAGGTTGCCTGGACTCTGATCCCGATAGTCATACTGGTGGTGCTTGGTGCGTTCTCGTTGCCGATCCTGTTCAAGCAGCAGGAAATCCCCGAGGCCGACCTGACCATCAAGGTAACCGGCAACCAGTGGTTCTGGACCTACGAATACGTGGATGACGGTTTCGAATTCGACAGCCTCCTGCTGGAGAAGGAAGAACTGGCCGATTACGGCTACAGCGAAGATGAATACCTTCTGGCCACCGACAATGCCGTGGTGGTGCCCGTGGGCAAGGTGGTGGTGATGCAGGTTACCGCGTCCGACGTGATCCACAGCTGGACGATCCCGGCCTTCGGCGTCAAGCAGGATGGCGTGCCCGGACGGCTGGCCGAACTGTGGTTCAGCGTCGAGAAGGAAGGCGTCTATTTCGGGCAGTGCTCCGAACTGTGCGGCAAGGATCATGCCTATATGCCGATCGTCGTGAAGGCGGTGAGCCAGGAAAAATACGATGCCTGGCTTGAAGGTGCCAGAGAGGAATTCGCCGAAGCCCCGACAGCCCCGGCTCCGGTGCGGCTGGCGGCGAACGACTGACGCAAGACGGCTGCGGTGCGCGTGGGCACGGGCAGCGGGACAGTGCCGGTCCGCCATGTCCGAACGGGCTTCGGGGCTGTCTTTCCGGAAGGAAACACGCGAGGAAACGGATGAGCGACACGAGCATCAGGATTGACGCGGGCGAGGCGGGTTTCGGCGATTACTTCGCCCTGCTGAAGCCGCGCGTGATGTCGCTGGTGGTGTTCACGGCGCTGGTGGGCCTGGTGGTGGCCCCGGTGCCGGTGCATCCGTTCATTGCCTTCGTTTCGGTGCTGTTCATCGCTGTCGGCGGGGGCGCGTCGGGGGCGCTCAACATGTGGTATGACGCCGATATCGACGCCAGGATGAAACGCACCCGCGGCCGCCCGGTGCCTTCGGGGCGGGTAACGCGCGAAGAGGCCTTCGCCATCGGCATCGCCCTTTCGGCGATGGCGGTGATCATGCTGGGGCTTGCCGCCAATTTCGTGGCCGCGGGGCTGCTGGCCTTCACCATCTTCTTCTATGTGGTGATCTACACCATGTGGCTGAAGCGCTGGACTCCGCAGAACATCGTGATCGGCGGCGCCGCCGGGGCCTTTCCGCCGATGATCGGCTGGGCGGCGGCAACGGGGGGAATCGGCCTTGAAAGCGTGCTGATGTTCCTGATCATCTTCATGTGGACACCGCCGCATTTCTGGGCCCTCTGCCTGTTCATGAACGATGATTACACCCGCGCCGGGGTACCGATGCTGACCGTCACCCATGGCCGCCGCACCACCCGTGCCCATATTCTGGTTTATGCGCTGCTGCTGGCTCCGGTTGCGGTTGGAACCGCGTTCACCGGGATCGGCGGGCCGCTTTACCTGACGGTTTCGCTGGCACTGAACGTGATCTTCGTGTCTGGCGCCCTGAAGCTGTGGAAACGCGACGAGAAGGCTGCCCGAGCAGATGGCTATCGTGCCGAAAGGCGCTTTTTCGCCTTTTCCCTGATCTATCTGTTCGGACATTTCCTGGCGCTTCTCGTCGAGGCGGCGCTGCGGCATGCGGGATGGGGGTGGATCTGATGGGGCTGGCACACGAACACGACATGCACAAGCGCCGCTTCGGGCGCAATCTGGGCGTGGGGCTGACCCTTGCGGCCTTTGTCGGCATCGTTTTCGGGATGACTGTGGTCAAGGTCAAGCGGGGGGACGAGATGCGCAGCTACGAAAAGATCAGCCCTGCAGAACAGGGGCGGAGGATCGTGCAATGAGAGCCTGGTTCCGCAACATGGATCCGAACCGCCGCATCGTGACGGTTACCGTGGGCGTGGTGCTGCTGATGGGATCGCTGGCCTGGGCAGCGGTGCCGTTCTATGACTGGTTCTGCCGGGTGACGGGGTTCGGCGGCACCACCTCGGTGGCGGCGGGTGCGGCAGACAAGGTTCTGGAGCGTACCATCAAGGTGCGTTTCGATGCCAGCACCGCCCGTGACATGCCGTGGGAATTTCGCCCCGTACAGCGCGAGATGGAACTGCGGATCGGCGAAACCGGCATGATGTTCTACGAGGCCCACAACCCGACCGACAAGCGCATTACCGGAACCGCAAGCTACAACGTGTTTCCCTATGAGGCGGGGGGGCATTTCTCGAAGATTGCCTGTTTCTGCTTCGAGGAACAGACACTCGAGCCGGGTGAGCGGGTTGAAATGCCGGTAACCTTCTATGTGGATCCCGAACTTGTGGAGGATCCGGACGCGAAACACGTGAAGCACATCACCCTTTCCTACACCTTCCATGTGGTGAAGGTGGAGGATGTTTCCGAGGCAAGGCTGGCCCCGGCAGGCACGACAGCGGCGTCTGTCGCCGGTGATGCCGGGGCAGCTTCGGCAGCTGTAACCGTAACGGCGCGGGAAGGGGGCGAGCCCGCTGCCGTTTCCGCACGCAAGAAACTGAACTAGGCCCAGAACAGGGGACACGAAATGGCGCACGCAAAAAATCACGACTATCACATTCTCAACCCCTCGGTTTATCCGTTCCTCGGGGCGGTATCGGCGTTTGTCATGCTGTTCGGGGCAACGCTCTATTTCCATGACGGAAGCCCCTGGATGGCGCTGATCGGACTTGTCGGGGTGCTTTACGTGATGTTTGCCTGGTGGGCCGATGTGATCCATGAGGCCAATACCGGCGATCACACCCCGGTGGTGCAGATCGGGCTGCGCTATGGGTTCATCCTGTTCATCCTGTCCGAGGTGATGTTCTTTGCGGCCTGGTTCTGGACCTTCTTCAAGCATGCGCTCTATCCGATGGCCGAGGGCTATCCGCAGGTCATGGGCACCTGGCCGCCCGAAGGGGTCGAGCCCTTCAACCCCTGGCAACTGCCGCTGATCAACACCCTGATCCTGCTGCTGTCGGGGGCTGCCGTGACCTGGGCCCACCATGCTCTGGTGCACAGGAATGACCGCAAGGCGCTGGTGCGGGGGCTGGCCACGGCCATCGTTCTGGGGCTTCTGTTCACCGTTTTCCAGGCTGTCGAATACGCCGAGGCGCAGTTCAGCTTTTCGGGCAACATCTATGGCGCCACCTTCTTCATGGCCACCGGATTTCACGGTTTCCACGTGATCATCGGCACGATCTTCCTGACGGTCTGCCTGATCCGTGCGCTCAAGGGCGATTTCACCCCCGAGCAGCATGTGGGCTTCGAGGCGGCCGCATGGTATTGGCACTTTGTCGATGTGGTCTGGCTGTTTCTGTTCGGTGCCATCTACATCTGGGGCAGTTGAGCAGCGGCTTGCGGCTTCTCCCTGCGCTGCGGCGGCGGGGCAAAATGGCGATGAGCGGAAAGCGCGGGGGCAGGCCTTCGCGCTTTCCTTCATGGAGGGAATGACGTGAACAAACTGCTCGCGCCCCTGCTGATCGGGCTGATCGGCGGTGGCATCCTGATTTCGCTCGGGGTCTGGCAGCTGCAGCGCATGGCCTGGAAGCAGGGCATGCTGGAGGCCATCGAGGCACGGATTCACGATGTGCCCGTCGCTCTGCCGGCCAGCCCCGATCCCGAAGCACATCAGTATCTTCCGGTGCGCCTTTCCGGCACCATCGGCGAACCCGATCTCGAGGTTCTGGCCAGTGTGCGCGGCGTCGGCCCCGGGTATCGCGTGATCGCCCCCTTCGAACTGGACGATGGCCGCCGCATCCTGCTGGATCGCGGTTTCGTGGCGCTTTCCGCCAAGGATGCCCCGCGCCCGCCGGTGCATGCGACCATCACCGGCAACCTGCACTGGCCCGACGAGCGCGATGCCAGCACGCCTGTCACCGATATGGAGCGCGGCATCTGGTTTGCCCGCGATATCGAGGCCATGGCCCGGGTGCTCGACACCGAGCCGGTGCTGGTGGTTCTGCGCGAAAGCGACGAAGCGGTGCACCGCGCCACACCCTATCCGGTCAGCACCGCCGATATTCCCAACCGACACCTGGAATATGTGGTTACCTGGTTCGGCCTTGCGCTTGTGTGGTTTGGGATGACAGGCTACTGGATTTGGCGTATCAGGCGCAAAACCGACTGAGGCCTTATCCCGATGAAATACATCTCGACCCGCGGGCAGGCGCCCGAGCTTTCCTTTGAAGATGCGATGCTTGCCGGGCTGGCCCGCGATGGCGGGCTTTACGTTCCGGCAGAGGTGCCGCAGATGAGCACCGCCGAAATCGCCGCGCTGGCCGGGCGTTCGTATGAGGAAACCGCCTTTCGGGTGATACGTCCCTTTCTGGGCGACAGTTTCGACGATGAGCAGCTGAAGGCCCTCATCGCGCGCGCCCATGCGGGATTTTCCCATGAGGCGCGCGCCCCCCTGGTGCAGCTTGGAGCCAATCACTTCCTGCTTGAGCTGTTCCACGGCCCCACACTGGCGTTCAAGGACTTCGCCATGCAGCTGATCGGCCAGATGTTTCAGGCGGTTCTGGCACGCCGGGGCGAGCGGATCACCATTGTCGGCGCCACCTCGGGCGATACCGGTAGCGCCGCGATCGAGGCGTTTCGCGGGCTTTCCAATGTGGATGTGTTCATCCTGTTCCCGCATGGTCGGGTTTCCGAGGTGCAGCGCCGCCAGATGACAACCCCGGACGAATCCAATGTGCACGCACTTGCCCTTGATGGTGATTTCGACGCTTGCCAGGCGCGCCTGAAAGACATGTTCAACGATCATGCCTTCCGCGACGAGGTGGGGCTGGCAGGTGTCAATTCGATCAACTGGGCGCGGGTGCTGGCGCAGATCGTCTATTACTTCACGGCCGCCGTTACTCTCGGGGCGCCGTATCGCCCCGTGCGGTTTGCCGTGCCCACCGGCAATTTCGGCGACATCTACGCAGGTTCGATCGCGCGGCGCATGGGCCTGCCAATCGAACAGCTGGTGATCGCCACGAATCAGAATGACATCCTGCACCGGGCGCTGGAAACCGGGGTTTACGAAACCCGGGGCGTGATTCCCTCGATCAGCCCTTCGATGGATATCCAGGTTTCGTCCAATTTCGAACGTGCATTGTTCGATGCAACGGGGCGCGAGGGGGGGGCGGTGGCCCGGCTGATGGCCGAGCTTGGCGAAACCGGCCGTTTCGCCATTCCGCAGGAGGCGCTCGGGAATCTGCGTGCCCTTTATGCCACCGGCCGCGCGGACGAGGATGAAACCCGCGCCACGATCGCCGATACCTTCGCCCGCAGCGGGCAGGTGATCTGCCCGCACAGCGCGGTGGGGGTGAAGGTGGCGCGCGCTCGTCTGGCCGGCAGCCGGGCCCCCATGGTCACCCTTGCCACCGCGCACCCGGCCAAGTTTCCGGATGCGGTCGAGAAGGCCACCGGCATCCGGCCGGCATTGCCGCCGCAGATGGCCGATCTTTTCGAACGTCCCGAGCGCGTCACCCGCGTGCCCGATGATCTGGCGGCCCTTCAGGCGCTGGTGCGGGAGCAACGGGGCGGATGAGTGTGCGGCTGGATACCCTGTCCAATGGCCTGCGCGTTGTCACCGAACGCATGCCGGGCCTGGAATCGGCGGCGATCGGCATCTGGATAACGGCCGGCGGGCGGCACGAGGATCCGCAGGAAAACGGCATCGCCCATTTCCTTGAGCACATGGCCTTCAAGGGCACCAGCCGCCGCAGCGCCCTTGATATTGCCGAACAGATCGAAGATGTGGGCGGCTACATCAACGCCTATACTTCGCGCGAGAACACCGCCTATTACGCCCGGGTGCTGGCCGGAGACGTGCCGCTGGCGCTTGATATCCTTTCCGACATCCTGCTCGATCCCCTGTTCGCACCCGAAGAGATCGAGGTGGAGCGCGGGGTGATCCTGCAGGAGATCGGTCAGGTGCTTGATACCCCCGACGACGTGATCTTCGACTGGCTTCAGGCCGAAGCCTATCCCGATCAGCCGATGGGGCGGATGATCCTTGGCACGGCCGAGCGGGTGCAGCGCTTTTCGCGCGATGATCTGCTGCGCTTCGTGGCGCGTCACTATGGGCCGGGACAGATGATCCTTGCCGCGGCCGGCGCGGTGGACCACGGGGCGATCCTGCGCCAGGCCGAAAACCTGTTTGGCCATCTTGCCGCGCGCCCGGCCCCCAGGCCGGCGCCGGCCCGTTTCGGCGGGGGCGAGGTGCGGCGGATCAAGGCGCTGGAGCAGGCCCATTTCGCGCTGGCGTTCGAGGCGCCGCATTTCCGGGATCCCGACGTTCATGCCATGCAGATCCTGGCCATGGCGCTGGGCGGGGGGATGTCGTCGCGCCTGTTCCAGGAAATCCGCGAACGCCGGGGGCTCTGCTATACGATCCATGCTCAGGCCAGCGCCTGGTCCGACAGCGGCCTGGTAACGGTCTATGCGGGCACCAGCGGTGAGCAGATCGAGACATTGGCCAACCTCATGGCAGACGAGTTGAAGCGCGCCGCCGGAGACATGAGTACCCCCGAGATGGAACGCGCACGCGCACAGCTGAAGGCGGGGCTTCTGATGGGGCTTGAAAGCGCCGACCGGCGGGCCGAGCGGCTGGCGCGCATGGTTTCGATCTGGGGGCGGGTGCCGCCGGTATCCGAGACGGTCGAGCGTCTTGATGCGGTAACGCTTGACGATGTGCGCCGCCTTGCCGGGCAGATGGCAGGGCAGGGCCGTGCGGCGCTGGCGCTTTACGGGCCGGTTGCGGATGCACCGGCCCTCGACGCCCTGAAAGAACGGCTGGTGGCCTGATGCTGCGCCGCATACGCAGGCTTCGGATCGAAACCGGACGCATGACCCTGCGGCCGCCGCAGCACGGCGATTTTGCCGCCTGGAGCGGCCTGCGCAGCGACAGTCGCGATTTCCTTGTTCCCTGGGAACCGATGTGGAGCACCGGGCACCTGAAGCGCCGGTCGTTCACCAACCGGGTTTACTGGTCGCATCGTTCGATTGCCAATGGCACGGCGCTGCCGCTGTTCATGATCCGGCGCGATGATCAGGTGCTGCTTGGCGCCATCACCCTTGACAACATTCGCCGCGGCCCGGCCCAGGCCGGCACGCTCGGCTACTGGATCGGTGCGCCCTTTGCCCGTCAGGGCTATATGCGCGAGGCAATCGATGCGGTGGTGCACCACGCTTTCGAAGTGCTCGATCTCAGCCGCATCGAGGCTGCCTGCCTGCCCGAAAATGCCGCTTCGCGCGGGGTGCTTGAGAAATGCGGTTTCAAGTATGAGGGCGTGGCCCAGGCCTATCTTCAGATCAATGGCCGCTGGCGCAATCACGTGCTCTATGCCAATCTCAGGGCCGACAGGCGCGGCCGCACCGATATCGGCCAGGCATGAGGGCAGTGCATGAGGGTCCGAGCATGACATTGCCCGCAGACAACAGGCTGCTTCCCGCCGACGGCGCATTCGAAACCCGCCTGCGCGGGCTTCTGCCCGAATCCTGTTTCCGCCCCCTTGCACCGGAATTCCTTGAAGAGCCGCGCGGGCGGTTTCATGGCGCCGGGGGGCTTGTGCTGGCCCCCGAAAGCGCCGAACAGGTGTCGATCATCCTGCGCAGCTGCAATGCGGCGCGGGTCGGGGTGGTGCCCTTTGGCGGGGGCACCGGCCTTGTGGGCGGCCAGGTGAAACCCGATCCGCCGGCGCCGGTGATCCTGAGCCTCGGGCGGATGCGGGCCGTGCGCGGCCTCTGGCCTGACGAAAACCTGATGATCGCCGAAGCCGGGCTGGCCCTGCACGAGGTGCAGACCGCGGCAGAGAAGGCCGGCCGACTGTTTCCGCTGTCGCTGGCCTCGGGGGGATCGGCACAGGTGGGCGGGGCGCTTTCCACCAACGCCGGCGGCGTCAATGTGCTGCGTTACGGCAATGCCCGTGCGCTGTGTCTGGGGCTTGAGGCGGTGCTGCCCGATGGCCGTATCTGGCACGGGCTGAAGCGGCTTTACAAGGACAACACCGGTTATGACCTGCGCGATCTTCTGATCGGTGCGGAAGGCACGCTCGGGGTGATCACCGCAGCGGTGCTGCGCCTTTTTCCCCGCCCGGAAGATCGGTCTGTGGCGCTTCTGGTGGTGCCCTCGCCGGCGGCTGCGCTGGCGCTTCTGGATATTGCGCGTGCCGTGGCGGGCGAGATGATCTCGGCCTTCGAACTGATATCGGGGCAGGGGCTGCGCTTTCTTGCCGAAACCATGCCCGGGCTGCGCCAGCCCTTCGCAACGCCGCCCGCGTGGGTGGTGCTGGTGGATCTCGGGGTGTCGGGGGGTATTCGCGCGGCAGCATTGCTGGAGCGGCTTTACGAACGCGCCGCCGGGGCGGGGATCGCAGGCGAAGGTCTGATTGCGCAGTCGGAAGGTCAGCGCAGCGATTTCTGGCATCTGCGCGAAAGCATTCCCGAGGGCAACCGCAGGATCGGTGCCATCGTGTCGAACGACATCGCCCTGCCGCTTTCGGAAATCCCCGGCTTCATCGCTGCGACCGGGGCCGAGATTGCCGCGCGGGGCCCGTTTCGCGTGAACTGCTTCGGGCATCTGGGCGATGGCAATCTGCATTACAACATCTTTCCCGAGAAAGGCGCCCGGCGCGAAAAATACGATGACAGGCGCGCGGAACTGAAGGAACTGGTGCAGGAGCGGGTTCTGGCGCTTGGCGGCACGATCAGTGCCGAACACGGGATCGGGCGCCTGAAGGCCGCCGATCTGGCACGCCATGAAGACAGCGCCAGGCTGGCCGCCATGCGCGCCCTGAAGGTGGCGCTTGATCCGAACGGAATCATGAATCCGGGCGCGGTGCTGGGCTGAGCGTCGGCGCGTTTTCGCCAGCGCGCATTCGCAGCCAGAGGGAAATCCTGCCCTGTGGCATCCCCTGTGGCACGCAGGCGGTTGCACCCCGCGCACCCGGCGGTTATGAAGCGCGAACCAGAACAGGCGGTATCATCTGCATGAACATGCTCGAAACGTTCCTGAAGCCGATGCACCGCGAGGGTGTGCGGTTTGTTGCGGCCTTCGCGATCGTTACCCTTGTGCTGTTCTGGCTGTGGGCTCCGCTTGGCTGGATCGGGCTGGGCCTGACCATCTGGTGCTATTACTTCTTCCGCGACCCCAGGCGGACCACTCCCGAGCGCGCGGGGCTGATCGTCAGCCCGGCCGACGGGGTGGTGTCGATGATCGAGCCTGCCGCGCCGCCGGCCGAACTGGGCATGGGTGATACGCCCCTGACCCGCATCAGCGTATTCATGAATGTATTCAACTGCCACGTGAACCGGGCCCCGATCGGAGGAGAGGTGCGGTCGATCGCCTATCGTCCGGGAAAGTTCCTCAACGCGTCGCTCGACAAGGCGAGCGAGGATAACGAGCGCAATTCGCTTGTGCTGCGCATGGATGACGGCCGCGAACTGGCGGTGGTGCAGATTGCCGGTCTGGTGGCCCGGCGCATCGTGTGCTTCACCCGCGAAGGCGCCCGTCTGGAAACCGGAGAGCGATTCGGCCTGATCCGGTTCGGGTCGCGCCTTGATGTCTATCTGCCGGGCGGGGTTGCGCCGCTGGTCTGCCCCGGACAGACGATGATTGCCGGCGAGACGGTGCTGGCGGACCTTCAATCCGACGAGGGGCCGCGCACGGGCCGGACAAGCTGATCATGGGAAAGGCAAGGCTTTCCTCCGACCAGGAATTCGGCATCATCCAGCTGTTGCCGAACCTGATCACCATCGGGGCACTGACGGCGGGGCTGACGGCGATCCGCTTTGCCACCCAGGAGCGGTACGATCTGGCGGTGCTGCTGATCGTTCTGGCCGCGGTGCTTGACGGAATTGACGGGCGCATCGCGCGGCTTCTGAAATGCGAGGGGATGCTTGGGGCGGAGCTGGATTCACTTTCCGATTTCGTGAATTTCGGGGTGGCGGCGCCGCTGGTCGTCTATCTCTGGGCGCTTGAGGACATGCGCTCGGCCGGCTGGCTGGCGGTACTTGTCTATGCAGTCTGCTGCGTATTGCGCCTGGCGCGTTTCAATGTGACAAGCCGGACGCGGAATAACGGGAAAAGCAGAGATTTTGCCGGTATTCCTGCCCCGGCCGGCGCCCTGCTGGCGATGTGGCCGCTCTATGTTTCCTTTCTTTCGGCAAATGCCTCGGTTCTGCCGGCGGGGCTGGTGGCGGGCAATCTGGTTGCCATCGGGCTGCTGATGATCAGCCGTATCCCCACGCCTTCACTGACCCGGATCAGGGTGGCGGGCAGGAATGTCAAGTTCGTGATCGTCGGGGTTGCCTTTCTGGGCGCGGCTGTCCTGACATACCCCTGGATGACCCTGATTGCGATCTGCCTTGCCTATGTGGGCTGGGTGGTGGCGGATCTCGTTCGCCGCCGCGGAAACGAATGTGACCATGTGACAAACAAGTGATATGAGGGCCGGATGGATCTTGATGCTGTAAAGGTTTCCTACGCGCGCTGGGCACCGATATATGACAGGAGTTTCGGAGCGGTTACCAATCGCGGACGCCGGCAGGTTGTGAGATATATCAGCCAGAATCCGGGACGGGTTCTGGAAGTCGGGGTTGGCACCGGGCTGGCGCTTCCCCATTACAGCCCCGAGATGGAAGTGATCGGCATCGATTTCAGCGAGGAAATGCTGGCCAAGGCAAGTGCCAAGGTCGAACGCTTCGGGCTGACGCATGTGAAGGCGTTGCAGCAGATGGACGCGCGCGAACTGGCCTTTCCCGACGATCATTTCGATACGGTGACGGCCATGCATGTGCTTTCGGTGGTGCCGCAGCCCGAGCGTGTCATGGCCGAGATGGTCAGGGTCTGCAAGCCGGGTGGACAGGTAGTGATCAGCAATCACTTTGCCCGCGACAAGGGGGTTCTGGCGGTGCTGGAACGCCTGGCCGTGCCGCTGGAGAAGCTGCTTGGCTGGCATTCGGATTTTCCGATCGATGCGGTCATGCAGGAAGCTGCCCTGCAGCTGATCGAAAAGAAACCCCTGCCGCCGTTCGGCATGATGACCTTTCTGGCATTTCGCAAGGCCGCCCTTGCCTGACGAGATCCCGCCTGACGAGCGGGGCGGGATGGGGCCGGTGCGGCGGGGCATGGCTGCCGGGTGCACGGGCCCGGCGTTGCCGCGCGGTGCGAACCCCGGGCACCGGGCAGGACAGCGGGGGCAGGGCGAATGATCGCCCCGTTGGGGGGCAACGGGGCGATCCGGTCTTGTGCAAACAGCGCCTGCTCCCGTCAGGCATGATCGTGTCTAGCCCGATTCCCTTTCGAAAGGGTTACGCGCCTTCGAATGCGCAGAGCGTGTCCACCTTCATGCCCAGCTTTTCAAGCCGTTGGCGTCCGCCGAGATCGGGCAGATCTATGATGAACGCACATCCCACGATCTCGCCGCCGAGGCGCTCGATCAGCTTGATGCCGGCTTCGGCGGTGCCGCCGGTGGCCAGCAGATCATCGACCAGCAGGATCTTTTCGCCGGGGGTGATCGCGTCGCTGTGGATTTCCATCACCGCTTCGCCGTATTCCAGCGTGTAGGCTTCGGAGATCGTGGGCCCCGGAAGTTTGCCCTTCTTGCGGATCGGCACGAAACCCTTTGTCAGCTGATGGGCGATGGCGCCGCCAAGAATGAAGCCGCGGGCTTCAAGGCCCACTACCTTGTCGATCTCCTGGCCGGCATAGGGGTGCAGCATCTGGTCCACCGCCATGCGAAAGCCGCGTGCATCGGCAAACAGCGTGGTGACATCGCGGAACATGATCCCCTCGTGGGGGAAATCGACAATGGTGCGGATGTAATCCCTGACGGTTTTCATGGGGCCTTCCCTTGCTGCATCTTCCGGTCTGGCCCCGGTTTCGGGCCGTGACAACAGATAAGCGAGCCGCCGGAGCGAGACAACGGCGATATTGCCGCAAGGCCGGAGCGGGTAGAAAGCGGGCCGTTCAGCCGATTATCGTGAAACCGTTTCCGAACTATCCCAGGACGCGGCCGGCCACGGCATCAAGCTTCTGCACCAGCGCCGGATCGCGCGCCTCGGGGGCGGTGAGAATGGCGTGGTCCAGCGCCCGGTCGCAGCCGTGTTCGCAGGGCGCGCGCGCGGTGCCCAGCAGCGCGGGCAGGCGGGCCACCAGGGCACGGGCCTTGTCGGCATTGCCGGCGAGGGTGGCGATGATCTCGGAAATGTCCACCGCGCCGTGATCGGGGTGCCAGCTGTCGTAATCGGTGATCATGGCCACGGAGGCATAGCAAAGCTCTGCCTCGCGGGCGAGCTTGGCCTCGGGCATGTTCGTCATCCCGATCACGTCGGCCCCCCAGCTTTCGCGATACATCCGGCTTTCGGCCACGGTTGAAAACTGCGGCCCCTCCATTGCCAGATAGGTGCCGCCCTCATGCACGGTGATGCCTTCGGCGCGCGCGGCTTGTGCGCAGGCGGCCGAAAGGCGGGCACAGGTAGGATGTGCCACGCTGACATGCGCCACACAGCCGGTGCCGAAGAAGGATTTCTCGCGCGCGAAGGTGCGGTCGATGAACTGATCGACGATCACGAAATCTCCGGGGGCCATTTCCTGGCGGAAGGAACCGCAGGCGGAAACCGAGATCACGTCGCTCACGCCGATCCGCTTCAGCGCATCGATATTGGCGCGATAGGGCACGGTGCTGGGCGAATGGCGATGGCCGCGCCCGTGGCGGGGCAGAAAGGCCATTGTGATACCGTCAAGCCTGCCGGTGAGGATTTCGTCGGAGGGCGGCCCCCAGGGGGTATCGACAGAGCGCCATTCGGCATTCTCCAGCCCTTCGATTTCGTAAACCCCCGAGCCGCCGATCACCCCGATCATGGTTTCCTGTGCCATCGTGCCTCCTGCGCGATCCTGTGTTGTCTCGCGGCAGGCTAGCCGAAGGTGCCGCGCGGGGAAAGGGGGCGGTGGCAATCGGGGCCTTGCGGTCAGTCGTCAGGGCGCTGCAGGCTGAACAGTTCGCTCACCCGGGTGTAATCGCGGTAACCAAGCCGTGCCAGAGGCTGATAGGTGGTAACATCGAATACCCCGTTCTTCAGGCAGTCGTCGCGCAGATGCACCCCGCTGACCCGGCCGATCACCATGTAGTTGGTGGCACCCTCCAGCCGCAGGATGCGCACCAGCCGGCATTCAAGCGCCGCAGGTGCATCGGCTACCCGCGCGCAGGAAATCGTGTGGCATTCGTTCTTGGCAATGCCGGCGCTGGCAAATTCATCGACTTCTGCATCATGCGATGCAGAGGTGGCGTTCATTGCCTCGCGGGCGGCGAATTCCACGATATTGACGCAGAACACCCCGGTTTCGTCGATATTGGCCACGCTGTCCTTTCCCATGTGGCGGTCGGCCTTGTTGCTGGTCGAAGCGAACATCACCTGCGGCGGCTCATAGGCCACGGCATTGAAAAAGGAATAGGGCGCAAGGTTGTCGTGCCCGGCCTTGTCGCGCGTCGAGATCCAGCCGATCGGGCGCGGGCTGATGATGGCGCTGAAGGGGTTGTGCGGCAGGTTGTGGCCTTCCTCGGGGCGATAGAACATGCGCGGATCCTCCGTTTGCCCCAGAGCTAGCGCCATGCTAGGGGCGTTTCCAGCGAAAAACGCAGAAGCGGGGCTGCGGGTGGCATTCGAACTGAAACCGGAAGAAGAAGCGGACTGGTGGGAGGTGGAGGCGCTCTTCGATCTCTGTTTTGCGCCCGGCCGCGAGGCGCTTTCGTCTTATCGGCTGCGCGAAGGCGTGCCCCCGGTGGCCGCGCTGTGCATGGTGGCGCGTGATTGCACCGGGGTTCTGGCCGGCGCGATCCGTTACTGGCCGGTGCGGATCGGATCTCAGGGTGCGCCGGCCCTGCTGCTGGGGCCGGTGGCCGTGCATCCCACCCATCAGGGCGAGGGGCTTGGTGGGATGCTGATCGGGGAAAGCCTGGAACGGGCGGCGGAAAGCTGGGCGCGCGTGTTGCTGGTGGGGGACGAGCCCTATTATGGCCGCTTCGGCTTTCATCGCCTTTCGTCGGTGATGATGCCACCGCCCACCAATCCGGCCCGGGTTCTGGGGCGTGCGCTTGTCAGTGGTGGCTGGAGCGGGGTCGAAGGCCGGGTGCAACGCTGGCAGGATACATCATCGGCTCCGGCCTGAAACGGGCGAAGATCGAAAGGCGATGCGATTGCATCTGTAAATGCCTGGAAAGGGGGCTGCAGATCCCCTGTCTGTTTCGATCTTGTCTGTCTCGGTCTTGTATGCCTGGCCTTGCCGGCCCGGTCGGCTCAGCCCGGTTTGCCATGGGCGAAATAGAACGCGCTCATCACCATTGCGATGCTGCCGGCAACCGCATAGCCCAGCAGGGCAACCGGCACCGATTGGCCGGCATTCAGCAGCAGGGCGGCTTCAACACCCCCGGCTGCGCATCCTGTGAGAACAAACCTGATCATGCCCCATCCTGAGTTCACCTATGTGGCGAAAATGGGGCGAGGATATTGCCAAAAAGTGAATATTGCCCCGCATTCGCCCCTTTTGCCCCCTTGTGCGCCGATTTCCGTCCTATTCGTTTCTCAGCGCCGACATCTTGCGAACCGCATTGGCAAAGCGTGCAAGGGTCTGCGAAGTTTCCCCGCGTGGCAGTATCGCCTCGATCAGGTGAAAGCGGCTGTCATCGGCATGCGCCGCAGCCAGGGCCTGTTTCAGTTCGCCGGTGGTGTGCACACGCAGCCCCCGTCCGCCAAGATGGGGTGCGATGGCGGCATAGTTCCAGTCGTCGAGATCATGGTAGGAGGGGCCCGGCTGGAAGGCGCGCAGCATTTCCCAGCTCCGGTTGTTGAACAGGATCACGATCGGTGCCAGGCCGTATCTGCGGCAGTTGCCAAGCTCCCAGCCTGTCATCTGGAAGGCGCCATCGCCCACCAGGACAACCGGCCGCCGTCCCGTGGCGGCAATGGCAATGCCCGCCGGCACCCCCATTCCCATCGAGGCATAATAGCCCGGCGCCACGAATTCGGTATCCATGATTTCCATGCCGGTGAACAGGCAGTCGCCCACATCCGAGGCAACGGGCATGGGGCCGTGCTCGGCAAACAGGTCGTTGAGCGCAACCGCCACATGCGAGGGTTCGAGCGCCATGTCGCCTTCGGGCAGGCCGAAGCGGTATTGCGGCCGGAAATCGGGGGTGGCGTTGCCGATCGGTTGGGCCAGTTCCTCAAGCGCCTCCACCAGCGGATACAGGGGGATGCCGTCATACCGGTGATGGGCGAAGGTTACCGAGCGATCAAGGGCGCGGATCGTCTTCTGCATGTCGATGTTGCGCCCTGAAACGCCGAAATTGGTATCCGAAAGGATGACGCCCAGCATCAGAAGGCAGTCGGCGCCCTCGATGGTGCGTGCGGGCCGTTCATCGCCGGCGCTGCCCAGATAGGTGCCCACCAGCGGCAGATCGCGCCCTGCCAGCAGTCCGCGGCCCATGAAACTGGTGGCGACCGGGATCGCAAGCTTCTGACACAGGTGTGCGATCCTGTCTTCCAGATCGTAACGGCGCGCCTCCACGCCCACAAGGATTGCCGGCCGTTCGGCGGCGCGCAGGCGGGTCAGGATTTCGGCGGCGCAGGCGCGCGCGGCTTCGCGGTCGGGCAGGCCGGGATCATGGGGCGGGGCAGGTTCGCAGGGGGTATTCACCATGTCGCGCGGAATTTCCAGATAGACGGGGCGCGACATCCGCCGCGCCGCATCAAGCACCCGGGCAATTTCGGCCGGGGCGGTGTCGGGATCGTCAAGAACGCCCTGGGCGCAGGTCAGTTCGCGATAGATTTCCATCTGCGAACCGAGCGTCTTGACCTGATGGTGCAGCCCGAGCCCGAGCTTGCCCTCGTCGCGCCCCGGCGCGCCCGAGATCACCACCAGCGGCGATTTCTCGGCATAGGCCTGGGCTACCGCATTGACCATGTTGAGCGCCCCCGCCCCATAGGTGACAACTGCCACCCCGAGCCGGCAGTTGAAGCGCCCCTGGGCATCGGCGGCATAGCCTACGCCCGGTTCGTGGCTGAGCGTATGCCAGGGCAGGATGGCGCTTTCCTCGATCACCCGGAAGAAGGGCAGCACGAAATCGCCCGGAATGCCGAACAGGCGATCGGCGCCGCGCGCCTTGAGAGCGGAAAGCAGAGCGGTGGCGATGGTTTCGGGCATAAGAGATTTCTCCGGGTTTTGAATGCCGATGCTGTTGCCTGAACATCTGTTGCATATGCAATGGAAAAGGGGAAGAGACACGCCCGGCCGGTGCGGCTCAGCCGCCTTCAGCCGTGCGTCCGAAGAGCGCGACCGCAAGGCCGAGCAGGACCAGCATCGCCAGCAGCGCAGCCCGCCCCTTCTGCCCCTGCGCCCGGGCGGTGACGGTGGCGATGGCAGCCTGCAGCGTGTAATAGAGCGCAAAGGCCCGCGAGGCATGGGAAATGATCTGGAAAATGTCCGCCGTCCAGGTAAGCGCGATACCGATTACCGCCAGCAGAACATAGGCATCGCGTTCGCGCAGGCGGTGTCGGGTGAGTTCCTCGAAAAGCCCGCCGGCACCGGCCGTATCGGCCACGGCGGCGCTGAACTGTGCGGCAAGCGCGGCCACGATCAGCATCAGCGGCAGGATCGGGGCCACGAGGCGCATCATGTCGATGATGCCGGTTTCCGAAAGCGGCATCTGATCGGGGGAAAAGGCATAGGCAACAAGAGCAATATAGACCACATAGATCAGGGTAGAGAGCCCCTGGGCACGGAGCATGGCCCGGATCCGGGTGCGGGCGTCATAGGCTCCGGCAAGATAGCGCGTGGTTTCGAACCCCTGAACGGTGATGAGCAGGCCGAAGGCCAGCGTGAGGGCGCTCCAGCCGCTTGTTTCTGCGGGGGTAACCACCAGAGTGCCCTCGCGCAGCTTGCCGGCAAAGAAGAAGGCCAGCCCCGTGAACATCCCCGCAATCACCGCCAGCTTCAGGCCGACGCTGTATTCTTCCATGCGCTCCATGGCCCGAAACCCCCTGAACCAGCCCACCCCAAGGATCACGAGGAACACGGCGGTTGTCAGAAGGCGGGCATCATGGGCCGTGTTCCAGGGGGTAAGGCGCATTCCGAAAGCCCCGAGAAGATTGAGGTAATAGGCAACCGAAATCACATAGGCGAAGGCCAGCACCCAGCTGGCCAGCTGCTCGAGATGCCTGGCCGCGGCAGGGCGCGTGCCCTTGGCGATGGTGGCGATGTTGAAACGGATGGCGGCGCCGAACAGCCAGGCCAGGGCGCACAGCACCAGCATCATCAGCGGTGCCCAGGCACCATAGGATGCACCGAGGATCGGCCCGAGCACCAGAAAGCCGCTGCCGATGATCGAAGCCAGCGGCGTGATCATGGCCCGCCAGCCCGGGGCGTTGGCCACGCGGGGGGAAAGGAGCAGCGCAAGCACAAGCAGGGTAACGGCGCCGATCGCCAGGGTTTCCGGTGTCATGCCGGCCCGGCCCCGGCCGGGGGCTGGTTGGCGGTTTTCCGAAGCCATTCCCGCACTGCCGGGCGCACCGACTGTGCGCCGCTGCGGCGGGCTTCATCGATCACGTTGCGCAGTTCCTTCAGATCGTGGCTCATGAGCATGTGCTTGACCGGTCCGATCGAGGCCGGACGCATGGAAAGCGCGCGCAGCCCCATGGCGGCGAAGCACAGCGCCTCAAGCGGGCGGCCGGCGTCTTCGCCGCAGAAGGAAAGCGGCGTGCCGATTTCGCTGCAGCGGTTGATGATCCCTTCGAGAAAATTGAGGAAGCTCACGTTGAGCGTGTCGTAGCGGCGGCGCACACGCTCGTTTTCGCGGTCGGCGGCGAAGAAGAACTGCTTGAGGTCGTTCCCGCCGATCGAGATGAAATCGGCCATTTCGAAGAACTGCCGCGGCGCAAAGGCGATCGAGGGCGTTTCCAGCATGGCGCCCACATGTATTTCGCAGGGCAGCGGATGGTTGAGCCGGCTTTCGCGTTCAAGGGCGCGGTCAAGCTGTTCGCGTGCGGCCCTGAATTCATCGAACTGGGCGATGAAGGGGAACATCACGTGCAATGGCCGCCCAGCGGCAGCGCGGATCAGGGCCTGAAGCTGCATGCGGAGCACGCCGGGCTTGTCGAGCCCTACCCGGATTGCGCGCCAGCCCATGGCAGGGTTGGGCTCGTCCTGGGGTTTCATGTAGGGCAGCACCTTGTCGGAGCCGATGTCGAGCGTGCGGAACACCACCGTCTTGCCCCGGGCGGCATCCATCACCCGGCGATAGAGCGCCGCCAGTTCGCCGCGTTTGGGAACCTTGTTCAGAACCAGAAACTGAAGTTCGGTGCGAAACAGCCCCACCCCATCGGCGCCCGAACTTTCAAGCGAGGGCAGATCGGCCATCAGCCCGGCGTTCATGGTCAGCCGGATGCGGGTGCCGTCACGGGTGATGCAGGGCTTGTGGCGGATGGTGGCATAGCGTTTCTGGGCCTCGGCCTGCATGGCAGTCTTGTCGCGAAAGGCAGCGGCCACGTTTTCATCGGGCCGCAGGTGAACGATGCCTTCGTCGCCATCCACCATGATCGGATCGCCGTTCAGCGCTTCGGTGGTGATGGGGCCGGCATTGATCACCAGAGGGATCGCCAGCGCCCGGGCCACGATTGCCGCGTGGCTGCCGACCGAGCCTTCCTCGAGCACGATGCCACGCAGGGAGCGGCCGTAGTCGAGCAATTCTCCGGGGCCGATATTGCGCGCCACCAGAACGGGATCGGCGGGCATTTCGGCGCCGGTATGATTGCCCTGGCCGGTGAGAATCCGCAACAGGCGGTTCGAAAGATCGTCGAGATCGTGCAGGCGTTCGCGCAGATAGGTATCGGGCACCTTGGTCAGGCGCGAACGCGCTGTGGTCTGTTCCTTCTCGACCGCGGCCTCGGCCGAAAGCCCGCTTTCGATCGCTTCTTCCATGCGCCGGATCCAGCCGCGCGAATTGGCGAACATGCGGTAGGTTTCAAGAACCTGCATCTGCTCCTTGTCGCCGCTGGCCACCGAGTTCAGCATTTCATCCACCGAGAGCCGCAGCGTATCGAGCGCTTCGCGCAGACGGCCCTTCTCGGCCTCGGGATCGTCGGCGATCGGGTTGGTAACGACAACCCGCGGCTCGTGCAGCCAGACATGGCCTTCGGCGGTGCCTTCCTGCCCCGATATGCCGCGAAACAGCACCGGGCGCTGATGCAGGGCGCCAAGCGCCGCGCCCTCTCCGATGAAGGCGCCAAGCTCGGCCATCTCGGCCAGCACCATGGCAACCACTTCGAGGGCATAGACCTCGTCTTCGGTGAAGCGGCGGGGCTCATGTGTCTGTGTGACCAGCACGCCGAGGGTTTCGCCAAGCCGCTGGACAGGCACCCCGATGAACGAGCTGAAACGTTCCTCGCCGGTTTCCGGCATGAAGCGGAATCCCGGCTCGGCGGGGGCATTGGCGGTGTTGACAATGCGCCCGTCACGGGCCACCCGGCCCACCAGGCCTTCACCAAGGCGCATGCGGGTCTTGTGCACGGCTTCGGGTTTCAGCCCGTGTGTGGCGCACAGTTCCAGGGTTTCGCTGTCGCGGAACAGATAGATCGAGCACACATCCGTGCCCAGCGAACCGGCGATCAGATCGGTGATCCGGTCAAGCCGGGCCTGTCCGGCGGTTTCCTGCGCGAGGGTTTCGCGCAAACGGCCAAGCAGCTTGCGGCTGACGCTTTCCCTTGCTTCCGGCATCGTTCCCCACCTGTCAGCCCGACCGGGGCCGATTCAGGCCACCTTGTCCAGTTCGAAGGCATCATGCAGCGCCTGAACCGCCAGTTCCATATATTTCCGGTCGATCAGCACGGAAATCTTGATCTCCGAGGTTGTGATGATCTTGATGTTGATGCCCTCCGAGGCAAGCACCTCGAACATTTTCGCCGCCACCCCCGCATGGCTGCGCATGCCGATCCCCACCACCGAAACCTTGGCCACGTCGGTATCGGCCACGATGTCGTGGAAATTGATGCTGCCGCCCTCGCGCGCTTCGAGCATTGCCTTTTCGGCGCGCGCCACCTGATCGACAGGGCATGAGAAGGTCATGTCGGTGCGGCCTTCTTCCGAGATGTTCTGCACGATCATGTCCACGTTCACGCCCGCTTCGGCGAGGGGGCCGAAGATCGCGGCGGCGATGCCGGGGCGGTCGGCCACGCTGATCAGGGTCATCTTGGCTTCGTCGCGCTGATAGGCCACGCCGGCCACCACGTTCTGTTCCATGATTTCCTCCTCGTCGCAGACAAGAGTGCCCGCGGTTTCATCGTATTCGTCAAAGCTTGAAGCCACCCGAAGCTTGACCTTGTAGCGCATGGCAAGTTCGACGCTGCGCGTCTGCAGGACCTTGGCGCCGAGGCTGGCAAGCTCCAGCATCTCTTCGAAGGCGATCCTGTCAAGCTTGCGGGCTTTCGATTCGATGCGCGGATCGGTGGTATAAACCCCATCGACATCGGTATAGATATCGCAGCGCACCGCTCCGAATGCGGCGGCAAAGGCCACGGCGGTGGTATCCGAGCCGCCGCGCCCCAGCGTGGTGATGCGCCCCTCGGGGCTGATGCCCTGGAAGCCCGCCACCACGGCCACCTTCATGCCTTCGGCAAACCTGGTGCTGATGTTCTCGGTGGGAATGTCAAGGATGCGCGCCGCGCCGTGCTGCGAGGTGGTCTGCACCGGCACCTGCCAGCCCTGCCAGCTGCGGGCCGGGATGTCCATTTCCTGAAGCGTGAGCGCCATCATCCCGGCGGTCACGTTTTCGCCCGAGCTGACGATCGCATCGTATTCGCGGGCATCGAACAGCGGTGAGATCTCGTTCACAAGCTCCACCAGCTTGTTGGTTTCGCCGGCCATTGCCGAAACCACCACGATCACGTCATGGCCATTGGCCACTTCGCGGGCCACGCGCTTGGCCGAGCGGCGGATGCGGTCGGGGTTGGCCACCGAGGTGCCGCCGAATTTCATCACGAGCACGGACATGGGATTCCTGCAGGGTTGCCGCGTAAACGCTGCCCCTCATAAGGCCCGACCGGAAGAGTGACAAGGGTCAAGGTTCGCAGACACCGGCTCTGGTGTGCGGCTCAGTTCGTCTTGCGTCTGGGGGCAAAGGGCAGGGGGGCTACCGGAACGCCCTCTTCGATCAGGGCGCGCGCTTCTTCGGGGCGGGTTTCTCCGTAGATCGGGCGATCCGGGGCCAGCCCTTCGTGAATGGCGCGTGCTTCGCTGGCGAATTTCATGCCCACGTAATCGGCATTGGCCTCGATCCTGGCCTGCAGTTCGGCCAGCACCTTGCGCCGGGCCTCGTCTCCGGGGGCGGAAAGGGGCGTGTCCGGGGCGGGTCGGGGCTGCTGCGATTCCGGGCGCGCCGGTGTGTCGTGCCGGCCGGAAGGCACGATTCCGGGCGCCATCAGCGCCTTTTCGATACCTTCCGTGGTGCCGCATTCAGGGCAGGAGATCATGCCCGTGCTTGCCAGCTTGTCGAAGGCCGCACCCGAGGCAAACCAGCTTTCGAAGCGGTGATCGCGGGAGCATTTCAGGGCATAGCGGATCATGGCATGTTCCATCGTTGCGCGCTTCTTCCGCATCTGGCGCATCAGCGGCGCTTTTTCAACCCTTCGGCTTGCCAACCCGTGCCGGCCGGAAGCTGCGGATCAGCTGGGCAAGCTCGGGTTCTTCAACCATCTCGGCGGCTTTCTTCTGGGAAAACCATTTGCGCCGGCGCTGCTTGTGTTCGGGAAACTTGGCATGCAGTTTCCTTACCCGCAACGGGAAAACGGCGGCGATGCAAGGCAGGTTTTCGTCGTTCGACAATGCCTTGCGATAGGAAAAGACACCCAGAACCACATCTGAAATCTCTCCCTCGGCGCCGGCCTCCTCATAGGCTTCGGCGGCAGCCGCGGCCGAGGGTGTGACGCCATCCACCGGCCAGCCCTTGGGAATGATCCAGCGCCCGACGCCCCGGCTGGTGACGAGCAGGATCTTTACCTTGTCGTCGTGCAACCGATAGCACAACGCTCCGAATTGGGTGCGCACGTCGCGTTTGGATGCGGTTTCCAGCCGCACCGGAAGCAGTTTCTGTCTGGCTGCGGTCATGATCTGCTTGCGGGATTTGCCCGAGTGCCCTTTCTTTTCCGCGAATTCTAGCGGCCTTTTCTTTTTCATTCCTTAAAAATAGCGGAATTGGCGCAAAATGGAAGAAGCGGCGTGTTTCCTTCCTGGCAGGGGTGGGAATCTTGCAACCCCGCGGTTGCGGGGCCGGAGGCGAAAGGCGCGGGCCGGCCGGGGGCGTTTGCCCGGCCCGGCGTTCATCGGGTGAACTTCTTGTATTTCAGCCGCTTGGGTTCCAGCGCATCCGGGCCGAGGCGGCGCTTCTTGTCTTCCTCGTAATCGGCGAAGTTGCCCTCGAACCATTCCACATGGGCGTTGCCCTCGAAGGCCAGGATATGGGTGCAGATGCGGTCGAGGAAGAACCGGTCGTGGGAGATCACCACCGCGCAACCGGCGAAATCCACCAGCGCATCTTCAAGGGCGCGCAGGGTTTCAACGTCAAGATCGTTGGTCGGCTCGTCCAGCAGCAGCACGTTGCCGCCCGATTTCAGAAGCTTGGCCAGATGCACGCGGTTGCGCTCGCCCCCCGAAAGCAGGCCGACCTTCTTCTGCTGATCGCCACCGCGGAAGTTGAAGGCCGAGCAATAGGCGCGGCTGTTCATCTGGGCATCGCCCAGCTCGATGATCTCGGCACCGCCCGAGATTTCTTCCCAGACGGTCTTTTCGGGATCAAGCGCATCGCGTGACTGGTCCACATAGGCCAGTTCCACCGTATCGCCGTATTCCACGGTGCCGGCATCGGGCGCTACCTGGCCGGTGAGCATGCGGAACAGCGTGGTTTTCCCGGCGCCGTTGGGGCCGATCACGCCCACGATGCCGCCGGGCGGCAGGCTGAACGACAGATCCTCGATCAGAAGCCTGTCGCCCATGGCCTTCTTCAGGCCGGTCACCTCGATCACCTTGCTGCCCAGGCGGGGGCCGCGGGGGATGATGATCTGGGCGCGTGCGAGCTTCTCGCGTTCGGACTGGCTGGCAAGCTCGTTGAAGGCCCTGATCCGTGCCTTCTGCTTGGCCTGACGTGCCTTGGCCCCCTGACGGATCCATTCGAGCTCGCGTTCGATGGTGCGCGTGCGCGCCTTGTCTTCGCGCGCCTCCTGCTCCAGCCGCTTCGCCTTCTGCTCCAGCCAGCTTGAATAGTTGCCCTCATAGGGGATGCCGCGTCCGCGGTCGAGTTCGAGGATCCAGCCGGTGATGCTGTCAAGGAAATAGCGATCATGGGTGACGATCAGGATCGTGCCCTTGTAATCGATCAGGTGCTGTTGCAGCCAGGCGATGGTTTCCGCATCCAGGTGGTTGGTGGGTTCGTCCAGCAGCAGCATGTCGGGCGCTTCCAGCAGCAGCCGGCACAGCGCCACCCGGCGCACCTCGCCGCCCGAAAGCTGATCGGGCATGGCATCGTCGGGGGGGCAGCGCAGGGCTTCCATCGCCACATCGACCTGGGCATCGAGATCCCACAGGTTCTGTGCGTCGATCTCGTCCTGCAGACGGGCCATCTCGTCGGCGGTTTCGTCGGAATAGTTCATGGCCAGTTCGTTGTAACGTTCGAGGATGGCCTGCCTGGCCCTGACGCCTTCCATCACGTTGCCGCGCACGTTCAGATCGGGATCAAGCTGGGGTTCCTGGGGCAGATAGCCCACCTTCACGCCCTCGGCCGCCCAGGCCTCGCCCGAGAAATCGGTGTCGATTCCGGCCATGATGCGCAGCAGGGTGGACTTGCCGGCGCCGTTGACGCCGACCACGCCGATCTTCACGCCGGGCAGGAAGGACAGCCGGATGTTTTCAAAGCACTTCTTGCCGCCGGGGTAAGTCTTGGAAACACCGTCCATGTGATAGACGTACTGGTAGCTGGCCATGTGAATGCTCCGCGCGAATGTTGCCGTGTTTCGCCTTCGTTTAGCGGCTTGATGCGCGAAGGGCAATGCGGCGGCGCCCCGGCCTTCGGAGGCGGCGAAGGGCGGGTCTCGGCCGTGCCGGGGATTGACTTGGCCGCCGCAGGGCCGTTCAAAGGGGCGGTTCGCGACAGGAGAGCACATGCGTCATCGGCTTCCATATGCCCGGCCGGGGCGGCGGATCGGTCTGCTCGGGGGATCGTTCGATCCTCCGCATGCGGGCCATGTTCACGTGACGCGCGAGGCGCTCAGACGTTTCGGGCTTGATGAGGTCTGGTGGCTGGTCAGCCCCGGCAACCCGCTCAAGGCGCAGGGTCCCGCGCCGCTTGAAGAGCGGCTGCGCGCGGCGCGCGCGATCATGCGCCATCCGCGGGTGCGGATCAGCGATATCGAGGCCCGGATCGGCACCCGCCACACCGCCCAGACGCTTGCCGCACTGATGCGCCTTTACCCCGCCGTACGCTTTGTCTGGCTGATGGGAGCCGACAATCTGGCCGGCTTTCACCGTTGGGAAAACTGGCAGTGGATCATCGGGAACGTGCCGGTTGGCGTGATCGCCCGGCCAGGCGACAGGATCAGGGCGCGGGTGTCGCCGGCGGCGCAGCGTTATCGTCATTACCGCCTGCGTGCAGACATGAGCCGCCTTCTGCCCTCGCGCCGCCCCCCGGCCTGGTGCCTGGCAAACGTGCCGATGCTGGACATTTCCTCTACCGAGATCCGCACCCGCGCCGCTCACCGGCAGGGCCTCGGCCAGCCAGAAGGCCGGCGGGGGCACGCCGCGTCCGGGGCCATCTTGCCCCGATGTGGCAAAACCGCCTGGTTTCCGGCATGATGGCCAGAAGAACCACCCGGGGTGGCGGGGTGCTGCCCCGCCGGGCCTTCCTGCAGGGGGGGACTCTGACGGTACTGGGCGGACCGGCCCTGGCCAACGCTCCGGCGCGATCGATCCGCCCCGAGACGCGCGGGGAAAACGATCCGCTGATCGCGCTTCGGCGGGCGGTGCGCAGCGCCGAGGAACTGATCCGCGAGGCAGACCTTGGCGGGCAGGTCGGCTTTGCGGTTGCCGATGCCCGCACCGGCCTTGTTCTGGAAAGCCGGGCCGCCGGGCAGTTGTATCCGCCTGCCAGCGTGGCCAAGGCGATCACCGCGCTCTATGCACTTGATGCCCTGGGCGCCGGTTACCGTTTTACCACCCGCCTGGTGGCTACCGGGCCATTGCGGAACGGAATTCTCGAGGGCGATCTGGTGCTGGCGGGGGGCGGCGATCCGCTGCTCGATACCGATGCCCTGGGCGATATGGCGGGCGCGTTGAAACGCGCCGGCATGCGTGGCGTGCGCGGCGGCTTTCTGGTTTACGATGGTGCGCTTCCCCGCATTCGCGCCATCGATCCGGGCCAGCCCGATCATCTGGGCTACAACCCGGCGATCTCGGGGCTCAACCTGAATTTCAACCGGGTTCATTTCGAGTGGAAGCGGGGCGGACAGGGCTATTCCATTGCCATGGAGGCCCGGGCGCGGCGCTATCGTCCGGCGGTGCACATGGCCAGGATGCGTGTCGTGAACCGCGATCAGCCGATCTACACCTATGCCGAGGCCGACAACGAAGACCGCTGGACAGTGGCCCGCCGGGCCCTTGGAAAGGGGGGCAGCCGCTGGCTTCCGGTGCGTCGGCCGGGCGTTTATGCGGCCGAGGTATTCCAGACCCTTGCCGCGGCCGAGGGCATTCGCCTGCCGCCTGCCGCATTCGTGCCGCAGCTGCCTTCGGGTGGCCGCGCGCTTGTGGTGCATCAAAGCGCACCTTTACACGACATCCTGCGCGACCTTCTGAAATATTCGACCAACCTCACCGCCGAGGTGGTGGGCCTTGCGGCCTCCCGCGCGCGCGGTCTGGCGGTCGGCGATCTGGGATCTTCGGCGGGTGAAATGACGCGCTGGCTGGATCGGCGCATCGGGGGGGTGGGATCGCATTTCGTTGATCATTCCGGTCTGGGCGAGGCCAGCAGGGCCACCGTGAACGATCTTCTGCGCGCCCTGATCCACGAGGGGCCGGGAAGCACGCTGGCCGGCCTTCTGAAGCGGATTCCGCTGCGCGACGGCAGGGGAAAGGAGATCCGCAATCATCCCGTCGAGGTGCGCGCCAAGACCGGCACGCTCAACTTCGTCAGCACCCTGGCGGGGTTCATCTTCACGCCCGACGGTTCGGAGCTGGCCTTTGCGATCCTTGCCTCGGACATGCCGCGCCGGGCCCGCATTGCGCGGGCCGATCGCGAAACCGCGCCGGGCGCCAGGGGCTGGAACAAGCGGGCCCGGCGCCTGCAGCAGGGTCTGATCGAACGCTGGGTGGGGCTTTACGGCCTCTGAGGCCCGACGCAGCTGCGGGGCGCGATGGCGTCAGGGGTGCCGCGGGTTGAAAAGCGGTGCGAAGGAAAACACTTCCGGCGCTTCGGGATCAACCGCTATCCTGACAGCGTGCATGTCGCGCGCTCCGAATACCTGAAGCGCGATCAGGTTCGGGGCGGTGCGCCGGAAGGGACGGTGGATCAGGAAACTGTGGCTGTCTCCATAAACCAGCAGTACCGGGCGGGCGAAGCGTTTTGCTTCCCGGCGCAGGGCATTGCCGAAATTGGCGAAGCCCGAGTGGGGCTCGAATTTCTCGGGGTGGCCGGGGCGGTCGAAATCCCAGCGGAACATGTCGGCCTGAACCGAAACCACCACGGCCCGCGCGCCCCGTTCCGCGGCCAGTGCAAAACTGTCGTGCAGCCAGGCCAGATTGGCGCGGTCGCGGGCAAGATGCTCGGCCGTGGCGGCAGGGTTATAGGCCAGGAAATTGTTGTTCGATCCGACCACATGCGCCTGAACGAACAGCACGTCTTCGTGCATGAAGCGGGTGTTTTCCACATAGGGTGCGAAGGCGCTGCCCATCACCAGAGCCTGGGACTGCACCGCGAACGGTGCCGTTCCGAGGCTGCGCGACGGATCGGCAAAGAAGGTGCGGCGCAGGAAACCGAGCCGTTCCAGCGGATCGAAGCGCCCGGCAAGAAGCTGGTGGCAGTCGGTCCATTCGTTGTCGCCCGGGGTATAGATCAGCGCGGGCGCGAAACGGTTGAGATAGTCGAGCCGGGTTTCCAGCACGTCATCGCTGCAGGGCATGCGGCCCGATTTCAGATCGCCTACATGAATGGTGAAGGCGGGCTGGCGGGCGTTGATTTCCGTGATCAGGGATTCATAGGCGGCAAGGGTCTTTTCATTGTTGCCATAGGGCATGTCGCCAAGCGCCACGAATTCGAAGGGCGCGGCCGGGGCCGGGCCGGCGGCCAGAAGAAGCGCCGCCAGAAGAAGCTTCAGCCTCATTCCCAGTCTCCGGAGAAACCGCGGGGGATCAGCAGGATATCGCGGTTCACGTCGTTGATGTCGCGGTGGCCGCAGAATGCCATCGAAAGATCCAGTTCCTTGTGGATGATTTCGAGCGCCCTTGAAACCCCGGCCTCACCCAGAGCGCCGAGGCCGTAGATATAGGCACGTCCGATATAGGTGCCCTGCGCGCCCATGGCCACCGCCTTCAGCACGTCCTGTCCCGAGCGGATGCCGCTGTCAAGGTGAACCTCCAGCCGGTCTCCTGCCGCATCAAGGATCGCCGGCAGGGCGCGGATCGCGCTCAGCGCGCCATCAAGCTGGCGTCCGCCGTGGTTGGAAACCACGATTGCATCGGCGCCGGTTCCGGCGGCGATCTTCGCATCTTCGGGATCGTTGATACCCTTCAGGATCAGCTTGCCGTCCCACATTTCGCGGATTTTCGCGACCTTTTTCCAGTCAAGCTGAAGATCGAACTGCCGTGCCGTCCATTCGAACAGCGAGGCAGGATCGTTCACATCCTTCACGTGGCCGATGATATTGCCGAAGAAACGCCGCTTCGTGCCCAGCATCCCGAGGCTCCAGCGCCATCTGGTTGCAAGATCGATCATGTTCATCAGGGTCGGCTTCGGGGGGGCGGAAAGGCCGTTCTTCAGATCCTTGTGACGCTGGCCGAGGATCTGCAGATCAAGCGTGAGCACCAGTGCCGTGCAGCCTGCATCCCGTGCCCGGCCGATCAGGCGGCGCACGTAATCCTCGTCGCGCATCACGTAGAGCTGAAACCAGAAGGGGGCGGTGGTGTGCTCGGCCACGTCCTCGATCGAGCAGATCGACATGGTGGAGAGCGTAAAGGGCACGCCGAATTTCTGGGCGGCGCGGGCGGCCTTGATTTCCCCGTCGGCGGCCTGCATGCCGGTCAGCCCCACGGGGGCGAGCGCAACCGGCATCGCCACATCCTGGCCGATCATCGTGGTTTTCGTGCTGCGTGCGGAAAGATCCACCGCCACCCTCTGGCGCAGGTGGATATCGGCGAAATCCGCGGTGTTCTCGCGAAAGGTCTGTTCGCTCCAGCTGCCGCTTTCGCAGTAGTCATAGAACATCTTCGGCACGCGCCGGCGATAGAGCCGCCTGAGATCCCCGATTTCGGCAATGACCGTCATGTCAGCTCCTCTTTCCCGTGTTGTCCTTTCCGCGGGGGCTGCTGGCGTGGTGATCAGGCGCGGTGCGCTCCCCCGGCCAGTCCGGCGACGAAGGCCAGCACCTCTTCGGGGTTTCTGCCTTCGCCGATCAGCTTCACGATTGCCGACCCCACCACCGCGCCATCGGCAACGGATGCGATCTCGCGCGCGGCTTCGGGGGTGCGAATTCCGAATCCCACCACCACCGGCAGGTTGGTTCCTGTCTTGATCCGCGCCACTTCGGGGGCCACGTCTGCGGCCTGCGCTGCGGCCGCGCCGGTGATGCCGGTGATCGAGACGTAATAGACGAAGCCCGATGTATTCTGCAGCACCTTCGGCAGGCGCGCGTCATCGGTGGTGGGGGTAGCCAGGCGGATGAAGTTCAGCCCCGCGGCCTGCGCCGGCAGGCACAGTTCCTCATCCTCTTCGGGCGGCAGATCGACAACGATCAGCCCGTCTGCCCCGGCGTCTTTCGCCGCGTCGAGAAAACGATCTACCCCCATTGCGTGGATCGGATTGTAGTAGCCCATCAGCACGATCGGGGTGATGTCGTCGCCGCGGCGGAATTCGCGCACCATGTCAAGAACGCCGGCAAGTGTCATCCCCGCTTCGAGCGCGCGCTGGCCGGCAGCCTGGATGGTGGGGCCGTCGGCCATCGGATCGGTGAAGGGAATGCCCAGCTCGATCACGTCCACGCCGGCATCCGGCAGCCCCTTCAGCACTGCTGCCGAGGTATCGCGGTCGGGGTCGCCCGCCATGATATAGGCCACGAAGGCCTTTCTTCCGGCTTGCGAAAGCTCGGCGAACCGGCGCTCTATGCGTGTCATGTCATTGGCCTTTCGTTGCCTTTTCTGCCGGTTTGCGCGAAAGCGGCGGGAAAATCAATGCCCCGTGCACGCCTTGCCTTGACGGCCGCCCCCCGCGCCCCCTAGATGCGCGCTGGAAACAGAAGGGATCAACCGTCATGGGCTTCAGGATGGGCATCGTCGGCCTGCCGAACGTGGGCAAATCGACGCTTTTCAATGCGCTCACGCGCACTGCCGCCGCACAGGCAGCCAACTTTCCTTTCTGCACCATCGAGCCAAATGTGGGCGAAGTGGCGGTGCCGGACGCCCGGCTTGACAAGCTGGCCGAAATCGCCGGTTCGAAACAGGTGATCCCCGCGCGGATGACATTTGTCGATATTGCCGGGCTGGTGAAGGGGGCTTCGAAGGGCGAAGGGCTGGGAAACCAGTTCCTGGCCAATATCCGCGAGGTGGATGCCATCGCCCATGTGCTGCGCTGTTTCGATGATGACGACGTGACCCATGTGGAGGGCCGGGTGGATCCGGTGGCCGATGCCGGGATCATCGCCACCGAGCTGATGCTGGCCGACATGGAATCGATCGAGCGGCGCCTGCAGAATCTCACCCGCAAGCTCAGGGGCGGCGACAAGGAGGCAATGCAGCAGGAACGCCTGCTGCGCGCGGCGCTTTCGGTGCTCGAGGCGGGGCGGCCGGCGCGCTCGGTGGAGGTGGGCGAAGAGGATGCGAAGGCCTGGAAGATGCTTCAGCTTCTGACCGCAAAGCCCGTGCTTTACGTGTGCAACGTGGACGAGGCCTCGGCCGCCACCGGCAACCGCCATTCCGCGGCGGTGGCGGAGATGGCGGCCGGGGAAGGCAATGCCCATGTGGTCATTTCGGCCGCGATCGAGGAAGAGATCGCCCAGTTGCCCCCCGATGAAGCGGCAATGTTCCTGTCCGAGATGGGGCTTGCGGAAGCCGGCCTCGATCGCCTGATCCGGGCGGGTTACGAACTTCTGGGGCTGCAGACATATTTCACCGTCGGCCCCAGGGAAGCCCGCGCCTGGACAATTCGCAAGGGCACCACCGCCCCCGAGGCCGCGGGCGTGATCCACGGCGATTTCGAGAAGGGTTTCATCCGTGCCGAAACCATCTCATACGATGATTTCGTGGCCCAGGGCGGCGAAGCGGGTGCGCGCGATGCCGGCAAGCTGCGCGTCGAGGGCAAGGCCTATGTGGTGCGGGATGGCGATGTGATGCACTTCCTGCACTCGGGATAGATGTGACAGCGGCCTGTCTGTGTGCATTCGGGCAAGGCCTTGACAGGCCTCTGCAAAAAGGAAAACCGAACGGGCCTGGGGGCTTGTGCGGTCCGATGTGGTGCGGGTGGATCGTCTGCCCTTTCCGGTCTCTGTTTTCCATGCGTGCGAAAGGAACAGCATGATGACCTCCAGCCCTGCGAAAGCCTGCATCATCGGTGCCGGACCTGCCGGTCTGGCCTGTGCCCGGGCGTTGCGGATCAATGGTATCGGTTACGATCAGTTCGAGGTGCATTCCGATGTGGGCGGTATCTGGGACATCGCGCGAAGCGATACGCCGATGTATGAAAGCGCGCATTTAATTTCGTCGAAAACCATGTCGGGCTTCGAGGGCTTTCCCATGCCTTCTCATTTTCCCGATTACCCTTCGCACCGGCTGATCCTGGAATATGTCCGTGATTTCGCCGATCGCTGGTCGCTGCGCGGCGCCATCGCTTTCGGAACGAAGGTTACCGGTATCGAAAAGCGCCCCGACGGGCGCTGGCGGGTGATGTGCGATGACGGCCGGGCAGATGACTACATGGCCGTGATCTGCGCTACCGGAGCCAACTGGCACCCGCGGATGCCCGACCTGCAGGGCGATTTCAACGGCGAGATCCGCCATGCCCGCAGCTATCGCGGCATCGACGAACTCAGGGGGCGGCGGGTGCTGGTGGTGGGGGGCGGGAACTCGGGCGTCGATATCGCCTGCGATGCGGCTGTCAGCGCCGAAAGCGCGTTTCTTTCGATCCGCCGGGGCTATCATTTCATTCCCAAGCATCTGTTCGGCATGCCGGCCGATGTCTTTGCCCGCAGTGGTCCGAAACTGCCGCTCTGGCTGAAGCGGCCGGTGTTTTCGATGATCCTGCGAATGCATGTCGGCAACCTGACGCGCCTTGGCCTGCCCCGCCCGGATCACAGGCTGTTCGAAGCCCATCCCGTCCTCAACAGCCAGGTGCTGCACTATCTCCAGCACGGAGATCTGCGGGTGAAGCCCGATATCGAGCGCCTCGATGGCGATCAGGTGCTGTTTCGCGACGGTTCGCGCGAGGTGTTCGATCTGATCCTGCTGGCAACCGGTTATACCCAGATACAGCCTTATGCGCGCGATTATTTCACCTATGCGGGCGGGCGGCCGGATCTTTATCTGCAGATGTTTTCGCGCGAGCACGAAAACCTGTTCGCGCCCAGTTTCATCGAAACCAATTCCGGTGCTTTCCGGCTGTTCGACATGATGGCCTTTGCCATGGCCAATCACCTGAAGGATCAACTGGAAGAAGCGGTGGCAGCGGCCGAAATGGCACGACTGATCCGTGAAGATCGTCCTGATCTGAGCGGCGGCATCCGTTTCGTGGCTTCCGAGCGCCATGCCGCCTATTTCGACAGTGATACATGGCAGACCTGTCTGCGGAAACTCTATCGCAGGATGGGATGGCGCCCCCATGCAGAGGAAATCGCGGCAGCCATGCCCGCCGCCGCACGCGCCGCGGCTTCCGGCTGACGGGAACGGATCGCGAGACTGCCCCTGTGCCCGGTTTGCCCTGTCGCGTTGTGCCCAGAGGGAGCGCGGCCTGTGAATGGCCCCCAGATTTGCAGTCACCTTCTTCCTGAAAATGAGGCAAGGAGGGCCTTGTGGGGAAGGCAGATCACAGTGACGATTCCAAGCATGATGCAGTGTGCCAGATTACGGTGCGGGGGTATCCTGTGCGCGAGGTTTCACAGCGATTGGGCGCCAGCACATATTCGCGGCACGTCTGGACAAGGAAGTTTTCGATCCCGTCTCCCGGGAAGGCGGGGGAAGATCATGCCGCAGAAAACCGGCGGCTGAAACGCGCGCTGGCAAGGTTCACGGGTATCGCAAGCTGCACGATGACCTTCCGGATCAGGGCAAGAGCTGTGGTGCGAACCGCGTGGCGCGACTGGCCCGGCTGGCGGGCATCCAGGCCCGGATCGGCCATGGACGCCGCCCGGGCAAGCATGGCGGCGAGCCGTCGGTCGTGGTGGACAATACGCTGAACCGGGAATTCGCATGTGGATGCGCCCGATCGCTTCCGGGGATCCGGTTTTACTTGTATCGTCTGCCGTCAGTCCACCAGGTAATTGGCGGCATAGATCCGGAACAGGACATGGAAAAGAAGCCCGGCAAGCATCAGGTCGTCCACGGAATTTCGTTTATCGGGACACCATGAACCGTCATTGTTCCTCTTCTCCCTTTGCCTGAATGCGCCTGCCTTCCTCCTTGCCGATCCCCATGCCGCCATTGGCAAGGCCGATGAGCAGAAAGGTGACGACGATGACGATGCTGTTTTCACCGATCTGCGGCGCAAACCCGGGGCCAGCTCACGAATTTTCGGATCTTCCCGAAGGTAGCGGATCGGCACGCGATCCGGGGCATCGTGGCGCTTGAAAAATCGCCGGGTGTATCCACAAGCCCCCGGTGCAACCTGTTGTCCACGCTGAATTCAACCTGCATTCTGTAGTAGGCGCGAGAACGTGCATTGCCCACTTGGCCGGTGTATCTTGAAATCACCCTTGCCTGCGTTTCCACACCAAAGGCATCGCGCCTGGCTGCCCATCCGGTAGCCGACCGCGATCACGATGGCCCCGATCAGCACGAAGACGCCGGAAATGGCGATCAGCTTTGCCCAGCTGATCGTGAAATATTCCGCTTCCTCCGGTTCCATCTGCCCCATGGCCCTATGCTTCCGCCTGGCCTTCGCGGGGGGCGGTGCCGCCAGCCGGATCGGGGCCATAGCTGTTTTCACCCGGCGTGCCCTTGAGGAATCCCAGTTCGACGAACATCCACAGCCCCACGGCCATGGACAGCCACATGACCATTGTGGCGCCGGTGCCCGGAACCATGAACTGGGCACCTGCCACTTTGACAGCCCTGTAGCCGATCTTGAACATGCTCATGATCTGCAGGAGAACGCCGGGGGCCAGAAAGAGAACCGCCCATGGCATTGCCGGTTTGTCGCGGTCATGCAGCCGCTTCACCACCACGGCCGACCAGATGTAGAGGCTCCCCACGGACACGACGATCTGTGCCAGCATCGGCACGATGCCGCCGGGCAGGATCGATATCATGCCCCGCCCGGCAATGAGCACGGCCACGATCAGGCCGAGAAACCCCATCCAGAATCCCTTGCGCGAAATGCGTCCGTCAAAATTCGTGAACAATTCCGTTTTTTTCCTCCTGAAAATGCAGGTGTCGGCTGATTTGCCATTGCGCCTGGGCGGTAATGGTCAGGTTTTCGCCCGGATCGAGAACGAAAAACCCGACCTTCCCGATGCTTGCACTGCCGTCACCGGCAGAGGCGACCGCTTCGACCGGCGCATTCGCCTCCGGGCCGTATTCGCCGGGTTCGCCCTCATTGATGGCGGCGGGGCCGTTTTCACCGCCCCCAGGGCCGGGTCGCGATGTCGGTCAATGGTCTTTCGGGCTCGGCATTGCTGATCAGCAGGCGTCCGTCCCCCATCATATGGGTGCAACTGACGATCTTCTCGCCCGGGCTGCCCGGCTTGTCGTTCTCCAGACAGCTCGGTTCCCTGAATTCCAGCGGCGTGCCGGCGGCATCTGCCGCCGCACCAAGCCGTTCGATAAGCTGGCCGATGGTCAGCCCCAGGTTCTGCGCCATGGCCGGCGTGGCCGACAGCAGAGCCATCGCCGTCAGGGTGGCGCCAGCAAGCCGAAGGGCATGCCGCATGCGTCGCGTCGCAGTTCCTGGCCAGAAGCGCAGCCGGCCGCGGATGGTGCCGATCTCGTGCGCGGGGCGTGCTTCCGGCACTGCCAGCCGTTTGCAATCGTCAATCCTGTTCATTTTCTTTTCCATCTTCAGGTTGGTTGAATTCATGGCGGCGCCCTGCGACCGGACGGCGCTTTCACCGCTGAAACCTGTCCGGACAGCGGGCAGCGGGCGGAGGGCAACACATGGGAATTCCCGCCGGGCGGCTGCCGCTACTTCTGGTTTCCGAAACCGAATTTCAGGATCATGGCCAGAAAGGCTACCACCGACACGACCGAAAGGACCGAGCCCGCCTTTGCCAGCGCTTCTCCCTTTCCGGTCAGCGCCATCACGATCCCCGGCACCAGGATGACGACAGCCCCGAGGGCCAGGAAATAGTGCGGCCAGGCCCATTTGCTGGCGGCCGCGGCCGGGGTCAGGGCGTAATAGATGCCCATGACCGACATGGTGACGAAACCGACAAGGTTGAGGTGGCCATGGGCCGGCGACAGGTCATGGTTTCCGGTGGCCGACATCTGGATGCCCCAGATCATGCCCAGAAGCACGAAAAATGCTGCGGTTGCAAGAAACATTGTCGGTACCGATTTCATCTTTCCATCTCGTGTTGTCATGTGTTGCCATCGGATGCGCCAAGCGGCGGCCCGGTAAATTTCATGCGGAACCGGCTGGCAATTTCATCGATTTTCGCCATGTCGTCGGGGATGCGGTATTGGCCTGCGGCCATTTCCCCGAAGAACCCTTCAAGGCCCCCCGGCGTCAGGATGATCAGGTGGCGGCACGGGATCGTGCTGACCACGCGAAACGTGTGCTCCTGACCGCGGGGGACGAACGCGGATTGTCCGGGTCCGCGGGTGAACCGCGCGCCCTCGATCCAGAATTCGCAGTCTCCGGTCAGGATCAGAAAGGCCTCGTCGGCATCATGGTGGACATGGCGCGGCGGGCCGCTGTCGGGCGGTGAAACGGAATCGACGATCGACATCGCACCGCCGGTTGCCGATGTGGACAGGATGGTCTTGTAAAATGTCCCGCCCCATTCGATCGCACTGGGGCCAAGCAAGAATTCGTTCATCTGCATCTTAGGTTGCCTCGCGACTTTCGCGCGACGTTGGCAGAAAAATATTCATACGAAAAATCGATTATTTGTATTATTTGTATTTGCATGACAAATCTGAATGCCTTCGACCTGAACCTGCTGCGGGTGCTCGATGCGCTCTTGCGCGAACGCTCGACCGTGAAAGCCGGCAAGCGGATCGGCCTTTCGCAGCCGGCGGTTTCCGCGGCACTGGCGCGGTTGCGCCTGTCGCTCGGGGATGAGCTGTTCTTTCGCAGCGGCAAGACCTTCGAGCCGACGCAGTTCGCGCTGTCGCTCGAGGCTCCGCTGCGCAACCTGCTGGTGCAGTTGGAAGAGCTGATCTCCGGGCCCGGTGCCTTTGATCCGGCGACCTCGGATGCCAGGTTCCGCATCTCGGGGGCGGATTACTTTGCCGAACTCCTGATGCCGGTCCTCACGGAACGCCTGCAGGCCATGGCACCATCCATGCGAACGCATCTCGTCAACATGGTGCCGAGCAAACCCTTCGAGGCTCTGACACTCTATGATGTCGATCTGGTGCTGAACCCCGAAATGGACCTGCCCGGCTGGGCGGAACAGCAGCGGGTTCTCACCTCCGACTTCTGCGTCATCGCGCGCTCGGGGCATCAAAGGCTGGCGAGCGCCGGTGTCAGGCCGGGCGATGTCATTCCGATCGACCTGTTCTGCGATATCGGCCATGTCCTGTTTTCGGCTGACGGCAAGAGGCAGGCACAAGGAGATATGGCTCTGGCCGCCATCGGGCGCGAACGTCGGGTGGTGATGACGCTGCCGGTGTTCTCGGGCGTCTATCGGGTGGTTGCCGGATCGGAGCTGATCGCCCTGCTGCCTGTCGCGCTGGCGCGTCAGGTGGCCCCGTCGGCCGGGCTCGACATCTTTCTGCCCCCTGTAAAGGTGCCCTCGACACAGATCATGATGGTCTGGCACCGGCGCGTGAATGCCGATCCGGCCCACAAATGGCTGCGCCGGCAGATCGCCGAAATTCTCGGTGATCTGGATCATGGCTGACCTGCCGCGGGATTTCCCTCCAGCCGGGATCAGAGGCTGGCCCGAGGCTGATGCGCCACCCATCTTTCGGCCAGCGTTGGCCAGAGTTTTCCGGCTTCTCGGGATAACGGGCTGGCTGCGTTCCCCGATTTTCTCGGCATGATCGGCGACTTGTTCCCGATCGCGCTGTGTGGCCGTTCCTCGTTGTCGCAGGCATCGCGTTCTTTGCCTGAAACTGGTTCTTCGGCCCGATCAGGGCCAAGCGGGATGTTCGGGCCCCGTAACGGAATGCCCTGAACATCCGGTTTCCATACCGTGCCGCCGCCGCGCATCTGTTTTGCGAACGTGGCATCAACGCGTCCAGCTGTTTTTCGATGTGATGCAGGCTGCGGGACACGCCCATGGCGTTTGCTGACGCGTTGCCTGCCATCGCGCAGCAGATGCATGAAGTTTCCACAATCATCATTTACGGCGATGTCAACCGCTGACAGGATGGCAGTCAGCGTGGGCGGCTGTTCAGCAAGGCCTGGATTTCGGTGCGTTCGGGCATCGAGGGGGCGGTGCCCGGCCGGGTGACAGAGATTCCGGCCGCCGCGCAGCCGAAGCGCACGGCATCGACGGGGGCAATGCCTTCCGAAAGTGCCGCTGCGAAAGCGCCGTTGAAGGCATCGCCGGCGCCGGTGGTTTCCACGACCGGCCCCGCATCAAAGGCCGGGACATGCTTGCTTGTCTTTCCATCGTGATAAAGCGCGCCGTTTTCGCCAAGGGTGATGATTGCCGCGCCCGCCCCCTGCGCAAGCAGTGCCCCGGCCGCGTGGCGGGCGTCTTCCAGAGAGGTCACGGCAATGCCGGTCAGGCCTTCGGCCTCGGTTTCGTTGGGAGTGACGTAATCGCACAGTGCCAGCATGCCTTCGGGGAGGTCGGCGGCCGGGGCGGGATTGAGAATGGTGACGACACCCCTGGCGCGGGCGGTCTGCAGCCCGTGCATGGCGGCCGCAAGCGGCTGTTCGAGCTGTGTCATGAATACCCCGGCGTCATCGAACAGGGCTGTGGCGCGGTCGATGTCTGCGGGGCCCATATCGCCACCGACACCCGGACAGATGACGATCGCGTTGTCGCCGGTGTCATCTTCGATGAAGATGCAGGCGGCGCCGGTAACGCTGTCCTCGGGGCGGATGATCTCGGGGGTGACACCGGCTGCACGCCAGGTATCAAGAGCCATTTCTCCGAAGGGATCGCGGCCTATGCGGGTGATCAGGTGGACCGTGCCTCCGGCCCTTGCCGCCGCCACCGCCTGGTTTGATCCCTTGCCGCCGGGGCCAAGGCGGAATTCGCGCCCCAGAAGCGTTTCGCCCATATGTGGCTGGCGCGCGGCCCGATAGGCCGCATCGGCCACGAATACGCCAAGGATCAGAATGCGTCTGCCCATGCTCGGTTCTCCTGCCTTGCGGGATTTCCCCGGTGCGTCATCAATTGATAGCGTCTGCGGAGGAGTGGCACAATCTGCCGCTTCCGGGATCGGGCCATACGGGGAACATGGGCGTGGGCGGTGGCGGATGATGGTGTTTCAGGATACCGGGTGCTATGTCTGTTTCGCCTGCCTGTTTCGGAGCGGTTGGCGGGCGGGCGATCAACGGACAGGCCGTGAAATGAATGGATGAGCAGATGCACAGCACAGGGGGAACGGCATGAAACTGGTGCGATATGGCAGGCGTGGCGCCGAGAAGGCGGGCCTTGTGGATGCGGGGGGGCGGCTGCGGGATCTGTCCGGTGTGACCGGCGATATTGCCGGCGAGGCACTTGCCGATCTGGACAGGCTGCGCGCGCTCGACCCCGAAACCTTGCCCGAAGTCACCGGCAACCCACGGCTTGGGCCCTGTGTCGGAGGCACGGGAAAGTTCATGTGCATCGGCCTGAACTATTCGGATCATGCCGCCGAAAGCGGCCTGGCCGTGCCGTCCGAGCCGGTGCTGTTCATGAAGGCCACCAGCGCCATCTGCGGCCCCGACGATCCGATCATCATTCCGCGCGATTCGCGGAAAACCGACTGGGAGGTCGAACTGGGCGTGGTGATCGGGCGGCGCGGAAAATACATTGCCGAGGCCGATGCGCTTGTGCATGTGGCCGGCTATTGCGTGGTGAACGATGTGTCCGAACGCGCTTTTCAGATCGAGCACGAGGGGCAATGGACCAAGGGCAAGTCATGCGACAACTTCGGTCCTCTGGGGCCCTGGCTGGTCACGCCCGACGAGCTGGAGGATGTTCAGAACCTGACCATGTGGCTTGAGGTGAATGGCGTGCGCATGCAGGAGGGCAGCACCGCCACGATGGTTTTCGGCGTTGCCCATCTGATCAGCTATCTCAGCCGGTTCTTCACGCTCGAACCGGGCGACGTGATCTCGACCGGCACCCCTCCGGGCGTCGGCATGGGCAAGAACCCGCCGCGCTATCTGAAGGCGGGTGACGTGGTGGAACTGGGGATCGAGGGGCTCGGCCGCCAGCGCCAGCAGGTGATTGCCGAGGGCTGACATCGATCGGCATTGACGGGGGCCGACAGGGGGATCGACAGGGGCCGGTTCCGGTATTCGTTCCCTGTTTTCGCGCGCCTTGCGTCTCAGGCCGTGAGGGCTGCGAACAGGCGCGGCAGCTTTTCCGGCAGGCGTTCGACCTGATCGACGATGGTGTAATTGTTTTCGCCGAAGATGCGCGCCACGTAGCGGTCGGCCTCGGGGTCCAGCGTCAGGCAGTAGCTGTGGATGCCTTCCTTGTGCAGTTCCTGCACCGCCCTTCTGGTGTCCATGCGCAGATACTGGGGGTCGCGCTCGTCGATATCGGCGGGTTCGCCGTCGGTAACCACCAGAAGCAGCTTGTGGCGCTCGGGGCGCATCTTCAGGTGATGGCCGGCGTGGCGCATCGCCGCGCCCATCCGGGTCGAAAGCCCGCCCCGCATGCCGGCAAGCCGTGATTTCGCTTCTGCGTCAAGGTTCTGTTCGAAATCCTTGAAACGGTAATACTGCACGTCGTGGCGCCCGTCGGAGGCAAAGCCGTGAATGGCGAACGGATCGCCGATACCGTCGATCGCCGCCGCCACCAGTGCCGCTGCCTCGCGGGTGAGGTCAAGCACCGTCTTTTCGGTGCCGCGCACGGTTTCGTTGGTGCTTTCCGACAGGTCGAGCAGCACCACCACCGCAAGATCGCGCCGGTTGATGACGCTGCGCATGGTGATGCGCATGTCGGGCTGCAGACCGAGGCGCAGCATCACCATGGCATCCACCGCGGCGTTGAGGTCAAGCTCGTCGCCGTCTTCCAGCTTGCGCTGGCGCATGGTGCCCTGCGGGCGCAGGCGGTCGATGATCTGGCGGATGCGGTGGCTGATGCCCTTGTGTTCGCTCAGCAGCCGGTTGATCGCTTCCGGGTCGCCGCGGCCCTGGCGGCGCTCGTAGACGGTGGTCCAGGCCGGGCGGTGCAGCTGCACGCGATAGTCGAATTCCGGATAGTGGAAGGGGCCGGTGACGGGCTCTTTCCCCTCCATCTCGTTGTAGGAAATGCCCTCGTCTTCGTAAGGGAACAGTTCGCTTCCCAGCACCCAGATTTCCTGGGCGTCGTCGCCGGCGGTTTCCACCTCGACCTCGTTGACGAATTCCATCAGGCTGACATGCTTGCGGACCTGCCTTTGCGAGGCCGGGATATAGGCCGTGTCCTGCACCCAGTCGAATTCGTCAAGGTTCCAGACGAAGCGGTTGTCGTCGCGCCAGGGCAGGGCAAGGCTTTCGAGGATGCGCAGGGAGGGCAGGGCGCGGCGGTGGGAGAAGATTCCGTAAAGCTCGCGCCCGAGATCGGCGGAAAAGGCGCCATCGCGGGCGTGATCGGCCACGTGCGCATGGAAGCGGGCGGCCAGATCGTCGAGCGGGCCGTCGCCGGTCTTGCGGGCGGGGTCGAGCAGCGCCAGCGCGGTGCGTTCCAGCAGTGCCATGCTTTCGTGCTCGTAATCCGCCGCGGGTGCTGCTTCGGCCAGCGAAAGCCACAGCCGGCGCAGCCCCGGAAAATCGCGTGCCGCGCACCATTCCACGCGGGCGTCTTCCATCAGTCCGATCATGAATTTCTCGGCCGGGGCCAGCGTGCCGGCCGATTGCGGCATGTCGGTGTAGGAGACATGGGCGGCCATGTGGGCGGCCATGGCGCGGTAGAGGTCGATGCCGGAAACGTCGCCGATTCCGTCCACCGCATCCGCCAGGTGCAGCGCGCCCTCTTCGATGAAGGGGCGGAAGCCGGCGCTGTCGGCCGCGGCCGGGCGCAGGAAGAAGTCGCGCCCCCAGAAGGCGCGCAGGTAGAAGTTCAGCCGCCGCTGGCTGTCGATGAACAGCGTGCCCTTGCGTTCGCGTTTCAGTACCGCGCGGCTGTCTTCGGTTTCCAGCCCGAAATAGGCGGCCTGGCGGGCGAGATCCCGGCGATAGGCCTCGGCGCCGAAATCGGCCCAGCGGCGCAGCCCCGTGAGCGTGAGCTTGCCCAGCAACTCGTCGATCACCCGGAACATGGGGCGCAGGCCCCGGGGGGCGCGTGCCGAAAGCCGGTGCAGCAGCTGCAGATAGGCGCGCAAGAGGTCCGGGTCGCCCAGCCGGGCCGAGACCGCCGGAAGGGTGGCGATCATCCGTTCCAGCACCTGGCCCGAGACCATCGAGGACAGCCTGAAGGCGGCCTCGGCCACGTCGCGGATGATGTCTTCGCCGCAGTCCTTGACCACCAGCGGCATCTCGTCGAGCCAGGTCAGCAGCAGTTCGGGCCCCTTGCGCAGGGAGACGATGCCGCGGGCGCCGTCGAGCCAGTCCTTGAGCGCGGCCGGGGACATCACCCGGGCGGCCTCGGCGAAGCTCGCGTCCAGCGTTTCGGCCAGCTCGGGCGCGGCGGCGATCAGATCTTCGCGGTAGTCGTCGAGGTTGACGGTCATGATCAGGTCCGAACGCAGGGGAGTGCCCGACCGCGGGCGGAAGCGAAGCGCCCGCCCGGGGGGGCGGTCGGGCGCTGCCCGGGCCGCTGCGCGCCCCGGGCGGTGTTGAAGCCGGCCCCGTTCATGGCGTCACCCGAAAAAGGTGGTGACGGCGGCATCCAGCGTCTCGCGCATGTCGGGATCGTCGGTGATCGGCTCCACCAGCGCCATGCGGCAGGCGGCCGTGGCCGGGATGCCCTTTTCGATCAGCTGGCCGGCATAGATCAGCAGCCGGGTGGACATGCCTTCGTCCAGCCCGTGGCCCTTGAGGTTGCGCGAGCTCTGTGCCACCTGCACGAGCTTCGCCGCCATCTCGGACGCCACACCCGATTCATGGGCGACGATCTCGGCCTCCACCTGCGGATCCGGGTAGTCGAAGCTCATGGCGCCGAAGCGCTGCTTGGTGGACTGTTTCAGATCCTTCATCATCGACTGGTAGCCGGGGTTGTAGGAAATCACGATCTGGAAATCGGGATGCGCCTCCACGAGCTCGCCCTTCTTGTCGAGCGGCAGCACCCGGCGGTGATCGGTGAGCGGGTGAATTACCACGGTGGTGTCCTGGCGTGCCTCTACCACCTCGTCCAGATAGCAGATGGCGCCGATGCGCGCGGCCACGGTCAGCGGGCCGTCCTGCCATTTCGTGCCGTTGATATCCAGCAGGAAGCGGCCCACCAGATCGGCGGCGGTCATGTCCTCGTTGCAGGCCACGGTGATCAGCGGGCGGCCCAGCTTCCAGGCCATGTATTCCACGAAACGCGACTTGCCGCAGCCGGTGGGCCCCTTCAGCATCACCGGCATGCGCACGTCATAGGCGGCGTCGAAACGCTCCACCTCGTCGGCGACCGGGCGGTAGTAGGGCTCGTCCTTGACGATGAAATCTTCGCGGGCGGGGGTGCTCATCTCGGCCTCGTCGGTTGGGGATTGTCGGGGCGCCGCTGTCGGCAGAGGCGCCCCGCAAGGATCAGGCCCTGATCTCGGCCCGGTGCACCAGCATCGCGGTGCCCTGGGTCTGGTTGTAGTTGTCGTAGCCGATCAGGCGCACGTGATTGCCGGGGTTGTTTTCGCGGCACAGGTCGATTTCCTTCAGCACCGCATCCACATCGGTTTCGCCGAACATCGGCAGCTTCCACATGTACCAGTAGTTGCCGAAGGCATTTTCCGGTTCGGTATGTTCGATGCCGGGATTCCAGCCCTGGTTGATGATGTATTCCACCTGCTTGCGGATCTCGTCGCCGGTCATCGGTTCCAGATAGGAAAACGTGCCCAGCTTGCGGGAATTGGGATCCGACAGGCGGGAAGGATAGTCTTGCACGTCGCTCATGGTTTCATTCCTTGTCAAAGTATCTCGGTTGCCCCCGGCGCCGGGCCGGGGGCGGGATGGATGGCGATCAGCGGTGCTGAACGTCGAGCTTGTCGACGGTGTCGAACTCGAACTTGATCTCTTTCCACGTTTCCATGGCAATCTTCAGTTCGGGGCTGTGCTTGGCGGCTGCGGTCAGGATCTCCTTGCCTTCCTTCTCCAGCTCGCGGCCCTCGTTGCGGGCCTTGACGCAGGCCTCCAGCGCCACCCGGTTGGCCGCGGCGCCGGCCGCGTTGCCCCAGGGGTGGCCCAGCGTGCCGCCGCCGAACTGCAGCACCGAATTGTCGCCGAAGATCGAGACCAGCGCCGGCATGTGCCATACATGGATGCCGCCCGAGGCCACCGGGAACACCCCCGGCATCTGCCCCCAGTCCTGATCGAAGAAGATCCCGCGCGAGCGGTCTTCCTTGACGTATTTGTCGCGCATAAGGTCGATCCAGCCCAGGGTTGCGGCGCGGTCGCCTTCCAGCTTGCCGACCACGGTGCCCGAATGCAGGTGGTCGCCGCCCAGAAGCCGCAGCAGCTTGGCCAGCACACGGAAATTGATGCCGTGGGTGGGCGAGCGGTCGATCACCGCATGCATCGCCCGGTGCACATGCAGCAGCAGCCCGTTGTCGCGGCACCAGCGCGACAGGCTGTTATGCGCCGCCCAGCCGAGCGTCAGATAGTCCGACATGATGATCTTGGAGCCGACCTCCTTGGCGAACTCGGCCCGCTTGAACATCTCTTCCACATCCGGCGCGGTGACGTTCATGTAGTGGCCCTTCTTCTCGCCGGTCTCGGCTTCGGACTTGTCGATCGCCTCCTGGCAGAACAGGAAGCGGTCGCGCCAGCGCATGAAGGGCTGCGAGTTCACGTTCTCGTCGTCCTTGGTGAAGTCGAGCCCGCCGCGCAGGCATTCATAGACTGCCCGGCCGTAGTTCTTGGCCGAAAGGCCCAGCTTGGGCTTGATGGTGCAGCCCAGAAGCGGGCGGCCGTATTTGTCGAGCAGATCCCGCTCCACGTAGATCCCGTGCGGGGGGCCATGGCAGGTGGCCACGAACCACAGCGGGAAGCGCACGTCCTCCAGCCTGAGTCCGCGCACCGCCTTGAAGCCGAACACGTTGCCCACCAGCGAGGTGAAGACGTTGACCACCGAGCCTTCCTCGAACAGCCCCATCGGATAGGCGATGAAGGCGTAGAAGGCATCGTCGTCACCGGGCACGTCCTCGATCGCGTAGGCGCGGCCCTTGTAGTAGTCCAGATCGGTCAGCAGGTCGGTCCACACGGTCGTCCAGGTGCCGGTAGAGCTTTCGGCGGCCACCGCGGCGGCGGCCTCTTCGCGCGGCACGCCCGGCTGGGGCGTGATCTTGAAACAGGCCAGGATGTCGCTGTCCTTCGGCGTATAATCCGGCTCCCAGTATGTATCGCGGTATTCCTTCACACCCGCCTTGTATGATTTGGCCATTGCGCTTCCTTCGCGTTTTCAGTGGTTGCAATTTCGAATCCTGCCCTCCTCCCCGGGCGAAGCCGGATCTGGCAGCGTGTGGACAGTATGCACTGCTCTCGATATAAGGGGAAATCAATAGTTTCTATCAGGATCATAGATCAATGACTATGAATGAGCCGGCCGGGAAGCTGTTCCTGCAAAGCATCACGCTGCGGCAGCTGCAGATCCTTGAAACGGTCGTGCGGCTGGGCGGTTTCACGCGCGCGGCCGAGGCACTGCACCTGACCCAGCCCACGGTTTCGATGCAGATCCGCAAGCTGACCGACACCATCGGCCTGCCGCTGCTCGAGCAGGTGGGGGGGCGGGTGCATCCCACCGATGCGGGGCGCGAGGTTTATCGCGCGGCGGTTGACGTGCTGGGGCGGATGGCAGCGCTGCGCGATTACGCCGACGCGGCGCGCGGCGTGGTGCAGGGCGATCTGCGGCTGGGGGTGATTTCCTCGGCGATCTATTTCATGCCGGCGCTGCTGGGTGCCTTTGCCGAGCGCCATGCGCGGGTGGTGCCGCAGCTGGTGGTCACCAACCGCGCGACCGTGCTCAGGCGCCTGCGTGAAAACCTCGACGATCTGCTGATCATGGGCCAGGCGCCGCGCGAGATGCCGGTCGAGGCCTATCCCTTCATCGGCAACCGGATCGTGGTGGTGGCGCCGCCGGGCCATGCGCTGGCCGCGGAAAGGGCGATCCCGCTCGTCCGGCTGGCGGAGGAGAAGTTCCTCGTGCGCGAGCCGGGCTCGGGCACGCGGCAGGCGGCCGAGCGGCTGTTTGCCGATGCCGGGGTGACCATCCGCCCGTGGATGGAGCTGGGCTCGGCCGAGGCGATCAAGCAGGGGGTGATGGCGGGGCTCGGCGTTTCGGTTCTTTCGCGGCGCAACATCGTGCAGGAACTGGCGGCGGGGTCGGTCGTGGAACTGGACGTGCAGGGTTTTCCGATCGAACGGCAGTGGTATGCGGTGCATCCCCGCGGCAAGGAGCTTTCGCTGGCCGCGCGCAGCTTTCTGGACTTCATCCTGACCGAAAGCGACCGCATCCTCGCCGGTCCGGCCGCTTCGACCGGCGCAGTCGGGCACATGCCTGCGGAAACAGGGGCGGCAGATGACGGATGCGCCTCCGTTGTCGCTTCGGCGGATCCCGCCGGCCGCCCCGGCTGACCGGGAAATGCCGGAAACCCGGTTGTTGCGCTTCCCGCGTTTCCGGCATGATCGGGCCCGGGGATTTCCGGCGCTTACATCCCGTGATCGAAGACCAGCCGGAAGGTTACCGGGAAGGCCCGGGTGATACCCGGCAGTTCGGCGATTTCCTGCAGCTTGGTGATACCCTCGTCGATGCCCATTTCCTCGGTGGTCAGCCAGATCATTCCTTCGCTCACCACCATCACCCGGTTTTCGCCAAGCCGCGTTACCGCCACCTCGGAATCAACCGGAACCTCGCGACCGAGGAACGTCAGCGCGCCGCTTACCTCCACGATCTTCACCTCGCCTGCCGGAAGTTCGCTCAGCGGTCCGATGTCGATACTGGCCGAGAAGCTGGCCTCGGGAGCGTTGGCAAACACGTGCTCGATCATCCGCTCGTCGCGGATCTCGATCAGTGTATCGACCGAACCGAGATCGATCGTCACCGCAACGTTGCCTTCGGGGCTGACCGTGCCCGAAAGCTTGCGGAAGAAATGGGTTTCGCCCACGGTATCCTTCTTTACCGATCCGAAGGCCAGGCTTGAGGCCGCACCATCCAGCGTCCAGTTGCCACCATGGCTGCCGGCCTGTATGGCCCCGCCGCCAAGCCCGAGCATGACCGCCGCTGCCAGGCCGATAAACATTTTGCGCATTTCTGTTCCTCCCGTATGGTTCACATGTCGTTTTGGTGCACGGTTCCTTTTGGAACCGTCAGAAAGGGAAACACGCGGGCGGTGAAATTATTCGCATGAAAGTGTGCGCATGAAGACGTTGTCCGGCAGGGATCATGCCGCGGCCCGGCGCGCCGTGGCCGCGGGGCTGCCCGCGATCCTGCCCCGGCTGTGGCGTTTTGCCTGGGCGCTGTCGGGGGCGCCCGATCTGGCCGATGATCTGGTGCAGGCCACTTGCCTGAGGGCACTTGAGAAGGCCAGCCAGTTTACCCCCGGCAGCCGGCTTGACCGATGGGCCTTCTGCATCTGCCGTTCGCTCTGGCTGAACGATCTGCGGGCGCGCAGGCTGCGCCGCGGGAACGGGCAGGTGCCGATGGAAGAGACGGATATCGTCGATCCGTCGCCGGGTGTGGAGATGAATATTCTGGCCCGCGAGATTGTTGAACAGGTGATGGCCCTGCCCAGGGGGCAGCGCGAGGCGGTGATGCTGGTCTATGTGGAAGGTTTCTCCTATCGCGAGGCGGCCGGGATCATGCAGGTTCCGCTCGGAACCGTGATGAGCCGCCTTGCGACAGCGCGGCGTCGTCTGGCGCGCTTCGGGGATGCGGGGGCAGAAGGTGCCCGCGGGAAAACCCGCAAGCAGACAGGCGGGGCCTCTGTGGGAACGCCCGCGGCGCCTGCCGAAGAAGGAAGGGAAACCGGAACGGGAAAAGACACATGAGCAGGCAGCACGACAGGCGCTTCAGCGACGAGGAGCTGACCGCCTTCCTTGATGGGGAACTGGCGCCCGAGGCCATGACGCGCATTCGCGCGGCGCTTGACAGGGACCGGGCGCTGGCGCGGCGCATCGCGATGCTGAGGCTTGATCCCGACACGTTGCGGGGGGGCTTCGCGCCGCTGCTCGACATGGCCGGGCAGCGCGATCTCGGGCGTTTCCTTGCCAATGCTGCCGAAGCGCGGGACACCTGCGGCCGCCCCGAGCGCCCTGTCCGGAAGTGGCAGCTGTGGGAACGGGCAGGGATAGCGTCTCATGCGGTGGCGCTGATTGCCGGTGCGGCGCTTGTCTGGATCCTGTCCTCGGCCGGTTCCGACAGATCGGTCGTGCCCGGCCCCGGGCTGCCGGGGCAGAGTGCCGACTGGCGCATGGAGGTTGCCCATTACCAGGCGCTTTACGTGCCGGAAACGCTGACGCCGATCCCTTCGGATCCGACCCGCCTGAAAGAGGAATTTTCCCGTGCAGGCAGGGCTTTGGGAATTGATCTCGATCCCGATGATTTTACGGAAATCGGCGATCTTCGGCTGCGCCGTGCACAGGTGCTGGGCTTTGCCGGGATGCCGCTTGTCCAGATCGCCTTCACCCTGCCCGACGGCACGCCGGTGGCTTTCTGCATCCTGCGCCGGCCGGGCCCGGAACGGCAGGTGGAAACCGATGTGCTGCTTGGCCTTGCCGCGGCTTCCTGGCGCAGCCCGAGTCACGGTTTCGTGGTGATCGGCGGCGATGATCCGCAACTGATGCAGCGCATTGCACAGGAACTGCGCCGACGGCTCTGAGGTTTCCGGGCTATTGTTCCATCCAGATCGTCACCGGGCCGTCATTCACCAGCGCCACCTGCATGTCGGCGCCGAAGATCCCGGTTTCGGTGGCAATCCCTTCCTTGCGCAGGGCGTCGGCGAAGGTCAGATAAAGGCGCTTGCCTTCATCGGGCGGCGCTGCGGATGAAAAACCGGGGCGGTTGCCGCGGCGGGTGTCGGCAGCCAGGGTGAACTGGCTTACCACCAGCGCTTCGCCGCCGGTATCGCGCAGCGAACGGTTCATGCGCCCTTCAGTGTCGCGGAAGATCCGCAGCCGGGCGATCTTTGCGGCCAGGCTGCGGGCGATTTCTTCGGTATCGCCCCGCATGGCGCAGACCAGGATCAGCAGACCCGGCCCGCATTTTCCGGTTAACCGGCCATCAACGCTGACCGAGGCTTCGCTGACCCTCTGTATCAGTGCGCGCATGTGATCTCCTCTGCCCGGGGCGGTTCGGCGCCTGCCCGTGTTACAGTTGTCGCCGCCACGGCGATTCCCGGTTCGAGTGCGGGGCAGAGCACGCTTTCGGGATCTCGTGCAAGGGCGGATTTGCCAAGCGCCCCGGCCCGGCCCAGCCCGTGCAGGACACCGGCGTTGAACGCATCGCCCGCCCCCACCGTATCGACCACCCGCATCTTCGGGGCGGGGCGGAACAGCGTGCCGTGGCGGGTGAAAAGCCGGGCGCCTCTTGCACCCTGGGTCAGGAACACGGCCCGTGGCCCCATATCCAGCATCGCCCGTGCCTGTTCGGCGGGGTCTCCCCGGCCGGACCACCAGGCCAGATCGTCGTCCGACAGCTTGAGGATGTCGCACTGGCGCATCAGCCGTTCAAGGCGCGCGCGATAGCGTGCTGCGTCGGCGATGACAGCGGGGCGGATGTTGGGATCAAGCATGATCAGCCGGTGCCCGGCCTCGCGCAGCAGCAGGGTTTCAAGGCTTTCCGCGCAGGGTTCGAGCGCCAGCGAAATGCCGCCGAAGAACAGCGTCTGCACGCTTTCGGGCAGGACCGGAGGCAGATCACCGGGGGCGAGCATCCGCCCGGCGGTGTTTTCATCGAAGAAGGCATAGCCTGCTTCGCCTTCGGTCAGTTTGACGAAGGCAAGCGTGGTCGGGCGGGCGGATGTCGGAGCGAGGGCACTGTCAACCCCGGCCCGGGAAAGGCGTTTGCGCAGCATCCGGCCGAACATGTCATCCGAAAGCCCGCCGAAGAACAGCACCCGGCTGCCCAGATGTCCAAGCGCCACGGCGGTGTTGAACACCGATCCGCCGCAGGCCGGCAGGAAGGCGGCGCGTCCGTCGGCGGTGGTTGCGGGCAGCATGTCGATCAGCGCCTCGCCGCAACACAGGATGGCGGTTTTTTCCTTCACGTCCTGTTCCTTCTCTGCCGGAATCTCCGGGCGCTTGCGGGGATCGCGGCCGATTGTGGCGCCCTGCAGGGGGAAGCGCAATCCCGGCGTGAAAAAATGCCGGGGGGGTTCAAGCCGGCGTTGGACACCCCATATGTGCTGCAAACGGAAAAGGAGAACGAGCATGGTAGAAAAGAATCATCTCAGCAATCTGTGGCCTTCGCTCTATGAGCCCTTCCGCAGCCTGACAGCACGGCTGGCCGAATGGATCGCGCCGCCATCCGAGGCCTCGTCGGATGAAAACGCCTACAGGATCGCGATCGAACTGCCCGGGGTTGCCGAAGACGACATCGAGCTTCTGGTCCAGGACGATACCCTGACCATCAAGGGCGAGAAACACTCGGAAGTCGAGCGGGAGGGCCGCACCTGGTATTTCAGCGAACGCCAGTATGGTGCCTTCAGCCGCACCTTTCGCCTGCCACCCGATGCCGATGGCGAGAAGGCCGAGGCCGAGCTGAAGGACGGGGTGCTTTACGTTACCGTTCCGATGAGAAAGGACACGACCCCCGAAGGCGGCAAGCGGGTGAAGATCACCAAGGCCTGATGCGGGGCCTGATGCGGGGCCTGATGCGGGCAGAAGGAAAAGCGCGCGGGCAGCGGCCTGACCGGCACATCGCGGCGGGGAAGCATCCGGCAGAGCGCCGGAAGGGGGTGGAACCGGGTGCCTGTTCCACCTGACGAGAGTGCTGCCGGTGATCTGGCCGGCTGCCGTGAAGGCCTGCACGGGGGCACCGCCCTTTTGCCTCTGGCGCGGGGAACAATGGGTGATCCCGTCACCCCGTGCCGGACGCTGCACCGCCGCTGCACCGGGGTCTGCCGACCGTGGTCAGGCGGGCAGAAACCGCCGGCTTCCCCGATCTCACACGATCGCGGCCGGCAACCCCGATCCGGAAGCGGATGCCTTCCGGAAAGCGTGTCGGCAGGATCGTCATGGCATTGTCATGCCCGGCTGGAACCTGAGCGGGCAGGTGCCCTGCCGCCGCCGCCGCCGCCGCTGCCGGCCTGGCGGGCGGCCTCACTGCTGCATGGCCGCAAACCAGCCGATCGCGCCGGCAACCACCGCCAGCGCAAGCAGCGCAAGGGCGATCTTCCAGACCGACCAGGGCCGTTCGCCCTGCACCTGCCCCGAGCGCCCGTTGACCACGAAGCGGTATGACTTGCCCCGATACCTGTAGGCGGCCAGCCATACCGGCAGCAGGACATGCTTGAAGGTAATGTCGGAAACTGCGGTATCAAGTTCGGTGATGCGCTGGCGGTCGCCACCGATGTCGAATTTCACGTCGCGCGCGATCATCCGGTCCATGAAGGCGCGGGCTTCGGCGAATCCCTCGTCAAGGGGCACGGTATAGCCCTCGGCAGCGAAGCCGGCCAGATATTGCGGGTTATAGGGTTCGAGGGCCGAAAGATCCCAGGGTTCCAGCGCCTGGGTATGGCGGCGGGGCAGGGTGCGCGAGGCCAGCACCAGGATATCGTCGAAGAAACGTGCCACGCGGCCGCTGACCGGAGCCCAGCGAATTCTTGCCACGCGCACCGTTTCGCGGCGCCCGTTGCGGGTGACGGTGCGGCTTTCGTGATGAACGGTGCCGCGCATGCCGCGATAGCGGGTTCTGGTGCTGGCGTCATAGGTCCAGTAGGGCACATAGACGCCCCGCATCCGCCGCCCCTTGCGGGCATAGCGCTGCAGCCCGGATGGCGCGAACCACAGGCTGCCCAGCCATTCGTTCATGGCGCGCCGGGCCTGGCGTTCGGTAAGGGCGAAGGGCAGCAGGCCGTGTGGCCGGATCTGGCGGAAGGTGCCGGAATCGGCCACGATGGGGGTGGCGCAGAAGGGGCATTCGAGGGCGTGGTCGGGGCCGGTCATCTCGATCCGCGCACCGCAGTTTGTGCAGGTGACGTAACGGGTTTCCTGCAGCTCGGCCTTGTCCGAGATCTTCAGCAGTGCCTCGCGGAAATCCCGTTCGCGCAGCGCGCCGCCCTGCCAGAAGCCGCGCGTGATGGGTTGCCGGTTGCCGCAGTGGTCGCACTGCAGCACGCCTTCGGCCGGATCGAACCGCAGGTCCGATCCGCAGGCATCGCAGGGAAAGCGGTGTTCCTCGGCCGCCCGTTTCATGCCGGCTCAGCTTTCGGGCGGGGGCGGGGGCAGCACCGTGAACAGTTGGGCCAGTTCGGTAATGTCGCCGGCCCGTTGCCAGCCGTCAAGCCCGGCGCTCCAGACAAGGGTATCGCGCGAAAGCGCACCCTCATTCGCCATCCGCCCCAGGGCCGCGCGCGAGTAGGGGCCATGGCTCTTGCCGTTTTCGGCGATGTGCCACAGCCTTTCAACCGCCGGCGGGGGCGGCGGCGGCAGGGCGCCTGCGCCGGCAACGGCGGTTTCCGCCGGGGGGCTGGCGGCGGGCCGCGTGCCCCAGGGGCCCCAGAGGCCGGGGGCAGCCTGCCCCGCCATCTGGGTGCCGGCGGCCATTCCCATGCCGATGCCCATTCCCGCGCCAAGCCCCGCTCCGATCGTGCCGCCGGAAGCATTCAGCGCCTCGCCTACCGAAAATTCGGTATAGCGGCGCAGGTCGCCGATCACGCCCATTGAACTGCGTTTGTCGAGTGCGTCCTCGACCGCTGCCGGCAGGCTGATGTTCTCGACATAGAGCTCGGGGATGGAAAGGCCGTATTGTGCCAGCGTTCCCGAGATCTGTTCGGCAACGATCTTGCCCAGTTCGTCGGTATTGGCGGCCATGTCGAGCACCGGAATGCCGCTTTGCGCGATCACCCGCGAAAATTCCTGGACGATGATGTTGCGGATCTGGAAGCTGATCTCGTCCATGGTGAATTCGCCGTCGGTGCCGACGATTTCGCGCAGGAACAGCGCCGGATCGGTGACCTTGATCGCATAGGTGCCATAGGCGCGGATGCGCATCGGACCGAATTCGGGATCACGCAGGATCACCGGGTTTCTGGTGCCCCACTTCCGATTGCCGAAACGGGTGGTGTTCACGAAGTAGATTTCCGACTTGAAGGGCGAGCGGAAGCCGTGATCCCAGTGTTGCAGTGTGGTGAGCACCGGCATGTTGTTGGTTTCAAGGAAATAGAGACCGGGGGTGAATACATCGGCGATCACCCCTTCGTGCACGAATACCGCCGCCTGGCCTTCGCGCACCGTCAGCTTGGCACCATACTTGATTTCATGGCCTTCGCGCTCGAAACGCCACACCATGGTATCGCGGGTGTCGTCCGTCCAGTGGATGACATCGATGAATTCGCCGGTCAGAAAATCGAGAATACCCATCGCTTCATTTCCTTTGCACTTTGCATCCGCCGCCTTCGGGCGGGGGGGTGTTTCGTGGCCGTTCATGCGCTTCCGCCCGTCAGTTCGCGGGCAATCCGCTCGACGATCGGACGCGCCTGTTCCGGCGTCATTCCCGGCCGCAGGCGCTTGTCGTAAAGCATCTTCAGCATCAGTTCGTCCATCGTGGTGAGGCGGCCGAATTCTTCGTCGTCATTGAAGATCGATGGCCGTGCATGCGGGCTGTCATTGGCCAGGCCCAGCCCCTGGGCGATTTCCTCGTGGATGCAGGCGATGCGCAGCAGGTCGGGATGTTCGGCCCGGATCACGGCGATGGCGCTGGCATAGCGGTTGGAGCCGGTTGCTTCGGGAAAGGCGAAGACCAGACAACGGGTATCGCGCGGCATGTCGGTGATGGCCCGCAGCACCCCGTTGCCAACCCCCGGTACCAGCTTGCGCACCAGCGGCCCCACGGCGCGGCGTTCGTCTTCGTCAAGGATCAGCACATGAAAGTTGCCCCCTTGCGGGACCAGCCGGACAGGCAGGTCGGTCAGCCGCGAAAGGCGGGCCGCATAGGCCTGAAGGATGGCGCGGTCCTTCAGGTGCCGGGCATGCGGCATGGTTCGGCTGTAGATCAGGCGCAGGCGCACCGGCTGTTCCCAGCGGCGCAGGCGGCTTGGGGTTTCGCGTTGCGACACGCGCCCGTTTTCGATTGTGAACTCGTCGTAAAGCGCAATACGGGTGAAGTTTTCGGCCAGCTGGCGGGCCGAGAAGGGCGTGTCCGGCCCGCCGCCGCCCTGACGCAGCAGGCCGAGGGCCAGAAGATCGTCCTGCACGCGCTGGTAATAGGCGGCAAGCAGGCGGCTTTGCTGGCTCTGGCTGGGCGGTGCGGGCTTCGGGGCTTCGGGCGCGCGCGGCCTGGGCGCGGCCTCGGGCGGGGGCGGGGCAAGCAGTTCGCAGCCGCTCAGCGCCAGCGCCGCTGCTGCAGCCAGCAGGCCCTTTGTGCCGTGCCCCCGCCACCGCATGGGCTTACTCGCTGCCGGCCGTTGCGGAAACCGCCGCGCCGCCCTGCTGCGCGCGCGCCCGTGCCGCGCTCAGGGTATCGCGCAGTTCGGTTTCCATCTTTTTCAGTTCCGCCTCGGCCTCGGCGCGCTTGCGCTTGCCCTCGTCGGCGATGGCAAGGCTTTCCTCGATCGTGGCGATCAGTTCGGCATTGGCCTTTCTGACCGCTTCGATATCGAACACGCCGCGCTCCATTTCCTCGCGCACGGCCCGATTGGCCTGGCGCAGGTTTTCGGCGTTGGCGGTCAGCAGTTCGTTGGTCAGGTCGCTGGCATCCTTCACCGCTGCCGCGGCCTCGGACGAGCGCTGGATCGCCACTGCCTGGGCCAGCTGGTGTTCCCACAGCGGCACGGTGTTGACCAATGTCGAGTTGATCTTGGTCACCAGAGACTTGTCGTTTTCCTGCACAAGGCGGATCGAGGGCAGCGACTGCATGGTGACCTGGCGCGTGAGCTTCAGGTCATGCACGCGCCGTTCGAGATCGTCGCGCGCGGCGCGCAGGTCGCGCAGTTCCTGCGCCTTCATTACCTGGTTCTTCTCGGGGGCCTTTTCCACCGCCTTTTCGAGGGCCGGGATGTCCTTTTCATCAAGTTCCTTCAGCTTTTCCTCGCCGGCGGCGATGTAAAGCGCCAGTTCGTCGTAGAAATCAAGGGTGCGTTCGTAGAGCTTGTCGAGCGCCTTGATGTCTTTCAGCAGCCTGTGCTCGTGTTTCAGAAGGTTGTCCGTCACCTTGTCGATCTGGCCCTGCACCCGTTCGTAGCGGGCCAGGAACTGGGCAAAGGGCGCGGCGCGCCCCAGAAGGCGTTCCCACCAGGAACGCTTGCGGCGCATGTCGAGTTCGCTTACCGAAAAGCCGCGGATGGTGGTGACGATCTCGCGCAGGCTGTCGCCGGCGGGGCCCACATCCTTGTTGCGCACGCCCTGCAACATGGACTGGCTGATTTCCTGAAGTTCGGCCTGGGCGTGGCTGCCGAAGCTGATGATCGATCCGGTGTCCGAAAGGTCGAGCTCCTGCATTCGCTTGCGGATTTCGGCGGCAAGCGGCTTTTTCGCGGTTTTGAGCGTGATCGCGTCTTCCTTCGGTTCGGGCAGCACCACGGCGGCCAGTTTTTCGATCTCGGTCCTGCTTTCCAGCGCCTGTTGTCTGATCTGTTCCTGCATCGGGTGTTTCCCCTTTCCTCGTCAACCGGTCGGATTGCGGGCCCCGGACGGAAGGTCCGAAAGCCCCTCGCGCGCGAGTCGTTCGCGCAGAACCTCGATTTCCACTTCGAAATCGCTTGTGTCGTCAAGCAGCATGGCACGGGTGCGGGCGGCGAAATTCTGTTCGAGATCATCCAGAAGCGCCAGGAAATCGGCCTTTGCCTGCATGTCGCGGCTGCGGGTATGGATATCGGCGAATTTCACCGCCGCGTCGCGCGCGCCCATCAGATAGACGGAAAGATAGCGGCGCGCGCCGGTCAGGTCGCGCGGGTCGTCCTCGATGGTGCGAAACATGCCGCGCACGGTATCCTGGAAACGGACCACGCGCGCCTCGATTTCGCGATCGCCGGACCGCGCGGCAGCCCGTGTCATTCCTGTCAGCAGTTTTTCGGCTTCTTCCAGGGCGCGGGCCACGCGCTCGGACTGGAAGGCATCGATGCCATCCATGCCCTTGTGCTTCAGCGGATCGGGGCCGAAGGCGAAGAAATGCAGCCCCGCCCCCAGAAGGGCATAAAGGGTTGGCGTCATCAGCCCCTGACCGGCCGCAGTCCCCGCGGCGAACAGCCCCGCCGCTGTCAGAACGGTGGCGAACATCTTGCGCGGAATGGCCGGGCGACGTGCGATCCGGCGGGCATTGTAGGCGGCTTCAGCCGCCAGCCCTTCGCGGGCAAGCCAGGCGGCAAGCACCAGGAGAAAAAAGGCGAAAAGCATCTCGGTCATCCGCGCGGGCGGTTGGGAAAAGGCCTGCAGAGCAAGGGGCACGGGCGCGAAGAACAGGAGGTTGGCCCAGCGTTCCCGGGGCGTACGCCGGCAGGGGCGGCGGTTGGTGCACCGGTGCTCCGCACGGGTATCCCCGCTATTGTCGGGGGGGCTGTATCTTCTGCCATAGCGCCGTGCCATCAGTGGCCTCCGGCCTGTGCCGAAACATAGAGGATCAGCGCGATCAGCAGAAAGAATGCCATTCTGCGCAAGCCCGTTTCCGACATCAGCTACCTCATACACGATCGGCTTCACGCCCCGCCTTCGGCCGGACGACCGGCTTGCCGGGCGGCGCGCGGCCGGATTGGGGCGACTTTAGGCGAAGGAATGGGCTGTGGCCAGCCCTAACGCGAATCGTCATTGCCGGGCCGGACGGGGCCGGTTCCGCGGCCGGCGCTGCCGTGGCTTGCGGCGGGGCTTGGGCCGGGGTTCCGGCCCTTCGTTCCCGGGAGCGGCAAGCCCCAGCTGATCGCGCAGGATCCGCGGTTTCACTTCCTCCACCGCGCCCGGCTTCAGATCGCCCAGACGAAAGGGGCCGTAGGAAATGCGGATCAGACGGTTGACGACAAGCCCCAGATACGCCATCGCGCGGCGGATCTCGCGGTTCCTGCCCTCGCGCAGACCTACCGTCAGCCAGGCATTGGCTCCCTGCTGGCGGTCAAGGCTGACCTCCATGGGCTGGAAGCGTTCGTTTCCGATCGCAAGGCCCTTTCTGAGGGGATCGAAATCCGCATCCTTCGGCCGCCCCCTGAGACGCACCCGATACTTGCGCAGCCAGCCGGTGTCGGGCAGTTCCAGACGACGCTTGATGGCGCCGTCGTTGGTGAGCAGCAAGAGCCCCTCGGAGGCAAGATCAAGCCGGCCGATGCTCATCACCCGGGGCATGTCCTCGGGCAGGGCGTCGAATACCGTGGGGCGCCCCTTCTCGTCGCGCGTGGTCGTCACCAGCCCGGCGGGCTTGTGATAAAGCCACAGGCGCGGCGGTTCGGGCGGGGCAAGGGGGATGCCGTCAACGGTGATCCTGTCGGTTCCGGTGACATTGAGCGCGGGGCTGTCGATTACCCGACCGTTCACCGCCACGCGGCCGGCGGCGATCATGCGTTCGGCCGCGCGCCGGCTGGCGATGCCGGCCCGCGAAAGCACCTTGGCGATGCGCTGCCCCTCGTGGGGGGGGTGCGGGGGAGGGCGCTGCCCTGTCGTGCTGCCGGATTTGTTCATGCCTCGCCTCTACCCCCTGCGGGATGTTTTGAAAAGGCTTGGCAGAGCCGCCGGGGCAGGGCATGAGGGGGCATGAGCCTGTCCGACAGTCCCTTCAGCAGCCATATGAAGGCCGCCCTGGCCGAAGCCCGCACCGCGGCCATGCGCGGCGAGGTGCCGGTAGGCGCGGTGATCGTGGCGCCTTCGGGCGAGGTGGTGGCACGGGCCGGCAACCGCACCCGGGAGCTGGCCGATCCCACGGCCCATGCCGAGATTCTGGCGATCCGTGCGGCCTGCGCGCAGCTTGGCAGCGAGCGCCTCTCGGGGCATGATCTTCATGTTACGCTCGAGCCCTGCCCGATGTGTGCCATGGCGATTTCGTCCGCGCGCATCCGCCGCCTCTATTTCGCTGCGCCCGATCCGAAATCGGGCGGCGTTCTGCAGGGGCCACGGATGTTCACCCATCCCCAGGCGCATCATGTGCCCGAGGTTTACGACGGTATCGGCGAAGAAGAGGCCGCCGCCCTGCTGCGGGCGTTCTTTGCCGAAAGGCGCGGCTGAGGGCGGCCGCTGGCGATACGGTGTTTCCCTGCATTCTGCGCCATTCATGGCTTGCGCCCGGCGGCAAGACTTGGCACCATCCCCGCGAAAGCGCGCAGGTGTGGCTTTCGCACAAGGGCAATCGTCAGGAGAATTACTTGGGCACATCCTCCGCCAAGGCACAGGCCGCAGAATCGGAACAGGATACGGTCCTGCTGGAATTCCCCGACAATCGCCTGCTGATCGATCTGTGCGGCGAATATGACCGCAACCTTTCCAGAATCGAACGCGAGCTTGGCGTGAACATTGCGCGCCGGGGCAACCGCCTGGCCATTCACGGCCCCGAAGATGTCGGCGCGCATGCCGCAGCCGTGCTGCAGGAGCTCTATGCGCGGCTCGAAAGCGGCCAGCCTCTTGAGGCGGGAGACATCGACGGCGCGATCCGTGTCGGTGGTGCCGGCGCGGACATCGGATTTCGCGGCGGCAGGCAGATGGAGATGTTCGGCGGCGCGCAGCTGCTGATCAAGACCCGCAGGAAACAGGTTGCCCCCCGCAGCGCGGCGCAGAAGGCCTATGTCGAGGCGCTGTTCGCCAGCGATCTGGCCTTCGGAATCGGCCCCGCCGGCACCGGCAAGACCTATCTTGCCGTGGCCGTGGGCGTGAATCTGTTCATGAACGGGCTGATCGATCGCATCATCCTGTCGCGCCCCGCCGTGGAGGCGGGCGAGCGGCTGGGTTTCCTGCCCGGCGACATGAAGGAGAAGATCGATCCCTACATGCAGCCGCTTTACGATGCGTTGGGCGATTTCCTGCCCGGCAAGCAACTGGCACGGCTGATCGAGGACCGAAAGATCGAGATCGCGCCGCTGGCCTTCATGCGCGGACGCACGCTGAGCAACGCTTTCGTGCTGCTTGACGAGGCCCAGAACGCCACCACCATGCAGATGAAGATGTTCCTGACCCGCCTTGGCGAAGGGTCGCGCATGGTGGTGACCGGCGACCGCAGCCAGGTGGACCTGCCCCGCGGCACCGCCTCGGGGCTGCAGGATGCCGAAAGGCTGCTGAAGGGGATCGGGAATATCTCGTTCAGCTATTTCACCGCTGCCGATGTGGTGCGCCACCCGCTGGTAGCCCGAATCATCGAGGCCTACGAGGCGCGCGATCGGGCCGCCGGCCGGCCAGCCTCGGGCAATGAAACCCCGGCAGGGAAAAAACCCGGGCGGGAGGGCGATGAGCGGACCTGAAACCGATCTGCTGATCGAGGACGCGCGCTGGCAGGGGCTCGGTCTGCAGGCGCTTGCCGAGCAGGCATTCGCCGCGGCGCTGCGCGAACTCGGGCTTGATCCGGCGCGTTTTGCGGTCAGCCTGCTGGCCTGCGATGATGCGCGCATTGCCGGTCTGAATGCCGAATTCAGGGGCAGGCCCGTGGCCACGAACGTGTTGTCGTGGCCGGCCGAAACGCGCCGCCCGCCCGCGCCGGGCCTGTCACCGCCGCTGCCGCAGGTGCCGGAGGGGGCGCCGCCGCTTGAACTGGGTGACATTGCGATTGCCCATGAAACGATCGCGGCCGAGGCCGAGAATGCCGGACTTTCCCTGCGCGACCATGCGGCGCATCTGCTGATACATGCCTTGCTGCATCTTCTGGGTTATGATCACGTCTGCGACCGGGATGCCACATTGATGGAACGGATCGAGGTTGCGGCCCTTGCGCGCCTGGGAATCGCCGATCCATATGAAGATACCGGGGGCCGGGATGCGGAGTGAACGCGCAGGGAAATACGCGGGTGAAGACGGTTTCGAACGTCAGGCGGGTGCCAGACGGCCGATGCCGGCCGGCATGGACATGGAAAGGAAAGATGGGCGATTCTTCTGACGGATCTTCCGGGGCGGCGCAACGCGCGCAGGGCCCCGCCGGCGATTCCGCAAGAAAAGAGGCCTCGGACGGTTTCCTGAAGCGGTTGGTGAACCTGTTTGCAGCCCCGCGCGGGAGAGATGAGCCGGATGCCGGCGCTTCCCCGGAGCCCGCTCCTCCGGGCGTGTCCCGCCCCGGCATGATGAATCTTCTCAACCTGCGGGTCGAGGACGTTGCGGTGCCGCGGGCCGAAATCAAGGCGGTGCCCATGAACATCCAGAAGGATGAACTGGTGAAAATGTTCCGTGAAACCGGACTGTCGCGCCTGCCGGTTTACGAGGGCACGCTCGACAATCCGGTGGGCATGGTCCACCTGAAGGATCTTGCCCTGAAGCATGGGTTCAACGGTGGAAAGGGGCGTTTCTCGCTGAAGAAACTGCTGCGGCCGTTGCTGTTCGTGCCGCCTTCGATGCCGATCGGCGTGCTGCTGCAGAAGATGCAGAACGGGCGTATTCACATGGCATTGGTGGTTGATGAATATGGCGGGGTTGACGGGCTGGTGACGATCGAGGACCTGATCGAGCAGGTGATCGGCGAGATCGAGGACGAGCACGATATCGAGGAAGGCCGCGCCTGGATCAGGGAGGCGCCGGGCTGTTATCTGGTCAAGGCACGCGCGCCGCTTGACGAGTTCGAAGCCGAGATCGGCATGAAGCTGACCGATGCCGACAGCGAGGAGGAAGTCGATACGCTGGGGGGGCTGGTTTTCCTGCTGCTGGGCCATGTGCCGGCACGCGGCGAGGTGGTGGTTCACCCCAGGGGGCCCGAATTCGAGGTGATCGAGGCCGATCCGCGCCGCATCAAGCGGCTCAGGGTGCGCTTGCCCGGGCCGTGCGACGAAGCGGCCGGAGATGGCACTGCGGATATCTCTCCCTCTGCTCCGGTCATGCCAGCCGGCGCAGAGGGCTCGGCCGGTGCCGGGACCGGCAGGACCGATGGCTGAAACCGCCCCGGGCGTTGCCCCGCGGCCGGAAGGGGGGGCAGCCCGATCTTCTGATGTGCCGCTGGTTCGCATGGCGCTGGTTGCGGGCGGGCTTGCGGCGCTCGGGCAGGCGCCCTTCGGGGTGCTGCCGGTGGCGCTGGCCGGCCTTCTGGCCGGCTTCATGCTCTGGGAACGGACTGCCGGCCCCCGCGAGGCCGCGCGAGTGGGCTGGGCGCTCGGGGCGGGGTATTTCGGGGTTGCGCTGGTCTGGATCGTTTCGCCGTTCATGGTGGACATGGCGCGCCATGGCTGGATGGCGCCTTTCGCGCTGATCGGCCTTGCCGGGGGGCTGGCGCTGTTCTGGGCAGCGGCTTTCGCGCTGGCGCGCTGGCTCTGGCCGGTTCTGCCGGTGCAACGGCACGCGGAAGATGTGGTGGCGGTGCATGGTGCGGAAGGGGGCTTTCACCGTGGCGCCGGGGGGCGCGCCCTGGTCTTTTGCTGGGCGCTTGCCGAATTGCTGCGCGCCCATGTCCTGACCGGCTTTCCCTGGGCGCTTGTCGGGTATGTCTGGCTTGGCTGGGGGCTGGATCAGGCGGCGGCGCTGGTTGGCCCGCACGGGTTGACGTTTCTGACGCTTCTGCTGGCCTGGGTGCTGCGGCTGGCGCTTTCCGGGCCACGGCCTGTGCTGGCTGCGGGAACTGTCATGCTGGCGGTGTCGGCGGCGGCCGGTCTTGGCCTTTTGCGTGCGGCAGTCGGACCGGAACGGGAGAACCGCCCGATGGTGCGTCTGGTTCAGCCCAATGCCGAGCAACACCTGAAGTGGGATCCGGCGATGATTCCGGTATTCTTTCGCCGGCAGCTTGCATTTACCGCCGCCCCGCCCCGCAGCGCGGGGGCGGCGCTTCCGGATCTTGTCGTCTGGCCCGAAACGGCGGTGCCTTACCCGCTGTGGGAAGGTGGCGAGGTAGCGCGGCGCATTGCCGGGGCGTCCGGGGGGCGTCCGGTGGCAACCGGAGCCCTGCGCGAGGCGGGAGAAAGCCTGCGCAACAGCCTTTTCCTTGTGTCGGGCGATGGAAGGATCGATGCCGTCTATGACAAGCACCACCTCGTGCCCTTCGGCGAATACGTGCCCTTCGGCACCTATGCCCGCCGGATCGGGCTTGGCGCGCTGGTGGCGCAGGGGGGGCGTTTCGCGCCGGGGCCCGGCCCGCAGCTGATCGCGGTGCCGGGAGTCGGGCGCGCCCTGCCGCTGATCTGTTACGAGGCAATCTTCCCGCAGGGCGTGAATGCCGCGCCCGAACGCCCCGATTTCCTGATGCAGATCACGAACGATGCCTGGTTCGGCACGTTTTCCGGGCCCTGGCAGCACCTTGCCCAGGCTCGGTTTCGCGCGATCGAGCAGGGTCTGCCCATGGTGCGGGTTGCCAATACCGGGATTTCGGCAATGATCGGTCCGCGCGGGAAGGTGCTGGCTGCGCTGCCTCTGGGCACGGACGGATATCTGGATGCCCCCCTGCCTGCGCCTCTTCCTGCCACGCCCTATGGCCACAGCGGCGATCTGCCCATGTGGCTGTTGCTGGCGGCCGGTCTTTTCCGGTTTCTTTCCGGGCGTTTTCGAAAAAGCGATTGACCGCTCCGCCGCTCCCGGCTATCGGGAGCGGATCACCGCCACAACGGCTTCCTGGCGTGGCGGGCCGGCATCAATGGAGCACTTTTCATGTCACGAAAGAACTATGTCTTCACCTCGGAGTCCGTCTCGGAGGGGCATCCCGACAAGGTATGCGATCGCATTTCGGATTCGATCCTCGATGCGTTCATCGCCGAACAGCCCGAGGCCCGTGTGGCTTGCGAGACCTTTGCCACCACCAACCGGGTGATCATCGGTGGCGAGGTGGGGCTTTCCGACAAGTCACGTCTTGGCGAGATGCTCGGGAAGGTCGAGGAAATCACCCGCGACTGCATTCGTGACATCGGCTATGAGCAGGACAAGTTCCACTGGAACGATGTGAAGATCACCAACCTGCTGCACGAGCAATCGGCCCATATCGCGCAAGGGGTGGACGCCGCCGAAGGCAAGGACGAGGGCGCCGGCGACCAGGGCATCATGTTCGGTTATGCCACCAGCGAAACCGAGGCGCTGATGCCTGCTCCGATCCTTTATGCCCATGCGGTTCTGCGCCGGCTGGCCGAGGCGCGCAAGTCGGGTGCCGAACCCGACCTGGGCCCCGATGCGAAATCGCAGGTCAGCCTGCGCTATGAAGACGGCAAGCCGGTAGAAGTGACATCGATCGTGCTTTCCACCCAGCATGCTCATGAGCACCAGACTTCGGCCGACATCCGCGAGATCGTCGAACCCTATATCCGCGAGGTGCTGCCGGCGGAATGGATCACCGCGCGCACCGAATGGTGGATCAACCCGACCGGCACCTTCGTGATCGGCGGGCCGGATGGCGATGCGGGGCTGACCGGACGCAAGATCATCGTTGATACCTATGGCGGCGCCGCACCGCATGGTGGCGGGGCGTTTTCCGGCAAGGATCCCACCAAGGTGGACCGTTCGGCCGCCTATGCTGCGCGTTATCTTGCCAAGAACATCGTGGCCGCGGGGCTGGCCGAGCGCTGCACGCTGCAGCTGTCCTATGCGATCGGCATCGCGCATCCGCTGTCGATCTATGTGGACACCGACGGCACCTGCGCCGTGCCGGATGCCGAGATCGAACGTGCCGTGGGGCAGGTGATGGATCTCACGCCGCGCGGCATCCGCAAGCATCTCGGCCTCAATCGTCCGATCTATGCACGCACCGCGGCCTATGGCCATTTCGGCCGTGATCCGGAACCGGATGGCGGTTTCAGCTGGGAGCGCACCGATCTGACGGAAGCACTGAAGAAGGCGCTTTGAGGGGCGGTTCAGCCGATCAGCCTGTCGAACCGTGCGGCGCAGATGAAATCGTTTTCCGTCAGCCCGCCGGCATCGTGGGTGGTAAAGACCACCTCGCAATAGCCCCAGCCGAAGCGGATATCGGGATGATGACCCTGGCTGTCGCCCAGCCAGGCGGCCAGATTCGCGTGGTAAACCGCCCTGGCAAATCCCTTGAAGGCCAGCCGGCGGCGGATCGTCCGGCCGGTCAGTTCCCAGTCGGGGTGCAGGGCCTTCATCAGCCGGCGCGCGGCTGCCGGGGAAAGCGGCGTGGCGCCGCCCTGACAAGGGGTGCAGTGTCTTGCGTGCAGCTTTTCAGCCATGATGCGCCTCGGTGTTGCCGGGTCTGGTCGGATGGCGCCATGATAGCATATGATGCGGCAGAAGCGGGAGCTCTGCCCCCGACTTCCGGAGCATTTCCCCAGGATGAGAAGAAGAAGGGCTGGAAGCGGAGGGGGAAAAGCCCTAGATGAGCGCCCATGAGCGAAAGCAAGGATCCCCCCATCCGTCCGCGGCGCAATTTCTATGGCCGCATTCGCGGCAAGACGCTGCGTGCCAGCCAGAAGGCTTTTCTTGAAGAAGATCTGGGCCGCTTTTCGCCCGGGCCGGTGAGCTGGGAGGAAAATCCCGAACGTGTTCCTCTTGATCTGCAGGCGCTGTTCGGAAAGCGGCCGGTATGGCTCGAGATCGGCTTCGGAGGGGGTGAGCACATGGTGCATCAGGCAACTCTCAACCCCGACGTGGGAATCATCGGCTGCGAGCCCTTCATCAACGGTGTGGCGATGCTGCTTGGCAAGATCCGCAGGGGGGGGGCTGGGCCCGACCGCCTTCGGGTGCATCCGGGGGATGTGCGCGATCTGTTCGACGTGCTGCCCGATGCCGGCATTGCGCGTGCCTTCCTGCTTTATCCGGATCCCTGGCCGAAGAAGAAGCACCACAGGCGCCGTTTCGTGACGCCCGAACATCTGGAGCCGCTTTCCCGGGTGATGTGCCCCGGGGCTGTCCTGCGGGTGGCCACCGATATTCCCGATTACGTGCGTCAGACGCTGGAACAGGTGCCTCGCCACGGTTTCGAATGGCTGGCCCGGGGGCCGGCCGACTGGCGCGTTCCCTGGGATGACTGGCAGCCCACCCGTTACGAGAGGAAGGCCCTGCGCGAGGGGCGACGGCCCCATTACCTGACCTTCCGCCGCCTTTGAGTTCCTGTCGCCGCAGCATGCCGCGGGGCGTGTGTCTGGACCCTGAAGACGCGCTGCGCTATTACCGGGCGGCAACCAGAGGAGCCCGGCATGAGTGCTCATGATATTCCCGTTCCCATGACAGCATGCGCGGGCGCGCCGCTTGCCGGCACGGCCGAGGTGCCGGGCGACAAGTCGATTTCGCACCGGGCGCTGATCCTCGGAGCTCTGGCGGTGGGGAAAACCCGCATTACCGGCCTGCTCGAAGGGCAGGATATACTTGATACCGCTGCCGCGATGCGCGCCTTCGGGGCGGAGGTGGTGCAGCATGGCCCGGGAGAGTGGAGCGTGCATGGCGTTGGCGTCGGCGGTTTCGGCGAGCCCGACAACGTGATCGACTGCGGCAATTCCGGCACGGGCGTGCGCCTTGTGATGGGCGCAATGGCAACCACCCCGATCACCGCCACCTTCACGGGCGATGCCAGCCTGCGTGCCCGCCCCATGGAGCGTATCACCGATCCGCTGGCGCTGTTCGGGGCGCGGGCGGTGGGACGGGCGGGGGGGCGCCTGCCGATGACGATCACCGGCGCATCCGATCCGGTGCCGGTGCGTTATGAACTGCCGGTGGCGTCGGCGCAGGTGAAATCGGCGGTGTTGCTGGCGGGGCTGAACGCCCCCGGTGAAACCGTGGTGATCGAGCGGGTGGCAACACGCGATCACACCGAGCGGATGCTGGAGGGTTTCGGCGCGGATATCTTCGTGGAGGAAACCGGCGAGGGCCGGGTCATCACGCTGCGGGGGCAGCCCGAACTGGTGGCGCAGGAAATCGCCGTGCCGCGGGATCCTTCCTCGGCGGCATTTCCCGTCTGCGCGGCGCTGATCGTGCCGGGGTCCGAGGTTCTGGTGCCGGGGATATCGCTCAACCCCACCCGTGCCGGCCTGTTCGAGACGTTGCGCGAAATGGGTGCGGATCTGACATATGAGAATGCGCGCGAGGCCGGCGGCGAACCGGTGGCCGACCTGCGGGCGCGATTTTCCCCCCGCATGCGCGGCGTGGTGGTGCCGGCCGGCCGGGCGGCCAGCATGATTGATGAATATCCGGTTCTTTCGGTTGTCGCGGCCAATGCGGCAGGCGAAACGGTGATGGAAGGAATCGGCGAGCTGCGGGTGAAGGAGAGTGACCGGATCGACACCATGGCGCGCGGCCTGCGCGCCTGTGGCGTGGCGGTGGCGGAAACGGATGACAGCATGCGCATTCAGGGCCTTGGTGCGGGCAGGGTGCCCGGCGGAGCCACCTGCGAAACCCGGCTGGATCACCGTATCGCCATGTCGTTTCTGGTGCTGGGGCTGGCGGCAAGAGTGCCTGTGAAGGTGGACGATAGCGCACCGATCGCCACCTCGTTCCCCGGTTTCGAAGCGCTGATGGCGGGCCTTGGCGCACGGATTGTGCGCGTCAACCACTAGCCGGATGTGAGGGATGCGCCGGCAGCTGTCGATGAACTGCCATGATCGCCACCGCGTCATCCCGGCGGCATCATCCGGCAGAAGCGATGACGGGCTTTTGCCTGCCCCGCGAAGCGGTTGGGAAGAGGCAGGAGCATTCAGGGGGCAGGCATGAGCTTCACGGTGGCAATCGATGGTCCGGCGGCTTCGGGCAAGGGCACGATCGGGCGGGCGGTGGCCCGGCATTTCGGCTTTGCCCACCTTGATACCGGGCTGCTTTACCGCGCCGTGGCCCGGCAGGTGCTGGAAGGAGCAGACCCGGTGGCTGCGGCGCGCGCGCTGACCGCCGCGGATCTTGAGGCCGGGAACCTGCGCAATGCCGAGGTGGCCCAGGCGGCCAGCCGGGTGGCGGCGATCCCCGAGGTGCGTGCGGCGCTGCTGGATTTCCAGCGTGCCTTTGCCCGACGCGCCGGCGGGGCGGTTCTGGACGGCCGCGACATCGGTACGGTGATCTGTCCGGATGCGGATGTGAAGCTTTATGTGACTGCCTCGGATGCGGTGCGTGCCGAACGCCGCCTGAAGGAGCGGCTGGCACGGGGGGAGACCGTGAGCCATGACGAGGTGCTCGAAGACCTGCGCGCGCGCGATGCGCGCGACAGCGCCCGTGCCACTGCCCCCCTGAAGCCGGCCGAGGATGCCGTGATGCTTGACACCACGGGGCTTGGCATCGACGAAGCCGTGGCCCGGGCGGTGGCTGTGATCGAGGAAAGGCGAAAGGGCGGATAGCCGGACGGGGATGACCCGGCCCATGCGCCTGTTGGCCCTTGCGCCGCGTGCCTTCCCGCCCTATACAGCCCCCGTCGAAAAGGCCGTTCAGAGCCATGTGACAACAGCGGGCAGGGTCGGATCACACCGGCCCTCTGTTTCTGTTGTCGCCGGGCTTCGGGCGATCGGGCGACCAACGCAACCCCCAAAGACCGGCGGAGACAACCGCACGGCCAGCAACATGTGAAAAGGAACACGAGACCAGATGGCTCAGTCAGCATCACTGGAGGAATTCGAAGCCCTCCTTGAAGAAAGCTTCGAAGTGGACACGCCGCAGGAAGGCCGTGTTGTCAAGGGCAAGGTCATCGCGATCGAGAACGGCCAGGCCATCATCGACGTGGGCTACAAGATGGAAGGCCGGGTCGATCTGAAGGAATTCGCAAATCCCGGAGAAGAGCCCGACGTGAAGGTGGGCGACGAGGTGGAAGTCTATCTGCGCCAGGTGGAAAACGCCCGCGGCGAGGCCGTGCTTTCGCGGGAACTGGCCCGGCGGGAAGAGGCCTGGGACCGCCTCGAGAAGGCCTATGCCAACGATGAACGCGTGGAAGGCGCCATCTTCGGCCGCGTCAAGGGCGGCTTTACCGTGGATCTGGGGGGCGCGGTTGCATTCCTGCCCGGCAGCCAGGTGGATGTGCGCCCGGTGCGTGATGCCGGCCCGCTGATGGGCCTCAAGCAGCCGTTCCAGATACTCAAGATGGACCGCCGCCGCGGCAATATCGTGGTCAGCCGCCGCGCCATCCTTGAGGAAAGCCGCGCCGAGCAGCGCGCCGAAATCATTGCCAAGCTGAAGGAAGGCGATGTGGTGGAAGGCGTGGTGAAGAATATCACCGATTACGGCGCCTTCGTGGATCTGGGCGGAGTTGACGGTCTGCTGCACGTGACCGACATGGCATGGCGCCGCGTCAATCACCCGTCGGAAATCCTTTCGGTTGGCGAAACCGTGAAGGTGCAGGTGATCAAGATCAACAAGGAAACCCACCGCATCAGCCTGGGCATGAAGCAGTTGCAGGATGATCCGTGGAGCGCTGTCACCGAGAAATACCCGGTGGGCACCGTGCACAAGGGGCGTGTGACCAACATCACCGATTACGGCGCTTTCGTGGAGCTGGAGCCCGGCGTGGAAGGGCTGGTGCACGTTTCGGAAATGTCCTGGACCAAGAAGAACATCCATCCCGGCAAGATCGTTTCGACCAGCCAGGAAGTGGAAGTGATGGTGCTGGATATCGATACTGCCAAGCGCCGCGTTTCGCTTGGCCTGAAACAGACACAGCGCAACCCGTGGGAGGTATTCGCCGAAACGCATCCGTCGGGCACCGAGATCGAGGGAGAGGTGAAGAACATTACCGAATTCGGCCTGTTCATCGGCCTCGACGGCGATATCGACGGCATGGTGCACCTTTCCGATCTGACCTGGGAAGGACGCGGCGAGGACGTGATCGGCAACTACCAGAAGGGCGATGTGGTGAAGGCTGTCGTTACCGAGGTGGATACCGAGAAGGAACGCATCAGTCTTTCGATCAAGGCGCTTGACGGCGATCCCTTCGCCGAGGCGGTGCAGGGGGTGAAGCGCGGCGATGTGATCACCGTGACCGTGACCGCCATCGAGGATGGCGGGATCGAGGTGGAACACGAAGGCATGAAAAGCTTCATTCGCCGTTCCGATCTTTCGCGCACCCGCTCCGAGCAGCGCCCCGAGCGTTTCCAGGTGGGCGACAAGGTGGATGCCCGCGTGACCAATGTCGATGCGAAAACGCGCAAGCTGGGCCTTTCGATCAAGGCGCGTGAAATCGCCGAGGAGAAGGAGGCCGTTGCCCAATACGGCTCGACCGATGCGGGGGCCTCGCTCGGCGATATCCTTGGTGCCGCCCTCAAGGTGGAAGACAAGGAGGGCGAGAAGAAGTAACCGCCCGTCAGGGCTGGTATGCAGCAGGGCGGCCGGGCGGATACCGGGCCGCCCTGTCGTTGCGAATCACGGTGTGCACGTGGGCCGGACTGGGCACATTCGCCGCCGGGCAGTTGGGAAATGCGGCTGATACACCCGCGCAGGGCAATGATTTTCAACGGAAATCAGAGATTTTCCGGTAAACTGTCCGGGTTCGGCGAATCTCTGCTTATTCCTTATGTGCCGTTTTCAGCGTATAGTTGACGTGCTAGTTTCTTTCGTGTTTTCCGGTGTTTCAATTCTGTGGGGGTAGGCCAGATGATCCGGTCAGAACTGATCCAGAAGATCGCAGACGACAATCCGCACCTTTACCAGCGGGATGTCGAACGGATCGTGAATACCATATTCGAAGAGATCATCGAGGCTCTGGCCAATGGCAACAGGGTTGAGTTGCGCGGCTTCGGTGCCTTTTCGGTGAAGAAGCGCGAAGCCCGGATCGGGCGCAATCCGCGCACCGGAGAGGCGGTTCACGTGGAAGAGAAATACGTGCCCTTCTTCAAGACGGGAAAGCTTCTGCGTGACCGGCTGAACGGGAAGGCCTGACCGCATGATGCGCTATCTTCGCTATGGCTTTCTTGCCGTTCTGGCCATTGTCCTGATCACCTTTGCACTGGCCAATCGGCAGACGGTGCGCATGCACCTTCTGCCCGGCGATCTTGCCGATCTGGCGGGAACGCCGAACACGATCGAACTGCCGCTGTTCCTGGTGGTGTTCGGCGGGATCGTTGCCGGTCTGCTGATCGGCTTCGTGTGGGAATGGCTGCGCGAATACCGCATCCGCGCCGAAGCGGCACGGGTGAAGCGCGAGGCGCGCAGGCTGGAGCAGGAGATCAGACGTCTGAAGGGCAAGGGGCAGACGGGCAGGCCGGAGGACGAAATCCTTGCCCTGCTTGAGGATGGTGCGACCACGCGCTAGGGCGAATGAAATGGCACGCGACATCCGGGTAAAGATCTGCGGCCTGTGCAGGCCGCAGCATGTGGCTGCTGCCGTGGCGGCAGGGGCGGGCTATCTCGGCTTTGTATTCTATGCAAGATCGCCACGTAACGTCAGCCCTGACGCGGCCCGGATCCTGGCGCTTGAAGTGCCGCCCGGGGTGGCCCGGGTGGGATTGGTGGTAGATGCCTCCGATGCCGAGATATCTGCCATCCTCGATACCGTGCCGCTCGACATGCTTCAGCTTCACGGCCGGGAAAGCCCCGCGCGCGTGGCTGCGGTGAAGGCGCGTTTCGGCCTGCCGGTGATGAAGGCGGTGGGGCTGCGTGATGTTTCGGATCTGGCCGCGCTTGACGATCATGCGCGCGTGGCCGACCAGCTGCTGGTGGATGCAAAGCCGCCGGCAGGCGCGGCCCTTCCTGGCGGTAATGCCCTTGCCTTTGACTGGAACCTGATCGCGAACCGTCGCTGGACCTGCCCCTGGATGCTTGCGGGAGGTCTTGCCCCCGAAAACGTGGCCGATGCGATCCGCCTTACCGGCGCACGGCAGGTGGATGTGTCAAGCGGGGTTGAAACCGCACCGGGGATGAAGGATGAAGGGCTGATTCGTGCCTTCATCGCGGCGGCGCAGGGGGCGGAGCAGGGAGAAATGTCATGAACGATCTTTTCAACAGTTTCATGAACGCCCCCGACGAAAAGGGCCGTTTCGGCATTTTCGGCGGCCGTTTCGTGAGCGAAACCCTGATGCCGCTGATCCTGCAGCTTGAGGAGGAATACGAGCGCGCCAGAACCGACGAAAGCTTCTGGGCCGAGATGGATGACCTGTGGACGCATTACGTGGGCCGCCCCAGCCCGCTCTATTTTGCCGAGCGGCTGACCGAACATCTGGGCGGTGCGAAGATCTATCTCAAGCGCGACGAACTGAACCATACCGGCGCCCACAAGATCAACAACGTGCTGGGCCAGATCCTGCTGGCGCGCCGCATGGGCAAGAGCCGCATCATCGCCGAAACGGGTGCCGGACAGCACGGGGTGGCCACCGCCACCGTCTGCGCCCGGTTCGGGCTGAAATGCGTGGTCTACATGGGGGCGCATGACGTGGAGCGTCAGGCGCCCAACGTGTTCCGCATGCGGCTGCTGGGGGCCGAGGTGATCCCGGTCACCTCGGGGCGTGGCACCCTGAAAGACGCCATGAACGATGCCTTGCGCGACTGGGTGACCAATGTGCGTGATACCTTCTACTGTATCGGCACCGTGGCCGGCCCGCACCCCTATCCGGCGATGGTGCGCGATTTCCAGAGCATCATCGGGAAGGAGGCAAAGGCCCAGATGCAGGAGGCCGAGGGCCGCCTGCCCGACACGCTGGTGGCGGCGATCGGTGGCGGATCCAACGCCATGGGGTTGTTCCATCCCTTCCTGGATGACGAAAGCGTGCGGATCATCGGGGTTGAGGCCGGCGGCAAGGGGGTGGATGAAAAGATGCAGCACTGTGCCTCGCTCACCGGCGGGCGGCCCGGTGTGCTGCATGGCAACCGCACCTACCTGCTGCAGGACGATGACGGCCAGATCCTCGAAGGGTTCTCGATCTCGGCCGGGCTCGATTACCCCGGCATCGGCCCCGAACACGCCTGGCTGCACGAGACGGGGCGTGCCGAATATGTGGCAATCACCGATGCCGAAGCGCTTGAGGCTTTCCAGCTGTGCTGTGCGACCGAGGGGATCATCCCGGCGCTCGAACCTTCCCATGCCCTGGCCCATGTGATGAAGATCGCGCCCGAACTTCCGGCAGATCACCTGATCTGCATGAACATGTGCGGCCGCGGCGACAAGGACATCTTCACCGTGGCCCGGCATCTCGGTTTCGAAATGGGCTCGGGCGCCTGATTCTTTCCTGCCGCTGCGACGCGCGCCCGTATTCAGGCCGTTTCCGGTTTCTTCGGACTACCGGGTGGATTTCAGCTCTGTAAACCCCGGTTTATGGGGTTAAACCGGCTGTCTAGAAGGCGCCGAATAACCTTGGGGGCAATGGCATTTCGGCGGATGTCCGGCATATCTCCTTGCATCGGCCCACACCGAAACCAACCACACACCCACACCCGAACACTGCCAGATGGGCCGGGCAGGCAGAAATGGAACCGAATGAAGAAAGGACACAGCATGCTGAAGAAGCTTCTGACAACCACCGCGCTTCTCACCCTTGGCAGCACCATGGCCGGCGCTCAGGCAATCACCCCCGAAGAGGTGGTGCAGGCGCTTGAGGGTGAAGGCTATACCGTTCGCGAGGTCAAGGCCGGCATGACGCGCATCAAGGTCGAGGCCTATGGCCCCAACGGAGAGGAACTCGAAGTTGTCTACAACCGGGAAAACGGCGATCTTCTGAAGCGTGAGATCGACTGGGATGACGACGACGATGATCGTGGCGGCATGGGCTCGGGAACCGGCGGTGGCATGGGGGGCGGCAGCTCCTATGACGACGACGATGATGATCATGATGATGATCACGATGATCGCGATGATGATGATCACGACGACGATGATCACGATGATGATCACGATGATGATCACGATGATGATCACGATGATGATCACGATGATGACGACGACGATGATCACGACGACGACTGATCGCCATCATGACCTGCCTGTCTCCGCGTGGGACAGGCAGGCCCCCAACGGCAATTTTCTTTGCCGAATCGGAAACCGTATTGTCATATGATGACATGATGAACAGACGGATATTCATATCGGCGCTTGCCGTCACGATCGTGACAGGAGGCATGCTGCATGCGGACATCAGGGATGTCGTGATTTCCCAATTGCGACAGCAGGGATACGAGGATATCCGTATCGGTCGGACCTTCCTTGGTCGTACCCGGATCATTGCCCGCAGTGCAACGGTTCGCCGCGAGATCATCCTCAACCCCCGCACCGGAGAAATCCTGCGCGACTATTGGGAAAGGGTAGGGGATGCTTCTGGTGATGGGGGACATATCCTTGACAATGGCCCTTCCGGGAATGGAGTTTCGGGGGAAGATTCCGAAAATCACGATAACGGTCATGATGACGACGACGACGGGGATGACGACGACGACGGGGACGACGACGACGGGGACGACGACGACGGAGGTGACGACGACGACGGAGGTGACGACGACGACGGAGGTGACGACGACGACGGGGACGACGACGACGGAGGTGACGACGACGACGACGGGGATGACGACGACGATGATTGACACCTGATCCCTTGTTTTTCCGGTAATCCAGAGAACTGTGTTGATGCAAAAAAATCTCCTGCTCGTCCTGATTCTTGTCATCCAGGTGCTTTGCACCGTTTTTTTTGTGTCTGATATCGCCATCACCGTTTTGGGACTGCGCAGCCATCCGATCAGCTGGCAGACACGGGAATATCTGGAGCTTGGCGCGGCGGTCGGGCTGGTACTTGGTGTGCTGCTTGGCGCGATCGCGTTGTGGAGCAGCTTTCGTCGGGCCCGCAGGGCCGAAAACCGCCTGCGGGTGGCACAGGGCGCCTTTGCCGACCTGATGGAGGAACGTTTCCGTGAGTGGGAGCTGACAGAAGCCGAACGCGATGTGGCGGTTTTCGCGATCAAGGGTCTCTCCACGGCCGAGATCGCGCGTCTTCGCAACACATCGGAAGGCACGGTAAAGGCCCAGACCAATGCGATTTACCGGAAGGCCGGTGTCACGAGCAGACCTCAGCTTCTGAGCCTGTTCATCGATGATCTGATGGATGGTTCTCTGGTCTGAAAGGGGGCTGTTGCCGCCACCTTACCATTCCTGTTGCACATGTCATGCAGAAGGCCCTGCCAGAAGAGAGCAGGGCCTTTTCCGCCGGGTGCTTCGCGGGATCAGCGCCAGGTGGTGTATTGCAGGCGCAACTGCCTTGGGATGCCGCGCGAGATGTTCTGGATCCGCACCAGGGAATAGAGCCCCTGGTTGGTGCGTACGCAGAAACGTGCGCCTGGCCGCAAGTCGCGCAGAGAAACCCGGCTGCTGGTATAGCGTGCATCGCGGCAACTGGCATAGCTGTTGGCCCGCAGATCTCCCAGGGCGATTCGGGCGCCGTTCCACGGCACCAGATACATCCGGTCCCGGGTTTCGGCCTGGAACCACAGATCGGCATCATTGCGCTCGCGGCTGAGGCGATCAAGGTCGATGGTATAGGTCTGTGAAAGGGTGGTGCGCCCCTGCGAGTATATTCCCGGTGCCGGTGTGGCTCTGTTTGCCGGGCGGCAGGTGAATCCCCCCCGGCGGGCATCGCATCTCTGGCCGCGCGGGGGCCTGCGCATGATCGATCCGGATTCGCCATAGATGCATTGCAGGGCTTTCGAACCATCGCCGAAGGTAATGATGCGGGTATCGGTCAGACGGTTGATGATCGGCGTCTGCCACCAGCCCGGGGGCAGGGGGGTAACGACTTCGCGCCGGATCTGGGAAAGCGGGCAGTTGACTTCCGCAGCCGTGGCGCTGCCGGCCCCCAAGGCCGCGCCCCAGAAGAATGCAGCAAGAAACAGGGTCCTGCGGGGTTTCACGGTAACTTTTGCAAACATCTGGATAATTCCTCTGAATATGATCTTTCAATGGTTGCAATCGGATATGACTGCTGCAGGGAAAATGACAAATGCGATCTCGTCAGACAATATCAGCAGACTGTTATCGGATAGCAGATTTCGTCTGCATGCGCTACAGCCCTCTTCAACGGGCTGCCCCGCATTGCCGGCAGGCAGCCTCTGGCCGTGTGCATGTTGTCAGCGGAACCTGTCGATCAGTTTCTGCAGGGGGGCGAGAGGGCCTTCGGGTTCGGCCTGCTCCGGCAGGGGGTTGGCTTGTGTTTGCGCGGCGTTTTCGCAGGGCGCGTTTTCCTTGGCATGCGGGGCAACCTTCGGTGCCGGAGGGCGCTGCGGTGTCAGGTGGCGGCCGACTGCATTCATGAAACGCGCGGTGTCGCCTCGGGCAAGTTCAGGTGCCGCTTCACTGATGGCGCGCAGCAGATCATCAAGCCATTCCTGATCGGCGCGGGCGAAATCATGCAGAACATATTGCGCCACCCGGTCCCTGTGGCCGGGATGGCCGATGCCGATGCGCACGCGGGCATGATCGGAGTCGATATGCCGGTGGATCGAGCGCAGCCCGTTGTGGCCGGCGTGCCCGCCACCCTGCTTTACGCGCAGCTTGCCGGGCGCGAGGTCAAGTTCGTCGTGGAATACCGTGACATCCCCGGGCGAGAGCCTGTAGAAGCGCAGGGCTTCGCCCACCGACTGCCCCGAGTGATTCATGAAGGTCTGGGGTTTCAGAAGGATCACCTTCTCGCCCCCCAGCCGCCCTTCGCTGACCAGCCCCTGGAACTTGCTGCGCCAGGGTGAAAACCCGTGATCTTCGGCGATCCGCTCAACCGCCATGAAACCGACATTGTGCCGGTTGCGCACGTATTTTGCGCCGGGATTTCCAAGGCCGACGAAAAGCTTCATGGGCAGGCTCCTTCTTTCTCGGAAATCTAGGGGGGCGGTGCGCAAAACGCAAATGCGGGGCCGGATACCGGCCCCGCGTGTGTTTGCATGCCGGGCAGATGGGCTGCCCGGAAGACCGGGATCACTCCTCGGTTTTCTCTTCGGTGCCTTCGGTTTCGCCGGCGTCTTCGCCGGCTTCGGCTTCGTCTGCCTCGTCTGCGGCCGAGCGCAGCCCCGAAGGCGCGGTGATGTTGGCAATCACGAAGTCGCGTTCGATCGTGGGGCGGGCGCCCTCGGGCAGATCGACATCCGAGATGGTGATGGTATCGCCCACGTCAAGCCCGGCCAGATCGACAACGATCTTTTCGGGAATGTTGCCGGCGGTCACTTCAAGCTCGACCTCGGGGCGCACCACGGTCAGAACCCCGCCGCGCTTGATGCCGGGAGCTTCGTCCTCGTTGATGAATTCCACGTGGATTTCAAGGGCGATCTTGCTGTCGCGCTTCAGGCGCAGCAGATCAAGATGCAGAGGCAGATCCTTCACCGGGTGGCGCTGCACGTCGCGGCAGATCACCCGAACGTCGTCCTGGCCCTTGATCCTGAGGTTGAACAGGGTTGACAGGAAACGGCCTGCCTTGAGGTGCTTGTAAAGGATGTTGAAGGGAATCTTGATGGGCAGCGGATCGGCTCCGCCCCCATAGACGACACCGGGTACGAAGCCTTCGCGGCGTGTCTGGCGGGCGGCCCCCTTGCCTGTCCCCGCGCGTACCTCGGCAGTCAGATCCGGGATCTTTCCGGCCATTTGGTTTCTCCTTGGTTGGGGCGGGCATCCTCCAAGGGTGTATGCCCGCGTGAAGCCGCGCATATAGACGGAATCGGAACGGATGTGAAGGGTGTTTCCGGTGCGGCGCATGGCAGGTCCGGCACCGGTGGCGCGGGGCTGAGGTCACACGGTCATGTGGCGCGCTCTTGCGCCGCGTTCGATGGCCGCGGCGTGCAGGCGGTCAATGTCGAGTTCATGGCGGATTTCCTCGAGCATCCTGAGTTCGGGCGCATCGATCTGCCCGTCGGCCGCCGCCACGTCGCAGGCCAGCGCATAGGCTGTTTCGTAAAGCTTTTCAGGCATGTTGCCGCGGATCAGGCCGAACAGGGCGTCAAGCCCGTCGTCTTCTTCGAGAAGGTCGAACACGATCTGGCTTGTGCGGGTGATCCGTTCGTTGTCGAAGCCCTCGAACACGGGCAGGTGATTGACGATGCGCTGGATCGTGACCAGTTCCGATGTGCGCATCACCTCGTCCGAGGCGGAAACAGCAATCATCAGGGCCACCAGACAATCCTGCGGGGTGAGCGGGTGAGGCAGATCGTTCATCGGATACGGCTTTCTGGTGCGGTTTTGCCTGCCCACAATATTGACGCGCGCAGGGCGGGGCAATAGGAGACCCACAGGCTGGCGGGATCATTCCGCCGCAAGGGCGGAAGTATGCTGACATGACTGATCAGGACATTCGGGAAATCGCGATGCAGTCCAGGGCCTGGCCCTTCGAGGAGGCCCGCCGGATACTGAAGCGCCTCGGGCCGAAACCGCCCGGGAAGGGCCATGTGCTGTTCCAGACGGGATACGGCCCGAGCGGCCTGCCTCATATCGGCACTTTCGGCGAGGTGGCGCGCACCACGATGGTGCGCCATGCCTTCGAACTGCTGAGCGACATTCCGACCAGGCTCATCGCCTTTTCCGATGACATGGACGGGTTGCGCAAGGTGCCTGGCAACCTGCCCAATCGCGAGATGCTGGAAGAAGATCTGCACCTGCCGCTCAGCCGGGTGCGCGATCCCTTCGGCACGCATGAAAGCTTCGCCGCCCACAACAATGCGCGCCTGTGCGCTTTTCTCGATCAGTTCGGTTTCGATTACGAATTCGCCTCGGCCACCGAATATTACACTACGGGGCGTTTCGATGAAATGCTGTTGCGCGCGCTTGAGCGCTTTGACGAGATCATGGCGATCATGCTGCCCACGCTTGGCCCCGAGCGCCGCAGGACCTACAGCCCCTTCCTGCCGATCAGCCCGAAAAGCGGCCATGTGCTGCAGGTGCCCACCCTTGAGCGCAACCCGGCAAGAGGCACCATTGTCTATCAGGAACCTGATGGCGAGAAGATCGAGATCCCCGTGACCGGCGGTCATGTGAAGATGCAGTGGAAGCCCGACTGGGCCCTGCGCTGGGCGGCGCTCGGGGTTGATTATGAAATGTCGGGCAAGGATCTGATCGACAGCGTGACCGTTTCCGGCAAGATCTGCAAGGCCCTGGGCAAGGCACCGCCCGTCAGCCTTTCCTACGAGCTGTTCAATGACGAGCATGGCCAGAAGATTTCGAAATCCAGGGGCAACGGGCTGACGATGGAGGAATGGCTGCGCTATGCCCCGCCCGAGAGTCTGAGTTATTTCATGTATCAGAAGCCGAAAACCGCCAAGCGGCTCTACTTTGACGTGATCCCCAGGGCGGTGGACGAATATCATCAGCAGTTGCGGGCCTTTCCCGGGCAGGATACGAAGGCGCGGCTCAACAATCCGGTGTGGCACATCCACAATGGCAATCCGCCCGAAAGCCGCATGGTGGTGCCCTTTGCGATGCTGCTCAATCTGGCTTCCGTTTCGGGCGCTCATGACAAGGAAACCCTCTGGGGTTTCCTGCGCCGCTACGCCCCCGAAGCCAGCCCCGAAACCCACCCGGATCAGGATGCCGCCGCCGAATATGCGCTTCGCTATTACGAGGATTTCGTGAAGCCGAAGAAGACTTACCGCCTGCCCGACGAAAAGGAACGCGCGGCGATGAAGGATCTGCTGTCGCGGCTGCAGGCATGGGAGGGGGAGGCCGATGCCGAAGCCTTGCAGAGCATGGTGTTCGCGATTGGCAAGGAACACGGCTTCGACCCTCTGCGCGACTGGTTCAAGGCGCTTTACGAGGTGCTTCTGGGCGCAAGCCAGGGCCCCCGTTTCGGTGGTTTCATCGCCTTGTACGGCATTGACGAAACCGTCGGCCTGATCGAGCGTGCGCTGGCCGGAGATCTGGCCGGGAAACAGGGCTGAGGCCAGCCGGATGGCCGAGGCCGACCGCCGGAAATGGGATGCGCGCTATGCTTCGGGCAACTTCCTGATCGAGGAGGGGGCGCCAAGCGCCATTCTTGTCCGCCACATGGGCGCCGCCCGCCGGGGCCGGGCCATGGATGTGGCGGCGGGCATGGGACGCAACGCGCTTTATCTTGCACGACACGGGTTTGCAGTGGATGCGCTTGACATCTCGCCTGTCGGGCTGGCCCACCTGGAACGCGCCGCGGCGGCCGCGGGGCTGGCCGACAGGGTGCGCACGGTGGTGGTGGATCTTGAGGTTCACGCCCCCGGAAAGGCCATTTACGATCTGGTCATCATGGCGAACTATCTTGAGCGGCGGCTGATTCCGCGGCTGGCGGCAGCCCTGTGCCCCGGCGGGCTTCTGCTGATCGACACCTTCCTTGACGATCCGGCCAGCCGGGCTGTGGCGATGAACCCGGCGCATCTGCTGAAGCCGGGTGAGCTTGGCGCATTTTTCGGGGATGATTTCGAAATCCTCGAAGAGCGCGCATATCCAAGGGTGTGCATGGATGGCTCGGAGCGCCTGAAACAGGCCTTTGCGGTGCGTCGCCGTCCCTGACCGGCAGGTGGGGTGCAACACCCACCGTCACGCTGGCATAAGCCCGGCTTAATGTTTCGTTGATATTTCTCTTTGCATCCGGGACATGCGCCACGGACTTCCCCGCGAGCCACATTCGAGAACCCTGCCGGCGCATGGTGCCGCCGCAGGACGGCGGAACCCGGCGCATCCCATGATGGGAAAAGGGATTTCGAGATGAACAAGGCAATCACCGACGGGCTGCAGCTGATGCCGCCCCCTTTCGCGAACGGGCTTGATGTCTGGTCCAGCCAGGATGGCACGCCGGGGTCGGACACCTATCAGAACGCTGCCAATGCGGCCTTCGTGCCCGCCGACCAGGACTTCGGCGGCTGCCTCGAACTTTCCAAGATCGACACTGTGCAGAAGCTGCGCTGGATGGGCGAAACCCCGATTCTGCCGGGCTGCTACCTGATGATCCGGGCGCGGGTAAAGGCGGTGAGCGGCAACCTGCCCAGCGTGCGGATTGCCGGCTGGGCGGGGGGCGCGGGAGGTGCGCATGTGGCAGGCCTTGCCGAAACCGGCCCGAGCGTGGCGCTGACCACCTATGGAGAGGTGATGGAAGTACGCGCCATTGTCGGCACCGGCACCCGCACCGGGGTTGACATGCCCTGGGGCACGCAACCTGTATTCGGCCATTTCGGCCTTGACCTGACCGGCCCCAACGGCGGCGTGGTGCGGATCGATGACATCGAGATCGAGGATGTAACCCATTACTTCCACCGCAAGATGCTGGATTGGGTGGATGTGAAGGATTTCGGCGCGCTCGGCGATGGGGTGAGCGACGACAGCGCCGCCTTCGAGGCTGCCGATGCCGCGGCTGCCGGGCGCGATGTGCTGGTGCCGGCCGGAACCTATTTCCTGGGCGATCACGTGACCTTCGAAAACCGCGTGCGCTTCGAGGGCACCCTGGTGATGCCCGATGACAAGCGCCTGCTGCTGACGCGCAACTTCGAGCTTGACCAGTATGTAGATGCCTTCGGCGACGAGAAGCTGGCGTTGAAAAAGGCCCTTCAGGCGTTGTTCAACTATACCGATCACGATGCGCTTGATCTCAGCGGCCGGCGCATCCAGCTTGACGGCCCGATCGATGTGCAGGCCGCAGTTGCCAACAAGACCACCTTCGAGGTGCGCCGTACCATCCGCAACGGTCAGATCGATGCGGTGGCCGGCCCCGGCTGGACCGTGGCCCCGGTGACATCGCAGGCCACCTATGCAACCAGCGCGCCGAAAACGCTGAGCAATGTGGTCAATGTGGCCAATGTCGAGGTGGGTGCGCTGGTGTCGGGCAATGGCGTGGGGCGCGAGGTTTACGTGACGGCGCGCAATGTGGGTGCACAGACCCTGACCCTCAGCCGCGAACTGCATGATGCGGTCGGCACCCAGACCTTCACTTTCACCCGTTTCCGCTATGCGCTTGATTTCAGCGGTTTCGTGAAGCTTTCCAAGCTTACGCTTGACAATGTGGAATTCCTTCTGAATGGCGTGGGCAGTGGTGTGCTGCTGCCGCCCGACGGGCAGTTGATGCATATTCGCGACTGCTTCTTCACCAGGCCGAAGGATCGTGCGATCACTTCGCACGGGATCGGCTGCCAGGGCATGCTGGTGGATCGCTGCCGCTTCCTTTCCGACGAACAGGCCGCCCGCGCCCAGGATCGCAGCACCATTGCCCTGAACGCCAACAAGAACGATGTGAAGCTGCGTGACAACATGGCTTCGCGTTTCGCCCATTTCGCCATTCTCGGCGGCACCGGAAACGTGATTTCCGGCAATCATTTCTTTCAGGGCGACAATGAAACCAACGGCCTGCGCACGGCCGGCCTGATCCTGAGTGCGAAGAACATGCGCACCACGATCACCGGAAATTACGTGGACAACTGCTTCATCGAGATCAACAACGAACACGACAGTGATCCCGGTTTCGCCGCCGAGCTTTCCTTCGGCGGGCTTGTTGTCCAGGGCAATGTGTTCATGGCCAGCAACACGGCCGACTGGTTCACCTGGGTCGTGGTCAAGCCTTATGGCGCCGGCCATTTCCTGCACGGGCTCTCGATCACCGGCAACAGCTTCCGGTCGGTCAACGGTTCGGTGACACGGGCGGAAAGCGTGGATACCACCTATGCAACGCTCGATTTCGGGCGGATGCGCAACGTGGTTGTCGAGGGCAACAGTTTCAACGGCGTGGCCGATGCTTTCCAGAGCCCGGTTTCCCTGGAGCATCAGGAAAGCTCCGATGCCCAGATCTGGACGGTGGATTTCGCGCGCCACATGCCGTTTGGCGGCTTTGCCCGCAATGTGACGGCGATCGTGCCGGTGGGGCCGATCACGGCGGGGGGCTCGGGACAGGTGCACACCATGCCCCATGCCACGCCGCGCGCCGGAGCGGGGCAGAACCAGGTGCAGATCACATGGGATCAGCCCTGCCGGGGCAAGGTGATGGTAACGGCCAGGGTAGACAACCCCACCTGATCTGCGTCCCGCAGTGGCGAAACGGGGCCCGGGTTCCGGGCCCCGTTCCGCATGCTCGGGGGTTGGTTCTGGAATATCGGAGCGGTCCAAGCTACAACCGGAAAGGAAGTGGGCCTGCGCCGCCGCTGGCGATCCGGCAACGGCCGCCGCCCGCGTTGTGACACAAGCCGATCAGGGAAGCACGATCATGCAGAAAACCGCAATCCTTGCCGCCATTCTTGCCCTTGCCGCCGCCGCTGTCGGCCGGGCCGAAAACAAGCCGGTCAACATCCGCCCCGATCTGCCGTCGGTTACGGTGGAAACCGAAACCGGTCCGGTCGAGATCAGGCGCATCCAGGACAATGACAACATGCTGACCGGTGACTGGGCAAAGACATCCCGCCCGTGTCCGAATTTCTGCATCCAGCCGATGCGGCCGGCCGAAGGGGTGTCCACGATCGGTGAACTGGAACTGCTCGAGATGCTTCAGGATCCGCAGGCGGTGGTTGTCGATAGCCGGGTCTACAAGTGGTACAAGGATGGCACCATTCCCGGGGCTGTCCACATTCCCTATACGGAAACGGCCGACCGGCTGGACGAACTGGGTTGCGAGCCCGATTTCGACGGCTGGATCTGCGATCAGGCAAGACCGGTGGCGCTGTTCTGCAACGGCCCGTGGTGCGGGCAGTCGCCCACGGCGATCCGGGCGATGATCAACGCCGGCTATCCGGCCGACAGGATCAGCTATTACCGGGGCGGCATGCAGGTATGGCGTCTGCTGGGCCTGACCGTGATCAAGCCGAAGGACTGACAGACCACAGCTGGAGAAAGCGATGCCGAAAATCATCAGGGGAGCCGAGCTTCAGACGGTCATCACCACTTTCGAGGTGACGCCGGGCACATGCGATGATCTGCTGGAACTGCTGCAATCGGCCTATGACGAAGTAATCCGCCACCAGCATGGTTTCATCGGTGCTGCGATCCATGCAAACGATGCCCGGACCCGCATCTGCAGCTATTCGCAATGGCAAAGGCGTGAGGATTTCCAGGCCATGCTGCGCACTCCCGAAATGCGCCGCCGCAACCGGAAGATCAACGAACTGTGCAAGGGATTTGCGCCTGTCATGTATGATGTAGAGGCCGTTTACGGCTGAATCCGCCCGCCGGTTGCGTTTCCGGATGCCGGGCCCGTGATCTTCGTGGCTCCACGTGTCGGGGATGTCGTGGCGGGCAGGCAGCGGCACATGGCCACAGGGAAGGGTCGGCAGACATGGAAGAAAACACCAGTACGGCCATTGCGCGGGTGCGCGAGTTTCTGCGCCAGATCACCTATGGTGGCAACGATGGTATCGTGACCACATTTGCCGTGGTGGCGGGCTTTGCCGGGGCCGAGGCCGAAGGCACCGCCCAGGTGGGGGTGATCGCGGTGCTGCTGTTCGGGCTTGCCAACCTGATTGCCGATGCCACCTCGATGGGGCTGGGCGAATTCCTGTCTTCGCGTGCCGAGGCCGATGCTCTGGAGGCCAGGCGCCGGGAAAGGGCAGGTGCCCTGCAGGCCAGCCCCGAAACGCTGCACCGCCTGCTGGTGGACATCCTGCAGGAGCGAGGATTTGCAGCCGGCCGGGCAAGGGTGCTGGCCGGGGAAATGCTGGAGAACGCGGATTTCGCGATCGATTTCGTGCTGCGAGAGAAATTCGGTCTTTCCGACGGCGAGGATGTGCGCGGTGCGCTGGTGAACGGCCTGTTCACTTTCTTTTCCTTCATCGCGTTCGGGGTGATTCCGCTGGTGCCGTTCCTGCTTGGCCTGACCGGCGGAGAGGGTGCGCGCGCCTCGGCAATCGCCACCTTCGCGGCGCTGGCGGTTCTGGGGGTGCTGCGCTGGTATGCAACACGGATCAGCCTGCCACGGGCACTTGGCGAAACATTGCTCGTGGGGGGAATCTGCGCCGTTGTCGCCTTTGGCGTGGGCATGGCCGTGAGCGGCGCATAGGGCGGCGGGATCGCGGCGGAAAAGCCGGGCAGCAGGGGATATTCAGGGATCGGGCAGCAGGGCACGGATGCGCCCGCCGGACGGCCATCGGCAAATGGCTGCAACAGGGGCAATCGGCATTTCGCCCCTCCGGCACCGCGCCGCGCGGCTTCGGGCAGTTCCGGTCTTACGGTCTTTTCCGTTTCACCTTGCCCTTCTGCACCCGGGTGCCGGGGCGTCCGGCCCGAGAGCGCCCGGTGGCTTGCCGTGCCTCCTGCACTGCTGCCTCTACCGCGCTCTGCCGGGCCAGAGGATCGTCTGCCACCGCCAGTTCCACCGTTTCCAGACGCCTGATCTCGTCGCGCAGGCGAGCGGCTTCCTCGAATTCCAGATTCTCGGCCGCCTTCAGCATCTCGGCCTTCAGCCCTTCGATATGGGCGGCCAGATTGGCGCCGGCCAGGGGCTTGTCGATGGTGGCCGTGACGCGGGCCATGTCCACATCGCCCTCGTAAAGACCGGCCATCACATCGTCCACGTTCTTCCTGATCGTTTCGGGGGTGATGCCGTGTTCCCTGTTGTAGGCGATCTGCCTGGCGCGGCGGCGGTCGGTTTCGGCAATGGCGCGTTGCATGGAGCCGGTGACGCGGTCGGCATACATGATGACGCGGCCCTCGGCATTGCGCGCGGCGCGGCCGATGGTCTGGATCAGCGAGGTTTCCGAGCGCAGGAAGCCCTCCTTGTCGGCGTCCAGAATGGCCACCAGCCCGCATTCCGGGATATCGAGTCCCTCGCGCAGCAGGTTGATGCCCACCAGCACGTCAAATGCCCCGAGGCGCAGATCGCGCAGGATCTCGATGCGTTCCAGCGTGTCGATGTCGGAATGCATGTAGCGGACCTTGATGCCCTGTTCGTGCATGTATTCGGTCAGATCCTCGGCCATGCGCTTGGTCAGCGTGGTGACCAGCGTGCGATAGCCCTTGGCGGTGACCTTGCGCACCTCGTCCAGCAGGTCATCCACCTGCATCTCGACGGGGCGGATCTCCACCTCGGGGTCCAGCAGCCCGGTGGGGCGGATCACCTGTTCGGTGAACACGCCGCCGGTGCGCTCAAGCTCCCACGGGCCCGGCGTGGCGGATACGAATACGGATTGCGGACGCATGGCGTCCCATTCCTCGAATTTCAGCGGCCGGTTGTCCATGCAGGAGGGCAGGCGGAAACCGTGTTCTGCCAGGGTGAACTTGCGCCGGTGGTCGCCGCGATACATGCCGCCGATCTGCGGGATGGTAACGTGGGATTCGTCGGCAAACACGAGGGCATGATCGGGAATGTATTCGAACAGGGTGGGCGGGGGTTCGCCCGGCTTGCGCCCCGTGAGATAGCGCGAGTAGTTCTCGATCCCGTTGCAATGGCCGGTGGCTTCGAGCATCTCGAGATCGAAGCGGGTGCGCTGTTCGAGCCGCTGGGCTTCGAGCAGCTTGCCCTCGCGTTCGAAATGGGCCAGGCGTTCGTTCAGTTCCCTGCGGATTTCCCGGATCGCCTGGATGAGCGTGGGGCGTGGCGTGACGTAATGCGAATTGGCATAGACGCGGACACGCTCGAGGCTTGCGGTGCGTTCGCCCGTCAGCGTGTCGAATTCATCGATCCGCTCCAGCTCTTCCCCGAAGAACGACAGCCGCCAGCCGCGATCCTCAAGGTGCGAAGGCCAGATTTCAAGGCTGTCGCCGCGCACCCGGAAGGTGCCGCGCACGAAGGCGTTGTCGTTTCGCTGGTATTGCTGGGCGATGAGGCCGGCCATGATCTGGCGCTGGTCATATTCGCGCCCCACCTCGATATCCTGGGTCATGGCGGTATAGGTTTCGGGCGAGCCGATGCCGTAGATGCAGGATACCGAGGCCACGATGATCACGTCGTCGCGCTCCAGAAGCGCGCGGGTGGCCGAGTGGCGCATGCGGTCGATCTGTTCGTTGATCTGGGATTCCTTCTCGATGAAGGTATCGGTGCGCGGCACATAGGCCTCGGGCTGATAGTAATCGTAGAAGGAAACGAAATATTCCACGGCGTTGTCGGGAAAGAAGCTCTTGAATTCTCCGTAAAGCTGGGCGGCCAGCGTCTTGTTCGGGGCCAGGATGATGGCGGGGCGCTGGGTGGCCTCGATGATTCTGGCCATGGTGAAGGTCTTGCCGGTGCCGGTAGCGCCCAGAAGCACCTGATCGCGCTCGCCTGCCCGGATGCCCGCCACCAGTTCGGCGATTGCAGAGGGCTGATCGCCGGCGGGCCGGAAATCGCTGCGCAGCACGAATTTCTGTCCGCCTTCCAGCTTGACGCGGGGCTGGGCGCCGGTTTCGGCGCCGGGGGAAGGGCTGTTCTTCATCATGTGCTCCCGTGACTTCGCATCAGATTTGATCCGTTTTTGTTCTGCCGCAACCCCTGTTTGCCCGAATCATTGAATATCCTTCAAATTCAGCACCTTGCAGATTTGATTATTACCTCGTTAACACTTTAAGAAGAATTCAACCGAAAATAATACAACCTTGTGGCGTTTTTTCGTTGCTTCGGGCCAGTCCTCATCGTATCCTGCAATGGCAAGCAGCAGAAAAGGTTACCGGCCAGGCGCACCACCCACCCCACCCCTCGCTCCCTCGCGTGAGGCCGGTAACCGACCTTCTTCGTTTACTTCCCGGGATGGCAGTGCGGCGTTTGGGCCGCATTGCCATCTTGTGCTGCGGGGCCATATCCGGGATATATGGCTGACAACACCTGTCAGCCCGGCAAGCAAGAGGAAAACCGATGCGCGCCCGTATCTACCGCCCAGCCCGAAATGCAATGCAGTCCGGCATGGCGGGCACCCGGGAATGGATTCTGGAATTCGTTCCCCGGACACCGCCCGAGATCGATCCGCTCATGGGGTGGACCGGCAGTCGCGATACGCGCAGCCAGGTGAAGATGCGTTTTGCCACGAAAGAGGCTGCGCTCGGCTATGCACAGGAACACGGGATCGATGCGGTGGTGCTGAAGGACAGGCAGCGCAGGCTCAATCTTCGTCCGGGCGGTTATGGCGAGAATTTCGCGCCCGGACGGCGCATCGTCTGGACACACTGAAGCCAGGGGCATGGCAGTGGGCAGCAGCGCCCGGCAAGGGCTGGACAGGGCTGCCGAAACCGGGGATAAGATGCCCCTGCGCCGGCCTTCGGGCCAGCACGCACGAACGGCCCCTTAGCTCAACTGGATAGAGCGGCGGACTTCTAATCCGCAGGTTGAGGGTTCGAGTCCTTCAGGGGTCGCCAATCTCCCTTTCCTTTCGCTCCGGTTCGCCTCAGACGGTGCGAAACACGAATGCCGCCCAGACGATGGCGATTGCCGTGGGCCACCAGATCGGCGCGCCAAAGGCCCAGAGCCAGGCCAGATAGATCCAGGCGCTTCCCAGAAGGCTGATGAACAGTCGGTCGCCACGGGTGGTTTCCAGCCCGAGGATCCCGATCCGCGGATCGCCGCCGGGGCGGAAGTATTCCCACACCCCCATACTGGCAATCGCGGCGGCGATGAACAGGAAAAAGGCGATGGTGGCCCGTGTCCAGGCCATCCAGGTGCCCAGGGGCTCGGTCCACCATCCGGGGCTGAACAGAACGGGATCGGACATGACGGGATCTCCTGTCTAGACACGGCCCAGGGCAAAGCCGCGGGCAATATGGTTTCGCACGAACCAGATCACGATCGCGCCGGGGATGATGGTCAGCGTGCCGGCGGCGGCGAGCAGCCCCAGTTCGTAACCCGAGCTTGAGGCGGTTTTCGTCATGGTGGCGGCAATCGGCTTGGCGGCAACGGCGGTCAGCGTTTTCGCCAGCAGCAGCTCGACCCATGAGAACATGAAGCAGAAGAAGGCCGCCACACCCACCCCCGCCTTGATGGTGGGAATGAAGATGCGGATGAAGAAGCGGGGAAAGGAATAGCCATCGACATAGGCGGTTTCGTCAAGCTGCCGGGGCACCCCCGACATGAACCCCTCGAGAATCCACACCGCCAGCGGAATGTTGAACAGCGTATGGGCCAGCGCCACCGCCAGGTGGGTATCGAACAGGCCGACCGCCGAATAAAGCTGAAAGAAGGGCAGGGCAAATACCGCCGCGGGTGCCATGCGGTTGGTCAGCAGCCAGAAGAACAGGTGCTTGTCGCCCAGGAACCGATAGCGCGAGAAGGCATAGGCCGCAGGCAGGGCGGCAGCCACCGAGATCACCGTGTTGAGGCTGACATAGGTGATCGAGTTCACATAGCCCATATACCAGCTGGGATCGGTAAAGATGGTGCGGTAGTTTTCAAGTGTCGGGTTCTGCGGCCAGAGGGTGAAATGGCCGAGGATCTCGTTCGTCGTCTTGAACGACATCGACACCAGCCAGTAGATCGGCAGCAGCAGGAACAGGATATAGACGGTAGGCACAAGCCATCTTGCGCGGGTCATCTCATTGCTCCTCGTTGCGCGTCATCACCGCGTAGAAGATCCAGCTCAGCGCCAGGATGATCAGGAAATAGATCAGCGACATCGCCGCTGCCGGTCCCAGATCGAACTGGCCAAGCGCGATCTTCACCAGATCGATGGACAGCAGAGTGGTGGCATTGCCGGGCCCGCCGCCCGTCAGCACCACGGGTTCGGTATAGATGTTGAAACTGTCCATGAAGCGCAGCAGGATGGCAATGGTCAGCACGCGCCTCATCTTGGGCAGCTGGATATGGCGGAACACCGCCCAGCGGCTGGCGCCGTCGATCCGGGCGGCCTGGTAATAGGCATCGGGGATCGAGACAAGCCCGGCATAGGCCAGCAGCACCACCAGCGATGTCCAGTGCCAGACATCCATCAGGATCAGAGTGAACCAGGCATCGCCCACCTGGCGGGTATAGTTGTAGTCGAAGCCAAGCGCATTCAGCCCCTTGCCCAGCAGGCCGATGTTGGGCAGGGCAAAGATGTTCCACATGGCGCCAACCACGTTCCACGGGATCAGCAGCGGCAGGGCCATCAGCACGAGGCAGACCGAAACCCAGATCCCCTTGCGGGGCATGGCAAGCGCGATGGCAACGCCAAGCGGCACCTCGATCGCCAGGATCGCGCCGGTGAAGATCGCCTGGCGGGTGAGCGCGGCGTGAAACCGCTCGGAGCGCAGGATCTCCTGAAACCATGTGAGCCCCGACCAGAAGAACACGTTGTCGCCGAAGGTTTCCTGCACCGAGTAATTGATCACCGTCATCAGCGGCACGATGGCGTTGAAGGATACCAGCAGCAGCACCGGTATCACGAAGAACCATGCCTTCTGATTCACGATCTTGCCGTTCATGGGCTTTCCCCTTCTTCGAAAAGCCAGCCGTTGCGGTAAAGCCAGCTGTGGGCAGGATCGAAGGCCAGCTTCAGCTCGTCTGCCGGAATTTCCTGCCCTTCGGGCGCCAGAAGTTTCAGCCGGTGCCCGAGGCAGGTGACATCGGCGATGCGAAAGCGTCCGGCATCGGCCACGTTTTCAAGCCGCGCAGGTATGCCATCGGGAACGATGCGCAGGAACTCCGGCCGGATGCCCAGTTCGAAACGCCCTTCAGGCCTGCCGCCGGAGGGGGGCGGATTGGCAGTTTCGAAGGGCTCGCCCCCGATCAGGACACGGCCGTTTTCCGGCGTGCAGGGGATCACGTTCATGCCCGGCGAACCGATGAAATGGCCTACAAAGGTGTGGCGCGGGCGCGCGAACAGTTCTTCGGGCGTGCCCGTCTGCACCACCTCGCCCATGTTCATCACGACCACGGTATCGGCAAATGTCAGGGCCTCGGTCTGGTCGTGGGTGACATAGATCATGGTTTTCGGCACCCGGTGGTGCAGTTCTTTCAGTTTCGAGCGCAGCTGGAATTTCAGATGCGGATCGATCACCGTCAGAGGTTCGTCGAACAGGATCGCGTTCACGTCTTCGCGCACCAGCCCCCGCCCGAGCGAGATCTTCTGCTTGCCGTCTGCCGTCAGGCCGCGGGCGCGGGTGGCAAGCAGGGCGGAAAGATCGGTCATCTCGGCAATTTCGTGAACGCGGGCGCGCACCTCGGGTTCGGGCAGGCCGCGGTTGCGCAGCGGGAAGGCCAGATTGTCGAAAACCGTCATCGTGTCATAAACCACCGGAAACTGGAATATCTGGGCGATATGGCGCTCTTCGGGGGGCAGGGCGGTAACGTCGCGCCCGTCGAACAGCACCCGCCCGCGAGAGGGCCGCAGCAGCCCCGAAATGATGTTGAGCAGCGTTGTCTTGCCACAGCCCGAAGGGCCGAGCAGCGCATAGGCGCCGCCGTCCTGCCACTCCAGTGTCATTTCCTTCAGCGCCCAGTCCGCAGGCGCGGCGGGGGCGGGCAGATAGCTGTGGCCGAGGTTTTCGAGGGTGATCTTCGCCATCTCAGAGCCCTCCTGCCGGCCGGTGCCCGGCGGGCGCGGAGGCCAGCTTTCCGTCGGGGGTGAAATAGAAGGCACGGCTCATGTCGGCGTAAAGGACGGCGGCAGAGCCGGGTTCGAAAGGGTGCACCCCGTGCACCTGCGAAATCCAGTGCGCGCCGTGGACATCGAAATGGATGATGCTTTCGGATCCGGCGATCTCGGCCACCCTGATCCGGCTTTCGAGCGCCACCCGATCCGCCTGTTCGCGGCGAGGCGAAACATGATGCGGCCTCAGGCCCAGCACATGGGGGCCGTTGCCCAGACCTGCCGGGGCGGGCCATGTCAGGTTTCCGGCCAGGCGGCAGCAGCCGTCCAGCACCAGCACCTCGGCGGTGTTGAGGGGGGGCTCGGAAAACACCCGCGCGGTGCCCAGGTCGCGCGGTTGGCGGTAAACCCGCCCGGTGGGGCCGAAATCGGTGATGCGCCCCTCGTGCATGGTGGCTGTGAAGCCCCCCAGCAGCAGGGCTTCGGTGGGCTCGGTCGTGGCATAGACGATCACCCGGTCGCGTTCGGCAAACAGGCGCGGAAGTTCTTCGCGCAGTTCCTCGCGCAGCTTGAAATCGAGATTGGCCAGCGGTTCGTCCAGCAGGATCAGATCGCTGTCCTTCACCAGTGCGCGGGCCATGGCGCAGCGCTGCTGCTGGCCGCCCGACAGCTCGTCGGGGCGGCGTTCGAGCAGCCCGCTGATGCGCAGCAGTTCGGCAATCCGCTCCACCCGGGCCCGCACCTCGGGTTCGGGCAGGCGCGCCACCCTGAGTGGCGAGGCGATGTTTTCGTAAACGGTGAAGCTGGGATAGTTGATGAACTGCTGATAGACCATCGATACGTTGCGCTTCTGAACGGGCTGTCCCGTGACGTTGCGGCCATTGAAGAAGATCTGCCCGGAACCGGGCTTCTCAAGCCCGGCCATCAGTGTCATCAGCGTGGTCTTGCCGGCAAGGGTGGTGCCGAGCAGGATGTTGAAACGCCCGGGTTCAAGCACAAGGTCGGTCGGATATATGTGGGTGTCTCCGCCCACGGTCTTGCCTATCTGTTTCAGTTCGAGTGTCATGAAACCCTTCCGGCCTTTCGGGATGCTCCTGCCGGTTCCGCCGCCGCCGCCGGCGGCCGGCCTGCGTGATCACCGGCCCGGAGCCTGTCCGGGCCGGTCGTTCTTGCGAAGCACGGGGGGCGGCTATTGCTGCCAGCGCTTGATCAGTTCCTCATAGGCGATGGTTTCGCCCTGGGGCTTTTCGTTGGCAAGCTTCGGCTTGGGCGCGCCCGGCCTGTCAAGCCATACCTGCGGATCCATCGGATCGTTGAGGCGTGGCCCACAGCCGCCATAGGTGCCGGCGGCCTCATCGGCGCGCTGCATCCGCGCCATCACCTGGTCCATCTGCTCGGCAAGGCGATCCATTGCTTCCTGAGGGGTGAAGGCGCCCGAGTTCACATCGCCGATGTTCTGCCACCACAGCTGGGCCAGCTTGGGATAATCGGGCACGTTGACACCGGTGGGTGTCCACAGCACGCGGTCGGGCGAGCGGTAGAACTCGACCAGGCCGCCAAGCTTCGGCGCGCGCTCGGTGAAACTTTCATGGTTGATGGTGCTTTCGCGGATGAAGGTAAGCCCCACATGGCTTTTCTTCACGTCCACCGTCTTGGACACCACGAACTGGGCATAGAGCCAGGCCGCCTTGCGCCGGTCAACCGGGGTGGACTTGAACAGCGTCCAGCTGCCCGCGTCCTGATAGCCAAGCTTCTGGCCCTCTTCCCAATAGGGGCCGTGGGGGCTCGGGGCCATGCGCCACAGGGGCATGCCTTCGTCATCCACGGTGTTGTTGCCCTCGGATTTCGGCTTCACCATGTCGGCGGTAAAGGCGGTATACCAGAAGATCTGCTGGGCCACATTGCCCTGGCTCAGTGCGGGAAGCGACTGGTAGAAATCGTAATCCGCAGCGCCGGGGGGCGCATATTTGCGCAGCCATTCATCCCATTTGCGAATGGCATAGACGGCCGCCGGGCCGTTGGCCGCCCCGCCTCGCGAAACCGAGGCCCCAACCGGGTTGCACGAGCCTTCCTCCATGCGGATACCCCATTCGTCCACCGGGCGGCCGTTGGGCAGGCCCTTGTCTCCGGCACCGGCCATGGAAAGCCAGGCATCGGTCATCCGCCAGCCCAGATCGGGCGCGCGCTTGCCGTAATCCATGTGGCCATAGACGCGCACGCCGTCGATTTCCTTCACGTCTTCGCTGAAGAATTCGGCTATGTCCTCATAGGCCGACCAGTTGACCGGCACGCCCAGATCATAGCCGTATTTCGCCTTGAAGCGTTCCTTCAGATCGGGGCGGTCGAACCAGTCCTTGCGGAACCAGTAGAGATTGGCGAACTGCTGGTCGGGCAGCTGATAAAGCTTGCCGTCGGGGCCGGTGGTGAAGGACTTGCCGATGAAATCGTCCACGTCCAGCATCGGGTTGGTCACATCCTTGCCTTCGCCGGCCATCCAGTCGGTCAGGTTGACGGCCAGCTGCAGGCGCGAATGGGTGCCGATCAGATCGCTGTCGTTGATATAGGCATCGTAAAGGTTGCGCCCGGTCTGCATCTGGGTCTGCACCGCCTGCACCACCTCGCCTTCGCCCAGCAACTGGTGATTGACCTTGATCCCGGTGATCTCCTCGAACGCCCTGGCCAGCACCTTGGATTCATAGGCATGCGTGGGGATGGTTTCCGAAAGCACGTTGATTTCCATGCCGGCAAAGGGCCTTGCCGCATCGATGAACCACTGCATCTCCTGCAGCTGTTCTTCCCTGCTGAGCGCCGAGGGCTGGAATTCCTCGTCGATCCACTTCTTCGCCTCTTCGATTCCGGCAAGCCCCGGTATCGCCGAAGCGCATAACGCCAGCGCAGCGGCTGACGCCATCAACATCTTCTGCATTGCTGTTCCTCCCTGTTACGGACGCGCCTGTTGTTTCAAGTTGTCGCGGTTTCCGTGATTCCGATGTGAATACGAAAAAAATAGAAAATCAAGCTTGTTAATCGAAAAGAAATCGAAATAAAGCGAATAAAAAATGAATGTGAATGGTGATTCGATGGTAATGCTGCCGCCCCGTCAGGCCGACATACTGGAAATCGCACGGCGTGAAGGTCGGGTGGAGGTGGAAGGGCTGGCCGCCCGTTTTGCCGTTACCCCCCAGACAATCCGCAAGGATCTCAACGAGTTGTGCGATATGGACAAACTCCACCGGGTGCATGGGGGGGCGGTCTTTCCGTCGCATACGGTGAATCTGGCCTGGCAGCAGCGCCGCAGCCTTGCCGCCGAGGGCAAGGCGCGAATCGCCCGCGCCGCGGCGTCTCTCATTCCCGACAATTCCTCGCTGATCCTCAACATAGGCACTACCACCGAGGCCGTGGCCCATGAACTGCTGCGCCATGACCGCCTGATGGTGGTGACCAACAACCTGAAGGTGGCAGCGATCCTGTCAGACGCACCGGGAGTGGATGTGGCAATCTCGGGTGGCCTGGTGCGCAAGGGCGACGGTGGCCTTCTGGGGGCCGCGGCGGTGGATTTCATGAGCCAGTTCAAGGTGGATTTCGCAGTGATCGGCGCTTCGGCGATCGACGGCGACGGCACGCTTCTGGATTTTGACTATCGCGAGGTGCAGGTTTCAAAGGCCATTCTGGAGCAGGCCCGCCAGCGCATCCTGGTGGCCGATTCCATGAAGTTCGAGCGCCGCGCACCGGTGCGGATCGCCGATCTCGATGCAATCGATGTGTTCATCACCGATGCCCCCCTGTCCGAAGAGATCGCCACGCTTTGCGAGGCCGCGCGCACGCGCGTGATCGTGGCCGCGGAAGAAGAAGGTGGCGCGCCGGTCGGCGGGCCTTTCGGAAAGGGAGCAGGGAAATGAGCAGGCAGGCAGGCAGGGCTGCGCCGGGGGCGCCCGGTGCGGTATTCGATCTTCTGATCATCGGCGGCGGCATCAACGGTGCCGGCATCGCGCGCGATGCGGCGGGGCGGGGCCATTCGGTCTGCCTGTGCGAGGCCGGCGATTTTGCCCGGGGCACCTCGTCTGCCTCGACCAAGCTCATCCACGGCGGTCTGCGCTATCTGGAATATTACGAATTCCGCCTGGTGCGCGAGGCGCTGAAAGAGCGCGAGGTCCTGTGGCGCATGGCCCCGCATGTCATTCGTCCGCTGCGTTTCGTGCTGCCCGTTCACAAGGGCCTGCGCCCCGCCTGGATGCTGCGGCTGGGGCTGTTTCTTTACGATCACCTGGGCGGGCGCCGGCTGCTGCCGCCCACGAAAACCGTGAAGCTTTCCGCAGGTCCGCTCGGAAAGCCCCTGAAGCCGCTGTTCCGCAAGGGGTTCGAATATTCCGATTGCTGGGTCGAGGATGCGCGACTGGTGATCCTGAACGCGCTTGACGCGGCGCAGAAGGGGGCCGACATCCGCCCCCGCACCCGGGTTCTGCGCGCGCGGCGCGAGGGCAACCTGTGGCTGGCCGAGATCGAGGGGCAGGGGGGGGCACGCGAAACCCTGCGGGCACGCGCCATCGTCAATGCCGCGGGGCCCTGGGTGGATCAGGTGCTGCGCGATGTGTTTGCCCGCCCGGATCCGCATAATGTGCGCCTGGTGCGCGGCAGCCATATCGTGGTGCCGCGGCTGTTCGCGCATGACCGGGCCTATATCTTCCAGAATGCCGACGGGCGCATCATCTTTGCCATCCCCTTCGAAGGGGATTTCACCCTGATCGGCACCACCGACTGCGATCAGGGGCATGATCCGGAAAACGTGAGGATTACCCCCGAGGAAATCGCCTATCTCTGTGCTGCGGCCAGCGAGTATTTTGCCGCGCCGGTGCGGCAGGAGGATGTGGTCTGGACCTATTCCGGCGTGCGCCCGCTTTATGACGACGGCGCCAGCAAGGCCCAGGAAGCCACCCGCGATTACGTGCTGAAACTCGAGGGCGGGGCGGGCGAGGCAGCGCTGCTCAACATCTTCGGCGGCAAGATCACCACCTACCGGCGGCTGGCGGAGGCGGCGCTGGAAAGGCTGGGCGGGGCGATCGGCAGGAAGGGGCAGCCCTGGACGGCCGACAGCCACTTGCCCGGCGGTGAATTCGGGCCCCGGGAATTCGATTCCCAGGTGGCGTGTCTGCTGAACGATTTCCCCTTTCTCGGTCAGCCGCTGGCCACCCGTCTTGTCCGTCTTTACGGCACCCGAGCCCGCCGTTTCCTGGGGCGGGCCACGGGCCCCGGGGATCTGGGACGGGATTTCGGCGCCGGGCTGCATGAGGCCGAGATCCGCTATCTGGTGGATCAGGAATGGGCCCGCGAGGCCGATGACGTGCTTTACCGGCGCACCCGGCTTGGACTGCACATGAATGCCGGTCAGCGCGAGGCGGTGCAGGCATATCTTGCGGGGCGCGAGGGGCGCGCGCCCTGACCGGGCTCTGGCGGCAGATGCCGGCACAGCCGGATTCCTGCCCGGCGGGGATATTTGCGAACCGGTGATGGAGCCCAGACGAAGGGGATCAGGCGAACAGGCCGGGAAAGGCGGGGCTGAAATCGGGGAAGATCGCGGCCGTGTCTTCCACCCCCATGTGGCGGGCCATGATTTCGGCCAGCACGTGGCGGTAATCGGTGGTGATCGCCAGATCGGTACCGCTGTCCAGGGCATCGTTGGAAAGCCCCGGCCAGCGCCCCAGCATCCGTCCGCCGGAGACTTCACCGCCCAGAACCATCATCGCATTGCCATAGCCGTGGTCGGTTCCGCCCGAGCGGTTGGCGCGCAGGCGGCGGCCGAATTCGCTCATGATCACCACGGTGGTGCGGGCCCGTATCGCGCCGAGATCGCGCCAGAAAGCCATGAGCGCCGAGGACAGGCCTTCGGTCAGCGTGGCGAATTCGCCGGCCTGATCGTAATGGGTATCCCAGCCGCCGTAATCCACCGTAGCCACCCGCAGCCCCAGGCCAAGCTTGGCCGCCTGCGCCACCATCATCAGGCTTTGCGAAAGGGGGCTGTCCTCGGGGTAATCGACATCGGGTACATAAGCGCCGAGTTCCCCGGTCTCGCGGTTCCACAGCCGCGATTCCAGCGCTTCGCTGAGCGAGATCAGCCGCTCCACCGGTGCGCCCAGCACCGGGTGGCGGCCGAAACCCGCGCGCAGGCGCTGGCGCAGCAGCGGCGAGACATCATAACCCGCCGCCGGGATCAGCTGTTCGAGCTCTTCTGCGACCGCCACCGCATCCGCAGCCCCCGCCACGCTTTCGGGCGCCGCCGCTCCCACCGCGAGCGCCGGCAGGATCCCCTCGGGCGCCGCCTGTTTCAGCCAGCGCCCCAGCCAGCCGCCGGCCGCGCCGCTGCGGGCAGCGCGTTCCATGCGGTCTTCGGCGTCGAAATGGCTGCGGGTGCCGTCGGTCAGGCCCGCGGCATGGATAACGGCCAGTTCTCCGGCGTCGTAAAGCTCCGACAGGCCGCGTGCCTGCGGGTGAAAGCGAAAATCGGCATCAGCCACCGGATTGGCCAGTGCGAAACCGGCCGTATCGCCCTTGCGCAGAACCCTGAGCGATGCGGGGCGCGCGGCAATGTAATCGGCATCTCCGGTTGGCGCGATCAGATTCAACCCGTCGATGCCGCCGCGCAGGAAGAGAACGACAAGAAGCGGATCAGCCATTGCGGCCTCCCTCGTTGGTTGCCGCGAGGGCGGGGGGCTTCGGGCTACCGTGTCTGTGGCATCTGTGCGGGCTGGGAAGCATGGGTTTCAGCGGAACATGAAGGCCGGGGTGAATGCATTGGCTGCAACCATCGCCTGGTTCAGCCATTCGGTGCTGTCGGGATCGGTGTCGGGGGAATCGGCCGGATCGAGCCCGAAGGCCCCGATCACCGCCAGCCCGGCATCGTCTTGCGTATCCGGCGCTTCGGGGGCGAAGCGCCCGGCCCAGTAACGGGCAAGGCCGGCCAGGTTTCTCACTTCGGCAGGCGTTTCACGCAGCAGGGGGCTGGCAGTGGCTGCCATCCATTCGGCATGGGCTTCGAGCGTCAGCGAGACCATGCCGCTGATCGCGTTGGTATTGGCCCAGTGGCGGCTGCTGTCGCTGTGGCCGGTGGGTGGACGCACGTTGTGCTGTGTCCAGCCGGTGCGGCCCATGAGCCAGTAAAGCGTATCGTCGCGCGGCGCGATCTCGGCCCCGGTGGCGCGATAGAGGGCGGCCATGAATTCGAACGGTCGGCGCAGCTTGGCGGGCGGGGTGGCGGTGAATTCCGCATCAAGCACGATGGCGCGGATCACCCGGGCGATCTGGTCGGGGGTGCGCCGTTCGTCGTGAAAGACGCGCGCCACCCGGTCCAGATAGCCGGGCGAGGGCGCTTCGATGCCAAGCCGGCGCAGCATCTTGCGTGAAACGAAACGCGCGGTGCCGGGGTGATCGGCCAGCATGTCGAGCACGGTTTCGCCATCCTGCATGGGGGCGCTGTTGGCGGGCAGTTCGCGCCCCAGCACCCGCTTCTGATAGGGATCGTGCCAGCCTTCCACATAGGCGAAGCGCCCGGTACGCGGGGTATGGGTGCCTTCGCCGGTTTCGCGCCCGTCGCCGATTGTCCAGCCGGTGAAGGCACGCGCCACTTCATGAACATCCTGTTCGGTATAGCCCCGGGCCAGGCCGGCGCGCGCACCGGGAACCTCGGCCCAGTGGCGATAGCGGGTATCGAAATAGTTCTCGGCGCCCAGCGTGTGCAGTTCCATCAGTTCGCGGGCGTAATTTTCGTTGGCGGGGCTGGCGCGGGATTCGTCATTGTTGAGATAGGCCAGCATTGCCGGCGCGCGGGCCACCTTGCCAAGCATTTCGCGGAAATTGCCCAGTGCGTGCCGGCGCAGCATGAAATCGTAAGATGGAAAGAAGACCGCCGTGAGTTCGTTCTTCAGGGCGTTGACGCTGAAATGCTCGTGCCAGAAGGCTGTCATCACCTCGCGCAGCTGGGCACGGGCATGAACGGCGCGCACCATCGAGGCGGCAATCACTTCATGCGCCGGGCGCTCGCGTTCCTCGAAGGCGATCGGTTGATCGAAATCGAGCAGATGCAGCAGATCGGCGGGGTCTTCATACATGATCCCGACCGGACGGTATTCGGAAACCGCTTCCCAGGGAGTGCCGTCATCGCTCTGGCCGGCGTCGTATTCGATCCGCAGGCGAATGGCGCGGATGCGGGCGTCAAGTGCCGGTTCGTCGGCGGGCTGCGCCAGCTGGTGGTCAAGCCAGGCTTCGGGGCCAAGGTTGCGGAATTCCTCCATTGCCTCGGGGGTGGCGCCGTGGGTCAGGCGGTTCAGCATCAGCCGGGCGGGATCGGTGGCTGCGCCGGTGCCGGCGGATGTGCCGGCCACACCGCCCCGGGCACCGGCAAGCGCGGCAAGCGCCAGCCCCGTCAGCCCCTTGTGAAATGCACGACGTGTCAGCATTCGTTCACTTCGTCATCGCTGTCCTGCGGCAGTATCCCGGTGCGGGATGCAATTGCCGCCGGGCAGAGCCTAGGCCAGGACCCGCTTTCGGGCAAGATCGGAAAAGATGCAGGGGGGCCTTGTCGGCGTCTGCTGGCCGGCGTGATGGATCATTCCGGCTCGAAACCGCTGATCAGGTGGTGCAGGCCCAGGGCGCCGCCGGCGGCGATCGCGATCAGTGTTACCGGGGCGGACCAGGCCAGCGTGGCAAAGCCCGAAATGCCCTGTCCGATAGTGCAGCCCATGGCCACCACGCCGCCGATTCCCATCAGGGCGGCCCCCGATACCTGACGGCCCAGTTCGCGCGGATCCTCGCAGGCCTCCCACTGGAAATCGTTGCGGATGAGCGAGCCGATGAAGGCGCCGGCCATCACCCCCACCACCGACCCGACCGAAAATTCGAGCCCGCCGGCCGAGGATGTCATCAGGTAGAGCAGGGTGCGCCCCAGCGGGGCAACGAATGTATGCCCCTGCACGAAGGTTTCACCGAAGCTGACATGATTCAGATAGCTGGTGCCCCAGAAGGCCGACACCACCGAAAGCCCCGCCATGACCGCCCAGAACATGCGCATCGGCTCGGCCCGCAGCCCCGGATGGGCAAGCCCCCATAACAACAGGATCAACGCTACCGCCAGCGCCACCGCCAGCGGGCTGAGCGGCAGGATGGCGGCCAGATCGTGGGCGATGCTGTTCAGCTCGTCGGTCGGCCTTTCGGGAAACAGGCGCAGCCGGATTCCGGCCAGCGGGCCGTTCAGTGTGATGAAGCCGAAGATCGCGACGATCACCAGCATTACCAGCGCCTTCAGATCGCCGCCGCCAAAGCGTGTCAGGGCACTGAAGCCGCAATTGCCGGCAAGGGCCATGCCGTAACCGAACAGGATGCCGCCGGTGATGCTGGCCAGGGGATTCCATTCGAACTGATGATAGATGGTAAGGCCAAGATCGATGCGCCCGCTGGCGGCCAGAAGATAGACACCGCCGATTGCCACCCCGAGCACGATCCCCCACATGCGCAGGCGGGTCTGATCGCCACCGTAGATTGCGCTTTCCAGCGCGCCGAGGGTGCAGAAATGCGCCAGCCTGCCGGCCAGCCCCAGAACGATACCGCCGAACAGCCCCAGAAAGGCAGCCAGGGCACCATAAGGCAGGCTTTGCATCTTTGTCCTCCTGACCCTCCGGGCCAGAAGCCCGGCCTCAGTTTTCCGTGTTGTTCCCCGTGGCGGGGGCGCAGAACATGTTGTAAAGCAGCCCGATCGTTTGCCGCGCCTTGTTGCTGGCAAGGGAATAGTAGATGGTTTTCCCCTCACGTCTATAGGAAACAAGCCCCTCGAGGCGCAGCCTTGCCAGCTGCTGGCTGACCGAAGCCTGCCGCGCCGACAGGAGCCGCTCGAGATCGGTAACCGATTTCTCGCCGCCGGCCAGATGGCAGAGGATCATCAGGCGCCCTTCATGGCCGAGTGCCTTGAGGAAGGAAGAGGCCTCTTTGGCATGCCCGCTCATGCTGTCGGTATCGACATCGTCGGCCGGCCTGTCTTGCGAAGGCAGAAAGGCCTCCAGGTTGTTCAGAATCGTATCCATGTCCTCAGTTCCACTTTTCGAAAAATGCGCGTTTCCCGACGAAATGCCTCCTGATCTGTTCCGTTTTCCGATCATGCTTCATGCGGGGGCGGGGGATCAAGTTTCCGGTTCCTGGCGCTTTTCCTCGGGAAGTCTTGCCAGCATGCCATCCAGCATCCACCAGAACATCTCGTCCCCCGGATAACCCTCGATGCGCGCCACTTCCCGGTTGTCGTCGATCAGCACGAAGGTGGGCGAAAGGGACGGGCGCGAGGCCAGCTTCAGCCCCTCGGGCAGGACATCGTCGATATCCAGGATCTCCAGCGGAGCGATCTTCCCCTCGGGAGACTTCAGATAGGCCGGCATGATCTCGGCCTTCCAGCGTTCGCAGTAATAGCAGCCATGCCGGTCGAACATGATCAGCTTTACTTCGGCAACCGCTCCGGCCACCGTCATCAGCAGCCCGGCAACGGCAAAAAGAACCGTCCGCAAGCGCCTTGCTAAATGAGTCATTGACCCGCTCCCACGTTATATAACAATATCGTAATGTGTTTCGGGGGCTCCTGCAAGTACCGGAAAATTCCGGCCGGGATCCGTTTTCGGGCAGGTTCGGGGTGAATGCCGGAGCAGGACAGCGGAGGAACGACGCGTGATGCTTGATCTCGGTTTCGGTGGTGCGGCGCTGGCCGGGCTGGTGGCCTTCTTCACCCCCTGCATCCTGCCGATGGTGCCGTTCTACCTCAGCTACATGGCCGGCATCTCCATGGCCGAGCTGCAGGGCGCGGGGCGCATCGCACCGGGGGCGCAGCGGCGGCTGGTGGTTTCGGCGGTGATGTTCGCGCTGGGCGTGACCACGATCTTCGTGCTTCTGGGCCTGGGGGCAACGGCGCTGGGGCAGGAATTCCGGGCCTGGATGCCGGTGTTGAAATATGTGGCCGCAGGGCTGATCCTGCTGTTCGGTTTCCATTTCCTGGGGCTGCTGCGCATTCCGATCCTGATGCGCGAGGTGCGCTTCCAGAGCCGCCGCGATCCTTCGACAGTGGTTGGTGCCTATCTCATGGGGCTGGCCTTCGGCTTTGGCTGGACGGCCTGTGTGGGGCCGGTGCTGGCCACGATCCTGATGATGGCCAGCATGCAGGATACCCTGTGGCGCGGCGCTTCGCTTCTGCTGGTGTTCGGGCTGGGGATGACGGCCCCCTTCGTTGTGGCCGCCTTTTTCGCCAGGCCGTTCCTGAACTGGCTGCAGCGTCACCGCAGCAAGATGGGCATCGTCGAAAAGGTGATGGGGGTGATGCTCGTGATTTTTGCGATTCTGATCGCGACCGATACCATGAACGATATCGCGAATCTGATGATTCGCTGGTTTCCGTCCTTTACCGAGCTGGGCTGAAGCCACCATCAGGGAGGACAGAAAGAATGCGTCATTTTTTCACGACACTGACCGCCCTTGTCCTTGCCGTCGTTCTGGCCCCCTTGCCGGCGCCGGCCGTGGAACTGGGAGACGACGGGCTGCACAAGCCGGAATGGCTGCACGACACCTTCAAGGACATGCGCGAAGATCTGGATGAAGCCGCAGGCCAGGGCAAGCGCCTGCTGGTGATCTGGGAGCAGCGCGGCTGCATCTACTGCACGAAGATGCACGAAGAGGTGTTTCCCGACCCCGAGATCGACGCCCTGCTGAAAGACAGGTATTTCGTGGTGCAGATGAACCTGTTCGGCGACGAGGAAGTGACTGATTTTGATGGCACGACCCTGCCCGAAAAGCAGATGGCCGCGCGCTGGGGCGTGGTGTTCACCCCGACGATGATGTTCATGCCCGAAGAGGTGCCCGAAGGTGCGAAGGCCAGCGAGGTTGCCGTTGCCACGATGCCCGGCGCCTTTGGCCGGCTGACCACCAGGGCATTGCTTACCTGGGTGCTGGAAAAGGGGTATGAGGGCGAAGAGCACTTCCAGAAATACCTGGCCCGCAAGGTGGCCGAGGAAAAGGGGTGATCAGGTGTTTCCGTGCGGCCGGCAGGACAGCCTGCTGTTACATTCACAAAATAAAATTTATTGTTGCAATGCCGTCCGGGCCACGTTTATGCTTGATGCCGTGAAACGAATGCAGAGGGAGGAAGCGCAATGAAGCGAGCTATGCTGAGCATGGCCATTCTGGTTGCGGGCACGGTAACGGCCACGGCTGCCGAGATCGCGCCGAATGATGTTGTCTTCAATGACGGTGCCGTTGAAACGCCGCTGACGGACAAGCCGGGTGATCCGGCGGCCGGGCGCAAGGTGGTTGGCACCAAGAGCCTGGGCAATTGCGTTGCCTGCCATCAGGTCAGCGAGATGAGCGATGTGCCCTTCCATGGCGAAATCGGTCCTTCGCTTGACGGTGCGGGGGACCGTTACACGGAAGCCGAGCTGCGCGCGATCATCGCGGATGCCAAGAAGGTTTTCCCCGATACCGTGATGCCCTCCTTCTACAAGACCGGCCCCTACATCCGCCCGGGCAAGGCCTTTACCGGCAAGGCCCCCGACGGCCCGCTGCCGCCGCTGCTGAGCGCGCAGCAGATCGAGGATGTGGTTGCCTATCTGAAAACCCTCAAGGAATGATGCCCATCGGGGCGGATCTCACAAGGAAACCAGGAGAAAATACATGGAATTGACAAGACGCAACGCACTGATGATCGGTGCTGGCGCCTTTGCTGCAACGCTGCTTCCCGCCGGTGCATTTGCATCGCCGGAGGATACGGAAAAGGCCATTGCGGAATTCACCGGCGGCGCGGAGGTCGGCGAGGGCGGCATTGATCTGACAACCCCGGAGATCGCCGAGAACGGCAACACCGTTCCGATTTCGGTTGACGCGCCCGGGGCGGTTGCCATTGCCGTGTTTGCCAACGGCAACCCCGAGCCCAAGGTCTGCGTTTTCAACTTCGGCCCGATGGCCGGTTCGCAGTCGGCATCCACCCGGATCCGTCTTGCCGGCACGCAGGATGTGGTGGCCGTGGCCAAGATGGCCGATGGCAGCTTCGTGAAGGCTTCGAACACCGTGAAAGTGACAATCGGCGGCTGCGGCGGCTGATCTCAAGGAGACAGAGAGAAAATGGCAAAAGGTGTAAAACCCCGCGTGAAGGTCCCGAAGAAGGCGGCAGCCGGGGACGTGATCACAATCAAGACCCTCATCAGTCACAAGATGGAATCGGGGCGCCGGAAGGACAAGAAGACCGGCGAACTCATTCCGCGCAACATCATCAATCGGTTCACCTGCGATTTCAATGGTCAGAATGTTATCGATGTGGATCTGGGCACGGCGATTTCCACCAACCCCTACTTCGAGTTCGAGGCCAAGGTGCCGGAAACGGGCGAGTTCAAGTTCACCTGGTATGACGATGACGGATCGGTTTACGAGACGGCAAAGAAGATTACCGTATCCTGAGCATATGCGCGAACAGCAGGGAGGAACAACATGAAGAAGAGGGTGACGCTGAAGGGGGCGGCCGCGGCAGCCATGGCAACGGCGGTCTTTGCCGCCGGAACCTCGGTCCTGGCCGAGCAGGATCCGACGGTCAAGGAGATGGTCGTCAACGGTGAAGAGGTGATGACCGTGGTTGCGGATCCCCAGCCCGGTGTTTCCGAGCTTGACAAGCTGTATGACGGCTGGCTTTTCCGCAGCGAGGAAACGCAGGCGCTCCAGATGGATGATTTCGAGAATCCCGGAATGATCTTCGTGGAGCAGGCCGAGGAAATGTGGAACACCGTCGAGGGGTCGGAAGGGAAATCCTGCGCATCCTGTCATGGTGATCCTTCCAGCATGAAGGGGGTCCGCGCGACCTATCCCAAGATGTCTCCCTCGCTTGGCAAGCTTGCCACGATCGAGATGGAGGTCAACAACTGCCGCGAAAACCGCATGGGTGCCGAGCCGTGGAAATACACGGGTGGCAAGATGACGGCGATGAATGCGCTGATCACCCTGCAGTCGCGCGGCATGCCGGTTGACGTGAAGGTGGATGATGCCGTTCGCGCCAACTGGGAACATGGCAAGGAGCTGTATTATGCCCGCACCGGGCAGCTTGAGCTTTCCTGCGCCAACTGCCACGAACAGCACTATGGCGAGCGTATCCGCGCCGACATGCTGAGCCAGGGGCAGATCAACGGCTTTCCGGCCTACCGCCTGAAGAACGGCAAGCTCAACAGCGTCCATGCCCGTTTCAAGGGGTGCGTGCGTGATACCCGCGCCGAAACCTACAAGCCCGGGAGTCAGGCTTTCATCGATCTCGAGCTTTACGTCGCTACCCGCGGCAACGGTCTTTCGGTAACCGGGCCTTCGGTGCGCAACTGATACCGTTCCCATGCCCCCGCCTGTGCGGGGGCATGGGTCTTTTGTTCGTTTGTCCCTTTTGACCGCGCGGCAATTCCGGTGAGGCTGTGCCTCTCTGGTGGTCGCGACATATCATCAACAAACCCGGGAGAGCATACATGATATCGCGCCGTGATTTCCTGCAGGCAACAGTTGCCGCATCAGCCCTTTACGGGGCTTCTGGTGTGGGTAACTGGGCGAGGCTTGCTGCCCAACAGGCGCTCACGCAGGATGATCTGCTGAAATTCGATACCTACGGCAATGTAACCCTGATTCATGTAACCGATATTCATGCTCAGATGGTGCCGATCTATTTCCGCGAGCCGGAGATCAACATCGGCGTGGGCGATGCCAGGGGCAAGCCGCCGCATGTAACGGGCGAGGATTTCCTGCGCATGTTCGGCATCAAGCCCGGCACCCCCGAAGCCTATGCGCTGACCTATGTGGATTTCGTTTCCCTGGCAAAGGCCTATGGGCGCATGGGCGGGCTTGACCGCGTGGCCACGGTGATCAAGGCCATCCGCGCCGACCGCCCCGATGCCCTGCTTCTGGATGGTGGCGATACATGGCACGGTTCCTATACCTGCCTCAAGACGAACGGCCAGGACATGGTCAACGTGATGAATGCCCTGAAGCCCGATGCGATGACCTTCCACTGGGAATTCACCCTGGGATCCGAGCGGGTGCGCGAGATCGTCGAGGGCCTGCCCTTCCCGGCGCTGGGCCAGAACATCTTCGACAAGGAATGGGACGAGCCCAGCGAGGATTTCGCCGATTACGAGATATTCGAGCGCGGCGGCGCGAAGATCGCCGTGATCGGTCAGGCCTTTCCCTACATGCCGATCGCCAACCCCGGCTGGATGTTCCCGGAATATTCGTTCGGTATCCGCGATGAACGCATGCAGGAAATGGTTGACGAGGTGCGTGCCGAGGGCGCCGATCTTGTGGTGGTGCTCAGCCACAACGGCTTTGATGTCGATCGCAGGATGGCCAGCCGCGTGAAGGGGATTGACGTGATCCTGACCGGGCACACCCATGATGCGGTGCCCGAGCCGGTGCTGGTGGGCGAGACGATCCTGATCGCCTCGGGATCGAACGGCAAGTTCGTCAGCCGTGTCGATCTTGATGTGCGCGATGGCCGGATGATGGGGTTCCGCCACAAGCTGATCCCGGTGTTTTCCGACGTGATCGAACCCGACAAGGAGGTGGCCGCAGCCATCGAGGCCGAGCGCGCGCCCTTCAGGGCCGAGCTTGAGGAGGTTCTGGGCGAAACCGACAGCCTGCTTTACCGTCGGGGCAACTTCAACGGCACCTGGGACGATCTGATCTGCAACGCGCTGATCGAGGAACGCGAGGCCGATATCGCGCTCAGCCCCGGTTTCCGCTGGGGGCCCAGCCTGCTGCCCGGCCAGAAGATCACCCGCGAGGATCTGTTCAACGCCACTTCGATGACCTACCCCAATGCCTATCGTTCGGAAATGACGGGCGAGATGCTGAAGGTGATTCTCGAAGACGTGGCCGACAACCTGTTCAACCCCGATCCCTATTATCAGCAGGGCGGCGACATGGTGCGCGTCGGTGGCATGGGCTATACGATCGATGTTGCCAGGCCCCAGGGCGAGCGCCTTTCCGATCTGACGCTTCTGAAAACAGGCGAACCGATCGCTCCGGAAAAGACCTATGTGGTTGCCGGCTGGGCCAGCGTGCGCGAGGGCACCGAAGGACCGGCGATCTGGGATGTGGTGGAAAACTACATCAAACGTAAAGGAACGGTGCGTATTGATCCGAACCAGTCGGTGAAGGTTACCGGCGCCTGATTGCGGGGCATGCGGCAAGATGCGCATCGACGTATTCGGGTATTGAAATGTAACAATCGGCCAACTTCGAAAAAGGAGGAGGAGGCAATGACCAAGAATTCAGGACCAGCGGCCACCCGCCGCGGCTTTCTGAAGGCAGGGCTCGCGGCCGGTGGCGCCTTGGCCGGCGCCGGCGCGGCGCAGGCCGGCAGCGGTGATCCGGCGATCACCGAAATCCAGCCGTGGAACCAGGAAAACGGCGATCCGGTGGATGCCTATCCCTATGGAATGCCTATCGAATACGAAAAGAACGTCAAGCGGCGCACGGTCTACTGGTTGACGGCGGATCCGGTTTCGTCGATCAACTTCACGCCCCTGCACGAGCTTGACGGCATCATCACCCCCAATGGCCTGTGCTTCGAGCGCCATCACTCCGGGGCGGCCCATATCGATCCGGCCAGCCACCGGCTGATGATCAACGGGCTGGTGGACAAGCCGCTGGTTTTCACCATGGAAGATCTGAAACGCTTCCCGCGTGAAAACCATGTCTATTTCCTTGAATGCGCGGCCAACAGCGGCATGGAATGGCGTGGGGCGCAGCTGAACGGCTGCCAGTTCACCCACGGCATGATCCACAACGTGATGTATACCGGCGTGCCGCTGCGCCTGCTGCTTGAAGAGGCCGGCGTCAGGACCAACGGCAAATGGATCCTGGCCGAAGGCGCCGATGCTGCGGGCATGACCCGCTCGATCCCGATCGAGAAGGCGCTGGACGACTGCCTTGTCGCCTTCAAGATGAACGGCGAGGCCCTGCGCAAGGAGCAGGGTTATCCGGTGCGTCTGGTGGTTCCCGGCTGGGAAGGGAACATGTGGGTCAAGTGGCTGCGCCGTATCGAGGTGGGCGACAAGCCCTGGCACCACCGCGAGGAAACCAGCAAATACACCGATCTGATGGCCGACGGGCGGGCGCGCCGCTTCACCTGGGTAATGGATGCGAAATCGGTGATCACCAATCCCAGCCCTCAGGCGCCCCTGACCCACGGCAAGGGCCCCACCATCATCACCGGCATGGCCTGGTCGGGGCGGGGCACCATCAAGCGTGTCGATGTCACGCTTGATGGCGGCAAGAACTGGCATCAGGCGCGCATTTCGGGGCCGAGTCTCGACAAGTCGATGCACCGTTTCTACTTCGAATTCGACTGGGACGGCAGGCCGCTGCTGCTGCAGAGCCGGGCCATCGACAGCACCGGCTATGTGCAGCCAACCAAGGACGAGCTGCGCAAGTTCCGCGGTGTCAACTCCATCTATCACAACAACGGCATCCAGACCTGGTATGTGAATGAAAAAGGCGAGGCCGAAAATGTCGAAGTTTCTTAAAGCCACTCTTGCGGCATCCGTGGCGACCCTTGCGTTTGGCGGGGTGGCCGCGGCGGAAAAACTGGGCCTTGGCCGCGAAGCAACGCCCGAAGAGGTTGCCGCCTGGGATATCGATATCCGCCCCGATGGCATGGGCCTGCCCGAAGGCCGCGGCACGGTGGCCGAAGGCGAAGAAGTGTTCATCGACAACTGTGCAATCTGCCACGGCGATTTCGGCGAGGGGGTTGATCGCTGGCCGGTTCTGGCCGGCGGCCACGGCACGCTGACCGATGAACGTCCGGTCAAGACCATCGGTTCCTACTGGCCCTATCTTTCGACGGTTTACGATTATGTGCACCGGGCCATGCCGTTCGGCAATGCGCGCAGCCTCTCGCCTGATGAGGTTTACGCGATCACGGCCTATCTTCTCTATGTCAACGATATCGTGGACGACGAGGAATTCGAACTCAGCAACGAGAACTTTGCCGAAATCCGGCTGCCCAACGAGCCGAATTTCTATATGGATGATCGCGATGAGCTGGAAGTGCCTGAATTTACCCGCGAGCCCTGCATGGAAAACTGCAAGGAAACCGTGGAGATTACCGCGCGCGCGGCCATTCTTGACGTGACGCCCGAGGAAACCGCGGCCCGCAAGGCCGAGGAAGAGGCCGCTGCAGCTGCCGCCGGGGAAGAGGCCGGGGCTGAAGCGCCCAAGGCCGAGGAAGCCGCCACCACCGAGACGGCTGCCGCCGAAGCGGCTCCGGCCGCGGCAGAAGCTGCGCCTGATCCCGAACTGGTGGCCAGGGGCGAAAAGGTGTTCAAGAAATGCAAGGCCTGTCACCAGGTGGGCGATGGCGCCAAGAACCGCACCGGGCCGATCCTGACCGGCATCGTCGGCAGCCCGGCCGGAGCGGTCGAGGGCTTCAAGTATTCAAAGGCGCTTCTGGCCAAGGCCGAAGAAGGGCTGGTCTGGGATGAAGCCGCGCTCGATGCCTTCCTCGAGAAGCCCAAGGATTTCGTTCCGAAAACCAAGATGAGCTTCGCCGGTCTGAAGAAGGAAGAGGACCGCGCGGCAATCATCGCCTATCTCAAGTCGGTTTCCCGGTAAGTCGCCGATGAAGGCAATGATGTATCGCATATCCCTTTTCGTTGCCGCAGCCTGTTTCGTGCAGGCTGCGGCAGCGCGCGATCTGGGCGACGAAAAGCGCGGGGCCGAGATCTTTGCCAGAAAATGTGCTTCATGCCATCAGATCGGGGCCGGTGCGGTAAACCGCGTCGGCCCCCTTCTGAACGGGATCTTCGATCGCAAGGCCGGCCAGGTCGAGGGGTTCCGTTATTCGAAGGACATGCTGCGCCAGGGTGCCGACGGGCTTGTCTGGAATTTCGAGAATCTCGATGTCTATCTCGAGAACCCGAAAGCGCTGATCTCGAGAACCCGGATGAATTTCCGTGGCCTGAAGGATCCGCGGGACCGCGCCGATGTGATCGCCTATCTGCGCCGGTTCTCGGCCAATCCGCAGGATATCCCCGAGGCCGCGCCCACGGCATTTCCGCAGGAAGTGGAGCTTGATCCCGAGATCCTGGCCATCGAGGGCGATCCGGAATACGGTGAATATCTGGCCAGCGAATGCCTGACCTGCCACCAGCGCAGCGGTGATGACGAGGGCATCCCGGCAATCACCGGCTGGCCGGCCGAGGATTTCGTGATCGCCATGCATGCCTACAAGGAAAAGAAACGCCCCCATCCGGTGATGCAGATGATGGCCGGGCGGCTTTCGAACGAAGAGATTGCGGCGCTTGCCGCATATTTCGAAACCCTGGAGGAATAACCGGGAACAATCTGCACAAGAGCAGCTTCATCCAACCAAGGGAGACCAGTGATGACATTGAACAGACGCAAGTTTCTGGGCACCGCTGCAGCAACCGCAGCTGCGCTTTCGGCGCCGATGGTGCGTGCTCAGGGGAAGCCGCGGGTGGTGGTGATCGGTGGCGGCGCCGGCGGCGCGACCTGTGCCCGTTATCTTGCCAAGGACGGCAAGGGTGCAATTGATGTCACCCTTGTCGAGCCTACGCGCAAGTATTACACCTGCTTCTTCTCCAACCTCTATCTTGGCGGCTTCCGCGATTTCGAATCGATCGGCCACACCTATGGCAAGCTGGCCGCCGATTATGGCATCAACGTGGTGCACGACTGGGCCGTGGGTATTGATCGTGATGCCAGGACGGTTACGCTTGCAGGGGGCTATACGCTGCCCTATGACAAGCTGGTGCTGAGCCCGGGCATCGATTTCATCGAAGGTTCGGTGCCGGGCTGGGATATTTCCGCGCAGAACGAAATGCCCCATGCCTACAAGGCCGGATCGCAGACCCAGCTTCTGAAGGCGCAGGTAGAGGCAATGCCCGAAGGCGGAACCTTCTGCCTGGTTGCGCCACCCAATCCCTTCCGCTGCCCGCCGGGGCCCTATGAGCGGGTGTCGATGGTGGCCCATGTGCTGAAGGCCGGGAACCCGACCGCCAAGATCCTGGTGCTGGATCCCAAGCCGAAGTTCTCGAAGATGGCGCTGTTCCAGGAGGGCTGGGCCAACCATTACGACGGCATGATCGAATGGATCGGCCCCGATTTCGGTGGCGACAAGGTGGAAGTGCGCCCCGATACCATGGAAGTCGTGGTTGATGGCGAAGTCACCAAGGTGGATGTCTGCAACGTGATCCCGGCCCAGCGCGCCGGCAAGATCGCTGCGATTGCCGGCATCACCAACGACAAGGGCTGGGCCCCGGTCGAAGCCTTCGGGATGCAGTCGAAGATGGATGAAAACATCCACGTTCTGGGTGACTCCTCGCAGCAGGGCGACATGCCGAAATCGGGTTTTTCGGCCAACAGCCAGGCCAAGGTTGCGGCCATGGCGATCCGCGGTGCCCTGTTGGGCAGCAAGGTGTTCCCGGCCAAATACAGCAATACCTGCTGGTCGCTGATCGATACCGACGATGGCATCAAGGTGGGTGCTTCCTACGAGGCCACCGAGGAAAAGATCGCCAAGGTCGATGGTTTCATCAGCAAGACGGGCGAATCGGCCGATCTGCGCAAGGCCACCTACGAGGAAAGCGTCGGCTGGTATGCGGGCATCACTGCCGACATGTTCGGCTGAGCACATCCGACACGCAGAACGGAATTGCCGCCGGGCCTGGTGCCCGGCGGTCTTTTTTTCGGATGGATCGGCTGCGGGCAGGGCGGACTATCCCGGCGGGAACCGAGTGCGGGTTTCTGCCGCGGCCGGTCAGGGGTGGTGTGCCGTTATGCAGGGTCAGGCGTCAGCCGCAGAACAGACCGTAGATCAGATTGATCATTTCGCGGGCTTTCGGATCGGACAGGCGGTAATACATCACCTTGCCCTCGCGCCGGCAACTGACCAGGCCGTCGGCCCGCAGCCGTGCCAGTTGCTGGCTTACGGCTGCCTGACGGGTGGCCAGAAGATGTTCGAGTTCGGTTACCGATTTTTCACCGGTGCTGAGATAACACAGGATCATCAGCCGCCCTTCATGGCTGAGTGCCTTCACGAAATCGGCGGCAGCGGTGGCCTGCTGCTGCATCGTGTCGGCGTCAAGGGCGGTAAGCTGCCCGGCCTTGTTTTCGGCGGTCTGTTCCACTGGCGTTACCCGTCGCTCGCAAATGCTTGTGCAGGGGGCGTTTTAACAAATCTTCCAGTGATTGGCGAGAGGAACGCGCCAATGTGGTGGCTCCTGTGCCATGCCTGTGTCATGGGGGCGACAAAGACGAAGGGCGAAGGGGATGATGCTGCCTGCAAGGCAGCCGGTCAGTTCAGACCGTTCTTGCGATCCGGGCGAAATCCCGGGCCTCCTGAGGTGCCTGGCCAAGCTGCGCCACGGGGGCAAGGAAGGTATCTCCGGCAAGCCCGGGCCAGGCTTCCCGTGCCAGATCGCGAAACGGCCGGTTCTCTGATTTCGCCTTTTCGGCCAGGGCCCTGACAGCCTTCTGCGCTGCGGGGCGCGGCATCTTTCCGGCCAGGGCAAAGCTCAGCGCCTCGGCCATCATCGCCCCGCCATCGGCTTCAAGATGGGCGCGCATCGCCTTTTCAGAGGGCTGCAGGCCGCCCGCCAGGTCATCCGCCGCGTGAAGGGCTCTTCCTGTTGCCATCACGATGGGGCCGAGCGCAAGCCATTCCAGCATCCAGGCGGCGCCGTCGCGCTGTTCGCGGTGGGGCAGGGCGGCCAGAACCGCCCCTTGCTGGGCGGCAGTGAAACGCGCGAGGGTTACCAGAAGCGCGGGCAGAACCGGGTTCGATTTCTGCGGCATGGTGGACGAGCTGCCCGCCTGTGCTAGCGTGACTTCGCCGGTTTCCGAACGGGTGAGCAGCAGCAGGTCCTCGCCCATCTTGCCAAGGCTGCCGCAAAGCCCCGAGCACCATCCGGAAAGTTCGGCAATGGTGTCGCGCGCACTGTGCCAGTTGCTCCCGGGGGGCTCAAGGCCAAGTGTGGCGGCCAGCGCGCGGGCCACTTCGGGGCCCTTCTCGCCCATGGCCGAAAGCGTGCCTGCCGCCCCCGAGAGGCTGGGGCGCAGCAGCCGCGGCGTGAGTTCGACCAGCCGCAGCCGGTGGCGCAGCAGCGGCTGCCCCCAGGCGGCGACCACGGCGCCAAGGGTGGTTGGGGTGGCGTATTGTCCCCAGGTGCGTGCCGGCATTGCCAGGGTTGCATGGCGTTCGGCCAGCCGCCCCAGTGCGCGGATCAGCGTCACGATACGGGCATCAAGCCGTTCGAGGGCGCGTTTGAGGCGCAGGATCAGCGCCGTGTCGGTGATATCTTGCGAGGTGGCACCCCAATGCACGTATTGCGCATGTTCGGGAGCGTCCATCGCCTGGCGGAAGGCAGAGACAAGGGCCGGAACGCAGACGCCAGAGCGGGCGGTTTCTGCCGCAAGTGCTGCCGGATCAAGCTGGATTTCAAGGCTGGCCCGGTGAATGAATTCCCCGCTTTCGCGCGGAATGAGGCCAAGTTCGCCCTGCACCCTGGCCAGGGTGCCTTCGACAAGCAGCATGGCGCGCAGCTCGGCGCTGTCGCTGAACAGGGGGCGCAGTTCGGGATCGGTGAAGAGATCGCGGTAAAGGGTGCTGTCGAACGGGGAAATGGCCATGTCAGCCCCCCTTCAGACCCAGGATGCGGCGCGCCTCGGCGGGGGTGGCCACGGGGCGTTCGTGTCTTGCGCAAACTGCGGCGGCCCGTTCCACCAGCGCGGCGTTCGAGGGCGCAGGCGTGTTGCGATCAAGGCGGATGTTGTCCTCAAGGCCGGTGCGGGTATGCCCGCCCGCCTTGATTGCCCATTCATTGACCACGATCTGCCCCGCCCCAACGCCGGCGCCGCACCATCGGGCATCGGGTTCAAGGCGCTTCAGCGTGCGCACGTAGAAATCGAACACCTCGCGATCCACAGGCATGGCGTTCTTCACGCCCATCACGAACTGTACGTAGAGCGGGCGTTTCAGCCGGCCGTCTTCGGCCATCCGGTGAGCCTGGAAGATGTGGGAAAGATCGAAAGCCTCAATCTCGGGCTTGATGTCGTGCTCAAGCATCAGTCCGGCCAGCCAGTCAACAAGATCGGGCGGGTTTTCATAGACGCGGGTCGGGAAGTTGTTGGACCCCACGGTAAGCGAGGCCATGTCGGGGCGCAGGGCCAGCATTCCGCCGCGCTCGCGGCCGCTTCCCGAACGGCCGCCGGTGGAAAACTGCACGATCATGCCCGGGCAGTGGGCGCGGATCCCCTCCATGAGGCGGGCGAAACGCTCGGGGTCGGAGGTGGGGGTGCCGTCATCCTTGCGCACATGCAGATGGGCGATGCTGGCGCCGGCCTCGAAGGCGGCATGGGTGCTTTCCACCTGCTCGGACACGGTGATCGGTACCGCCGGGTTGTGCGTTTTCTGCGCCACCGATCCGGTGATCGCCACGCAGATGATGCAGGGTTTGTTCATGATCGGCCTTTTGCCTCAGATATCCAGGAATACGGTTTCGTATTCGCCCTGAATATGGATGTCGAAACGGTATGTCACGCCTTCCCCGTCTTTTTCACGGGTGGCGATCAGGGTTTCGCGGCGGCGCGGATCCGGAATGATCGCAAGCAGCGGATCGGTGGCATGCAGTGCCGCATCTTCGGGAAAGTAGAGGCGGGTGTGAAGCCCGATGTTGATGCCGCGCGCCACGATCCAGAGGCTGACATGGGGTGCCTGAAGGGTGCCGCCGGGGCCGGGGACCGGGCCGGGCCTTATGGTATCGAAATGCCATTCACCGCTTTCGAGATCCGCCGCGGCGCGGCCGAAACCGCGAAAGCCCGGCATGACGGGGCGGCCGTCTTCGGGGTGGGGGTAATGGCCGTTGGCATCGGCCTGCCAGGCCTCGATCAGCGCATCCTTCACGGGGGCGCCGGTGCCGTCGAACACGGTGCCGGAAATGCGGATGCGCCGGCTCTTGTCTGCGGGATTGGCGATCTGATGGTCCGGCTCCCATGTGTAGCCGGCAAACCCTGCCACCGAAGGCCTGAGCCCGATATGCACGTAGGGCCCGGCAGTCTGCGAGGGAGTTTCCTTCAGGACAGGCGGCGTGTTCGGGGGGGCGTTCGGGGGGATGCGCATCGGTCAGTTCCCTTCCGGACGGTTTTCGAAACAGGTTGAGCGGCGTCCGCGCAGCACGATATCGAACCGCCAGGCGAGCATGTCGAACGGCACGGAGTTTTCCATGTCGAGCCGGGCTACCAGCATGTTGCGCGCGGCCGGATCGGGGATGCTGCCGGCAATCGGGCAGCGGTCGATCAGCGGATCGCCCTCGAAATAGGCCTGGGTGATCAGCCGCTGCGCAAACCCCGATCCGAAGATCGAGAAATGCACATGGGCGGGGCGCCAGCTGTCGGTGGCATTGGGCCAGGGGTAGGCGCCGGGCTTGATGCTGCGGAAGAAATAGCGGCCCTCGCTGTCGGTGACGGTGCGTCCGCAACCGCCGAAAGCAGGATCGAGCGGGGCGCGGTAGCCGTCGTTCACATGGCGATAGCGCCCGGCCGCATTGGCCTGCCAGATCTCGATCAGAACGCCGGGCACGGGGCGGGCATTCTGGTCAAGCACCTGGCCGTGCAGCAGCATGCGCTCGCCGATCGGCTGGCCTTCGGTGGCGAAATTGCTCAGCAGGTCGTTGTCTTGCGGGCCGAGGTCGCGCAGCGAAAACAGCGGGCCGGTGATTTCGCTCAGCGTGTTCTCGAACGAAAGCAGCGGCTGACGGGGCGACCGGGCGACGCTTGTCTTGTAATCGGGCCAGAGCGCAGGCGGGTGGTGGCCCCGGTCGCGGGCAAAAAAGGGGCCGGGCCGGCCGGGGCGGTGGCCGGAAGCGGGCAGCCGGCCGGGGCGTGTGTCGGTCACAGGTCCACTCCCATTTCCTCATAGGTTTCGCGGGCGATCTTCAGCGCCTTGTTGGCGGCGGGAACCCCGGCATAGATCGCCACATGCAGGAAGGCTTCGCGCACCTCTTCGGGGGTGGCGCCGGTGTGGCGGGTGGCGCGGACATGCATGGCAAGCTCATCCCAGTGGCCACCGGCGGCCAGCAGTGCCAGCGTGATCAGCGATCGCTCGCGGTCGGACACCGCATCGCCCGACCACACCGTGCCCCAGGCGCCTTCGGTAATCAGGTTCTGAAAGGGCGCATCGAAGGCGGTTCTTGCCGCTTCGGCACGATCCACATGCGCATCGCCCAGAATGCTGCGCCGCTTCTTCATGCCCCGTTCGAAGCGTTCAGACATGGCCGATCTCCTTCAGGAATGCCGTCAGCACTTCGCAGTATTCCCGGGGCGCTTCCACGCAGGGAAGATGCCCCGCCCCGCGGATCAGGTGAAAACGCGCGCCGGGGATGAGGGCGGCGGTTTCGCGCACCAGATCGGGCGGGGTGGAGCCGTCTTCGCTGCCGGCCATGAGCAGCGCGGGCAGGCGCAGGCGTGCGGTGCTTTCGTAAAGATCGGTTTCGCCGATCGCCGCCGAGCAGCCGATATAGCCGGCGCGCGGCGTGCGGGTCAGCATATGGCGCCAGCCGGCAAGCTCGGTGCCGCGCGTTTCATGGAAACGGCGCGAGAACCAGCGTTCGAGGATGGTATCGGCAATCGCTTCGATGCCGTCCTCCTGCACCACCCTCATGCGCTGGCGCCAGATTTCGGGGGTGGCGATCTTGGGGGCGGTGTTGGAAAGCACCACCGCGCGCACCAGATCAAGCCGCTCGGCAGCCAGCCCCTGGGCGATCATGCCGCCGACCGAAAGCCCCACGAACACGCATTCGCGCACGCCGAGGTGATCCAGCAGCCGCGCCGCATCGGCCACCAGATCGCCCATGAAATAGGAGCCTTCGGGGGCATCGCTCAGGCCGTGGCCGCGGGTATCATAGCGGATCAGGCGCAGGGATGCGGGCAGTTGCGCCACCAGAGCGTCCCACAGGCGGAAATCGGTTCCGAGCGAATTGGAAAACACCACCGCCGGCCCGTTGCGCGGGCCCTCATCGGCGTAATGCACGTGGATATCGGCGAGTTTCGCGATCTTCATCAGTATGGCAGCCCCACATAGTTTTCCGCCAGGGCGGTTTGCGCTGCCTCGCTGGCGGCCAGATAGTCCAGATCGGTGCTCTGGATGCGCAGGTCGAACCCCGATTGTCCGGGAAAACGGTGCAGCAGGTTTGTCATCCACCACGAAAACCGCTCGGCCTTCCAGATCCGCGCCAGGGCCCGGGCGCTGTAACCTTCAAGCGTCCGGGCGTCGCCACGATCATACCATGCAAGAAGCGCATGATACAGGTAATGCACATCGCTTGCTGCGGTATTCAGCCCCTTGGCCCCGGTGGGCGGCACGATATGCGCGGCATCGCCGCACAGGAACAGCCGCCCGTGCCGCATCGGCTCGCTGACGAAGCTGCGCAGCGGGGCGATCGATTTTTCGATCGAAGGCCCGGTCACAAGGCGCGCGGCCACGGGTTCGGGCAGGCGGCTTTTCAGTTCTTCCCAGAAGCGGTCGTCGGGCCAGTCGTCGGGGGTGTCGGAAAGGGGGCACTGCACATAGTAGCGGCTGAGGTTTTCGTTGCGCATCGAACATAGCGCAAAGCCGCGTTCGGAGCAGGAATAGATCAGTTCGCGATTGACGGGGGGCGTTTCGCTCAGCACCCCCATCCAGCCGAAGGGATAGGATTTCTCGTAACTTTTCCGCAGCTTTCCGGGAATGGCCTGGCGGCTGATCCCGTGGAAGCCGTCGCAGCCGACGATGAATTCGCAGGTCAGCCGCCGCTGTTCGCCGCCCTGACGGAAGGTGATGAAGGGCGTATCGCCCTCGGCCCCCCCGATGGATGTGGCCCGGGCCTCGTGAAGGATTTCACCGCCGGCGGCATCGCGCGCGGCGTAAAGATCGCGTGTCACCTCGGTCTGGCCATAGACCACCACGGAACGCTGCACCAGTTTCCGGAAATCGATGCGGAACATCCGCGCCCCATGGGCGATTTCGATTCCGTCATGGATGAAGCCTTCCTCCTCCATCCGGCGGCCTGTTCCGGCGGTTCGCATCAATTCGACAAAGCCTGCCTCAAGCACCCCGGCCCGGATCCGCCCCAGCACGTATTCGCGCGAGCGCCGTTCGAGGATCACGTTGTCGATTCCCCGTTTCAGCAGCAGTTGCCCCAGCAGAAGCCCCGATGGCCCGCCACCGATGATGGCCACTTTCGTGCGCATTGCCGTCCTCCCCTGCCGGCAAGTATCAGCGGTGCTGATTGGCGTTGTCAATCATTTGCATGCACTCAGATCCGCAGGCCCGGCCCGGTGCTTTCGAGTGCCTGCAGGAACACCGCCCGATCCACATTTCCGCCCGTGGCCACCACGATCACGCTGTCGCCCTTGATCCGGTGCCCGTGGAACAGGGCGGCGGCCAACGCCACGGCGCCGCCCGGTTCGAGCACGATCTTCAGATGCGCAAAGGCCAGGGCCATGGCTGCCAGCGCCTCGTTCTCGTGCACCACCAGCCCCGATCCGCACAGCCGGGCCAGAACGGGAAAGGTGATCCTGCCGGGGCGGGGGGTGACAATCGCATCGCAGAGGCTGCCGGCGGTGGAGCGGTTCGTTTCGATCCGTCCGCTGGCGAGCGAGCGCGCCACATCGTCGAAGCCTTCCGGTTCAACCGGGCGCACCAGCATTTCCGGCGCTTCTGCCTCAAGGGCCAGCGCGATCCCGGCTGTCAGTCCGCCGCCGCCGCAGGGCACCAGCACCTCGGCCCGCGTTACCCCCTGTTCGGCTGCCTGGGCGGCGATCTCCAGCCCCACCGTGCCCTGGCCGGCCATCACCAGCGGTTCGTCATAGGGACGGATCAGGGTCAGGCCACGTTCTTCGGCCAGAGCCGCGCCGATCGCGTCGCGGTCCTGGGTGGCACGGTCATAGAACAGCACTTCGCTGCCAAGGCTCCGGGTGCCCTCGATCTTGGCGGCGGGTGCATCCGAGGGCATGGCGATCAGTGCCGGCGCATCATGGGCCTGCGCCGCCAGCGCAACCCCCTGGGCGTGGTTGCCCGAGCTGAAGGCAATCACCCCGCGCCGCAGCGCCCGCGCCGGCAGCGCCGAAATGGCCGACCACGCTCCGCGGAACTTGAAGCTGCCGGTGTGCTGCAGGCATTCGGGCTTGACAAGCACCTGGCGCCCGGCGATCTCGTTCAGGAAGGGCGAGGAAAGGATCGGCGTCAGCCGCGCCCTGCCCGCGATACGGGCAGCGGCGGCCCTGATCATCGTGAAATCGGCGGGGTCTTCCATTGGGTGATCTCCTGCAGACTGAGGTTCATGATGTCAGGCGCCCGGGGGGTCGGGAAAAGGGCGCATGGCGGTGTTCCGCGGTCGGGTTTTCGCCTGTATCGCAACAGGCAGGGCGCGGGCCGGCCGGTGCCGTGAAATGCCGCATCACGCACCCCGCACCAGATCCGGCACCGCGCCCAGATCCCCCACCACGTGATCGGGCCGCCAGGGCAGGCGGTCTGCCGGCTCGCCTGCACGGTTGGCCCAGATGGTGCGAAAGCCGAAGCCCGCCGCGGCGGCCGCGTCCCAGCCGTTAGAGGATACGAACATCACATCCCCCGGCGCACAGGAAAACCGTTCGGTTACCAGCGCATAGACTGCCGGTGCGGGTTTGAACACGGCCACCCTCTCTACCGAAAGCACATCATCCAGAAGGTTCCCGATCCCGGCGGTTTCCACGGCCGTTGCCAGCATGCCCGGGCTGCCGTTCGACAGGATCGCGGTTGCAAGCCCCGCGTCTTTCAGTGCGCTCAGGACAGCGGGAACTTCCGGATAGGCCTGCAGCGCCTCATACAGCCGAAGCAGCTGCGCCCGCAGCGCCGGCCGCCCCCCAAGCCCGCTTGCCTCCAGTGCCCAGTCCAGCGCTTCTTCCGTTACCTGCCGGAAATCCGCATATGCCCCGGCAATTGCCCGGATCCAGGTGTATTGCAGCTGTTTCGCGCGCCAGTCGGCCGCCAGCCGGGGCCAGCACGCTGCCAGCGCCGCATCCTTCTGTGCGGCCTCGCGCGCGGCGGCATTTACATCGAACAGCGTGCCATAGGCATCGAAAACGCAGAGCTTCACATGCATGGGCTTTCCCCTGTCGGCAGCATTCCCGATCCCCTTTCATCCCGACCGAAACATTCCCGGGGGTGCGGGGGCAGGCAGCCCCCGCCCCGGGCGGGGCGTGCCGACAGGGATGCAGGATCAGAGATTGCGTTCCTGCAGCATCCCCAGCACATGATAGCCACCGTCCACCCGGATGATTTCGCCGGTGGTGAAGGCACCGTAATCCGAAGCCAGATAAACCGCCGTGCCCCCCACGGTTTCAAGCGTGGCATTGCTGCCGAGGGGGGCGTTTTCACCGATCACCCGGTAAACCTTGCGCGCACCGCCAATGGCCGAACCTGCCAGCGTTTTCATCGGGCCGGGGCTGATTGCGTTCACCCGGATGCCCCGGGGCCCCAGGTCATTAGCCAGATAGCGTACGGCGCTTTCCAGAGCCGCCTTGGCCACGCCCATCACGTTGTAATTGGGCTGCACCCGCTGGCTGCCCATGTAGGTCAGCGTCAGCAGCGTGCCGCCCTCTTTCATCAGCGGCTCGGCCCGGCGCGCCAGGTCGATGAAGCTGTAGCATGAAATATCCATGGAATTCAGGAAGTTGCGTCGGCTGGTCTTCACGAACCGGCCGGTCAGCTCTTCCTTGTCGGAATAGGCGATGGCATGAACCAGGAAATCGAGCCTGCCCCATGTCCGTGCGATGGTGTCGAACACCGCGTCAAGGCTGGCCGCGTCCTGCACATCGGCGGGCATCACCAGATCGGCAGGTGTGCCCAGACTTTCAGCCAGTGGCAGCACCCGCTTGCTGAAGCCTTCGCCCTGATAGGTGAAGGCCAGTTCCGCCCCTTCGTCGGCCATCGCTTTCGCGATCCCCCAGGCGATCGAACGGTTGTTGGCCACCCCGAGGATCAGTCCGCGCCTGCCCTGCATCAGCTGTGCCATGATCTTTCCTGCCCTCTGTTCTGCCCTCTGTTCTGCCCCTGTTGCACCCCGTGCGGTGTGCCCGCCTATGCACGGAATTTCGAGATCAGCATTGATCCGTTGGTGCCGCCGAAGCCGAAGCTGTTGGTCATTATCGTATCCAGAGCGGCATTTTCCACCAGTCCGGTTGCGATTTCGCCGGGTTTCAGCGCCGGATCGAGCGTTTCCACATTGATCGAGGGGGCGATGAAATCATCGCGCAGCATCAGCAGGCAATAGATCGCTTCCTGCGCACCGGTGGCGCCCTGACTGTGGCCTGTCATGCTCTTGGTCGAACTGATCGGCGGGATCGAGTCTTCGCCGAATACCCGGCGCACGGCTTCCACTTCGCCCACATCGCCCACGGGGGTGGATGTTCCATGGGCGTTTATGTAGCTCACGCTGCGGTCCTCGGGCAGGGTGGAAAGTGCCAGCCGCATGGCCCGCTCGCCCCCTTCGCCCGAGGGGGCCACCATGTCATGCCCGTCCGAGGTGGCGCCATAGCCGGTGATTTCGCCATAGATCCTGGCGCCGCGTGCCCTGGCGTGCTCCAGTGCTTCCAGCACCACCATGCCGCCGCCGCCGGCGATCACGAAGCCGTCGCGATCGGCATCGAAGGCGCGGCTGGCCCTTTCGGGGGTGTCGTTGTATTTGCTGCTCATGGCGCCCATGGCATCGAACAGGCAGGAAAGGGTCCAGTCCAGTTCCTCGCCGCCGCCGGCGAACATCACGTCCTGCCGGCCCATCATGATCTGCTCGGCGGCATTGCCGATACAGTGCAGGCTGGTGGAGCAGGCCGAGGTAATGGAATAGCTCATCCCCCTGATCCGGAAGGCGGTGGCCAGGTTGGCCGAAACTGTGGATGACATGCATTTCGGCACCGCGAAGGGGCCGATCCATTTCGGAGCGCCCTTTTCCATGACGATCTTGTGCGCCTTGAAGAAGGTGCTGGTGGAAGGCCCGCCCGAACCGGCAATGAGGCCGGTGCGCGGGTTGACGATTTCGCCTTCCTCAAGCCCTGCATCGGCAATCGCCTGCTGCATGGCGATATGGGCATAGGCGGCCCCCGGCCCCATGAAACGCAGGGTGCGCTTGTCCACATGTTCCTTCACGTCGATCTTCGGCGCGCCCGACACCTGGCTGCGAAAGCCGTGCTCGATCATGTCGGGATCGGCGCCGATGCCCGATTTTCCGGCCTTCAGCGCGGCGGTCACTTCTTCGGCGTTGTTGCCGATCGAGGAAACGATTCCCAATCCTGTTATGACGACTCGGCGCATGTTGGACATTCCTTCCCTGGATGCAGGTCTGTTCCGGACCCGAGCTTACCCTTTCGCGGCGGCCAGACCAACCTTCATGTCCCTGACCGCGCAGACGATCTCGCCGTCGGCGCGCACGATCCCGTCGGCCACGCCCATTTTCAGGCGGCGGTCGATCACCCGGGTGAACTGCACCTCATAGCTGACAAGCCTGCGTTCGGGCGTGATCATGCCCGAAAGCTTCACCTCGCCCACGCCAAGCGCAAAACCCTGCCCCTGCCAGCCCCGCCAGCCCAGGTTGAAGCCGGTAAGCTGCCACAGGCCGTCAAGCATCAGGCAGCCGGGCATCACCGGATTGCCGGGGAAATGGCAGGGGAAGAACCACAGGTCGGGGGTGATGTCGAGTTCGGCCAGCACATGGCCCTTGCCGTGTTCGCCGGCGTCGGCGCTGATTTGCGTGATGCGATCCATCATCAGCATCGGAGGTTCGGGAAGCTGCGCATTGCCGGGCCCGAACAGTTCGCCGCGGGCGCATTTCAGAAGGTCGTTCTTGTCGAAACTGCTCGGGAAATCGGCCATATGTATGCGTGCCCTGTTTCTTGCTGGTGGTTTCTGCTTCCTCCTAGCATCCGGGTTCGGCCAAGAGCAATAGCTGCCGACCGCCTTTGCCTGCGACTGAAAATCATTTGAAAAGCAGGGGGCAAGGCCCTTATACTGGAAGCGGTTTCTGAAATGCAGGCAGCCAGAGGGAAGCGGCCATGAGCATAACCGGAAGCGAACGCGGCAGCCAGTGGTTGCGCAGTGCGGGGCTGCGCCCCACCCGTCAGCGCGTGGCGCTGGCCGCGCTTCTGGTGGGCGACGGGCAGCATCGCCATGTAACGGCCGAAGGCCTTTACAATGCCTCGCGCAAGGCGGGCGAGCAGGTGTCTCTGGCCACCGTCTACAACACCCTGCGCGCCTTCTGCGAAGCAGGGCTGCTGCGCGAGATCATGCTTGAGGGCACCAAGAGCTATTTCGACACCAATACCTCGGATCATCCGCATTTCTACTGGGAAGAGGACCAGCGGCTGACCGATGCGCCCGCCGAAGAGCTTGAGATCACCCGCCTGCCCGAGGCCCCGGCGGGGGCCGAGGTCAGCAAGGTTGACGTGGTGATCCGCCTGCGTCGGGCCTGAAGGGCGCCCGTCGGGCACCTCCATCTGCTTCGTCCGCCATCCGCGGCCCCCGGCCCGGTGATTTCCGGCAGGCGCGGCCGTTTTCGCAGGGGTGATCGGGTTGGGCGGCACCGCAGGGAAGCCACAGGAAACCACGGGAAAGCCCCCGCGCGGGGGCGGGGGCTTTCGATGGTGCATGACGTTGTGCGGTGGCAGGTGCAGTGCCTATTCGCCCACCCGCTTGATCCGGCCTTCCACCCTTGCGGTGATCTTGCCGTTTTTCGCGATATAGTCCATCACGTCATTGGCCAGCAGATTGCCGTTGGCGGCATTGATCAGCACCCGGCCGCCGCCAAGGGCGCCGTAGCCGTCGCCACCCTTGAGGATGTAATCATTGGCGGCCACCTTGTAGAGCTTGTCGGGATCGACCGGTGCGCCGTTCACCCTGAGTTCGACCACCCGCGAACCCGGAGGCGCGGAAGGATCGAACACATAGGTCATTCCCGAAACCTGGGGGAAGCGCCCGGCGCCCTTTTCCACCTGGCTGACGCCGTTCTCGATTGCCGCCAGAAGCTGGCTGCCGGGAATTTCCGTCATCACCGTGGCGTTGCCGAAGGGCAGTTCGGTGAGGATGTCGCGCCGGGTCAGCGTGGTGCCGGGATCATAGACACGATCGCCGCGGATGCCGCCGCCATTGGCGATCGCCACATCGGCACCGGTGGCCGCGCGCATGGCATCGGCGATCAGGTTGCCGATGGCTGCCTCCTCGCCCCTGACCACATTGCGCCGTGAATCGAGCATCCCTTCGGTCACGCCAAGCGGCACGTTCAGGCTTTCGTCAAGCAGCTTGTTGAATTCATCCACCTTGGCCTGGGTTTCCGGGTCGGGCTCGACGGTTGCGGTGTCGATGAAACGGAAGACGGGTGTCCAGCGCACCTTGCGCTTGCCGTCCTTTTCCGTGATCGTCACGTTCAGATCGAGGGGCGAAAGATACTTGCCGTCGATCGAGGTTTCCACATAGGCGGTGATGCCGTCATAGGCGGTGGCGTAGGAATGATCGTCGCCCGAGATGATCACGTCGAAGGCGTGGCTGTCGAACAGCTTCTTGTCGTTGGTCTGGTCGGTCTGCACCACGGCGATCACCAGATCGGCGCCCTCGTCGCGGGTCGCCTCGGCCGCGGCAATGGCGGTATCGACAGTGGGCAGGAACTTCAGATCGCCGGTGCTTGAAACCTCGGGGCTCGTGTCCTGGGCAACCGGGATGAGCGCGATCTTCAGGCCGCCCATTTCCTTCCACATCACCCCGCCGAGCCCTTCGAGAGGCTTGCCGTCGGGGCCGGTGATGTTGATCGCTGCCCAGGGGTATTTCGAGGCGTTCATCTTCTCGATGAAGTTTTCCACGCCGAAATCGAACTCATGGTTGCCGGGCACGGCAATGTCGAAGGGCACGATGTTGGTAAGATCGATGGTGTTCTGCCCCTTGTCGAAGCCCGAAAGGATCGAGGGCGAAAGCATGTCGCCATCGAACACGTAGAGCGTATTGGGATTGGCGGCGCGCTCGGCCCTGGCGATGGCATTGAGGCGGGCAAAGCCGCCCCGGCCCTTCTGGGCGTCGAATTCATATATGTCGCCAATGCCGAGAATGGTGATCTTCACGGTTTCCGCGGCGGTTGCCGGCAGGGCCAGGGCGGCGCCCAGCAGCAGGGCGGCGAGGCCGGTCTTGCTGAATTTCATCGTGTTCCTCCTGTTGTGTTCGGCCGTCGGGTGCGGGCCTGCGGCCCGGTGCCCGATGATTCACCTACCCTGCGTTGATAACGGTTTCATGTAAAGGGCTTCGCCCGGCACGGCCACTGCGGTTTCGTCTGTTTCAGAACCACTGCCCCGGTTCCATCAGCCCCAGGTCCATCAACTGCCGGGAATTCCACCGGAAGGGAACCGAATTGCGCCAGCGGAAGGTGGGGATGTCGAATGTCGAGCCGGGGTTCGTCTTGAGCGCCTTGGCCGCGCGGAACGAGCAGACCGCCGCCGTCAGATTGTGGTGCCAGGGGCAGGCATAGGTATTGTATTCCTCAATGTTGAAGGTGTGGTCCGGGCGCAGTTCAAGCCCTTTGCGTGCCCTGAAGATGGCGATGCGGTCGATCCGGCGCCTTTCGGGGGGGATATGCTCTTCGAAGCGCCACCTGAGACCGCCGAAGAAATCGAGCTGGCGCTCTTTCGGGTGGCCGTTTTCATCATGGCGGGCCAGGGCGTAATAGCCCGAGCGGTCGAGATGGGCCCGTTCGAGCGAAACCGCATCGGGATGGGCGTTCAGATCGTCGGCGTAGAGATCGATCACATATGTGAGCATCGCCTCGCGCCGCTCTTCGCCGTGAAAGGTCAGCATTTCGCCGATGCTGCGGCTTTCACAGAAGGGAAAGAACAGGTATTCGGCATTGAAGCAGTAATACATCCAGACACCGGGCGCGGCGGCGATGATCCGGTTCACCGCGCCTTCGCGCGCGCCCCCGCCATGCAGATCGTGGGGAATGAGCCGCACCGTTTCGGCAAGCGCGGGGGCGATATCCAGTGCGGGGGGCACGAACAGAAGGGTCTCGCGAAAGCCCAGGCGCTGGTGATGGCGGACGGTGCTTTCCACCTCGGTCGGATCCTCCGCAAGGATCAGCGCCAGCGGCCCCCTTGCCAGCGCCGACCGCCCCCTTTCCAGAAAATCGTCTAGGTTCCTGTATCGCACGGCCTTGTTCCGGTTGGCTCCTGGCTCGGTTCCCGGGGCTGGCCGCAGGCTGCCGTCGCGGCCATTGTCCGGGTGTGGTCCTGCCCCTTTCGGGCAGGGTGTTGCAAATCGCACGGCTTTGCAAGCGTTGCGGTTTGGGGCACAAGGGTGTAGGTGCCATGCACCCTCATGCAGGATGGCGAAGATCCATGACGAACGTGAAGAAGAAGCTCCATATCAGGACATACGGCTGCCAGATGAACGTTTATGACAGCGAGCGCATGGCCGAGGCGCTGGCGCAGGCGGGTTACGAGGAAACCGACAGCCCCGATGCGGCCGACATGATCCTGCTCAACACCTGTCACATCCGCGAGAAGGCGGCCGAGAAGATCTATTCCGAGCTTGGCCGCTACAAGGGGCTGAAGGCGGCGCGTCCCGATCTGCGGATCGCGGTGGCCGGCTGCGTGGCCCAGGCCGAGGGTGAAGAGATCATCGCCCGTCAGCCGCTTGTCGATCTGGTGGTGGGGCCACAGGCCTATCACCGCCTGCCCGAACTGGTGGCGCGGGTCGAGGCCGGGGAAAAGGCCCTTGATACCGATTTCCCCGAGGAAGACAAGTTCGATCACCTGCCCGCACGCAGCCCCCGCAGGGCGCGTCCCGCGGCCTTTCTGACGGTGCAGGAGGGCTGCGACAAGTTCTGCGCTTTCTGCGTGGTGCCCTATACGCGCGGCGCCGAAGCAAGCCGCCCGCCTGCCCGTATCCTGGCCGAGGCCCGGGCGCTGGTGGTGCGGGGTGTGCGCGAAATCACCCTTCTGGGGCAGAACGTGAACGCATATCACGGCGCAGGCGAAGGGGGAAGCTGGAGCCTTGCCCGCCTCATCCGCGCGCTGGCCGAGATCGAGGGGCTCGAGCGCATCCGCTATACCACCAGCCACCCCAATGACATGAGCGACGATCTGATCGCCGCGCATGGGGAATGTGCGAAACTCATGCCCTATCTGCATCTGCCGGTGCAGTCGGGATCGGATCGCATCCTGAAGCGCATGAACCGCGGCCACACCGCCGAAAGCTATGTTCGCCTGATCGAAAGGATCCGCGCCGCGCGCCCCGATCTGCTGTTGTCGGGCGATTTCATCGTGGGCTTTCCCGAGGAAACGGAAGAGGATTTCGAGGCTACGCTGGATCTGATCCGCGCGGTCGGTTACGGACAGGCCTATTCCTTCAAGTATTCGCCGCGCCCCGGCACCCCAGCGGCCGAACGCGATCAGATCCCCGAGCAGGTGAAATCCGAACGCCTCACCCGCCTGCAGGCGCTTCTGGCCGAGCAGCAGGCCGCCGCGCAGGCGGCGATGGTGGGGCGCGAGGTCAGTGTTCTGTTCGAGCGCGCCGGGCGCGAACCGGGGCAGGTGGCGGGCAAGAGCGATTACCTGCATGCGGTGCATGTGGTGGCACCCGGCCTGGCGCCGGGCGATCTGCGCCGGGTGCGGATCACCGAAAGCCTGCCCAATTCGCTTTCGGGCGTGATCGTCTAGAATCTGCCCGGGCGCTGCATTCGGCATGCCGGAACGGGCGGAACGCCCGGGCAGACAGGTTTCATGCTTCCGGCGGGAGTATTCCTGACAGGATGAACGGGCCGACGCAGGCATGCGCTGCCTGCAAGGCCCTTCGTGTTTCAGATATCGATCGGTTCGAGAACGCCGGGTTCGATCACGTTCACGCCCGGCAGTGCGGCGGCAAGGGATGCTGCCGATTGTTCGAGCAGCGGAAAGGTGCGGTAGTGGCAGGGGATCACCGTCTTGAAATCGAAATATTTCTTCGCTGCATATGCGGCGCGTTTCATGTCCATGGTGAAATGGCCGCCGGCGCAGAGAATGCCGATGTCGGGTTTGTGCAGATCGTTGATGATCTCCATGTCGGCCATCACGTCCGTGTCGCCGGTCAGATAGATCGTGTGACCTTCGGCCTCGATCACGAAGCCTGCCTCGTGGCCGGCATAGACCGGGCCGTCGCCCCCTTCGCACAACGATGAGGAATGCGCGGCATTCACCATGGTGATGCGCGCATCGCCCAGATCAATCGTGCCACCCTTGTTGAAGCCGACGGTCTCGATTTCATGCCGTGTTGCGAAATGGGTCATCAGGTCATAGATGCCGTACACCGGAATGGCGCGTGCGCGGGCGATGCCGGGGGCATCGGCGGCGTGATCGCTGTGACCGTGGGTGATGAAGACATGGGTGGCACCGGCGACGGCCTCGTCCCGGCGCGCTTCGGGGAACATCGGGTTGCCCGTCAGCCAGGGATCGAACAGCAGCACCAGATCGCCGGTTTCGATGCGAAAGCCTGCGTGGCCAAGCCAGATGATCTTCATGGGATCCTCCTTCAGGCGTGTCCGTTTCACAGATAGGGGGTGCGGACGGGTTTGTCACCTTTCCGCTGCCCGGGGTCGGGCATGTGCCGTGCGGCATGCTCTTGCAGCGGGCGGAGCGGGGCGTTAAACGCATCTGGGACGCCGGTCATGGCAGAAATCACGGCAGACGGAGCCATCGCAGATGTCGATCGACAAGGAAACGGCGCGCCGCGTGGCGCATCTGGCCCGCATCCGGGTGGAAGAGGAACGACTCGGGGCGCTGGCAGACGAGTTCAACGCCATCCTCGCATTCGTCGAACAGCTGAACGAGGTGGATGTGGAAGGTATCGAGCCGATGACGGCGGTGCACCCGATGCGCCTGAAGCGGCGGCAGGACGAGGTGACCGACGGCGGCTATCCCGAGAAGATCCTGGCCAATGCGCCCGATGCGCGCGAGGGTTTCTTCGCGGTGCCGAAGGTGGTGGAATAGGAGCGGGCCGGATGAGCGATCTGAACAGACTGACCATCGCCGAAGCGCGCACCGGCCTGCGCAAGGGCGATTTTACCGCGCGCGAACTGACCGAAAGCTGCCTGACCGAGATCGCCGGTGCAGGCGTGCTCAATGCCTTCGTGCATGACACGCCCGAGATTGCCCTTGAACAGGCCGATGCGGCTGACCGGCGCCTCGGGGCCGAAGGGGCCGAGGCACCCGCCATGTGCGGCATTCCGCTTGGCATCAAGGATCTGTTCTGCACGAAGGGCGTGCCCAGCCAGGCCGCGAGTTTCATCCTTGACGGTTTCCGCCCCGAATATGAAAGCACCGTTACGCAGAACCTGTGGGATGCCGGTGCGGTGATGCTGGGCAAGGTGAACATGGACGAATTCGCCATGGGTTCTTCGAACGAAACCTCGCATTACGGCCCGACGGTCAACCCCTGGCGGCGCCGTGGCGATGATGCGCCCCTCACCCCCGGCGGCTCTTCGGGTGGCTCGGCGGCGGCGGTGGCGGGTGATCTCTGTCTGGGGGCTACCGGCACCGATACCGGAGGCTCGATCCGCCAGCCGGCCGCCTTTACCGGCATCGTGGGCCTGAAACCCACCTATGGGCGCTGTTCACGCTGGGGGATCGTTGCCTTTGCAAGCTCGCTCGATCAGGCCGGACCGATGACGAAAACCGTGCGTGATGCGGCGATCATGCTGGGTGCGATGGCCGGGCACGATCCGAAGGACAGCACCAGCATGGACATCCCCGTTCCCGATTTCGAAGCTGCGCTTCAGGGGGGTATCAGGGGCATGAGGATCGGCATTCCGCGGGAATACCGCATGGAGGGCATGCCCGGCGAGATCGCGAGGCTCTGGGACGAAGGCGCCGACATGCTGCGCGCCGCCGGTGCCGAGATCGTGGAGATTTCGCTGCCGCACACGAAATACGCGTTGCCCGCCTATTACGTGATTGCTCCGGCCGAAGCGTCCTCCAACCTGGCGCGCTATGACGGTGTGCGCTACGGCCACCGCGCGAAGCTGTCCGGGGGCGAGGGCATCACCGAGATGTATGAGAAAACCCGCGCCGAGGGCTTCGGTGCCGAGGTGCAGCGCCGGGTGATGATCGGCACCTATGTGCTTTCGGCGGGGTTCTACGATGCCTATTACCGCCGTGCTCAGCGGGTGCGCAGCCTGATCCGGCGCGATTTCGATACGGTGTTTGCCGATGGTGTTGACGCGATCCTGACCCCGGCCACCCCTTCGGCGGCCTTTGCCCTTGGCGAGATGGCCGATGCCGATCCGGTTCGCATGTATCTCAATGACGTGTTCACCGTTACCGTGAACCTTGCCGGCCTGCCCGGGATCTCGGTGCCGGCAGGGCTTGATGCGCAGGGCCTGCCACTTGGCCTTCAGCTGATCGGGCGCCCGTGGGAAGAAGGTGCCTTGCTGAAAACCGCGCAGGTGATCGAGGATGCGGCCGGTTTCGTTCCCAAACCGGAAAAATGGTGGTAACACCTCTTGGGAACAGGCGGATCCGCAGGGTGAAGAACAGGGAGGCGGAATGCGATACAATGTGATCTCGGGGGCGATGGTGATGGCCTTTGCGCTTGGCGCCTGCACGCCGGAGGTGCCCGATTCCGGGATGCGGAAAGGCGCCGGTTTCGAAAGCTATTCCGATTATCTGGCCCGCCGCAGTGCCGAGCAGCGCAATGCAGAACTGCGGGGCGATACGACAACCGTCCTGCCGCCGCAGGGCGGACAACCTTCTGCCGACACCGGAACGGCAGCACAGTCCGGCAATGCCGCTGCCGCTTCTGCGCCGCCGCAGGGCGGAGGGGCAGAAGCCGGAGCCGGAGCCGGCCATGCAGGGCTGTCGGACGAACAGGATTTCGAGGCCGTTTCGCAGCGTGAAACCATCGAAAGCGACAAGGAGCGCCTTGCCCGCCAGCGCGCCCAGTACAAGGTGATCGCGCCTTCGGCCCTGCCCTCGCGTCCTGGTGCCGTGGGGCCGAACATCGTTGAATACGCGCTTTCCACCACCAACAACGTGGGCCAGCCGCTTTACCGCCGCTCACCGCTGTTTGCGCAGTCGCGCTATCAGCGCAATTGCGCGAAATATCCCTCGCCCGATCAGGCGCAACTCGATTTCCTGCGCCGGGGCGGGCCGAAACGCGATCCGCTGGGCCTTGATCCCGATGGCGACGGTTTTGCCTGCACCTGGGATCCGCGCCCCTTCCGGGCGGTGAAGGTGCGCCGCTGAGGGCCGGCGGGCGGGCGGTGCGGATCATCCCGCATCCCTCGCCCAATTGCGGGCCGCGGCGCGGGGGGGCGCGGCCTGACCTGGTGGTTCTTCACTATACGGCGATGCATGATACCCGTGCGGCACTGGCGCGGCTTTCGGCCCCCGAGCACGAGGTTTCGGCCCATTACCTGATCTGCCCGCGGGGGCGGGTGTTTGCTCTGGTCGATGAGGAACTGCGCGCCTGGCATGCTGGGGCGGGCCGCTGGGGCGGGTGTGACGATGTCAATTCCCGCTCGATCGGGATCGAGCTTGCCAATCCCGGCGGCACGCCGTTTCCTGCGCCCCAGATGCGTGCGCTCGAAGTGCTTCTGGCCGATCTCATGGAGCGCCGCAAGATTCCTCCGGAACGGGTGATCGGTCATTCCGACATGGCACCGGGGCGCAAGATCGATCCCGGCCCCCGGTTCGACTGGCGCCGTCTTGCGCTTCAGGGGCTGTCGGTCTGGCCCGCGTCCGGAGAGGGGGCGGCGGCGGAAAACAGCCCCGATCCGGCAGTTTTCCGGGCTGTCCTGGCCCGCTTCGGCTATGATCCCGATCTGTCCTTCGGCACCCTTCTGGCCGCCTTTCGCCTGAGGTTTCATCCGTCCGGGCGCGGCCCTCTGACGGCCGGCGAGGCCGCCATGGCCGAAGAGCTTGCCGCACGCTGGCCGGTTGACCGCAACCGTCCCGGTGCCTAGATAAGGGATGCGCGGATGGCCGGATGGCCGCGCGGGTGACAGCCCGCGAGGAAAGTCCGGACTCCACAAGGCAACGGTGCCGGGTAATGCCCGGCCGGGGTAACCCGAGGGAAAGCGCCACAGAAAACAGACCGCCGATGTGCGCGGGTCTTGCGGCTTGCGCGCAGGCAAGGGTGAAACGGTGCGGCAAGAGCGCACCGCGGAGCTGGCAACAGTTCCGGCACGGCAAGCCCCACCGGGAGCAATGCCGAATAGGGATCTCGCGCGGGGCGCAGACCGGCCGCATGGCCGCTACTGCCCCGCAGGGCCGGCCTTGGCCCCGAAGATCCGGGTAGGCAGCAAGAGCCGTCTGGCAACAGGCGGCCCAGATGAATGGCCATCCAGGGGGGGTATCCCGCCTCCCGGACAGAATCCGGCTTACAGGCTGTCCGCGCGCCTTTTCGTCCGGCGCGGCCGGGCATGCCGGCTGCACCCCGGCGGGTATCAGTTTTCGGCATTGCTCCCGGTGGGGCTTGCCGTGTCGGCAGGCAGAGAAAGCGTGTTTTTTCGCAGCGGACCGCGGAATTCCATCACCGCCTTGTGGGGGGTGCCGTTCACCAGGCGATAGCGCACACGAATGCTTGGAGCTTCGGCCCGGCTGCCGATCGGGGCAAGGCCATAGAGTTTTTCGAGAATGGCGATCTCGGGAACCGGGGTATCGCCGTTTCCGGCTGCGTTCCCCGACACGCAGTTTCCGGTATCGGCGGGCAGGGGTGCAAGCGTGATCAGATAGCCCCGTCCGGCTTGCAGATTGCGTGTTCCGGTATAGGTGGCGCATCCCATGCTGCCGCTGATCCCGGGGCCGTCAAAGCAGATCCGCAGCGTGTTGCGGGGCAGCCTGGCACCATCGATTTCCGTTACTTCCCAGCAGCTGTTGCTGAAATCCTCGGGGTCGAACAGCCTTGCCACGAAGGCCCGTGCATCGGGCGCGGCGAAACCTGCGGTTACGAAAATCAGGGCGGCGGCGGCAAGCGCGGCGGGGGATATCCTGGGCATGGTGCGGGCTTTCTGACTGCGATGTTCTTCCGAATACCTGCGCGCTGAGCGAGGCAGGTGCAATATGGCATTATGTCATGGGGGGCGGAGGATCCGGGCTGCGGCCTGTCCGGGGGCAGGGAAGCCGCCCGCAGGGCGACTTAGTGGTTGACTCGGGAAGCCGGGGCGCTAAAAGGCGGGCTTCAGGGATTTCACCGGCGGACAGGTTTTCCGCCGCGTCGAGGAGACAGACCATGGCGAAGCCGACCACAATCAAGATCCGCCTCAATTCCACCGCCGACACGGGCTATTTCTATGTGACCAAGAAGAACGCCCGTACCATGACCGAAAAGATGGTTGTTCGCAAATACGATCCGGTGGTGCGCAAGCATGTGGAATTCAAGGAAGGCAAGATCAAGTAGCATCCGCCCCTTGGCAGTGATCGAGGCCGTGCCCGCCGGGCGCGGCCTTTTCACTTTTCGTCAGGGCCGGCCCATGCGCGGCGCTAGAGCCTGTCGCACATGACCGGATTCGGCGAAGCAAGTGCGATCTGACGCGACATGCACTAACGTTCCAGGCGTCCGTCAATATTGCGTTCGGCATTGCGCAGCGTAACGGTTGCGCCGTCGCAGCTGTATTCGAAGACGATGCCATCGGGGCTATGGTTGTCCAGACGCATGTCACGCCTCAGCGGAATGCTCTGCGAGCGCCCCCCGCCGGATAGTGTCATCGTGCCCCGCATGGTGAAGGTTTTCGGGCAGATCAGCAGCTTGTTCCCGGAGGTGCCCCAGGTTGCATCGCTTCGGCCAAGGGTGATTTCGAGCCTGTTCGTATAGCCCCCCCTCGACCATTCGCCAGAGCCGGTGATATCCACCGTGGCGGTATTGGTGTCTGGAAAGAAGGTGACCACCGGCGGCGGGAAATGTATTTCGACATTTTCGACCCGGGCCTGTGCCAGGCCTCGGCTGATCACATCCTTGACAAGGCCTGGCACCACCAGCGACGTTTCCCGCCACAGGCCATTGAGGCACATGTCGTGGCCAGGGGGCGGGGCGCTGCAACTCAGCCTGCAGGTATCCCCCAGCTTGCGGGCGGTCAGGACAAAGCGGCCAATATCCCGCCGGGTCCCCAACCCGACCAGGGCGAAGGATTTCTCGTCCTCGCAACCGACGCTCAGCGACAGGGCCCCGGCGGTCTGGCTGATCTCCTGCCAGTCGGGGCCGGGATCCCCCGATGGGCCATATTCGCTCAGAAACATCGGATCGGCCGCATCGCTCGACAACTCCCAGTCTCCGGGGCCGAGCACGATCTTGTAGCGGTCCAGCGCCGCAAGGCGCCGGTTGAAGGAATATGTCCGCTCATCGCCCGCATCGGGCAGTGCGATCCGGGTTTCAGGCAGGTTTCTGCGCGGCCGCGGGTCAACCGGAACCCGGTGCGAAACCCTGATCTGATAGGCCGAATAATCCCTGGCAAATTTTTGCCACTCGGCCGGTTCCAGCAGCCCTGCAATGGTTTCATCCGTGTGCTCGCCCCTGGGCAGGGTGCGCAGAAACTCCATCACCGCCCGGGCATTGCCCCTCTCCTGAGCATACCAGGCAAAGAATGGCCACAGGGGATAATGAAATTCCCGCAGCGGCCTGCGCCCGGATTCCCGCTCGAACCTGTTGGCGGATCTTGAATAGGTTTCCACCACATGATCGGGTTGCGCCATATGGGCAAACCAATGGGCCGAGCCTTCTACCCACCAGAGATTGCCGCGAGCAATGGCGTTCTCTATGAGAGTGGGGAACGTGGCTTTCTGCACGCAGTGAAACAGTTCATGCGCCATGACGAAGGCGGTGGCGCCGGGCTCCAAATTCTCGATTGCGTTCGGCAGGATCACCAGATAGCAGATACCACCCAAAAGTGTGGCATAAGCATCGGCGCTGGGTCTGCCTGGCAGGTTCTCACTGGCAAGGATGACGTTGATCCGGCGACCGACTTGCGCCCTCCTGCCCAGCTTGATCAGGGCGTCATCGGCCAGTTCCAGCCCAAGCTGAACCTCGGATACGAAGTCGGGCGGGGGCGCCAGGGCGGTTTCCGCCATGATTCGTGCGGTAACGCCCGAGCGCCGCAAGCGGCCGCTCCATTCATTCGTGCACTCGCGATAGGCGGTGCTGACCAAGTGATCGGCCGGATCGGGAGGATAGCGGTCGGTAAGACGCAGGTCGCAGACCTCGGCATGGGCGGTGGCGGCGGTGACCAGGGTCAGGCCAAGCCCCACTGCCAGCAGGTAAAATACTCGTTTCATACGCGACTCCACCCGAAAACAGCCCAAACATGAATGGCATCGGATGATATGGGCACAAAAAAGGCCGGTCAAGCTGACCGGCCTTTCGCCATTCGCCCGCCTGTCCGGCGGGCCTGTTCGTCCAGCGTGCCTATTCGCGATTGCCCAGGAACTGGAGCAGGAACATGAACATGTTCACGAAGTCCAGATAGAGGCTCAGCGCACCCATGATCGCTGCCTTGCCCAGCCATTCGGAATCGCCGTGCTGGGCGTGCTGAAGATACATCACCTTCAGTTTCTGCGTATCATAGGCGGTGAGGCCGGCAAAGATCAGCACCCCGATCACCGACACCGCGAAATGGATCGCCGGCGAGCCAAGGAAGATGTTGACGATCGAGGCAACGATCAGCCCGATCACGCCCATGATCAGGAAGGATCCCCAGCCCGAGATGTCTTTCTTCGTGGTATAGCCCCACAGGCTGAGGCCCGCGAAGGCAATCGCCGTCACCAGGAAGGTCTGGGTGATGGAAATGCCGGTGAACACGGCAAAGATCCAGCTGATCGAAAGCCCCATCACCGCTGCGAAGGTATAGAAGAAAAGCTGGGCACCCGCAGCTGAAAGGCGGTTGACCATTGCACCCATGGTGAACACCATGATCAGCGGCGCGAACATGATGACCCAGCCCAGGATGTTGGGCCTCAGGGTGATCGGATCGCGCAGGACGGAAAGCAGCGCATCATTGCTGCCGACCGCCCAGGCCACCAGCGCCGTGATCAGCAGCCCCACCGACATGGTGCCGTAGATCTTGTTCATGTAGGCGCGCAGGCCTTCGTCAATCGCCGCGGTCCGGGTGCCGGTTGCCACTCGGGCCGTTCTGTATTCTGCCATCAGGTTGCCTCCAGTTGTCATAAACCCTCCCGGCGACCGGGCGCCCGGTCACCGTCTGGCAATATATTGGGCGCGTGCGATCGTTTTTCAAGGGATTCAGCGCAGGAAAACAGGAGTTTCTGCAGGCTTTCGCCGTTTTGCGGGGGGTGGCGGGGCTTGGGGCCCCGGCCCTAGTGGCGCCAGTTGGGCGGCACGTCCCACAGAGGGCGCGCAGCTTCTTGTGCGGCTTCTTCCGGGGTCAGACCGATATCGTGCAGCGCATTGCGATCAAGCCGGCCCAGGTCCTTACGGCTTCTGCGAACAGATAATACCATTGAAATCAGCTTGATAAGTGGCGTTCTTGAAGTATGCGCGGGGCGCTTTTCCGTCGTGCAGGCTGATCTGGCCATGGGGGCTCCTTTCCCTGGTCTGCAAAAGGTTTCGAATTCGTGATGGATGCCTGAAGTGCATTCCTGTCATTGATCTTTCTGTCAGAATGTGATTCATATTGGAAATGAATGTTTGCTTGGCGCTCCATAAGAAATAGTGATATGGCTCGAAATCTTGACATGACCGCCCTGCGTTCCTTCGCGGCCGTGGCCGAAGTCGGCGGCGTGACCAAGGCGGCGGGTTTCCTGAATCTCACGCAGTCGGCCGTGTCGATGCAGTTGAAACGGCTTGAAGAGGCCCTGGGGATCCCTCTGCTGGAACGCAGCGGGCGCGGGGTTTCGCTGACCGCCGCCGGCGAACAGCTTCTGGGCTATGCCCGCCGGATGATTGCTCTCAATGACGAAATCTATGCCCGCCTTACCGACAGGGCAGTAACCGGGGAAATCACCCTGGGCGTGCCGGGCGACATCGTCTATCCGGCGATTCCGCAGGTGCTCAGGCGGTTCAATGCGGCCTATCCTCAGGTCAAGGCCGACCTGGTGTCTGCAAACACGATCCATCTGCGCGAGATGTTCGCGCGCGGCGAATGCGATCTGATCCTCACCACCGAGGGGGCGCTTGATGCCGGGGGCGAGACCCTGATCCGCCTGCCGCTGCGCTGGGTGGGGGCGCCGGATGGCAATGCCTGGCGGCAGCGGCCGCTCAGACTGGCATTCGAGCACAGTTGCATCTTTCGCAAGAGCGTGCAGAAGGCGCTTGATGATGCGGGCATCCCCTGGGAAATGGCGGTCGAGGCCGATGCGCATCGCGCGATCGAGGCCAGCGTCTGTGCCGATCTTGCCGTGCATACGCTGCTTGAGGGCATGATCCCGCCGCATCTGGAGGCCATCAGCCACGGCGGCGCCCTGCCTGCCTTGATGGAAAAGCAGATCAATCTTTACGTGGCGGATCTGGCCCGCAGCCCGGCTGTCGATGCCCTGGCCGGGTTGATTCGCCACGCATTTGCAACGCTCTAGGAATCCGGGCGGGCATGACATGGCATGCCGGAACGGATTTGTCGCCGATTCCGGCAGTCGGGGGCTCTTCCTGCGGTTGAAATGTTCTTAACATAATACAACGGAAAGCATCAAGTTTCTCTTGCGCAACGCTTGAAAATTGCCCGCAACGGGTGTTTCTTCTGCATCAGCATATGTCAGGGGTTGTCCATAAAGACACCTATGCCTGCCGGAAAAAGAAGCTAGGGTGGCGATGCAGTTTTAGGAGTGTATGAATGAAACATCCAGTTGATGTCCACGTTGGAAAGCGTATCCGTCACCGTCGCTGGCTGGTGGGAATGACCCAGCAGCAACTTGCCGAGCAGGTGGGGATCAAGTTTCAGCAGATCCAGAAATACGAAACCGGCATGAATCGTGTCAGCGCTTCGCGCCTGTGGGATATTTCCCGGGTTCTGAGCGTGCCGGTGAGCTTCTTCTTCGAAGGGCTCGAGCCCGCCCGGGACAGCGACGAAATCTCTGATTCGGCGGTGCCGGGCGATATTCTTGCCGACAAGGAAGCGCTTGAGCTGGTGCGGTCGTATTACGCGATTCCCGAAAACCAGCGCCGTCGCCTGTTTGATCTGGCGCGGGTGCTGAGCGACGGCTGAACATCCCTTGACGCTGCTGCCGGGGCCGGGCTAGCTGCATGGCGGCGAACGGGCCGGGCAGGGGATGCGGGATGAACGAATTTTCGCAAGACGAAAAGCACGCGCTGATCGAGTGTGCCATGGAAATGGCGGATGCCGCGGGCCGCGAGGCGCTGCGGCATTTCCGCGTGCCGGCGCTTGAGGTCGAAAGCAAGGGGGCGGGCGGGTTCGATCCCGTTACCATTGCCGACAGGAAGGCCGAGGAAGCGATGCGCGAAATCCTGGCCCGCCGCCGTGGCGCCGATGGCATTCTGGGTGAAGAATTCGGGCTGAAGCAGGGCGAAAGCGGTCTGACCTGGGTGCTTGATCCGATCGACGGCACCCGCGGCTTCATCAGCGGCACCCCCACATGGGGGGTTCTGGTGGGGCTCAGAAACGAAGAGGGGCCGATCCTGGGGGTGATCGCCCAGCCCCATATCGGCGAAATCTTCATCGGCGGCCTGGGCGAGGCGCGGCTCATCGGCCCGCGCAGTCAGCCCCTTGCGGTGCGTCCGCCGCGTCCTCTGGGCCAGGCCACGCTGCTGTCCACCTTTCCCGAGATCGGCACCGCCGCCGAAGAGGCTGCCTTTCATGCCCTTTCGCGCCGTTGCCGCCTGACACGCTATGGCATGGATTGCTACGGTTATGCGCTGCTGGCTCTCGGGCAGGTGGATCTGGTGGTGGAAGCGGGTCTGCAGGAATATGACGTGACCGCGCCGATTGCGGTTGTCGAAGCCGCCGGTGGTATCGTGACCGACTGGCAGGGCCGCCCGGCGCATGAGGGCGGCCGGGTGCTGGCGGCATCGCACCCCGTGCTTCACGCTGCCGCGCTTGCGATCCTTTCACAGGCATCGGAGGGGTGAGCATGGGGGCACTTCTGATCCGGCAGGCCGATGCCATCCTCACGATGGACGACACTCGCCGCGAGCTACGGGGCAGCGACATTCTGGCGATGAATGGCGTGATTGCCGGGATCGGCTCCGGTCTGGCGCTGCCGGCGGGGGAAAGGGGCGAGGTCATCTGTGCCCGGGGGTGTGTTGTCACACCGGGGCTGGTCAATACCCATCACCACCTTTACCAGAGCCTGACCCGCGCCGTTCCGGAAGGCCAGAATGCGCTGTTGTTCGGCTGGCTCGGGGCGCTTTATCCGATCTGGGCGCGTTTCGGGCCGGAAGAGATGCGCATATCGGCCATGGTTGGGCTGGCCGAACTGGCGCTTTCGGGCTGTTCGCTTTCTTCGGATCACCTGTATCTGTTTCCCAATGGCAGCCGCCTTGACGATACCATCGAGGCGGCGCGCGCAGTGGGTCTGCGCTTCCATCCCACCCGCGGCGCCATGAGCATCGGCGAAAGCGCGGGTGGTCTGCCCCCCGATGATCTGGTCGAGGATGAGGCGGCGATCCTCGATGACTGCATCCGGGTGATCGATACCTTCCACGATCCGGCCGAAGGATCCATGTGTCGCGTCGGGATCGCACCGTGCTCGCCATTTTCGGTCAGCCGCGAACTGATGCGCGATGCGGCGCTTCTGGCCCGCGAAAAGGGGGTGATGCTGCATACCCATCTGGCCGAAAACGACGAGGATATCGCCTACAGCCTTGAAAGATTCGGCTGCCGGCCCGGCCAGTATGCCGAGGAACTGGGCTGGACGGGCGATGATGTCTGGCATGCCCATTGCGTGAAACTCGATACGCGGGAAATTGATCTGTTTGCCAGGACGCGCACCGGAATTGCCCATTGCCCCTGTTCGAACTGCCGCCTTGGAAGCGGCATCGCCCCGGTGCGCGAAATGCGCGACCGGGGCGTGAAGGTGGGGCTTGGGGTGGACGGTTCGGCCAGCAATGACAGTGGCAATCTGATGCTTGAAGCGCGCCAGGCGATGCTTCTGCAAAGGGTGGCGCGGGGGAGCGACATGATGAGTGCGCGCGAGGCGCTTGAAATCGCCACCCGTGGCGGTGCCGATGTGCTGGGCCGCCCCGATTGCGGCCGCCTGGAACCGGGGCGGCGTGCCGATATCGCCATCTGGAATGTTTCGGAGATCGAAAGTGCCGGCAGCTGGGACAGGGCCGCGCTGCTGCTTGCCGGTCCGTGCAGGGTGCGTGATCTTGTTGTCGAGGGGCGCCTTGTGGTGCGCGACGGGCAGCTCGTGACGCTTGATCTGCACCGGCTGATCGAGCAGCAGAACCTGCTGGCGCGAAGGCTGGCCGAAGGCTGACGCACCCCCTGCCCGGGATACGTGGCCGCTCTGCGCATATTCCCGCCGGTGACCTGCCGGCCACCCCTCCTGCGGTTCCGGCATGTTGTGGCGGTATCGCTCAGATGGCAGGGCGACCGTTGATCCACACGGCCCTGATCGCGCGCTCGTCGCCCATCATGATGGTGGGAAACAGGGCTTCCCAGATGTTGCCGGCACGGGCTGCGCGCTGTGCAATCGCCGGGGTCGATGCCAGGTCGAGCACCGCCAGATCGGCCTCCAGGCCGGCTGCGAGATTGCCGATCAGATGCTCCATCCGCAGTGCCCGGGCCGAACCCTGCGTGGCCAGCCACATCAGCTGCGCCGGGTGCAGGGCGTGGCCCCGCAGCTGGGCGATCTCGTAGGCTGCGGCCATGGTGCGCAGCATCGAAAAGGAAGAGCCCCCGCCGGTATCGGTGGCAAGCCCGATGCGTTGCCCTTCGGCCATCAGCCCGGCCATGTCGAACAGGCCCGAGCCGATGAAGCTGTTCGAGGTGGGGCAGTGGATCAGGCTGGCGCCGGCTTCATGCAGGCGGGCGCGTTCGCGTGCCGTCAGGTGGATGGCATGGCCGAAAAGCGCCCCCTTGCCCAGAAGCCCGTAACGTTCGTAGGTATCAAGGTAATCGCGCGCTTCGGGAAACAGCCGCCCGACCCATTCCACCTCTTCCTTCTGTTCCGCAAGATGGGTCTGCATCAGACAGTCGGGGTGCGCGGCCCAGAGTGCGCCCAGGGCTTCCAGCTGGGCGGGGCTTGATGTGGGCGAAAAGCGCGGCGTGATCGCATAGGCAAGGCGTCCGCGCCCGTGCCAGCGCGCGATCAGGGCAGCGCTTTCGTCATGGGCGCTCTGCGGCGTGTCGCACAGGCCGTCGGGGGCGTTCCTGTCCATGCAGGTGCGCCCTGCCACCACCCTCTGGCCGCGGGCTTCGGCCTCGGCGAAGAAGGCATCCACGCTTTCAGGGTGGATCGTGCAGAAGCTGGCCACGGTGGTGGTGCCTGCCGCCCGGACAAGATCGAGGTAGAGCCGTGCCACCGCCGCCGCGTGGGCGGGATCGCCAAAGCGCATTTCTTCGGGAAAGGTATAGGTGTTCAGCCAGTCGATCAGCCGCTTGCCCCAGCTGGCGATGATACCGGTCTGGGGATAATGGGCATGGGCGTCGATGAAGCCCGCGCAGATCAGCGCGTTTCCGTAATCGATGATCTTCGCCTGCGGATGGGCGCGGTGCAGCATGTCGGCCGGGCCGACAGCCCGGATCCGCCCTTTCGCGATCAGCACGCCGCCGCGGCTTTCGTGGCGGACGGCGTCTTCGGGCGGTTCGTGAAAGGGATCGCCGGTGAAGGCAAGGGTGTGTCCGATCAGCAGATGCTGGCGTGTCATGCGGGCTCCGTCGGTTTGCGCGGGCAATTTGCGCGAAGCGACAATAAGCACTTGCAATATGCCCGTAAATCGCTGAATTGAGCAGTTCATGCGAAAGCTGTCATGCGCAGATTGCCGGAATTCGCGCAAACGGTGAGCGGGGGCACACGATGAGCAAGGATGCAGTGGCCACCTATGACAATGCCGATGCGGGCTATGTTCTTGACGAACAGCTGATCAGCGCGGTGCGCGCGGCACTGGAAGCGGGCGAGAGGGGTGCGCTCGAACGGATCCTTTCGCCCCTGCATCCGGCAGACATCGCCGATCTTCTGGAGCAGATCGCCCCGGCCGAGCGCCGCGGGCTGCTGCAGCTGTGGAAGGGGGGCGAGCTTGAGGGCGAGGTGCTTGCCGAGCTTGACGAAGCTCTGCGCGAGGACGTGATCCGCGAGCTTGAGCCCGAGGCCCTGGCCGAGGCGGTGCGCGATCTTGAAACCGACGACATGGTGGACATCGTCGAGGATCTCGACGAGCCCGATCAGGAAGAGGTTCTGGCCGCATTGCCCGATGCCGAGCGGGTGGCGGTCGAGCAGGCGCTTTCCTATCCCGAAGGATCCGCCGGGCGGCTGATGCAGCGCGAGGTGGTTGTCGCCCCCGCGCACTGGACGGTGGGTGATGCCATCGATCATCTGCGCGGAGCCGATGATCTGCCGGGGCAGTTCTATCATGTGATTCTGGTCGATCCGAAGATGCGTCCCATGGGTTATGTGACGCTGGGAAAGCTGCTTTCCAGCCGCCGCGATACCCCCCTTCAGGCGATTACCGAAGACAGCTTTCGCACCATCTCGGTGGATCAGCCCGAGGAAGACGTGGCCTATGCCTTCAACCACTATCATCTGATTTCCGCACCGGTGGTTGACAGGAACGGCCGTCTTGTCGGGGTCATCACCATCGACGATGCGATGGAGGTTCTGGAAGAGGAAACGGAGGAAGACATGCTGCGCCTCGCCGGGGTATCGGAAGAGGAAAGCCTGTCGGATTCGGCCTGGGAAACCTCGCGCCAGCGCATGACATGGCTGTTCGTCAACCTGCTGACGGCGATTCTGGCCTCGGTGGTGATCGCCCAGTTCGAAGACACGATTGCGCGCGTGGTGGCGCTGGCGGTGCTGATGCCGATCGTGGCCAGCATGGGCGGCAATGCCGGCACCCAGGCGCTGACGGTGGCGGTGCGCGCACTGGCCACCAAGGATCTGACCAGCGCCAACCTCTGGCGGGTGGTGCGCCGCGAGGTTCTGGTGGGGCTGATCAACGGGATGGTGTTCGCCGTGGTGATGGGGGTAGTGGGCTATCTGTGGTTCGGCCTGCCCGAGCTGGGCCTTGTGATCGCGCTTTCCATGGTGATCAACCTGATCGTTGCCGGGCTGGCGGGAATCCTGGTGCCGGTGGTGCTGGAAAGGCTGGGCATCGATCCGGCGCTGGCCTCGGGCACCTTCGTGACAACCGTGACCGACGTGGTGGGCTTCTTTGTCTTTCTGGGGCTTGCCGCGGCCGTGCTGCTGTGAGCCGCGCCGACACGGATGCCGCCAAGGCCGGGATCCGTCGCGTGGCTCTGGCCCGTCGCGCCGCTGCCCATGCCGCCCCCGATGCCGATGCGCGCACCGCGCGTGCCACTGCCCGCCTGCTTGAGCTTCTCAGGCCCGAGCGGGGGCGTCCGCTGGCCGGCTACATGCCGATGCGCGGCGAGATCTCGCCCCTCGGGGCCATGGCCGAAATGGCGTGTCACGGACCGGTCGGGGTGCCGGTGGTGGAAGGGGCGGGGCAGCCGCTGAGCTTTCGTGGCTGGCATCCCGGGGCCCGGATGATCCCTGGCGCTTTCGGTGCGCTGGTGCCCCGGGCGGGTGCACAGCTTGTGCCCGAGGTGCTGATCGTGCCGCTGCTGGCTTTCGACGCGGCGGGCCAGCGGCTGGGTTATGGCGGCGGGTTCTATGACCGCACGCTGGCCCGGCTGCGCGCCGCCGGGCCGGTGCTGGCCGTGGGGTTTGCCTGGGCGGCCCAGCAACAGCCCGGGGCGCTGCCTGCCGGCTCCACCGATCAGCCGCTTGACGTGGTTGTTACCGAAGAAAGGGTAATACGCTTCCGGTGAACGGGGCGCGGGGCAGGGCCCGAAGGGGCACCAGGGGGCGGCCCGGCAGCCTTCAGCGCCCGCGGATCCGCGGATCAAGCGCATCGCGCAGCCCGTCGCCGATATAGTTCACAGCCAGCACCGTCAGCGAGATCGCCAGCCCCGGCCAGATCACCCGTTCGGGATATTGCTGCAGGTAATCGGTGGCATCGAACAGCAGCCGCCCCCAGGTGGGGAAATCGGAGGGGAAACCGAGCCCCAGGAAGGAAAGAGCGCTTTCGGTGATGATGGCGTTGGCGATGCCGAGCGTTGCCGACACCATGATCGGAGAAAGCACGTTGGGCAGCAGGTGGCGGGTGATCATGCGCCGGTCGGGGGTGCCGATCGAGCGCGCGGCCAGCACGAATTCGCGTTCCTTCAGTGCCAGCACGTCGCCACGCACGATCCGCGCCGTCTGCATCCAGCTGGTGATGCCGATCACGAAGACGATCAGGATGAAGATGCCCGTTTCCGGCCCGAAGGCAGCACGCAGGGGATCGCGAAACAGCATGATGATCACCAGCAGCAGCGGCAGCAGCGGCAGCGCCAGGAACAGGTCGGTAAAGCGCATCAGCGGGCCGTCGAGCCTTTTGAAATAGCCGGCAAGAACCCCCACCAGCGTGCCGAAGAACAGCGACAGCGCCATCGCCGCAATGCCCACGGCAACCGATGTCTGCCCGCCCTTCAGCATCCGTGCCAGCATGTCGCGGCCCAGCTGGTCGGTGCCGAAGGGATGCGCCAGCGAGGGGCCCTGGTTGCGGGCGCGGATGTCGATCGCGTCGTAGGGGATGGGCCAGAGCCACGGCCCGATCATCACCGCCACCACGACAAACAGGAAGAACCCCGCGCCAAGCAGTGCGCCCTTGTGGGTCTTGAACTGGTCCCAGACATCCCGCCACTGGCTGCGCGGCGGACGGGCGGCTTCCTCGAAGCCCGGATCTGCGGAATGGTCAGTCATAGCGGATCCTCGGATCAAGCACGCCATAAAGGAGATCGGCGATCAGGTTGAATACCACGATCAGGATGGCAAAGATGAAGGTGAGCGTCTGGACCATGGGCAGGTCGTTTGCCTGGATGGCGGTGATCAGCAGCTGGCCGAGGCCGTTCACCTTGAACACCTGTTCGGTGATGATCGCGCCGCCGAACACCTGTGGCACGCCGAGCGCGATCACCGTCACCACCGGGATCATGGAGTTCCTGAGCACGTGCACCAGCACCACCGTCTTTTCGCGCAGCCCCTTGGCGCGGGCGGTGCGCACGTAATCCTGGTTGAGGTTGTCAAGCATCGAGGCGCGCATGAAGCGGCTGATCTGGGCGGCGTTGTAAAGCGCCAGCACCGAAACCGGCATGATCATCTGCCTGATCTGTTTCGTGAAGCTTTCCCAGTCGTTCACCACCAGGGTTGTATCGTAGATCGAGGGAAACCAGCCCAGATGCACCGAGAAGATCACGATCATCAGGACGCCGGTAAAGAAGGTGGGCACGGAAAAACCGATCATCGAGATGAAGGTGCCGAGCTGATCGATGAAGGAATACTGCCGATAGGCCGATATCACCCCCACCGGTACCGCGATCAGCGCCCCCAGCACATAGGAAAGCCCCACCACCCACAGGGTTTGCGGCATGCGCTGCCAGACGATGTCCATCACCGGGCTGCGGCTCTGCCAGCTGATGATGCGCTGCTGGCCCTCGGCCCAGCTGGTGCCGAAGAGGGTGTCGAGCATGTGCAGCGGTTCGACCCAGAAGAACTGCTGCAGCCATCTCAGAAAGCGCACATGGGTGGGCTGGTCGAGGCCGAGCGCGATGCGCATCTTTTCCTTCACTTCGGGGGGCACGGTCAGGGGCACGTTGGCCATGGGATCGCCCGGCGCCAGTTCGAGCAGCAGGAAGATCACCAGAGCGATGAACAGAAGCGTCGGGATCGCCAGCAGCAATCTGCGGATGGTGTAGTTCAGCATCGGCGCCTCGGTTTATCGTTCGTTCGTCTGGGCAGGGGTGTTGACAGGACAGACAGGAAGGTGCCGCACCCCGCGCGATGCGGGATGCGGCAGCAGCGCTTGCGTGATCACTTCACGCGATGCCAGTCGGCGATGTTCCACAGTTCGCTGTCCCAGGCATTGATCTTGACGCCGCCCAGGCTGTTGGAATGGGCCGAGACATTGCCGCGATAGACAAGCGGCAGCATGATGTAGTCCTGCATCAGCATGTCGTTCATCTGCTTGGCAAGCTCGGCGCGCTTCTCAAGTTCGCCGGTTTTCGCCATTTCCTCGGTCAGCTTGTCATACTCGGGGTTGCAGTAGCGCGGCATGTTGTTGCCCTGCCACTGGTTGTCCGGGCCGGGGATCTGATCGCAGCGCCAGTTCGACATGTAGGCTTCCGGATCCGTGCCGTCGAAGTTGTTGGCATACATCTCGACATCGGCATAGAACTTCTGGAAGGTGTCGGGCGAACCCGGATCGGAGCCGAAGAACACCGAGGCATCGATGTTGCGCAGTTCGGTTTCCACCCCGATCTGCTTCCACCATTCCTTGATCAGCGCCTGGAAATCCTGGCGCACGGCATTGGTGGAGGTCTGATAGAGGATCGACAGGCGCACGCCATCCTTCACCCGCACACCGTCGGGGCCGGGTTTCCAGCCGGCGTCGTCAAGCACCTTCTTGGCGCCTTCGATATCCTGTTCGAGGCAGCTGTCATTGGCCTTGGAGGCATAGATTTCAGGCGCCGGCAGCACGTTGCAGGTAAGCTTTCCGGCCGGCCCATAGCCGATTTCCACCAGCAGCGGGCGGTCGATCGCCATCGAAAGCGCCTTGCGCACGGCCTTGTCGGTCAGGAAGGGGTGGGGATGCTTGACGGTCGAACGCTCGTCGCCCCATTTGGAATCGGGATCGGTCAGGTTGATCATGATCCGCTCGACCAGCGTGCCGAAGGACGACACCACCTTGCCCTTGCCCGCTTCCTGCATCTTCTGCAGCACGTCGGGGGCAAGCTGAAGGTTCCAGGCGTAATCGAATTCGCCGGTTTCCAGCACCGAGCGTGCCGCTGCGGTGGCATCGCCGCCGCCCTTGAAGGTGACGGTGGCGAAGGCCGGCTTGTCGGCTTCGCGATAGTTCTCGTTGGCCTTCAGCGAGATCACGTCATTGGGGCGGAATTCGGTTACCACGAAGGGGCCGGTGCCCACGGGCGCGAAGTTCTGCTCGGAACATTCGGGCGCCTTGGGGCCCATGCAGTTTTCGAACTGGGCCTTCTGGATGATCGGCGCCTGCGCCCCCACGAAGGGGCCATAGGGGAAGGGCTTGGGCACTTCGAAATGCACCACCACGGTCAGTTCGTCGGGGGTATCGATGCTGGCCACGTTGCCGAACTTTTCCTGCTGGGCGCAGCCTCCGCCGTCGGCGGTGCAGTATTCCCAGGTGAACTTCACGTCTTCCGAGGTGACCGGCGTGCCGTCGGACCACTTGAGGCCGGGCTTCAGCTTCCAGGTGATCGATTTCAGATCTTCCGAGACGCCGCCGTTTTCAACGGTCGGGATCTCCTGGGCAAGCCAGGGCACCATGTTGCCGTTTTCGTCATAACGGGCGAGGGGCTCGATCACCATCGAGGCGGCGAAAAGCTCCTTGGTGCCGCCCGAAAGATAGGGGTTCATGATCGAGGGCGCCTGCCAGAAGATGATGTTGAGGTGGCCGTCGTCGCCCCGCCCGGCGAAGGCCGCCGAGGCAAAGGCGGCCGATGCGGCCGCACCCATGAGCATGCTTTTCAGTTTCATGTGTCTTCTCCTTGCTGGATGGCTCGTTTCCTCATGTCGCGTCTCCTTGTTGATCTGCGGCCGCGGCCGCGGGAGCTTCTGGTATTTTCGTTCCGTCATGCAGGTGGCAGGCCACGAAGCGGCCCGGGGCCACCTCTGTGAATGCCGGTTCCTCGTGATGGCAGACCGGCATCACCCGCGGGCAGCGGGTGCAGAAATTGCAGCCTTTCGGCGGATTGGCCGGGGAAGGAACATCACCCTGAAGGATGATGCGCTTCACCTTCTCGGCACTGGCCGGATCGGGATCGGGCACGGCGGAAAGCAGCGCCTGCGTATAGGGGTGAAGGGGGGTTTCGTAAAGATCGTCGCGCGGGGCAAGTTCAACCACCTTGCCCAGATACATCACCGCCACGCGGCTGGCGATGTGGCGCACCATCGAAAGATCGTGGCTGATGAACAGATAGGTGAGGCCAAGCCTTTTCTGCAGGTCTTCGAGAAGGTTCACCACCTGGGCCTGGATCGATACGTCAAGCGCGGCGATCGGTTCGTCGCAGACGATGAATTTCGGGTTGAGTGCCAGTGCGCGGGCGATGCCGATGCGCTGACGCTGGCCGCCCGAGAATTCATGCGGATAGCGGTTGGCAAAATTGCGGTTGAGGCCCACGGCGTCCATCAGTTCGTAGATGCGTTCAAGCCGCGCGTCGCGCGACAGGCCCGTATGCTCTACCAGAGGCTCTCCGATGATTGCCGCCACCGTCATGCGCGGATCGAGGCTGGCCTGGGGATCCTGGAACACCATCTGCATCCTGGGCCTGAGCGGGCGCAGTTCCTTCTGCGGTATGTGGCCGATTTCCCGTCCGTCGATCACCACCGAGCCTTCGGTGATGTCGTAAAGGCGCAGAATGGCGCGCCCGCAGGTGCTTTTGCCGCAGCCCGATTCGCCCACCAGGCCCAGGGTTTCGCCTTCGTGGATATCGAAGGAAACGCCATCCACCGCCTTCACTTCGCCTACCCGGCGGCGGAACACGCCGGCATGGATCGGGAAATGCATCTTCAGATCGCGGACCTCGACAATCTTCTTCGGCGGGGCAGCGGCATCAAGCATGGCGTTCCTCCCCCGTTGCCGGATCCCAGAAGCAGGCCACGTCATGGCCGCTTCCAAGAGCGATCCGTTGCGGATTCTCGCGGGCGCAGCGTGCAAGCGCATGATCGCAGCGCGGCCGGAACGGGCAGGCAGCGGGAGGCGCGCCCAGCACCGGCGGCTGACCGCGGATCACCCGCAGCTTTTCGACGCGCCTGCCGCGCACGCTCGGCACCGTCTGCAGCAGGGCGCGCGTATAGGGATGCTGGGGGTTGGTGAACAGCTCTTTCACCGGGGCCTGCTCCACCACCTGGCCCGCATACATCACCATCACCCGGTCGGCGATGCCGGCGATCACCCCCAGATCATGGGTGATCCAGACGATCGCCATGCCAAGCTTGTGGCGCAGTTCCTTTACCAGCTCCAGGATCTGCGCCTGGATCGTCACGTCAAGGGCGGTGGTGGGCTCGTCGGCAATCAGCACTTCGGGATCGCAGGCCAGTGCCATGGCGATCATCACCCGCTGCCGCATTCCGCCCGAAAACTGGTGCGGATAGTCGTCAAGCCGGCGCTCCGCATCGGATATGCCCACCAGTTCCAGCAGTTCGGCGGCGCGCCGGCGCGCTTCCGGCCTGGTCATGCCCATATGGGTGCGCAGCGGCTCCGTCAATTGAAAGCCGACGGTGAACACCGGGTTGAGCGATGTCATCGGATCCTGAAAGATGAATCCCACCCGCGCCCCGCGCACCTTGCGCAGTTCCTCGGGGGTCATCCCGAGCAGGTCGCGCCCGTCAAGCAATGCCTGCCCGCTGCGCACTTCGGCCGGGGGCGAGGGCAGAAGCCCGATCAGCGACATCATGGTAACGGACTTCCCGGACCCCGATTCGCCCACCACGCCCAGCAGTTCGCCCGGGCGAAGATCGAAGCTCACGTCGTTGACCGCGTGCACCTCGCCGCTGCGGGTTCGGAATACTGTCCGGAGATTTCTGACATCAAGAACAGGCATTGCCCCGTCGGGCATGTTCGGTTCCCCCCAGAGGTATTTCCATGGCGCGGCGCATTTCACCGCCGCGTTCTCGTTTGTGGCCTGACGTTAGCAGGAAATCCTTTTGCTTCAACCGAAAATCCGGCCGGGTTCCGAGCGACTTCGCGTCATCCGCGCAACCCGCTTGACCTTGCCGCCGCCCGGGCGCAACCTGCGGGCCGATATCCGGGAGCAAGACGAAAATGGAAATCGCGGAAACCGCCCGTGGAATTCTGGAGCGCCTGGTGGCCTTCCCGACGGTAAGCGACCGCCCGAACCTCGATCTGGTGGAGTGGGTCGGGGCCTGGCTCGGCGCGCGGGGGATCGAAATGCACCGGGTGTGGAACGCCGAGCGCACCAAGGCCAGCCTGTTCGCGCAGGTCGGCCCCGCCGTATCCGGCGGCGTGGTGCTTTCAGGACATACCGACGTGGTGCCGGTCGAGGGGCAGGAATGGCACAGCGATCCCTTCCGGCTGACCGAACGCAACGGCCGCCTCCATGGCCGCGGCACCTGTGACATGAAGGGATTCGATGCGCTGGCACTGGCCGCGCTTGCCGCGGCAGATGCGCGCCGGGGCGATCTGAAACATCCTCTGCAGATCGCCCTTTCCCATGACGAGGAAGTGGGTTGTCTTGCCGCTCCCGCGCTGATCTCCGCGATGCAGAAGGCCCTGCCGCCGCCCCGCGCCGCGATCATCGGCGAACCGACGATGATGCAGCCGGTCTGCGGCCACAAGGGCGGCTATGGCTATGACGTGCACCTGCGCGGTTACGAGGTGCACTCGTCGCTTCTGCACCGGGGGGTATCTGCGGTGATGCAGGGCGCACGGCTGATCGAATGGGCCAACCGCATGAACGAGGCCAATGCCGCAAGCCCTCCGGGCGAAACCGCCGCCCTGTTCGATCCCCCCTTCACCACGCTGCATGTGGGCCGGATCACGGGTGGCACCGCCCACAACATTACCGCAAGGGATTGCCGCTTCGTTCTGGCCATGCGGGTGCTGCCCGATGAGGATCCGGCAGATTGGCGGCGCGCCTTCCTGGAGGAGGCGGAGCGTATCGAGGCGGCAATGCGGGCGGTGCGCCCTGAAACCGGGATTGACATAACCGAGGTGTTCGAGGTGCCCGCGCTTCGCCCCGAACCCGATGGCGCCGCCGAAACCCTGGTGCGCCGTCTGACGGGCGAGAACGCGCGCCATTACGTTTCCTACGGCGCCGAGGCCGGGCAGTTCCAGCAGGCGGGCATGAGCGCCATCGTCTGCGGCCCCGGCAACATTGCCCGGGCCCATCAGGCCGATGAATATCTGGAAATCGCACAGTTCGAGAAGGGAGCCGCCTTCATGGCCCGCCTGATCGACGATCTTTGCAGGGAGTAAGCAACATGCCGATCAAGAACCGTTTCGCCGAGATGCAGGCTGAAATCACCGCCTGGCGCCGTCATCTGCACGAAAATCCCGAGCTTCTGTTCGATACCCATGAAACCGCCGCCTTCGTGGCGCAGAAGCTGAAGGAATTCGGTGTTGACGAGGTGGTAACCGGGATCGGCCGCACCGGCGTGGTGGGGGTGATCCGCGGCCGCCGGAATGATTCGGGCCGGGTGATCGGCCTGCGCGCCGACATGGATGCGCTGCCCATCGAAGAGGCCACCGGCCTGCCCCATGCCAGCAAGGTGCCCGGAAAGATGCACGCCTGCGGCCATGACGGCCACACCGCGATGCTGCTCGGTGCGGCGAAATACCTGGCCGAAACCCGCAATTTCGATGGCACCGCAGTGGTCATCTTCCAGCCCGCCGAAGAAGGCGGCGGCGGCGGCAAGGAAATGGTGGACGACGGGCTGATGGAACGCTTCGGGATCGATGAGGTCTATGGCATGCACAACATGCCGGGCTTTCCCGTGGGCCAGTTCGCGATCCGCCCGGGGCCCTTCTTCGCTTCGGCGGATGAATTCGAGATCAAGGTCGAAGGCAAGGGCGGCCATGCCGCCATGCCGCATACCACGGTGGATACCACGCTTGCAGCCTCTCACATCGTGGTGGCGCTTCAGTCGATCGTCAGTCGCAACCTTGATCCGCTGAAACAGCTGGTGGTCTCCGTTACATCCTTCAGAACCGATACCGGGGCCCACAACGTGATTCCCCAGAAGGCGATCCTGCGCGGCACGGTGCGCACGCTTGATCCCGAGGTGCGCGACATGGCCGAGAAACGGCTGAAGGAGGTCTGCGAACGCACGGCCGAGGCTTTCGGTGCCGTGGCACGGGTGGCCTACACGCGCGGTTATCCGGTAATGGCGAATGCCGAGGAGCAGACCGAATTTGCCGCCGCGGTTGCGGAAAAGGTGACGGGGGCCTGTGGCCCGGCGCCCCAGATCATGGGGGGCGAGGATTTCGCCTTCATGCTCGAAGCCCGCCCCGGTGCCTATATCCTCGTGGGCAATGGCGATACGGCGATGGTCCATCACCCGAAATACGATTTCAACGATGAAGCCATCCCCGCCGGCTGCAGCTGGTGGGCCGAGGTGGTGGAAAGCCGGATGCCGGTATCGTGAGGGCGGGGTGCATGCGGGCGCGCAACGCGAAAGGCGGGCGGCGATGAAGCCGTTCCTGATCCTGCAGCTGCGCCCCGAGGGCGAGGCCGCCGACGACGAATTCCGTGCCTTCCTGGAAAAGGGCGGGCTTGGTTCGGGCGAGGTGCGCCGCATCCGCCTGGACCAGGAGCCGCTGCCGCCGGACCTCGATCTGCATGATTACAGCGGCGTGATCGTGGGCGGCGGGCCGGGCTGCGTTTCCGACCCGCCCGAGACCAGGGATCCGCTGGAGGCCGCGATCGAGGCCGCGATCATGGGGCTGATGCCGCAGATCACGGACGAGGATTTTCCCTTTCTGGGCTGCTGTTACGGGATCGGGATCCTGGGTGCGCATCTGGGCGGGCCGGGCGCCGTGAGCAAGGAAAGATGGGCCGAGCCGGTGGGGGCGGCAAGCTGCGAGATCACCGGGCAGGGTGCATGCGATCCGCTGCTGGCGGGGTTGCCGCAGGCCTTCACGGCGCTGGTGGGGCACAAGGAGGCGCTGCAGTGCCTGCCCGCGGGCTGCGTGGATCTGGTGCGTTCGGATTCCTGCCCGTTCCAGATGGTGCGGCATGGCAAAAACGTCTATGCCACCCAGTTCCACCCCGAGGCCGATGCGGCGGTGTTCGAACGGCGCATCCGCCTTTACCGCAACCACGGTTATTTCGCGCCCGATGAGGCCGACGATCTGATCCGTGCGTTGCAGGGTGTGAATGCCGAAGCGCCGGGGAAGATCCTGCACAATTTTGTGCAACGCTACCGGCGGGGCTGAGCGGCGGGGTCGGATGACTTCGGCAGGGATATCTGCAGGATCGGTGACAAGGCCGGGAGGGCCGGGGCCCCTCGGGGGATCGCGGTGCGGTTGCGGCGGGATGTTGCCGCAGGAACCGTTCAGCCGCCGGTGTGGCTCATGTGGCGGCTCATGCGGCCCGTGACATCGCCGCGCGAATAATCGAAATCGTGCCCCTTCGGCTTGGTGGCGATGGCGGCGCGGATGGCGGCGATCAGGGGGGCGTCGTCTTCCGGGTGGGCGCGCAGCGGTGCGCGCAGGTCGGCCTTGCCCTCCTGTCCGAGGCAGGTATAGATCTCGCCGGTGCAGGTGATGCGCACCCGGTTGCAGCTTTCGCAGAAATTGTGGGAAAGGGGGGTGATGAAGCCGATCTTCTGCCCGGTTTCGTGAAGCCGCACGTAGGTGGCCGGCCCCCCCGAGCGTTCGGCCAGGTCGGTAACGGTGAATCGCTCTTCGAGGCGGGCGCGCAGCTCCTTCAGCGACCAGTATTGATCGAGGCGTTCCTCGTTGCCGATATCACCCATGGGCATTACCTCGATGAAGGTAAGGTCCATGTCGCGCGCGGCGCACCACTCCTGAAGGGTAAAGAGTTCGTCTTCGTTGAAACCCTTCAGGGCCACGGTATTGATCTTCACCCGCAATCCCGCGGCCTGGGCCGCGTCGATCCCCTTCAGCACCTGGCTCAGGCGGCCCCAGCGGGTGATACGGGCGAATTTCCTTTCGTCGAGCGTATCGAGCGAAATGTTGACGCGTCGCACGCCGGCGGCTGCCAGATCATTTGCGAAACGGTGCATCTGCGAACCGTTCGTGGTGAGCGTCAGCTCGTCAAGCGCGCCACTTTCCAGATGCCGGCCCATGGCGTTGAAGAATGTCATGATGCCCCGGCGCACCAGCGGTTCGCCCCCGGTGATGCGCAGCTTGCGCACGCCAAGCCCCACGAAGGCCGAACACAGCCGGTCAAGCTCTTCAAGGGTCAGCAGATCCCGCTTGGGCAGAAAGGTCATGTTTTCGCTCATGCAGTAGACACAGCGAAAATCGCAACGGTCGGTGACCGACACGCGCAGATAGGTGATGGCCCGCCGGAACGGATCAACGAGGGAGGGTGCGCTTTCCATGGCATAAGGTTACGCCCCGGGTGCGGGTATGGCAAGCGCGAATGGCATTGAGCGGGGGGCGGTTGTAGCCTAGCCTTGCAGCAGGAAAACAGGGCCGCAGGAAAGACGGAGAGAAGCGCATGGGCATGTTTTTCGGGAAGCGCCCTTCGGGAGGCGGCGTTGAAGCCTGGGAGGCGTTGCGCGCGGGGTTTCGCTGGGATCTGCCATCACGCTTCAACATGGCCGAGGCCTGTTGCACCCGCTGGGCGCTTGCCGAACCCGGGCGTCTGGCGCTCATCCATCTGGCAGCCGATGGGCGGGAGCATCATTTCACCTATGGCGCGTTCGAGGAACAGGCGGCGCGGCTGGCCCGGGCACTGGCGGCGCGGGGGCTGGAGCGGGGCGACCGCGTTGCCATCCTGCTGGCGCAGGCACCCGAAGTGCTGATCACCCATTTTGCCGCATGGAAACTTGGCGCTGTCACCCTGCCCCTGTTCACGCCCTTCGGCCCCGATGCGCTGCAATACCGTCTGGCGGATGCCGGTGCGCGGATGGTGGTGACGGACCGCGACAACTTCGAGAAGCTGGCGTCGATACGCGCTGATCTGCCCGACCTAGCCGAGGTTTTCTGCATCGACGGCGCTCCTGCCGGCGCCCGCGATTTCCACGCCGAGATCGCGGCCGCCGCGCCGCTTGCGCAACCGGTGCAGACCGGCCCCGGCGACCCGGCGCTTCTGGTCTATACCTCGGGCACCACCGGCCCGCCCAAGGGGGTGCTGCACGGCCACCGGGTGCTGATCGGTCATCTGCCGGCAGTCGAACTGCATCACGAATTCTTCCCCCGCCCCGGCGATCGCGGCTGGACGCCGGCCGACTGGGCCTGGATCGGCGGGCTGATGAACCTGGCGCTGCCCTGCCTGTTGCACGGGGTGCCGTTGCTGGGGCACCGGATGCGCAGGTTCGATCCCGAGGCGGCCTTTGCCCTGATCGCGGGGCAGGGGGTGCGCAATCTGTTCCTGCCGCCTACGGCGCTGCGGATGATGCAGGGGGCGATGCGATCGCCGGGCGGGATGCCTGCGGGGATGGTGGTGCGCACCGTCAGTTCGGGCGGCGAAAGCCTGGGTGCGGGGCTGCGCGAATGGGCACGTGATGCAATGGGCGCAAGCGTCAACGAAATCTATGGTCAGACCGAGTGCAACCTGGTGATTTCCTCGTGCAATGCGCTGTTCGAAACCCCCGAAGGTGCCATGGGGCGTGTCGTGCCGGGGCATGAGGTGGCGATCGTCGGTGCGCGGGGGCAGGTGCTGGGCGATGGCGAGGTGGGCGAGATCGCGGTGCGCGCGCCCGATCCGGTGATGATGCTTTCATACTGGAACCGCCCCGACGCGCAGGAATCGAAGTTTGTCAATGGCTGGCTGCGCACCGGCGATCTGGGTCTGCGCGACGGCGCGGGCTTTTTCACCTATGTCAGCCGGGATGACGACGTGATCACCTCGGCCGGCTATCGTATCGGCCCTTCCGAAATCGAAAGCTGTCTTGCCGCCCATCCCGATGTGGTGATGGCGGCGGCGGTTGGCGTGCCCGACGATCTGCGCACCGAAGTCGTGGAGGCTCATGTGGTGTTGCGTGCCGGTTTGCGGGGCAGCGAGGAACTGGCACGGGCGCTGATCGCACGGGTGCGCAGGAAGGTTTCGCCCCATGTGGCGCCGCGGTGCATTCACTGGGCCGAAAGCCTGCCGATGACGGCAACCGGCAAGATCATGCGCCGGGCGTTGCGCGCGCGCAGCTAGGCAGCTAGGTGGTCCGGCCAAGGGCGATCAGGGGGCGGCCAGGGCGAGGCGGATGGCGCTCAGGAGGGGGCCTTGCCGCTGCGGGGAGTGGCGCGCAGCCCGCGCAGGAGCGTCCGGGGCGTGATCCGGCCGATCACCCGGCCGTTCTCGTGCACCGCAAAGGGGCGGGATGTTTGCAGCACCTCGTCCATCACCGCGCCGATCAGGGTTTCGCCAGAGACGGCCCCGCAGGCCGTTGTGTTGTCCGCGCCGCCATCTTCGAGCGGTTCCATCACGTCGCGCGCGGTGAGCACGCCAAGCGGATTCATGTGGGCCACGAAATCGGCCACGTAATCATTGGCCGGGGCGGTGAAGATATCGCGCGGGGTGCCGCACTGGATGATCCGCCCGCCCTCCATGATGGCGATGCGGTCGCCCAGGCGAAAGGCTTCGTCCAGATCATGACTGACGAAGATGATGGTGCGTCTGAGCTTGCGCTGAAGTGCCAGCAGTTCGTCCTGCAGGTGGGTGCGGATCAGGGGATCGAGTGCCGAGAACGGCTCGTCCATCAGCAGGATCGGGGCACGGGTGGCAAAGGCGCGCGCCAGCCCCACCCGCTGCTGCATGCCGCCGGAAAGTTCGTCAACCCGCCGGTCGGCCCAGTCGGAAAGCCCCACCAGGGCCAGCTGTTCGGCAACCCGCGCGCGGCGTTCGGCGCGGCTCATGCCGCCCAGCTCAAGCCCCAGCCCCACGTTTTCGCGCACGCTGCGCCAGGGTAGCAGGGCGAACTGCTGGAATACCATGGCAATCTGCGAAAGCCTGAGCCTGCGCAGGGTGGCGGCCTCGGCATGGGTGACATCCACCATGCGCTGTCCGTCATCCACCAGCACCCGCCCCCGCGTTACCGGGTTGAGCCCGTTCACCGCCCGCAGCAGCGTGGACTTGCCCGAGCCCGAAAGCCCCATCAGCACCAGGATTTCGCCCGTTTGCACGGTGAGTGTGCAGTCATGCACGCCCAGCACCTGGCCGGTGGCTTCCTGCACTTCGCTGCGTGAGCGCCCCGCGTCCATCAGCGGCAGGGCGCTTTCGGGGCGTGGGCCGAACACGATCGAGACATTCTCGAACACCACGGCCGGGCGCGCCCCGGGGGAATTGGCGGGCGGTTCCGGCGCGCTCATTTCCGCCCCATCCGCAGCATCCGGTCAAGCATTACCGCCACCACCACGATGATGAATCCGCTTTCGAAACCAAGCGCGGTATTGACGGAATTGAGCGCCCGCACCACCGGCACCCCCAGGCCGTCGGCCCCCACCAGCGCCGCGATCACCACCATCGACAGCGACAGCATGATCGTCTGGTTGAGGCCGGTCATGATCTGGGGCAGGGCCCAGGGCAGTTCAACCTTGAACAGCCGCTGGCGGGGGGTGGCGCCAAAGGCTTCGGCTGCTTCCAGAAGCGCCTTCGGGGTGCTGGCCACGCCAAGCTGCGTCAGGCGGATCGGGGCAGGTAGCACGAAGATCACCGTGGCGATCAGCCCCGGCACCATGCCGATGCCGAAGAAGATGATCGCCGGAATGAGATAGACGAAGGCCGGCAGGGTCTGCATCAGATCGAGCACCGGGCGCATGGCGCCGTAAAGGCGCGGGCGATGTGCCGCGGCAATTCCGATCGGCACCCCCAGCCCCATGCAGACCACGCAGGAGGACAGCACCAGCGTCAGGCTTTCGGTGGTTTCCTCCCAATACCCCTGATTGAGGATGAACAGAAAGCCCAGAAGCACCAGCAGCGGCGCCTGCCAGCTGCGCTGCACTATCCAGGCCAGGGCCACGAACCCCGCGATCACGACCAGCGGGTGAGGGGTCTGCAGCAGCCACAGGATGTTGTCGATCAGCAGTTCCAGAACCCATGACAGCCAGTCGAAGAAGGGCGCGGCCGTATCCTGAAGCCAGTCGATCGCCCGCCTGGCATATCTGCCGATCGGGATCTTGGTTTCGGTCAGCCATTCCATTGCCGGCCCCTCCTCTGGCCAGGGCGCAGCCCCCCGCCCGGCGCGGGCGAGGGACGGTTTCAGGGAGTTCTGTTGTCAGAGACCAAGCGCCTTCTTCACGGCCTCGGCGCCGTCCGTGCCATCGCGGGCGGTCACGCCATCAACCCATTTCAGCGCCACTTCCGGGTGTGCCTTCAGCCAGGCCCGCGCCGCCTTGCGGGGCTCTTCGCCGTCATTCAGGATGGCGCCCATGATCTCGTTTTCCATCGGCAGCGAAAAGACCAGATTCTGCAGGAACTTTCCGACACCAGGGCATTCTTCCGCATAGCCCGCGCGGGTGTTGGTGTAAACGGTGGCGCCGCCGAAGTCGGGGCCGAACCAGTCATCCCCGCCGGTCAGGTAGGTGATCTCGAAACTGGCGTTCATCGGGTGGGGCTCCCACGCCAGAAAGACGATCGGCTCGCTCTTCTTTCCGGCACGCGCGACCTGCGCCAGCATCCCCTGTTCCGAACTTTCCACCAGCCTGAAATCCTTCAGGCCGAAGGCATCCTGCGCGATCATGTCCATGATCAGGCGGTTGCCGTCGTTTCCGGGCTCGATGCCGTAGATCTTGCCGTCAAGCGCATCCCGGTGGCCGGCGATGTCGGCGAAATCGCGGATGCCCAGATCGGCACCGGCCTTGTTGGTGGCCAGGGTATATTTGGCGCCTTCGAGATTGGCGCGCACCGTATCCACGGTGCCGGCTTCGCGATAGGGGGCGATGTCGGCTTCCATGGTGGGCATCCAGTTGCCCAGGAACACGTCCACATCCCCCTGGGCAAGCGCGGTATAGGTGACCGGCACCGACAGCACCTTGGTTTCGGTTTCATAGCCGAGCGCTTCGAGCACCTCGCTGGCGGCGGCGGTGGTGGCGGTGATGTCGGTCCAGCCCACGTCGGAAAAGGTGACCCTGGCGCAGCTTTCCGGCTCCTGGGCCTGTGCGGGTGCGGCAAGGGCGGCAAGGGCCAGGGCCGCAAGGGTTTTTCTGAAAGTCATGATCGGCTCCCTGTTTTCTTGATTGACGAGTCAATTAAAAGCGCGCATTTTCGGGCATGGCAAGCATTTTCGGAGGAAACATGCCCAAGCTTGGAATGGAGCCTATACGCCGCGAGGCCCTGATTGAAGCCACAATTCACGAAATCGGCCACAGGGGATCTCTGGATGTGACGGTGAGCCAGATCGCGCGCCGCGCCGGCGTTTCAAGCGCGCTGGCGCATCACTATTTCGGCGGCAAGGAGCAGATATTCACCGCTGCCATGCGCCATATCCTGAGCGTCTATGGCACCCGGGTGCGGGCCGCGCTTGCCCTGGCCGAGGGGCCGCGCGCGCGCCTCGCGGCAATCATCCGTGCCAGTTTCGAGGCCGGCAATTTCCGCCCCGAAGTGATTGCCGCCTGGATGAACTTCTACGTTCAGGCACAGACATCCGAAGAGGCCCGCCGCCTGCTGCGGGTCTATCAGCACCGGCTGCGCTCCAACCTTCTGCATGCCCTGCGGCCGCTGGCCGGAACGCGGGCACCCGGGATCGCCGCCACGATTGCGGCCCTGATCGACGGGCTCTACATCCGCCATGCCCTGCGCGAGGCCGATCCCGATCCCCGGCGCGCGGGCGACCAGGTGCTTGATGCCCTTGAAGCCCTGCTGGCTTCCCCCGCCGGTTCCCGGAGCCTGCCCGGCGATCGCGCGAAGCACCCGGGCGGTGGCAGGAAGGAGGCATGAAATCATGAGACCCGACGTGCAGCCATCTGCCAGCCATTTCATCAATGGTGCGCCTGTTGAAGATACCACCGGCGCGCCGCTCGGGGTGGTCTTTCCCGCCACGGGCGAGAGGATTGCGCGCCTGCACGAGGCCACCCCGGCGGTGATCGAACAGGCGCTGGCCGGCGCGCAGGCGGCGCAAAAGGAATGGGCGGCGATGAGCGGGCGGATGCGGGGTCGGGTGCTGATCCGGGCTGCCGGGATCATTCGCGAACGCAACCGCGAACTCAGCGTTCTGGAAACCCTCGATACCGGCAAGCCGCTGTCGGAAACCCTGGTGGCCGATGCGGCCTCGGGGGCGGATGCGCTTGAATATTTCGGCGGTCTGGCCGGCGGGCTGACCGGCGAGCACATTCCGCTTGGCGGCGGCCCCGGCGGCGATTTCGCCTATACGATCCGCGAACCCCTGGGGCTGTGCGTGGGGATCGGTGCGTGGAACTATCCCACCCAGATCGCCTGCTGGAAGGCGGCGCCGGCCCTGGCCTGCGGCAATGCGATGGTGTTCAAGCCCTCCGAACTTACGCCGCTCGGGGCGCTGAAGCTTGCGGAAATCCTGCACGAGGCGGGCCTGCCCCCCGGCCTGTTCAACGTGGTGCAGGGGGGGGGCGATGTGGGCGCGGCGCTGGTGAGCGATCCGCGGGTGGCCAAGATATCGCTGACCGGCTCGGTGCCCACCGGGCGCCGGGTTTACGAAATGGCGGCCGCGGGCATGAAACATGCAACGATGGAACTTGGCGGCAAGTCGCCCCTGATCGTCTTTGACGATGCCGATCCCGAAGATGCGGTTTCGGCGGCGATTCTGGGCAATTTCTACAGCGCGGGGCAGGTATGCAGCAACGGCACCCGGGTATTCGTGCAGGGTGGCATCAAGGAAGCCTTTCTCGAGCGGCTCGCCAGGCGCCTGCGGGGTGCGGTGATGGGCGATCCGCTGGACGAGGCCACCAGTTTCGGGCCGATGATATCGGAAGGCCAGCTTGCAATCGTGCTGGCCCATATTGCCAGGGGGAAGGAAGAGGGCGCCCGGCTTGTTACCGGCGGGCGGCGGGCAGAGCGCCCCGGCTTCTTTCTGGAGCCCACCGTCTTTGCCGATGTCACCGACGACATGACCATCGCCCGCGAAGAGATCTTCGGGCCGGTGATGTCGGTGCTAGATTTTACCGACGAAGACGAGGTGATCGCCCGCGCCAATGCCACGCAATACGGTCTGGCCGGGGGTGTGTTCACCCGCGATCTGGCGCGGGGCCACCGGGTGGTGGCCGCGCTCGAAGCCGGCACCACCTGGATCAACACCTACAATCTGACCCCGGTCGAAATGCCTTTCGGGGGGGTGAAGATATCGGGCATCGGGCGCGAAAACGGCCATGCGGCGATCGCGCATTACAGCCGTCTGAAGTCCGTCTATGTGGGAATGGGGGGGGTGGATGCGCCGTTCTGAGGCAGCAGGCCGGGGGCGCTGATGGAGGCCGATTTCGTGGTCGTGGGCGCCGGTTCGGCGGGCTGTGCGCTGGCCTTCCGCCTGAGCGAGGCGGGTGCCTCGGTAATCGTGGTCGAGGCAGGGGGCTCGGATGCCGGGCCCTTCATCCAGATGCCTGCCGCCCTTTCCTATCCGATGAACATGCGCCGCTATGACTGGGGATTCCTCAGCGTGCCCGAACCGCATCTGGGCGGGCGGCGGATGATCGTGCCGCGCGGGCGGGTGATCGGGGGATCGTCAAGCATCAATGGCATGGTCTTCGTGCGCGGCCACCCCCGCGATTTCGACACCTGGGCGGAAATGGGCGCGCATGGCTGGGCCTGGGCGGATGTGCTGCCCTATTTCAGGCGCATGGAAAGCTGGCATGGCGACAATGGCCACGGCAGCGGCGTGCCCACCCCCTGGCGGGGGCGTTCGGGGCCTTTGCACGTGACGCGCGGCGCGCAGCGCAACCCGCTTTACCGGGCCTTCATCGAGGCCGGCCGCCAGGCGGGCTATCCGCTGACCGATGATTACAACGGTTACCGTCAGGAAGGTTTCGGCCCGATGGAGATGACGGTCTGGCGAGGGCGGCGGTGGTCGGCGGCCAATGCCTATCTGCGTCCGGCACTGAAAAGACGCGGCTGCACCCTCGTGCGCGCATTTGCCCGCCGGGTGGTGATCGAAGAGGGCCGTGCGCGGGGGGTCGAAGTGGCGCGACGCGGCAGGATCGGGATGATCCGCGCCCGCCGCGAGGTGGTGATCGCGGCCGGTGCCATCAATTCGCCGAAGCTGCTGATGCTGTCGGGTATCGGCCCCGCCCGCCATCTGGCCGAACACGGCATCCCCGTGCTGGCCGACCGCCCGGGCGTGGGGCAGAACCTGCAGGATCATCTCGAACTTTACATCCAGTATGCCAGCCGCCAGCCGATCACCCTTTACAGGCACTGGAATCTGTTTTCGAAGGCCCTGATCGGGGCGCAGTGGCTGCTTACGAAAAGCGGGATAGGGGCTTCGAACCAGTTCGAAAGCGCGGGGTTCATCCGTTCGCGTGCCGGGGTGGAATATCCCGACATCCAGTATCACTTCCTGCCGATGGCTGTGCGCTATGACGGCAGGGCCGTGGCCGACGGGCATGGCTTTCAGGCCCATGTGGGGCCCATGCGTTCGCCCTCGCGCGGGGCGGTAACCCTGGCCTCGGCCGAACCGGCGGCGGCGCCGCATATCCTGTTCAACTACATGAGCCACGAAGACGACTGGCGCGATTTCCGCACCTGCATCCGTCTGACGCGCGAAATCTTCGCGCAGCCGGCCTTTGCGCCCCATGTGAAACACGAGATTTCGCCCGGTGAGAACGTGCAGAGCGATGACGAACTGGACTGTTTCATCCGCGAGCACGCCGAAAGCGCCTTTCATCCCTGCGGCACCTGCCGCATGGGGGCGACCGAGGATCCGCGGGCGGTGGTCGATCCCGAATGCCGGGTAATCGGGGCAAGGGGGCTGCGGGTGGCCGACAGTTCCGTCTTTCCGCGGATCACCAACGGCAATCTGAATGCGCCTTCGATCATGGTGGGCGAGAAGGCCGCCGACATGATCCTCGGGCGTACGCCCCTGCCGCGCGAGGAGCTTGCCCCCTGGATACACCCCCGCTGGCGCGAAGCGCAGCGCTGAGCCGGGCGGGAAGTTGCCGGTGCGCGGGGCTTCTGCCCGTTCGGCTTGCATTTTTCCCGCAGGAGGCAGATGCAGGATCCTGCCCGGAGGGCGGTGTCGCGACATTGTTTCTTTCGGGCAGGAAACCGAATGACAAGGAGATGACGGAAATGAAGACCTTCGGCTTACTGGCAGCAATCCCCCTTGCGGTCGGTCTTTCTTCGGGTTCTCCACTTGCGGCTGCGGAATGGAGCTATGAAGGCGAGACCGGACCCGGATCCTGGGGCGATCTTTCGCCCGAATTCGCGGCCTGCAAGAACGGCACGCAGCAGTCGCCGGTGGATATCGCCGGGGCGGTCGATGCGGCGCTTGAAGATGTGGAAATTCACTGGAAACCGGCAGAATGGAAGGTGATCAACAACGGGCACACGATCTAGGTAGAGGCGCCCGATGCCGGCCATGTCAGTATTGCCGGCAGGGATTACAGGCTGTTGCAGTTTCACTTTCACGCGCCTTCCGAACACGCGATCAACGGCCGGCGCAGCCCGATGGAAGTGCATTTCGTGCATCAGGCCGATGACGGCACCCTGGGGGTGATCGGCGTGATGATCGAAGGGGGTGGCGCCAATGCCCTGTTCGACCGGATCATGGAAAAAGCGCCGGCGGCAGAAGGCGAAGCCGAACTGGGTGCTGCTGCGGCGCGGGATCTTCTGCCCGACGACAAGAGCGATTTCCGCTATCAGGGCTCGCTGACCACGCCGCCCTGCTCGGAGATCGTTTCATGGAGCGTCATGCAGGATCCGATCCGGGTTTCCGACGGGGCGATCGCCCGTTTTCGCGAACTGCATGACGGTAACGCCCGTCCGCTGCAACCCCTCAATCGCCGCTATCTTCTGAAGGAATAGGCGGAAGGGGCGCCTTCCTTCCGCGCCCCGCCCCGCGCCCCGCACTGCCTCGGTGCTGCATGATCCGTGTCAATGCGGGGCGGAGCGGGGGGCGCTAGCCTTCTGCCGGAAGAGCCGGAATACGGAAGGAGAAGCGCATGTCGAACACGCCACACGAGATCCACGAGGAATTCCCGGAACATGTGGAGCGGATCCGCGATCTGAAAGGGAAAAATGCCCATTTCGCGCGGCTGCTTGACGCGTATCACGAGGTCAACCGCGAAATTCACCGCGCCGAAACCAATGTGGCACCGACCGACGATCTTCACATGGCCGGAATGCGCAAGAAACGTCTGGCGCTGAAGGACGAGATCTTCGCCATGATTCTGAAGGAAGCGGCAGCCGGGCCCTGAAGGCCGCGCCGCTGCGGCGGGCAGGGAACAGGGATGGCATGCGCGGGCCGTTTCGGAAGGCCGGCCCCTTCAGGGCGAACCCAGCCTGAAAAATGCGTGCTGCTCGATCAGCCGGTCCACCTCGTTCGCGCTCAGCGGAAACTCCGCGGGATTGTCCGTTCGGAAGGCCGGTCCGCGCTTGTGGTAATACAGTCTGACCAGGGTCCTGTCGTGCCGGCGCAGCGACATGAACATCATTTCGCCCTGTTCGGGATTGTTGCGATAGGCAGGGCAGGAGACGAGAATCATCACGTGCTCGGGCGATATGAACAGCGGCTTGAGCGTCGGTGCCGGGATGCAGGCGGCCTTGAAATCGGCAAAAATCCCCGACACATGGGCTGTCAGCGGTGCCGCAAGCGGCCGTTCGGCCGCGATCGCCTGGAGCTGGCTCCAGCTGTTGAAACTTTCGCCCGGTGGGATGAGCTCCAGCAGGAACACCTCGGTTCCGTGGCGTGTCTTCTGCCGGGTGCGGTAGGTTTCCGATCTGGCTGCATCTGCCGGTCCGGTGGCCCAGGGCGGCAAGGGCCAGGTGGCGATGGTGTCGAACAGGCGGATCGTCATCACGGGGCCGGTTTCATCGGCATGCGCGGCCGCCGGCAGGGCGGCCAGCACCAGCGAAAGAAGGGCGCCCGGCAGTCTGGATTTCATGGTTTTTCCCTTTCCTGGGTGGCGTTGTCTTCCCCCGCGTCTGCCTTGCCGGATCCTTCGCCGTCTTCCACCTGCCGGCGGAAATTCTCGAAGAAGGTATCGGCCATCTTGCGCGCGAAACCCTGGATCAGCCGGTTGCCAAGCTGGGCCAGCTTGCCGCCGACCCTGGCGTTTACCGTGTAGGAAAGTTCGCAGCCCTCGGGCACCGGGTTCAGCGTTACATCGGCGCCGCCCCTGGCAAAGCCGGCAACCCCGCCCTTGCCTTCGCCGGTGATGGTATAGCTCCTGCCCGGCACCACGTTCGAAAGCGCGATCTGCCCCCGGAATGTGGCCTTGACCGGGCCGATCTTCTGCCGGACGACCGCCTCGAAGCCCTCCCCGGCGTTGCCTGTCATCTCGGTGCAGCCGGGGATGCTGGCCTTCAGCGTGTCGGGATCGTTCAGGTGTTTCCAGACGGTTTCGCAATCGGCGGCGATGATCTGGCTGCCGGTGAGTTCCATGTCGTTCCTCCCTTGCGGACAGGCTAGGCCGGGCACGGCATCGGGTAAACCCGTTTCGATCTCAGTTGTCCACCTCATAGGGCAGCAGACCGCGTTTGTGCGGATCGATGCCGAGCTTGCGTTCGAGCGGCGGGATCGAGCGCTGATGGCAGTCGTGGCGCTCGCAGATGCGACAGGAAATGCCGATGGGATCGAAAGGGCCGGCGGTGGTGTCAAGCCCGTCGGCATAGACAATATCGCCCGCGTGCCTGACCTCGCAGCCAAGGCCGATGGCGAAGCGGCGCACCGGAGCCTTGAAGGCCCCCCCGGGTTTCGAGACATCGCGCGCCAGGCAGAAATAGCGCACCCCGTCGGGGGTTTCGGCCAGCTGGCGCAGGAAGCGCCCGGGCGTTTCGAAGGCGCGATGCACGTTCCACAGGGGGCAGGCGCCGCCGAAACGGGCAAACTGCAGGCGGGTGGCCGAATGGCGCTTGGTGATGGTGCCGGCCTGATCGACCCGCACGAAGAAGAACGGAATCCCCTTCAGCCCTGGCCGCTGCAGGGTGGAAAGGCGGTGGGCCACCTGTTCGATCGAAGCGCCGAAGCGAGTGGCCAGAAGCTCAAGATCATGGCGGCATTCGCGTGCGGCCTCAAGGAAGGGGCGATAGGGCATCAGTGCCGCACCGGCGAAATAGTTGGCCAGTCCCACCCGGGCAATGGCGCGGGCCTCGGGGGTGGCGAAACGGGCCAGGTCGAGCGTGGCCTCAAGCAATGCCGTCTGTTTCAGCAGTGCCAGCTGGTGCAGCAGCTGGAAGCGGCGGGTGGAAGGATCGCTGCGGGTCGAAAGCACCAGCCGTCCGGCCTGCGGATCGAACCGGCGCAGCAGGGGGCTGTCGGTTTCTTCCAGCGTGATCCCGGATTCGACAAGGACGGCTCGCGCCGCGGCTTCCACGTCACGCAGGGCAGAGGGTTCGCCGGATGCCCCGCCGGGGCAGGCGAAATGCTCGGCGGCACGGTCGATCGGATCGATGTAGTTGTCGCAGTAGTGGAAGAAGTCGCGCACCTCTTCCCAGGGGCTGGGCTGGATGCGGGCATCCTCGCGCCCGAGGGCTTCGTCGAGCGAGGCAAGGCGCTCGTGGGTCTGGCGATAGGCGCGGTGCAGGTCGAGAAAGGCGCGCGCCAGCGCCGGGGCGTTCGAGGCGGCAAGGCGCAGGTCGGCCAGCGGCGGAGCCGTATCATTGAATACCGGATCGGCCAGCGCCTCGCGCATGTCGCTGACCAGGCGGCCGGTGTCGCCGCTGGAAAGCTCGGTCACGTCAAAGCCGAATTCCTGCGCCAGCCCCAGCAATACGGTGGTCGAGACGGGGCGGTTGTTGTTTTCCATCTGGTTCAGATAGGGCAGGCTGACGCCGAGCTTCCGGGCAAAGGCCTTCTGCGTCAGTCCGAGGCGGGTGCGCAGTTCGCGCAGCCTGGCACCGGCGTAAAGTTTCTGGCTGGGCATGGGCGGCCTCGCTTGCGGGGCTGGTTTGCAGATCGGCTTGCGGCACTGGTATCCCTTGCAAGGCGGCGGAGCAAGAGAGCAGGCGGCAGGGGGGGCAGAAGGCAGGGCAGAAGGCGTTCGTGTCAGGGAAGTTCACCCCGCAGGGCCAACCGACGTTCGCGGCGGATCACGTAAAGGATCGATACCATTCCCAGAAGCGCACTGGTGAACATGATCCACAAAAGCGGAAACGGCCCGGTGCCGGGGCCAAGCCGGCTGCCGGCAAGGGCCGAAAGTGCGGCCCCGCCGCCGATCATGATCGCGCCGCCCAGCCCCGAGGCCGAGCCGGCCAGTTCGGGGCGCACGCTCAGCATGCCGGCATTGGCATTGGGCAGGGCCATGCCGTTGCCCAGCCCCACGAAGAACATGGACAGGAAGAACAGCGCTGCCGTGCCCAGACCCAGTTCGAACAGCAGCAGCAAAAGCCCCGTGCCCCCGGCCGAGATCAGCGCGCCCCACAGCACCATCCGGTTGACGCCGAAGCGCACCGAATGGCGCCCCGACAGATAGTTGCCGAGCATGTAGCCAAGCGATACCACTCCAAAGGAAATGCCGAGTTCGACGGCGTTCATGCCGAACAGCTCCTTTCCCACCCAGGGTGCACCGCCGAGATAGGCAAAGAAGGCGCCCGCGGCAAAGGCGGCCGACAGGCAGTATCCCCAGAACCGGCGGGAGCCCAGAAGCGCGGGATACTGGCGGAACTGGGCCGCGAAGCTGGTGTTGTGGTGGCGGGCGGTTTCGCCGAGATCGTGCCAGACAAGCCACAGCAGCAACGCGCCAAGCACCAGCATCAGCCAGAAATTCGCCTGCCAGCCGAAGGCGGTATCGAGCAGCCCGCCGAAGAAAGGGCCGATCATCGGCGCCACCGCCATGCCCATGGTGACATAACCGATCATCGAGGCGGCTTCGTTCATCGGCACCATGTCGCGTACGATGGCGCGCGACAGCACCATGCCCGCCGCCACCACCGCCTGCAGCATGCGGAAAAGCAGGAACAGCTCCACATTGGGCGCCAGCAGGCAGCCGAGCGTGGCCAGCAGGAACAGCCCGAGCGCGCCCAGAAGCACGGGGCGGCGCCCGAAGCGGTCGGACAGCGGGCCGATCACCAGTTGCAGGGCGCCGCTGACGGCCAGGTAGAGCGCCACCGAAAGCTGCATGGTGCGGTAATCGGTGCCGAAATGCCGGGTCATCGCCGGCAGCGAGGGCAGGAACATGTTCATGACAAGCGCGGCCAGCCCGGAAAGCAGGATCAGGGTGGCGATATGGGGCGGGGTGGTGCGGTCAAGGAAACGCGCGGCGTGGTGGGGGTCCATGATCCGGAAGTATCCCGTGTGATTGACGGCGTCAATCATTTGCAGCATGATCGGATACTGCATTTCCGCACAGCTCCTGTGCGCCGGTTGCGGCTGCATGTTCCGGGGATACGCCACCGGAAATTTGCGGTATTGCAATTTACCAGATCAAACTTTGCAATAATTTGCAAATTAACGGGAAAATCCTTTTCTCCCGCGCCTTGCGGCGCTAGGCTTGAAGCTCAGCCGGGGAGGTTTCATGCAGGAAATTCTTGATGAACTGGAGCGGCGGCGGGCGGCGGCGCGGATGGGCGGTGGCGCACGGCGCATCGAGGTCCAGCATGCCAGGGGCAAGCTGACGGCGCGCGAGCGCCTCGATCTGCTGCTTGACGAGGGCAGCTTCGAGGAATTCGACATGTTCGTGGCGCATCGCTGTATCGATTTCGGCATGGAAAAAGATCGCCCCGCCGGCGATGGTGTGGTGACCGGGTGGGGCACGATCAACGGCCGCCAGGTCTATGTTTTCAGCCAGGACTTCACGGTATTTGGCGGCTCGCTTTCGGAAACCCATGCGCAGAAGATCTGCAAGATCATGGACATGGCGATGCAGAACGGCGCACCGGTGATCGGCATCAATGACAGCGGCGGCGCCCGCATCCAGGAGGGCGTGGCCAGCCTTGCAGGCTATGCCGAGGTGTTTCAGCGCAACATCATGGCCTCGGGCGTGGTGCCGCAGATCAGCCTGGTCATGGGGCCTTGCGCGGGCGGGGCGGTTTACAGCCCGGCGATCACCGATTTCATCTTCATGGTGAAGGATACGAGCTACATGTTCGTTACCGGCCCCGATGTGGTGAAAACCGTTACCAACGAAGAGGTGTCGGCCGAGGAACTGGGCGGCGCCGGCACCCACACGAAGAAATCCGGCGTGGCCGACGGGGCCTTCGAAAACGATATCGAGGCGCTGCTGGAGATCCGCCGGCTGTTCGATTTCCTGCCGCTGAGCAACCGCTCCAGGGTGCCGCAGCGCCCCTTCTTCGACGATCCCGAACGCATCGAGCCCGCCCTCAATACCCTTGTGCCCGACAACCCCAACCAGCCCTACGACATGAAGGAGCTGATCCTGAAGGTGGCCGACGAGGGCGACTTCTTCGAAATCCAGGCCGAATTCGCCAGGAACATCGTCATCGGTTTCATCCGGCTGGAGGGGCGCACGGTGGGGGTGGTGGCCAACCAGCCGATGGTGCTGGCCGGGGTGCTGGACATCGACAGTTCGCGCAAGGCGGCACGCTTCGTGCGCTTCTGCGATGCCTTCGATATCCCGGTCCTCACCTTCGTCGATGTGCCCGGCTTCCTGCCCGGCACCGCCCAGGAATACGGCGGCGTCATCAGGCACGGGGCGAAACTGCTGTTCGCCTATGGCGAGGCCACCGTGCCCAAGGTTACGGTGATCACCCGCAAGGCCTATGGCGGTGCCTATGACGTGATGGCCTCGAAACACCTGCGGGGCGATTTCAACTATGCCTGGCCCACGGCCGAGATCGCGGTCATGGGCGCCAAGGGGGCGGTGGAAATTCTCTACCGCAAGGAGCTTGGCGATGCCGACAGGATCGCCGCGCGCACGGCCGAATACGAAAAGCGCTTCGCCAATCCCTTCGTGGCGGCCGAAAAGGGGTTCATCGACGAGGTGATCATGCCCGGATCAACCCGCAAGCGCGTCTGCCGCGCCTTTGCCAGCCTGCGGGGCAAGCAGTTGCAGAACCCCTGGAAGAAGCACGACAACATCCCGCTATGAACCTGCGCCTTCGCACAGCCCTGCCGATGTGCCTGGCCGCGGCCGGCATCCTGGCCGCTCCGGTGCCGGTTTTCGGCCCCGCTGCCATGCCGGCGCGGGCCGGGGAGCGGCAGGAAGGGGGGGCAGGGCCGGTCATTGCCGTGCCCTCCGGTCAGCCGGTAACCTGGCTCGAAACGCTGAGTGAGCCGCCCGGACCGGATGGCAGCGTGGTGCGTTTCCGCTTCCTGGCACCCGCGATTGACCGCGCCACCGGCCACGTGGGTTTCGAGCAGGCGGCGGAAGACATGCAGCACCTGTGCGATACCTTCGCCCTGCCGCGAATCGCTGCGGCCGACCCGCCCCCGGACCGGATCATCATATCGCTGGCCAGCCGCCCGGTTGCGTTCGGGGTCACCAATTCCGAAGTTACCCGGTATTTCGAGGCCTACCGCCCCGGAAAGGGCAGCTGCCACTGGGAGGGCTTCTGATGTTTTTCGTATGCCTGGGGAACGATCGGCGGAAAAATGTAGCATGCACGCCACAACCGCCAGAACACACTGGACAACTGTATGATTTCATCACATTTTCGGCTAACGTGGCCCCAGCCTGCCTCAGGGGGGGCTCGAACGGGCCAGCAGAGAGCCTCTGCTGGCCGGGGAATTGTGGCGAATGCCATGCAGACAGGAGAAGAAAATGTCGAAAACCGTCAAGTTCATCGCTGCCCTCAGCCTGGTCGCTTTCGCGGCTGCCTGCGCTCAACAGGAAGAGCCTGCTCCGATGGAGGAAATGGCACCCGTTGCGGCTGAGCCGACCTACAACAAGGTCTGACTTCGCATCTTCGGGGCGGGCTTCCGGGCCCGTCCCGCACCGGGCCGTTCCGCAAGGCCCGTCGCGCTGCCTGCCGCATGTTGCGGAGGCGGCTTTTTTCGTTCCGCCTTCTGCGGATACCCGTGGGCGGGCATGGAATTTTCCCATTGGATTTTGCTGCGGGATCGGGCAATGTTTCCCTTGCGTAACACCAAACACCTTTTCAAGGAGGACAAAATGCGCTTCAGACATGGTTTTCTGGTGGCTCTCGGCACGGCATCGTTCGTTGCGGCATGTGCGCAGACCGCCCCCGAGCCGGCGCCGATCCAGGCCGAGCCGATCTTCAACAAGGTGGGCGAACCCACGGGCAAATGCACCGGGGGCTATGATTACAACAGTCAGACACAGACCTGCGAGCCACCGCGCTGTGAAAACGGCTATGACGCCCAGGGCATGCCCTGCGACCTCATCAACGATGGCGGGGGCAACAACGGCGGAAACGGCGATAATGGCGGGAACAACAACATCCCCGGCGCCAGCAACTACTGACACTGATCGTTTCTTCTTCGGGGGGGGTGGTGATCTGCCCCGCCCGAAAGCCCCGAACCAGAATCCGCATTGCCGAAAGGCAGGAATGGCGTCGCCGTCATGCCCCGCGATCCGGGCCGGGACCGTGGAGGCAGGCGCATGCTGAAACACCGCGGTTTTCCCGGCCGCCTTTCCGGCACCGATTACCACTTCACCATCCGCCGTCCGGGCAAGAAGGGCGCAACCCGGCTGATCGCGCGTGTGCGCCATGCCGACCGCCGCCCCGCCGACCGCAAGGCCGATGCCGCCTTTCTGGCCGCTCTGTGGCATCATTTCGGCGACCGGCCCTTCCCGCGCGGCAACCTTGACGCGGGGCGGCTGTCGTGGCTTTTCGGCCGCGAGGTGATTCCCGCCGAAGAGCCGTTCGATCCGGAAAGTTACGATGCGCTGCTGAAAATCGACCCCGGGAAAGCCCGCGCGGCCTTTCCCGAGGTGTTTGACGGGGAAAATTCGGCATGAACCCGCCTGAAGAAATGCCTGCTTGGCGGATTTCGGCTCAAAACCGGAAAATGTTGCAGGCGGGCTTTCAATGCGCGGCAAACTCGGTCAGGTTGCGTTGTGAGGCGGGCTCCTCCAGCAAGTTGTCTGTCTCACAATGTCAATACCGTTACCCTTCCCCTTCAGGGTGGTTCGGGCCCGCAAGGCTCGGGCCACCCTTTTTTCTGGCGCAGCTGGCGCAATGCATTCGGCAAGAGCATGCTGAAGCCTTTCGCGGCTGCGGGACGCTCTTTTCGCGCGGCAAGCTTGTGTTATACTGGAAAACCATAACAACACTTGTTGGAGGCAGAAAAAAATGCAGATCAGACTTGTCATCCTCGCTGCGGCTCTGGCCACGCCCCTGTCGGGCTGTCTGCGCACCGATACCGAACGTGCCGTGGCCGGCGCAGCGGCCGGTGCCGTGGTTGCCGACGTGCTTGACACCAATGTGGTGGCCGGTGCGGCCATCGGTGCGGGCGCCGGCGCACTGTGCGACGACGCAGGGCTTTGCAACTGAGGCCGCATGCCCGGCTGACATTGCGGGGCCCGGCCCCCTGACAGCGGCAGCAGCCGGCGGGCGAAGGGTGCCGGCCGCGGGCTGCTGCTTGTCGCCATGTGGCAGGCGACCGGGCAGGTCTGCGGGCCGGTGGCCGGCCACGATGTTTCCCGCTGTTTGCTTCCGCACGGTCAGGCGTTTCCCGGGCCGCGTGTTCCGGTGCGGCCGGCATCGTTTCGCCCTGCAGGGCTTTTTCTCGCCCCGTCCTCTGCCGGCTCTTGCCTGCGGGGGCGGGGTTTCTGGTGTTCGGAGAGCGGGGCGGGGGGAATCCCGCGCGGCCATGCCGCAGGGGAAAGCAACGGAAAATGCAGAGGAGGGGCCATGAGATGTTCGACAAGATCCTGATTGCCAACCGGGGCGAGATCGCCTGCCGCGTGATCAAGACGGCGCGGCGGATGGGAATCGCTACCGTGGCCGTCTGCTCCGATGCCGATCGCAATGCGCTGCATGTGAAAATGGCCGACGAGGTGATCCCTATCGGCCCGCCGCCGGCCGCGCAGTCCTACATCGCGATGGACAGGATCCTTGCAGCGGTGCGCGAAAGCGGCGCCGGGGCAGTGCATCCGGGCTATGGATTCCTGTCCGAAAATCCGGCCTTCCCCGAGGCGCTGGCGGAAATGGGCGTAGCCTTCATCGGCCCGCCGAAGGACGCGATCGGGGCCATGGGCGACAAGATCACCTCGAAAAAGCTGGCCGCCGCAGCGGGGGTTTCCACCGTGCCGGGCTGCATGGGGGTGATCGCCGATGCCGACGAGGCGGTGAAGATCGCCCGCGAAATCGGCTATCCGGTGATGATCAAGGCCAGTGCCGGGGGCGGCGGAAAGGGCATGCGCATCGCCTGGAATGACGACGAGGTGCGCGAGGGTTTCCGGAGTTCGAAGAACGAAGCCGAGGCCAGTTTCGGCGACGACCGCATCTTCATCGAGAAATTCATCACCCAGCCCCGTCATATCGAGATCCAGGTGCTGGCCGACAGCCACGGCAACTGCATCTACCTGGGCGAGCGCGAATGTTCGATCCAGCGGCGGAACCAGAAGGTGATCGAAGAGGCGCCCTCGCCGTTTCTTGATGAGACGACGCGCAAGGCCATGGGCGAACAGGCTGTGGCACTGGCCCGGGCGGTGAATTACGAAAGCGCCGGCACGGTGGAATTCATCGTCGATGGCGAACGCAACTTCTATTTCCTTGAAATGAACACCCGTCTGCAGGTGGAGCACCCGGTTACCGAGCTGATCACCGGCATCGATCTGGTGGAACAGATGATCCGCGTGGCGGCGGGCGAGAAGCTGGCGTTTTCGCAGAGTGACGTGAAGCTTTCCGGCTGGGCCATCGAAAGCCGGCTTTACGCCGAAGATCCCTATCGCAACTTCCTGCCCTCGATCGGCCGGCTCACCCGCTATCGCCCGCCGGCACCGCGTGCCGCGGGGCCGATGCTGGAAAGCGGCAACTGGCCTGATGAGGCCGCGCCCGGCGCAACCGGGGTGCGCAATGACACCGGCGTTTATGAGGGTGGCGAGATCTCGATGTATTACGATCCGATGATCGCCAAGCTCTGCACCTGGGGGGCGGATCGTGCTGCGGCCCGGCTGGCAATGGCCGATGCGCTGGATGAATTCGAACTGGAGGGAATCGGCCACAACCTGCCATTTCTTTCGGCAGTGATGATGCACCCGCGTTTTGCGGGGGGAAACATCACCACCGCCTTCATCGACGAGGAATATCCCGAGGGTTTCCGGGGCGTCGATCTGCCGGGGGATCAGCTGCGCCGGGTGGCGGCGGCGGCGGCGGCCATGTATCGCGTGACCGAAATCCGCCGCACCCGGATTTCGGGGCGGATGGACAACCACGAGCGCCGGGTCGGCAGCGAATGGGTGGTGCGGATCGGCGATCGGGAATGGCCGGTCACGATCAGTGCCGATCCGGCGGGATCGGACGTGTGTTTCGAAGACGACGAATGCCTGAGGGTGGAATCGGACTGGCTGCCGGGGCAGAGCCTGGCGCGGCTCTCGGTCGGGGGGGGGGCGCTGACCCTGAAGGTGGACAAGCTGCCCGGCGGCTTCCGTCTGCGCCTGCGTGGCGCCGACATGAGGGTGCAGGTGCTCACCCCCCGCCAGGCGAAGCTGGCTTGCCTGATGCCCGAGAAACAGCCGCCCGATACCTCGCGCCTGCTGCTGTGTCCGATGCCGGGGCTGATGGTGGGCCTGGCTGTCGAGGTGGGAGACACGGTGGAAGAGGGTCAGGCGCTGTGCACCATCGAGGCGATGAAGATGGAGAACATCCTGCGCGCCGAACGGCGTGCGGTGGTGGCCAGGATCAATGCCGCGCCGGGCCAGAGCCTGGCGGTGGACGACGTGATCATGGAATTCGAACAGGATGTGTAAGACGCGGCTGCCCTGCATGCCGCCCCGGCGGCCCCTGCCATTTCCGGGGGGGCTGTCACCTTTGGTGCCGCTTGCGGGCGGTGCTCAGTTCAGGGCCCCCGGCAGGGCATCGCGCAGGGCGCGCAGTTCTTCCTGGCGCAGCGGTGTCTTGTCGATGGCGCGGGAAAGCTCGCGCGTGCTCCAGGGCTGGGGCTTGCGCAGGATGACGTTGCCGTCCTTGTCGAGCATCACGAAGGTAAAGCCGCGCGGGCGCAGCTTCCGGCGCGCCTCGCTGTTGGCGGCCGGATCGGTGTCGGTGATCACCACCACGTCGCGTTCGATCAGGTCGGCGGGGCGGGCATCAAGCCGTTCCATCTGGAGCAGGAAACGGGGATCGGCCGGGGTATCGGCGAACACCACCAGAGGGCGGGCCTTCCACAGGAAGTCTTCAAGCCGCACGTCGCGGGCGTCCAGCGGCACAAGCTGCCGGGGCGGCGCCGCGTCGGGGCCGGGCGCGCCGGGCTGTGTGATGGCGGATTTCGGGGGCGATTGGGCGAAGGTGGCCGCGGTGGTCAGCAGCAGGCCGGTGGCAAGCAAAACGAGGCGGTTCATGGGCTATTCCTTTCCCTTGCATATAAGCCTCCGGTGGCCGGATACGAAGAGGAAACCGTCACACGGTGCAAAAATTCCGGCATCCGGTCAGTGCGGCACCTGTTCGTGGCCGGGCGGGCAATGACAGAAACGAAGGATGATGCCATGAGTCGCAAGAGAAAAGACTGGGAGCGTCTGGCCGAGAAGGAACTGCGCGGCCGCCCGATCGGGGATCTGATCTGGCACACGCCCGAGGGAATCGACATAGCTCCGGTGCATGACGCGGACGACATTCGCGACCTGCCCCACATGGGCGCCTTGCCGGGGTTCGCACCCTTCACCCGCGGCCCGCGGGCCACCATGTATGCCGGCCGCCCCTGGACGATCCGGCAATATGCCGGTTTTTCCACCGCCGAGGAAAGCAATGCCTTCTACCGCAAGGCGCTGGCAGCCGGTCAGCAGGGCATCTCGGTGGCCTTCGATCTGGCCACGCACCGCGGCTATGACAGCGATCACCCCCGCGTGCCGGGCGATGTGGGCAAGGCGGGCGTGGCCATCGACAGCGTCGAGGACATGAAGATCCTGTTCGATGGCATTCCGCTGGAAAAGGTCAGTGTTTCCATGACGATGAACGGCGCGGTGATCCCGATCCTGGCGAATTTCATCGTGGCGGGCGAAGAGCAGGGCGTGGCGCGCAAGGATCTTTCGGGCACCATCCAGAACGACATTCTCAAGGAATTCATGGTGCGCAACACCTATATCTATCCACCCGAGCCGAGCATGCGGATCGTTGGCGACATCATCGAATACACGATGAACGAGATGCCGCGCTTCAACTCGATCTCGATCTCGGGTTACCACATGCAGGAAGCCGGCGCTACGCTGGTGCAGGAACTTGCCTTCACGCTGGCCGACGGCAAGGAATACGTGCAGGCGGCAATCGCGCGCGGACTGGATGTGGACAGGTTCGCACCCCGTCTTTCGTTCTTCTTTGCCATCGGCATGAATTTCTTCATGGAGGCGGCCAAGCTCAGGGCGGCGCGTTATCTGTGGTACAGGATCATGAGCGATTTCGGTGCGCAGGATCCGCGCTCGAAGATGCTGCGCACCCACTGTCAGACATCTGGTGTAAGCCTTCAGGCACAGGATCCCTGGAACAACATCATCCGCACCGCCTACGAGGCCCTCTCGGCGGTGCTTGGTGGTACGCAATCGCTTCATACCAATGCCTTTGACGAAGCCATCGCCCTGCCGACCGAATTTTCCGCCCGCATCGCCCGCAACACCCAGCTGATCCTGCAGAATGAAACCGGTGTTACCAGGGTCGTCGATCCGCTGGCGGGGTCCTATTATGTGGAGAAGCTTACCGCCGATCTGATCGAGGCGGCAGACAGGCTGATCACGGAAGTGGATGAAATGGGCGGCATGACCAGGGCCGTGGCCAGCGGCATGCCGAAGATGCGTATCGAAGAGGCTGCCGCGCGCCGTCAGGCGGCAATCGACCGGGGCGACGAGGTGATCGTCGGGGTCAACCGCTTCCGCCCCGGGGAAGAAACCCCGGTCGAGATCCTCGAGATCGACAACGAGGCCGTGCGCAAGGCCCAGATCGCGCGGCTTGAAAGGCTGCGCGCCGCGCGTGACGGCAAAGCTGTGGAGCGCAGTCTGGCCGCCCTTGAAGAGGCCGCGCACAGGGGGCGGGGCAACCTTCTGGAAATCGCGGTGGAAGCGGCGCGCGCCCGGGCAACGGTAGGAGAGATTTCAATGGCGATGGAAAAGGCATTCGGCCGCCACCAGGCCGAGGTGAAAACGCTTTCGGGCGTTTATGGCGCGGCCTATGAGGGCGATGCGGATTTCGCCGCGATCCAGCGCGAGGTCGAGACCTTTTCCGAAGAAGAGGGTCGCCGCCCGCGCATGCTGGTGGTGAAGATGGGCCAGGATGGCCACGACCGGGGCGCCAAGGTGATCGCCACTGCCTTCGCCGACATCGGCTTTGACGTGGATGTGGGCCCCCTGTTCCAGACCCCGGAGGAAGCCGCGCAGGATGCGATCGACAACGATGTGCATGTGGTCGGGGTTTCTTCCCAGGCTGCGGGCCACAAGACGCTGGCGCCGAAGCTGATCGAAGCGCTGAAGGCCGGGGGGGCAGAAGACATCATCGTGATCTGCGGTGGGGTGATCCCCCGGCAGGACCACGACTTCCTCAGGGAGGCCGGCGTGAAGGCGATCTTCGGCCCGGGCACCAACATCCCCGAGGCGGCGCGCGACGTGCTGCGTCTGATCCGCGCGGCACGACGCGAAGGGGAAGGGAAGGGGCCTCGCGCCTGAGGCAGATGCCTGGGTGTGAGGCGGGCCGCTCTTTCCTGTGCGGGTGGTCGGGGTTCGGCTCAGGCGCCGTGCTCGTCACGCACCGGGCGCAGAAGCCGCAGCACCCCGTAGCCCAGCAATGCCGAAAGGAAGGATCCCGAAAGCACCCCGAGGCGCACATGATTCATCAGCGCGGGGTCGGCAAAGCTCAGCGATCCGATGAACAGCGACATGGTAAAGCCCACCCCGGCCAGCGCCGAAACGCCCCAGACATGCCCCCATCCGGCCTGATGGGGCAGATTTCCAAGCCCGAGCTTCACCATGATGAACACGGCGCCCATCACCCCGATCTGCTTGCCGGCAAACAGTCCGAGTGCCACGCCCAGGGGCACCGGTGCGGCCATGTCGGACAGGCTCAGCCCCTCGAGCACCACCCCGGCATTGGCAAAGGCAAAGATCGGCACGATCAGATAGAGCACATAGGGTGCAAGCCCGGCTTCAAGCGCATGCAGGGGGGATTTCCCCCATTTGTCCTTCAGCGGGATGAAGAAGGCGGTCAGCACGCCGGCCACCGTGGCATGCACCCCCGATTTCAGCACCAGCACCCACAACACGACCCCCAGCAGCAGGATCGGCGCCACCCGGTGCGTGCCCCTGAGATTGAGCCACAGCATTCCCGCCAGCGGCACCAGCGCCATCAGAAGGTAATCCACCTTCAGTTCGGCCGTATAGAACAGCGCGATGATCAGGATGGCGCCCAGATCATCAAGAATGGCCAGCGTCAGCAGGAAGATCTTGAGCGAGGCCGGCGCGCGTTTGCCCACAAGCGCCAGGATGCCGAGCGCAAAGGCGATGTCGGTGGCGGCGGGAATGGCCCAGCCGTTGAGCGTGGCGGCATTGTTCAGGTTGAGAGCCACATAGATCAGGGCCGGCACGACCATCCCGCCCACGGCGGCCATGCCCGGCAGCACAACGTCGCTCGGGTTTTTCAGCTTGCCTTCCATGATCTCGTGCTTGAGTTCAAGCCCCACGAGAAAGAAGAAGATCGCCATCAGCCCGTCGTTGATCCACAGAAGCAGGGGCTTGGCAAGCCCGGTCTCTCCGATCTGGATCTTCAGATAGGTGCTGAGCAGGGCCTCGTAATGCGGAGAGAGGGCCGAGTTGGCCACGATCATGGCCAGCACCGCAGACAGCATCAGCAGGATGCCCCCCGAGGCATCATGTTTGAAAAACCGGTCGATGGCGCGCAACAGCGGCATGGGGCTGTCCCTCCCTGAGGTTCTCGGTCATTGTTGTGCCATGAGATGAGCCAAGGGCGTGGTGCGTGCAATGGCTGGCAGCGCAAAAGCGGCAGAGTGTCGCAGGTTTCCGCTTGCCGGGGGCATTATTGCGGGCAACCATGCGGGAAATCCGGGCAGGACGGGCAGAAAGGGAAACACCGATGCCGAAACTCGATCATCTGGCGCTGGCGGCGTCAAGCCTTGAAGAGGGGGTGGCGCATCTGGAAGAGCGCCTTGGGGCCAGGCCCTGCCCCGGCGGGGAACATGCGCTGATGGGCACCCATAACGCGCTGCTCGGGATGGGAGATCTCTATCTCGAAGTGATCGCCATCAACCCCGCCGCGCCGCCGCCGGGGCGGCGGCGCTGGTTTGCGCTCGATGATTTCGCCGGCGCCCCGAGGCTTGCCGGCTGGGTCCTTCGCTGCGCCGATCTCGGGGCCGCGATTGCCGCGGCGCCCGATGGGGTGGGGCATCCGCTTGAACTGTCCCGTGGCGATCTGCGCTGGCGCATGGCCGTTCCCGACGACGGGCACCTGCCGTTCGACGGCCTGTTCCCGGCGCTGATCCGCTGGCAGGGCACCGCGCATCCGGCCCGGATGCTGCCCGACAGCGGCCTGCGCCTTGTGCGGCTGGAACTGATCCACCCCGAGGCGGAAGCGCTGGCCGGGGCGCTGGCCGGGCTGCAGTCAGGGCTGCCCGACGATGAGCGCATCGTGGTTCGCTCCGGCGATGCCCCCGCCATGCGGGCCGAATTCGATACCCCTGCGGGCCGGCGCTGCCTGTGAACCGTGCATCTGCATTCCGCCATGCGCCGCTTCCGTCCGGGCCGGCCGCAGGAGGCGGCGGTTTTCAGCTTATCCTCATGCGCAAACTGCTGTAGTCTGGCCGTCAACCTGCGGGGAACGTTTCCCGAATCTCCGTTTCGCGAGGCAAGACATGTCACTCTGGGCCCGGATATACGAAGCGATCACGGCCCTTGCCAGGGGCGAGGGCCTGTCGGCGGTGTTCGAACGCCTGCGGACTCCGCCCGAACAGGGGGTGGGTTTCACCATCGCGGTGATCGCGCTTGGCGCCAAGCTGGCCAAGGCCGATGGGCTGGTAACGCGCGACGAGGTTACCGCCTTTCGCCAGGTGTTCCGCATTCCCGAGGGCGAGGAAAAGCATGCGGCACATGTATTCAACCTGGCCCGGCAGGATGTGGCCGGTTATGAAGAATATGCCCGCAAGATCCGCCGCATGTTCGGCGACGACCGGCGCGAGGTGCTGTGCGATGTGCTTGAGGGGCTGTTTCACATCGCCATGGCCGATGGCAATTACCACCCGGCGGAAGACCGCTTCCTGCACCGCATCGCCGAGATCTTCGGCCTCGAGGAACGCCGGTTCCGGGCCATCCGGGCCCGCTTCGTGCCCGAGGCCGAGCGCGACCCCTACGAGGTTCTCGGAGTCGCGCGCGGAGCCGACATGGAAACCGTCCGTGCCGCCTGGCGCGAGCAGGTGCGCCGCAATCACCCCGACAGGATGCTGGCGCGCGGCGTGCCCGAAGAGGCGGTCCGCCTGGCGCAGGACAGGATGGCGGCGATCAACAGGGCCTGGGAGGAGATCCGGAAGGAAGCCGCCTGATGCTGCGCCTGGCCACATGGAATGTCGAGTGGTTCTCGGCCCTGTTCGACCGCCACGGGCGATTGCTTGACGATCATCAGTGGTCGGGCCGCCATGACGTGACCCGCAGCCAGCAGATCGCCGCGCTCGGGCGGGTGTTTCGCGCCATCGATGCCGATGCGGTGATGGTGATCGAGGCCCCCGACGGCAGCGCCCGGCGCGAAGGCGGTCGTGCGCTTGAAAATTTCGCACGCCATTTCGGACTGCGGGCGCGCCGTGCGCTGCTGGGTTTCGTGAACGACACCCGGCAGGAGATCGCCCTGCTTTACGACTCCGACAGGATGACTGCCCGCCACGATCCGCAGGGTCCCCCGACCGCCCGACGGGATGACACCCGTGCACCGCGGTTCGACGGCACCTTCCGCTGGGATCTTGATGTGGACGCCGCCCCCGAGCGCATCCGTTTTTCGAAACCGCCGCTCGAAGTGGCACTTGAAACTGCCACAGGCGCGCGGCTGCGGCTGATCGGAGTGCACGCCAAGTCGAAGGCACCGCATGGCGCGCGCTCGCCGAAAGAGGCCCTCAGGATTGCCATAGACAACCGCCGCAAGCAGCTGGCGCAATGCATCTGGATCCGCCGCCGGGTGGACGAGGTGCTGGCCGCTGGCGATCCGCTGATCGTGCTCGGCGATTTCAACGACGGCCCCGGCCTGGACGAATACGAAAGGCTGTTCGGCCGCTCGGGAGTTGAAATCGTGCTGGGCGGCAAGGGCGAGATCCCGCTGTTCGATCCCCATGCCGAGATGGTGCTGAAGCGGCGCACGGGCCCCTGGCCTTCGACCGCGCGGTTCTATCTCAAGGCCGAGCGACGCTATTTCACCGCGCTGCTCGATTACATCATGGTGTCGCCCGATCTGCGCTCACGGGCCCGCCGGTGGCGCATCTGGCATCCGTTCGACGATCCCGAATGCTTTGCCGACGAATCGCTGCGGATGGCGCTGCTGGCGGCCTCGGATCATTTTCCGGTGGTACTGGAGCTTGATCCGTGAGTGCTTCTGCGGGCGCGGCCTCGGGCGCAGCGTTCCTGATCGGCGGAATGTCGGTCCTTTTGGCGTTCTCCGCCCCCCGGCCCTTACAAAGCCGCGGTTCCATGTCTATATTCGAAGCATGAAACGTATCGTGCCTGCCCTGCTTCTTGCCCTCTCCATGCCCGGCCTTGCCGGGGGCCAGGAGGCGCCATCCCCCGGGCCCGCCTTTCCCGAAGCCGCGCCCGCTGACCGCATGACCGAGGGCGAAGATCTGAAAAAGGGCCTGATGGAACGGGGGATGAAGCTGTTCATGCGCGGGCTGATGCAGGAAATGGAGCCGGCCCTGCGCGACATGGAAGACATGGCCAGCGAATGGGGTCCGGCGATAGGCGGGCTTCTGGGGCTGGTCGATGATTTCACCAATTACCATCCGCCCGAGATCCTGCCCAATGGCGACATCATCATCCGGCGCAAGCGCCCGGACGAGATGCCTTCCCCCGAAGGGGAAGAGATCGAGCTATGACCGGAAGTGGCCCCCGTTGCCCACCGGGCAGGCGGGGATGGGCGCTCAGGCTTTTCCGGCCCGAGCCCTTTCAAGAACGAACACCCAGGCGGGGATGCGCTTGTTGGTCTTGGCCGGAATTTCCAGGATGTCGTTCAGGGCATATTTTCCCCGCCCCCATGTAAAGAACAGATAGGGCATCACCATCGGATGGGCGCCGAACGGGTCCATCTCGCCGGCGGCAGTGGGGGAATGGGCCATGGTGTGTTCGATATAGATGCGCCCTTCGGGCCGGATCTGCCTTGCCCAGGCGGAAAGAGCGCGCTCGGGGGCCATCGCCTGATCCAGAGAATTGGTATAGACGAAATCGAACGCCTCTTCCCATTCGGGATTTTCTTCGTGGAAATCCCAGACCACCATATGCGGGAATTGCGTGGCAGTTTCCGAGATGTCGGTGCCGATCACCTCGGCACCGGTATGCTTGCGGAACCACTCCACCTCGAAACCGTTGCGTGCCCCGTGGCAGATGCCGCGTTCGGGGGTGATACCCGCCTTCTTCATGTGCCCGGCGATCGCGGACAGGGTATCTTCATCGGCCCAGACCTTGTGCAGCTTGCGCCTGTTGGCCTCGATCTGGGCCTTTCTGTATTCCTCGTATCCGCCCTTGTAGCTGTGCTGATAGAGCAGTTCCAGATGATGGGCTTTCACGAATGCATAGCCGAATTTTCCGGCGATCCGGTTCAGGGTTCCTTTCAGTCCCATGCAGGGGGCTCCTCTGGCTTATTCCTGTGCTTCCGGATCCTGTGCTTCCGGTTTTCCGCGGGGTTCACCGGCTTTCTGCAGACGCTCGGCCTTCCTGCGCACCAGGATGCTGCGCAGATCATGCATGGCCAGCAGCAGGCTGTCGGTGATGTCTGAAAGCTCTTCGGGGGTGGCACGCGATTGCGCCCATTGGGCGGTCAGGTTCAGGTGGTCGATGGTGCGGCGGATGTCGTCGATCCGGCGCCGCTGCAGAAGTGCGCGGCGCTTTCTCATCCATGCGCTGATCGCAGCCCTGTCCTCGGGCAGGAGTTGCCGTTCGCCGTGGGGTCTCACCTCGCCGCTGCGGATGTTGATCACGGCGATCTGTTCCATCTCGATACGGCGCAGGCGGTTTTCGGTATCGACGCGAAACACCGCCGCGCCGTTTTCGCGCACGCGAAAGTAATATGGCGGCAGACCGGTCATGCTGGCTTTCCCGTCACTGGCTCCTTTCCGCCCTTTTCCGGTTCCGCCCCGGCGGGTGCCTGGCGCAGCGCGGCGCAGAAATCCCGGATGCGTGTGCAGGCTTCCCTCAGAGCGTCGTCACTGGTGGCATAACTTATACGGAAGTGCGGCGAAAGCCCGAAAGCCGCACCGAATACCACCGCCACGCCCTTTTCTTCGAGCAGGGCACGGGCGAAGATCTCGTCATTGTCGATCCGCGTGCCGGCCGGGCTTGTGCGCCCGATCAGGCCCCGGATCGAGGGATAGACATAGAACGCCCCATCCGGCACCTGACACTCCACCCCTTCGGCCTGGTTCAGCATGTCCACCACCAGATCGCGCCGGCGTTCGAAATGGCGGTTGTTTCCGGCGATGAAATCCTGCGGACCGTCAAGCGCCGCCACTGCCGCCCACTGGCTGATGGTGCAGGGGTTCGAGGTGGATTGCGACTGGATCTTGCGCATGGCGGCAATCAGTTTTTCGGGGCCGCCCGCATAGCCGATGCGCCAGCCGGTCATCGCATAGGCCTTGGACACCCCGTTGACTGTCAGCGTGCGCCCGTAAAGCGCGGGTTCCACCCCGGCGGGGGTGGCGAATTCGAACCCGTCGAACACCAGATGCTCGTAGATGTCGTCGCTCATCACCCATACATGGGGATGGCGCAGCAGCACATCCGTCAGCGCCTTCAGCTGATCGCGCGTATAGCCCGCACCGGTGGGGTTCGAGGGGGAATTGAAGATCAGCCACTTGGTGCGCGGGGTGATTGCCGCCTCAAGCGATGCGGGGGTCAGGCGAAAGCCCGTTTCCATGTCGGTTTCCACGATTACCGGCGAGCCGCCGGCCAGCAGCACCATATCAGGGTAGCTCACCCAGTAGGGCGCGGGGATGATCACCTCGTCGCCCGCATCAAGCGTGGCCATCAGCGCATTGCAGAGCACCTGCTTGCCACCGCTGCCCACGCTGATCTGGGCGGGTGTGTAATGCAGGCCGTTGTCGCGGGCGAACTTGCGGGCGATGGCTGCCTTCAGCTCGGGCATGCCGTCGGGCGCGGTATAGCGGGTGTGCCCTGCGTCGATTGCCTTCTTCGCCGCTTCCCTGACATGGGGCGGGGTGTCGAAATCGGGCTCGCCCGCGCCAAGGCTGATCACGTCGCGCCCGGCCGCCTTCAGTTCGCGCGCAAGGGTGGAAACGGCGATGGTGGGCGAGGGTTTGACGCGGGCAAGGGTTTCTGAAAGGAAAGGCATGGGCGAGCTCCGCTTTTCGGTGTCCGGAGCCGGTCTTAGGCCGGGGTGGCGGGGCGATCAAGCAAAACAGGGGTGTGAGCAGGCCAATGGCAGAGACGGCGGAAAGCCCCGAAAACCGGCTGAAACGGCTTGGCATGCGCTCGTGGCGGCGCGGAACCCGGGAAATGGACCTGATCCTGGGCCCTTTCGCCGATGCCCGCCTTGGCACGCTTTCACCCGAAACGCTGGACCTTTACGAACGGCTTCTGGGCGAGAACGATCATGATATCTATGGCTGGATCAGCGGCCAGCTTGCGGTGCCGGATCATTATGCCGGGCTGCTCGGGATGATCCGCGCCCAAAGGCATATCCGATGATTCTTCAATGGCTTGCGTGGTTCGATTCGAATTCGAGGCAGTTTTGCGCCTGATTTAACGGAATGTTTGAAAATCCCCGTCAGTCTGCCTGCAGGCTGATTTTGGTGGAGAACATTCATGAGCATGAACAGGGCTGTGGCCGAGGCGGGCCAGAAAGGCATCATCGGCGGATACCTCGAGGCGCTGGGCCTTGTCGAACGGCTGCACAGGCTGCTGCTTGACGTGATCAAGGACGAATTCGAACGCCTCGGCGTGTTGCGGATCAATGCTGTGCAGGGGCTGTTGCTGTTCAACATCGGTGACAACGAGGTGACGGCGGGAGAACTGAAAACCCGCGGTTATTATCAGGGGTCGAATGTTTCCTACAACCTGAAGAAACTGGTCGAGATGGGCTACATGCATCACCAGCGCTGCGAGATCGACCGTCGCAGTGTGCGCGTGCGCCTGACCGAGGAAGGCCGGCGCATCCGCGATATCGTGGCGGCCCTGTTCGAGCGCCACGCCGAGGGGCTGCAGCAGAAGGGTATCCTGGGCACCGACGGGCTTGACAGCATCAATGCCTCGCTGCGCCGGATGGAGCGATACTGGAGCGATCAGATCCGGTACATCTACTGACACGATGCCGGCGCGCCTGACGCATTGCCCTGCGCCCGCCCCCCCCCGCGTCCGGCCTCGCGCGCGCAGTGGCCGCATACGGGGTGCGGCTACCAGTGGCCGGTATTCTTCATGCTGGTCCAGGGCTCTTCCGGGGGCAGCGGATCGCCCATCTGCAACAGTTCGACCGAGATGTTGTCGGGGCTGCGCACGAAGGCCATGCGGCCATCGCGCGGGGGGCGGTTGATGATCACTCCGTTGTCCATCAGATGACGGCACATTTCATAGATGTTCTCGACCTCATAGGCGACATGCCCGAAATGGCGGCTGTCCGAGGGCAGACCCTCGTCGCCGTCCCAGTTCCAGGTCAGTTCGATCGGGCATTCCTCCTGGCCTTCGGGCGCCATGAAGACAAGGGTGAACCGTCCTTCCTCGTAATCCTTGCGGCGGGTGACCTTCAGCCCCAGCAATTCGTAGAAGGCCATGGATCTTTCCAGATCGAGCACACGCACCATGGTGTGCAGATAGCGGATCTTCATGCGGTTTCTCCCGGCGGTTTCCTGCGATGACGGTTGCGGTGGTCAGAACGGGCGCCTCCGGCTTTCCGGTCATCCCATGGAACCACGGAATCCGCGGTGACGGCAACCGCAAATATCCGCAAAACGGGCAGGCTCGTGCGCCGCGGCGGGATTGCGACATTTCCAGCGCATATGGATGTTTCCGCGAAGCGCTGCTCAAGATACAGTTGGCGGCGACTCGCCAGCAGGGGCGGGGCGCAGTAACGGGCCGCAATCAAGAGGATGCCGGAGATGACGCTGACAGCCGAACAGATCGCCGAAATCGAAGCTCAGCGGAGCGATCCGCAGCCCACGCTGCGGGCGGTGAGTGCGGGGGCCGAGAAGCATCTTTACAAGGTGCACGAGGTGCTCGATCATGGTTTCATTCGCCTGATCGACTACATGGGCGACGACGGCGCGATCTGTCAGGCGGCGCGGGTGTCCTACGGCAAGGGCACGAAATCGGTGCAGAATGACGAGAGCCTGATCCGCTATCTGATGCGCCACTGGCATTCCACCCCCTTCGAAATGTGCGAGGTGAAGTTCCATGTCAAGCTGCCGGTTTTCGTGGCCCGGCAGTGGATTCGCCACCGCACCGCCAATGTGAACGAATACTCGGCCCGTTACTCGATTCTCGACCGCGAATTCTATATCCCCGCGCCAGGTGATCTGGCCGCGCAATCGACGATCAACAACCAGGGCCGCGGCGAACCTCTGGGCGAATCCGAGGCGGCGCGGGTGCTGGAGATCCTGAAAACCGATGCCGCGCGCTGCTATGACCATTACGAGGAAATGATCTCGGACAGGGGCAAGCAGGGGCTGGCGCGCGAACTGGCGCGGATGAACCTGCCGATGAACATCTATACGCAATGGTATTGGAAGGTCGATCTGCACAACCTGTTTCATTTCCTGCACCTGCGGGCCGATTCACATGCGCAATACGAAATCCGCGTCTATGCCGAGGCCATCGCCCGCGTGGTGACCGACTGGGTGCCGGCCGCCTGGAAGGCCTTCGAGGATTACCGCATGGGCGGGCGCACGCTTTCGGCCCAGGCGCTTGACTGCATCCGCCGCATGCTGAAAGGCGAGAGGGTAACGGCGGAAAACAGCGGCATGAGCCCGCGGGAGTGGCGGGAATTCGAGGCAGTGATCGGAAAGGCGTGAACACCGCCCGGGATCCGGCATGACAGCAGCCGCCATCGCAACGGGAAAGACATGGAAGGGAATCCCCCGGAGAACCGCGAGAAACCGATCCTGCAGCGCCGCCTTCCCCATGATCCCTGGGGCGATCCGGCGCTTGCGCGCCTGCCCGGGATGAAACCGGTGGCGCCCGGCGAATGGTTATGGGTGGATGAGGCCTATGACAGGCAGATGGCCGAGAGGCGGCGCCTGATCGCCACCCGTCCCCACGATGTTCTGGCGTCGGACGAGGCGGCGCGCGACGCGGCCGAAGAGCTGCTGGGGCTGGTCGTCGGCGAGCTTGCCGGGAAACCCGGCTTCATGCCTGAAGACGGCGCCATGCGCTGCCCCGACGGACAGCGCGTGGCGCTTGCCCATGATACCCCGCATGGCGCTCTGGCCACCCTTGGCGCCCTGGTGCAGGAGGATTTCTGCATTCTCGAAAGGCGCGGGAATGATGCGCATGTCCTGACGGCCGCCGTTCTGTGTTTTCCGGCAAGCTGGACGCTTTCGCAAAAGTTCCTGCGCCCGCTTGACGCCATTCACGGCCCCGTCGTCAGTTATGATTCCCTCATGGCCCGCCGGGTCGGGCACATGTTGAACATGCTGCGTCCGGGGCGGCCGTTGTGGCGGGCCAATGCGCTTTTCTACCGCGATCCGGCGCTTTTCCAGCCCCGCAGCGAGGCGGCGCCGCGCTGCCCTGAAGAAAGAGAGGAAACAGACCGCGTGCCCTATATCCGCTCGGAGCGCCAGACGCTTCTGCGGCTGCCCGGAACCGGGGCGATCGTGTTCTCGATCCATACCTGGCTGGTAATGCGCGAAAGCCTGACCCCGGCACAACGGGTGGCGATGGAGGCCGGCTTGCGGAGGTGAGGCCCCGGGAAGGCTGCGCCTGCGGAGCAGGCCGGAACAGCATGCCCGGCCCCGGTTGCAGCGTGCGCCGCCGGTGCGTTACACGGTTTTCGGCCGCGTTCCCGTTCTGGCGTGCCTGCGGTGTTCGTCCATGAATGCCAGCACCAGCGGGCGGATCGAATCGCGCCAGCCCCTTCCGGCGAATATGCCGTAGTGGCCGGCGTCCGGTTCGAGATGTGCGGCCTTCATGCGTGCGGGCAGGCCGCGCAGCAGGCCAAGCGCCGCCACGCATTGGCCCGGTGCGCTGATATCGTCCTTGCCGCCTTCCACCGTTTTCACCGCCACATCGGTGATGGCGCCGATATTCACGGGCCGTCCCCGCAGGGTGAAGGCATTGCGCGCGATCTCGCGCTTCTTGAAGATGCGCTCGACGGTGGAAAGATAGAACTCGGCCGGCATGTCCATTACCGCGAGATATTCATCGTAGAAGCGGTTGTGCGGATCGTGATCGCCGGCCTCGCCGCGGGCGGTGCGCAGGATCTGTTCGCTGAAGGCGCGGGCATGGCGGGGGCCGTTCATTGCCATGAAGGAAGCCAGCTGCAGCAGCCCCGGATAAACCATCCGGCCCGCGCCCCGGTATTTGAACCCGACCCGCTGAATGGCGATCTCGGCCAGCTGTGCCATGTGCATGCGCCGCCCGAAATCCGTGACATCGGTGGGTGCTGCATCGGGATCGACAGGGCCGCCGATCAGCGTCAGGGTCAGGGGCTGGGCGGCGGGATCCTCGGCCGCCAGATATGCGGTGGCGGCCAGCGCCAGCGGCGCCGGCTGGCAGACCGCGATCACATGGGTGTCGGGGCCGAGATGGCGCATGAAACCGGCAAGATAGAGCGTGTAGTCCTCGATATCGAAATGCCCTTCGGAAACGGGGATGTCGCGGGCGTTGTGCCAGTCGGTGATCCAGACTTCGCAATCGGGCAGCAGGCTTTGCACGGTGGGACGCAGCAGCGTGGCATAATGGCCGGACAGGGGGGCAACCAGAAGCACCCGCCGCGCCTTTTCACGCCGCCCCTGAACCCGGAAGCGCAGCAGATCGCCGAAGGGGCGGGTGATCTCGGGTGTCACCTGCACCATGTGATCGCGCCCGTCTTCGGCCACCACGCTGGCAATGCCCCAGTCGGGTCTTGTCACCATGCGGGCAAAGCTGCGCTCGGCCACCTCGCCCCAGGCGCCCGTCAGCTGCACAAAGGGGTTCGGCACCATCTGCGCCGCCGGAAAGGCCGCGAGGGCGCGCGCGGATGCGCCCAGCCACTGGTTGGCGTTGCGCATGGTTTCCATCAGGTCGTAGGTGGCCATGTAACGCATCGTTTCCCGTCCCCGTGGTTTCCGCTGCCGTTCGCGGTTGCAGCGCCTTGCGGGATCCGTCATCCGCGCTATGCTGCAGGTGCGGCGAACTTAGGGTGAATGGCCGGACATGACAACAGCACGATCCGACAGCGTGGAAGATCTGCCCGATCTGGCCCGCAATCTTGCACGGGTCGAGGCGCTTTCGCAGCGCCTGATCGCGGCCCTGGCGCGCCGCGATCCGCCGGCGCCGGGGCTTGAGGGGCCGTCGCCCGCGCTTTTCGCGCGGGCGGGGGCGGCGATGATGGCGGAATGGATGGCCAACCCCGCCAGGATGATCGAAGCCCAGGTAAGCTGGTGGAGCAGGGCGGTGCAGAACTATGCCGAGGCCCAGCAGGCCTTTCTGAAAAGTGCCGCCCCGTCCGCAGCCCCGCCCGAAGGCGATACCCCCCCCGACCGCCGCTTCAGCCACCCCCTGTGGCAGAGCCATCCCTATTTCAGCCTGATCAGGAAGCAGTATCTGCTGACGGCCGAAACCCTGGAAAACACGGTGGACGCGCTGGAGGGGCTGGACGAGGCGGAGCGTTGCCGTCTGCGCTTCTTTACCCGCCAGATCATCGATCTGATGGCGCCCACGAATTTTCTGCCCACCAACCCGGCGGCGCTGGAGCGCGCCGTCGAAACGGGCGGGCAGTCACTGGTGGACGGCCTTGAGAACCTGGTGCGCGATCTCGAGGAGAACGGCGGCAACCTGCTGGTCACGCTCGCCGACCGGAACGCCTTTCGGGTGGGCGAAAACCTGGCCACCACCGAAGGCGCGGTTGTCTATCGCAACCGTCTGTTCGAACTGATCCAGTATGCACCGCGCACCGAAACGGCGCATGCGGTGCCGCTGCTGCTGTTTCCTCCCTGGATCAACAAGTATTACATTCTGGATCTCAGGCCCGGAAACAGCCTGATCCGCTGGCTTGTCGATCAGGGCCATACGCTGTTCGTGGTATCCTGGGTGAACCCGGATGAATCCTATGCCGATGTGGGGCTCGAAACCTATGTGGACGAGGGCTATCTCGAGGCGCTGCGGGTGGTGAAGGACATCTGCCGGGAAGAGCGGGTGAATGCCATCGGCTATTGCATCGCCGGCACCGTTCTGGCGATCACGCTGGCATTGCTGAAGCGCCGGGGCGACCGGTCCGTGCGTTCGGCAAGCTTCTTCACCACCCTGACCGATTTCAGCGATCCGGGCGAATTCGGCGTGTTCCTGGCCGATGATTTCGTGGATGCGATCGAAACCGAGGCCCGGCGCGAAGGCGTTCTGCGCGCATATTACATGTCGCGCACCTTTTCCTATCTCAGGGCCAATGATCTGGTCTATGCGCCGGCGATCCGCAGTTACATGCTGGGCGAATCTCCGCCGGCCTTCGATCTGCTCTACTGGAACGGCGACGGCACCAACCTGCCGGCGCGCATGACGGTGGAATACCTGCGCCTGCTGTGCCAGCAGAACCGCTTTGCCACCGACGGGATCGGGATCCTGGGCGAACACGTTCGGATCGGCGATGTGGCGTTGCCGTTCTGCGCGGTGGCCTGCGAAACCGATCATATTGCCGCCTGGCGTGCCAGCTTTGGCGGGATGCGCCGGTTTGCCAGCCGTTCGAAAGCATTCATCCTGTCGCAATCGGGGCATGTGGCCGGCATCGTCAATCCGCCGGAGCGCAACAAGTACGGCCATTATGCCAACGCCGCTCCGCTCGCCGATCCCGACAGATGGCTTCGCGGCGCGACCTTTCACAAGGGCTCGTGGTGGCCCCGCTGGGAACGCTGGCTGAAACGCCGGGCCGGCCGGATGGTTGCCCCCCGCATCCCGGGTGAAGGCGGTTATCCGGTGTTGTGCCCGGCGCCGGGAACCTATGTGCTGAACGGAAGGTTCCGGGGCTAGGATGGATACTGCCCTCTGCCGCGGCGCAGCGATTCCCCTCTTGAAATGCTGCGACGCAGCATATACATGTCCTGCACAACGCAATTCGCAATTCGCATCTCGCGCGCGGGCAGACGCCCGCAGATCAGGAGCAAGACCATGAACACCACTCAGGATTACACCCGGACGATTACGGAAATGATGAGCGCTTTCCCCTTTGATGCGAAAGCCCTTGATGAGGCACTCAGGACCTCGGCGGCACTGACCGAAAAGGTGGCGAAACTGGCCATCGAGGCGGCCGGGCAATCGGCCGAGATCTCTTTGAAATGGACGCGGGAAACGCTGCACGAACTGGAAGAGGTGACCCGGGTTCGTGAAGAGCCCGCGGCCTGTGCCGAATCACTCACCCGGTTCGCCTCGGCCAGTGCCCGGATGGCTGCCGAGAACATGGCTGCCTTTGCCGATGTGGCCAGAACGGTTCAGACCGGGGCTGTCGAACTGATGCTGTCCGCCGGCAGGGATCCGGGCGAAGGGGCCCGGAAAACCGTGAAGAAGGCCACCAACGGGGCAACCCGTGCCGCCGGGGGCGCAAAGCCCGGCAGGTGAACCGGCCGCCGCCTGGCGGCCGGGCCGAGGCCCGGCTGCCGGGGCGGATCATGAAGCCGACTGCAAGCGCGCCCTTTCCTTTTTTGCTGCAACACCGTAATCTCTGCTGCGCTGCAACAGCTCAGGGGGAATGTCGTGGCCAGGAAAGAAACGCCGCTGCTGATCAAGCGGTATGCAAGCCGGCGGCTTTACAACACGGAAACCAGCGATTACGTGACGTTGGACGACATTGCGCGCTTCATCCGCGAGGGGCGCGATGTGAAGATCGTCGATCTGAAAACCGGGGATGACCTGACCCGGCAGTATCTGCTTCAGATCATCGCCGAGCACGAAAGCCGGGGCGAAAGCATGCTGCCGATCGACGTGCTGACCGATCTGGTGCGCAGCTACGCCACCCATGCCCGCTCGGTGGTGCCGGATTTTCTGGCAATGTCCTTCGATCTGCTGCGTCAGGGGCAGGAAAAGGCACTGGAGCAGATGCAGAACGTGGCAAACCCGCTGGCGGGGATGCCCGGTTTCGAGGCGATGAAGGCCCAGCAGGAAGCCTTTCTGAAGGTAATGATGGGCGGTTGGAGCGGCCCCGAACCCGATACCCCCGAAACCGATATCTCCGCACCCGAGGCTTCTGAAACCGGCAGCTCGGGGACAGGAGGAGCCGGACGCAACGGCAGGACCGACGCCGCCGCCGTGCAGCAACGCGAACTGGACGAGATCAGAGCCCAGCTGGCCGAGCTTCAGTCGAAGCTTTCCGAGATGGGAGAGCAGGGCAAGGACGGATGAGCCCCCGCCCTCCGGCCGTATCCGGGGCTGCCGGGCCCGGAATGAGGGGCGGCGGCCGGGAACCGAAGCCGGCGAGGCGCGGCCTGAAGCGCCCGATGCGCGGTGCCGGCCCGCGGGGCGATGCGAAATGGCCGGGGTATGGTTGAGACGCCGGGAAAGATCACGCTCTGGGGTATCGAAGTGTTCATCGCCACCGCACAGGAAGGCGCAATCTCGGCCGCGGCGCGCCGTCTGGGGGCCAGCCCTTCGGCGGTCAGTCAGCAGTTGAGCAACCTCGAAAACGCCATCGGCGCCATACTGCTTGATCGCAGTTCGCGCCCCGCAACCCTGACCACCGCCGGCGAGATATTCCTGCGCCGGGCCCAGTCGATCCTGAACGAGGCAACCCAGGCGCGCGCCGAACTGGCGATGGCCGATCTTTCCGTGCTTACCCGCTTTCGTCTCGGCATGATCGAGGATTTCGATGCCGAGGTAACGCCGCGCCTTCTGGCAGGCATGGCCGACCAGTTGCAGGGGTGTCAGTTCCTGCTGGAAACCGGAGCAAGCCACCACCTGTTCGATCTGCTCGACATGCGCGCGCTTGATGTGGTGGTGGCCGCCGATACCGGCTTTTCCACCGACTGGGCCGAGGTGCGCCCGCTGATGCAGGAGCCCTTCGTCGCCGCCGTGCCGCGGGGGCGGATCAATGCCGCGGGCGATGTGCTTGCACAGCTTCGGACCCTGCCGATGATCCAGTATACCGAACGCCATCACATGGGCCGCCAGATTGCCGCCCATCTGGCGCAGCAGGGGGCGCATCTGGCGCATCGTTTCCAGCTTGACAGCTATCATGCCATCATGGCGATGGTGGCAGGTGGTGCGGGCTGGAGCATCCTGACACCGCTCGGCTATCTGTCGGCGCATCGTTTCCAGCGCGATGTCGAACTGATCGCGCTTCCCTTTCCGCCGCTTACGCGCCGCATCACCCTGACGGCGCGGCGCAGGGTGCTGCACGACATGCCCGATCTGATGATGCGTCACCTGAAGCCACTGCTGAGCGAGCTGGTGGTGACTCCGGCCCGCCGCGCCTTTCCGTGGATTCGCGACAGCCTCATGCTGTTGTGACGCAGGGCCGGATGCCGCCAGCGCTGCCGTCTGCCGGCGGGGCGGGTCGTTTCCCGCGCCGGAAGCATCGCATTCCTGCGGTTTCGGTCGGATGGACTCCGGAATCCTGTCATCGGGTGTTGCATCCGGGGCCTTCATTGGCTTAAGTCCCGGGGCAATACGGTGCGCGAGGGGTGCCACGCCGCATCGGGAGGCATCGATAGGGGGGAGCCGTTCGTGGGAAGCGAGAGCCTGCAGGAGGCGTTTGTCGAATTCGACGGCGTTCAGAAAAGCTACGACGGCGAAACCCTGGTCGTGAAGGATCTGAACCTGTCGATTGCCAGGGGCGAGTTCATCACCATGCTGGGGCCGTCGGGTTCGGGAAAAACCACCTGCCTGATGATGCTGGCAGGCTTCGAAACCGCCACCAACGGCGAAATCCGCCTGGCCGGCCGGCCGATCAACAATATTCCCCCTCACAAGCGCGGCATCGGCATGGTGTTTCAGAACTATGCGCTGTTTCCGCACATGACGGTAGGCGAGAACCTTTCCTTTCCGCTTGAGGTGCGCGGCATGGGCAGGGAAGAGCGCGAGGAAAAGGTGAACCGGGCGCTCGACATGGTGCAGATGCGTGATTTCGTCAACCGGCGCCCGGCCCAGCTTTCGGGGGGGCAGCAGCAGCGCATTGCGCTGGCCCGTGCCCTGGTGTTCGAGCCCGACCTGGTGCTGATGGACGAGCCTCTGGGCGCGCTTGACAAGCAGCTGCGCGAACACATGCAGTTCGAGATCAAGCACCTTCACGAACGTCTCGGCATCACCGTGGTCTATGTGACCCACGATCAGGCCGAGGCGCTTACCATGTCCGATCGCGTGGCGGTGTTCAACGATGGGGTGATCCAGCAGCTTGCAAGCCCGCAGGATCTTTACGAGCGCCCCGAAAACAGCTTCGTTGCCCAGTTCATCGGCGAAAACAACAAGCTTGAGGGCGAAGTCGTGGATTTCGAGGATGACGCGGTGATCGTGCGTCTTGCCGACGGCGCCCTCACCCGCGCCAACCCGGTGAAATGCGGCAAGGCGGGCAGCCGCACGCTGATTTCCATCCGCCCCGAGCGGGTGCGGCTCGATGGCCCCGAAAACCCCAATACCACCACGGCGCAGGTGCTTGAGCTGATCTATCTCGGCGATCACGTGCGCTGCCGGCTGAACGTGCATGGCAACGATGAATTCATCGTCAAGGTGCCCAATTCCGCCGGCCACAGGCATCTTGCAGTGGGCGAAACGGCGAAGGTTTCATGGGCTCCGCAGGATGCACGCGCTCTTGACCCGCTGTGAACAAGCCTGTCAGATGCAGGGGTGACAGGAAAAGGGGGGCAGGGCCAACCGCCCCCGGAGGAACGAGCAGAAGAACTGAAATCAAGGGAGAGAACGATGAAGAAGATACTGATAGTTTCCACCGCACTGGCCGGGTTCACGGCTTTTGCGGCAACGGCCGAAGAGATCAACGTGATGTCATGGGGCGGCGCCTACACGAAATCGCAGGTCGAGGCCTACGGCAAGCCCTTCACCGCGGAAACCGGCATCAAGGTCAACTGGATCGATGCCGACAACCCGGCGACCCCGATCAAGGCACAGGTCGAGGCGGGGAACGTTTCGATCGACGTGGCCGATGTGGAATATTCCGACGCCGTGCGCCTGTGTGACGAGGGCCTGCTGGAAGAAATCGACAAGGCAATGCTGCCGCCGGCGCCTGACGGCACCCCGGCCGAGGAAGACTTCATCGAAGGTGCGCTCACCGATTGCGGCGTGGCCAATATCGTGTGGTCCACGGTGGTGGCCTACAACAAGGAAAACCTGAACGGCACCCCCACCACGATAGCCGATTTCTTCGATCTCGAGAAGTTCCCCGGCAAGCGGGGCCTGCGCAAGTCGGCCAAGGCCACGCTTGAAATGGCCCTCGAGGCCGATGGCGTGCCCGCAAGCGAGGTTTACGAGGTTCTCTCCACCCCCGAGGGCGTGGATCGTGCCTTTGCCAAGCTCGACACCATCAAGGATCAGATCGTCTGGTGGGAAGCCGGTGCCCAGCCTCCGCAGCTTCTGGCCGATGGCGAGGTGGTGATGTCCACCGCCTATAACGGGCGGATCTTCAATGCCGCCGTGGCCGAGGGCCAGCCGCTTGAAATCCTGTGGGACGGGCAGATCCTCGACTTCGATCTTTTCGTGATCCCGAAAGGCGCACCCAACAAGGAAAACGCACTGAAATTCCTGGCCTTCGCCACCGATACCAAGCGCCTTGCCGATCAGGCCAGCTGGATCTCCTACGGCCCTGCGCGCAAATCGTCTTCCTCGATGGTGGGCAAGTTCATGGATGGCAAGACGGACATGGGCCCGCACATGCCGACCGCGCCCGAGAACATGAAGAACGCGCTGGTGAACGACTATGAATTCTGGGTTGATCACGATGCCGAACTGAACGAGCGCTTCAACGCCTGGCTGGCCCAGTAAGGCCGCGGCGCTGCAGGAAACCCGCGGACGGCGCCGGTTGCGTGCCGTCCGCATCCCAGGGAAGGCGGACGGACAGGCATGAGCACGCAAACCCCGGCAGATCCCCATGTTGCCGTTGTCGCCACCGCCGGCGGGGTGGAAGACGGCCCGCTGGTGATGGCCGATGGCACATCGCTCAAGCAGGCGCTCAGGAAGTCGCAGTCGCGGGCCCGCCGGCGCGCCTTTCTTCTGGTGCTGCCGCTTCTGGCCTTTGTGGTGCTCACCTTCATCGTGCCGATCGGACAGCTTCTGAAGCGTTCGGTCTACAGCCCCAATTTCCATGAAAACATGCCGGCCCTGGTGGCCTGGTTCGATGCCAGCCCGCCCGGCACCGTGCCCGACGAAAGCGCCTATGCGGCGCTGGTTGCGGATCTGCGGCTGTTGAAGAAAACCAAGAAGGCCGGGCTTGTGGGCACGCGGGTCAATTACGAGCTTCCCGGTTCGCGCAGCCTGTTCACCAAGGGCGCGCGCAAGGCGGAAAAGCTGGAGCCCCCCTATCGCGAGGCGCTGCTGAAGCTTGATCCCAGGTGGGGCGATCCGGCGCTCTGGCAGGTAATGCGCAGCGCGGCTTCGCCCTATACGATGAATTTCTACCTGGCGGCGGTTGATCTGAAGCGCGATTCCGATGGCAGCATCGTGCGGGTCGAGGAAAACCGGCGCGTCTATCTGATGCTGTTCGGCCGCACGCTGGCGCTTTCCCTGCTGATCACGTTCCTTGCACTGGTTCTGGCCTATCCGATCGCCCATCTGCTGGCCACGCTGCCGCTCAGAAAGTCGAACCTGCTGATGATTCTGGTGCTGCTGCCGTTCTGGACATCGCTTCTGGTGCGCACCACCAGCTGGATGGTGCTGCTGCAAAGCCAGGGGGTGATCAACGATGCGCTGGTGGCGCTCGGGATCATCGGCGATGATGGACGTATCCAGATGATGTACAACAAGATCGGCACCGTGATCGCGATGACGCATATCCTGCTGCCCTTCATGGTGCTGCCGCTCTATTCGGTGATGCGCACGATCAACCCTTCCTACGTGCGCGCCGCACGCAACCTCGGCGCCACCAGCTGGACGGCCTTCCGCCGCATCTACTTTCCGCAGACGGTGCCGGGGATCGGCGCCGGGGCGCTGCTGGTGTTCATCCTGGCCGTCGGCTATTACATCACGCCGGCGCTGGTGGGGGGCTCGGACGGCACGCTGATCTCCAACCTGATCGCCTTCCACATCCAGAAATCGCTGAACTGGTCGCTGGCCGCGGCACTGGCGGCGTTGCTGCTGGCGGGGATCCTCGTTCTCTACTGGCTCTACGACAGGCTGGTGGGCATCGACAACCTGAAGCTCGGCTAGGAGGCGCGCAACAATGGCCCTGCCCAACTATGCATCGCCCCTCGAACGGATCTGGCACTATGCCTATCTGGTAATCTGCGCGCTGATCTTCCTGTTTCTGATCGCGCCGATTCTGGTGGTGATACCGCTTTCCTTCAACGCCGAGCCCTATTTCACCTTCACCCCCAGGATGCTGGCCCTGGATCCCGAAGGCTATTCCCTGCGCTGGTATGACAAGCTTCTGACCTTCGGCATGCAGAACCCGGACGCCCCGCGCGATCTTTCCTGGTGGGCGGATGTGTGGGAAAACTCGAAATGGGTGAACGCGGCGAAGAACTCGTTCATCATCGGCATTTTCGCCACCATCCTTGCCACCGGTTTCGGCACGCTGGCGGCGCTTGGCCTTTCGCGCCCCGAAATGCCGTTTCGTCGTGCCATAATGGCAATCCTGATCTCGCCCATGATCGTGCCGATCATCATCACCGCCACCGGGCTGTTCTTCTTCTACTCCTCGATCAAGATCAGCCACTGGAGCATCTTCGGCTGGGAAATCCCCTATCTCGGGATCATTCTGGCCCATGCCACACTGGGTATTCCCTTCGTGATCATCACGGTCACCGCCACCCTGGTGGGCTTCGATCAGTCGCTGAACCGCGCCGCGGCCAACCTGGGGGCCGACCCTCGCACCACCTTCTTCCGCATCACCATGCCGCTGATCCTGCCCGGGGTGATCTCGGGGGCGCTCTTTGCCTTCGTCACCAGCTTTGACGAGGTTGTCGTGGTGCTGTTCGTCGGCGCGCTCGACGAACAGACCATTCCGCGCCAGATGTGGAACGGCATCCGCGAACAGATCAGCCCGGCCATCCTTTCGGTCGCCACGATCCTGGTGGTGATCTCGGTTGCGCTTCTGACCACGGTCGAGCTTCTGCGCCGCCGCTCCGAACGCCTGCGTGGTGTCACCCCGGGCTGATCCGAAGGCACCCCGCCCCCCCGACCCCGCCCCCCGGCGGCCCGTGCCGGATCGTCAGCCCAGAACCAGCAGCCAGCCCCAGGCGGTAACGATCGTGGCCGCAGTGCCGATCAGCACCGCCGAAGCCGCCACCCGCCTGGCAACGCCATAGATGCTGGCAAATACATAGGCATTGATCCCCGGCGCCATGGCCGCCGTCAGCACTGCCGGCCGGAAGCTGTCCTGCGGCAGGTCTGCAGCCCGGCCGATCGCGAAAGTGATTGCCGGGTGCAGCAGCAGTGAAACGGTCACGATGAACAGGATGGTGCGCAGATCGCCTTCCGGGCGATAGCGCAGCAACACACCCCCCAGCCCGAACAGCGCCGCCGGCAGCGCTGCGCGCGCCACAAGATCGGCGGCACTGGTCACCACCTCCGGCACGGGAATCTTTCCGATATTGACGGCAAACCCGGCAAGGATGCCGAGGATCAGCGCATTGGTGAACATGGCGCGCAGCACCTTGGCACAGGTGCGTGCGAAACCGGCGCCATGGGCGCGGGCGATCTCCATCGCGGTGATCCCGATACCATAGCAGAATGGGGAGTGGATGGCGATGATCGCATAGTTTGCGCCAAGTGCATCCGGCCCCCATGCGCGCTCGGAGATCGGCAGGCCGAGCAGAAGGGAATTGGAAAACAGCCCGATGAAACCGATCGCCACGCTGTCGGGCCAGGGCCGCGCAAAAAGGAACCGGGCGCCGAAAAGCCCCGCGAAAAAACCCGCAACCGCCCCGCCATAGAAGCTGGCCAGCAGCGCAAGATCGAAATTCTGCCCCAGATCAAGGCCGGAAATGGCGCGAAACAGCAGCACGGGGATTGCGAACTTCTGGGTGAACACCATCAGCCCGTCGATCCCGCTGGCGGAAAAGTTGAATTTCCACACGGCGAGATAGCCGAACCCGATCACCAGAAAGACCGGCAGGATGACGTTCAGAAGATCCTGCATGGCGCATTCCTTCCCCTTGTCCGGTGACCATGCGGGGCTGCCGGGGCCGCCCGGGTGGCTAGCTTTCGTTGCGGTCGGAAAAGCTCCGGGCAATGAAATCGGGCATGTGATCGCCCATGCCTACAACCGGCTCGCCCCCGCCGCGCCGGCGGCTTTCGTCGGCGTTCTTCTGACGCGGCTGCGATCTGCTGCGTCCGCCGCGGGTGCGTCTGCTGCGCGAGCGCGTGCCTTCGCGCTGCGGATCATCCCCGGCGGCTTCCCGAAGGGGCTCTTCGCTGCTTTCGGGCGTATGCGGGGCGCTGTCGGCAGTTGCCTCGGGGCGATCTTCGCGAGGTTCCTTGCGCCGCCGGCCGCGCCGGCGTTTCGGCTTGTCGGGGGCGGTATCTCCGTCGGGGGAAGTATCAGAGGCGGTCGGCGCGTCTTGCGCCGGGGTGCCGGTGCCGAGAGGGTTCGGGATGCACGGGATTTCCTGCTTTACCAGCCGCTGGATTGCATCAAGGTTCTTCTCGTCCTGTGGAGCGCAGATCATCAGCGCCTTGCCGGAACGCCCGGCGCGGCCCGTGCGGCCGATGCGGTGAACGTAATCCTCGGCATGGCCGGGCACGTCGTAGTTGAACACGTGGCTTACGCTGGGAATGTCAAGCCCGCGCGCGGCCACGTCGGAGGCGACGAGAAAGCGCAGGCTGCCGTCGCGAAAGCCCTGCAGCACTTCCATGCGCCGGGACTGTTCGAGATCGCCGTGGATCGGCTCGGCGTCGTAGCCGTGCTTCTTCAGCGATTTGGCCACCACATCCACATCGACCTTGCGGTTGCAGAAGATGATGGCGTTGCTGCAGGATTCGCCCTCGGCATCGATCAGGGCGCGCAGCAGGGCGCGTTTTTCCTTCTGGGCGCGGTCACGCCTTGAGGGGCGGAACATCACCACCCCCTGTTCGATGTTCTCGCCCGTGGTGGCGGCACGCGCGACTTCGATCTTGACCGGCGCGGAAAGGAAGGTGTTGGTGATACGCTCGATCTCGGGGGCCATGGTGGCCGAGAAGAACAGCGTCTGGCGGGTGAAAGGGGTCAGCTTGAAGATGCGCTCGATGTCCGGGATGAAGCCCATGTCGAGCATGCGGTCGGCTTCGTCCACCACCATGATCTGCACCCCCGTCAGCAGCAGTTTGCCGCGCTCGAAGTGATCGAGCAGCCGCCCCGGCGTGGCGATCAGAACGTCAACGCCGCGGTCGATCAGACGATCCTGTTCCTTGAAGCTGACGCCGCCGATCAGCAGGGCCTTGGTCAGGCGGGTGTATCTGGCGTAGATGTCGAAATTCTCGGCGACCTGAGCCGCCAGTTCCCGGGTGGGCGCCAGCACCAGCGAGCGGGGCATGCGTGCCCGCGCGCGGCCCTTCTGCAGGCGGGTGATCACCGGCAGGGTGAAAGCGGCTGTCTTGCCGGTGCCGGTCTGGGCGATGCCGAGCACATCGCGCCCTTCGAGCGCTGGCGGGATGGCACCGGCCTGGATCGGGGTGGGCGTTTCGTAGCCGGCTTCCTCGACGGCTTTCAGAACCTTCGGTTCCAGATCGAGTTCGTTGAATTTTATCATTGGTTTCCGCGTATTACGGCATTTCATGTTGCCGCAGTCCTTCGCGGCCCCGCATCCGGATCGATGCTTTCATCAGTGCTTTCAGGTCTTACGCCTTTCCGGGGCAGAGTCAACAGATGCAGGGGAATATGCCGGCATATGCCGCAGGAGAGGTGCGATCTTGCCGCGATATCCGGCTGTTGCGAAGATCGGTGCCCGGACATGTGCAGATGGTTCGGTCCGGCGCAAGGGCGCGGGCCTGCCGGGATGCCTGCCCTGGCGGGCGGTCTTCCCGGATCAGTGCGCGATCGTCGAACCCGTGCCCGATCGTCGGCCTGACGATGCGGTAATAGGGCGAAAGTTCGAAGTCCCGCAGGGTGAACAGGGGCTAGATGTTCCCTCTTCGCCGGGCAGTGGGCCGGGTTCAGTCTTCCGAAAGCGCCCGTTTCGCCGCGGCGGCGAAACCGGCCTGCGGGTCAAGGCTCAGCGCCCGCTCAAGGGCGCGCCGTGCTTCGTCCTTTCGCCCCAGGGCCTTCAGCACCATGCCAAGGCGAAAGGCGGTCAGGGCGTTGTCGGGTGCCTCTGCACGCAGGTGTTCGAAGATCGCGCGGGCTTCCTGTGGGCGTTCGGCATGGTGCAGCGCCCAGCCAAGCGTATCCTGAACCGCGGGGATCTCCGGGGCGATCTCTGCCGCCCTTTCGGCAAGCGCGACAGCACGGGCCGGATCCTGCGGGGTCAGAAGGGCGGCGAGATTGTTCAGGAACAGCCAGTTGCCGGGCGCCAGGGCGATTGCCCGTTCATAGCTGGCAATGGCCGCATCGCGCTGGTTCAGATCTTGTTGCAGCGATGCCAGCAGGAACAGGTGTCCGGGATTGCGGGGCGCGCCCTGCACCGCCTTTCGCGAATGGGGCAGGGCCTCTTCAGGGTGCCCCTGGCGAAGCAGCGCCAGGGCGGCGGCGTGGTGCAGCAGGGGGTTTCCGGGGGCCTGGGTCAACCCCTCCTCATAGATTTCCAGAGCCTTGTCATAGCGGCGCATGGCCCCGTAAAGATTGCCCAGTTCAAGCGCCAGCCCCGGATCGTCGGGGAAGCGTTGGCGGGCCTGTTCGAGGGTTTCCAGGGCTTCGACGAAGGCTGTCCTGCGGATTGCGGCCTGGGCCAGCCGTACCAGGGGGGCCGGCGTTTCTGCGCTTTCGGCAAGCGGCCTCAGCAGGTTCAGCGCATTGGCTTCCTGGCCGAGGGCAAGATAGGCATCGGCCAGAATCACCAGAACGGTTTCGGGGGCATTTTCGCGCCCTTCCCAGCGGCCGAGCAGCGGAAAGACATCGTCGGGCCGCCCCTTGCGCAGGTAGAGGCGGGCCAGATCCAGCTTGATTCCCAGATAGCCGGAGGGTGTGCCGCGAATGCCGGCTTCGAAATGGCGGATGGCTTCGTTTTCCTGCCCGCGGGCGGCGGCGAACAGGCCCAGGTTCTGGTGGGCGCGCCGGTCGTCCGGGTCAAGTTCCAGCGCGCGGCGGAAATGCCGTTCGGCCATTTCGGGGCGGCCGATGGCCTTGAGCACCAGCGCCAGGTTGGTATGGGCCGAGGGGCGGGTTTCATCCATCTTCAGCGCGCGGGCAAAGGCGGAAAGGCTCTTGTCTGTCCGGCCGGTCTTGGCGTGGGCGATGCCCAGAAGCTCCTGCACCAGCGCGCTGTCGTTCCCGGCGGCGATTTCGCCCTGCAGGCGGGCAATGGCCAGATCGGGCCGGCCTTCGCGGATCAGGTTCAGGATCTTGCGATGGCCGGCGTTACCGGCCGGGTGTTCCCAGATCAGCTGATCTGCGGCTTCGGCATCCAGCGTGGCGGCCGGGGCGGCGCCCGGCGTCAGGCCCGGCATGGCCAGAAGAGCGAACAGTATGGCCGGCAGGATATTGGCTATGGGGAAATGATTTCTGAAGAATGGCATGGGTTGCACTCGGGATATGAACGAAAACGGGCAGGCAGCGACAAAAGGGAAGGGAGGCCCGTTGCCCCCCTTCCCTCCGGCAGCCGCTGCCGGTATTCAGGCCGGTCTTGCAGGTGGTGACTGCCGCTCATGCCCGGGCCCGTTTGCGGAGATCATTTCCGGCGCCGGCGCAGGAAGGCTCCGCCACCAAGAAGCGCGCCCAGAAGCAGCGGCAGCGATGCGGGCACCGGAACCGGAGCCGGGCCGCCGCCGGCAGTCACGCGGAAGCGATCGCGTTCCACGGCGACAATGCCACCATCCACAAGCGCGTTGATGTCGAAGCTGCAATCGCCCGGCGTGGTGCCGGTGAAGGTGACGGTGAAGGCGAAATCGCGATCCACGGAACGATCATAGCTGCCGCTGTATCCGCCGGCGGGATCAAGGCTGACATCCACGCAATCGGCCCCCGCGCCCACGGCAAGCGCAACCGTGCTGTAGGAAGAAAAGGTGGTGTCGATCGCATCAAGGATCGAATCCGTTACCGCCGCGGTGCCGACCCCGAGACTGCCAAGCGTGCCGCCGGTGGCATCGGTGATGCGTGTGGCCTGACCGGAAGAGTCGAGCTTACCGGCATCAAGTGCGTGCACGGTGATGTTTTCTCCCGTCAGGGCGGCAATGGCATCGGTTTCGCTGACCCCGCCCGAAGGGTCGTGGCCGGGCGCATCGCCGAACCACACCACGATGCGGGTGGAGCCGGTGCGCCATTCCATTCCGGTGGCCACCTGTTCGAGGCCATAGAGATTGGCCTCGGGAAAATCCCCGCCGCCCGATGCCGCCCAGGTGTTGATGGCAGACTGAACGGCGGTGGTATCCGATGTGAGATCGGTCAGTTCGCGATAGGCGAAGGCATCGCTGAAATCACGATAGCCGCCCACGCCCCACTGCACGTTGCCCAGGCCCGAGGTGGCGGTAATGATGCTGGCCGCGGCATTGCGCACATCGGAGATCTCACCCCCCATCGAGCCGGTTTCGTCGGCAAGGAATATAATATCGACAAGGGCCGATGTGGGACCGCCGGCACTGACCGTTACCGTCTTGCGAAGGGAAACGGATTCGCCCACGGCAAGCGTGTCGCTGTAACTGGCAGGCGAAATGCTGTCGGCTGTCGCGCCTCCTGCTGCCAGCATGAAAAGCGGAATGCTCATCATGGCACGGGTAATCGGGATCTGTTGCATGAAACATACTCTCCTGTCAAAAACTTCGGCCCGCCGGTGTTTACACATGCCTTTCGAAAGTCGCTTGCGAAAACCTCAATGCAACAACGAGGACACGAACGGCGCAGAAATATTAACCGTATGTTAACTGTTAACCATTTTTCCGGCCGCCTGCAACAAGAATGACGAAACCGTGGCGACTTTGCGGCAGCTTCCGGGCAGAGAGCAGGTGGCCGGGGCAGATGGTCGGGGCAGGTGGCAGGGTGCAATCCGGAGGGTCATGCCGGTTCCGGTGCGCTTTGCCGGCTTCAGGCCCGCATCCTTTCAGACCTGCATTTCCTTGACGGCGGCCAGGCTCAGTTCGGGAAAGTCGCGTTCGATCCTGTCGATATCCCATTGCAGGCGGGTGAGATACACGAGATCGCCGTCGTTGTCGTAGGCCACATGGCCCTTGTTGGCGCTGACGAACCTGTTCACCACATCCTCGGGCCCGGTGATCCAGCGTGCCGAGGTAAACTGCGAGGGCTCGAAACGCACCGGCAGGCCATATTCCTGCGCGATGCGGCTGGCGAGCACCTCGAACTGAAGCGCCCCCACCACCCCGACGATGAAGCCCGCGCCGATCATCGGCTTGAAGACCTTCGCCGCGCCCTCCTCGGCGAACTGCATCAGCGCCTTGTCAAGGTGCTTGGCTTTCATCGGATCACCCGCGCGCACGGTTTGCAGAAGCTCCGGCGCGAATGAGGGGATACCGGTGACGCGCAGTGCCTCGCCTTCGGTGAGCGTATCGCCGATGCGCAGCTGGCCGTGGTTGGGGATGCCGATGATGTCGCCGGCCCAGGCTTCTTCGGTCAGCTCGCGGTCAGCGGCCAGAAACAGCACGGGGTTGGAGATGCTCATCACCTTTTTGTTGCGCACATGGGTCAGTTTCATGCCGCGCTTGAAATGGCCCGAGGCCAGCCGCACGAAGGCCACGCGGTCGCGGTGCCTGGGATCCATGTTGGCCTGCACCTTGAAGACGAAGCCCGCCACCTTCCCTTCATCGGGGCAGATCTGGCGCGGCTCGGCACGCTGGGGCCGGGGCGGGGGGGCGTGGGTGGCGATGCCCTGCATCAGTTCCCTGACGCCGAAGCTGTTGATCGCCGAGCCGAACCAGATGGGGGTAAGGGTGCCTTCATGCAGCGCTTCCACGTCAAGCGGCGGCAGCAGTTCGCGTGCCATTTCCACCTCTTCGCGAAGCGGCCCCAGGAGATCGGCGGGCACGTGTTCGGCCAGGCACGGGTCGTCGAGCCCCTCGATGCGGATGCTCTCGGCCACCACGTTGCGTTCGGCCCGGTCCATCAGTTCGAGCCGGTCGTTCAGCATGTCGTAGCAGCCGATGAAATCGCGCCCCATGCCGATCGGCCAGCTTGCCGGCGTCACGTCGATCGCCAGGCTCTGCTGGATCTCGTCGATGATGTCGAAGGTTTCGCGCGATTCGCGGTCCATCTTGTTGCAGAAGGTGAAGATCGGCAGATCGCGCAGGCGGCAGACCTCGAACAGCTTCTGCGTCTGGCTTTCCACCCCCTTGGCGCCGTCGATCACCATTACCGCGGCGTCCACTGCGGTGAGGGTGCGATAGGTATCCTCGGAAAAATCCGAGTGGCCGGGGGTATCGACAAGGTTGAAACGATGGCTGCCGAAATCGAAGCTCATGGCCGAGGCCGAAACCGAGATGCCGCGCTCCTGCTCCATCTTCATGAAGTCCGAATGCGTGCGCCGGGCCTCGCCCTTGGCGCGCACCTGTCCGGCCATCTGGATCGCGCCGCCGTAAAGCAGGAACTTTTCGGTCAGCGTCGTCTTGCCGGCATCGGGGTGGCTGATGATGGCGAAGGTGCGCCGGCGGGCGATTTCGGCGGGCAGGGTGGGGGCGTTCTTCTGGTTCCGGGCGTCATGCATGAGGCGAGCCTATAGCGGCGGGTGCGGGGGGTTGCAATGGCCGGAAAGAAGGGGCGGCAGAAGAGGACATGGCCGGGGCTTGCCCTTGCCGTGGCAATCGCCAATCATGAAACGCAATCGCAGGATCCTGGCGCAGGATCCTGGAAGCAATCGGAAATCGGAAAGGGAACAGTGCATGGATCTGGGAATTGCCGGCAAGAAGGCGCTTGTCTGCGCGTCGTCCCGGGGGCTTGGGCGGGGCTGTGCCGAGGCCCTGGCGGCCGAGGGGGTGGATCTGGTGATCAATGCCCGCACGCCGGGGCCGCTTGAAGAGGCCGCCGGAGCGATCCGCGCGGCGCATGGGGTGGCGGTGAAAACGGTGGCCGCCGACATCACCACCGAAGAAGGGCGCGCGAGGGTTCTCGAAGCGGCGGGAGATGCGGATATCCTGGTGACCAATGCCGGCGGGCCTCCCCCCGGCATGTGGAGCGACTGGACGCGCGATGATTTCATCGCCGCGCTCGATGCCAACATGCTGACCCCGATAGCCCTTATGACGGCGCTTGTGCCTGGCATGATGGCGCGGGGCTGGGGCAGGGTGGTCAACATCACCTCGGTGGCGGTGAAGGCGCCGATTCCGGTGCTGGGGCTTTCCAATGCAGCGCGCGCGGGGCTGACCGGCTATGTGGCGGGCACCGCGCGTCAGGTGGCGGCGGCCGGGGTGACGATCAACAACCTGCTGCCCGGCATCCATGCCACCGATCGCGCCGATGCGCTTGACCGTGCGGTGGCCGAGGCCGAAGGCATCACCCTGGAAGAAGCCCGCGCCCGGCGGGCCGAAACCATCCCCGCCCGCCGCTACGGACTGCCGGCGGAATTCGGTGCCTGCTGCGCCTTTCTCTGCTCGCGTCACGCGGGTTTCATCGTGGGGCAGAACATCCTGCTTGATGGCGGCGCGGCCAACTGCACGCTGTAAGGGCGGGGTGGGATCGGGCGTGTTTTCCTTTCGCCCCCTTCGGCCCTTTTGCCCCTTTCGCCCCGCGCTGTTCCATGCGATAGGAGCGTGCCAGACGAACCTTCCCCAACCCTGCTCATGAAGGAGCTGCTTCATGGAAATTCGCGAGGCCCTCACCTTTGATGACGTGCTGCTTGTCCCGGCGGCATCCTCGGTTCTGCCCGCCACCGCGGATACCACCACCCGTGCCAGCCGTGCCATCACCATGAACATCCCGCTGCTGAGTTCGGCCATGGACACGGTGACCGAGGCGCGCATGGCCATCGCCATGGCCCAGGCCGGCGGCATGGGGGTGATCCACCGCAACCTCGGGATCGAGGAGCAGGCCGCAGAGGTGCGCCGCGTCAAGCGCTTCGTGAGCGGCGTTGTCTACAAGCCGATCACCCTGCGCCCGAACCAGACGCTGGCTGATGCGAAGGCGCTGCAGGCGCGCTATCGCGTTACCGGTTTTCCTGTGGTTGACGGCAAGGGGCGCGTGCTTGGTATCGTCACCAACCGCGACATGCGTTTCGCCAGCGACGACAGCACGCCGGTTTCGGTCATGATGACGTCGGATGATCTTGCCATCCTGCGCGAACCGGCCGACCTTGACGAGGCCAGGTCGCTGATGCAGGCACGCCGGATCGAGAAGCTGCTGATCACCGACGAAGAGGGCCACCTCACCGGGTTGATGACACTGAAGGATCTGGAGCAGGCCGTGCTCAACCCCCAGGCCTGCAAGGACGATCTGGGCCGCCTGCGCGTGGCCGCCGCCACTACCGTTGGCGATGCGGGTTTCGCCCGTTCGCAGGCGCTGGCCGAGGCGGGGGCCGACATGATCGTGATCGATACCGCTCACGGCCATTCCGAGGGCGTGGCAGAGGCTGTGGAGCGCGCGCGCCGGGCCTTTGGCGACGGGGTGCAGATCTGTGCCGGCAACGTGGCCACCGCCGCGGCCACCAGGGCGCTGATCAGGGCGGGGGCCGACAGCGTGAAGGTGGGGATCGGGCCGGGCTCGATCTGCACCACCCGCATGGTGGCCGGCGTGGGTGTGCCCCAGCTGACGGCAATCATGGACTGCGCCGCGGGGGCGGCCGAAAGCGATGTTCCGGTCATTGCCGACGGTGGCATCAAGTTCTCCGGCGATTTCGCCAAGGCGATCGCCGCCGGCGCCCATTGTGCCATGGTCGGCAGCATGATTGCGGGCACCGATGAAAGCCCCGGCGAGGTGATTCTCTATCAGGGCCGCAGTTTCAAGAGCTATCGCGGCATGGGCAGCCTCGGCGCCATGGCCAGCGGTTCGGCCGATCGCTATTTCCAGAAGGACGCAGCCAGCGACAAGCTGGTGCCCGAGGGGATCGAGGGCCAGGTCCCCTACAAGGGGCCGGCCGGCGCGGTGATCCATCAGCTGGTAGGGGGATTGCGCGCCGCCATGGGCTATACCGGCCATGCCACCATCGACAGCATGCGGGGGGGCTGTGAGTTCGTGCGCATCACCGGGGCCGGGCTGAAGGAAAGCCACGTGCATGACGTGCAGATCACCCGGGAAAGCCCGAACTACCGGATAGGGTAGTTTCATCAGCATGCTGCACGCGGTTTCTGAAGCAGATTCAAAACCATGACGCCCGGTGCCCGCATTGCTGCTGCAATCGAAATCCTCGACAGGATCACCGCCGGGGCTCCGGCCGAAAAGGTGCTTGTCACATGGGCGCGGCGCAGCCGTTTTGCAGGGGCCCGGGATCGGGCCGCGGTGCGCGATCTGGTGTTCGATGTGCTGCGGCGCCGCCGCTCCTGCGCAGCGCGGGGCGGCGGAGAGAGCGGCCGTGCCCTGCTGATCGGTCTGCTGCGTGAACGGGGCGAGGATCCGGCGGCATTGTTCACCGGAGAGGGGCATGCCCCGCCACCGCTTGCTGCCTGCGAAACCACGGCGGGCGCCCCTCCCGAAGGGGCGGCGGCGCTCGACATCCCGGACTGGATGCTGCCTGCGTTCGAAGATTCGCTCGGCAACGACATGGCCGCGGTCTGCAGGATCCTGCGCGAACGCGCGCCGGTCTGGCTGCGGGTCAACACGGCGCGCTGCACGCGCGATGAGGCCGCGCGGCTGCTGGCAGACGAAGGCATCGCCACGCGCCCTTCTGATCACGTTGATACTGCCCTTCAGGTTACTGAAAATGAAAGAAGAACAAGAAATTCACGTGCCTATCGGCAAGGGCTTGCAGAACTGCAGGATCTGCATTCTCAGGCCCTCTGTCGCGATCTGCCGCTGGCCCCTGGTGCGCGGGTGCTCGATTACTGTGCCGGCGGCGGCGGCAAGGTTCTGGCACTGGCCGCACGTCAACCGCGCGCGCGCTATTTCGCCCATGACGCCGCCCCGCGGCGGATGCGTGATCTGCCGACCCGGGCACGCCGTGCGGGAGCCGACATACAGTTGCTTTCCTGCGGCGAGGCCAGCGGCCGGGCGCCCTTCGATCTGGTGCTGTGTGATGTGCCCTGCTCGGGTTCCGGGGCCTGGCGACGCAGCCCCGAAGGCAAGTGGCGGCTTGATCGCCCGGAGCTTGAGCGTCTGATGAGGATGCAGGTGCAGATACTTGAAGAAGCAAAGATTCTTGTCTCTCCCGGTGGTGTTCTGGCATATGCTACCTGCTCGCTTCTGCGGGCCGAGAACGAAGCCCGGATCAAGGCCTTTCTTGCCGCCAATCCGGGCTGGGTTTGCCATTTCCGGCGCCGGTATTCCCCGTTGCGGGGCGGTGACGGCTTCTTTCTTGCGCAACTGGGCCGGAAACAAACCATTTGAAACAACTATCGGTTGTGATTTCATGGATTCCGGGCAAGGGTTAATCTGCGCTTAAGGAAATGGCGCCGAAATGGCACTGGTCCACGAATCGCGAAGGAGGGCACCGGTGGCGGATTCAACCATTACTCCTCAGAGCATGTCCGATACGGCAGCCGGCCTGTCGCCCCGCATCGCCCTGGCGGCATTCCCCGCCGGGGGGCTGCTGGCTTCGGCCTTTGCCGTTTCGGATCCGCTGATTGCAAGGTTGTTGTTCGGTGCCGGGATGACGCTGGTGTTCGTGATTGCGATCAGCCATTTTCTGGCGTTTCGCCGCAAGCGTGCGCAGGCGGCACTTGGCGATGCGCTCGGGAAGTTTGTCGAACATGACAATGCTCCGGCCTTCCTGACCGATGGCGAGGGCCAGATCAGATATCGCAACACTGCCGCCAAGGACCGGTTCGACGACCGGGCGGAGGAAACGCTTGCCCAGACATTGCGCGACCATTTTGCCAATCCTTCGGCTGTCGTCTATCGCCTGCAGACCAGGGCCGAAGCCCAAGGCGCGGCGCGCGAGGATATCGTGACAAGGCGCGGCCATATCCGCCTGTCGGTTCATCAGGTAAGCGAAAACGAATTCCTCTGGCGGCTTGAAGACATGGGCCTGCGCAACATCAACAGCCGCGGTGCCGAAACCCTGAGCCTGCCGATGCTGACCGCCAGCAAGTCGGGCACGGTGCTGTTCATGAACGAAGCCATGCGCACCCTGCTTGGCGGCCGTGTCAAGACGCTTGACCGGATATTCAACGAACTGCCGGTCAAGAGCGGCCAGGAAAACGAGATTGCCGCCGCCGACGGACCGGTCCGCACCCTGGTGGCCGAGCTTGAAGGGCCCGGCGGTCGGCGCGAGATCTATCTTCTGCCAGGGGGTGAAGGCGGCCTTTCCCATGATGGCAGCTGGCAGTTCTTCGATCATCTGCCAGTGCCGATGCTGAAGATCGCACCCGACGGGCGGGTGCTTCTGGGCAACCGGGGGGCCCGCACCCTTCTCAACTATCAGGAAGATCCCGGGGGCGATCCGGTCTACCTGTCGGATCTGGTCGAGGGGCTGGGGCGCCCGATCGGTGACTGGCTGCGCGAGGCGGCGGGCGGGCGGGGCCTCAACCGCAGCGAGGTGCTGCAGGCGCGCCGCCCGGAAAGCGAGGTGTTCCTGCAGTTCAGCCTCAGTCGCGTGGTCGAGGAGGGCGGGCCCGTGCTTATTGCCGTTCTCAACGACGCAACCGAGCTGAAGACGCTGGAAGCGCAGTTCGTGCAGAGCCAGAAGATGCAGGCCATCGGTCAGCTGGCAGGCGGGGTGGCGCATGATTTCAACAACCTGCTCACCGCCATTTCCGGGCACTGCGATCTGTTGCTGTTGCGCCATCAGCAGGGTGACATGGATTATGCCGACCTGATGCAGATCCACCAGAACGCCAACCGGGCGGCCAGTCTGGTTGGCCAGTTGCTGGCATTTTCGCGCAAGCAGAACCTGCGCCCCGAGGTGCTTGACCTGCGCGAGACGCTTTCCGAACTGACCCACCTGCTGAACCGGCTGGTGGGCGAGAAGGTCACGCTTTCGTTTTCGCATGACCCGGGATTGCAGCCGATCCTGGCCGACAAGCGGCAACTGGAACAGGTTCTGATGAATCTCGTGGTGAACGCGCGTGATGCCATGCCGGAAGGTGGAGAGGTGCGGATCGAGACCTTCGACACGACACTTGCCGAACCCCTGCAGCGTGATCGTGCAACGGTGCCTGCAGGTGATTACGTGGTGGTGAAAGTGTCGGATCAGGGGGTTGGCATCCCTTCCGACAAGCTGAACAAGGTGTTCGAACCCTTCTATACCACCAAACGCACCGGCGAGGGAACAGGCCTTGGCCTGTCCACCGCCTACGGGATCGTCAAGCAGACCGGAGGATTCATCTTCGTGGACAGCGTGGCCGGCAACGGAACCTGCTTCACGCTCTATTTCCCGGCCCACGGCGAGGGCCAGTTGGCGGCGCCGCAGAAGGATAAAGCCCGGAGAGAGGTTTCCGGCGATGATCTGCCGGTTGCGGAGGAAACCGGAGATGCCGTCCTGCCCGATGCCAGCCCTGCGGCAACAGGCAATGACCACACGCCGGCGGCGGGGATGGCGGCAGAACCCGCGGTCGGGGAGGAAGGCCATCCGCCCGGGGACGGGCTGCCGCCTGGCGAAGCGAAGATGCCCGATCCGGCGGGAACGAACATGTCCGGGATGACGGGTGGCCATGAAAAGGCGGCAGAGTCACCGGAATCTGACCCTCTGGAAGGTGATGTCGTGCGAGAGGCGGACGTTTCGTCACCGCAACCTTCACCGGCCGGTGAAGGTATTTCCCGGGAGGCGCCACCGCTGCTTCTGACGGCAGACATGGGGGGCGGGTCGGGCACATGTGCCGGGCAGGGCAGGGAACCGGGAGAGGATGACCCGGTCGGACGGCTGGTGCGGTCTCTGGAGGGAGGCAGCCAGTCATCCGAACCGCCACCCGAGACAACCGTTCCGGAAGAGTGCGATCGAGCTTCCGCCGACATCCCTGTTCGTGATGTCAATGATGTTTGCGTTCCCGATGCAACGGGCGGGTCCGTTCTGCAGGCCATGTCCTTTTCGAGCTGCCGCCTTTCCGTGCGACCGGCCGACCGGCAGGAACATGGCCAGGAAAACGGCGGCAAGGCAGGGCATGAGGAAGAGCAATCGGTTCGCGGTCCTTTCCGTGCGGATCCTTCCGATTCGCCGGGGCTGAACGCAGTGCGGGGCGAGGGTGTTGTTCTTCTGGTCGAGGATGAGGCACCGGTGCGGGCCTTTGCCTCACGCGCATTGCGGATGCGGGGATATACGGTGCTTGAAGCCGAGTGCGCCGAAGAGGCCTTGCGCATCCTGGAGCAGACGGATCTGGCCGTAGACATATTCGTGACCGATGTGATCATGCCTGGCATGGACGGGCCAAGCTGGGTCAGGAAAGCCCTGAAGGACAGGCCCGGCGTGAAGGTGGTTTTCGTCTCGGGTTACGCCGAGGAGGATTTTTCGGAGCACCAGGCACGTATCCCGAACTCGGTTTTTCTCCCCAAGCCCTTTTCGCTGAACGAACTGACCAGCACCGTGCAGAAACAGCTTCACTGAGTGCATGGCCCGGCTGCGGGTTGTCGCAGCATCATTTCCCGCCGCGCCCTGCCAGGGCGGCTTTCCACAGGGCGAAATCCGTGGCGTGTTTGCGGCGCAGCAGGGATTCGGTCTGTTTGGACAGATCGAGCGGACGCCGAGGTGAAGCATTGCGGCGGGGCAAGCTGATGTTCGCCCCAAGGCGCGCACCCAGATATCCGGTGAGCGCGCCGATATCTTCATAGGCAAAGAGCCGGTCCACCGCCGGCCGGCCGGATTCGTCGGACAGGAATCGTGCCTGGCTTCCCACTCGTGCGCATTCCGGTTGCTCGTTCATCAGATAGGCCCGCACGAAGCTGTCGAAATCAATGTTTCCGGTGAACTGCGGCTGCCCTGCGATTTCGGGGCGCGAGCGATAGCGGAACCAGCTTCCCAGCCAGCTGACCGGTTCGCGCACAACAGCCAGTGTTTCGAGTTTTTTCAGCCCCGAACGTTCGAGGAGGGGAAGGAAATGGCGGTAATAACGGTAAAGCGGCATGTGCTTGATGCCCGGCGGATTGCGCAGCACGATCCCCGCATGGGGTGCCAGCGCGGTTTCGAGCGCGGTTGTGGCTGTTTTCGGCACCGCGAAGAGAACGATCCGGGCATTCGGAAAGATCAGCATCTGGATTCCCGCGTTGGCTCAGAGTGCGTCTGTTCATGGTAACTACTTGTTAAAATTCTCCCGTTAAAGAGTAATCTGTAAAATTCTATTGAAATGTTCCCGGTTTGATCTCATAAGGAGATGAGGAACAAGGCGCGAACATCTCAGTCGTTGCCGCCAGGTTGAAGCTGTGGAATAAGGAAGTGGACAAGCATGATGGCAGAAGTTCTGAAAATGACCGAAAAGCGTGACAGCGACAAGCAGAAGGCCCTGGATTCCGCCCTGGCGCAGATCGAACGGCAGTTCGGGAAGGGCTCGATCATGAAGCTCGGCGGCGACAATCCGCTTTCCGAGATCGAGATCACCTCTACCGGTTCTCTGGGGCTTGATATCGCGCTCGGGATCGGCGGCCTGCCCAAGGGCAGGATCATCGAGATCTACGGCCCGGAAAGTTCGGGGAAAACGACGCTGGCGCTGCATGTGATCGCCGAAGAACAGAAGAAGGGCGGGGTTTGCGCCTTTGTCGATGCCGAACATGCGCTTGATCCGCAATATGCGCGCAAGCTTGGTGTCGATCTTGACGAACTGCTGATTTCGCAGCCCGACACCGGCGAGCAGGCGCTGGAGATCACCGATACGCTGGTGCGTTCGGGGGCCGTGTCGGTGGTGGTGGTGGACAGTGTTGCCGCGCTGACCCCCAAGAGCGAGCTTGAAGGCGACATGGGAGACAGCAGCGTTGGCGTGCAGGCCCGCCTCATGAGCCAGGCGATGCGCAAGCTGACCGGCTCGATCAGCCGCTCGAACTGCATGGTGATCTTCATCAACCAGATCCGCATGAAGATCGGTGTGATGTTCGGCAGCCCCGAAACCACCTCGGGCGGGAATGCGCTGAAGTTCTATTCCTCGGTGCGCCTTGACATCCGCCGCATCGGCCAGATCAAGGATCGTGACGAGGTGGTTGGCAACACTACCCGCGTGAAGGTTGTAAAGAACAAGGTGGCGCCACCTTTCAAGCAGGTGGAGTTCGACATCATGTATGGCGAGGGCATCTCGAAGATGGGCGAGTTGCTGGATCTGGGCGTGAAGGCCGGTGTGGTCGAGAAGTCCGGATCGTGGTTCTCTTACGGTGACGAGCGTATCGGCCAGGGGCGCGAGAACGCCAAGGCCTTTCTGCGCGATCACCCCGAGATCGCCCATGCGATCGAAGACAAGATCCGTGCCGCTCACGGGCTTGATTTCGATGTTTCCGCCCCTGCCGGGGGCAGCGGTGAGGATGTGGTGGAAATCTGATCCGACCGGTCTGCCCCTCGGGGCCCGGAGATAAGGGGTCGGGCGGGTTGTCCGGCCCTTTTCCGTTGATCGCCCGTCCGGACCGGGCGCCATGGGGCCGGCTTCCCTGTGGACAGTTGCGCCCCTTGGCGATAATCAGGGCCGGACCAGTCAATTCCCCGACAAAGAGCCGACAAAAATGCCGAGCCTGAACGAAATCCGCACGAGCTTCCTTGATTATTTCGCGAAGCACGATCACGAGGTGGTGCCAAGCTCGCCGCTGGTGCCGCGCAACGATCCGACGCTGATGTTCGTCAATTCCGGCATGGTGCAGTTCAAGAACCTGTTCACAGGTGTGGAAACCCGCGATTACAAGCGCGCCACCACCGCCCAGAAATGCGTGCGTGCCGGCGGCAAGCACAATGATCTTGATAACGTGGGCTATACCCTGCGCCACCACACCTTTTTCGAGATGCTGGGCAATTTCTCTTTCGGCGACTATTTCAAGGAGAGGGCCATTCCCCTGGCCTGGGAGATGCTGACGAAAGAGCTTGGTATTCCGAAGGATCGCCTGCTCGTTACCGTATATCACACCGATGAAGAAGCCGCCACGCTGTGGAAGAAGGTGGCCGGTCTGCCCGACGAGCGCATCATCCGCATCGCAACGGATGACAATTTCTGGATGATGGGTCCTACCGGCCCCTGCGGGCCCTCGTCCGAGATATTCTATGATCACGGCGAGCATGTCCCGGGTGGTCCTCCGGGCAGCCCCGATGAGGACGGGGACCGGTTCGTCGAGATCTGGAACCTCGTGTTCATGCAATACGAACAGTTTGAGGACGGCAGACGCGAACCGCTGCCCAATCAGTCGATCGATACCGGCATGGGGATCGAGCGTGTGGCGGCCCTGCTTCAGGGTACGCCGGACAATTACGCAACCGATCTCATGCGGGCGCTGATCGAGGCATCGGCCAATGTCACCTCGACCGATCCCGATGGCGCGGGGCGAATTCACCACCGGGTGATCGCCGATCACCTGCGCTCTGCCTCTTTCCTGATCGCCGATGGCGTGATGCCCGCGAACGAGGGGCGGGGCTATGTGCTGCGCCGCATCATGCGCCGGGCCATGCGCCATGCCCATCAGCTGGGTACGAAGGATCCGGTGATGCACCGCCTGGTGGGCGAACTGGTGGCGCAGATGGGGCAGGCCTATCCCGAACTCGGACGCGCCCGACCGCTGATCGAGGAAACGCTTCTGCTTGAGGAAACCCGTTTCAAGCAGACGCTCGAGCGCGGCCTGCGGCTGCTGGATGATGAACTTTCCCGCCTGTCCGAGGGGGCTCCGCTGTCCGGTGCTGCCGCCTTTCGCCTGTATGACACCTATGGCTTTCCGCTGGACCTTACCCAGGATGCGCTGCGCGAAAGGGGGCGGGAAGTGGACGTGGCGGGCTTTGAGGCCGCCATGGCCGCGCAGAAGGCCAAGGCGCGCGCCGCCTGGGCGGGTTCGGGCGAGGCGCAGGATGCGAGGATCTGGTTCGATCTGGCAGAAAGACACGGGCCTACCGAGTTCCTTGGATATGATACCGAGATCGCCGAGGGCCAGATCCTGGCGCTGGTGAAGAACGGGCAGGAGGCAGCATCCGCGAAGGCCGGGGAAACCGTGCAGATCGTGGTGAACCAGACGCCGTTTTACGCCGAGGCCGGCGGCCAGGTGGGCGATACGGGGCTGCTTGCCACCGAAACCGGCATGGCGCGCATCACCGATACGCAGAAGGCGGCCGGGATATTCATTCATTCGGCCGAGGTGCAGAGCGGCGAGATCGCGTGCGGCGCGGGCGCGCGGCTTGAGGTGGATCACGCCCGGCGCAGCGCCATCCGCGCCCATCACTCGGCCACCCATCTGCTGCACGAGGCCCTGCGCGAAACGCTGGGCGAACATGTGGCGCAGCGCGGCAGCCTCAATGCCCCCGACCGCCTGCGTTTCGATTTCAGCCACAACAAGGCCCTGACCCCCGGGGAACTGCGCCGGGTCGAGGCCGAAGTCAATGAATACATTCGCCAGAATACCCCGGTCGAAACCCGGATCATGACCCCCGACGAGGCCCGCGAGATCGGCGCCCAGGCACTTTTCGGCGAAAAATACGGCGAAGAGGTGCGCGTGGTTTCGATGGGGCGCAAGGCCAATTCCGGCAAGGGGCTTGATCGCGAAACCTATTCGATCGAGCTTTGCGGGGGCACCCATGTGAAGCGCACCGGCGATATCGGCATGTTCGTGCTTCTGGGTGACAGCGCTTCGAGCGCGGGGGTGCGCCGCATCGAGGCGCTGACCGGCGAGGCCGCGCTCAGGCATGTGGAGGAAACCCGCCGACTGCTGGCCGAGGCGGCGAGTGCGGCCAGGGCCCCGGCCGGGGAACTGCCCGAGCGCGTGAAAAGCCTGCAGGAAGAGCGCCGCGCCCTTTCGGGCGAGGTGGAGCGCCTGCGGCGCGAACTGGCGCTTGGCGGTGGCGGGGCTTCGGCAGGCCCGGCGGCGGAAGATGTGAACGGCATTCCTTTTCTGGCAGGAAAGCTGGAAGGGGTTCCGGGCAAGGACCTGCCGGCGCTGATCGATGCGCAGAAGGAAAAGCTTGGTTCGGGGGTGATCCTGCTGATTGCCGATCAGGGCGGCAAGGTGGCGGTAGCCGCAGGGGTGACGGAGGATCTGGCGAATCGGATTTCGGCCGTGGATATCGTTCAGGCGGCGGTGGCGGCGCTTGGCGGCAAGGGTGGGGGTGGGCGCCCTGACATGGCCCGCGGGGGCGGTTCGGATTTCAACCGCGCGGATGAAGCGATCGATGCAGCAAGGAAAACGCTGGAGGAGATGTGAGGATGGCGGTTTATGCGATGGTGCATGTGGATGTGAAGGATCCCGAGGCCTATGCACGCTATGCCGCGCTTGCCGGCCCGGCGGTTGAGAAATACGGCGGCGAATTTCTGGCGCGGGGTGGCGCATACCGGCAGATGGAAGGGAAGGAGCGGGCCCGCAACGTGATCATCCGTTTCCGGGACATGGAGACGGCGCTCGCTTTCTACAATTCACCCGAATATCAGGAGGCTCTTTCCCACGGGTTGCCGGCGGCAGAGCGGGAATACTGCTTTGTAGAGGGCGTCTGAGACAGGCCGGAAGGAGCATTCCGGCAGGCCGCCGGCGCCCCATTGCCCCCCCCCTCATCCCGGCAACATGTGCCCCGGAAGAAGAAGGGGTCAGCCGGCCCCGGCACGGGCGGCGCGCTTGCGCTCGTGCGGATCGAGGTGACGCTTGCGCAGGCGGATTGCATTCGGGGTGACTTCCACCAGTTCGTCATCGTTGACATAGGCGATCGCCTCTTCGAGGCTCATGCGCACCGGCGGCGTAAGGCGCACGGCCTCATCCGAACCGGCGGCGCGGATGTTGGTAAGTTTCTTGCCCTTGAGGGGGTTCACCTCGAGATCGTTTTCGCGGTTGTGTTCACCCACGATCATGCCCTGATAGACGGGATCCTGCGGCTTGATGAAGAAGCGGCCGCGATCTTCCAGGTTGAAGAGGGCATAGGCCACGGCGGTTCCGTTTTCCATTGAAATCAGCACGCCTTTGCGCCGCCCCGGAATCGGCCCCTTGTGGGGTGCCCAGCCGTGAAAGACACGGTTGAGAATGCCGGTGCCGCGGGTATCGGTGAGGAATTCTCCGTGATAGCCGATGAGCCCGCGGGAGGGCACCAGCGCGATGATGCGTGTCTTGCCGCTGCCCGAGGGTTTCATTTCGGTGAGTTCGCCCTTGCGCGGGCCGGTCAGCTTTTCCACCACCACGCCGGTGTAATCGTCGTCCACATCGATGGTGACTTCCTCGATCGGTTCAAGGCGCTCTCCGTTTTCTTCGCGAAACAGGACACGCGGACGCGAGATCGAAAGCTCGAATCCCTCGCGACGCATGTTTTCGATCAGCACGCCCATCTGCAGTTCGCCGCGCCCGGCCACCTCGAAGGCCTCGCCGCCAGGGGTGTCTGAAACGCGGATCGCCACATTGGTTTCGGCCTCTTTCATCAGCCTTTCGCGGATCACCCGGCTTTGCACCTTCTTGCCGTCGCGCCCGGCAAGCGGGCTGTCGTTGATGCCGAAGGTCACGGAAATCGTGGGCGGATCGATGGGCTGGGCGGGAATTGCGGTTTCTACCTCGGGGGCGCAGAGCGTATCGGCCACGGTGGCCTTGTTCATGCCCGCAAGCGAAACGATGTCACCCGCCGCCGCACCTTCGACAGCCGCCTGTTCAAGTCCGCGGAAGGCCAGCACTTTCGAGACGCGGAACTGTTCGATGCGGGCCCCTTCGCGCGAAAGCGCCTTTACCGTATCGCCCGGTTTCACCTGCCCGCTTTCGATGCGCCCGGTCAGCAGGCGACCGATGAAGGGATCGGCACCAAGGGTGGTGGCCAGCATCGAGAACGGCTCTTCGCGCCTGCGGGTCTGGGCAGGTTCGGGCACATGGGCGAGGATCAGTTCGAACAGCGCGTCAAGGTTCTTGCGGGGGCCTTCAAGCGCGGCATCGGCCCAGCCGGCGCGCCCCGAGGCATAGAGGTGGGGGAAATCCAGTTGTTCGTCGCTGGCACCGAGATTGGCGAACAGATCAAACACTTCGTCAAGCGCGCGGTCGGGTTCGGCATCGGGCTTGTCAACCTTGTTCAGCACCACGATCGGCCTGAGCCCGAGCGCCAGCGCCTTGGATGTGACGAACTTGGTCTGCGGCATCGGTCCTTCGGCGGCATCGACCAGCAGCACCACGCCATCGACCATCGACAGGATCCGCTCGACCTCGCCGCCGAAATCGGCGTGGCCCGGGGTATCGACGATGTTGATGCGGGTATCGCCCCATTGCACGCTGGTGGCCTTGGCCAGGATGGTGATGCCGCGCTCGCGCTCCAGATCGTTGCTGTCAAGCGCCCGCTCGGCCACCGCCTGGTTGGCGCGGAATGCGCCCGACTGTTTCAGAAGCTGATCGACAAGAGTTGTCTTGCCGTGATCCACATGGGCGATGATCGCAATGTTGCGCAGGTTCATTTCTCGGGCCTTTCGGGGAATGTCTTGCGGCGCGCATAACCTGACTGCAGGCAAAACGCCAGTGCCAAATGAAGCGCGGGGCAAAATCACTGCCATACCCTGATCGGGGTAAGCCGAGACAATGCGCGTGTGGCAATGTCGGGGGGTCGAGGAAACGGCGTGATTTCAGTGAGGGAAAAGGGAAACGTGATGAAGAAGTTTCTGATATCGGTGAGTGTTGCCGCCATGACGGGGTTGGCCGCACCTGCTTCGGCGGCATTGATCGAATTTGATGTGAGCGGGCTTTTCATGGAGAATGCGGGGACCGGAGGCATTTATGTTCCGACCGGCACCTTTCGGTGGGACAACGTGAGTTTCGCGGTTACGGATGTGAATGTGACAACGCCGTTTTCCGGCTATTCCAGCGGCTTCTATTACAGCGCTGACGAAAGCTTCGTGCTGAGCGGCTCCGGGCCTTCGGGCATGACGGATCTGGTGATCAACCTGTTCGGAAACTGGTTCAACGATCTGGAGTCCGGAAGCCCGGGCGATACCTTCTTCTTTGGCGCGCATCCCCTGGAAGTCGGTTCTGGCCTGACGATCCTGGGTTCCGGAGTTGACCCTACGCTCTTTGCGAGGATCCTGCCTGATCCCGGTTCCGGGCCGGCGCCGGTGCCCGTGCCCGCAGGGCTGCCGCTTCTGCTGGGAGCGCTTGGCGGTCTCGCCCTTTTCAGGAAACGCGGAAAGGCCTGACTTCCCCTCGGGCCCGGATGCGAAAGGCCGCCCCCCCCCGGGGCGGCCTTTGTGGTTTGTCTGCCCCATGCCGCAGGGCGGGGGCGGATATGTTCAGCCGTTGCCGGCCAGGGCCGCTTTCAGGTTCTCGTCGATCTTTTCAAGGAACCCTTCGGTGGTCAGCCATTTCTGGTCGGGGCCGACCAGCAGCGCCAGATCCTTTGTCATGTGGCCGCTTTCCACGGTTTCCACCACGATGCGCTCCAGCGTTTCGGCAAACAGCATCAGCGCCGGGTTGTCATCAAGCTTGGCGCGATGCTTCAGGCCGCCTGTCCAGGCATAGATCGAGGCGATGGAGTTGGTCGAGGTGGCCTCGCCCTTCTGATGCTGGCGATAATGGCGGGTAACGGTGCCATGCGCCGCTTCGCTTTCCACCACCTTGCCGTCGGGTGTCATCAGGATCGAGGTCATCAGCCCGAGCGAGCCGAAGCCCTGGGCCACGGTATCCGACTGCACGTCGCCGTCGTAGTTCTTGCAGGCCCAGACGAAACCGCCGTTCC